>OCPR01000042.1_pt1 | contig 205408 bp, 213 predicted proteins | sample 1538611 | NCBI WGS metagenome assembly OCPR01 (sample SAMN04571711, study PRJEB22368) | human gut metagenome | biome: human gut; material: stool | host: Homo sapiens | place: Luxembourg | collected 2012-09-28
TTTATTATTATACCATCTTTCGCTTTTTGCTGTCCACCTTTTTAGTATAGCACCACCACAGCTGCTGTTACCATCTCGGAATACGACAAGCTCAGCAGAAAGACAGCCGAATATTCGCCTAATTATTCTGCCGACAAGAGTCACGGAACGCACATCACATATTACCCAAGCGGTGCAGTTAAAACGCAGACTGACGCACTGGGCAATGTAACCTCGTTCACATACGACGCTTATGGAAATGTTACCGAGAAAACCAATCCTGACGGCACTATAAATATCGTTGAATACGACGGTTTGCAGCGTGAAAAAGCAACATATTTCAAAGCAAATTCGGAAAGTGTAAATCAGATTCTTACATCTACGGAATATGAGTTTTTAAAGAATCATGGCTTTGATATTTATACATCTCTTGACAGTTCTTCTTCCCACTCATGCAGCGGACTGAAAGCCATCAAGACCACCTACATCACGGCTGAAAAACAGGTTGTTACCGAAACTCTTGCCGATTTCAGAGGCAATCCTGTCACTGAAAAGACAAACGGTGAAACCAAGCGTACAAGCGCATATTACGCAAACGGACAGCTTGCCCGTCAGACTGACGCTCTGAACAACACTACAAAATATGAGTACAACAAGCTTAACAAGCTGACTAAGACATATACTCCGTTCGATACTGAAAACGGTACTGTAAGATACTCTGTTACAGAAAACCAGTATGACAAAAACGGAAATGTAATCAAGACAATCCAGACTGTTGATACAGGCAAAAACAGCATTACTCAGAATCAGTACAACGCTATGGGACTGCTTGAAAAGGTAACTCTCAGCGACGGTACTGCAACCGGCGAGAAAAATATATCAAAGTATTTTTACAACAATGCCGGAGTTCAGGTTAAAATGTACACTGGTATGTCTTCCGAAAACGATACTTCATATCTGACCACAAATTATGAGTATGACAGTTGGCTGAGACCGGTAAGAACTACCGACAGCACAGGCTACAATTCAGGCACTATCATATATGACCTCAACGGCAACGTTCTTACAAATACGGATGCAAACGGCAACGTCACAACTAATACTTACGACGCACTCAATCGTGTGCTTACTTCAAATACGGTTAACTCAAGCGATTCTTCAAAAAATGTTTCAAAGTCATATACTTATGACAGTATGGGAAGAATTACTAAGACAGTGAGCAACGGTCTTACGACAACGACAATTTATGACTCGCTTGGAAGAAAATATACAGAAACCGAATATGACGGAAATGGCTACTCCATTTTCAGAGGATATTTCTATGAAGGCGTTTCGCAGTATGTAAGTAAAGAACTTACGGGTCAGTATCATCTTCTGTTTTATTCTTCAAAGACATATGAATATGATAGTGAAATGCGTGTTGTTAAGGTTAAGGAATCAGGCAATGAAACCGCTTCTTACACCTACGATGCAAACGGAAACAAGAAGTCTGAAACCCTTGCAAACGGCGTAATTTCGACCTACACTTACAACAAGGCAAACAGAATTACAAATATCGTAAACAAGTCCGGCAATACTGACATATCGAGCTACGAATATTCGTATTATCTTGATGGTTCTGACGCTTGCAAAGTGCGCAGTGAAAATGGTATAATAGAAACTACGGAATATGAGTATGACGGTCTGAAAAGACTGACTGAGGAATCTGTTGCAATTGGTAACAGCACAGATACCTATGCATACGAATATGACGATTACGGTAACCGTTCCAAAATGACGGCTGCCGGTTCTGAGAATTATGTAACTGAGTACAATTACAATAACGCTCAGGGAAATTATATAGCGCTTCTGCAAAAGGAAGTAAAGACAGTCGAGGGTGAGGAAAATCCGCTTGACCTGAACAGCAATGTTAAGCAGACAGTTTACACCTACGACGCTAACGGCAATCAGATTACAAAGACTGCTGACGGAAAAACTGAAACCAATACTTACGATGGTTTAAATCAGCTTATCGGATTCACAGACGGCGAAACAACTGCAAGCTATGCTTATAATGTTGATGGTCGGAGATATGAAAAAATCGTTGATGGTCAGCGTATCAATCATGTCTGGGACGGTTCACAGCAAATCATTGCAGACGTTATTGACAACCAGTTCTATGAGGCTGACTGTTATATCAGAGGAACAAATCTTGTTGCGAAGTATAACTATTGGAACGGTGATAAGTCCGAGTATACTTACTATACACAAAACGCTCATGGCGATGTAGTAAACCTTACTGATAAAGACGGAAAGGTAACTAAGAGTTATAGATATGACGCATTTGGTGTTGAGAAAAATATTGATGGCAGCGATACTAATGCATTCCGTTACTGCGGTGAGTATTATGACAAGGAAACTGCTACTGTTTACCTTAGGGCGAGATACTACAATCCATCAACAGGCAGATTTATTTCAAGGGATAGTTTTGCCGGTAAAAATGAAGATCCGCTTTCTTTGAATAGATATACTTATTGCTGTAATAATCCTATTATTAATGTAGATCCGTCTGGTTTTTATAATCGAGAAGCTGCTGCACAATATGCATTAGATTATTCAGATGACCCAAATCCTGAATATATTGATTTAGGTTCTGATTTAAATTTAAGCGCTGTTAAAGGGTATATCGAATATTTTATGCTTTATGGTAAGAGAGCAGGGTCTGATTGTGCTAATTTTACTTCTCAAGCATTACATGCTGGTGATATTTCTATGAATGAAGATTGGTATTATGAATCGGAATATAATCAAAGCTTAAAAATTGATTATCCTTCATATATGCTTCAACCTATTCAACCAAATATATTTTTTAGTAATAAAAGTGGAGTAACTCATAGGTCAAAAGATTATAATTTTACAAATACCTGGACAGTGGCATGCAAGCAATATGAATACTTTTCTGATAAAAATAATGGCTACATTAATGGAAGTGTATTAAAAATGAATGGTGATGAATATAATACTATAAAACCTTTCTTAAGGTTCTATAATATTCAAAAAGGAGATTTGATGTTTTTTGGAAATGAAGATGGTATATATCATTCAACCATGATTACAGATGTTTTATATGATACTAAGGATCCTAATAGCAATAAAATTAAATATTCTGCTCATTCAAAAATCAGAACTAATAAGGAGTTATCAATTCCAGACGAAGATTATGTTTGTATAATTAGGATGAAAAATGATGCAAGTTAAATTTACTTTCAAGAAATATAAAACAAAAATAATCATAATTGCTTTAACCACTATATTGGTTGGCTTTATCTTGATGCAAATAAATACAAATTCTGTAATTCAAGAAATATATGATGCATTTTATTCTACAGATTGTTATGTGCCTGCAAGTTTAAGTAAATATTATAATAATCAAGATATTGATGACTATAATATTATTTTTGTAGATGATGATAAGTTTAATAATAATATAAAATCACATTTTAACGAGCTGCATGAATATAACAATAGTAATTATACAATTAACTTAGAAGTTAAAAGAGTATATACAATTCATGACTTTAAATCTGGTTATTTATGGATAAAATATTCTGTAGTAGTATTAGATAAAACCGGAAATATAATGACTTCCAGTAAAAACATACCTGTAAAGCTTAAGATAAAAAAGAATAAGTCTAATTGGGAGGTCATTAGAATAGATGAAAAGGAAGCATATTCTAATACAAAAGATTTTTTTGACTTTTGGACTATATAGAATAAAATAGTACTTAAGTTATGATTATATTCTGCAATAACATAATCTGATTTAATATAATAAAACTGAGTAAAACAAGCTTTCAAATCAATTTTTGTCCATTAAGGAAAAACATGAACGAAAAACCTAATTTCGGTCAGTTCATATCCGAGCAAAGGCATAAGTTATCTATGGAAAGTCAGGAACTCGCTAAGGTGATTGGAATCTTAAACGCATATCTATCTCAGCTTGAGAAAGGAATTCGCACTTACCCAAGCACTGGGCTTCTTGACAAAATAGCAAATATTCTGTGCTTGAATAAAACAGAAACATTTTTAAACTGTTTTTCTATTTATTTTCTCCGTTCTGCAATAAGTGGAACGGAGATTTTTTATACCTATACAAAATTTAATAAGTAATCAGAAAAAATGAGGATATAAATATAATCGTTTTGCAGAAATTACAAAGCGAAGTATTTTACATTCTTGTTTTGTATATTCTGATTAAAATGATTTTAGCCTGCGTACATAGTATGCGGGCTTTTTTATGTCCTCTTTTCTGAACACGAATAAAGGATAATAAAATGATCTTTAAATACAAATGGCTGTGCATAACAGCCAAATATCCATAGCCTTCGTTTGATTTTCAATCGAACGGAGGTGAGGATATGAAGAAAAACACAGTTTGTGTTTATGACACGATTTCCAAAAGTTATGTTGAGGTTGAGGTAAGCTGTGAAGTATATACGCAATATAACAGAACAAAATTGGCTATTGAAAATAATAATAGTTCGTTCTTTGAACACGAAATACAGTTTTCAGCGTTAATTGGCGGTAAGGATGGGTGCATTTGAAAATTTCAGAGAATTCATAACTGAATATGATGATGTTGAGAAAAAGGCAGCTCATAAAATGCTTGTTGAAAAGCTTTATGACTGCCTTATTTTTTTGCCCGAATCAGAGCGTGAACTGATAGAAATGCTGTATTTTGAAAATAAAACGGAGCGTGAATGCGCAGAAATTTTATGTACATCTCAGCAAAATGTGCACAAAAAGAAAAGGAAAATTTTATGCAAGCTTAACAAACTTTTAGAAAAGGAATAAAAATATGGTTGTCAAAACGCTGTTTTCTTACCGTATACAAGCGAAAGGAAAAGTAATCCCTTTCAGGAAACTTGAAAATTGAATATACAGCATCGGGAAAACGTTAATCCTGCGGACGGTCAAAAAATCGTCAGCCATAGAAGCCATACGCCATGACCTCGAAAGAGAGAGCGAGAAATATGCAGCTTCAAGATTGAAACAGCTTTTCAGGGGCAATGAAACGCAGGAGGACAATGATACTTCCGTCCAGTCATAGAAACAAGCAATGAGGGCGGCTCCGGGAGAACCTCGGAGGGATGAGATTTCCATGAGACTGATACGCTGTCAGTCATTCTCGATGTTCCGCCGCAACGGAGATTGAGGATAAATATTGCGGAAAATCGTCTGAGAAATCGGACGAAGGCAAAACGTAAAGTTATACCGCACTGCTTTTGCTGTTTTTACAGAACAAATTTATGCAGTGCGGATATAACGCAAGTGCAGGTTCAATCTTTCCTGCATTTGCGTTATATATATCAATTTAACAAAGGAGAAATCAAAAATGAATAAATACGGACAAGCCGAATATGCCTATGGAATTATGAAGTTGATAGCAGAAAAATTACTGTCAGACGGAACTTTGAATGAGCAGCAATTCAAACAGCTGAATAAGCTGAACAAAGAGGATTGCTTTCATCAGTTCTGCACAGCTTTGGCAGCATAATTTCAGTGGATTTGATGATACCAATTTTCTCAAGAAAGTGGTATTGTATGTAGTGAAAAAATAGATTGGAGGCGCTGATATGAATCCGAATGTAACGGTAATTCATCCGACAATTACAGCAGGACAAGAGCAGAAAATTCGAGTAGCGGCATATTGCAGAGTCAGTTCCGACTCCGCCGACCAGCTGAATTCGTTCATGGCACAGATGCGGTATTACGAAAATTTTCTTGCTGACAGTAAAACAGAAACACTGGTTTCGGTATACGCCGACGAAGGCATAACCGGAACACGAATGGACAAGCGTGAGGATTTCCGGCGTATGCTCAAAGACTGCCGCAGAGGCAAAATCGACCGTATAATATCGAAGTCAATATCCCGTTTCGCCCGAAATACCAAGGAATGCCTGACCGTATTACGGGAACTGAAATCCCTCGGAATTACGGTTCCTTTTGAAAAGGAAAACACCGATACGGCGAACATGTCAGACGAAATGATGATAACTGTTATGGGAGGTCTGGCGCAGGAGGAATCGACTTCGATTTCACAGAATATGCGGTGGAGCGTTCAGAAAAGAATGCAAAATGGTACATATAAAATTGCACGTCCGCCGTATGGCTTCGATATTGAAAACGGCGTTCTGTCGGTAAACAAGGCTCAGGCACGGATTGTCAGGCAAATTTTTGACAGATACATCAGTGGCTGCGGATTACAGAATATTGCGGATTTTTCAAATGAAAACAAGATTCCAAGCAGTCAGATCAAAGGGTTATGGACAGCTGACAATGTCAGATATATATTGAAAAACGAACGGTATATAGGCGACGCTGTGTTTCAGAAAAATTATGTAACCGAAACTCTTCCGCACACAAAAAAGCGCAATAAAGGTAAAAAGCAGAAATATTATATTTCAAATGCCAATCCGCCGATTATAGATAAAAAAGTTTTTGAAATTGTTCAGAAAATTTTGAAAGAAAGGCATAACCCTTATTGCAATGAGTATCATTTTTTATCCGGCAGGATTTATTGTGCAGAGTGCGGTTCGTCATATAAGTACAAAAGGCGTTCCTGCGGAGACTGTTGGGTATGCAGAAAACACGATATCAGCGCTAAAAAATGCTTGTCAAAACCGTTATCACAGGAGAGCGTTTACAGTGCATTTATTGCAATGTACAACAAGCTGAAATCCCAATACAGCGTGATTTTTCCACCTATGCTGTCACAGCTTCAGGAACTGAAAAACCGCAAATTCAGCGGCAATCAGCAGTACATGGAGATTGCAAAGGAAATCGCCAAACTCAAGGAGCAAACCCATGTACTTGCCCGACTGAAAAACAAAGGCTTTCTGGACGAAGCAAAGTACCTTGAGCAAACTGCGGAAATCAATTCCAAGATTAACAAACTCAGCCGTGAACAGCGTAAAATTGTGCGCTCCGATGATGAGGACGATATGATAGAGCAAATCAAGGATATCGCTTCAATAATTGAAAACGGAATCAATTTGATGACCGAATTTGACGAAGTTCTATTTGAAAGTCTGGTTGAGAAAATAATTGTGAAAGACCAAATTACGCTGGAATTTTATTTATACGGCGGTCTGAAATTTACAGAAAGGCTGGTGTGATTAATGAAGAAAAATCGAACAATTCCATTTGGTTACATGATGCAAAACGGTGTGATTCAGCCGAAGTCAACCGAAAGCAAAGCAGTTCAGGAAATTTTCAATGCATACCTTAAAGGAAGTTCCCTGCTTGCAATTGCAAATCTGATGAGCAGCCAAGGCGTGTCATACAACGGCGTTAGCTCCGCATGGAATAAAAACATGGTGAAGCGGATTCTTGAAAATGAGAAGTATCTGGGCAGAAACGGCTATCCTGCAATAGTTGATGAAGATACGTTTTGCAGAGCAAATATGCTGAAGAAAATTAAATCGACTACAGTCGCCGAGATTTCCGAGGAGCTTCAGGCAATTCGCAGTCTTACATATTGCACAGAATGTGGTCACAGGCTATCCCGAATTGGAGGTAACTGCCGTTCCGAAAAATGGGATTGCCGCAATCCGGAATGCTCACGATTCAGCCACAGAATTACCGATCAGATGCTGATTGGAATAATCGCCGCTGTTCTGAATACAGTGATTGCAAATCCCAATTTGCTTGACGCTGATTCGGAAATAAGCAGATATACTCCGAGTATTGAGGTAACCCGCCAGCAGAACGAAATCAGCCGCTTGATGGATACTCCCAATGTTGATTTTGAAATTGCAAAAGAAGAAATTTTCAGGCTTGCGGAACTGAAATATGACTGCTGCACCTACAGCGACAAACCGCAGAAAACAACGCAGTTAAGGAGAGTTATTAAAAATTACGAACAACTGAATACGCTTGACATTGGCTTATTGAAATCCTGTATTTTGCGAATTTCAGTAAGCCATTTTTGTACCGTTGAGATCGAATTCATCAACGGCGTCACCATTAAAAATATTACAGAGAGGAAAGATGAAAATGACCACAGCGCCCAATGTCAGGATAATTCCTGCGAAGCCACAGACTGCGGAAAACAGGGATAAATACCATCAGCTTCGAGTGGCGGCATATTGTCGAGTTTCTACCGAACAGGAGGAACAGCAGAATTCATATCAGGTTCAGATTGCATATTATACGGATTTGATCAATCGTAAAAAGGAATGGACTCTTGCCGGAATTTTCGCTGATGTATACCAACGTAAAAGGAACGAAAAATAAACAATAAAAAATCAAGGCAACAAGAATCTACTGACAAATATGATTTTCAAAACAAAATCATCCTTAAATTTGCTAATTGCAAAGAAATTCATAAAAAATACTGTCAAGGGCGCGAAAGCGTGTATTTACCCTTGACAGTATTTTTTTATGAATTAAAATGAAAGTGCAAATTTAAGGATTTATAGTCATAGCAACAAGATATGTGAATAGTATATAATAAGATGTATTAATAGTAGTGCATATTATTGAAATTGACACATAAAAAGTCGCTTAGTTGGATACTAAGCGACTGACTATTTTCAACTAAATTCTATCTTTATTTTACACGGAATTAGTAAAAAAGTCAAGAAAAAACATAAGTCAAGTCTGAAAAATCTACAATTTTTATAAATATAAATGTTGGTTTTTAAGTATAGTAACCAATAAAATATGAGATTTATTTCTATTAGGGGTCAGAATATGGGTCAGCGCATAGGAGGTTATATACATGGCAAAACGTGGAGAAAACATCAGAAAACGAGCGGACGGAAGATGGGAAGGACGATATATCAAAGCTTATTCAAACGATGGAAAAGCCGTTTACCGTTCTGTTTACGGAAGAACATATGTGGAAGTCAAGGAAAAATTATCTCTGAATAAAAACCTTTGCAGTCAGAATACAGGAAACAAAATCAGCATGGAGCAGTTGTTCAGAGAATGGCTGAATATAAAGGAAAACACAATTAAAGCGTCCTCAGAAGTAACATATCGTTATCTTATAGACAAACATTTTATTTCTTATTTCAAAAATGTAAAAGCAATGTACCTTACAAGCGAGCTTGTACAGGATTTTATATTCAAAAATAACCGTTTATCGCCAAAAACCGTGTGCGACATGATTTCACTTTTAATTCAAATCATCAAGTACGGACAATCGAAAAAATATATAAACTACTTTGATTTTGATTCTATTATATATCCAAAACCGCAAAATGACGAACTGCCAGTTTTGAAAAATTCCGAATTTATAAAGCTTGTAAATTATGTTCAGACCAACTTTGAAATACAGAAAACAGGCATTTTATTGTCATTATTTATGGGTATCAGACTGGGGGAAATTTGTGCTTTGCAATGGGAAGACGTGAATTTTTCTGACGAAACAATCCATATCGGCAAGACAATGCAAAGGCTGAAAAACTTAGATAAAAACGCAAAAACTAAAACAAAAATTGTGATTGACACCCCCAAAAGTCAGAAGTCAATCCGTGATATTCCGATACCGTCATTTTTGCTTGAATTACTTAAAGAATATAAATCATGCAATAAATCGTACATTTTAACCAATACAACTGATTATATCGAACCACGCTCTTATCAGAAAAAGTTTAAAAGTTGTCTTGAAAATGCAGGAATACCCGATACAAATTTTCATGCATTAAGACACACATTTGCAACAAGAGCAATTGAGCAAGGCTGCGACATAAAAAGTCTTAGTGAAATGTTAGGACATTCAAGTGTAAAATTCACCATGGAACGCTATGTACACCCGTCAAACGAGCATAAAAAAATGAACCTTGAAAAGCTTGCTGTTTTCTATTAGGGGTCAAAATTATGGTCAGGGTAAGTGAATTTCTCTCTATTTTACGTTGTTTCCTAATGAAAAGTCGCTTAGTATCCAACTAAGCGAACCGATTTCACGATTTTGGTCATTATTATGATAACCTATTTTGTGGGAAGTATGCAAATTTGGAGATGGTTTTATGAGAAGTAAAAAAAGAACGATTGGGATTTTGATTGTTGTTATTGTTTTATTGTTAGGTGTTGTAAGTGTTATATTGCTTATCAACAAACATAATAATCCAAGGAACGAAAAAGAAAATATTAGTAGTAACATATATAATGAAAAAGTTGATAGTGCAATAGATTCTGTTTTATTTTCAGAGGATTATAATACACTTTCTTTAGACGAAAAAAAGAATAGAATGTTGTCAATATTATATCAATTAGAAAAAGATGGGGATATTTTGAAGGATTCGATATTCTATCAAGAAAACGTTAAAACTATTTGGTTTCAATATCCAGATGGATTTGAAGATGGTGTAATACTTGAAGAATATACAAAAGGATTTTCAGGAAGTGCTGACATTAGCAATTATGTTATTGCTTGGGATAGTAATGGAATGCCTAGTATTCCAGACTCCGAAATTGATATATCTAATTTAACTAAGCCGTTTCCTTCTTTAAATTCAACAAATTCTAAAATTAATTTTCACGAACCAAGCTATCCGTTTTTAGAAGAAGAAGTCAAAAATCTTGAATTATCTGCAAAATATATGTTTGGTTGGTGCGATGCAAATGATACATCTAATGAATGTTATAGATATCTTGTTGATTATCAAGAAAACAAGAAGATATGGAACAATAATTATTTAAAAACAGATATTGATGACACATGCACAGTAGAAGATTTTAAAACGGGGCTTTTAGAATATGATATTGTTTTTATTGAGGAACATGGAACGCTTTTAAATAATATACCTATAATTTGTACCAGAGAAGAATATGATAAAACTAAGTATAAAGATGATAAAAAACATCTTCTATTTCCAAAAGACAATAATGGTAAACGGCATTATCTCATAAAACCATCATTTTTTGAAAAATACTATGGAAATGGAAAACTAAAAGATACAATTGTATGGATAAGCTCTTGCCATGGATATCAATATAATGATTTAGCATATGCATTTGAAAAATGTGGGGCATCTGCGGTTGTTGGTTATAATGAAAGTATATTGCTTGAATATGATAAATGTTTACAAAATGCATTTGTTTACGATTTAATGTATGGAGGTACTGTATCAGAGGCATTAGAATTTTCAAAAAAAATTTGGACTCCGAATGATAAAGAGTTTACCAGCCAATATTCGCAATATTTTGGTAATTGTGGAATAGGGACGGAAGCCAAAGTAAATACTAATGGCAAAAATGCAAGATTAATTAACCTTGCATATTATAGCAATGTTTCAGGTACAGTTAAAGATGAAAACGGCAATCCAATAAAGGGTGCTGAAATAGGAATACATAATGTACGGGGTATGTCACATGGAATTACTGCAACTACAAATGAAAATGGTGAATATACTTTAGAATGTCCGCAAGATAGCTATAAAATAGTTGTTAAGGCTGACGGATATGAAGTTTTTGAAACAGATGATTTTGTAAATGTAGTCTATGGTGAGGAAACTATATTTAATATCACTTTGAAAAAAGTGATTGAGCCAACTGACCACATTGAACCCACCTTAAACTACTCAGCAATAGATTTAATAGACAAAACCCTACCCGAAATAATATCGCTCATGAATGGAGAATATCAGATTATTAAAACAGAAAATGACGGATATATTTACATTCAAAATCAATCTGTACTATCTGGAATGGAATTTTATATTCAAGTTTCTGGTGACGATATTATATCAGCCAACAATGGCGAAGAAATTCATAACGATACATTAAAAGCAAAATTAGAATCAGGAGAACTAACCTTAGACGGAATACAAGTCAATAAATCAGGAAAAGTTAGCGAAACTATTCAAGCCGATATGGATTATAAATCATGCAGTAAAGTATTAGGTGATTTTAATTGTATCGGTGGTACTGGTGGCTATTTAGGTGGTGACGTAAGTTCTTTATCGTATTATTATAATGATAAAAACGCAAAAGTAATATTGAATTTTAATATACCAGAGGAAATTTATAAAGATTTAATCTTGGGTAAAATTAGTTCTGTTTCATCAGAAGAAATGAAATCTTATAATCCTAACTTGCGGAATGTTGTTATTAGAAAAGTAGAAACAGTTACTACTATGCAAACAGAAGCAAAAGAAAATCTTATCGAGCTCGTTCCATCTGGAAAAATTTCATGTTATGGTGAACATCGTGGGGCAATAACAAATAATGGAGATTTATATCTCTGGGGAAATAACAGCGACGGACAACTTGGAACAGTTACAGATGAATTTATTAAAGTATATTGGGATAAAAATGGAATCAGTTCAACACCTATAAAAGTAATGGAAAATGTAGCTTGTGCAAGTTTAGGATATGACACAAGTGCAGTAATTACAAATGATGGTAGTCTTTATACATGGGGGTGTGGAAGATATGGAAGATTGGGCAATGGCGATGATGATAATAGTATAGAACCAATAAAAATAATGGATAATGCAGTTTCGGTTAGCTTAGGTTTTGAAGCTGGTGCAGTAATTACGAATGATAGCAGTTTATTTGTATGGGGCTACAATCTTTATGGATTGGGAAATGGTGATAGTGGTCCATTCAAATCACCAGTCAAAATAATGGATAATGTAAAAAAAGTTAAACTTGGAGGGGATAATGGAGCAGTAATTACTAATGATGATGTACTATATATTTGGGGGAGTAATATTTGGGGACAACTTGGAAATGGTGAAACGACAGATAATATGAAATCTCCAGTACAAGTAATGGACAAAGTTAAAGATATATCATTTGGAGATTATTATTGTGCAATTTTATCTAATTCAGGTGATATATATATTTGTGGTCGAATAGTAACAAATAAAGGCGTTATTGGTACAGCTTCAGTTCCGACTAAACTCGAAATATCACAACAAGCAAAAGAAATAAGTTGTTGTGGTAATACGATTTATTTTATAGGAGAAGATAATTGCTTATATGAAATGGTAAAACATAATTCACCGGTAAAAATAATGGAAAATGTAAATTGCATAAGTTCTAATGTTGCAATTACTAACGATGGTTGTATGTATACATGGGGGTCAAATGAATACGGTCAGCTTGGTAACGGAACAACAGAAGATAGTGAAGAACCTATAAAAATTATGGACGGTGTAATGTTAAAGGAGTAGTTTAAAATGAGAAAAATCATGGCAATTACTATTTTTACTCTACTATTATCTTTATTTACAGCTTGTGGAAATAAAGATGAAGAAAGTAATCGGATAGATTCTAATGAAAAAAATACACAGAATACAACTATCGAAGATGAAACAGATTCAGAAGTCATTAAAAATCCAGATAGTGAGAATAATATTTATAAAAACCTTGTTTATGATGTCCAAAATAATCATATAAAGATTACTGGATATATAAATGAACCGATAGAAATTATTATTCCATCGAAAATTAACGGATTACCAGTTACTATTATAGGTGACCGTGCGTTTGAATATTGTGATAATCTTGAAAGCATAATAATTCCAGATAGTGTTACTGAGATTGAGGGTAGTGCATTTTGGGATTGTCACAAACTAATTAATATTGAGTTGCCAGATAGTGTAACTTATATTGGAAATTGTGCTTTTGCTGGCTGTGGAAAACTTGAAGAAATTAAACTTCCGAAAGAATTGCTCGAGATTTCTCCAAGTATGTTTGGAAAATGTTGTAGTTTAAAGAACATAGAAATTCCTTATAAGGTAACATTAATAGGAGATGGCGCATTTCATAATTGTAGCGATTTAGAAAATATAAAAATACCAGATAGTGTAGTATCTATGGAAAATTCTATTTTTGATGGATGCAAAAAGCTTACAAGCGTTGAAATTCCATATGGAATAACAGAAATAGGAGATTATACATTTTATGAATGTACTAATTTGACGGATATAAAAATACCTGACAGTGTAACAAGTATTGGTGAATCTGCTTTTGACAGCTGTGAAAATTTGAAAAAGATATTAATTCCGAAAAGTGTTACAGAAATAGGATATAGTGCTTTTGCATTTTGTAGCAGTCTTGAAGAAGTAAATCTTCCAGAAAATTTAATGGAAATAAAAAATCGTACTTTTCAGGATTGTAAAAAACTTACAAATTTAATAATTCCTAATTCCATAGTATTAATAGAAAATCTTGCCTTTTGGGAAAGTTCCATAAAGGATATTTATTATATGGGTACAGAAAATCAATGGAACTGTATTGATAATTTAGATAAAAAAGATTTAGAAGATGTAATATTACATTTTAATTTATAACATAACGGTTACCAAAACTTATAACCCCCAAAACCCAAAATATTAAAAAAGCTCCTGATATGTTCTTGACAAAACATATCGGGAACTTTTTTAACTGTAAGCAATTAAGGGGTTAAGGAAAACTTTACTTCGTAACAACATCGTCAAATTCTTCAAGATGTTTAATTCTGAGGGTAATTCTTGGGTGACTGGCAATCATTTTTTGAATAATGGAACTGTTATCGCCCAAAGATATTTTTTCAAGAAGATACAATGCTTCAATCATATCCGTATCATAACCAATTGAATATGAAAACAAATCTGCTTTAAACTCATTTTTACGGCTGTTTACCGACAAAATCACCTGTAATCCGAAATTCAAAAACCAAATAGAAAACTCAAAATAAAGCCTTATTAAAAGCATTAATGCGGAAAAAATACTGCGTTTTCCAGTAAATGCACTCTGAACCCAATCTAATAATAACAAAAATAATCTTGCAATGAGTACAAACACGGAAAGAATACCGTTTCCGACAATAGCATATATAGATGCCATTGTATCTCCATGTACAAGATGTGCAATTTCATGCCCGATAACTGCTTTTAGTTCATCTTCGGTGAATGTCTGCATTGCTCCCTTGGTGACTGCAATCGTATTTCTTCCTAATGCCATAGCGTTGACTGTCATGTTGTCTATTACGCAAATTTCAATCTTTCTGAGTTTTTTGTATTTCTCTTTGGCACGTTCATAAACTTCCTCAAATAACGGCTGTAAATATTCTGTTTCCCGTTTCGTTTCAAGCGGTCTAACTCTGTTTAATAACCGCAAAAGTTTCTCGCCTAACGGACTAAATCCAATCATTAGCGAAACTGTATAAACCACAAATACTATCAAAAAGCTTTTTGCTGTACCTCCTAAAAGCAGTGATGAAATTACATAGTAGAATATGGAACAAACAAGATAAATAGGGTTGTTTTTCCAAAACTGAAAAAGAAAAAGTATACTTCTTTCTATATCATCAATGAATCTGTCAATCATAAAAATACCCCTAAAACGGCTTATTTATGTGTAATTTGCTGTGAAAATATTCGTCTCTTGAAAGAAAAATGCCATATCCCGTCTGTAACTGCTTTATCTCATCAGGGTGATATAAAAATTCTCGCACTCGTCTTGCTGAACCGAAACCCGTCTGCGTTGTGTCAAGTCCTTTTTGTTGCAATTGATAGGTCACTTCCATGGTCTGCCTTGTGCCTAAAATATTCGCCCAATTTTCTGAATTTACTGCGCTGTTCTGACGTAAAACAAGATAATTGTTGCAGTTTTCAATAATCTGCTGGGTAAAATCTTCATCTTCGGCACTTGAAAGGTCGGAAAGACTTTGCGTTGCCAAAATACAAGTAACATTCGCACTTCTTGACTTGTTTACAAGGTCAATCAGCGTTTTTGAAGCATATACGTTTATTTCATCGAACAGGAAAAATGTTCTGTTATTACTCTGAAAATGCTGACTTATTGCTTTTTTGCTGTCAATCAGAACCAATCGACCAAAAGCAGGTGATATTTCGGATAAATCAACGGATTAAGGATAAATAAAATGATTGCTTTTTCTTTTAACGCTGTTGCAATGTCTATTCCTGTATCGGAAAATAGTTCTCCCAATTCGCTTTCCGCCATGGTTGAAAATCTTGCTATTGAATTTTCAGCAATTTTTCCCGATGTTTTAGCGATTTCAAGATTTTCCAAATGCTTTTCTTTGGAGATTCTTTTTTCTTTCACCAACTGCATTGACAGTAACGAAAATTTATCCAGTTCCATATTTTTGACAATCGTTCTGAATGAAAGTGGAATTTCTGCTTTGTTTATCAACAAAATCAATCGCTGTAAGTAACGTTCCGCATTGACCTTGTAATGCTCCTCCGACCAGTCTGTCATATTTATCAGCATATCTTTTGCAACGGTGGGAGAGGTATTAAAAAACGGGTTATATGTATCGGATAAGGACGGATTTGTTAAATTAATGCAGTAAATTTTCTTGCGGTAACGCTTGTTTAACTGCGTAAGAACATCTAAAATACTGCCTTTTCCTGTATCTCCTTTGCCGTCTACAATCAGCATGGGAAAGTCTTTTTTCATGCAGTTCTGCATATAATTGCTGAGTGCAACGGTTTTTCCACTTCCGGTAGTTCCGCAAATAAAAATATGCTTTGCATTATCAGGAGAAAAAATCGGCTTTCTGCCGTTATATCCCAATAATGCGGAATTGGTTTCATTTAAGTTTTTCTGTTTCATTCTGTGTTTCACCCTCTTAAAATCACGGCGAAAATTAAACAGCTTTCGCATAAAAACAGTTTGTCTGCAACCGTGGATAATAATACAGATTGGAACTGTAAAAATCATAATTTTTATAATTATTTCATATTTTTTAAGTCCGTTCAAATAGATTAAAAATCATAGCTTGTCACCTCGCATTAATTTGATTTGTTACATTATATGCTAAAAAATAGGCTTGTATGATGTGGGACAAGATATAAAAAATAGAAGTAATGTTTAACATCACTTCTATTAATTTTATATTTTTATTGATAGATTACATATTTGTTCGCACACTGTATCACTCATTAAATATAGTTCAATACAATCTTTTAGTTGTTTTTTACAATCTTGCTGAAGCATAACCTTTTGTAAACTTTTTGAGGATAGTTCATGATAGTTTTTATTTTCAGATTCTTCTAATTCTATCAATTCATCAAAGTAGTATTCTCTGATATCTAACAGTGCTTTCATAGATTTAGCGTTTTCAAAACATTGTTTGAGTTCTTCCAGTTGATTATTCTCTGGAATGCTTCTCCATAAATATAGCATAGAAAGAGCATTTTTCAATTGTCCTTCAAATGTATTTTGGTCGGCTTTTTGATATGTTTGAAAATATTCTTTGTCCTTTTGAATCAAATTACAATATTGCTTTACTAATTCATCTGTATTCATTTACTTTCCCTCTATTTCAACGTTAAATTTTCCTAAAGTATATCATATATAGTTTGAAAACTCAACATATAATCACTATTTCAGACTTTGCATATGGTCAATGATTTTTTGCAAAGAAAATATTTCTATGTTGGTATAATATCTCTGACTGTTATTCAAAACGTTTAAAATTGCCGTCTGATAATCGGGAACGACCCATATTTGCGTATCATATTCCATGAAATTATCCTTGATAATATTTAACAAGCGGTTGTTTGCTTTCTTCGTCAGCTCGACTTCCACACAATTTGTCTGTTCATCTTTTGTAAAAATAAAATCGGCTCTGTGTCTGCGTATTCCAAAACCGTCCGACTGGTGCAATTGCTTTTCCGTTATTATGTCGTTTAAAGACAAGTTTTCTTTGTGCATAAAATAAATTGCCGTATCTAAAACTGTTCTGTCATGTACGATTTGCTCAATTTTGACTTTTTCCGTACCTGTTCCAACCTGTATAAGCGATTTGCCTTTGGCTGTCAAAAAATAAATGCTCGGCACACCATACAAAAATTTTTTGCGTTCCAAGTATCCTGCTTCAATTAAAATCTTCAATCTTCTGTCTGTCGCTCTCTGTCCCGAAAAATTGGCTAACCATCGAATGTGCTTACTTCCGCATGCCCTCCAACGGTCAACCTCTCTTAAAATTAACTCGTCTCTTTCTGTTAATCTCACCTGTTCCACCACCTCTTTTATATAATTAAATAATATTAAAAAATAAAAATGTAAATAAATAATATAACTTGCTCACAGCTTCGGCGTATTGCAAATATCATTTATGATATGTATTGCACGATGTTATAGTGGGGTCTCGTATGAAATAGGAGACCCCACTATAACATCGGCAATTGTAATTCGCCGAAACTGTGAGCTTTCTCGTTATATCTTTATTTTTATGCTCTGTCTTTTGTGATTAGTACACTTTTGTAATGGGGTGGTGGAACAGGGAAATTTTCAAATTTGGACGTGCATAGACAAATTTTTCATACATAAAAATGGTATGGGAGGTCTTGTTTATGAAAGAAAATTCTATGCCAACAGAAAACAAAGAAACAAAAAATGAAAATACATATATGATTGAAATAAATAACAATATATTTCATGTAATCAGTAAGTTTCAGGGAACAGAAACAGCAAGTAAAATAATTTATGATTTAGCAGTAAAACGTATTCTGTATGATGATTCCATAAAAATTTAAAATCTTAAAAAAACAACAAAATCAACTGGAATTTAAGGATTTCCTGTGCTATAATAAGTACAGAAAATTATATTTGTCCGGTTGGTTTTTGTTGTATTCAGAGGAGGACAGAAATGGGAATACAACTGATTTACTCCGTCGCTATATATTGCCGTTTATCGGTTGACGACGGAACCAATTTGGAAAGCATGAGTATTGCAAGTCAAAAAGCAATGCTGACAGAGTACGTAAAAAAGCAAGGTTGGAAACTGGTTGACATTTATGTTGACGATGGCTACAGCGGTGTGAATTTTGAACGTCCTGCATTTCAGCGAATGATACATGATATTGAACAAGGCAGAATAAATCTTGTTATTGTCAAGGATTTATCGAGACTTGGACGAAATTACATCATGTGCGGACAGTATACGGAGATATATTTTCCTGAAAAGAATGTACGATTTATCGCATTAAATGACGGAATCGACACGCTTTATTCAAACAATGACATTGCACCGTTCAAAAATATTCTAAACGATATGTATGCAAAGGATATTTCGGTAAAAGTCCGTTCTTCACTGCACGCAAAAGCAAGAAAAGGCGAATTTCTTGCTCCATATGCGCCATATGGATTTCTGAAAAGTCAGGAAGATAAGCATATTCTGATAATCAATGAAGAGGTTGCACCTCATATCAGGAGAATGTTTGAACTTAGCGTTTCAGGAGTTTCAACAAAGAAAATCGCAAAAGTTCTGGAAAAAGACGGTATTTTGACACCGCTTGACTACCGAAATTTCAGAAGTCATAATGCAAAAGACGGTAAATTTCAGAAAGAATATTCATGGGCAGGAGCTGTTGTCAGGCAGATTTTAAGAAATCCAGTTTATGCAGGTCATAACGTACAATGCAGAAAACGTGTGCAGTCCTACCGCACTAAAAAAATTGTACCAAACAATCGTGAGGACTGGATTGTGGTGGAAAATACACATCAGGCAATTGTCAGTCAGGAATTATTTGACGAAGTACAAAAATCTCTTGATGGAAGATTACGCTTTGTTAAAAGAACAGGAGAACCGCAGATTTTTTCAAAACTGTTTTATTGTGCGGAATGCGGTCATTGTATGCTTCATCATGATAGAACGAATCACCCTAAATATTATTCTTGCGGAAAATATCGTTCAGACGGTGTAAAAGCTTGCACATCACATCATATTACATATGACAATCTTTATGAAATTGTTTTGAAAGACATTCAAAAACATGTCAAACTGATTGAGGAAGACGAGGGTCACGCCATTCAGGAAATTCTTTCAGTGAAATGTTCTGCGGAAGAAAAACAACTCGCTAAAGCCAAAAAGGAATTGAAACAGGCAAAGAAACGTTTGGAAGAGATGGACGCTCGAATTAAACGAGTATACGAAGATAATCTAAGCGGAAAAATACCAGATGATTTATTTTCGGTGTTTATTACGGATTATCAGAACGAAAAACAAACCCTGACAGAGACAGTTCATACACTGGAAGATGAAGTTAGCAAACTTCAAGAAAACAGGACGGACGTTTCAAGGTTTATTGCGCTGTTAAAAGAGTACACGAATATTACAACACTTGACAGACAGACGTTAACTGCATTGATTGATAAAATTACAATCAGTGAGGACAGAAGTCAGCAAGGAAAAAAGAACAAGGAACAAACTATTACAATTTACTACAAATTCGTTGGGGCGGTTTAATGCTCCTTCGTTCCTTTTACGGTGTTCCAGTGACGAAGGAATTTCCGGGACTCAGGCAAAGAAAAGACCGGAATTTCTGAAAATGATCCGATTGTGCAAGAAGCAGAAAATTGACCTTGTGATTACCAAGTCAATATCGAGATTTGCCCGAAATACCGTGGATTGCCTGGAATATGTCAGACAGCTCAAAGATTTGGGGATAGGCGTGATTTTTGAAAAAGAGAACATCAACACTCTGACCATGACCTCGGAATTTATGATTGCAATGCATGGCTCATTTGCTCAGGCAGAGTCAGAATCCATCAGCAAAAATGTCAGCTGGGGTAAGCAGAAAGCTTATGCCGAGGGCAAGGTTGCGTTCCAGTATTCCAAGCTGCTGGGCTACAAAAAGGGCGCTGACGGAAAGCCGGAAATCGTACCAGATGAAGCGGAAACAGTGAGGCTTATATTTGAGTTATTCCTCGACGGATATAGTCTCACAAGCATTAAAAATGCTCTTGAAATCAAAGATCTGCCGACTGCAACGGGCAGGAAAATCTGGAATCAGTCGCTGATTCAGAGCATTTTGAAAAACGAAAAATATGTAGGCGACGCTCTCCTGCAAAAGACCTTCACATCTGACTGCATCACCAAAAAAGTTGTGAAAAACAATGGCGAACGCCCCATGTATCTGGTGACAAATCATCATGCGCCGATCATCGACAGGGACACGTTTAATCGTGTTCAGCAGGAGCTTGCAAGGCGCAGTTCCAAACGAAAAATCAGCGATAAAACGACTACCGAGCAAGGCAAATACTCCGGAAAATATGCGCTGTCTGAACTCCTTATCTGCGGACATTGCGGCACTCCTTACAGGCGGCAGATGTGGAAATCAAACGGTAACCGTTATGCCGTCTGGCGGTGCATCAGCCGTCTCGACCACGGCAAAAGGTACTGTACAGATTCTCCGACCATTCATGAGGATAAGCTGCACAGAGCGATTTTGCAGGCGGTGAACGAGTATCTTGGCTGTCGGAATGAGATTGCAAAAATCCTGAAAGCCAATATCGGTTCTGTTCTGGAATGCAAAAATCAGCAGGAAATTCTGAATCTTGAGCAGAGGCTGAAGGATTTAGATAAAGCCCGAAACGGCCTGATATTGCTGATTTCAGAGGGCGGATGTGACGAGGATACGCTTGATGCAGAATTTGCGAAAATTCATGCAGAGGAACAATCGGTCAATGAAAAGCTTTCGGAACTCCGAAAAAATGCAGAGATTTCAGCTGATACGCAGAGCAAAATTGACTCTGCAATGGAGGCACTGGAGCATGAAAAATTTGAACTTGATGTGTTTGATAACATCATAATCCGCAAGCTGATCGAGTGCATAAAAATTCTCAGTAAAACTGAGCTGCTGATTATTTTCAAGGGCGGCATTGGAGTGAAAGCTGAAATGGAAGAATAACGAAATATCGAGGAAAACGGCCTGCTTGCAGGTCGTTTTTTGTGGGAGATGATAATTTGTCAGGAAATTTTGAAGGAATAAAAACACAAAAATTCGGCGTGGAAATCGAGTGTACAGGTCTGGCCAGAGCTGCTGCTGCAAGGGCAATTGGAAAGGTTTTAGGCAAAACTCCGGAGCACTTCGGCGGTAGTTACGACAAATATTACATCAGCGATGATAAAGGAAGAAAGTGGTCTGTGGTTTACGATTCCAGCATCAGATGCGTGGACAAAAGCGGTAATTCTGCGTCGAGAAATTATGCGGTGGAACTCGTCACTCCGATACTGGAGTATGATGATATACCGCTGCTTCAGGAGATTGTACGTGCAGTCAGAAAGACCGGCGATGTAACCGGAGCGGATTACAATTGTGGAATCCATATTCACATTGATGGAGCGCCTTATACTGCTCAAAGTCTGCGGAATCTGGTAAACATTTTTGCAAGCAAAGAAAATTTCCTGTTCGATATGCTTCAGGTTTCTCCCATGCGTGAAACCTACTGCCAGAAGGTAGACAGAGATTTTCTTGAAAAACTGAACAATCAGAAGCCCAAAACCATCGAAGAAATCCAGGAATTGTGGTACAGAGGCGACATGAATGAGGTTCATCATCACTACAGTTCGACTCGTTACAGAGCTTGCAATTTACATAGTTTTTTCGCCAACGGCCATTGGGAGATGAGAGCTTGTAATTCATCTTTGCACGCCGGAGCTATCCGATCTTACGTGACGCTGGCGCTTGCAATTTCAAATGCGGCGCTGACGAAAAAATTCTGTTCTCCACACATTTCGGAAAGCGATAATCTCCGATACAGCGCAAGGGTCTGGCTGATTAATCTGGGGCTGAACGGAACGGAGTTTAAAAACTGCCGCAAGCATCTGATTTCCCATCTGGACGGCTGTATTTCATGGCGGCATCCGGAGGACGCAATTGCTCAGAGAGAACGGCTGAAACAGGAGCAGCGTGTCGAGCCTGTAAGCGAGGTTCAGGAACAATGCGAAAACATACCCGATGAACCGGAAGAAGCCGTTACAAGCGATTTTGAAGAGGAATACGAGGAAGAAGAAAACATGGGATTTTCCATGTCGATGTAAAGGAGTTTTTATGGATAAGAAAATTTTATACGCTGCATACGGCAGCAATATTAATTTGGAACAAATGGCGTATCGCTGTCCGAATTCCACAGTTGCCGGAACAGCGATGCTGGAAGGCTATGAGCTGCAGTTCCGGCATCATGCTACGATTAAGCCGAATGAGAAAAGCGAAGTTCCGATTTTACTTTGGGAACTGGATTCGCAGGATGAGCGTTTTTTGGACAGATACGAGGGATGGCCGAAGTATTACCGCAAGGAAAGCATTACCCTCGAACTGAACGGTAAATCCGTTGAAGCGATGATTTACATCATGAACGGTGACAGACCGTTGGAATCTCCGACGGCGCAGTATTACGATATAATTGAGCAAGGCTACAAAGAAAATGGTCTGGATACAAGCTATCTGGAAACGGCTCTTGCAGAAGCCATTCAGTCGGAAAACCTTGAAATGAATGAGGAAATGCAGATTGGATTCGATATGATTTATTGACATTATATCATACGAATTAAGATGGGTCAATATGATTTGAAAGGACACGGAAAATATGTTATATCACGGATTTTATGTGAAATTTACTTCTCTGGAAAATATTCAGAGGGAGAAAAAAGACGGCAGTATCGATCTTTGTGGCGGTTTTCAAATTGAAATTTTTTCTGACAGTTCAGAGGAAATTCCGGTAGATGCGTTTACTGCCGCAGTTGGATTTGAAATTTTGAACAATTCTGTGCAGGATGTGAAGCAGTTTGCGATGGATGTAATTGAGAGTGAGGAAAAGGAGTATTTGAGATTGTTGGAGGAATATAACAGAAGCAATACGTAGGCAATTATTCACCATGATATCAATTGCAGCATAAAATATGTGGAGCACGTATTCACGAGGTGATATTTATGCTAATGTGTGCTGCCGTTCTGGAAGTGAATGAGAACAGCTTGCTGGTTCGTGACAATGCCACGTCTCAGGAGGTTATTGTAAACAAACCTTGCGTATGTAAATTTCGTGTTAACGACAGGGTTGGAATTGTTTACAACGGGATAATGACTAGGAGTATCCCTCCGCAGATCAACGCTTCCAGAATATTCAGAATGCCTTTTAACAGATGTTTTTGATAGCCATTACAGAATGAGGGACAGTAATAAACAAACTGTCTCTCGTTTTTTACGGTTAAATAGGCCGTAAAAAATTCTTATTATATACCGATTTTGTCATTTAGAACGTTATTTTTGACATCTTTGTTTTTTACCCGGTATTTTATGATAATATAATACCAAGAATTATATCTTTCGGCAGAAGTAACAATAAAAAGCAGAGCTTTTGTGCAATCATACAAATTTCTCTAAAAACTGTAATTTTTTGGAGCATTTTAGGATTATTAATAATAGAGAGCAATTTACAAGGCTTTTCAATTGGACAAGTATTGCCGAACTTCAATATGAAAATATGCACAAAATACTTAATAAATTTTATATCAATTAGTAGAAAGTTGATTGCATTTGACATAAATTTACTGGAAACTATTGTAAATTTATTAGCTATATTCTATAATTATATCAGATTATATACGCTAACGATTGATAATTGTATATTATTTTGTGTAAAATCAAATTGATGTGTATAGACCATGATCAAGAAATAAATTTAATTTGCTTTTTTAAATATCAAAAAGGAATCTGAAAATTAAATGACAAAATCGATTATAATGTTGTGTGGCAAAATTGGAAGTGGAAAAACTACGTATGCAAAAATGTTACAAAAAGAAAAAAAGGTAGTTGTACTATCATGTGATGATTTTGTATTAGCAGTTAACGATGATTTAAATAAGCGACATGAAATTCAAGAAAAGATATCATTACAACTTTTTGATTTGGCCAAACAAATTTGGCTTAGTGGTATTAGTGTTGTTTTAGATTTTGGTTTTTGGCATAAAGAACAAAGAAAAAATATAAAAAGAAAATTTGAAGCAGAAGGTATAAAAGTTGAATTGTATTATTTTAAATGTAGTGATACCGAAACTAATTTTAGAATAATAGAAAGAAATAATAAAATATTGCAAAACGAAGAAAAGGGATATATTATAGATTTAAAATTAAAAGCAGAATTAGATGAAAAATTTGATGAACCAGATGAAGAGGAGATAGATGTTTTAGTGGAAAATACAGAGAGTGACGAATCGATTTTATATAAAAAAGAACGATTGATAGAAAATATTATTAATATTAAAGATTTTATAATTGAACAGAAATGTTCGTGTGATGGTGCTGATTTGTATATAAGACCGTTATATATAGAAAAAATATATATTTTCCCGAATATTTTGGAACAATTAGCGGATATAATATGTAGTGAATTTATAAAAATGAATATTGAGCAAATTTTTGCAATTGAGTCAGCTGTACTACCGTGTGCAGCAGTGATAGCAAATAAATTAAATGTGCCACTTTGTGTTATAAGAAAATCTAATAATTATAGGCACGAAAAATTTGAACCTGAAATATTTATGACTAATAATTATTTATCTGAACATGCTGTTATATTAGATGATGCCTTATGGACGGGAAAAACATTAAATGACAGTTTGAAATTGTTTGAGAATCTTAAAATAGAGATTCCTCATAATTTTTATTATATATTCGATTTTGAGAATTTTATGCAATCAAAAGAATTCATTAATCAAAAATGTAAATATTATATTAAAAATAAAAAATGCTTTGTGAATTACAGAGAACTTGTTGATAAGGCATTTGAGATGAAAAAAATTAATATGAAAACATATATAGAAACTTTAAATTTATTTGATCTATTAGGAGGAGAAAATGGCTAAAATTTTATGTTTGTCAGACATTCATTTTACTGAATCTGAAAGAGCATGTTTTTATGGTGAAAAAATTAACGAGGAATTGGTTTGTAGCATAGGAACTAACAAGTTAGATATTTTATTTGCTGCTATGGAGGAAATTGGTCCAATTGATTTATTGATATTCTGTGGTGATTACATAGTAGGAAAAAATAATAAAGATGAAAAACGAAAATCAATGAATACATTTATGGATTTTTTGAATAAAGTGGAAAACTCTCGAAACATTTTTGGAAGCGAGATTAGGCACACTTATGATCGTATTTTAGTTGTACCAGGTAATCACGATATAAATCGAGACGAAGAGGATATTTTAAATGACTTTAATAAACAGTTAAATAGATATTTAACGCCATTTGAATCTAAGGGAAGGCGTCAAGAAAATGCACCTGTTTTTATTTTTAATGAATTGAAACTTATTGTGGCATGTGAATCAACTGTAGATAACAGTGCAACAATTAATACTGAAATTAAAAAACTATTGATTGATATTGACAGTTTGGAAGGTGATGAGAATCTAAAAAAACACATTAAATCTATTTTGAATAAGTATACACTATTTGATGTGCCTTCTATAACTGAAAGTATAAAAAAGGATTTTATAGAAACAAATACTAAGATAGAGAAAGAAAAGAAATATGAAGATTATATAAAAATAATGGTATGCCATCATCCGTTACTAGATGGAATAGAAACAACAAATACTATAAAAAAATATAAAAGTACGGTTGGTGGCTATAGCTTTATGAAGAGTGCTGTCAATTTTGGATACAGGCTCTTTATTCATGGACATATACACGAAAGTTCTTGTATTGAAATTGTAGACCATAATATGGATAATAGAGTTCCTGTAATTCAAATGGGCGTGCCTATGATGGAAATGAATAGTGATAGATTTGGAGCGGTATTAGTAGATACAGATACTGTAAATGAGGATCTTTTTCCATTTACAAGCGTATTTCTTAAACTTGATTCTATTTCAAGAAAATTTAAACAAATTAGAATGCTAAATAGTAAAGAATGCAGGAAAATCAATTATTATGGGGATAAAATTTTGATTGATAAAGAAATCAGCAAGATTATTAAAGATAATATTATAGTAAAAAATGGGGATCTTGGCAACGTTGAAGCTGCATCGTATGATTGTGCTTTAGGTTACGAGTTTAAACGAGGAGATTCTAAGTATTGTAATTGGAGTGAAGTCGATTTGGAATATTTGCAGGCTTGTTTAGATAATCCTAGTTTTATTGAACTAAAACCAAATGAAACTATTTTAATATATACATATGAAGAATTTAATATACCAAACGATATGGTGCTTCATGCAAGTCCTATTTCATCCTGGTTAAGAAAAGGAATTCGTGTTGATTTAAGTCATTTGGTTGATCCGGGTTTTAAAGGGAAATTTAGCTTTCCTATTACTAATGAGAGTAGTGTGTCAGTCTATATTAATTCTCGTGAGCCAATAGTTTCTATCGAATTTATTAAATTATCTAGTGTATGTGAAAAGAACTGGACTGACAGACATAACGATCGTGCAAAAGCCAGGTTTGAGTTAATAGAATAAAAAGGAATGTAAAAGGAGAAAATATGCTAGAGAATTTAAAATGTAAATGGATGTCAATCGAATTAAATTCTCCTTATGTTATGGCATCATTAACATTAATGTCTTATGTTGATTTATCAAGGCATGTAGATTACTATAAAAGAGCAAATATGTTTGGTGTAGGTGCAATTGTGTTGCCATCAGTCAATCCTGAAGTTTGTGGAAATTCTGAAAGTAATTCAACGATAGTCGATAGTTTGATGATTGATACTGGTTTACATAAAAATCACAAAATGGGACTTGCTGTATTAGGACCAACCGTTCCTAACATTATTCCTTTAAATTATGGTGTATCACTTGCAAATGTCTTAAAAAAAGAAATCAAAGGAACTCCTATTATTGCCAGTATTGCTAATATTGGAGAAGAAGATAAAATAATCACAGCTGTAGATAAACTAAGTAAAACAGGTGTTGATGGAATAGAACTTAATTTTTCATGTCCTAATGTTAGAGTTAAAGATGAACGAAAAAGTGTTTTTAATAATGAACTTTTAAAAAAGATAAGGGAAATTACGAAATTACCTATATCTTTCAAAATCACACCATATGAAGATTATTCTTTAATTTTAGATTCTTTAAATGGAGAAATTGATGGATTGACTTTATCAAATGCATATGTTGGGCTAGTGCCACCAGAGATTGATGGAGCACAATATTCTCCTTTTGAAAAAAGAGAAGAATGGGCACCATGTGGAGTGTATGGTCCTTTCGAACGATTATTAACGTTTTATAGGTTATTTAAATATCATGATATCTGCTCAAAAAAAAATTTGAGCATTGCTTGTGTAGGAGGGATAGTTTCCGCAACTGAAGCAATTCAAGCTATATTATTAGGAGCTGATGTTGTTCAATTTTCTAGTGCAATTGCATGGCATGGAACTCGTTTTTTTCAAGAAAGCAATATGTTTTTAGCTGATTATTTGGAAAATCATAATTTTAATAGTGTAAATTCTATTAAGGGTTCTGTATTACCATATATAAAAAGCAATACAGATGAATTAAAAAAGCATTCAACAAGTCAAAAAATGAAAGTAAATGAAGAAAAATGCAAAAAATGTAAAGAATGTATGTGTTGTGATAGATTATGTATTGCAATATCACAGAAACCGAATGGCATTGTTCAGATAAATAGTGAGTTGTGTAGTGGATGCAAATGGTGTTATTATTTGTGCACGAATGGAGCTATTATAGAAGATGACAAATCTAATTGCGTTTGAATCTTGACCAAAAGAAAAATTAATAAATCTAATATTATTTACCCTTAAAAAACAAGCAGTATTACCTTTTTATCAATATAGTGTTTCTATTAGATTTAATTTTTTAGCAAATTATGCTTAAAGCAAGAAAATTGAACAAAAATAAAAATCAGAAAAGTTAAATTTTAGAGTTCTGAGTATTTTACTTTAAATTTTTCTGGACATTGTGGTAATACTCTTGTTTACATAGCTCATATGGCATGCATTTGAGTCAAGAAACAGTTGCTGTTCTCGTTCATCTATTTTGTAGTCACAAGACAAAATACGCCGTTTGCAAGGAATTGTAAGCGGCGTTGTTTTTATATGATTTTGTCATTGTTCCCGATACTGTTCCATGTGTACCGAAAAACTCAAAACGTAAAAAACTAATCGCTATTTTATACACGGACTTAACAACGCTCAGCAAGGCTATCAGAATCAACGCTGGTTGTATGGTTGATGGCATAATTTTAAGGTAACATTTCAAATGTGACCTTTATCGCTATGTCAGATATACAACAGAAAGTCTTAAAAATTAAAATCCCCACTTGAACTTAATAAATCAAGTGGGGACTTTTAATGAAAAGATGGTAAAATTTTACACTTTATATTTATACAAAATATAGACATAATGTAAATATTTAATTAATTTTATATTTATATGTTGATTTTTGTAAATTTTTGGTATATAATGTGCTTATAAGCATGCTTAAAAATAAAAATTGTTTAAGGAGAAATCATTATGAAAAAATTTAAAAAAATTTACATTGCTTTTTTATCAATGGCTTTAATTTTTAGCTTTTTAGCTTTTTCAGACGGTAAAATATTATCAAATATAATTACCTATACAATGGTATCAGCAGATGAATTTAATAATTTTACTTATACAATCAATAATGGAAGTGCGTCTATAAGTAAATATAAAGGAACGGATACAAATCTTATTGTACCGTCAAGCAAACCGAAACATTTCAAGGTCCAATAATTGAAACCAGATGTATAGGCAAGGTATACGGTCCTGATGATGGTGATATGTGCGATTGGAAAATAATAGGAGAACCGGATACAGAATTTCATGTAGTCAAACCTGCTACAGTTGAGCATACATGCGCAACTATTGTGAATCGTATTCCAAGCGTTTTAAATGCGCCGTCAGGTTTGGTAACTGTTGATGAATTAAATGAAATTTCGTATTTAGCCTATCCAATAGAATTTTACTGTTGATAAAAGTAATTAGACCCATTCGATAATCAGATAAACTGCGTAAATTTAAACGGCTGTAAGCAATTGGTAGCTTACAGCCGTTTTAATGGATTTTATAAAATTATATTTTGCTTTATAAATCTTTAGCTATTAAATTTGCCGACCAGGCAATTAATTTTTGCGATACAAAATCAAGATCATCTGTGGGATTCAACAATAATATTTCTTTATCCTGTGAATTGATATTTTCAAGCAATATTTTTCTTTTATTTATATATTCTTCGCATTCAAGATAATACTTTGCTTGAATTACAAAGAAAGCCGATTTAAGCAAAGATTTTAAAATATCGTCGCTTTTTTCATGAATTGCATTATGAACGCACATATGATAAATATTACAAGCGCCTAGCCTGACCGCACGGGAAATATCTTTGTTGGTTATCAGATTTTTTATAAAATTCAAACTGCCATACAGCGCTATGGTATCATGATAAAATTGAAAAAGATCAGATCTGTCCCAATTTTCAAGTTCTTTTTTACCTGAAATAAAACCGCATATCTTTTCACGCATAGGCATTTTGCTTATGATTTCATCGTAACGCTTTAAATCGGAATAAATTAATTTATCGAAAATCACAACAACGTCAATATCACTGTTTTCAGTTGCTTCACCTCTTGCGTAACTGCCTTGAATGCCAATGAAAATTATACGTTTCGGGAAACTTTCGTTTATTTTTTTCGTAAAGTCTTGAAGCCAATTTTCCAACATAACTTTTCCTTTCATATAAGTTTATTATTTTAGTATAGATGTCTCACTGCTTATTTTTATATACAAAAAATGCCGCTTACAATTTCTTGCAAACGGCGTATTTTGGAGCAGGTGATGGGAATCGAACCCACGTAGCCAGCTTGGAAGGCTGGAATTCTACCATTGAACTACACCTGCATAATATTATTTTTTATATTAAATTATTCCTCAATCAACAGTATTAATTATATCACAGTTTTTGATATATGTCAACAGTTTTTTTATCTTTTTTTAATTTTGTTAATATTGTATATTACTTTTAATATAATTAAAATAATTTGTACAGAATCACTGTAAATGAAATTATAATATAATAAAAAGCACGCTTTGAAACTCAAAGCGTACTTAATTATATATAGTAAATTATTTACCGTAGTAAGCGAGCATATAAAGCTTCTTAAGTTCATCGATTCTTGGAAGACGAGGGTTAGCAGTTGTGCACTGGTCATCAAATGCCTTGTATGCCAAGTCATCAAGAGCATCCTCAAATACCTTAGGTTCAATATATGATCTCTTGTCAATTTCACCGGCTTCTTTAATTGAAAGTGGAATACCAACGTCTGTCATAAGCTTTCTTACAGCGTCTGCCAAAGCCTTAACACCTTCCTGAGCTGTTGCATTCTGCGGAACAAATCCCATCATCTTTGCAATTTCAGCATAACGTTCAGGAGCAATATAGTGATCATATTTTGGCCATGCTGCGAACTTTGTAGGAGTCGGTTCACCATTATACTCAATAACGTGCGGCAGCAGATAAGCATTTGCAAGACCATGAGGAATATGGAATTCACCACCAAGCTTATGAGCCAATGAGTGGTTAACACCGAGGAATGCGTTTGTAAATGCCATACCTGCGATACAGGAAGCATTATGCATTTTCTCTCTTGCTTCAGGATCAGCCGTAGCATATGATGTAGGCAGATACTTAAATACAAGCTTGATTGCATGAAGTGCAAGAGCGTCTGTATAATCATTTGCAAGAACTGAAACATATGCTTCAATAGCATGTGTTAAAACGTCAAGACCTGTAAACGCTGTAGATGCCTTAGGAACTGTATAAACAAATTCCGGATCAATGATAGCAACATCAGGAGTCAACTCATAGTCAGCAAGAGGATACTTCATATTCTTGCTCTTGTCTGAAATAACGGCAAATGAAGTAACTTCTGAACCTGTACCGGAAGTTGTAGGAATTGAAACCATCTTTGCCTTTTTACCCATCTTAGGGAACTTGTAAACTCTCTTACGGATATCCATAAACTTCTGAGCCATACCGATAAAGTCAGCATCCGGATTCTCGTAGAACAGCCACATAGCCTTAGCTGCGTCCATTGCAGAACCGCCGCCGAGAGCAACGATAACGTCAGGCTGGAATGAATTCATCACTTCAACACCCTTACGTACTGTTGTGAGATCAGGATCCGGTTCAACTTCGCTGAAGATTTCAACTGTAGGCTTGTTAGCGTTCTTGTTGAGCTGATATGTTACTCTTTCAACATAACCAAACTGAACCATACCAGGGTCAGCAACGATCATGACTCTGTGCATGTCAGGCATCTTTGCAAGATACTGAACTGAACCCGGTTCAAAATAAATCTTTTCAGGAACCTTAAACCACTGCATATTCAATCTCCTCTTAGCAACTTTCTTTCTGTTAATAAGGTTCTTAACTGTAACGTTTTCTGATACAGAGTTTTTACCGTAAGAACCGCAGCCAAGTGTCAGTGACGGAGCCATTGAATTGTAAACATCACCGATAGCACCAAATGAAGCCGGTGAGTTAACAACGATACGGCTTGCCTTCATTGTTTCTCCGTACTTTTCAATAAGCTCTTCATTTGAAGAATGAATAACAGCTGTATGACCGGCACCGTGCTTTAACATTTCTTCACACATTTCAAATGCATGATCAGTTGTATCAGCCTTAACAACTGCCAGAACAGGTGAAAGCTTTTCAAGTGCCAAAGGATACTTTTCAGCATTTGTACCGCCTATTTCTACACAGAGAACTTTAGTTTCCTTAGGAATTGTGATACCAGCCTTTTCAGCAATCTGCCATGGATATTGTCCAACAACCCAAGGCTGAACTGCCATCTTTTCAACATTGATAACGACATCCTGAATCTTCTGGATCTCATCAGGCTTTGCAAAGTAGCAGCCATGTTCCTTCATGAAAGCAACTGCTTCATCATAAACTTCTGTATCGATAATAGCAGCCTGTTCTGAAGCACAGATCATACCATTGTCAAATGACTTAGAAAGAATAAGGTCATTAACAGCCTGCTTAATTTTTGCTGATTTTTCAATATAGCATGGTGTATTACCAGGACCAACGCCCAATGCCGGTTTACCTGCTGAATAAGCAGCCTTAACCATTCCCGGACCGCCTGTAGCAAGAATTGTAGAAACGTCAGCGTGATTCATCAGGAAACCTGTAGCTTCAATTGAAGGTGTTTCAATCCACTGTACGCAATTTTCAGGAGCGCCTGCTGCAATAGCAGCATCTCTGATAATCTCAGCAGCTCTTACTGAACATTTCTGAGCATTTGGGTGGAAACCGAAGATGATCGGATTTCTTGTCTTAAGACAGCTGATCGCCTTGAACATTGTTGTAGATGTTGGGTTTGTAACCGGTGTAACACCTGCAACGATACCTACAGGTTCGCCGATTTCAAGGTAGCTTTCGTCTACATTGTCTTCAATAACGCCTACTGTCTTCTCGTACTTGATTGAGTGCCAGATATATTCTGTAGAGAAAATATTCTTTGTTACCTTATCTTCAAAAATACCTCTGCCTGTTTCTTCAACAGCCATCTTAGCCAGTTCCATCTGTGCTGAAAGACCTGCAAGAGCAGCAGCCTTTGTAATATTGTCGATTTGTTCCTGATCAAGCTTCATGTACTCATCCAGAGCAACCTTTGCCTTCTGAACCAGACCGTCAATCATTACCTTAGGATCAACCTGCGGCTGTTCAGCAGTAATCTTTGGTTCTTCTTTCTTAGCCATAATGCATCCTCCTGAAAATATAAAAATTTTATTTGTACTTTCTTATTTGCATTGTTAATTTCTTAACAATGTTATTATATCATATTGTTATTTTTTTGTCAACCTTTTAAAGATATTTTTTATGCCGAAAACTAAGGCATATTTTGACAGCCTTTATTGCAATATGCCAAATTGTTTTATAAAAAAACCAATTTAGTTTATATTGGATTTTCCTGAAAATATTCTTCAAGAATTTCCGCTGCATCCCCTACCAGTTCAACGCACGGACGCTTTTTATAGTATTCTCCCGTTCTTTCCGAAGGAACATAACTGCTGTCATTACCCTCAAGTCCCAGAAGCTGACGGCATACAATATACTTATTTTTTTCCTTAAATTTTTCAGCAAGTTCCTGAATTCTTTTGTAATGCTCTGTTTTACCGGTTCTGTCATCAGGAAGAAAATATCCATATTTAAGTCCTGCTGCCATAAACATTCCGCTTACCGTACCACACACCTCACGCATTCTTCCCATACCTCCGCCGAACGACGAAGATAATTTCATAGCAGTTTCAAAATCCATTCCAAGGTCTTCAGCAAATGCCCCCAGTACCGCCTGTGAACAATTATAGCCTTTTGTAAATAATTCTTTAGCTTTTTCTGATTTACTCATTATTAGTATTCCTCCGTTTATGTCAATATTATTCATTTATTATTGTTATAATAAAAAATCGCAAGCTGAGTACGGTCTCTGAGTTCAAGTTTTTCGAGGATACTGCTTAAATAATTTCTGACTGTCCCTTCACTCAAAAACAATTCAGTTGCAATTTCCTTATTGCTTAATCCTTGAGCAACAAGACTGATTATATCTTTTTCCTTATCATTGATCCCGTATTTTTCATAATCAAAATATGATGTTTTTTTCATAAGAACAGGCAGTTTGTTTATTACCTCGTCTCCGAAAACGGTTTGTCCTTTCATAACAGTTTTCAGTGCTGGGACAATACATTCAAAATTCTGCTTTAAAATATATCCTTTAGTACCGATTTTTAATGCTTTAACAATATATTCGTCATCTGAAAATGTAGTCAGATACAGTATTTTTGCATCACTATGCTTTTCAAGTATTTTTTCTCCTGCTTCAATTCCCGTCATTCCAGACATACGTATATCCATAAGAAGGACATCGGGATCAAACTCGTCATACAGTTTAATTGCCTCCTCACCGCTGCTGCCAATTGCAGCAACCTTTAAGTCTTCAGAAGCCTCCAAAATAGTTTTAAGTGAAAGTGCAACCAAGTTATCATCATCTACAACTACTATATTCATAACATTCTTCCTTGCTTTTGTATTGAAATAAATATTTTAAATTTATTTTTTTCAGAATAGTACTTAAATATACCGCCCAAGCTTTCCGTACGGATTTTCATGTTTTCAAGACCAATTCCATCACTGTAAATAATACCATTGTTATTTGTACCGTTATCCTCGATCACAAGCTGATAAAAAGCCGGTTGTTCACGTATAGTAATAATAACTGAATCACCGTTGCTATATTTAATTATATTTGATATTCCCTCTTTTATAACTCCTATAAAGCAGAACTTTATATTTTTGGGAATATCCTCAGAAAAATCCATATCAAGCTTAACTTTAAAACTATCTTTCAAAGGCTTTGTCAACTCAATAACAGTATTTTTCAAGTCTACAGAATCATCATGAAGATTATGAACACTTTCTCTTATACTTGTCATTGCTTCATTAAGAGTATCCTTAACTTTTTCAAGTTCCGGTCTGAGTTTATCATCCTTATTTGTCACAAGAAGTGCACCCATCTGAAGAAGCGTTCTAGATAGCATATGACCTACATTATCATGAATTTCTCTTGCTATTCTGTTTCTTTCAGTTAAGACCGCAATTCTTATTTCATGATCTCTTCTTTCACATAAATACCTATTTTTTTCAGTCAGCAGAATATTTACTTCCTCCGACTGGTCTCTCGTTTCAATCAATTTATTTTGTGCCGTTTCAAGCTCAGAGGTACGCTTTTCCAAAAGAAAGCTAACAGCAATAATAGCAAAAATCAATACTATCTGAACATATCCAAACCTTTTTATATTAAAAAGTAATACTGTTCCGGTAAGAATTTCAAAAAATATTTTTCTTTCAGACATTATATCATAAAACATCAAAGGGAGCATACAGCAAAACACAGGATTATAAAAGCAAAGTACGATATATACAAACTGGACCGCAGCAGAAATTCTGCTTCCGATAAAGCATTGACTCATCGAAGATAATGATACTGATATTAAAAATGCAGCAATAGACAGTATAGCGCTTTCGCCATAATCAGTTATTAAGATAATGCATAATACAAGTACTGCAAGCTTATTCGTAATTTTATTCACACTGTCCTCCCCTCTATAATTTTATTTTAACATAAAATTTTCCATATGTCTATATTTCAAAAAAATTCTATATGACAAATGTCATATAAAAAAGTGACTTTTTTCACTTCACATAATATCAATTTTATTTTATAATGTTAGTATAACTTTATGAGGAGGAAATAAAATTGGCAAAAACAGTAGTCAAAATAGAAAACTTGGTTAAAAGATACAAAGAACTTATAGCCCTTGACCATTTTAATCTGGAAATCAAAGAGGGCGAAATTTTCGGTCTGCTGGGACCAAACGGTTCCGGAAAAACAACAACTATCAATTGTCTGTTATCCCTGCTTTCATTTGATAAGGGTACAATAGAAATTTTCGGAGAAAAAATGACTCCTTCCAATTATAAAATAAAAAAACAAATCGGTATTATAATGCAGAACGTGGCAGTTTTCAATGAACTGAATGTTTACGAAAATATTGATTACTTCTGCGGTCTTTACATAACAGATAAAAGTCTGAGAAAGCAATATGTACAGGAAGCTATCGAATTTGCAGGTTTGCAGGACTTTATAAAATTCCATCCGAAAAAACTATCGGGCGGTCTGCTCAGACGACTGAATATAGCCTGTGGCATTGCCCACAAACCAAAGCTTATCATACTTGACGAACCGACTGTTGCAGTCGATCCGCAAAGCAGAAACAAAATACTTGAAGGTATCGCTGAGCTTAACCGAAACGGTGCTACTATTATATATACTTCTCATTACATGGAAGAGGTAGAACAGCTTTGTACTCGAATTGCAATTATGGACAAAGGAAAAAATCTTGCAATAGGTACAAAAGACGAACTGAAAAAAATGATCAAAAATACTGAAACTGTCACAATTGAAGTCCTAGATCTTGAAGACAGAATTATATCTAAGATAAATGATCTTCCTCATGTTTACGAAGTCAGTTATAACGATAATAAATTGATGGTATATTGCAGCGGCGGAAAGCATAACCTCGTGCGTATCCTTGATGTACTGACTCAAAATAATGTTCCTTTCGGAAGAGTATTTTCAGAACTTCCTACTCTTAATGATGTATTTCTTGAAATAACAGGTAAGGAACTTAGAGACAAGGAGGATTAAAATGTTTTTTCATAATTTTAAGTATTCCTTGAAAAACGTATTCAGGCAAAAGGAATTTTTATTCTGGATTCTTGCATTTCCCATTATTCTTGGAACATTTTTTTATGTTGCCTTTAACAGTATGTATGAAAAGGAATCTATGTTCAATAAAATACCGGTGGCAATCGTTGAAAATACTGAAAATACTGCCTTTAAAGAAGTAATAAAAGAACTGTCTTCCGGAGAAGATGCTATGTTTGATTCTAAATTTACTGATAGCCAAACCGCACTTGATATGCTGAAAACAAATGATATCATCGGAATAATAAACGTGGACAGCGAGCTTTCCCTTACCGTTTCAAATGACGGCATAAAGCAAACTATTATTAAATCATTTCTTGATCAATATCAAATACGTGAATCAATTATAATGGAAACTGTAAATAACAATCCGCAGAATCTTCAATCCGTAATCGACGCTATGTCACAGGAAATAAACTGCAACGAAAGTCTTTCCCTATCAAATGGAAATATGGATACATACATTCAATACTTTTACAATCTTATAGCAATGGCTGCATTTTTCGGTTCTATTAGCGGATTATATATTGCTATAAATAATCAGGGAAATCTATCTGCAATTGCTGCCAGAAAATGTATTTCACCAACCAACAAGCTTACCTCCATAACAGCCAGCTTACTTGCAAGTTTTGTCGCTCAGGTAATATGTGTCAGCATAGGAATTACTTATATATTATTTATACTTAAAGTAGATATGGGTGATAAAATACCTATGGTATATTTATCAGGTGCTGTAGGCAGTCTTACCGGAGTTACAATGGGATTCTTTATAGGTTCATTCGGAAGACTAAATCAAAATATGAAAATGGCAATTTCAATGTCGGTAACAATGCTGTCATGCTTTTTAAGCGGTCTTATGTTAGGAAATATGAAAACTGTCATTGAACAGAATGCGACGATTATCAACAAAATAAATCCGGCAGCGCTCATTTCAGATTTATTCTATTGTTTAAATATTTACGATGATTATAAAAGATATACCGAAAAATTCGTTACGCTTCTGATTTTATCCGTAATATTTACAATCGGAGGATTTTTACTGACAAGGAGGAAGAAATATGCAAGTCTTTAAGGCATTTGCAAAAATTGCCGGAAAAAAGAAATTTTCAGCTCTGTTATATATTGGCATCTTTATGATAATTTCAATTTTAATGGCAAATCAATCTGCCAAAGATAATAATTTCAAAGAAACTAAATTAAGCATATGCATAATAGATATGGATAATACCGCTGCAAGCCAAAAACTTGTTGATTACATAAGCTCCAATCACAAAATTCAAGATATTGATACTGACAAAGACACTATTCTGGATTCTCTTTACTATCAAAGTACCGACTACGTTCTTACTATAAAAAAGGGATATTCAGACAAAATTTCTGCCGGAGAAGTTGACGATCTGTTTTCTAATTATAAGGTATCCGGAACATATTCAACTGCACTATTTGAATCTCAGTTGGATCAGTATGTTACAAATCTATCATGTTATATCGCAGGCGGATTCAGTATTGACGATGCTATATCAAAAACAGCACAGATAAGCGATAGTGAAATCAAAGTTACAACCGAAGATTTTTCTGATTCCGGAAGCTTCAACAGTGAATATATATACTATTATTTTCAGTATTTACCATTTATATTTATAGCTATACTGATCTCATGCCTCTGCCCTGCTCTTCTGACAATAAATAAAAAGGAAATCAGAAGCAGAACAAACTGTTCACCTGTATCTACTACAAAACAAACCTTTCAGATTACCTTGGGAGCTATCATTTATGCAGTTATCATCTGGCTTATTTTCATGATTGCCGCCTTGATACTCTGCGGTAAAATGCTTTTATGCAAAGAAGGTCTGCTTGCAGTTCTCAACAGCTTAGTATTCATGCTTGTTGTTCTTTCAATGACACTGTTGATATCGGTATTAGCTCCCAGTCCTAAAGCTACTGATATGATTGCAAATACTATTGGTCTTGGAATGAGCTTTCTCTGCGGCGTATTTGTTCCCCAGAAATTCTTGGGAGAGGCGGTCATTAATGTGGCTCATTTCCTCCCCGCATACTGGTTTATCAGAGCAAACAACATGCTTGCAGGTATTTCAGATGAATTATTCAGCAGTTCAAAGTATTTCTCATATCTTGGCATAGAATTATTATTTGCAGTTGCAATTTTTTCAGTTGTTCTTCTTGTTGCAAAAACTAAAATCAGATCAAGCAGTAACTAGCGAACAGATGATAAACAGTTCCACTGGCAGAACGATAAAAGTCCGGTTTACACCGGACTTTTTTATATATTAATTTTTATATAGAATATTTAGGGTAAAATAACATTGACAAAAACTGGAATCAATGATATAATTTAATAAATTAATCAGTTTATTAAATAATAAGGGGTATATTGGGATGTATATAATAAAACCATATTTTGATTTTTGTCCAATTCAAAATACAAATTATTTTGTAAATGTCAGGTATAAGTTATGCGACATAAATACATATAAAAAGGATTCAATGGAATGCGTATATCAGGAATTCTACAACCACGTTTGTTCAGAAAGCGATAAATGTCCTATTTTTCAACACGCTGAAGCTTTTGTAAAACATCAGTAATATTGATTTTTTAATTTCATATCTTCCGATAATCAGTTTTTAATTACCAAATAAAAACATTAACAAACTTTATTTATTATATTTGTATAACACTGCATATAGACGTATATGCGCAATGGTGATATAATATTTATAAAAAAATTGTTAATTTTTTATGGTGAAATAGGGGAAAGTATGGAATTAAATAAAATAATAAAATCCGCTATATCATCTGCATTAGCTTTTTCAATGCTTGGCAGTATATATAACCTTGACTTGATTTCTGTAAATGCAGCGGTGTCAACGATCAAAGGCGACGCCAACGGAGACGGAGTTTTAAGAGCCAGCGACGCAGCATTTATTGCCAAAACATTGGCTGAAGCATCAATTGCAGGTAAAAAAATAAACCTTGAAGATTACCCCAATGCCGATTTTAATGAGGACGGGAAAATAACGGCTGCTGATGCAGCAGCAATTGCAAAATATCTTGCTAACAAATCTTTAGAAAAATGTGAAATTAAATTTCGTTTCGCTGATAAATCCGAAGGAATTTCTTTAAAAATGGGAAATGAAAATTATCTTAATAACATGTCACAACAGGATTTAAATTACCGAATGCAAAAAAATGATACAACACTTGATGAATACAAGGAATACAGTAAAGCTCAGATATTAGAATTTACAGCTGAACAAAAGAAATTAATTTCAGATGCAATTGCCGAAATACAGAAGCAAATAGACAGCAACAGATATAAACTTCCGCTGAATGAAGAATTAATATTTATTAATACAACTGCTGAAGACGAATTAGGTTCCTACGGATATACGCTGCAAAACCAAATTTATCTTTCAAACACATTAGTATCAAAATCCAATTCAAGTCTTCTAAAAAAGATTATTACTCATGAAATCTTCCATTGCCTTACCCGTTCAAATCCGCAATTCAAAAAGGATATGTATAAAATAATTGGATTTTCAGTTGCAGATGAAGAACCAGATTTTCCTCAAAATATAAAAGAAAATATAATTTCAAATCCTGACGTTAAATATGATTCCTACGCAACGTTTACCATAAACGGTAAAAAACGTAATTGTTATATGGTATGGTATTTAACAAAACCCTTTGAAAAAGAAGGCGATGATTTATTAAGCTGGAGTTCAACAGTTCTTATACCAACAGACAACCTTTCTGAAATTTACTATAAAGATGATGCTTCGGATTTCTGGGAAGTTATCGGTAAAAACACAGAATATGTGACTGCCGCTGAAGAATGCCTTGCCGAAAATTTCGCATTTGCAATTTTGTTTGGCAAAAATGGAATAAAATATAATTCCCCTGAAATAATTGCTAATATTATTGAATATATGAAATAATTTGGATTTTAACTTATATAGGCGCACTGTTGTAATAACAGCGTCTAAATTTTTAACCAATTAAAGTAACTCCTTCTCTTTTTCAGACTCCGTATTTTCTTCCGGTACCCAAGCTTGACCAAAATTTATATCCTTAAATAAAGCTGCCAGTCCTGTTATCTGCTTCAGACGCAAAATTTCGTCTTTATCCATTCCAAGATGCTTGGAAATCCATGCGTCAGACCGACCTAAATCATGAAGCTCCCTTACAATATTTCCCATAAGATCAACATCATGAGTTCCTCTTGCCCTGTTATGACGTACAGTACTTGCCATTCTTTGTGCCAAAGGTTTATTAATTACAGAAACCGGAAGCAATCCTTTTTCCCGATCATAAATATCTTTGTGATCCAACATGACCCGATAACGATGAAAACCGTCCACAATAACATACAAATCATCTTTAGAAGAGTAATAACAAACTACCGGCATAGTATAGCCGTCCTCTTTAATACTGTCATACAGAAGTTCTAGTTCAGGGGGTGCAACAGCATTCGGATTATATGTATTCGGTACGATTTTTTCAATGGGTACAGGTTTTACATCATAAACAGGACTAATAAATTCCAATTATAACGCCTCCAAGCTTTTATATTTTCTTTTGATTCTATCAATACGTTCTCTCTGTTTTTTAGTTTCTGCAAATCCCATAGATTTACAGGCATGATCGTTTTTAAGAATGCATACACACATTCGTTTCCAACTGGGAATTTCCTTTGTTGAAAGAATATCATCAGTATGATCAGGAATTTTTCCAATAAATACTATTCTAGATTTTTTGTCATGCGTATAATTTGATACTCCGTTTCTTTTAATTTTATACCCTTTTTCTGTCAGCTCACGAATAGTTTCTTCAGATAATCCGCCGCCGGTTTCGTGCCAGAACTTTATAGATGTTTTAAATTTTTCAACATAATTCTTTCTAAGACGCTTCGGAAGAGTATTTAAAAGAAATTCGGCATATGATCTCCATGTGTGTCCTTCCGGAAGCTTAATGTTTCTATATGCCATAGCGGTAGTTCTGCCATAAATTGAAGTAAAATTTACTCCCTGAACTCGTCCCAAAAGCTTAACCCAAGTATCCGGTTCCAAAGTACGGTATAAATGCAAACTGTCCTTTGCATAATCATTAAACGGTGATGCAACACGCATCTGTTCAGGTTTAAGACCTGCCTTGTAATACAAATCATAAAGAGGATTATATGAATACCCGAATTTATAATTAGCTGTCCAGATATCATTTACGCTCCAATCGTACAATGGCGAAGCGTTCCAGACGTCCTTAAACATTTTAGAGATCCAACAGGTACCGTTATAACCATATTTTTTATTTAAAAATGCACTGTATCGCCGAATTGATTCAGAAGCTCTGATTCCTAAAAGACAAATTGTCTTTCCCCCTCCATGAATTTCTTTGTACCATCTGCCAAATTGCTTAGCCAGACTTTCCTGATGCATTCTATATTTGTAATAATAAAAAGGGTTATTATTTAAATGAATCACATACGGTTTGTCAGGCATAGTTCTGATCCAAATATTTTCTTTGGTATCGTCCCATGGATACCAGTACATTTCATAGCTGCTAAGCGCAGTTCTTGTCGCCATAGGCAAACAGACCCAATAGGGTTCAATAAAATCAAGATTTTTTTCAAATGTTTCCTGAACATAACTTGTTGTAACTGCATACTGTGCTTCAAAATCCTGATGAAATACACCGAGCTTTTTTTTAATATTATGAGATTTCATATAATCAAGAACAAGATTTAAGAGGAGTCCGCTGTCTTTACCGCCGCTAAAAGATACATATATATTTTCAAATTCCTGAAATATATACTCCATTCTGTTTTGAAATGCTTCATATACATTAATATTCAGATAATTTCTTACCATTTCTATCACCTGCCTTGTATACATTATATCAGATAATACGACAAATTTCAAATTTTTTCCATTTTTTCTCCTAAAAATATAAAAAAATTCCATACGAATTAAAAGAATCCGTATGGAAGTTTACTATTATAAAAATATTATTTAATTATAGAAGTTCCGGTCATTTCAGCAGGCTGTTCCAATCCCATGACTTTAAGCATTGTAGGTGCAATATCTGCCAATACTCCGCCTTCACGGAGTTCACAGTCGTAACCCACAACAATAAACGGAACAGGATTTGTTGTATGAGCGGTAAACGGTGAACCGTCAGCTTCATACATTTTATCAGCATTGCCGTGGTCAGCTGTAATAAATGCTGCACCGCCCTTAGCAAGAACAGCTTCAACTGTTCTGCCGACACATTCGTCAACTGCTTCAACAGCAGCTTTAGCGGCGTCAAATACACCGGTATGACCAACCATGTCGCAATTTGCATAATTTAAAATAATAGCGTCATATTTATCGCTGTTAATGGCTTCAACTACGGAATCAGTAACCTCGTAAGCACTCATTTCCGGCTTCATATCAAATGTTTCTACATCTGGTGACTTAATAAGAATTCTGTCCTCGCCGTCAAATGTTTTTTCTTCGCCGCCGTTAAAGAAAAATGTTACATGAGCATATTTCTGAGTTTCAGCAATTCTAAGCTGCGTCTTGCCCATTTTGCTTACATATTCGCCGAATGTCATTTCAAGCGCTTCCGGAGGGAATGCAACTGAAACATTAGGCATTGTAGCGTCATACTGAGCCATACATACAAAGTTTAACGGGAAAAATCCCTTTTTACGTTCAAATCCGCTGAAACCTTCTTCAACAAAAGCTCTTGTGATTTGTCTTGCACGATCAGGACGGAAATTAAAGAAAATAACGCTGTCGTTCTCCCCTACCATACCGTTTTTATCGCATACAGTCGGCAGCATAAATTCATCAGTAACACCATTTGTATATGAATCTTTTATTGCCTGTACTGGACAACAGCCTTCAACACCTTCGCCCAATACCATTGCATTATAAGCCTTTTCAACTCTGTCCCAAGCATTGTCTCTGTCCATAGCATAGAAACGACCCATAACAGTAGCAACCGAGCCAACTCCGATTTCCTTCATCTTATCGCAAGCCTGCTGCATATATTCAGCAGCAGATGACGGCGGAACGTCACGTCCGTCAAGAAACGCATGAACATAAACTTTTTCAATACCGTTTTTCTTTGCCATTTCAAGCAGACCGTAAAGATGCTCCATATGACTATGAACACCACCCGGTGAAAGAAGTCCCATAAGATGGAGAGAAGAATTTTTTTCCTTACAGTTTTCCATAGCTGACTTCAATGCAGGATTTTCAAAGAAATCCCCGTCTTGAATTGATTTAGAAATCTTAACCAACATCTGATAAACTATTCTTCCGGCACCGATGTTTGTATGACCTACTTCAGAGTTGCCCATCTGACCGTCCGGCAGACCAACATCTAGTCCACTGGCGCCGATAAGAGTATGGGGTCCTTGCATATACTTGTCAAGATTCGGTGTATTTGCAGCAGTAATGGCATTGCCGTAATCACTGGCATTGTAACCAAAACCGTCCATAATAATTAATGCAACAGGCTTTTTAGTCATGTAAAATCAATTCCTTTCAAATTTATACACCATAGTGTATAATATTTTTCTGTTCAGCGATTGCTCTGTCAATAAGCGAAATCATCTGATTATATACATGATTATTCTCTTCAATAAATACAGTTCTGAACTGGCTAAGTGATTCAACTGGTATAATTGTCACTCCGTAATAACAAAGAGTTTTACACTTTTCATTCAAACACGGATTAATCATTTTTATACCATAAAGTTTTTCTCCAAGAGGCAAAATATAATCATCATCAATTGAAATACAATTATATTTTTCAGGTTGGTATTTTGAATATTTTTTAATCCGACTGGAAAAATGTTCAATTATTCCAAATTCATGAGTACAGGGCATACTTCTCTCCTTATATATTAGAAAGTATTCACATAAACCATGGACGTATGTTCCAAATGAAAACCTGATTGCCATTATTAAAGTATTCATCATGATCTACAACTTTTTCAATAACATATCCAAGTCCTGTATAAATAACCGAACCTCCATCGTCAACACCAGTTTCCATACAGAAAATCGGTTCATTTTCATGCTTCATGAGAGAAAAATCAATAATGAAAAATGAAATCCAGACAATCAGACCAATTAGTCCAATTGTCTTCAGGATTCCTATTTTTGTGTTTTTATTATCAGCCTTCAACAGCAGCCTGAATAATAGTATTGAAATCAGCTGCCTTAAGTGAAGCTCCTCCGATAAGACCGCCGTCAACGTTAGGCTTAGAAAGAAGTTCAGCGGCATTGCCTGCGTTCATTGAACCGCCGTACTGAATTGTAACTGCATCAGCAGTTGCCTGATCATATATCTTTGCAAGAGTGTCACGGATAAAACCGCAAACTTCTTCAGCCTGATCAGCTGTAGCAGTCTTGCCTGTACCGATAGCCCATACCGGTTCGTAAGCGATAACAGTTTTCTTAACGTCCTCAGCAGAAACGTCATAAAGATCAAGCTTGATCTGACGTGCAATAACTTCTTCTGTAATATTGCATTCACGTTCCCAGAGAAGCTCGCCTACGCAAACGATCGGCTTAAGACCTGCTGCAAGAGCTGCCTTTGTTCTCTTGTTTACTGTTTCATCTGTTTCGCCGAAATACTGTCTTCTTTCAGAGTGACCTATTACAACATATTCAACACCAAGTTCAACCAGCATATCAGCTGAAATTTCGCCAGTAAATGCACCGCTTTTTTCAAAGTGGACATTTTCTGCGCCGATTTTAACATTTGAACCTGCAGTTGTATTGATAGCTGTTTCAAGGTTTGTGAAAGGTACGCATGCAATTACTTCAACCTTACCGTCAGCATTTGCAACCAGCGGCTTGATAGCTTCAAGAAGCTCCTTAGCCTCAGGTCTTGTTTTATTCATTTTCCAGTTACCGGCAATAATTGCCTTTCTTAGTGACTTGTTCATTACTTAACTCCTTATTATTTAAAAGTTTATTTTTACAGTAAAGAGAACAAGGAAAGCCTTGTTCTCCAATTTAAATCTTATTTATCAGCAATAACGTCAACGCCTGGAAGTACCTTACCTTCGAGGTATTCAAGTGAAGCGCCACCGCCTGTTGAAATATGGCTCATCTTGTCTGCAAAACCAAGCTGCATAACTGCCGCTGCGGAGTCACCGCCGCCGATAATTGTTGTAGCGTCTGTTTCAGCAAGAGCCTTAGCTACAGCGATTGTACCCTTAGCAAGTACAGGGTTTTCAAATACGCCCATAGGACCGTTCCATACAACTGTTTTAGCTGTCTTAGCAGCTTCAGCGAACAGTTCCTGAGTTTTAGGACCAATATCAAGTCCCATTTTGTCAGCAGGAATCTTGTCAGAATCTACATATTCTACTGAAATTTCAGCGTCAATCGGATCAGGGAATGAAGCTGTAACAGCTGTATCAACAGGAAGAAGAAGCTTCTTGCCTAAACTATCAGCCTTTGCCATCATTTCCTTACAGTAGTCAACCTTTTCCATATCAACCAGTGAGCTGCCTACTTCATAGCCCTTAGCCTTTAAAAATGTGTAAGCCATACCGCCGCCGATAATAAGTGTATCGCACTTTTCAAGCAGATTTGAAATTACATTGAGCTTATCAGCAACCTTAGCACCGCCGAGAATTGCAACGAATGGTCTTTCAGGAACTTCAACCGCATTGCCTAGGTATTTGATTTCCTTCTGCATAAGGTAACCAACAGCTGTTTCCTTAACAAACTTTGTAACGCCTGCTGTTGAAGCGTGAGCTCTGTGAGCTGAACCAAAAGCGTCCATTACAAATACTTCGCCGTCAACTAAGTCAGCAAGTTCCTTAGCAAGGTTTTCGCCGTTCTTAGTTTCGTCTGCACCTCTGAATCTTGTATTTTCAAGAACAACGATCTCGCCGTCCTTCATTTCAGCAACAGCCTTCTTAGCATTATCGCCTACAACTGTATCGTCCTTAGCGAAAATTACATTTGTATCAACAAGTTCTGCAAGACGCTTTGCAGCCGGAGCCAATGAGAATTTATCTTCCGGACCGTTCTTAGGCTTGCCCAGATGTGAACAAAGAACAACCTTTCCGCCGTCGGCAATAAGCTTTTTAATTGTAGGCAGAGCTGCCTGAATTCTGTTATCGTTTGTGATAACACCGTCCTTGAGAGGAACGTTAAAATCAACTCTTACGAGAACCTTTTTACCTTTTACGTTAATGTCGTCAACTGAAACCTTGTTTAAACCTGCCATGTTAAATAAACATCCTTTCATTTAATACAAAATAATGCTGTTATTATTTTAACAACCATTATTTTTATTTTACACTATTTTCCGGTAATTTGCAATAGTTTTTTTGAAAACATATATTTTTTTACTTGTGACCGCCCTTGATTACAAATCCTACCACATTATGTCCTGCATTACATGCTATAGCAGCGCCGATTTCAACCATATATTCCGGAGGATAGCCGAACTTTTCCGTCATTGCCTGTTCCAGAATCTTAGGAAGAGTTTTATCGCTTCCGCTCACTATAAGATAAGGCGTTTGAGGGGTCATATACTGTTCTGCGTCTGCCAGAAGCTTCGGTATGATATTTTTTTCACCTCTGATTTTTTCAACAACAGTTGATACTCCCCCAACAATTTTTATAAGAGGACGCAGTCCCAGAAGTTCTCCTGCAAAAGCCGCCGCCGCTGTTACACGTCCGGATCTTTTTACATATTTAAGCGTCATAGGTACAAAATGAACCTCTGCCCTATCCAGCCACTCATGAAGATAATCAATAATCTCATCCGACGTAGCGCCTTTCTGCGCTTTAAGCGCTGCCTGCATTACAGGATAACCGTACACGCCCGTATAATTCTTAGAGTCTACAACATGTATCCTCATTTTCGGACCATCTTTGCTCAGTACCTCTTCCTTGAATGTCTGAGCTGCAGAAAGTGCATTATTATATGTTGCAGAACCGGTTGATGAAATTGTAACATGTATTACATCGGTCCAACCCTCGCTGTAAAGTTCTTTATACACTTCAAGGATCTCATACGCCGTAAGCTGTGAGGTTGTAGGCATTTCCTTTGCATTATCCATCATTTTATAAAATTCCGCATTGGAAAAATCTTGTCTCTCCCTATAAGATACGCCGTCCACTGTGACCGGAAAACACATAATTTTTATCCCCAGTCTTTTTTCTTCTTCCTTTGGAATATCGCAGGTAGAATCAGTCAAAATTTTAATTTTCTGCATTATTCAGCCTTCTTTCTGCCATCTATATTTTGTCAGCTGACCTTCTCTTGACAAATCGGGAAAATTCCACTGCCTTAAAACTTCATAAACTGCAATTGCAGCCGAATTTGAAAGGTTCAGACTCCTTAAATCACTGCGCATTGGTATTCTTACACATCTTTCCGGATTTTCATAAAGCAGGTCTTCGTTCAGTCCTTTATCTTCACGTCCGAAAATCAGATACGCATCGTCAGGATAATCAACATCACTGTATACATGCTTTCCTTTTGTGGTAAAGTAATAATACTCTCCTTCATTATGTTCAAAAAAGTCCTTTAAATTTTCATAGTAATATATATCCAGTTTATCCCAGTAGTCCAGACCGGCTCTTTTAAGATGTTTATCAGTAATTTCAAATCCAAAAGGTTTTATAAGATGAAGCTTTGCGCCTGTTACGGCACAGGTTCTCGAAATGTTACCGGTATTCTGAGGAATCTGCGGTTCCACAAGTACAATATTTAGATTTTTCATTTTATGCTCCGTTCATTTATAAATAGCCTATAAATTTTATTATACCAAAAAAGCACATTAATTTCAATATTTATAAATATATTTTTTATGAAAAAACGGACGCTTTTAACGTCCGCTATTTTTATTTTTTAATGCTTTGTTCTGCAAGATATTTTGCAATTGCTGCTGCATCAGCAGCCGTTATTTTCCCGTCCTCATTAAAATCGGCATTGGGGTAATCTTCAAGGTTTATTTTTTTACCTGCAATTGATGCTTCAGCCAATGTTTTGGCAATAAATGCCGCATCGCTTGCACGCAGTTTACCGTCTCCGTTGGCGTCCCCTTTTACCGGTTTTATAGGAACTACAGGAAGTTCGTTTACTGACGTAACAGTAGTTGTTGTTTTTGTTTCTGTATATGTTGTAACTATCGGAGTCGTTTCCACAAAATTACCTGTTACTGTAAAACCTCCTCCGAACACTTCATAAATCTCGCTATAATAATTCCCAATTATATTATATTTTATATTATATTCTCCGTCAGTAAGATTTTTATCAACTGAATAAGTTATAAAAGCTTTTGTATCAGTCATGGTAAATTCTGAGGTTGAATTATTGTTTACTGTTTTAAGCGGATTTCCCAAATTATCAACAACCTTTTCACAAGTAACCCCCTCTGGTAACGACACGACTACCGTTGCGCTGTTATTAATTGAATCCAGTTCCAGCGGAACAATAACTTTTTCTCCGCACTTTACAGTAACATTACCTACCTTCGCTTCTTTATAAATAGCTTTAGATCCCAACAGTATATAAGTATTCGAAACGCTTTTCGAAATTGATGTAATCAATTCCGGCAAAACAGCTTCAGTCAGATTGCTTTCCTTAGCATTTGATTTTTCTTCTGCCGACACGCTTATCAGCTGAACCGAAAACAAGCTGCACAGAATCAGTACAACAGACAAAAAGACATTTAAAAATCTTTTTTCAATATTCACCAAAATCCTCCATATTTTTTATTACAGTAATATTATACTATATTATTTATTTTATGTCAATCCATATATTGTTTCGTAAAGTATTTGGAAAAAATTGGTTAAATATATATTGAATTTTACTGTAATACAAGCAAATAATAATTTTGCAAATTAATCTAAGGAGTGAAAATAAAAATGGAAATCAAACCAATGATAAAGGGCGCTGCTGTTGGAATGATGGCAGGTACGGCATTTTATATGGTTGCTAAGTCGCCTGACAGAAAAAAGAAAATGCTAAAAAAAAGTACAGGTAAAGCTATAAAAGCTTTTGGTAGTGCAGTAGACTGCTTTTCGTCAATGATCGGATAAAAATCAGTTTATAAATTTCAGGAGGACGGCGTGGGTAAATTTTATTTTTACATTCTAGGTATCATTACCGGTCTGGCTAACGGTCTGTTCGGATCAGGAGGAGGAATTATTGCAGTTCCTATGCTGAAAAAATCCGGACTCAGTACAAAGGAAGCCCACGCCACTTCTATTGCGCTTACCCTTCCGCTGAGTATTGTCAGCAGTATCTTTTATTACAATATCATCAAGGATATTTTTACAGATACTCTGATAGTTATTGCTGTCGGTCTTGCAGGATCGTTGCTCGGCGGATTTTTTATGAAAAAAATTCCGTCTAAATATCTAAAAAAGGCTTTCGGCGTAATATTAATAATTTCGGGAGTAAGATTACTTTGCAAATGAATATATTATTTTATATTTCGGCTTTTTTAACAGGAATTCTTGCGTCTATGGGACTAGGCGGCGGAATGATACTTATTCTTTACATGACGCTCATTGCAGGTATGGAACAACTGACTGCTCAGGGAGTAAATTTACTTTTTTTCATTCCCATAGCGGCAGCGGCACTTATTATTCATACTAAAAATAAGCTGGTAAAATGGAAAAAAATAGTTCCGGCAATTATCTGCGGCGTTTTGAGCGCAGTTGCCGGAACCTACATTGCCAAAAGCATCGGCAATGATTATCTAACTAAAATATTTGCGGTTTTTGTATTGATAACCGGTGTTAAAGAATTATTCTCTAAAACTGAAAAGTCAGAAAAATAAAACTAAAGTTCATTAATACTTTTACCGCTGTTTTTACGGTATCCCATATAGCTTTCAAGAATAATTGTCGCCGCAACAGCGTCAACCACAGCCTTGCGTTTTTTCCCTCTTGTATTTGTTACGTTCAGGTAATTGTGTGCCGAAACGGTAGTATTTCTTTCATCCCAAAGTTCAACGGGTTTTCCGGTTAGCTCCTTAAGCTTTTCAGCAAAAAGCTGACATTTTTCGGCACGGTCGCCAAGCGTATTATTCATATTTTTAGGATATCCCACTACTATAATATCAGCTTTATTTTCAACCGCCGTCCGGGCGGTTTTTTTTATGCACTCTTCAAAGTCTCTTTCATTTATAACACAAACAGGAGATGCAAGCATTTCTGATTTGTCACAGCATGCAATACCTGTTCGGGAATCTCCAAAATCAACAGCCATAATTTTCATCTAATATCTCCTACCACGGCTGAACTGAACCGATTATTTCATTAACAGACTTAATATTATTACTGTCAAGGTAATCGTTTATACCGTCTATAATCTTAATAGGTGCATAAGGATCAGTGAAAATGGCAGCTCCTATCTGTACTGCACTGGCACCTGCCATCATCATTTCAACAGCGTCATCGCCGCTTGAAATACCGCCCATGCCAATAATCGGAATATTAACAGCATTAGCTGTCTGCCAAACCATTCTTACAGCAATTGGCAGTATTGCCGGACCAGACATTCCTCCCATATTGTTTTTTAGTATCGGTCTTTTTGTATTAATATCAATCCTCATTCCCAGAACTGTATTTATCAGTGAAAGAGCGTCTGCTCCCTCGGCTTCAACAGATTTTGCAATTTCTGCAATACTCGTAACATTTGGTGACAGCTTGACAACAAGAGGTTTTTTAGTTGCCTGTCTTACTCGCTTAGTAATACCGGCAGCTCCATCGCATGTCGCTCCAAAAGCCATTCCTCCCTGCTTAACGTTAGGACAAGAAATATTAAGCTCTATCATGTGAACGTCAGTTTCATCAAGTTTTCTTGCAATTTCTACGCACTCATCCGCTGTAGAACCCGCAATATTTGCAAGTATAACTGTATCTTTTGTCATAAGATTAGGAAGTTCTTCCGAAATAAATTTGTCAATGCCGGGATTCTGCAAGCCCACAGAATTGAGCATACCCGATGGAGTTTCAGCAATTCTCGGAGAAAGATTACCGTTACGCTTTGTTATAGTAGTACCCTTTGTTGCAATGCCGCCCAGTTTTGAGAGCGGAAAAAGCTCCTCATATTCACGACCGTAGCCGAAAACCCCTGACGCCGGAATTACCGGATTTTTAAATTCCACTCCTGCAATTTTAACAGATAAATCAGACATTACCAGATTACCTCCTTTGCATTGAATACAGGACCGTTTTTACATACATGTGCAAAATGCTCCTCACCGTCTTTTTTGGTTTTACATGCACATACCAGACACGCGCCGATTCCGCAGCCCATTCTTTCTTCAAGGGAAACTTCACAGTAAACATTTGTTTCATCTGCAAGTGAGGCAATATTTTTCAGCATAGGCATAGGACCGCATGCATAAACTGCGTCAATACTTCCCTGTTCAAGAAGTTCTTTAAGAGGTTCTGTAACAAAACCTTTTCTGCCTGTAGTTCCGTCATCAGTGCATAAAATAGTTTCAGCACCTGTCTTTTTGAAATCTTCCTGCAAAATTACAGCTTCTGCACTTCTGAAACCTGAAATTACTGTAGCTTTTTCTCCGTAAATTTTCGCCAAAGGCATCATAGGAGGAGTACCGATTCCTCCGCCAACAAGCACAACCTTTTTGAAAGACTCGTCCACTGTAAAACCGTGACCAAGAGGTGCAAGCATATCAATAAGACTGCCCTCATTTATTACAGCGATCTGCTTAGTACCGTCCCCTTTTACAATAAATACTATTCTCAGTGTTCCCTTTTCTTTATCAATATCACAAATCGAAATGGGACGTCTTAAAGTAAAGCCCTCCGGAAGAATGTGAACAAACTGTCCGGGAACAGCAACCTGTGCAACTTCAGGACAAAGGATAACAATACTGAAAATATCCTTTGCCAACGCTTTTTTTTCTAAAACCTGATATTTTCCCTGTGTGTACTTCATATATCTCTCCTTTTTTTATTATTATACCTCTTTCACTTTTACTGTCCACTTTTTTACTATAGCACCATGCTATACCAAGTGTTCTTTTAATATTCATTCATCTTCTTTCTTTTTGGCTTTCTTCTTTTTAGGCTTCGGTACAGGCAGTTCATCATACATAGCTTCAAATAATTCCTTTAAAAATTCCTTGTCATCCAGATTGTCAACCAACAACATTTCCTTTGCACCCTTATACGGTATTTCATAGGTTACTGAAGGCATAACTGATTTTGCAGATTCCGTAGGCTTGATCAATAATCTGTTATCATAAATTCCGCCTGCAATTTTTCCACGATAATAGATTATATATTCACCCATCATGGCACGGTGTGAAATTTCTTCTAATTCAGATAACTGTTCCAATACAAAATTTAAGTATTCCTTACTTGTAGACATATAAACCTCCTTAAACAATTTATTACTTCTTCACCGAAAAAACATAATGCGGCATTTCCATACCATAATAATGCTTGACAAATTCATCTTTAATTGTCATACCATTTTTCTTAGCTACATTTTGAGAAGTAATATTATTATCACGTATAATCGAATAAACTTCGTCAATATTCAAAACATTAAATGCATATTCCTTACATGCGGCTGCTGTTTCCGCTGCATACCCTTGATGCCAAAAAGCCTTTTGAAAAAGATAACCTATTTCAGGAACCTTTTTATTTTTATATTCCTGCATTGTAATTCCACACTGACCAATAATTTCATCAGTATCCTTTAAAATCACAGCCCAAAGTCCAAATCCGTCTTCATTATACCTTTTGAGCTGTTTATCAAGCCATTCCTGCACTTCTTCACAACTAAACGCATGTTCATATGCATACATAACTTCTTTATCCTGTAAAATTTTACAAAGTGCAGAGAAATCGGATTGTTCAATTTTCCTCAAATAAGTTCTTTTAGTTTCCAATATCATTATACAACTCCCATAATTTGCACCTTTGAAGTATACTTTTACATGTTCTAATTAAACTTTCAGGCGGAATAAAATTCCGCCCTAAAGTTTATATTTTTGTAATATCAATCATTTCAACATCGTCGATAGATCTGTTTGTCATAAGTACGTTTGCAAGAGCCTTGGCAGTATCAATAGCAGTCAGACTGCAAATCGAACGCTCTACAGATTTACGGCGCATTTTAACACTGTCTCTAGCCGGAAGTCTTCCCTTTTCAGATGTAGAAATTACATAGTGAATCTTTCCGCTTTCAAGAAGTGAAAGTACGTTAGGTTCTGTATCTTCAGATATCTTATTTACAAGATTTGTAGCGATCATATTCTTATTAAGTGTGCTTGCCGTACCGCTTGTACCGTAAAGTTCAAAGCCCATCTGAGCAAACTTGTCCGCAACGGCAATAATTTCCTGCTTGTCCGTATCTCTTACTGAAATCAGCACGCCTCCCTCTTTCTTGAGGTCATATCCGGCTGCAACAAGACCTTTCAGCAATGCGTCCTCAAAGGTTTCCGCAATGCCCAAACATTCGCCTGTAGACTTCATCTCAGGACCAAGCATAGTATCAACGTCCTGTAGCTTTTCAAATGAGAATACCGGAACCTTAACAGCAACATACTTGCTCTTTTTATAAAGTCCGCTTTCGTAACCTTGTTCCTTAAGACTTGATCCCAGCATAATTTTAGTTGCGATATCCACCATAGGAATACCTGTAACCTTACTGATATACGGTACTGTTCTTGAGGAACGCGGATTAACTTCAATTACATATACTTCATTATTATAAACAACATACTGAATATTTACAAGACCGATTACTTTCAGTTCAAAAGCAAGCTTCTTTGTATAGTCAATTATGGTATCTACAATTTCCGGAGATAATGTCTGGGCAGGGTATACTGAAATTGAGTCACCCGAATGAACTCCGGCACGCTCAATATGCTCCATAATTCCCGGAATCAAGAAATCAGTGCCATCACAAATAGCGTCAACTTCAACTTCCTTGCCCATCATATATTTATCAATAAGAACAGGATTTTCAATCATTGTTCTTGTGATAATTCCCATATACTCAACTACATCTTTCTCAGAATGAGCAATGATCATATTCTGTCCGCCGAGAACATATGATGGACGGAGAAGCACAGGATATCCCAGCTTTTCTGCAACTTCTACAGCTTCCTCTGTCGTCATGACGGTATATCCTGCCGGACGAGGAATTTCGCACTTTTCAAGTAATTCGTCAAATCTTTCTCTGTCCTCAGCTGCGTCAATACTATCAGCTGAAGTACCGAGTATATTTACTCCCATATCCGCAAGATGACGGGTAAGCTTGATAGCTGTCTGACCACCGAACTGTACAACAACGCCGTAAGGCTGTTCAGTTTCAATAATGGATTCAACGTCCTCTTTTGTAAGCGGATCAAAATACAGTCTGTCTCCGGTATCGAAGTCAGTGGAAACTGTTTCCGGATTGTTGTTGCAGATTACCGCTTCATACCCCTCTTCTTTCAAGGACCATACGCAATGAACGGAACAGTAGTCAAATTCGATACCCTGACCGATTCTGATAGGACCTGAACCGAAAACAATAACCTTTTTCTTTCCAGTATCAGTTCTTTCAATAAACTGCTTTGCTTCATTTTCTTCATCAAAGGTCGAATAGAAGTAAGGTGTTTCAGCCTTAAATTCGCCTGCGCATGTGTCAACCATTTTATAAACGGCTCTCTTTCTTAGAGGACATTTCTGCCCTGACATGCGTTCAATTGTACTGTCAAGATATCCGAACTTCTTAGCAAAAAGATACTTTTCTTCAGTAAGCTCACCATCTGCAAGCCATCTTTCCAGTTCAACCAGATTTTTAAGCTTGTCCAGGAACCATTCGTCAATAAGAGTGATTTCATGCAGCTTTTCAATAGAAACGTCACGCTTTAACAGCTCGTAAACCTGAAATGCTCTTTCATCATCAGCATGAGGGATTTTCTCAAGAAGCTCTTCAGTTGAATAGTCGGCAAACTTCTTCATATTCATTGAATCAACACCAAGCTCAGTTGAACGTACTGCTTTCATCATTGCCTGTTCAAAGCTTGTACCGATTGCCATAACCTCGCCTGTTGCTTTCATCTGAGTACCCAAAGTACGCTTTGCATAAACAAACTTGTCAAATGCCCATTTAGGGAATTTTACTACAACATAGTCAAGCGCCGGTTCAAAGCATGCGTATGTTTTTCCGGTAACCTGATTGATTATTTCATCAAGAGTATAGCCGATAGCAATTCTTGTAGCAACCTTTGCGATCGGATAGCCTGTAGCCTTTGAAGCAAGTGCAGAAGAACGTGAAACTCTCGGATTTACTTCTATAACCGCATATTCCATTGATTCAGGATGCAGTGCAAACTGGCAGTTACAACCGCCCTCAACTTTAAGTTCGGAAATAATATTCAGAGACGCTGTTCTAAGCATCTGATATTCTCTGTCAGAAAGAGTAACGGCAGGCGCAATAACGATACTGTCACCCGTATGTACGCCTACAGGGTCAAAGTTTTCCATAGAACATACTGTAATAACATTTCCCTTACTGTCTCTGATTACCTCAAACTCAATTTCTTTCCAACCGCTGATACATTTTTCAATAAGTACCTGAGTAATCGGAGAAAGTCTCAGACCGTTTTTGGAAATATCTCTCAGCTGTTCTTCATTTTCGGCAATACCGCCGCCTGTACCGCCAAGTGTAAACGCAGGACGGACTATTACAGGATAACCGATAACTTTTGCAAAGTCAACGGCGTCTTCAATAGTTTCAACAACCTTTGAAGGAATACATGGTTCGCCGATTTTTTCCATTGTGTCCTTAAAAGCCTGTCTGTCCTCAGCCTTGTGAATTGTCAGAGGATCAGCACCCAAAAGCTTAACATTGTGAGCGTCAAGAAATCCTTCTTCTGCAAGCTGCATGGAAAGAGTAAGACCGGTCTGTCCGCCCAATGTGGACAAAACGCTGTCAGGTTTTTCAATTTCAATAATTCTTTTTACTACGTCAAGAGTCAGCGGTTCAATATATATTTTATCCGCCATAGCCTTGTCTGTCATAATTGTAGCAGGATTTGAGTTTATAAGTACAACCTCAAGTCCTTCCTGTTTCAATGCACGGCATGCCTGAGTGCCTGCATAGTCAAATTCGGCAGCCTGTCCGATAACAATCGGGCCGGAACCTATTACAAGTACTTTTTTAATATCCTGTCTTAAAGGCATATCAGTGCATCTCCTTTTTAATCATTTCAATAAATTCATCAAATAAGTAAGCCGTGTCCTGCGGACCTCCGTGAGCTTCCGGATGGAACTGAACTGTAAAGGCATTGATGTTTTTATACCTCATGCCCTCGCATGTCCCGTCGTTAGCATTAATATGCGAAACCTCTCCGATTTCAGGATCCATGCTTTCGCCTACTACAGCATAACCATGGTTTTGACTGGTTACAAAAGTTTTTCCCAGAGCCTTGTCGATAACCGGCTGATTTGCGCCTCTGTGACCGTATTTCAGCTTTTGTGTTGCTGCTCCGTGAGCCAAAGCCATAAGCTGATGTCCCAGACAAATTCCAAAAATTGGAATACCAAGCTGAGCGATTTCCCTAATGTTTTTTATTACCTCAGTGTTTTCAGACGGATCTCCGGGACCATTTGAAAACATTATACCATCCGGAGCAATTTCCTTGATTTGCTCTGCGGTAGTATTAGCCGGTACAACAATAACCTCGCAGCCACGGTTTACAAGTTCATTTCTTATGTTTCTCTTGTAACCGAAATCAAAAAGTGCCACTTTGTATTTATGATCTTCACTTCCGTAAGTTCTTGTTTCAGGATTTGTAACGCTTTTTACAACATCAGTAATTTTATATTCATTTATCTGTTTTAAAAGCTCGTCTTTTTTCTCATATACATTTTCAGTTGTAATAACACCGTTCATAACACCTGCTTCACGAATGATTCTTGTAAGACAGCGTGTATCAATAGAATGAATACCAATAATATTCTGTTCCTTAAGAAATGTATCTATATTACCCTGACAGCGGAAGTTAGACGGAGTATTACACCATTCCCTTACAATATAACCGCTGACATAAGATTTTGCAGACTCATAATCTCCGTCGTTAACACCGTAATTTCCTATAAGCGGAAATGTCTGCGTAACGATCTGACCGTAATAGCTGGGATCGGTAAGCGTTTCCTGATATCCGGTAAGACTAGTCGTAAAAACGACCTCACCGATAACAGTACCCTCTGCACCGAAGCTGCGGCCTTCAAAAACAGTACCGTCCGCTAAAAGCAGATAAGCCTTTTGACTTTGATTAAATATGGACATCTAATCATTCCTTTCACCGATAAAATTTATTTATATCCATTATTTCAAATTTATATAAGAAGTAATATCCTCTCTCATTCTGATCGCTTCTCTTCTCGCAGCCTTCGCAAAATCCTGTTCAGGACAGTTTTCTTCGTTTTTATATGCACACATAACTGCTCTTGAGGAATTTACAATTGCTCCCAGACCGTTTTCATCAAATGCACCTGCTATTCCCTGAGCACCGCCGCCCTGAGCGCCGTAACCAGGTACAAGAAACATTGTATGAGGAAGCCTTTTTCGCAGTTCGGAAAGCTGTTCCGGATAAGTAGCGCCCACAACTGCACCGACTGAGGAATAGCCGTACTTGCCTATCTGTTCATTTCCCCATTTCTCGCACATATCGCCCATAACGGCATAAACGGGCGTGCCGTCAATAAGCTTGTCCTGAAGCTCACCGCTGGACTTATTAGAAGTCTTTACAAGAACAAATATGCCCCTGTCTTTTTCTTTGCAAACCTCCAACAAAGGATTAATACCGTCCGAACCAAGATATCCGTTAACTGTCAGTGCATCCGCACCGAAAGGTTCACATTCTGTGTCACTTATTTTCACACTGCCCAGATGAGCGGCAGTATAAGCCTCCATAGTAGCACCGATATCATTTCGCTTGCCGTCCGTTATAACAAACATACCCTTCAGCTTTGCATAGCGGATTGTTTTTTCAAGTGTTTTTATTCCATAGTGACCATACATTTCATAGTAAGCCGCCTGCGGCTTAATTGCCGGAACAATATCACATATCTCATCAATGATTTTCTGATTAAATTTAAATATAGCCTTGGCCGCAGCTTTAAGGGTAAACCCGTCCTCTTCAAAATACTTATTTTTAATATATTCAGGAACATAGTCAAGCTTAGGATCAAGTCCTACAACAGTAGGATTTTTTGTCTCAATTATTTTTGCTATCAGTCTGTCAAATGACATTTGCAGTACTCCTTTATATTTTATTTTTCAAAATATTTAATTTCTCCGTTTGAAATAGTACCAACCGGCTTTCCTTTAAGTGTCATACCTTTAAATGCGGTATTTCTTCCCTTTGATTTAAATTTTTCAGGATCAACAGTCCATTCCTTGTCCAGATCAGCAAGGACAATATTTGCCTTTGCTCCGACTGTTATTGTTTCAATTGGCAGTTCAAGAATTTTACGAGGTTTTACCGACATTAAACCGATCAGCTTTTCAAGATTGATTTTTCCCGTATGATAAAGACCCGTAAGTGTTGCCGCAAGAGAAGTTTCAAGTCCCACAATACCATTTGGAGCTTTAAGAAAATCAGATTTTTCTTCCGGAGAATGAGGAGCGTGGTCCGTTACAATACAGTCGATCGTACCGTCACATATACCCTCTATAATCGCCAGTCTGTCCTCTTCCTCACGAAGCGGAGGATTCATTCTGTAATCAGCGTCCCTTGAAAGAAGTTTTTCATCGGTCAGCATAACATAATGAGGACAGGTTTCACATGTAACCTTAATTCCCTGTTTCTTAGCATTTCTGATAATATCAACACTGCCTTTGGTACTTACATGAGCAATGTGAATTCTGCACCCTGTACTTGCCGCCGTCATGATTTCCCTTGCGGTAATTGAATCTTCAGAGCTCCTGTCCATACCCTCAATTCCCAGAACCTCGGAAATTCTGCCTTTGTTAATAATTCCCTTGCCTATAATCTTCAGATCTTCACAATGGGATATTGTTAGCAGTCCGGCGTCTTCTGCGGCTATCATGCCGTTTCGAAGCATTGTCTGGCTTTCAACCGGACGTCCGTCGTCAGAAACCGCTATAGCTCCCGCCGCTTTAAGCATTTTGTAATCGCAAAGTTCTTCGCCTTTAAGTCCGGCAGTGATACAGCCCACCGGATAAACGCTCACTCCGGAATTTTTCGATTTATTAATAATATAGTCTACCGTCTGCGCACTGTCAACAACAGGCTTTGTATTAGGCATACAAGCCACTCCTGTAAAACCTCCGGCAAGAGCAGCATTACAGCCTGTTACAATATCCTCTTTATAAGTCAGTCCCGGATCTCTGAAGTGAACATGCATATCAAAAAGCGCCGGCATTGCTGTCAGACCGCTGCAATCAATTTCCTTATCACAATCACAGAAAATACTTTCACCAATTTTACGTATGATTCCATCTGAGATAAAAATATCGCAGACTTTATCTGTTCCTATATCAACAGCATGTACATTTTTAAGAAGCAGCGAATTCATTTTATATCTCCTTCCTGTACGGAAAATATCACGACACAGTCAGAACCGTCGATTTCATTTACCGATACCTTTACGCTTTCTTCCCGTGAGGTAGGCAGATTTTTTCCTACATAATCCGGTCTGATCGGAAGCTCTCTGTGTCCTCTGTCCACGAGAACGGCAAGCTGAATTGATTTAGGTCTGCCCCTTTCTATCAGTGCATCTATTGCGGCACGGGTGCTCCTTCCGGTATAAAAAACGTCATCTACTATTACAACATTTTTGTTTTTTACATCAAAGTCAATTTTAGTTCTGTCAAAAGTATCAGCCGGTTTTCTGTCGTCTCTATACGCTGTAATATCCAAAGCGCCGCATGGTATCTTTTCATGTTCCAATTCATATATTTTAGACGCAATCCGCTGAGCAAGTGCAACTCCTCTTGAAAATATACCCACAACGCACAAATCGTCCGTACCCTTATTACGTTCCAAAATTTCATAAGTAATTCTCGCAACAGCACGCTTCATATTATTTTCATCCATAATAACGGTTTTTCTTTTCAAACGATCACCTCACATATAAAAAACGCTTATCCGTCCCATGACAGATAAGCGTGACAATATACTTATACAAATATACTTTACCTAATTGCGCACACCTTGTCAACCTCACGGGATCAACTTAAAGGATTACCGGATATTATTATAACATATATTAAGTCGTTTGTCCAGTTTTTTAAAGAAATATGTCTTATTTTTTGTTTTTTCCTTTTTTCAGCGCTTTTCTTAACAGAATCAGACCCGTTCCTGCCGCAGCCAGACCGGCTCCCACCAAAAGAGTACTCTTTTTTAATGTTTTTCCGTTCTCGGCTTTTTTTATGCTTGGACCGTTAATTAAAGTCTTAGACAATATATGACGGCCGGACATAAAGGTCTGCGCATTGTTAAATTCTAGCCTGCCGGAAAGCACGATAAGCTTTAGTTTATGACTGGTATTTTCCATATTGCTCCTACTGTAAAAAATCTCCTTTTCTCCGCAGTTACCTATAAAGATACCCGCCGCCATAATTTTATCGTCTATTTCTATTTTAAGTCTAAGATTTTCTGCTTTGCCTGCGAACGCTACACTTTCACCAATAAAATCAAATTCAAAATATGAATTCGGCGTTTCGGTACTGACGCTGGTTCTGTTGTTAAATTCACAACTGTCCATACTGTTCTTCACCCAGCTGCCGGAATACACGAATTCACCGTTTAAGCAATCATGCATAATACTGTATTCAAACGCTCCCAAAACAGGATTTATAACAAGGTTTCTGAACATATTACGGCTGTATCCGCTGCATATACTTACTTTTCCGGAAAGTACAAAAGGAGCTGAAACAACATGCTCGCAGACAAGTACTTTGTTAATACAACACTTTATTCTTCTTCCGCAGGCAGATATCTTTATACTGTTCCACTCATTTGGGATAATATTATCCGCCATACCTTCTTCAAGGATATTATCCATGTATCTGAGCTGCCAGCGGCTGTCGGAATAAATTCTGAGCTGATATCCGCATTCCGCAGTATCGCCTGACATTTGATACCTCAAGCCTGCTCCCGCATAGTTTAAAATATCTTCGTCTGAGAGCTTAACCTCAATTTTTACCGAATAATCAGACCATGAATCATCACCAAGTACCATAACAGGAAATATTTTATCTCTGTTATCATCAGGCTCAGCAATCTGAATAAGAGCATTTTCTTCCCCGTCAGGCAATATTTCAAACCTGCCGCATAAATCCAAAGTATAAAGAGGTATATTTTTCCTTGACTTCAGCAATTCATCTCCATAATTGAAACTGTCGGAATAAGGCAGATTCAAAACTGTATTTTCACATTCAGGCTTTCTGACTGTATAAATTCCGTTTACATGCTCCACTGAAAGCGTTGTACAAGTCATAATTGAAAAAGGCTTTACTTCAAGAGTGTAGACAAAGCCGTAATTCTTTTTCACCGGAATAATCTTATCCACTAATCTGAACCAATTTACAGAATAATTGTCACAGCTTTCCGGTCCTTTTGTCTCAACACAGTGAATAAAAGCGTCCGCTTTTTCAATGTTTCTGACGCAAATACTGTATTTCTTCGGTTTATCCGAATTATTTGCAAATACTGCGGAATAATCTCCCTTTTCTGAAACAAAGACCGAATAATCTCCTGCTTCTTCTCCGTTTCCGGAAGATATAACCTTCCAGTTTTTCTCTGCAAAATGAGTAAAGTGTGCCGCACCCCACAAGCCGCAGCCGATACTGAAATATCCCGACCACGGTTTGTCAGCGCTGATAATCCTTCCCCACGGATTTTCACCTTCACACACAGATAAAACAGATTTATATTCATATATTGTACTGCCTGCATTAAAAATTCCGTTAATTCTGCCCGTTACTTCAATCAATGAATTTTCACCGCTAATACCGCTGCCGTCAGCATTAACCGCATATTTCGAAATGCAACATGGAGCAGCTCCTTCTGAGTTCCAAATTTCTTTCTGAAATTTTTTATTAAGCATGATTGTACTGTCGCTCAACACATTTCCGCCGAATATTATATCAGCAGATTTTCTAAGATTTTCGTTTACAGCCATTTCGTCCGAAAAGCTGTCGGATACGGCAATTTTTATACTGCTGAAATCATATTTTGATGTTTTGTCATTTTTTAATCTGCTGCTGAGATATTCTATCCATCCGGAATCTGAACCATTGCCGACGCTGACATAGTCCGCTTTTATACTATAGTTTTGATATACCGTATTAAGAATATTTTTATAAATACTGTATTTTTCTGTATAATCAATTATACCGTTATCAGTAAAAAACAGTTCTATTGAAATATCTGAATTTATATTCAGAGCGTCTGAAGCAATTTCAAAACCAAAGTGCCGGTAACAGTTACTATCTGATGAAATATCACTTAAATCACATTCAATTTTTATATGTGACAGCGCCGCACCGTATTTTTTTCTGAAAAGAAGTTCTATTATTTCCTGATACGACTTTTGATTTTTAAACTTGTAATCTTCCAGAATACGAGAAGATTTACCGTCCAAAACAGCGCCCAGACCTCGAAAGCGTCCAGACGAATGACTTATCATGCCGCCGTCTATAACTATTTCTTTATATAAATTATTCATATTTTTCTCCAATTTAATTTATATTTTCTTCGGATTAGCTATAAGAAATTTTATTTTTTTACCCTCATCTGTAAACATTTTTTCATGTTCTGTTATGTAATTCCTATCAGCATATTCACTGTTATGCAGGTCGCAGGTTTTAAATTTTATTTCAAATCCAGCTTGTTCAAAATAGTCAAACGATTCATTAAAAAGTCCGTCGTCATCAGTTTTAAACCAGATTTCACCGTTCAAAAATGTCTTGTATTTCTCAAGCTGTCTGAAATGAGTTAGACGTCTTTTCTTATGCTTAGTCTTAGGCCAAGGATTGCAGAAATTTATATATATCCTGTCAATACAATCCGCTTCGTCAAACACATTATCAATTTGTTCTATATTCTTTATAAAAATCCTTACATTATCCATTTGTATATTTTTTTCTTTATAAGCGTCTTCAAGCTTTCTCTTTGCAAGGACGAGCATTTCATTTTTTATATCGACCGCTATATAATTTATATCCGGATTTGACGGCGCCGCCTGTGAAATAAATCCGCCTTTGCCGCAGCCAAGCTCCAGATATAAGGAAGCGTCATTTTTAAATTCACAGCGCCATTTACCCTTTAATGTTTCCGGTTCATTTATACAAAATCCGCAGGCTTCCAGTTCGGGCTTTGCCCATGGTTTACATCTTATTCTCATTTTTATCTCCATTCTATTAATATTCTTTCATTTTACAATAAATTCTTTTTTATTATAACATAAATTTTTAAAAATATCACTCTGTTTTTTCACTAAATTTATATTGACATATCAAAAAGCAATGTTATAATATAAATAAAAACACAAAGGAATGAATAGCTTGGAAAAAATTTCTTTAAAAATACCTTATGAAAAAGTCGGTTTGAATCCGAAAAATTTTCATCCTGAACTGGAAACAGTAACATTAAAATTTTCGCCGGAAATCGGAATAAGAAAACGTCCGGCTGTTATTATCTGTCCGGGCGGCGGTTATGAATATCTTTCGGACAGAGAAACACTGCCTGTTGCCATGAGATTCGCTTCCCACGGTATCAATGCCTTTATTCTCAGATACAGTATAAACAGTCCGTTTCCTGCAGCTCTGCTTGAACTTGCTTACGCCGTAAAATATGTAAGAGAAAATGCCGAAAAATATGATATTGATCCTGACAAAATACTGTTATGCGGCTTCTCTGCCGGAGGACATCTTACAGCCAGTCTCGGAACTTTATGGAACAGCGAATATCTTCAAAGTATTATCGGCAGTACTGAAATGTTCAAACCAAACGGTATGATATTATGCTATCCCGTCATTACAAGCGGTAAATACCGTCATAAAGGTTCAATTGAAAGTATTCTGGGGAAAAATCCCTCGGAAAAAATGCTGGAACTGGTTTCGTTGGAAAAACAGGTCAGCGGCAAAACTCCTAAAACATTTATATGGCACTGTTCTGACGATCAAACCGTACCGGTTGAAAATACTATAAACTTTACTAAAGCGCTCAGTCAATATAAAGTACCATTTGAGTGTCACATCTTCCCATACGGAGGTCACGGACTGGCTCTGGCAGACGAATCAACTGCCAAGCACGAAGGACATATAAATACAGAATGCGCACAATGGACTAAACTTGCTGTAGAATGGATAAAACGGGAATTTATGACTGAAAAATAAAATTCAATTATATTTTTTATAATTTATACTGATACTTGAAAATCTTTTTTAATTATGTTATAATGAAATTTACAAAATTATTTATGGGAGAGATAATAATGTTTAAAATAGTTAACAAGCGTGTGCTTAATCCCTCTGTTGTTTTAATGGACATTCAGGCTCCTTTTATAGCAAAGAAGGCTAAAGCCGGACAGTTTATTATATTCAGAATCGACGAACAAGGAGAAAGAGTCCCTCTTACAATTGCTGATTATGACCGTGAAAACGGCACAATTACGATAATTTTTCAGATTGTCGGAAAATCTACCGAACGTCTTGCAGCACTAAACAAGGGTGATGCACTCCTTGACGTTGCAGGTCCTCTGGGAATACCTACTCATATTGATGAAAATGCAAAGAAAGTCTGCGTAATCGGCGGAGGCGTAGGCTGTGCCATTGCTTATCCTCAGGCAAAGGAGCTTTTTGAAAAAGGCGTTGAAGTTGACGTTATTGCCGGATTCAGAAGCCGTGACATTGTAATTCTTGAAGAAGAATTCAGTAAAAAGTGCAAGGAACTCATAATATGTACAGACGACGGCAGCTATGGAAAAAAAGGCTTCGTAACAGACGCTTTGAAAGAACAGATTGAAGCAGGAAAAAAATATGACGCTGTTATCGCAATAGGTCCTGTACCGATGATGAAATTTGTTTGCGCCGTTACAAAACCTTATGATATCAAAACTATAGTTTCTTTAAATCCTATCATGATAGACGGTACGGGAATGTGCGGTGGCTGCCGTGTAACTGTCGGCGGACAGATCAAATATGCATGCGTTGACGGTCCTGACTTTGACGGTCACCAAGTCGACTTCGATGAACTTATGAAAAGAAATTCTACATACAGAGAGCAGGAACATGACTGCCGCATGATGAACAACATAAAATAAACAGGAGGAAAAAGTTACAATGGCAAATATGGCATTAGAAAAAGTTACTATGCCTGAACAGGATCCGAAAGTCAGAGCAAGAAACTTTGAAGAAGTAACACTTGGATATACTAAAGAAATGGCAATGGAAGAGGCTTCACGCTGCTTAAACTGCAAGCATAAGCCATGCGTTTCAGGATGCCCCGTTGGAGTTAGAATTCCTGAATTTATAGCTGAAGTTGCAAAAGGAGATTTTGAAAAAGCATACGAAGTTATCACATCTACAAATTCCCTTCCTGCCGTATGCGGACGAGTATGCCCTCAGGAAAATCAATGCGAAGGCAAATGCGTAAGAGGCATCAAGGGCGAACCGGTTGCCATCGGACGTCTGGAAAGATTTGTTGCCGATTATATGATGAAAAAAGGAAACAGTACTTCAGCAAAACCTGAATCAAACGGTCATAAGGTAGCTGTCGTAGGCGCAGGTCCTGCCGGACTGACATGTGCAGGCGATCTTGCAAAGCTTGGTTATCAGGTGACTATTTTTGAAGCGTTCCATACTGCCGGCGGCGTTCTTATGTACGGTATTCCGGAATTCAGACTTCCTAAAAATATCGTCCAGAAGGAAATCCAGAAGCTTAAAGAATTAGGCGTTGAAATAATGCAGGATATGGTCATCGGCAAGGTACTGTCCGTAGACGAAATAATGGACATGGGCTATGAAGCAGTATTCATCGGCTCAGGTGCAGGACTTCCCAGATTTATGGGTATTGAAGGCGAATCTCTCATCGGCGTATGCTCGGCAAATGAGTACCTTACAAGAATAAACCTTATGAAAGGTTATCTTGACGAATATGACACTCCAGTTATAAAATCAAAAGCTGTAGCAGTAGTAGGCGGCGGAAACGTTGCTATGGACGCTGCAAGAAGTGCTTTGAGAATGGGTGCGGAACACGTTTATATTGTCTACAGACGTTCCGAAGAGGAAATGCCTGCAAGAAAGGAAGAAGTACACCACGCTAAAGAAGAAGGCGTTGAATTCTTAAACCTCAACAATCCTGTAAAGATTTTCGGCGATGAAAACGGAAGAGTATGCGCAATGGAATGCATTAAAATGGAACTGGGCGAGCCTGACGAAAGCGGCAGAAGAAGTCCTGTTCCTGTTGAAGGTTCAAATTATAACCTTGAGGTGGATACTGTTATTATGTCGATCGGTACTTCCCCTAACCCTCTTATCCGTACAACTACAAACGGTCTTGAAGCAAACAAAAGAGGCTGTCTCGTTGTAAATGAAGACATGCTTACTACTAAAGAAGGCGTTTACGCCGGCGGTGATGCTGTTACTGGTGCTGCAACTGTTATTCTGGCAATGGGTGCCGGAAAAACTGCTGCAAAATCCATTGACGAATATATTAAATCTAAATAACGGAGGTAACAAATGCAGGAAATTCTTAGTGCGGTTCAGCTAATGTCAAATAACCAGTCAACCGGTGGTCAGTTTACTACAATGATCATTTCTATGGTTCTGATTATCGTTGTCTTTTATTTTATTCTTATCAGACCCCAAAAGAAAAAGGATAAGGAAGCCAAAGCGATGCGTGAAAACATCCAGATAGGCGATGAAATCATGACAATCGGAGGAATTGTCGGTCTTGTAGTGAGAAAAAGCGAAGATACGGTCGTAATCGAAACCGGCGGCGATAAGAGCAAGCTTCGTATAAAAAATTGGGCTGTTCAGGAAAACATTACCCTTACTGAAAAAGCCAATGCAGCAAAAGCGGCAAAAGCCAATGAAATCATGGAAGCACGTCAAAAGAAAAAAGAAAAAAAATCGGATAAATAAAATAATAATAACCTGTTAAATTACCAAAATTTAACAGGTTATTTTTTATTAAAAGACATTAAAGATTATGACAGAAAAGAAAAAATATGAAACTCCGGAAATGGAAATTATCCTGTTTGAATCGGAAGATATAATTACAACTTCCTCTCTGGATCTACCGGAAATAGATATAGATCAGTATACTGATTAAATGAACAAAAAAGCGGACTTAAAAGTCCGCTTTTGTTTTATTTGCAGCATTCAGCTATTATTTCCGCCGCTTTTTCAATGCCTAAAACACTGCTGTCCAGAATCAGATCATAATTTCTTATTTCATTCCAGTCTTTTCCGCAATTCATTTTAAAATAATTACTTCTTCTCTTATCATATTTTTTCAAAATGCTTTTTACTGAACCTTCTTCCAGTCCGTAAACTTCACAAGCTCTTTTAATTCTAAAATCATGATTTGCATGCACAAATACTTTTAAAACATCATTTCTATCATTTAAAGCATAGGCTGCGCTTCTTCCAACAAATACTGTAGGACCGCATAATGCAAGCTCTCTGATAATATTTATCTCATCTGAATTAAGTTTTTCCGCAGCTGTTGCTCCTCCCATTGTACCGTCTGCCATACTGGATATTTTATAAAGCGAGTACAAAAAACTGCCCGTAGAGCCTTCTTCTAATTCTTCTACATATTCAACTGATAAATTTTCCCTTTCAGCAGCCTTTTCAAGGATTTCACGTCCATAACAGGGAATATTAAGCTTATTCGCAACAAGTTTTCCTATATCTCTTCCGCCGCTGGCAAATTCCCGTTCAATAACAATATAATTAAACCTCATGTCTGCATTCCTCCTTACGAAGCCTTTTCAAACTGACTGTTATAAAGCTCTGCATAAAAACCGCCCTTTTCAAGAAGCTCATTGTGATTGCCGCTCTCAATTATATCGCCGTCTTTCATTACAAGAATAAGATCGGCATTTTTAATCGTGGAAAGTCTGTGCGCAATTACAAATGATGTTTTGCCTTCTGTAAGCTTATCCATAGCTTCCTGAATTTGTATTTCCGTTCTTGTATCAACCGAGCTTGTTGCTTCGTCAAGTATCAGCAGAGGAGCATTTTCAATCATTGCTCTGGCAATGGTTATAAGCTGTTTTTGTCCTGCAGAAAGATTTGCCTTATCATTTAATATTGTATCATATCCCTGAGGCAATGTTCTTATAAAATGATCTATTCCTACCGCTTCGCATGCGCGTACTATTTCCTCGTCAGTTACTCCTTCTTTGCTGTATACAATATTTTCTTTTATAGTACCCTCAAACAGCCATGTATCCTGTAAAACCATGCAGAACAAATCATGAACATTCTGACGTGTCATCTTATTTATCGGTACTCCGTCAATTAAAATCTCACCTGAATTCAGTTCATAGAATCTCATAAGCAGATTTACCATTGTTGTTTTGCCTGCGCCTGTAGGACCGACAATTGCAATTTTTTGTCCTGCCTTTGCATGAGCAGAAAAATTATGAATAATTATTTTATTAGGATCATAACCAAATTTAACATTTCTAAATTCAACATCACCCTTAGCTGTTTCTAGTTTTGCAGACTTATGACTTTCATCTTCCATTTCTTCTTCATTAAGAAATTCAAACACTCTTTCTGCGGCTGCGGCAGTTGACTGTAAAGAAGTTGCAGCCTGAGCGATCTGTGAAAGAGGATTAGTAAAAAGTCTGATATAAATCATAAATGCAACTATAACGCCGAAAGTAATATGATCGTGCATAAAAAGCGCCGCACCTACAATACATACGCAAACATAACCAAAATTACCTATAAAGTTCATCAAAGGCATCATCAGTCCAGACATAAACTGAGATTTCCAAGCGCTGTCATAAAGACGGTCATTTATACTTTCAAATTTTTCTTCTGCCTTTTCAACTCCGTTATATACTTTTACAACATTGTGACCGGAATAAATTTCTTCAATATGACCGTTAATCTTACCCAGTTCCGACTGCTGTCTAATAAAATACTTCTGAGATCTTGACATTATCAACATCATTAAAACAAAGCCTATAGCAGTTGCAAGAACAGCAGTAATCGCCATAATCCAGTTTGTTACCAGCATCATAATAAGAGAGCCGATAAACATAGTAACAGCAGAAACAAGAGTCCCCACGCTTTGGTTCATTGTCTGACCTATCATATCAACATCGTTGGTAACACGGCTAAGTACATCGCCTATACTTGTTTTATTGTAATAGTTAAGCGGAACGCTGTTAATTTTATTAGATATTCCTGTTCTCAGACTTTTGCTTACTTTCTGAGTTACCGTCGCCATGATAAATCCCTGGATATAATTAAATATAAAACCGAGAGCATAAAGTACTACTAAGAAAAACGCTATATCTTCAACTGCCTTAATATCAATTCCGGTAACTAATCCGTCTTTTATAAGATCTGTTATATCCTGAAGTTTATTAGGTCCTATAAGTGAAAAAACAGACGCTGTTATTGCAAGTAAAACTGCAACTATCATTGCAGGAAAATATGACTTACAGTAAGATGCAAGCTGTCCCAGCGACTTTTTTAAATTTTTCGGCATTTCACCTGCGCCGGCAGGTCCCCTGCTTTTATTCATCATTTCCCAGTTCCTCCTTTGAAAGCTGTGATAAGGCAATCTGCTGATATACTTCACAGTTTTTCATAAGCTCACTGTGCGTACCTTTGCCGACCATGTTTCCTTTATCCAGTACGATTATACAATCTGCATCCTTAATCGTACCAATTCTCTGAGCAACTATAAGCGTTGTTGTACCGGCAGTTTCTTTCTTCAGTTCAGATCTTAGAACACGGTCTGTTTTGTAATCAAGAGCAGAAAAAGAGTCGTCAAAAATATATATCTCCGGCTTTCTGCATACTGCACGGGCAATAGCAAGTCTTTGTTTCTGTCCGCCTGAAATATTGCTGCCTCCCTGAGCAATTGCTCCTTCATACTGATTTTCCATCTTTTCAACAAATTCTGTACCCTGCGCTATCTTTATCGCCTGTTTTATATCGTCTGCGCTGTAATTATCTCTTCCGTTATTACCGTAAGCTACATTGCTGCTGACCGTTCCGCTGAACATTACAGCCTTCTGAGGCACATATCCCAGCTTGTTGTTAAGTGATTCAATATCATATTCTTTAACATTTACTCCGTCAACCAACACATCGCCATCTGTTGCGTCATAAAAACGTGGTATCAGATTAATAAGAGTACTTTTACCGCTGCCTGTAGCACCTATAAATGCAATTGTTTTACCTTTTTCAGCCTTGAAACTTATATCTCTGAGTACGTAATCGGAAGCGTCCGGATATTTAAAGCTGACATTTTTAAATTCAATTGTTCCCTTATCAGATTCAGCTGTTTCTGTTACTGTTCCGTTTAAAATTTTTGGATTTGTACTAAGTACTTCATTGATTCTTCTTGCCGACACAATAGCTCTTGGCAGTATAATAAATATCATAACAAGCATCATAAAAGCCGATACAACCTGCATTGCGTAAGAAGTAAATACTGTCATATCAGCAAACAGTCCAACCTTATCCTCCGGATTCATAGCATCGTTTATAAGATAAGCTCCAACCCAGTAAATCGCCAGAGAAAGTCCGCTCATAATCATATTTATTCCAGGCATCATAATAGCCATAATTCTTGATGTAAAAAGATGTGTTGAAGTCAGCTTGTTATTTTCCTTTTCAAACTTTGCCGACTGATATTCTTCAGCATTATACGCTCTTACAACTCTTATACCTGTAAGATTTTCACGTGTCACACGGTTCAAATCATCAGTAAGCGACTGAATTATCTTAAATTTCGGCAATGCAAAGATAACAGCCACCAAAACTATACACATTAAAACAACAACAGCTCCGCCTGTGACAACAGTCCATTGCCAGCTTTTTCCTAATATTTTTAATATCGCCCATACTGCCAGAATCGGAGCCTTAATAATAACCTGCAATCCCATGGCTATTGCCATCTGAACCTGCGTTATATCATTTGTTGATCTTGTAATTAGACTTGATGTTGAAAAGCTGTTTATTTCCTCCATTGAAAACGACGCTACCTTTGAAAACATCATTGAGCGCAGTCTTTTTGAAACTCCGGCAGCAATTTTAGCTGCAAAAAATCCTACGGCAAATGAAAGAGCTACACTTCCCAGTGCACATGCAAGCATTTTAGCTCCCGATTTCAGTATATCGGACATTTTGCTGCCGTCTGTAATTACAAAAGTTGTAATATCTGACATATAATCCGGAAGTCTGAGATCTAGCCAAACCTGACCGATTACAAAAATAAGACTGCCCAAAATCATAAGCCATTCTTTCTTTTGCAAATACTTGAATACTTTAAGCATTATATCATTCTCCTTTTCTTTTTTAGAATTTGTTCATATAAGTTTTAAATTACAATGCATACTTAACTGAATTTTAGTGAACAATTTCTTATTAATCAAAGTTATGTTTGATTTTCAATATAACCCCTAAAAAACTTTCAATTTCCTCATCTGTGAGATTAGCAAACGCTTTGTCGCACATATTTTTAAAATCCTCGTCTATCATTTTTTGAATTTCCAGACTTTTTGACGTCAAAACAAGTTTTTTTAATCTTGCATCATAATCAACGCTTTCTCTCTTTATAAATTTTTTACCTTCCATCAACTTCAGAACTTTTGAAGCTGTTGAGCGTCTGATTGAAAATTCCTTCTCAATATCACGCTGAAATACGTCATGATCTCTATTACGCCAGATATATCCGATAACCCATCCGTTTGTTCCGGTTAGATTGTCAACATATTTCTTACTGGTTGAAGAATCCATATGACGTTTTAGTAAATTATTCAGCGATATTAATTCCATAAACATTTCTTGATTTCTGCTCAAAACATCATCGCCGCCGACCTCCTGTATTTTTGTTAGCTTGCTAATAGTAAGCTTACTAACTATTATAGCAATTTATATTTTGATTGTCAAGTCCCACAATAAAATCTTATATTTTTTATTAATAATCAACAAAAACAGCCTCGGATAAAATTTAACCCAAGGCTATTTTTAATAATATAACACGTAAAATTATTATTCAATTTGCTTTCCAAGAAATTGTGATGCAGCACTGATCAGGCTTTTCTGTAATTCAGAAACTACAGTCGACTTTTCAGATTCCATAAAAGCTACCGCACCAGTCACATCGCCGGAGCTCAAAATAGGCATACATGCCATAGCATACTTGTCAACGCCTTCAGCAGGTGCAAATTTTGAGCTTCCAGTACTGTCAGCAAAATGACTTCTGCGATACTCCATAAGATCCTCCAGTTCCGCCGAAACACGTCGCTCATTAAATTCCTTCTTGGATACGCCCGAAACGGCTACAACATGATCCCTGTCAAAAATTACAACTGGACATGCTGCCAGCTTACACATAATATCTGCAACCTGAGCTGCATTTTCACTCATTTCACTAATAGCAGAATATTTTTTAAATATAACTTCACCGTCATTGCTTGTGTATATTTCCAGAGGATCGCCCTCGCGTATTCTCATAGTACGTCTGATTTCTTTAGGAATAACTACTCTTCCAAGATCGTCAATGCGTCTTACAATACCTGTTGCTTTCATATTTAAAATCTCCTTAATTTTTAATTTGGTAAAACTAGTATTTGTATTTATATGGAGATTATGCAATTATTTTTGTTTTATTTATTCAAATTTCGTATATGTATTTGAGAAACCAGAAGCTTTCAAACTTGGTTTAAACACAGACTAAAGGACTTTTTCAAAATTGAAAAAGCCCTTTAAATTTTTTTTAAACTACTCTGTTGGTTCTTCTTTTTTAATTTTAAAAATAACTCTAAGTATACCTGATAAAATTTTCGGACTTTTAATAACTACTATTTTCATTGCGTTCCCTCCAAATCAAGTTTATATTCCATTATATTCTTAATTTCAGTTTTGGTTCATATCTTTTGAAAAAATTATCAGTAAAACTCCTTTTTCCAGTGAAACAATACCGGATTTACCCGTAACCTTATTGCTTATACCAAGTGGAAAACTGCTTTTGAGTACCGCATTTTTCAAAGGGTATTTAAATCCTGTAGCTGTTATTCCAGTGCACTCTTCAGTGTATGAAAACATAGAAAAATAATATCCGCTCATACGACTGTATACTTTTACACCCGGTCCCTGCATTGTAACATAACTGCCATCTCCGGCAAGCTCGCCGTATGCGCCGTGTTTTAAAATATATCGGAGGGTCTGAATATTTGCCATGGTATGGTCAAGTCTGCCTCCTATTGCACCGCAGATCACAATATGCTTAAATCCTCTGTTCAACGCAAGCTTTACCGCAAGCATTGTATCGGTATCGTCTTTTTCCTCCGGATGCCTTATGATTTCACAATTTTCAGGAAGTCTGGATTTATAGGTGTCAAAATCACCGATTATTACGTCCGGTTCAATCCCCATTTTCTTAGCCAGTATATATCCTCCGTCAGCACAAATCACATATCTGCTGCTGTCAAATTCAACTCCGGAACATTTTGCTTCAGGCGAACCTGCAAAAATATAGCATTTCTTATATTGTCCCAATTACTACAGCTCCCATTCCTTAATTTGTTTAGCTTCTTCAAACATACGGCAATAACTTTCATGGCGGCTCTCGGGTATCTCTCCCCTACTTACTGCTTCGATTATACGACAACCATTTTCTTTTGTATGAGAACAGTCTCGAAATTTACACTTTCCGTCATATTCTGCAAATTCTCTGAAGCATCCGGCAAGTTCTTCCTTTTTAATAATGTTATACTTATTTGTTTCAAAGGTTGAAAATCCCGGAGTGTCTGCAATATATCCGCCCCATGGCAGCTTATAAAGCTCCGCATGACGGGTAGTATGTTTTCCTCTTCCTAGTTTCTGACTTATTTCTCCCGTAGGAATATTAAAATCTCCGCACACTTCATTGAGCAGCGTTGATTTTCCTGCGCCGCTGTTTCCTGTAAAGGCGCTGATTTTGTCCCTTAAAAGCTGTCTTATCTGTTCTGCCGGATCATCGTTTTCATAATCGATTACATAAACCTGTATTCCCGCTCTTTGATATATATCGAATATATTATCACAGCTTTCAAGATCAATCTTTGTCAGTACTATAACAGGTTCAATATTCTGATACTCAGCAACTGCAATAAATTTATCCAGTATCAGCAGATTCGGCGCTGGCTGCGTTACAGAAGTAACAAAAATAAGCTGATCAAGATTAGCAAGAGGCGGTCTTATAATATGATTTTTTCTGGGAAGTATTCGAGTTATTACTCCGTTTTCAAATTCAGCAATGTCCCCCACACATGGAATGATTCCCTTATTTCTGAAAACTCCCCTTGCCTTACATTCATATACGGTGTCGGAGGACTCTGTAAAATAGAGCCCTCCGATTGATTTTACTATAATACCCTGCTGCATATTATTCCTCAGTCTCTTCCGACGACGAATCGTCCGGCTCATCGGTTGCCGGCTGTACAGCCGGAGGATCTGTAGGTTCAACAGGAGGATCTGTAGGTTCTACGTACAATCCGTCAACCGTCTGGAATGCTCTGTCGATATCTTCATCAATTACCGAGAATGTTCCCTCTTCAAAATTCATACTGTAGCGTCCCAGTTCGCAGGTCAGGTTATTACTCAGGTTTGTAAGAACCATAGTAATCGTCTCATCAGTACCTTTTCCTCTTACAGTTACAAGATTTTCCTTTGAGTAGTCAGCCGAGAGGGTAAAACTTTCATAAATTGCAACTCCATTCTGATAAGCGGTAATAGTAAATCTTCCTGTTGCGTTGCTGGGGAAGTAAAACTTCATTTCAACATCGCCTTCCGGTTCTTTGCCGGTACTTACAGTAAACGTAATTGTAGAATCCGAAGGAACCTTCTCACCCTCCTTGATGCTCTGCTTAAGAATTGTTCCTTCTTCTTCGCCGGAATCCTGTTTTTTAGTCTTTACAGTAAGACCCCATACTCCGCACTGTACCTTTGCGTCCTGAATATTTTGTCCAACAAAGTCCAGCATTTCAATGTCTTCAACTTCTGAACCCTTGCTTACATAAACAAGTATTGTTGAACCCGGCTGTACTTCCTCCATTGCGGAAGGCTCTGTATCGAAAACCAGTTCTTCCTCAACCTCATCGTTAGGCTGATACTGATATTCTACTTCAAGTCCCTGGGCTCTCAGAAGGTCACCGGCAGTAGTGTAATGATAATTTTTAACATTAGGAACCTTAACAGTTTTAGAACCCAAGCTTACCTTGACTTTAACAATTTCGCCTTTTTTAACGCCGTCTCCCTCAGGTATGCTCTGAGAAAAGATCTTATCCTTTTCCAAATCAGACCATTCTGTAGCTTCCACTTGTATATCCAGATTAGGATATGCCTCATGAGCCTGGTTAAAATCCATTCCCACAAGATTAGGCATAGCAAATTCCGAAGAACTTTTCTGACCGTCTCCTGAAAATACTCCCTTTACAAGTGTTGCTATAAAGAATACCGCCACCATTATTACAACAACTGTAACGGCTGAAAGTATAGGAACAAAAAGAGATTTCTTAGCAGGCTTCTCATCTTCTTCAAAATCGGTATAATCCTCATCATAAGTATCTTCATAAATATCATTCTGATCATAAGTATCATCAGGCGGCTGCATGTAATCATTATCGTTATACGTTTCTTCAGGAGCGTCGTTTACAGCTGCAAAATATCTGGTCTGTGCGTCAGTATCCTGACTGCGTGTAATGTAACCGAATTTTACATCAGGATCCGCCTTGAAACGGTCAATATCCCTCATCATTTCAACAGCCGTCTGATATCTGTCATCGGGGTTTTTTTCCATAGCATGAACGATAATTTCTTCCAGCGGAGTAGGAATATCCGGATTAATACGTCTTGGCAGCTCTGCAATATTATGCATATGCATAACTGCAATCGAAACAGGATTATCAGTATCAAAAGGTTTCTGACCTGTCAGCATCTCATAAAGCATAACTCCTACAGAGTAAAGATCGCTTTTAGCGTCAGTAACATCTCCCCTTGCCTGTTCCGGACTTATATAGTGAACAGTACCTATAGCCTGGTCGGTCGCAGTTTTTCCCTCTTCACGGGCAAATTTTGCAATACCGAAATCCATGACCTTAATAGTACCGTCTGTAAACATCATTATATTCTGAGGCTTGATATCCCTGTGTACAATACCTCGTTCATGAGCATGCTGAAGTGCCCTGAGAATCTGTGTTACAAAATGCACAGCGTCCTTCCAGCTTAATACACGCTCATTTTCCATATATTCTTTAAGAGTAATACCGTCAATATACTCCATAACAATAAACTGTATTTTTTCTGAGAATCCCACATCATAAATTTTTACAATATTAGGGTGAGACAAAACTGCTATAGCCTTGGATTCATTACGGAATCTTCTTAAAAATTCTTCATTTTCAGCAAATTCCTTTTTCAAAATCTTAACCGCTATAGTTTTGTTATCTACAATATCAACTGCCTTATAAACGTCCGCCATTCCGCCTTCGCCTATAAGCTCAATAATCTCATAGCGTCCGTCAAGTTTCTTTCCAATGTTCTTATCCATTAAATTCTTCACACTCCTGTTTATATCAGTCTGTTATTACTGCAAGGGTTATGTTATCACGTCCGCCCTTGCTGAGTGCAAGGTCAATAAGCGCACTATTGACTTCCTCTAAAGGAGTCGATTTCATTATTTCAAAAATCTCACTGTCGCTGCAATAGCCTGACAATCCGTCAGAACATAAAAGCAGCGTAAATTTATCCTCACGTTTCATTCGGAAAAAATCCGGTTTTATTATCTTTTCAACGCCGACAGCTTTAGTCAGCATATTTCTTTTAGGATGGGTATGCACCTCGTCAGGTTCTATTTTTCCCTGCATAAGAAGCATATTTACCAATGTATGATCCGAGGTTATCTGATGCAGACCGCTTTCGTCCATATAATACGCCCGGCTGTCGCCCACATTCAATATATAAATATATTTACTGTCTATATAAGCCGCTACGCAAGTAGTCCCCATTCCATAGCTTCTGTAATTCATTCTTGCTGTTGTATATATTACTGAGTTGGCAGCAGATACTGAGGCTGTCATAAGCTGTCTTACTCCTATAGTTTCAAGATAGGGCGAATATCCCGAATCAAAACGGTCAAAAAATTCCTTTATGGCAATACGGCTGGCGTCCTGTCCGGAGCGTTCTCCGCCCATTCCGTCACAGACAACGGCAAGCAAATTACCGTAAAACTCCTCTACCTTTACCATATCCTGATTTTCTTCCCTGACAAGTCCTATATCAGTAGCGCTGACATACTTCAATATTTTTCACCTCTTATTCTTTATTCTGTTCCTGCTGCTTCACGTCTTAACTGACCGCATGCCGCATCAATATCACTGCCCAAAGTTCTGCGAACAGTTGCATTAATGCCCAGATCAGTCAGATATTTCTGAAACTTCAATGCCGATTCACGGCTTGACCTGTAATCTCTTTCCTTTACGGAATTAACCGGTATCAGATTAACATGACAGTTTATTCCCTTTATAAGGTGAGCAAGCTTTTCAGCGTCCTTTTTAAAAGAATTCACATTGTCAATAACCGCATATTCATAGGTTACACGTCGTCCGGTCTTTCGGACATATTCCTTTGCAGCGTCTATAAGTTCTGTTAAATTATAGGCTTTATTTACAGGCATTATTTCACTTCTGCCGTCATTATCGGGACAGTGAAGCGAAACAGACAAGGTAAGTCCAAGCTTTAAATCCGCAAGCTCCCTAATTTTCGGAACTATTCCGCATGTTGAAAGAGTAACGTGTCTCAGACTCAGTCCGAATCCCTCAGGAGCAGAAACAAGCTCCAGAAACTTAATAACGTTTTTATAATTATCAAGCGGCTCACCTATACCCATAAGAACAATTCCTGATATACGTTTCCCACAATCTCTCTGAGTTTCATAAATCTGCAAAAGTATCTCCGACGGTTCAAGGTTTCTTTCAAATCCTGCTATTGTTGATGCGCAGAACTTACAACCCATTCTGCAACCCACTTGAGTGGACACGCAAATACTTAGTCCATGGTTATATTCCATAAGAACTGTTTCAACAAATGTACCATCTGAAAGCCCATATAGATATTTTACAGTATTATCTATACAAGATTCAAGCCTTCTTACCATATTTAGTGATTTTAAACAAAAATTCTCGCTGATTTTTGTGCGTAATTCCAATGAAATATTACTCATTTCACTAAAATCCCTTATCTGCTTAACATGCAGCCACTGAAAAATCTGTTTTGCCCTGAATTTTTTCTCTCCCAACTTGATCATTTCCAATTCAAGCTCCGGAAGAGTCAGGGATAAAATATCTGTTTTTTCCAAATTTATTCCGTCCTTTTTATTTTAGAAATAAAAAATCCATCACTGTTAAGGTTTTCCGGAAAAAGTGTTACTTTATAATCACCAAATGGTATGCCCAGCTCCTCAAGAAATTTTACTCCCTTAAAATTTTTATATTCCTTTAAAAATCTATCAATAACCCGAACATTTTCAACAGGATTAACAGTACATGTTGAATAAACAAGTTCTCCGCCCGGTTTTAAATATTTTACTGCATTTTCCAATATTTTATACTGAATTTCCGGAAGTCTTTCAAATTCCTCAAAGTTTTTATATTTAATTTCCGGCTTGCGTCTTATAACTCCAAGACCGGAACATGGTACGTCGCACAAAATTTTGTCTGCCATTGGAATTCTCTCATCAAAAACCGAAGCATTACCTGTTTTAGCTTCAATACAGCTTATTCCAAGTCTTTCAGCACCATTTTTAATAAGCCTTACTCTGTTATCATGAATATCAAAAGCTAATATTCTGCCTTTATCATTCATAAGCTCTGCAAGAGTAAACGCCTTCCCACCGGGAGCAGAACACAGATCCAGTACAGTTTCTCCCTCTTTAGGATTCAAAGCCATACAGCAAAGCTGAGAAGCAATATCCTGTACATGGAAAAGACCATCCTTAAAAGCCTGTATTTTAGTAACATCACCGTAGCTGATTTTATAACACCCATCAATTACCGTACTTTCAGGAGAAAAGTCCGAAAGCCTTTCAAGTATTTGTGATGTTTCGCCTTTCAGATTATTGAGCCTGACGGTTACAGGCGGTTTTTCAACTGAACTTTTAAGAAGTGAAACTGCCTGATTTTCAGAGTAATTTTGCAAAAGCAAATTGACCAGCCATTCAGGAGACGAATATTCCACCGACAGTTTTTCCGTCTTATTCTCCGGATACTTAATCTGTTTGCCGTCCCTTAAAAAATTTCTCAAAACCGCATTAACAAATCTCGAAAGACTGCCCAGCTTTAACTTTCTAGCAATATTTACGCTCTCATTCACCGCCGCACTGTCAGGAATATTATCCATAAACTTAAGCTGATAAATTCCGATTCTGAGAATGTTAAGTATTTCCGGACGAAGCTTTGAAAGCTTCATACGGCTATATCCCGTAATAATATGATCAAGAGTAATTCTTCGTTCTAAAACTCCATAGTATAAAGCGGCACAAAAGTTTTTATCCTTTTCACCCATTGAAGTTTCAGACAAAGTTTTATCAAGGAGAATATTTGAATATCCTCCCTTAGAAAATGTTTTTCCCAGCAGTTTTACTGCCTGTAATCTTGCATTATCCATTAATTCCGCCTGTTTCTATTTGACGCTATCATTAAAAGTCTAATAAGATTCATGATCGCTGTAAACAATGCCGCAACATAAGTAAGGGCAGCGGCAGTCAGAACCTTTCTTGACATAGAAAGCTCATCGCCTTCAAGTATATGATCGGTTTCAAGAGTTTTCATAGCTCTTGAGCTTGCATTAAATTCCACAAACAAAGTCGCAAACTGGAAAACAACAACTGTAAGAAAAAGTATTATTCCGGCATTTACAAAAAAGTCGGACATATATGAATTTCCCATAATCAGTCCAATAAAAACCAGAGGATAAGAAAGAGAAGAACCTATATTTGTAAGTGGAATTATGGCGCTTCTCAACTTCATGGGAGCATATCCCTTTGCATACTGAATTGCATGTCCCACTTCATGAGCCGCAACTCCTACTGCCGCAACGGAAGTACTGTTATAAGTTGAATCAGAAAGTCTAACAACATTTGATCGTGGGTCAAAATGATCGGAAAGCTGACCTGCCACGTACTCGATCCTAATATTATAAAGACCGTTTGCGTCAAGGATCTGCCTTGCCGCCATAGCTCCTGTCAGACCTCTTCCGTTTTTGATTTTTTCGTATTTAGAGTAGGTTGATTTTACATTCGCCGATGCTATCATTGCAATAACAAGCGGTATCAGTGCAAGCCAGTAATAATTATAAAAAAACATAATAATTCCTTTCCTTACCCCAGCTTTTGTCCCTTTACAAGTTTTCTTCCTCTCAGGAAGTTTTCTGTACACATTCGTTTGCCGCCCTCATATTGAACTTCGGTAAACTCAACACATTTTCCGTCCCCGCATACCACGGTAAAGTTATCGGGATCTTCAACAGTTCCGGACTCGTTTACGCTTTCTCCCATAACTCGGCTTCTGTAAACCTTAAGACGTTTTCCGTCCAAAATGGTAAACCCTGTAATTCCCCTGATTATGTTATGGATCTCTTCAGCAGGCTTTGAAAAATCAAGAGCACTCATATCCTTTGTTATCATTTTAGCATAGGTAGAAAGTGAATCGTCCTGTTTTACAGGTGAAAGACTTCCGTTTTCCACTGCTTTTACAGTTTCCAGAAGCACCTCTGCACCCATTTCTGACAATCTGTCATGAAGCTCAGACGCCGTTTCGTTCTTTCCTATCTCAAGTTCTTTCTTTATGAGCATATCGCCTGTATCCAGACCTTCCTCCATCATCATTGAAGTAACTCCCGTTCTGGTTTTACCGTCAAGAATACATCTCTGAATAGGAGCCGCTCCTCTGTATTCAGGAAGAAGTGAGGCATGAATATTTATACAGCCGTATTTCGGAAGCTCAAGTACTTCCTTGGGAAGAATCTGACCGTATGCAACAACTATAATAAGTTCAGGAGAAATCTCTCTTAGAGCTGTCATTGACTTTTCAGCGTCCTCGCCTTTACGTAATGAAAGAGGCTGAAATACCGGTATACTATATTCCTCCGCACACTTTTTTACCGGAGGCGGTATCATTTTATATCCCCTGCCTTTAGGTCTGTCCGGCTGAGTGAAAACTGCCGGTATTTCATGACCGTTTTCCACAAGCGCTTTCAGACACGGTACTGCAAAATCCGGAGTTCCCATAAAAACAATTTTCATCTACTTGTCCTCCTCCGGTTGTACCCTTTCTTCTATTATATCAACAAACAGCTTGCCGTCAAGATGATCGTTTTCATGACATGCACACTGCGCACCAAGTTCTTTAAGATTCATTTCAAAATATTCACCGTATCTGTTTTGTGCCCTAAGCTTACACTTATTAGGTCTGGTAACATATCCCCAATCGTTCGGACAAGAAAGACAACCCTCCACTACTCTCTGCTTTCCTCCTGTTTTAATAATTTCTGGATTAACGCATTCAATCATTTCGTCTCCAAGATCCATAATAAAAATTCTTTTGAGAAATCCAACCTGTGGTGCAGCTAAACCCACTCCCTGTGCTTTTTTTAATGTCTGCATCATATCGTCAATAAGCCGAGCCAGCTTTTCGTCAAAAACCTCAACAGGCTTGCAGACTTTTCTTAAAATCGGATCTTCTTTTGTTACAATTTTTCTAAGTGCCATAATTTCCTCCGCTATATACTATATGCCGATATCACCGTTAATATCAGCGAAAACATTAACATTATTAAATTCCTTTGCATGTCCTGTTTCAGACAATATATCCCTAATAAAATTTCTGAAATCATATGTATTTTTACATTTTAAAATCAGTCTGTACCGAAACTTACCGTTTATTTTTCCGTAGGAGCATTTTACAGGTCCTAAAACTCTCAAAGGGAAATTAACGCCGTTTTTCACCAACTTTTTTATAATTTCAAGAATTTTTTCAGACGCTTTTTTTGCCTTTTCATCGTCTTCACTGTTTATCCCCAGTACGCAGATATCGCATACTGGCGGAAAAAGCAATGCTTTTCTTATTAAAATTTCCTCTTTGTAAAATGCCTCATAATCCTGCTTTGCCGCAAGATTCAGTACATAATGGTCTGGCATAAATGTCTGGAGATACGCTCTGCCGGACTTTTCTCCTCTTCCGCATCTGCCCACAACCTGAGCCGCCAGGGAAAAGGTTCTTTCGTAGCTTCGGAAATCTCCGGCATAAAGAGCTTTATCCACAGATAAAATACCAACAAGAGTAACATTTGGAAAATCCAGTCCCTTGCCTATCATTTGCGTACCTATCATTATATCATATTTTCCCTGCCCGAAATCCTTAAAATTCCTTTCATAAGAATATTTTGACATAGTGGTATCAGCGTCCATTCGCAGTATACGAGCCTGAGGAAAAAGCTTGCTCAACTGTTCCTCAAGCTTCTGAGTACCAAATCCCATCTGTTTCAGCCTTGTACTTCCGCACTCCGGACAGCTTTCAACAGGCGGCTGACTATGACCGCAGTAATGACACATAAGCGTATTGTTTATCTTATGATATGTCATAGGAATACTGCAATTCGGACAGTAAACAGGCTTATGACAGTCACAGCAGCTAATAATTGTATGATATCCTCTTCTGTTAAGAAGAAGTATTGTCTGCTCGTGATTATTTAAATTTTCATTTATTTCATCTATCAGGATATTGCTAAATTCCGAAGCGTTACCGTCATATCTTTCCTCGTTCATATCAACGATACCGACATGAGGAAGAACAGTCCCCGAATAGCGCTTTTTCATTTCAAGAAGCTCATAAATACCTTTCTGCGCATAATAATAACTTTCAATAGAAGGCGTAGCCGATGCCAGCAGCAAAACCGCATTATGAGTACGGCATCTTTTTTTTGCCACATCTATAGCATTATACCTTGGCGCACTGTCAGATTTATAGGAGCGTTCCCCTTCTTCATCGACAATAATCAGGCCTATATTTTCAAAGGGAGCAAAAACTGCACTGCGTGTTCCGACTGCAATTTTTGCCAGACCACGTTTTATTCTTTTATACTCGTCCATACGCTGTCCCAAAGACAAACTGCTGTGAATAACTGCAACCGTTTCTCCGAACAGTTCCCGAAACCTGCGTACAGTCTGAGGAGTAAGAGAAATTTCAGGAATAAGCAAAACAGCTTGTTTCCCCAAAGAAATACACTCTCCGATAAGCTTTTCAAATACTGACGTTTTTCCGCTGCCTGTAACTCCGTGAAGCAGAAAACAATGAGGATTACTTGTATGCATCTGTTGGCTGACTCTTTCAAACACTTTTTGCTGTTCATCGGTCAGTACGATCGCATTGATAGAACGACTGTCATTCATTCCGATATTTACAGTACGGAATACTTCATAATCATATTCTCTTGCAGCGCCTTTTTCAACCAGTTTTTTTTCAACAGACGTCCCCACACCGCATAGGTAACAAGCCTCTTTTACGGAAATTTCATCATGATCCGTTAAAATATCCGCAAGCATTTTCTGCTTTACAGTAAGTTTAAAGCTTTCCGGAGATTTTTTATAGCTTTCAGTAAGCTCCAACATTTTTATACTGCTGTCTCCCACATTCTGCTTTCCGGTCAGTTCATATTGCAAAATACCTTTCGATATCAATGATTCCAGAATCAAACCGTTTCCATGTGCTTTTATTTCCTCTGCCGCCTGATCAGTATCAGTATTTTCACGAAGAAAATCAAGAACTTTATTTTCCTTATCCGTAAGATTAATGTCAGTGCAATTATTATTTAAGGAATAATGCTCTCTGATATTTATGTTCATTCCGGAAGGAAGTATAGTCCTGACTGCATCAAAATAGGTACAGAAAGTATTTTCCCGAAGCCAATCTACCATATCAAGCATTTCATCATTGAGAACAGGAAAGTTATCCGCAGCGGAAATAATCGGTTTAAGCTTTTTTTCATGCTCTTCAAGTTTTTCAACTCTAAGAATTAATCCGACTCTTTTTCTGTTTCCCTTACCAAAAGGTATAAGAACTCTTACTCCCGGAACTGCTTTTTCAGCAAGAGATTCCGGAATAAGATACGAAAAAGCTTTATCAAAGGAAATTGACGCTGCACTTACGGCAACAAGTGCTTTCAGTTTAGTATACAAACCTCAAGCGCCTCCATTAAAATCAATTTTCATCGTTATCTGACGGCTTATATTCCAGAATTTTATACTTTCCTGCTGCGAATTCTTCAACAGCTGTCTTGACCGGTTTTTCTTCAAGAGTTTTCTTTTCCTCTGCAAGTTCGTCCGCAATTTCTCTTGCTCTTTTGGCTACTCCTATTACTAAGGAATAGTAACTGTCATTTTTAGAAATTAACTGTGTAATAGCTGGTCTAAGCATTTTCAAGCACCTCATTAATTAAATTTTCAGCATAAGCAGTTTTTAATTTTTCTGCTTTAACAATTGTTTTAAAATCTTCAACAGCGTCTTCAAGCGCTGCATTTACAATAACATAATCATAATTTACAGCCTGCCTGATCTCTCCGGCAGCTTCCGAAACTCTTTTTGCAATAATCTCATCTGATTCTGTACCTCGTTTTTTCAAACGACGTTCAAGCTCGGCGATCGACGGCGGAGCTATAAAAATAAATACTGCTTCAGGACAAAGTCTCTTGACCTGCATTGCCCCCTGCACTTCTATTTCAAGTATAACGTCTATACCTTCATTCATTTTTTTCTCAAGTATTTCCTTTGGTGTACCGTAATAATTATCACAGTATTTTGCATATTCGAGCATGCCGTTTTCAGCAATTAGCTTTTCAAATTCAGCTTTGGTGATAAAATGATAATTCACTCCGTCCGCTTCGCCTTCCCTTGGCGCTCTTGTCGTTGCAGAAACTGAATAATAAAAATTTTTATCCTTTAAAATTTCATTTAAAACAGTTCCCTTTCCGCAACCGGAAGGAGCTGATACCACAATCATTAATCCCTTATTCATCTTCAGGCTGTTCCTCCTCGTCAAGTCTTGCTGCGACCGTTTCCGGCTGAATTGCAGATAAAATTATATGGTCGCTGTCCATAATAATTACAGCTCTTGTTCTTCGTCCGTAAGTAGCGTCAACCAGATGTCCGGTATCCCTTGCCTCCTGGACAATACGCTTTATCGGAGCTGATTCCGGACTTACAATTGCCACCAGCTTTGAAGAAGATATCATATTTCCAAACCCTATATTTATCAGCTGCATGATAACCTCTCTATTCTATATTCTGAATCTGTTCCCTTATTTTTTCCGACTCAGATTTCATATTTACAACACACTTTGTAATTTCGAGATTCTGTGCCTTAGAACCGATAGTATTAATTTCTCTGTTAATTTCCTGAACAAGAAAATCAAGTTTTCTTCCAACAGGTTCATCTGTTTCAAGAAGTTCTCTGAATTGTTTCATATGACTTTTCAGTCTTACAATTTCTTCATCTATAGCAATTTTTTCGGCAAAGACCGCAGCTTCTGTCAAGATTCGCTGCTCGTCAATATTTGTATCGTCCAACACTTCTTTTAATTTTGCATATAATTTACTCCGGTAATTTTCCGCTGTAAGAGGAGCCGTTTGTTCAATTATTTCAAGTATTTCTTCATTATTTCTAATTTTTTCTATCAGATCTTCCTTCAGATGTTCTCCTTCTTTCTGACGCATTTCAATAAATTTTGCCAATGCGTCTTTTGCAACACTGCAAACATCCCCCCAAATCTTTTCTTCATCTTCAGCAACTTTCTGTACATTGAAAATATCCGAAAACTTTATTAATGTAGAAAGTGTTATGTCGTCGGTCAAATTAAGTTCACTATTAGCGGTTTTTAATGCATTTATATACCCAGCCGCCATTAATTTGTCCACATTAATATTTGCTTCCTTTCCATTTAAATTATTTATAGTTACATTTACTTCAACCTTACCTCTTGAAATACTATCTTTTATATACGATTTAAGTTTTTCCTCAATAAAGCCGTATATTCTTGGTACACGGGCAGTAAATTCATAATATCTATGATTTACCGATTTTATTTCAACTGTTATTTCACGCTGATCAATAATTCTCTGTTCGCGTCCATAACCTGTCATACTTCGAATCACAAAATTACCCTCCCATACATTTGTTCACAATATACTATTATTTTATTATAGCATTCCTGAATAAAGAAATCAAGTAAAAAAAGAAAAAAACCGGTCTTTTATTAAAGACCGGTTTTCAGGGATTAAATAGGAATTATAAAAAAGGAATTAAAATGAAAAACCTTATTATCTTGCAGGACCTAAATCATCCATATCAATAAGTCCAAGAACATAATTAATAATAGCTACTGCATCCTTTGTGTCAATTTCATCATCATAAACAGTCTGTGCCTGTTCATAAGCCTTTGCATTTTTAAGCGGGAATTGTGCTTCACTAAGGAGATACTTGTTAAGAACAACTATATCTGCTGAGTCAACAGTCCCGTCAACATTGGCATCTCCATACATAAGATCATCTGGATTAAAGCTTTCTGTAGGAATTGTAGATCCATCAGTTACAATAACCTTAACTTCAACTGTTTCATCACCCAATGTTACAGTAATAGTAGTTTCACCTTTAGCAACACCTGTTACAACACCGTTTTCATCTACAGTTGCGATTGAAGGATCTGCTGATTCAAAAGTACAGCCATCCTTGTTAGGCTTAATAGTATCAGTTTCACCAACTTCAACTTCAATAACATCCTTTTCAACTGAAAGTTCATCATCATTAGACTTATCTGGAACAACATCCGGATAAAGATCAGCCATTGTACCAAGAGCAATAAGAATATCGCCTGCATGCCAGAATCTATGATAATTAAGTTCAACAGTCTTCATAGCTTCTTCTTTATCTGCTGCTGATGCATTTGCACCTCCGACAGAATCATAAGCTTCCTTGAACTTAGCAACATAGCCTCTGTTGTCAGTGTAGTATTTACCGTCAATTTCTGTACTTGTACCATACTTAACATTTGCGCTGTTGTTTGTACCGTCCTTATTATCGCCGAGGTACTGTGAACGGATACTTAAGAAAGTAGCACCATTAGCAATTGTATCACCATTAGGCATTGTACCATTATAATTTGTAGGTACCCATACATCCTGTTCAAACAGTCTTACCATGCTTCCGTTTGTTTCTGCAATAGACAGACCGATATCATCACGTCCAAGATTCCATTCACGATCAAGAAGTTCATGAGCAAGATAAAGAGCCTTTTCTGCAACCTTGTCGCTGTCCTTATAAGCTGCTTCAGAGTCAACATCATTGCTCTTAGCATAGTAAATAAGTGTATTAGCAAGTGAGGATACACAGCCGAGGTCAGAAGTTCCACGTGCTGTTACTTCACATGTCAAGTCACTGTTAGCCTCCGGATCATATGTTCCGGTCCATGTCTTAGGCTGACCGTACCAGTCTAATGTAGCAGGAATTGTATATGAACCGTCATCATAAAGTTCAACTTCGTTAACGAACCATTCAACCCATCTGTCAAGAATAGCATCAAGAGCTTCTTCTATTGTCATTTCTGTAGGAGTACCATTTTTCACTTGCTGGAGCTTAACTGCTTCAACATAAGAATTTGTATTACCTGTTTTAATTACATAACGAAGCTCTGCAAGACGCTGAATTGCCCATACCTGGTTACCAATCCAGTGGTTTGAACCTGGGTCAGCATATACAGGGTGTTCCTGATAAGCCATATTATAGAAAGTTGTAGGAATATTTGTACCATACTTTTCAATATATTCTTTATCTACATCTGCAAGATATTCATATTTCAGATATCTGCCGTGCCATGAACTTGTAGCACCGCCGGCAATAGGTCCATTAGCTGACTGCAGCCAGAGATAGAATTCAAGCTGTCTCTGAAGTGATGTTGTGTAATCCTTAATTGCCTGGTTACCCGTCTTCATACCGTTTCTCAAATCATCATCTTCAAGAAGAGCATAAGCAGCAAGCGGGTTCTGATAGAATTCGTGACAGTGGCTGGCACCGATCTGCCATGCCCAAGCGCCCTGATCACTTCTAGTTGTACCGCCCCATGAAGTATACCATGACATCAAGTAGTGAGCGCCTTCATAGCTGTTAGCCATGTCCCATTCGTTACAAGCACCGATCTTCTTATAGTATTTATCGAACATGTTATTTCTCAGCTGGTCACCCATTTTACCGGCAAGAGCTGAAATTGAACTGTCGCCTACGCCCCATCTGTTAGCAGCGTAAACAGCCTGAATAGCACGGTCTTCAGCGTCAGGCGCATTTGTATATGCATACTGTTCTGAAACCTTTTCATCTGTATTAAAGATACCCTTAAGACCTCTTGTACCCTTCATACCGTACTGAAGATCTTCTACGCAAGGGTGCGGAACTGTTTCCCAACAGGATTCCTGCGCGCCACGCTGGAATGTATTGATAAATGTAAATTTACCATTGCCGCCGCCGTATCCGTACCAGTCGTCAACGTCAGCCAGCCAGTGCATCAGATAAAGACCCTTATCGCTTCTGTAAATACTTGCATACTGAGAATGAATTGGGTTTATACCGTTATTTCCCTGATGCTGAGCCGTAGGATAAGTTTCAGGAGTATCCCATTCCTCACAATATGTTGCAGAAAGCTCTGTCTTATCCATAATACTGATTCCGTCTGAAGTAGACTGAGTGCCGTAACCGCCGATGGCCGGAATCATGATTTCCATTGTTTTCCAAGCTTTAGCAAGATCGTTTGTCTGGTCAACAGCGCTGCCGTCTTCTTTAGTAACGCCGTCCTTACGAGAAATGTAGTCTCTCATAGCTGCCATCCAAACGATGTATGACATAGCTTCTGAAGTTGTTTCATGACCGTAGTCAGGAGCTTCAATAATAAGTTCTTCAACTGCATGGTAAGGAACGCCGAAACCGCCTGAAGCCTTATTTTTAGAACTCAGATAGCCGTTTTCTTCACCGTTTGTAACAACGTCATCATACAACGACAGGAATCTCTGAGCGTAAGTTGAATCGCCGTACGCTTCTTCTTTGGTTCTAGTGCCGGCTGAAACTGTCGGCATAACAGCACTAGCTGTAAGTGCTGCTGAAAGAATCGCTGCAATAACAGCTTTCTTCTTTTTAAGAATCATCACTATTTCCCCTCTCATTTTGAAATGGTTTTACAATATAAAAATATCGTTTCGTAATTTTAAGCCGATTCGCCACATTTTATCAGCTTAAATTTTACAGCTTTGTCACAAAACGTCACGAATTGCGCTATAAAATTTCATAATCATATTATAAATCAACAGTTTTCAAATGTCAACACTTTAACTAAAATCTCAAAAGACAAAAAAGAAAAATTGTATACTTGCACAGACTGAAAGATTTTCTTTTGTTAATTTTGCCAACACTGCCGATATTCGCTTTATTTTTTTGTTAATATAATATAATTTTTAATATTGTTTTTATACTCTTCATTCCATTTACAATAATTCTTCACAGGCATTTCACAATTTTATTTTAGAATATTCTTATCAGACTTGAAATTTTTGGGGAAAATACACAAACGTTAATAATATAGTTACAATTTGTTAATACTTTATTAACATTTTTCTGGGATAATGTTTAGGTGTATAACCACATTTAATAAAGGGTTTTAATTTCTAAAAAATCCAACGGAGCTTATCCGATAAATTATGAAAGGCATGGTATATAAATGATCGAAATAAAAAATCTTACGAAGTTTTACGGTCGCAATGCCGCTGTCAAAAACCTTAGTTTTACGGTCAACGACAACGAAATTCTGGGATTCCTCGGACCTAACGGCGCCGGAAAATCAACTACAATGAACATTATTACGGGGTTTTTGCCGTCTACAAGCGGTACAGTGACTATAAACGGTCTGGATATTTCCGAAAATCCCTCGGAAGCAAAAAAAATGATAGGTTATCTTCCAGAGATTCCGCCTGTTTACCTTGATATGAAAGTAAAGGAATACCTGAAATTCGTCGCAGGCATTAAAGGAGTTAAAAGAAACGAACGAAACCAGCAGGTAGAATCCGCTATGGAAAAACTGAAAATTAAGGATGTCGAAAAAAGGCTTATCCGCAACCTTTCTAAAGGCTACAGGCAGCGTGTCGGCTTTGCTCAGGCTCTTCTGGGAGATCCACAATATCTTATTCTCGACGAACCTACGGTAGGTCTGGACCCCAATCAGGTAATTGAAGTCAGAAATCTTATCAAGTCCCTGAAAAAAGACCATACTATTATATTAAGTTCTCATATCCTTGCTGAAATTCAGGCTGTATGTGAAAGAGTAGTTATTATCAGTCACGGTGAAATCAGAGCAGTGGACAGTATTAAAAACCTTGAAAACAGTCTGGGAACTTCTACCGTACTTATTATGAAAATCGAAGGCGGCAAGGACGCTGTTTCAGAATGTATAAAAAAAGTACCTGGAGTATCCGATATCAACGATATTACTTTTGAAGAACCGGGAATTTATACATATAAAATAGAAATTGAAAAAGACGAAGTCAGAAAAAATATTATGACGGCTCTGATAAAAAAAGACTTTGTCATTGACGAAGTAAAGAGCGAAAAACCGGATCTTGAGGAAGTTTTTGTAAAATTAACCGCACAGGCTCCGAAGAAGAAAGGTCTTAAGGATCTTCTTAATGAAATGGATTCGGACAATCCTTATTACAGCGAGGATTTTTCCGAAAAGGAGGATGAATAATATGTTTTCACTATATAAAAAGGAGCTTCGTTCCTATTACTGTTCGCCGTTTGCGTACATTATTGCCGCACTTTTCCTGCTGGTATTTTCACTCAGCTTTATAAACGGTATTTCAAATCTTTCCGGACATCAGTTTAAATTTTCTTTTCCCAACGTTTTCTACAATAATTTCTTTTACTTTATCCTGCTGATTCCTATGCTGACAATGAGAACCTTTGCCGACGAAAGAAAAAGCGGAACAGAAGTTCTGCTGATGACCAGTCCTTTAAATGTTTTCCAGATTGTAATTGCCAAATTTTTAGCTGTTTCAACCGTATTTCTTATGATGCTTGTGCTTACACTGTTCTATCCCCTCATTACTGTTCTTACAGGCGAAGTAATCTGGTCTAGTCTGATCTGCGGTTATCTGGGATTTTTCCTTTGGGGACTTGTCTGCATTGCAGTAGGAATGCTTATGTCGTCGTTTACTGAAAGTCCTATTATTGCCGGTATTCTTGGAGAAGGCGCTATGATTATACTTATATTTATTGATAATTTCAAAGACAGCGGATTATTTACAAATCTTCCTAAGGCTGCACAAATTATCGGAAGCTTTTCAACTCAGGAAAGATTTGTTTCTTTCTCTCAGGGACTTTTCAGCATAGCTGATCTGATATTTTTTATAACATCAACAGTGCTTTTTGTCGGATTCACCATTATTTCCGTTGAAAAAAGACGCTGGAGCAGGGGGTAATATAAATGAGTACAAAAAAATCAAAAAAGAATGCAAAATTTACCACTATAGCGTGGATATTTGCTGTAATGCTCCTGATAGCAGTTATATTAATAAATGTAGCAGCTTCTTTTCTTGACGTTAAAATGGATATGACGCCTAATAAACTTTACAGTCTGAGCAGTACAACAAAAAATTATCTTGAAAAGCTGGATAAAAAGGTTGACTTATATCTGCTTATGGAAATGGATAAGGTAAGAGAAGACGATGAAATGATCGCATTTACCACTATGATGGATCAGTATGCCGAATATGAAAATATCAACTTTATAGATATTGATCCCGATACAAATCCGGATATTGTAAACGAGCTTAACCCCAGCGGCTATCTCAATATAAAATCGGGGGATATCGTCGTAAAATGCGGAGATATAATAAAGCGTATTCCCGGCACTTCCATGTACGTATATGAGGGTGACTATGATTCGTCAGGAAACTTTATTGCTGAAAACGCTTATTTTCAAGGTGAAAATTATATAACTGGCGCTATTAAGTCCGTAGTTGAAGGCGAAGTCCCTTCTGTCTATTTCCTTACCGGACACGGAGAAAAATCCATCGACGACAACTATACAAGTTTTAGAAAAAATCTTAAAAATTATAACTACGAAGCAAAAGAATTAAATCTTACAACTGAAGAAGCAGTACCGGACGATGCGGCTATAATTATTGTGCCGGCTCCGAAAAAAGATATAACTGACGATGAAAAACAGAAAATTGACGATTACATGGACAAAGGCGGAAATTTATCGCTGCTTCTCTCCCCTAACGGAGACGATACCGAATATAAGAACATTCTGGAGCTTATGCATGAATACTGTCTCGGTATGGATTATAATCGTGTTTATGAAACAGATTCTTCAAAACATGTTTCAGGAGACAAGTATGAAATAATGGTAAATCTGGTAGATATTACAGACATGAAGAAAGAAAATGAAAATCTGACGGATCTTACTTCCGCACTTATTGAAGAAAACTCGCTTATTCCTTATATGCCGGAATCACGTTCATTTTTTGAGTATCAGGGCGACAATTACAGCAATCTGAATATCTGTCCTCTTATTGAAACATATGATTCGGCATACGGCGAATCATACGGAGGTCCTGAAGTAGATCCTGAGGATATAAGCGGTATTCTTTACCTTGCCGCATATTCTGAAGACCCAACAAGAAACAATTCAAAAATGGTCGTTATGGGTAATGCGGAATTTATTGACGATGAACATCTTCAGGAAGATTACGCTATTGTTCCCGTTTACCTTTACCTCAGTACAATTACATGGATGTACAACAGCGACGTAAACATGGGCATTCCCGCAAGAGAAAAAACTTACGACTATATGACTCTTGAAAGCGAATCTGATACAAATGTAATTCTGGTTATATTGTGTGCATCGCCTATTGTTGTTGCAGCGGCAGGCGTAATCATCTGGATTAAAAGGAGAAATTCGTAATGAAACGCATAAAAATAGCCATAGCAATAATGGCTGTAGTATTAATTGCATCACTGGGCATTTATTTTCTGGCTGATCATCTTAATTCAAATAAAACAAAAAAAGAAACTGAAGAGGCCAATAAGCTCATACTTTTTAATATTGATGAAAATTCCATTGATAAGGTAGATATTCATAACGAATCCGGAAATTACACAGCAGAATATATTGATTCCAACTGGCAGCTGACAAATACTGATGAATTTGATTTAAATTCAACCGCAATAACAGCAATATGCTCAAACTTCTGTAATCTTACCGCAATCAAAATTCTTGACGACACCGATTCTTCTAAATATGGCTTTGACGATCCTATCACATTGACAGTATACGCAGACGATACGCCGTATAAGCTTTTTATAGGAGATGCCACGCCTACATACGAAAACTTCTATGTAATGAAGGAAAACGATGACAATATATATCTTATAGATTATACAACCGGCGCCGTTCTCTGTGCTACCAAAAATAATCTTAAACAAACATATATTTTCAATTACTTCACTGCTGAAATAGATTCCTTCTGTTTGTGGGAAGGCTCCGAAAAAGATGCAAACATACGCTTCTCTATGAAAAAAGATGAAAACGGCACCTGGAGCATGATCAAACCCTACCAAGATACGTCCGTATACAATACACAGATCACCAACTTCCTGACGGACGCTACCAGAGATGAAATTTTCAGCTTCGTAGCAGAAAACTGTACAGAATCTGATTATGCAAAGTACGGATTTGACAATCCAAAATATGTTCTTGAAGTAACGGCAGGAAGCAAACATACTAAAGTAATCTTCGGAGATTATACAAATAATGAAAATGAAATGTACGGTCTATTTACAGACAGCGGTCAGGTCGTAACGTTTATATCAAATGAAATCTCCGCTTTAGGATATGACACAATGGATATGATGAACACTACCGTTTACTCTGCCGACATAAACGACGTTACGGAGGTAAAGGTTGAAATGCCCGGCGTTACGGCAGAAATGGAAATAAATAATTACGAAGAAGAATACATTCTTAACGATACTCAACTTACAGATGACGATACAAAATCACTTTTCATTTCATTTTTCAATTCCTTTAACAACGCATACTTTGAATCCATTGAAAACGATCAGAATCCTGACGGCGAGCCTGAAATAACAATAACCTATACTCTTTCAAACAATACCGTTAACAGAATTGAATATATTCCTGTTCCCGGAGAAGATTCCAATACTTACTGGGCAGTCAAGAACGGCGAGTATACAGGCTTTGTAGTACGCAAAAAGATAATAGCCAATATTTCATCAACCTATGAAGAGCTTGTTCAGGCAGTCGAATCTTCAGAAAAATAAAATTTTACCCTGTATTATTTAATACAGGGTATTTTTTATTTTACTACATCATTGAAAGAGGATCAACATAAGAACCGTTTTTCAGTACTTCAAAATGAAGATGCGATTCGTCAGACGTTTCAATATCTGCCGTCTCGCCTACTGCTCCTATTTCCTCACCGCTGCTTATCTGCTGTCCCGCCTGAACGGTAACGCCTGAATTTAAATTGCAGTATCTGGTAATAATACCATTGCCATGATCAATTGTAACAGTAACGCCCCACAGAGGATCTTCCTCAATTGCGGAAACCGTTCCTGAATCTGACGCAATTACCGGATCTCCAAGAGTAGCTTGAATATCCACACCGTTATGAGTCTGCCATGCTCCGGTTGTATTAGACTTAACAAGCTCTCCGTTGCTGAACTCGTTCATAACTTCTCCTTCAATGGGCATAACAAGCTTTCTGACTTCGGGCTTTGCAGTTTCTTCCGCTTCTTCGTCCTCCTCCGGCTGAGTTTCCTTTACAGCAGTTACCGCTGTTTCAGTATGTTTAACAATAGCTTCCGCTATGGTTTCCGCCGTAGTAAGCTTTGGCACGTCTGTTTTAACTTCCGCCGCCTCTCTGCTGTCGCTTTTGGAAAGAGTTGAATCAAGCTGACCTGCTATATCGTTTGCCGTCTGAGTATATGCAAAATAACATGCTGCACCAACCATAGCAACGCTTAATGCCAGAGCAATATAAAAACCTTTGCCGCTTAAAATAGATTTGGAATTTTTTTTCACGTTTAACACCTCCGATTTTATTTTGGACCATAAACAGCCGTTTATTCGCACATATTCCTTTTTTTCCAAATTATTTTAAAGCGACGTTGCATTAAATCAGAATATAGTGTAAAATAGTAAAGATGATATTTATAAAAGGAGTTATATCTATGTTTAAACTCAGGCGCTTTTTAAAACATTATAAAAAGGAACTTATTCTTGGTCCGTTTTTCAAACTTCTGGAGGCAATTTTTGAACTTGCCGTACCATTAGTCATGGCTCAGATTATTGATAAGGGCATAGGAAATAATGATTCGGATTATGTCTGGAAAATGAGCGGACTCATTGTTGTTCTTGGTATATGCGGACTTGGATTTGCACTTACATGCCAGTTTTTTGCCGCTAAGTGCGCATACGGTTTCGGAACAGAGCTGAGAGACGCTCTTTACAAGCACATAAATAAATTTTCTCACGCTGAAATCGACAGATTTGGTACTTCATCTCTTATTACACGAATCACAAACGATACCGTGCTCGCCCAGAACGGTGTAAATATGTTTATTCGTCTTGCAGTACGCGCTCCGTTTCTGATAGTCGGCGCTGCGGTCATGTCAATGACTCTTGACTTAAAGCTATCAATTATTTTTCTGATTGCCGCACCGATAATTACGCTTATTATAGTATGTGTAATGAAAAAAACCGTGCCTATGTATAAAAAAATACAAAAAGGTCTTGATAAAATTTCTCTGCTGACAAGAGAAAATCTTGACGGTGTACGAGTAATACGCGCTTTTTCAAAACAAGAGGAAGAAAAAAAAGAACTTATTAACGAAAGCGGCAGTCTTTCAGATAATGCGGTGATCGCAGGAAAAATTTCGGCAATTTTAAATCCGGTTACTTTTATGATAATGAACCTCGGTATAGTTGCCATACTTTGGTTCGGCGGTATACGAGTTGATACAGGGTATCTTACGCAGGGAGAAATTACAGCTTTTGTAAATTACATGACTCAGATTCTTTTAGCCCTTGTGGTGCTTGCAAATCTGGTAATAATATTTACTAAAGCTGCGTCCTCTGCTTCAAGAATAAACGAGGTTTTTGATACACAGCCGTCTATGACAGACGGATCTGATACAAAATTTGATTTCAGCAGTCCGGCTGTTGAATTTGAAAATGTAAGTTTTTCCTATCCGGACGCCGGAGACTTATCCCTGAATAATATTTCATTTACTCTGAAAAAAGGTGAAATACTGGGTATAATAGGAGGTACCGGTTCAGGCAAATCGACTCTTGCAAATCTAGTCCCCAGATTTTATGATATAACTTCAGGAAACATTAAAATTTTCGGCAATGATATAAAAAAATACTCAATGGAAGAACTGAGAAAACTCATAGGAATAGTCCCTCAGCGTGCTGCATTATTTTCAGGTACAATAGCTGACAACATGCGCTGGGGAAAACCTGACGCCACAGATCAAGAAATTATTTCGGCACTGAAAATTGCTCAGGCATGGGAATTTGTTTCAAAGTTAACCGACGGAATAAAAACAAATATTTCTCAGGGTGGTAAAAACCTTTCAGGAGGTCAGCGGCAGCGTCTTACTATTGCAAGAGCATTAGTAGGCAATCCGCCTGTTATTATTTTAGATGACAGTATGAGCGCCCTTGACTACGCTACAGACCTTGCTCTTAGAAAAGCAATTGAATCAGAACTTAAGGATACGGCTGTAATAATGATTTCTCAAAGAGCCACTACACTGCAAAACGCCAATCATATATTGGTTCTTGACAACGGAGAAGCAGCAGGATACGGAATTCATGAAACACTTCTGAAAAACTGTGAAGAGTATGCAGAAATCTACAAATCACAAATGAGCTGACGGAGGTACTTTTAAAATGATAAAAACACTTAAACGAATACTTAAATATACCAAACCCTATAAAATACACCTTTTCTCTGCAATATTCTGCGCATTTATAGGAGTTGTACTATCACTTTTTGTACCGATTCTTATCGGTAAGGGTGTTGATGTTATTATCAGTAAAGGAAATGTTGATTTTGAGGCGCTCCTGAAAATATGTATTGTTATTGCAGTCACAGTTCTGATAAGCGCACTATTCCAATGGATAACCTCTCTTTCTACAAATAAACTATCGTACAATACTATTCGTGACATAAGAGCAGATTATTTTGAAAAACTCAATTCCGTACCTCTGAAATTTATAGACAACAGTTCCAAAGGTGATCTTATCGGTAGAGCAGTAAACGACATTGAAACAATTTCAGACGGTTTACTGCAAGGCTTTACTCAGCTTTTCAGCGGCGTTGTAACTATTCTCGGAACGCTGATTTTTATGCTTTCTATCAACGTTAAAATAGCTCTGCTGGTTGTTATTTTGACTCCGATATCCCTCTTTACCGCCGCAATCATTACTAAACTCAGTCATGATTCATTTACAGAGCAGTCTAATCTCAGAGGAAAAATGAGCAGTTTCACTGAAGAAATGGTGGGAAATCAAAAAATAGTAAAGGGATTTTCATATGAAAAAAGAGCTGAAAAAACCTTCTCTGAAATAAATGCACAAATGGGAAAAAGCGGAGTTAAAGCCGTATTTTTCTCCTCAATGACTAATCCTACAACACGTTTTGTAAACGGTCTGATTTATGCGGCTGTGGGTACTGCCGGAGCGTTAAGCGCCATTGGAGCATTGAATTTTCTTGGAGTTATTACAGTCGGACAGCTTTCATCGTTTCTTTCATACTCCAATCAGTATACAAAACCTTTTAATGAAATATCCGGTGTTATTACAGAGCTTCAGAATGCCGTTGCATCTGCTGAAAGAGTTTTTGCAGTAATCGACGAACCCTCCGAGCTGCCTGACAACAATAAAGAAGTACTTGCATCATGTGATGGTACACTTACAATGGAAAATGTAAATTTTTCATATGTTCCTGAAAAAAAGCTTATTCAGAATTTTAATCTTAATGTTCAGTCCGGACAAAAAATAGCAATAGTCGGACCTACAGGCTGCGGAAAAACTACTATTATAAATCTTCTTCTGAGATTTTATGACATAAATTCAGGCAAAATAAAAATATCCGGAAAAGATACAAAGGATATTACACGTTCCAGTCTGCGCTCACAGTTTGGAATGGTATTGCAGGATACATGGCTGTTTACCGGTACTGTAGCGGAAAACATATCCTATGGAAAACCAAATGCGTCCAGAGAAGAAATTATTGAAGCCGCAAAAGCAGTACATGCCCACAGCTTTATCAAACGCCTGCCTGACGGATATGATACGGTAATCAACGAAGAGGGCAGCGGACTTTCCCAAGGACAAAAACAGCTTATTTCAATTGCAAGAATTATGCTTAAGGATCCTCCGATGCTCATACTGGACGAAGCTACGTCAAGTATTGACATAAGAACTGAACAGAGAATACAGCGTGCGTTTGAAAAAATAATGAAAGGCAAAACAAGCTTTATTATCGCCCACCGTCTTTCAACTATAAAAAACGCCGACGTTATTCTTGTTATGAAAGACGGAAATGTTATAGAACAGGGTAGTCATGAACAGCTTCTTGAGCAAAACGGTTTTTATGCAAATCTTTACAGCAGTCAGTTTGCGCCTGTTTAATGTGTAATCAAATAAACATACTAAAAAATGCCGAAGATTTATATCTTCGGCATTTTTAATAGTCGTCACTGATGCAACCATAATATTTACATTAATTCATTAAGCGCTAAATACACGCCGTATGCTGAATTACCAAGAGTAAGTACCAGTCCTATAATAGATAAAACCAATCCCACAATTGCAATGTTTTTCTTCTCGCTTTTTTTACCTAAAGCTCCCATAATGATTCCAACAATAGAAACAGGATATCCCAATAGCGGAAGAAGCCATGCAAGTAAACTTGTTATCCCAAGAACTAATCCTGCAATCGCTTTGTTATTCTGTTTATTCATTTTTTTCACCCCTAATTTAACAATTTATGACTATATTGTATCATATATAGCCTATTTTGTCAAGAATAATAGACTATAATTAGCTCATAATTTTTTTAAGGGAGCAAAAAAATGGATACTTATACAGCTGTTAAAAACAGAATTTTATTTTTGTGTGATCAGAAACATATGACAATTAATAAATTAGCTACAGCTTCCGCTGTCGCACCATCTACTATAAAAAATATTTTGTACGGAAAAAGTCATAACCCAGGTATTGTAACGCTAAAAATGCTTTGCGACGGTTTTGGAATAACACTCAGCGACTTTTTCGATACTTCAACATTCAGAAATTTAGAACAAGAGATAAAATAAAAAGTGTTAAAGATGCACAAATTTAATATTTATCTAACTTGACAAATTATGCAGATTCATTTATAATAAAATCTATACTGAATATGAAACGGAGAATCTTACAATATGAATACAAGTGAAATAATTGCAGAAATTGAAAAGTCGCTTACCGGCGATCCCAGAAAAGACGGTCCTTTTTTGAAAGACCAGGCTGAAAAATACAAGAACAGTGAAAACAGTACGGAAATAAACCGGGAACTCGCAAGACTGCTCTATGAAATTTCCAAAAAAGACTATGAAAGCAGTCTTTACAATTATCTGGACAGCGAAAATCAAAAAGTAAACGAACAAATAGAAAACGCAAGGAAAAGATTTGATAACAGAAACTACAGCGGCGGAATTAAAATTCTCGAGGAGATAATCAGAAACAACCTGCCGGCATGGAATGATACATCAGAATTTACATACAAAAGCTTTGGTACTCCTCTGGAATATCTTCTTTATACAAAACTTTATGAACCTGAAAAGGAAGTCAAGTCCGTTAACTGCAACCTTGCCGGAGTATACTGGATGTATTGTCATGGGCTTATGAAAAAAGGACGCTATGATGAAGCTTTAGCGGCAATAGAACGTGCAGCTGAACTTAATCCTGTAGACCCTGACGTTTATCTCCAATATGCTGAACTTATGAAACTGCGAAAAAATCCTGAAGGTATTAAATTTGCCTGTGACAAACTGCTGCAATGTGCCGTAACTAAAGAACAGATCGGCAGAGCTTACTTTAACTACAGTTACTATTTTTCAGAAATCAACGACCCTATAAAAGCAGCTGCATTACTGGAAATGTGCGGAATTTTCTATAAACCTGATCTCTATGAAAGTGAATTACAGTATATATCTAATTGTCTGGGAATGGGTTCTCTTCCGCCTAAACATACAAGTTCTGAATTAATGTCCTTGATGACTGAAGAAAAAATACAGCCCGGCCCCTCCGTAAATGTTATTCAAGCAGCATATTTTCTTGCAAAACGTTCGGAAGAACAGCTTGAATTTAAAAATGCAAAATATTATTACGAAATTGTCTGGGAACTTACTGAAGACGATAATATAAATGATCATATTCAGGAACTCACTAGTACTATAAAAGATTTAAAAGAGTTTAAATAGTAAAACTATACAAATTTTTTTATACTTTTTTGTTCATTAATTTGCACAAAATTTATTGAACTTTTTTTAAAAATACGGTATAATGATTATAAATGTTATGGCATTTATAATCATTATTTTTTAGGAGGGACTATTTTGAAAAACAAATTTCTAAGAAAAATTATGGCGGCTGCCGTTGCCGCTGCATGTACCGCAAATGTTTCACTTATTTCAAATCTGGTTACAGCAGATACAAGTACCAAATACGAATTTGAGGACGGAGTAATTAACGGTACTTCAATGGAAATTACAGAGGACAGTTCTGCCAGCGGCGGACAATACGTTTATATGAAAGACGCAGGCGAAACTGTTACAGTTACTGTCGATGTCGAAGAAACCGGAATGTATGACCTTGCTATATGTTATCATCTTCCTCAAACCATGGGTTCAGATAAGGTTCAGAAATTAAACGTTAACGGCGTTAATCAGGGTCAAATAGGATTCGTTATGAACGATGGATTTGAAGAGCTTGATATCGGTATGTATAAGCTTAATGCCGGTCAGAACGAAATACAGCTTGAAAGCTTTTGGGGCTGGACTTATTTTGATTATCTAACTGTTAAAAGTGCCGATATGCCTGATCTTAATGTAGCGAAAACTTTGTCCGATAAAAAAGCAACTGATCAGACAAAACGTTTGATGAGCTATCTCGTTGATAATTACGGTGAACACATAATTTCAGGTCAGCAGGAAATATATAAGTACGGTCCTCATGATTTTGAATATGAATTTGAATATATTAAAAATTTAACAGGCGTTTATCCTGCAATCCGTGGATTTGACTATTTAAACGAATGCAATATTCTATATGGAAGCGAAGACGGCACCACAGACAGAATGATTGATTGGGCAAAAAACAAAAACGGCATCATTACAGCTTCATGGCACGTTACTGTACCGAAAAATTTCGCCAGCTACAATGTAGGAGACAAGGTTGATTATTCACAGGCTACATATTCCGTTAAAGATGACAACGGTAATTATGTTTCGGATTTTGACACTTCAAAAGCTATAATTGAAGGAGAAAAAGAATATGAGTACTATATGGCGTGTCTGGAAACCCTTGCAGCATCAATAAAAAGATTACAGGATGAAAATATTCCTATTATTCTAAGACCGCTCCATGAAGCCGAAGGCGGCGGCGGTGAAGAAGGATCATGGTTCTGGTGGGGCAAGTCGGGTTCTGCTGTTTATAAGGAACTGTGGAAGCTTACATATAAAACCTTAACTGAAGATTACGGTCTTCACAATATTATCTGGGAATGGAACAGTTACGCTTATTCAACATCTGCAAACTGGTATCCGGGCGACGAATATGTGGACATCGTGGCATATGATAAATATAACTGCACTGATTGGTCTACAGGTCAAGCGGTAATAAAACATAACGACAGCGCTATAAGCGGTACGTTCTACAATCTCGTAAATATGTATAACGGCAAAAAAATGGTTGCCATGGCTGAAAATGACAGCATACCAACACTTGAAAACTTAACTTCTGAAAAAGCCGGCTGGCTGTATTTCTGTCCTTGGTATGACGGAGGCTCAGATAATAATAACTTCCTGTCAAATCCGCAGTTTAATAAGGCAGAAGATCTGATAGAAATGTACCAGAGCGACTACTGTATAAGCCTTGACGAAATTCCGGCAGATTTATACAATACCTATTCTTTAGAAGGATTTGATGAAGAAACCACTCAGCCTACAACAGAAGCAACTACGACTCCTGTTGAAACAACCCCAATTGAAACTACACCCGCTGAAACAACTCCAGTTGAAACTACACCAGTGACTGTTACGACATCTGTAACAACACCCGGACCTGTTTGGAGTGTTATTGAAGACAATTATACTTTAAATATAGGAGATACCCAACAAATTAAATATTATTCTGGCATTGGCTATGCAACATTCACTTCAGAAGATACTGATATCGTAGTAGTTGACGAAAATGGTATTATGACTGCTATAAGTGAGGGCTCAACACGAATAAAGCTTGAATGCCATGACTTCAATAATGGATCAATAATCTTATCTCCTCTTTACGTTGAAGTAACTGTAAAAGCTGCTGAAGGCGGAGATATAACCGTTCCTTCAGACGTAGACGCTACGTTGTACGGAGACGTTAGCTTTGACGGTATAGTTGATTCGACTGATATAGTTGTTATTAATAAATTATTATTAAGTTCAGTACAGTATCCTCTTGAAAATGCAACATGTTATGTAAATGCAGACTGTGATAACGATCAGATCATAACAACAAAGGATTCTATATTTATAATTAATTATACACTTAATAAAATAAGCTTAGATCAACTTGGTTTAAACAGTGAAATTCTAAAATAAAAATATATAAGCAGATACTTTTAAAGTATCTGCTTATTTTAGTTTATAATTAATACAAAAAAGCCGACTCTAATGAGTCGGCTTTTTTATTTCCGGAATTAAACTAACTGAATAATTGCCATTTCTGCTGCGTCGCCTCTGCGAGGACCGATCTTGATAATTCTTGTATATCCGCCGTTTCTCTCAGCATATTTTGGTGAAATTTCATCAAATAACTTCTTAGCAACGTCTTCCTTAGTAACGTAAGCAAATACTTGACGTTTGGAGTGCAGATCATTGTTCTTTCCGATTGTGATCATCTTTTCAGCAACTGCTCTGACTTCCTTAGCTCTTGTTACAGTTGTTTCAATCTGTCCGTTCTCCAACAGATAAGTAACCATTGCTCTGAGCATGGCCTTTCTATGGTCAGTTGTTCTTCCAAGCTTTCTTGTACCTGGCATCGTTATTCACTCCTTTACAAATTACAGAAAACATTTCTTTAATAATATTTTCCGCAGTTTTATTCCTCTTCTGAACTCAGATCAAAACCAAGTGATTGAAGCTTTTCTTTGACCTCATCAAAGGATTTCTTACCAAGGTTTCTAACCTTCATCATTTCTTCTTCAGACTTATTAATCAAGTCGTCAACGGTATTAATTCCAGCACGCTTCAGACAATTGAATGAACGTACTGATAAGTCAAGTTCCTCAATGGTCATCTCAAGGATCTTTTCCTTACCTTTATCTGTCTGTTCGACTAATACTTCTGCTATTACTGATTCTTCTGACAAATCAATAAACAGCTTCAGATGCTCGTTGAGGAGATTGGCTGCCTGTGACAAAGCTTCCTTTGCAGAGATTGTACCATCTGTCCATACCTCTATTGTAAGCTTATCAAAATCAGTTACCTGACCGAGACGAGTGTCTTCGACCTTATAATTAACCTTCAAAACAGGAGTATAAATACTGTCAACTGCAATAACATCTATAGGCATATTTCCCATCTGCTGCTTATTACGTTCAGCAGAAACATAACCTCTTCCGCGGTCAATTGTTATCTCCATATAAAGCTTAGCGTCCTTGCCGAGAGTTGCAATATGCATTCCCGGATCAAGTATATTGACCTCAGAATCTGTTTTGATGTCACCGGCAGTAACTTCACATTCACCTTCGGCTTCAATATAAACGGTTTTAGGGCCTTCGCCGTAAAGCTTTGCTGTAAGACCTTTAATTGCAAGGATAATCTCAGTAACATCCTCTTTTACACCCGGAATTGTTGACAACTCATGATGAACACCGTCTATTTTCACCGAATTGACTGCTACACCGGGCAGCGAGGAGAGCAATACTCGTCTTAGACTGTTACCTAATGTGATACCATAACCACGTTCCAGTGGGGCTAAAACGAATTTACCGTATTTTCCGTCACTTCTGAGTTCAACAGTATCAATTTCCGGCTTTACGATTTTTTCAAGCATAAGAACCCTCCTATTTCGCAATCACTTTTTATCTCTATATAAATCAACAGGCCAATAATATAATTATTATTTTGAGTACAACTCGACGATGAATGTTTCTTCAACCTCATAGTCAAGGTCATCCTTAACAGGCATACGAACAATTTTAGCTGTTGCCGCATCTCTGTTAGCCTCAAGCCAAAGCGGAACTACTCTGCCCTTAGTTGCTTCTGCAACATCCTTGAATTTGTCGCTCTTCTTGCTTTTTTCGCAAAGCTCAATAACATCGCCGACTTTTACTCTATAAGAAGGAATATCGACCTTCTGACCATTTACCATGAAATGACCGTGAGAAACAAGCTGTCTTGATTCTCTTCTTGTAAGAGCCATGCCCATTCTGAATACTACGTTATCAAGACGTGATTCAAGAATAGTGATCAGGTTTTCACCGGCCTTGCCTTCCATTTTTTCAGCGATTTCAAAATAGTGATAGAAAGGCTTTTCCAGAACGCCGTAGATGAATTTAAGCTTCTGCTTTTCCTTCAGCTGCATGCCGTATTCTGAAACTTTCTTTCTCTTATTTGCATTAGGATTACGGTTGCTCTCCTTGGAAATGCCCATTACTGCCGGGCTGATTCCCAGGTATCTGCATCTTTTGAGAATAGGTTCTCTATTAATAGCCAACTTTTTTGCACCTCCTGTAAATTAGACACGTCTTCTCTTTGGAGGACGGCATCCATTGTGTGGGATTGGGGTTACGTCTTTGATCATCTTAACTTCAAGACCAACTGTCTGCAATGCTCTGATTGCTGCTTCACGTCCTGAACCAGGCCCCTTAACGTAAACCTCTACGCTCTTAAGGCCATGTTCCATAGCTGCCTTAGCTGCTGTTTCAGCTGCTGTCTGCGCTGCAAACGGTGTAGACTTTCTTGAACCTCTGAAACCAAGTCCGCCTGCACTTGCCCATGAAATAGCATTACCCTGTGTATCTGTAATTGTTACGATCGTATTATTAAAAGTGGACTGGATATGAACAGCGCCGCTTTCAATATTTTTACGCTCTCTGCGTCTTCTGATAGCAACTTTTTTAGCTTTCTGCTGTGCCAATGCTCATGCCCTCCTTACTTCTTCTTGTTAGCAATCGTCTTTACAGGTCCCTTACGGGTTCTTGCGTTTGTCTTAGTTCTCTGTCCTCTAACAGGAAGACCCTTACGGTGACGAACGCCTCTGTAGCAGCCGATTTCTACAAGTCTCTTAATGTTTAATGCGATTTCTCTTCTCAGATCGCCTTCAACATTGCAGTTTTTGTCAATATAATCACGCAGTTTTGCTACGTCTTCTTCTGTAAGATCCTTTACCCTTGTATCCGGATTAACGCCGGTTTCCTTAAGGATCGTTGTAGCAGTCTGACGACCGATGCCGTAAATATAAGTTAAGCCGATTTCAACTCTCTTATCCTTTGGCAGGTCAATACCAGCAATTCTTGCCATTAATTAATAGCACCTCCGTTAATTAAGATGTCAGGCGTATCAGCCCTGACGTTGTTTATGCTTTGGATTTTCGCAAATTACCATTACTTTGCCCTTGCGTTTTATAACCTTGCATTTTTCGCAAATAGGTTTAACTGAAGGTCTGACTTTCATTGAAAATACCTCCTTGATATATTACAGAAGCATTATTTTCACAATGCCTCAGGTTTCTTAGAACTATTATTTAGCTCTCCAAGTGATTCTGCCCTTAGTCAGGTCGTAAGGCGACATTTCAACCGTTACCTTATCGCCGGGAACTATACGAATATAGTTCATTCTCAGCTTACCTGATACATGTGCAAGAATTATGTGGTCGTTGGGCAGCTTTACTCTGAACATTGCGTTCGGCAAAGCTTCTTCAACAACGCCCTCTAATTCAATTACATCTTCCTTAGACAAAATTAATACCTCCCCATATCGGTTACGGTGTGCGCAGCAGCATATCTGCTAAGCACATTTCTAAGCTTCTTATCAGTCATATCATTCAATTCGATAACATTATCGGTGAATCTAAGATGTTTCAGATTCTTTCGTTTGGGTAATGAAAGTTTACGTCTCTTGCCGTCCGCAATAAAAACATAATTATCTTTCATATCTGTTATTACAAAATAACTACCCTTGTCTCGTCCGGCGGCTGCTTTAACAACTCTGCCCTTTTCAATTTTCACTGCTATCTCCGTTACGGCTTAGTAAGTATTACCGGTCCGTCGGGAGTAATTGCAATTGCATGCTCAAAATGAGCAGACAATGATCCGTTTGCCGTTACTACAGTCCAGCCATCCCTGAGAACCCTTACATCATCGCCCTTAGCATTGATCATAGGTTCAATACAAAATGTCATTCCTGAAACTAATCTTGGACCGTGTCCAGGCTTTCCGTAATTCGGAACCTCCGGAGATTCATGAAGTTCACGGCCTATTCCGTGACCGCAGTAGTTTCTGACAATACCGTATCCTCTGGAAGCGCAGTATTCTTCAACCGCATGGCATACATCGCCTAGTCTTGCGCCGACCTGAGCAGCTGCAATGCCTTCATAAAGGCTTTGTTCTGTGACCTCAAGAAGAGCCTTGGCTTCGTCGGAAACTTTCCCTACCGGAAACGTTGCACATGTATCGCCGTGGAAACCGTTATAATAAGCGCCTACGTCAACGCTTACTATATCACCCTCAGCAATTCTTCTTTTGTGAACCGGAATACCATGAATTACTTCATTGTTAATTGAAATGCAGGCGCTTGCCGGAAATCCGCCGTAATTCAAAAACGACGGCTTAGCTCCGCAGCCTATAATATAATCATGAATTATTTTATCAAGAGCCTTTGTAGTCATACCAGGCTTGATAGATTCACCAGCAAGCTTCAATGCTCTGCCGGCAATAAGACCGGCTTCACGCATTTTAGCCAAATCCGTAGAAGATTTTATGCTTACCATTTTACGCCCCTACTGCTTTCAAAGTCAGCTTTGATGTTTCAGCAACATCCTCTTGACCGACTACTGTTTCAAGTTTTCCCTGCTTTGCATAAAAATCCTTGAGAGGAGCAGTCTGTTCATGATAAACCTTTAAACGCTCAATTACTGTATCCGGGTGATCGTCCTTACGCTGAACAGTATTTCCGCCGCACTTATCACATTTTCCTTCAGCTTTTGACGGCTTGAATTCTGTATGATATGAAGCGCCGCAGCTTTCACATACTCTTCTGCCGGACAGTCTCTGCTGAATAGTTTCATCCGGAACATAAATTTCGATTACTTTATCAATGTTAACGCCCATGCTGTCCAGGGCTTCCGCCTGAGGAACTGTTCTCGGGAATCCGTCAAGAATAAAACCGTTTTTACAATCATCCTCAGCAATTCTGTCTTTTAATATTCCGATTACAACGTCATCGGATACCAAAGAACCGCTGTCCATTGCAGCCTTTGCCTTAAGACCGTATTCCGTACCGTTTTTAACAGCTTCACGCAGTATATTTCCTGTAGAAATCTGCGGGATTTTCAATGCGTCAGAAATAACCTCCGCCTGAGTACCCTTACCGGCACCAGGAGCACCTAATAAAATTAAATTCATACCGGACCTCCTTATTCAAGGAATCCCTTATGATGACGCATCATCATCTGTGATTCCAGTGTACGAACTGTTTCCAAAGCAACGCTTACAACGATAAGCACTGTAGTACCGCCCATTGACAGACTTCTAAGATTATTGTCAAACATACCCAGTACGATCGGGAAGATTGCAATAATACCCAGGAAGAAAGCACCGACCAATGTGATTTTTGAAAGAACTCTTTGAATATAATCAGATGTAGGCTTACCAGGTCTGATACCAGGTATGCCGCCGTTGTTTTGTCTCAGCTGATTTGCAATTTCTATTGGATTATACTGCATTGAAACATAGAAGTAATTAAATGCGATAATCAAAACAAAATAAATTAATGCATACCAGCCTGAAGTAGTACTGAAGAAATTCAGGAATCCGTTATAGAAACGCTGCCAGAAACCATCAGGATCTGCATACGGTCCCTTGAACATTCCAATAGTACTCGGCAATGACATAAATGACATTGCAAAGATGATTGGCATAACGCCGCTCATACAAACTTTAACAGGAATATGTGTGCTTTGTCCGCCGTATTGTTTTCTTCCCACTACACGCTTAGCATACTGAATAGGAATTCTTCTTTCGGATTCGTTCATGAATACAACAAATCCTATCATAACAACATATATTACGGCAATTGCAATTGAAACAAATAAATATTTGGACGGATTATCCTTAGTAAGTGTAATAAGCGTACCTACATCAGTCGGGAATCTCGCAACGATACCGGCAAAAAGTATCATAGAAATACCGTTTCCGATACCCTTATCATTAATTCTGTTACCCATCCATACTACCAGCATTGCTCCGGCAACAAAGCAGCTTGATATTACAACAGCTGCAAATACACCTTCAAATCCTGTTGTATACTTAACAGCGCCCATATTTTTTAACGTGAAATAATATGCTACTGACATAAATATTGACAGACCTAACGCTACAAATGCAGTAATCTGATTCAATTTTTTTCTTCCGGTCTCACCCTCGCTCTGAAGCCGTTCTAAAGGAGGAAGAGCATATGTCAGAAGTTGTATAATGATGGACGCATTAATATACGGTGTGATTGACAGGGAAAAAATTGTCGCTTTCGACAACGCACCGCCCGTCAAAATATTCAAGTATTCAAGAAAGTTACCGTCTGTAGCATTGGTACTCATCCATTCCTGAACCTTTGATAATGTCAAAAACGGAACCGTCAATGCACTTCCGAATCTGAATACTATAATGATGAATAATGTGTACAAAAGCTTTTTACGAATTTCCGCAACTTTCCATGCGTTTCTTATTGTTTCGAACACATTAAATCACCTCTGCTTTCCCGCCAGCCTTTTCAATTTTTTCGATTGCGCTCTGAGAGAATTTAGCAGCCTTAACTGTTATTTTTGCTGTAAGCTCACCGTTTCCGAGAACCTTAACACCGTCGTTTTCCTTCTTGATAAGACCGGAAGCGATCAGCATTTCTGTGTCAACAACTGTTCCGTCAACAAATTTACTAAGGTCAGAAACATTTACAATTGAATATTTCTTAGCAAAAATATTGTTGAATCCTCTCTTAGGGATTCTTCTTGTCAGCGGCATCTGTCCGCCTTCAAATCCGATTCTTACGCCGCCGCCGGAACGTGCATTCTGTCCCTTATGACCCTTGCCGGCTGTTTTGCCGTTACCTGAACCGTGACCTCTGCCGATACGCTTACGTTCAGCAACAGAGCCTGGTGCCGGTGATAATTCGTGTAACTTCATTACATTGCACCTCCTTAGCTTATGCTTCTGAAACCTCTACAAGATGAGAAATTTTCTTTATTTTACCGTTTGTCTGCTCATTATCAGGCTGAACTACAACCTGACCGATTTTCTTAAGACCAAGAGAATGAGCAGTAGCAATCTGGTCGCTTTTTCTTCCTATAAGACTTTTAACAAGCTTAATCTGCTTTGCCATTTCAGCCCACTCCTTAACCTAAAATTTCTTTTATAGACTTGCCTCTCTTTGCAGCAACTTCCTTTGCTGTTGAGCATGACATAAGTCCGTTGATAGTAGCTCTTACAACATTGCATGGATTGTTTGATCTAAGAGACTTTGTTCTGATGTCCTTGATACCAGCCATTTCAATAACCGCACGAACCGGACCGCCGGCGATAACACCGGTACCGGGAGCAGCAGGCTTCATAAGAACTCTGCCGGCGCCGAATGCACCGATAATTTCGTGAGGAATTGTTGTGCCGTACATTGGAATCTTAACAAGATTCTTCTTAGCGTCTTCAATACCCTTGCGGATTGCGTCAGGAACTTCGCCTGATTTACCCAGACCAAAGCCTACTGTGCCGTTTCCGTCTCCTACTACAACAAGAGCTGCAAACTTCAGGATACGTCCGCCCTTAACTGTCTTGGAAACTCTGTTTATAGAAACAACCTTTTCGGAAAGCTCCAATGCTTTTGCATCTATATTAGCCAAAAGTATAACCTCCTTCTTAGAACTTCAGTCCGTTTTCACGAGCTCCTTCAGCAAGCTCTTTTACTCTTCCGTGATAAAGGTAGCCGCCTCTGTCAAATACAACTTCAGCTATTCCCTTTTCAACAGCGCGCTTAGCAACCATTGCTCCGACCTTACGTGCGCCTTCAACGTTTCCGCCGTTTCCTTCAAATTCCTTATCCATACTTGAAGCGGAACAGAGTGTTACTCCGTTTACGTCGTCTATAACCTGTGCATATATATGCTTTGCTGAACGGAATACATTCAGGCGAGGACGTTCAGGAGTACCGGAAATCTTAGCGCGAACTCTGGCATGTCTTTTTGCTCTGGCTTTTTTTGTATCAGCCTTTTTAATCATTGCAAATTCACTCCTTTATTACTTCTTGCCCTTACCGGCCTTACCTTCCTTACGGATGATTCTCTCGCCGGCATATCTGATTCCCTTGCCCTTATACGGCTCAGGCGGACGCTTTTCACGAACTTCAGCAGCAAACTGACCTACAGCCTGCTTATCAATTCCGTTAATTACGATTTTGTTAGGCTGCGGAACATCAATTGTAATTCCGTCGATCTCAGGCATAATAACCTGGTGTGAATAACCAAGATTCATTACAAGGTTCTTGCCCTGCTTTGCAGCACGGTATCCAACGCCTTCGATTTCAAGAGTTTTCGCATAGCCGTTTGTAACGCCTTCAACCATGTTGAAGATAAGCGTTCTTGTAAGACCGTGAAGACTCTTGTTTACCTTTAAATCATTAGGACGGGAAACTGTTATAACTCCGTCCCCTTTCTCAATAATCATTGAGCTTGAAAATTCTCTTGTGAGTGTGCCCTTAGGACCCTTAACAGTAACAACGTTATCATTGATAGTAACATCAACTCCGGCAGGGATACTAATCGGCATTTTTCCTATACGTGACATTTCCCTGTCCTCCTTACCAAACGAATGCTAATAACTCGCCGCCTACATTAAGCTCACGAGCCTTCTTATCTGTCATGATTCCCTTTGATGTAGAAACGATCGCAATTCCCAGACCCTTTCTAACCTTAGGCATATCTTCACAACTTGAATAAATACGTAAACCCGGTTTTGAAACCCTGCGAAGACCTGTTATTACAGGTGACTTTGAGTCACTGTATTTCAGAGTGATTCTTATAACACCCTGCTTGCCGTCCTCAATGAGCTGAAAGCTCTTTACATATCCTTCGTCAACAAGAATCTGTGCAATAGCCTTCTTAACATTTGAAGCAGGAACGTCAACCGTGGCGTGCTTTGCAGAATTCGCATTACGAATTCTTGTCAGTAAATCTGCTATAGTATCAGTAATCTGCATGCCAATGACCTCCTTTGTATTTTTACCAGCTTGACTTCTTTACACCAGGAATCTGACCCTTATGAGCCAATTCTCTGAAGCAGATACGGCATATTCCGAACTTTCTTAAATAAGCGTGCGGTCTGCCGCAGATCTTGCATCTGTTGTAAGCTCTGGTGGAATACTTGGGAGTTCTCTGCTGCTTATTAATCATCGCTTTTTTTGCCATTTGAAAAAATCCTCCCTAATTACTTAGCAAACGGAGCGCCCAGTAATGAGAGCAGCTCTTTTGCTTCTTCATCAGTCTTAGCTGTTGTGATGAAATTTATATCCATACCTCTGACTTTGTCAATCTTATCATACTCGATCTCAGGGAAAATAAGCTGTTCCTTGATACCTGTTGAGTAATTTCCTCTGCCGTCAAAAGAATTAGGATTAATTCCTCTGAAGTCTCTTACACGAGGAAATGCTACATTAAATAGCTTATCAACGAATTCATACATATTTTCTCTTCTCAGTGTAACCTTAACGCCGATCGGCATTCCTTCACGAAGCTTAAAGTTAGCAACTGATTTCTTAGCTCTGCATATTACAGGCTTCTGACCGGTAATCTGAGTAATGTCATTGACAATAGCGTCGATAACCTTTGAGTTTGAAATAGCCTCGCCGGCGCCTACGTTGACAATAACTTTATCGAGCTTCGGAATTTCCATAACGCTCTTGTAATTGAATTTCTTCATCAAAGCAGGAGCTACGGTATCAACATAATAATCTTTTAATCTTGCCATGTCGTTTCTCCTTCTATTAGAAATTGTGTCCGCACTTCTTGCAGATCCTTACAGGAATGTTCTTCTCCTTGCCTGCTGCGTTTGTCTTAGTTTCAAAACCGTGACCAACTCTTGTAGGCTTTCCGCATTTAGGGCAAACAAGCTGTACCTTTGAAGCGTAAATAGGAGATTCAGCCTTGATGATTCCGCCGGACTGTCCCATTCTTGTAGGCTTCATATGCTTTGTTATCATGTTGATTCCTTCAACGATAACTTTGCCTTCCTTCGGGCTTACTTCCAGAACCTTACCGGTCTTTCTCTTTCCGCCCTCTTCATATTTGTCCTTGTAGTCACCTGTCAGTAAAACGACTGTGTCACCTGTTTTAACGTGTAATTTGCTCATTATGACACCTCCATTATAATACTTCCGGAGCAAGGCTTAAAATCTTCATGTATTCCTTATCACGAAGCTCTCTTGCTACAGGTCCAAATATACGTGTACCCTTTGGGTTCTTATCTTCCTTGATTATAACGGCTGCGTTTTCGTCAAAACGAATATATGTGCCGTCTTCTCTTCTAAGGCCCTTTGCTGAACGAACGATAACCGCCTTAACAACATCGCCCTTCTTAACAACGCCGCCGGGTGTTGCTTTCTTAACGGATGCCACTACCACATCACCGATATTAGCATATCTTCTGCGTGTGCCGCCCAGAACTCTGATACACATAAGCTCTTTGGCTCCGGTGTTGTCAGCGACCTTCATATAAGATTGCATTTGTATCACAGCGAGTTCCTCCTTTCAGAAGCGTTTCGCTTAAAACTGCTTCCTCGTCTATATATTAAATTACTTAGCTCTTTCAATGATGTTTGTAACACGCCATCTCTTATCCTTTGACAAAGGACGTGTTTCCATAACTTCAACACGATCGCCTATACGGCATTCGTTATTCTCATCATGCGCCTTAAGCTTTACTGTACGCTTGATGATCTTCTTATAAAGCGGGTGTTTAACATTGTCAGCGATAGCAACAACGATAGTTTTGTCCATCTTGTCGCTTACAACTTTACCAACCCTTGTTTTTCTAAGGTTTCTCTCAGACATAGCTAAATCCTCCCTTTCTTACTGTCTAACGCCCGACTTGATTTCGTTTTCACGAAGAACAGTCTTGATTCTTGCGATGTCCTTCTTAACAGCCTTTAAGCGTGCTGTATTATCAAGCTGGTTTACAGCAAGTTGAAAGCGGAGCGCAAAAAGCTCTTCCTTTAAACCGGCCAGCTTTTCGTTCATTTCTTCAACCGACATATCTCTGATTTCAGATGCCTTCATTACTGCTCCCCTCCTTGCTCTTCTTTCGCAACAAACTTACACTTGATAGGGAGCTTGTGCATAGCCAGACGCATAGCTTCTCTTGCTGTTTCTTCAGGAACGCCTGCAATTTCAAACATTACTCTGCCTGGTTTTACAACTGCTACCCAATATTCCGGAGCACCTTTACCGGAACCCATTCTTGTGCCGGCAGGTTTCTTTGTAACCGGCTTGTCAGGGAATATCTTGATCCAAACCTGACCGCCACGCTTGATATAACGTGTCATTGCGATACGGGCTGATTCGATCTGATTTGATGTGATCCATGCAGGCTCAAGTGCCTGAAGACCAAAATCGCCGTAGCTTACCTTATTGCCTCTTGTGGCTTTACCTGTCATGCGGCCTCTGTGCACACGACGGTATTTTACTCTCTTTGGAAGTAGCATTACTGGTTACCTCCTTCATTTTTTGCTTCTCTTACTTTATTATCACGTCTCTGATTATTGCGTCTTCTGTTGTCTCTGCCGCCTCTGTTTCTGGAGTCTTCAGTTTTTGAAACTTCACCCTTTAAAACTTCGCCCTTGTAGATCCAAACCTTGATGCCAAGACGTCCGTAAGTTGTGTGCGCTTCTGCTGTGCCGTAATCAATGTCAGCTCTAATTGTCTGAAGCGGAATTGTACCTTCATGGTATGTTTCACTTCTCGCAATTTCAGCACCGCCCAGACGTCCGGAAACCATAACCTTGATACCCTTAGCGCCCAAACGCATTGCTCTGCCGATTGCCTGCTTCATTGTACGTCTGAATGAAATTCTGTTTTCCAGATCAAGCGCAATCTTTTCAGCAACAAGCTGTGAATTAATGTCAGGATTCTTAACTTCAACGATGTTAACAGCAACCTGTTTGCCCATCATCTTTTCAAGCTTCTGACGGAGCTTTTCGATCTCTGTGCCGCCTCTACCGATTACGATACCGGGCTTTGCACAGTGAATGTGGATTCTTACCTTATCTTCAGCGAATCTTTCGATTTCCACTCTTGGAACACCTGCTGCATACAGGTTCTTCTTAATGTAGTTACGAACGTTGTAATCTTCAACAAGAGTATCGCCGAATGTTGCCTTGTTAGCAAACCAGCGGGAATCCCAATCTTTTATAACGCCGACACGCAGACCGTGCGGATTAACTTTCTGGCCCATTATTAAACCTCCCTGGGATTATTCTTTTTCTTTAAGAACGATTGTAACGTGTGATGTTCTCTTTAAAATTCTGTATGCTCTGCCCTGTGCTCTTGGCATGATTCTCTTCATTATAGGACCCGGGCAAACAAAACACTCAGCAACGTAAAGGTCATCCTTATTCATGTTGTGATTGTTTTCAGCGTTTGCAATAGCGGATTTCAAAAGCTTTTCCAGTATTTCACATGCAGCCTTTGGTGTATAATTGAGAGTAGCAAGTGCAACGTCGACAGGCTTGTTTCTGATAAGATCAAGAACAACCTGAACCTTTCTAGGTGCAATACGAGCGTTTCTCAGATATGCTCTAGCTTCCATTTGAACTCCTCCTTCCGCTATTTCTTGCCGTTATTTGTAGTCTTGGAACCAGCGTGTCCCTTATATGTTCTTGTAGGAGCAAACTCACCCAGCTTGTGACCTACCATATCTTCTGTAACATAAACCGGAACGTGCTTGCGTCCGTCATGAACTGCAAATGTGTGACCGACAAAATCAGGGAAAATTGTTGAAGTTCTGCTCCATGTCTTGAGAACCTTCTTTTCACCTGCTTCATTCATTGCCACAACTCTTTTGTAAAGAGCCTCCTGAACGTAAGGGCCCTTTTTAATGCTTCTGCTCATTAATCAGTTCCTCCTTTCAGCTTACTTGCCGTTTCTGCGTTTTACGATGAACTTATCAGAACGGTTATGCTTCTTACGGGTTTTATAGCCAAGTGCAGGCTTGCCCCAAGGAGTTACAGGTCCCGGACGTCCGATTGGTGATTTACCTTCACCACCGCCGTGAGGGTGATCGCATGGATTCATTACAGAACCTCTTACTGTAGGTCTTATACCCATATGACGTGTTCTTCCGGCTTTACCCAGATTAACATTTTCGTGATCTATATTGCTTACCTGACCGATAGTAGCCTTGCAGTTGATCGGTACGTTTCTAAGCTCGCCTGAGGGAAGTCTTACAAGAGCATACTTGCCTTCCTTAGCCATAAGCTGAGCCATGTTTCCTGCTGAACGAACCATCTGAGCACCCTTACCTGGATAAAGCTCGATAGCGTGGATAAATGTACCAACAGGGATGTTAGCCATTTCAAGTGCGTTACCAGCCTTGATATCAGCTTCAGGACCGGAGCAAACTGTATCTCCTACCTTAAGACCGTTTGGTGCAAGAATATATCTCTTTTCGCCGTCCTCATACTGAACGAGAGCGATAAAAGCTGAACGGTTTGGATCATATTCCAGTGTCATAACAGTAGCGTTCATGTTATCCTTGTCACGCTTGAAATCGATTACACGATACTTTCTTCTTGAGCCGCCGCCTCTGTGGCGAACAGTAATTCTTCCGTAGCTGTTTCTGCCGGACTTCTTCTTAAGAGGTTCAAGCAGACTTTTCTCCGGAGCAACCTTTGACAATTCCGAATAGTCTGTACAGGTCATCTGACGACGTGAAGGAGTTGTCGGTTTATAGGTTTTTATAGCCATTGTTTTCACTCCTTAAATGCGTTGTTTGCGGGAGCATCACTCCCATACCGTGCGATTCTGTATCAGCTATTAATACAGACCGTCAAAGAACTCGATTGATGACTTTGTCTTCTTGTCATCCGGTTCCTGATTTATAGTAACGATAGCCTTTTTCCAGTCAGCCTTCTTGCCTTCAAATCTGCCGACACGTCTTGTACGTCCCTTGCAGTTCATTGTGTTAACTTTAGTTACCTCAACGCTGAAAAGCTGCTCAACTGCCTTTGCTATCTCAACCTTGTTAGCATCCTTAGCAACCTTGAAAGTATACTTTCCTGAAGGAAGCAGGTCGATACTTCTTTCACTAATTACCGGCTTGAGGATGATATCCTGTGGTGCTTTCATTATGCGTACACCTCCTCGATTTTTCCGACAGCATTCTTAACAACGATGAACTTGTCATGGTTGAGAATGTCATATACATTCAATGTATTAACTGCTGCTGTCTTAACTCCCGGGATGTTTGCAGCGCTCTTTACTACCTTCTGATCTGCTTCAGCAGTAACGATAAGAGCCTTACCGTCAACATTAAGAGCCTTAAGCATATTTACAATAGTCTTTGTTTTGAAACCATCCATATTGAGAGCGTCTATAACGATCAGATTTTCATTCTGAACCTTTGAAGATAAAGCTGACTTCATAGCAAGTCTTCTTACCTTCTTGTTAAGTGTATAACTGTAATCTCTTGGCTTAGGACCTAAAGCAACACCGCCGTGTGTCCACTGAGGAGCACGGATTGAACCCTGTCTTGCATGACCTGTTCCCTTCTGTCTCCATGGCTTTCTGCCGCCGCCGCGAACTTCTGTACGTGTCAGTGTGGACTGTGTGCCCTGACGCTGATTTGCAAGATAATTCACAACCATTGCATGCATTACAGCTTCGTTTGGTTCTATACCGAATACAGCATCGGAAATTTCTGTTTCTGAAACCTGATTTCCTGCCATATCATAAACTGAAACCTTTGACATATATGCTTCCTCCTTCCTTAAGCCTTAACACTGTCTACGATGGATACGATTCCGCCCTTAGGACCCGGAATTGCACCCTTGAGTGCGATAAGATTATTTTCAGCGTCGATTTTAACTATTTCCAGATTCTGTACAGTAACCTTTTCGTTACCCATCTGACCAGGCATTCCCTTACCCTTGAAGATTCTTGAAGGTGAAGAACAAGCCCCCATTGAACCTGCGTGTCTGTGTACAGGACCTGAACCGTGAGTTTCCTTGAGTCTTGAATTGTTGTGACGCTTGATAGTACCCTGGAAACCTTTACCCTTGCTTGTACCGCTGACATCTACCATGTCGCCTACAGCAAATGTGTCAGCCTTAAGAATGTCGCCTACGTTAACTGAAGCACAATCTTCAAGTCTGAATTCCTTGAGTTCCTTCTTGCAGGCAACGTCTGCCTTATCGAAGTGACCCTTCATCGGCTTGTTAACTCTTGTAACCTTAACGTCGCCGTAACCCAGCTGAACAGCCTCATAGCCGTCGTTTTCAGCAGTTTTCTTCTGAACAACAACGCATGGACCGGCTTCAATTACTGTTACAGGAATAACTTTTCCTGATTCGTCGAAAATCTGTGTCATACCGATTTTCTTGCCGATTATACCTTTTTTCATGTATATTTCCTCCTGTTAGGTTATTGGTTGGCCTTTAGCCAACATGACCGACGGATTTAACTTCCGTCAATATTCCGCAGCGGATTTTCTGCGGAATCAGGGGCTTTAAAGCTTTAATTACTTAAGCTCCATTACGATGTCCACGCCTGCCGGAACTTCCAGCTTCTGAAGAGCGTCCGTAGTCTTAGCAGTTGGTCTGATTACATCGATGAGTCTCTTGTGAGTTCTCATTTCAAACTGCTCACGGCTGTCCTTATACTTATGAACGGCTCTGAGGATCGTGATAACCTCTTTGTTTGTAGGCAGCGGAATCGGTCCGGAAACTCTGGCACCGCTTCTCTTTGCAGCTTCAACAATCTTTGCAGCCGCTGCGTCTACTGTTGCGTGTTCATAACCCTTGATCTTGATTCTGATCTTTTCGTTGACTGCCACTTTTTTCGCCTCCTTAAGGTATTATTTTTGGGGGCCGGATTTGAAATACTACACGTTCCCGTGTGTTTCCTGTTCTATAACAATAAAAAATCCCGAATTTCTCTGCTCAAGAATTCGGGTTACTGTCATCAGGACACAATTACAGACTTCAAGCTTATATTAAGCTCAAAATGTCACTAACTGTGCTCGGTATTTCAGTCGCCCGGTTTAAAATCGGACATACTCCACGGAAATTACCCGACATACCGCCGGCAACCTTCCGCTTCATCGCATATCTGTTGCAATCACGCTTGATAATTATAGCACAAATACAAGTTTTTAGCAACATTTTGAGCAAAAATATTTTGTAAATTTTTTATTAATTAGTTATATTTTTTATATAAAATCATCAGGATTTAAAAATCCGCCATCATATCTGACTTCAAAATGACAGTGGTTTCCGGTAGAATCTCCGGTAGTACCTACAGCTGCAATCAGGTCTCCCTTAGCAACCGTATCTCCCGGATTTACAAAAACCTCGCTTGCATGACCGTAAAGTGTTATATAACCGTTTCCATGGTCTATCATAACAAAGTTTCCGTACCCGCCGTCATTCCAGCCGGCTTCAATAACCGTTCCTCCATCGGCTGCATAAATATCGGTTCCTGCCGGAGCAGCAATATCCATTCCCTTGTGGTTTCTATCACTCATAAACGGATCGCTTACATACCCGCCGTTTACAGGCCAGATAAAATCCCCTGAGAAAATATTCTCAGTTTCCGGTACGCTTTCAGAATAAAGTTCCCCTTCTGAGGCATTTGTATCTTCACTGTCATAATTCTCCGCAACAGGAAGCTCCACTGTTTCAGATTCTTTCAGTTTTCTTGAAACTTCAGTACCGTCAACATAAGTCACCTCATAGGTGCTGAGCCTTTTGCCCTTTATACCTTCAGATACCAACTCTGAATTTTCATTGTACTCATAGGTATCAAGCTCAATTATTTCCTCTTCCTGTTCCTCGCATATATACTTTACAGGAAGCACCGGAACAGTTTCTTTTATTTTAATGGATTCGCCGTCTTCAATTTTTTCAATTTCCGGATTAAGTTCCTTAACTTCGTCAATACTCATATCAAAGTCTTGAGCAATTTTTTCGGCTGTATCCTCTTCTTCGGCAGTATATTCAGAAACTACTTTCTTTTCACCTGTCAGAAAATCCTTCATATCCGATTCATCAACAAGAGCTTCTGAACGGTAAACACCCTGTTTAAGATCAGGCTCAACTGCATAATCTGCCTTAATAACAGTTTCATCTTCCAGATACTCGTTAAGAATAGTTTCCAACTGAGTTTCAATACTGTCCTTATCAGCCACAGCCCCGATAAATTCATCGTCAATATAAATTCCGCACGCTTCAACCAGTTCAGCTCCGGAATTAACGGTACCTAACGGAGCATCTTCCAAAACCGGAAGATTGATTTCCGCATAACCGTTTATACCGTTTATCAGTCCCTTAGAAGAAAAAACCATTACTGCTTCGGGATCTTTATCATACACAACCGGTTTGCCGTACTGAAGCTCTGCCGCCCAGCAAACCGAACCCGCAAGAAAAATCATTGTGAGAACCGGCGCCGCACAGTTCATAATCAGTGAATATATACGCTTTCTTCTGTCAATGCAAAGATGTTTCTGACTCATTGTAAAAACTCCTTTCATTCCTGCCCCTGAGCTTTCAGGGGACATTGTAACAAATGATTACAATTGTTACAAATCAGTTACATCATGGAGTTTATTATAACAAGTTCACAAAAAAACGCAAGTCGTTTTGTATACATCTTCCAAATAGCGACAATTATTTGTAAGACTGCACAAATTACAGTTCGCTTTTTTGTTGCATATGCCAAGAATAACTCAGCATTTCGACAGTATAATTTTCCAGAACTTTCAACAAAGGAAGTACGTCCTTTCTAGCCTTTTGAAGATTATGCTCTTTATAGTTTCCGCATTCTTCCTCCGAGCAGCCAGGAATTCTGTCGTCAAACTCCGATATAAACTTATAAGCGTCACGAACCAGTTTAATAGCGGCTTCATGACTCATTCCCCTTGTCAGCAGATAAAAACCTGTCCGACAGCCCATAGGTCCGACATAGACTATACCCTTACCAAATTCGGAATTTCTTGCGAAAGTGGCAAAAAGGTGTTCAATGGTATGCATTGACGGCGTTTCAAGATACACTCCGCCGTTAGGTTTTACCATTCTAATGTCGTATGTAACAATATCCCCGTCAACCCGTGAAATATACATACCCACGTCAATTTTTCTGTGATCAACCTGAAAGCTTGCTATTCTCTCCATATTTAACCTTCCTTTTCTAAATTAATTTTTGAATATCATCTCTAAGCGGAGAAGTTACGGTTATTTCCTTTCCGGTCAGCGGTTCTCTGAAACAAAGGAGTCCGCAATGCAGAGCCTGACAGCATATATCTTCGGTACTGCCTCCATATAGGTCATCTCCTGCAAGGGGGTGGCCTATATAAGCAAAATGTACTCTTATCTGATGAGTCCTGCCGGTTTCAAGTTTAATCTCAATAAGAGAATATTTTGTACCCGATTTTATTGCTTTATAATGAGTAACTGCTCTTTGACCGTCCTGCCTTACTGTTCTTTTTATTATGGAATCTTTTTCTCTTGCAATGGGAACATCAATAATTCCCTCACCGTCAATATAGCCGGTAACAACGGCATAATAAACTTTTTTCACGCTGTTTTGCAGTGCCGCTGCTGCAAAAGCATTTTTGGCTGTAATACAAAGTCCGGAGGTATCCCTGTCAAGACGGTTTACAGGACGAAATGTAATATCAGGATATTTTGCCGCAAAAAAATTTCCCAGAGTATCTCCCTGATGTTTTATTGACGGATGCACCGGCATTCCTACCGGTTTATCAAATACTACCAGATTTTCATTTTCAAACGCTATAGGTACACAAAGCCTAAAATTCGGTTCAAGTATTTTAGTATCCTGAAATTGAAGAATAACAATATCTCCTGTATTTACAGTATCTATAGTACGGATAAGACTGCCGTTTCTTGTGATGCCGTTTTCAGTACGTTTAAGGCGGGAAATAAGCCTTTTTGATACTCCTGCGTCTTTTATAAGAAAATCCTCAAGCTTTGCCTGTTTTGAAACTTGAAGTACTATCCTTCCCAATCTATTCCTCCTTAAGACGTTCTTCTGCAAAAACCGATGCCGCCATAACGGCTTTCGGCAAAACAAACGGAATCGTTATAAGCGGCAGCATTGCCGGTATATACGCAATTATCATTTTAAGAAAATCAAGCTTTACACCATACATTTTTTTACGGGACATGTTCATGACCTTAAAAGCTCCGGTATCAGGACGCTTTATAAAAATAAAGGGCGAAAGAATAAATGTCAGCAGACATTTCAGATAAAGTCCCAGAAGAAAAACGCCTGCCATAAACAATTGTAAAACTGCAAACAATATAACTGCCTGATTGCTGAAATCCGGAACAGCATGAAAAAGCTTATATGCAAACAGCCAGCAGAAGCCTGACGGCAAAAGAGATATCATGCTCAGTATCCACATAATTCCGTATAAAAATGCGGCTCTCATGTTCAGCTTAAACCCTGTGTAAAGCTTAAGAATACTTCTGTTGTCGCCGCCTGAAACGGTCTGAAAAAACCACCATAATCCTCCGGTAATCAGCGGAGACATTACAATAAAGCATATAATATATCTGATTATTTTTAATAATATTTCAGCAATGCTTCCGCTTCGGAAAAGTCCGGAAACATCTGCATTATTATTGTATAAAATAATACCCGCACCTGCAATATCAAAAGCTTTGAATATAAGGTACGCAACTATGCATACCGAAACCACAAAAAAGCCTTCGCCGTATCTGCCCTTTAAAATTTCTTTTGCCTTATGCCTGTAAGATGATGTGTTCATAATTCAGCTCCCTGTCTATATTTAAAAGAATATGTAAAAGCAAAGGCATTTTTATGTATTATTCTCTGTAATAAGGAATACGTCCCAATATTTCAAACGCCTGAGACTGCTGCCACATTTTAGCGGTCATAAGGATTTCAAAACCCTCTCCCGGAGCGCATGTAAGCTCCTTAGGGTCGATTTTAGGCAGTCCGAACGCCGAAAGAATATTCGTTACCAATCCGGAATGAGTAATCAAAGCGCAGTGAGTAAGTTCCTCGTCCATCATATCGGTTATAATTTCATGAAGTCCTTTAAAAAGTCTCAGCAGAAGCTCCTCCATACTTTCTCCTCCGGGCGCACGCTTGTCCGGAGTTCCGCCCTTAAGCCATTCTTTATAGTCATCTCTGTCTATAAGCTCCTGAACGCTTTTTCCGTCGAATTCACCGAAATCAAGCTCCGTCATATTTTCAACTATCTGAAGCTCACGGTAAGGATAAATAATTTCGGCAGTTTCAATGCACCTTTTCATAGGACTTGAATAAACCCTCTGCACTTTGGGATATTCATACTCGTCCATTTTATTGACGATCTGACTTATTCCTTTTTTAGAAAGCGAATAATCGGTACGGCTTCCAAGATAAATTGCCTTGTCATTGGCATCTGTAAGACCGTGCCTTATAATACTTAGTCTGTATCCTTTCATTAAAATACTCCTTTAAATACAAAATGTATAAATTTATTTTAACAATTCCAAACCAATTTCATGGTTATTATGCACTAAAATCACACTGTAAATTCGCCATATACATATATTTTACAAAATACAGCATGTTTAATCACAAAAATTTCTGTAAATATGCTCTTTACTTTTTTATACGGATTGTTATATAATTTTAATACAGTATTAATCAGATCCTGTCAATCCAAAAAGAAAAGAGGTGTCAGAATGAATACTGAATTTCCGAGAATCATGACTCTCCGAAGAAAAGAGCGCAAGATAAGTCAGAAACAGGCGGCAGCCGATCTGGGTATCTCACAGGCTCTGCTGTCCCATTATGAAAAAGGGATAAGAGAATGCGGTCTGGACTTTCTTGTTAAAGCCGCTGATTATTACAATGTATCCTGCGACTATCTTCTTGGGCGCACTGCATCGCCGGACGAGAAGTTTTCACAGTCAGACAGCGATGAAAATATCTGTGACGACATAAAAATGATCTCCGATTCCGCAAATGTACTGCTGTCCATCTGCGGCTCAGCCGAGGACAAGTCTCTGGAAAATGACGCTGTTTCTTATATAATACTGAATTTATATAAGCTTTTCCGCATGCTTTATCATTCAAATGAAGAAAATAACTCTCTGTTTTTTAAAATACCGGAAATACCCGCCGAGGATCTCACTGATTCAGTAATAATGAAGATGTGTGCATCCATAAAATTAAAAAGCAAGGAAAATTTAAACAAAAGCATAACGACCGACAGCCTTTCAGAAGAATATTCCCAAACGCCGTCGCTTATGAAACTTATCAAAACAAGCGAAGATAAAATATCCGAACTTTATGGATAAAAACCACAATATTTTTATTATAGCATTTTTTTATTTAAATTTAAAGAGGGTTTTTTATGATTTCTGAAAAAAGCCGTAAAAAGGTTCGTAAAATTTGTATTTTCTTGCCGCTTATAGTTGTATTTTCGATTATTCTGATTTTAATATCAATTTTTTTTAAGCATGATTATGCTAATTTTAATTTTTTCGGTATGGATACTTTTATTGTGGTATCGTCTGATAAAAATATAGAAAAAGAAATTAAACAAATATTTACCGATACAGAAAATATATTTAATTTCCATGACAGTATGAGCGAAGTTTCAAGGCTTAATTCTTCCAAGACAATAAATTCCTCAGACGAACTGACAGCCGCACTGCGGCATATTCTGGAACTTAACAATAAGTACGGAAACGGCGCTGACGTAACTGCCGGAAGTCTCACAAAGCTTTGGGATATAACCGGTAAAAATCCTGAAATTCCTGCTCAGAGTGAAATTGACAAGGCTCTTGCCGCTACAGGATTTAAAAATATTACAATAAACGGAAATAACATCACCCTTGAAAATAATGCCATACTGGACTTCGGCTGCGTCGCAAAGGGTATCGCCCTTGATAAAGTAAAAGAACTTCTTGACAAAGAAGATTCACATTATTCTCTTATCACTACAGGTTCTTCAATATTAGTTTACGGTAACCAATACGGTGAACAGAATATTGATATAGCATCTCCGGATAAACAAGGTTCTATAGGGTCGGTAACTCTCAGGGGCGGCTGTTTTATTTCCACATCGGGGGGATATGAACGCTATGCGGAAATCGACGGTAAAAAATACTGTCATATTATAGACACCAAAACCGGATATCCTACCGAAACCGATCTTACAACGGTAACAGTATTCTGTGACAGCGGTCTTGAATCGGATTTTCTTTCAACACTGATCTTCACAGGAGGTACAAAGGAAATTGAAAAGCACCTCCATTCAGACAGCTATAAAATAGTTGCGGCAGACAAGGATAAAAATTTGTATGTAAGCGATGGTCTTGATTTTAAATTAAAGGATGGTTCATATAAATACAAACAGTAAAAAAATAATCAGCAAAAAAGATATTTTTATAATACTTGCCATTCTTCTGACAGGTATTATTGTAATTTCCGTCACTTTTATCAATAAGAAAATAAATCCCGGCAAAACAGCGGTAATTTCAGTAGATTCTGAAATTATAGAAAAAATTGACCTTGAAACTCACAAAAACAATACGTTTTCACTTGAAAATGTAAAAGGCGTTGTCTTTGAGGTAAATAACGGAAAAATAAGAATAATAGAATCAGATTGTCCTGATAAAATTTGTGTAAAAACAGATTTTATTGATTCAAAGAGTGAAAAAATCGTATGTCTGCCCAAAAAACTTATAGTAGAAATCGAGGACTGACAAACATGAAAAAATCATATAAAACAGCCCTTTCAGGTATGCTTCTTGCTCTTTCTGCCGGACTGTCGGCAGCTGAAAGTCTTATTCCGCTGCCGTTGGGAGTAAAACCGGGATTTTCAAACATACCGGTTATGTTTGCTATGTATGAAATAAATACAGGCTGTGCATTGGCAATCTGTATACTTAAATCATTTTTTGTTTTTCTCACACGGGGAACAACAGCTTTTATAATGTCCATTTCAGGCGGACTCGCCGCCTTTTTTACAATGCTTTTGCTAAGTAAAAAAACCAAAGCTTCAATAGTTTTAATAAGCGTTGCAGGAAGTCTGATGCACAACGTCGGTCAGCTTTCAGCCGCATGTTTTATACTGGGCAGCTCTGCTGTCCTTGCATATATGCCGGTACTGATAATTTCAGGATGCATCGCCGGAACTGTAACAGGTCTGTGTCTGGGATTATTAATGCCGGTTCTTACAAAAATCAAACAAAAATGAGGAGGAAATGATGAAAAAACTAAACGGAGTCCGTTTAAAACACCATAAGGGCACAGCGCAATGTCAAACTGCCGCTCTTCCTGTGCCTGACTTAGTAACTATCCCTATGCTTATGAATATGGGCGCTCCATGCACACCCCTTGTAAAGGTCGGAGACGCTGTAAAAGTCGGACAGAAAATCGGAGATACCGACGCATTTATGTCCGTTCCCGTTCATTCAAGCGTATCGGGAACTGTCAAAGCGGTAACCGAAATTAAACTTGCCAACGGAAATACCTGCAAAGCTGTAACCATAGAAACCGACGGTGAACAGACTGTTTCCGAAGAAGTTCAGTCCCCTGTGATCAACAGCAAGGAAGAATTTATAAAGGCAATCCGTGAAAGCGGCATTACAGGCTTGGGCGGCGCAGGCTTCCCTACTCACATCAAGCTTAACCCCAAAGGGGAAATTGATACTCTGATAATAAACGCTGCTGAATGCGAACCATACATAACCTCAGACCATCGTCAGATGCTTGAAGATCCTGACGCTGTTATCGGCGGAATAAAAACTGTCATGGAATTTCTTTCAATACCCAATGCAGTGATCGGTATTGAAAGCAATAAGCCTGACGCTATTTCCCTTCTTTCTGAAAAAACAGCTTCAGACTCATCAATTACAGTAAAAACTCTTCCTGCTTCATATCCTCAGGGCGCAGAAAAGGTTCTTATTTACAATACTGTCGGCAGAATCGTTAAGGAAGGTCAGCTGCCCTCAGACCAAAAAGTTATTGTTCTCAACGTTTCTACTGCCGCACAGATATTTAACTACTGTCAGACAGGTATGCCTCTTGTTGAAAGACGTTTAACCGTCGATGGCGATATAGTAAAAAATCCAAGTAATCTAACAGTCAAAATCGGAACTCCCGTGTCAAAGATTCTGGAATATGCACAGTGCGATACCGAAAAAATGAACAAGCTTATCTTGGGCGGTCCTATGATGGGAATGAGCGCATTTGACCTTGATACTCCTGTGGGTAAGGGTAACAATGCAGTGTTAGCATTTGAAAAATATTCAGAGCCTGTAGTTACAAACTGCATCAGATGCGGACGCTGTATAAAGGCTTGTCCTTTTGATCTGATGCCTACAGAAATGGAAAAGGCATATAAACGCAGAGACGTTGAAGCGCTTAAAAAGCTGAAAGTAAATTTATGCATGAACTGCGGCTGCTGTACCTATGCCTGTCCGGCAGGAAGAAAGCTTGCAGAAACAAATCAGCTTGCCAAAGCTCTGATACCAAGGAAATAAGAAAGGCGGTAAAAATTTGAATATATTAACTGTTTCACCTTCACCTCATGTTAAAGATAACATGAGTACACAGCGCATAATGCTGTGCGTAATAGCTTCACTTCTTCCGGCTGTAATAGCTTCAGGAATTATTTTCGGACTCAGAGCTTTAATGCTCATTGCAGTCTGTATACTTTCATGTATTATATTTGAAGCCGTTACAAGAATTATAATGAAAAAAGAACAAACAATCGGCGACCTCAGCGCTGTTCTTACAGGACTTCTTCTCGCACTTAATCTTCCTGTAACACTTCCGTTCTGGCAGGCTGTGATAGGCTGTTTCGTGGCAATTGTCATAGTAAAGCAGCTTTTCGGTGGCTTGGGACAGAATTTTGCCAATCCGGCAATTGTGGGAAGAATCGTACTTATGCTTTCATTCACTTCAAATATGACCACATGGGCTGTTCCTCAATACTGGAAAGAAAACGGTAAAGAAATTGTAACAAGCGCAACTCCCCTTGTGACTGAAACTGCGTCATACAAGGATCTGTTCTTAGGCTACACAGGCGGCTGTTTAGGCGAAACCTGTGCGCTGGCACTTTTAATAGGCGGTATTTACTTAATTGTCAGAAAAATCATTTCTCCTGTAACACCAATTGCATTTATCGGTACTGTTGCTTTGCTGAATCTTATCGCAGGAAACGACGTACTGTATCAGGTACTTGCAGGCGGTCTTATTCTGGGTGCGTTCTTCATGGCGACCGACTACGTTACAACTCCTGTTACTCCAACAGGAAAGCTTATTTTTGGAATTGGCTGCGGTATAATAACATTCCTTATAAGACAATTCGGCAGCTATCCGGAAGGCGTTTCATTCTCAATACTTCTTATGAATATAGTAACGCCTTATATTGACAGATTTACAATGACAAAACCTATAGGAGCAGTAAAGGAGGCTAAAGAAAAATGAAAGAAAAAATAATGCCCCCTCTTGTACTGATGCTTATTTCAGCAATAGTCTGCGGACTGCTGGTACTTGCAAATTCAGCTACCAAAGACAAAATTGTAAAGGCTCAGGAGGAAAAATTCAGTAATTCACTTACAGAAACATTCGGAGAAGCAGATTATAAAATTACTGACCTCTCCTACGATGGTATAACATCAGTCACAACTGATGAAAAAGGCAGAGTAATTTTTGAAATAGTAGCAGACGGTTATTCAAAAGGCGGTCTTGATTTATTGATCGGTATTGACGAAAACGGCGGCGTATGCGGTATTAGCTTCCTTGCTATAGGAGAAACTCCGGGATTGGGTACAAAAGTACAGGAAGATCAAAGCTTCCTTGACCAATTTATGGGTGCAAGCGATGAAAACTACGAATTTGACGTAATAACAGGCGCTACATACTCCTCAAAGGGAATGAAATCAGCCGTAGACCTTGCCTTAAAAACCTACAATGAACACAAGGAGGAAATTTTAAATGGGTAATATAAAAGAACTTACCAAAGGAATAATAAAAGAAAATCCGACTCTTGTGGGACTTCTGGGTATGTGTCCGACGCTTGCAGTCACCACTCAGGCGGTAAACGGGATCGGTATGGGACTTGCAACTACATTTGTTCTGCTGGGTTCAAATATAGTAATTTCACTGCTTAAAAAAGTAATTCCAAAGGCTGTAAAGCTTCCCTGCTATATCGTCATAATCGCAGGCTTTGTAACGCTTATAAGCTTTCTGCTTCACGGCTTTATACCAAGCCTTTATGACGCTCTGGGTACATTTCTTAATCTTATCACCGTTAACTGTATCATTTTAGGACGTGCGGAAATGTTCGCATGTAAAAATAAGGTCATTCCTTCCGCTCTTGACGGTCTGGGAATGGGTCTTGGTTTCACTCTTGCCCTGTTCCTTATGGGTTCGGTAAGAGAAATCATGGGTTCAGGCTCATGGATGGGAATTAAAATCCCGGGATTCCAGCCAATGTCCGTATTTGTAATGTCTGCCGGAGGATTTTTCGTTCTGGGATGTATTATAGCATTGGTAAACAAAATTGCCGGCAAAAAGCCTCCGCAGAAAATCGGCTGTGCAGGATGCCCTAACGCCGCAAGCTGTGCAGGCAGAAAAGGAGGAGAATAATGAAAAGTATTTTTATCATAATGCTGTCGGCAATACTTGTTGACAACTTTGTACTCTCCAAATTTATGGGTATTTGTCCATTCTTAGGCGTTTCAAAAAAGCTTTCCTCAAGTTTGGGAATGGGTGCGGCTGTAATATTTGTTATGACCTGCGCTACTGCCGTTACATATCCTGTATACTCTCTGATTTTAGAGCCGAACGGTCTTGAATATCTCAATACAGTGGCATTCATTCTGATCATTGCACTGTTTGTACAGCTTGTTGAAATAATTCTCAAAAAGGTGATGCCGCCTCTTTACAACGCCCTTGGCGTTTATCTTCCACTGATAACAACTAACTGTGCAGTACTGGGCGTTACACTCCTTAATATTGACAACGGCTACACATTCCTTGAATCAATTGTAAACGCAGTATGTGCCGGAATCGGTTTCTCACTTGCGCTTATTCTGTTCTCGGGAGTACGCTCAAAACTCGAAGACGCCGACATTCCGAAAACATTCAAGGGAATCCCCGCAACTCTTATTGCCGCATCAATCGTATCTTTAAGCTTTATGGCATTTTCAGGATTTATAAGTTAAAAAGGAGGAAGATAATAAATGTTTGAAACATACTTTGTTCCCATACTCATTTTTGCGGTACTGGGACTTCTTGCAGGAGTTTTGCTTACTGCCGCTTCAAAAATATTTTATGTAAAAACCGATGAAAGAATCGAACAGATTTCAGACGCTCTTCCTCAGGCAAACTGCGGAGCATGCGGCTTTGCAGGCTGCTCGGACTATGCAAATGCAATCGTTGAAAAAGACGCCGCAACAAATCTGTGCAAACCGGGCGGCACTGAAGTAAGCGCTAAAATAAGCGAAATACTCGGTACAGAGGCTATGTCGGTAACACCTGAAACGGCTGTAGTTCACTGTCAGGGAAACTGCGATGCAGTCAAAACAAGATTTACTTTTGACGGGGTTGCAAGCTGTTCTGCCGCAAAAAGACTTTACGGCGGCTCTAAAAGCTGTACATACGGTTGTCTTGGCTACGGCGACTGCGTTAATGTCTGTGATGAAAGCGCCATTGAAATAGTAAACGGCGTGGCAGAAGTAACAGGCGCATGCATTGCATGCGGAAAATGTGTAAAGGTATGCCCTAACAGTCTGATTTCAATTAAACCGATAATCAATCACATCGACGTTAAATGCTCCTCAAAGGACAACGGAAAAATTACAAAGCAATCCTGTTCAAACGGCTGTATAGGCTGTAAGATATGCGAGAAAAAATGCCTTTCAGACGCCATCAAGGTTGTTGACTTCCATGCCGTTATTGATTATAATAAATGTACCGGCTGCGGAACATGCTATGAAGCCTGTCCCACAGGCGCAATAACTAACTGCGAGGACTGATAAAATGAGAAAAATTTTTTCAGTGATATTATGCACTGTATTTTGCGTTTCTCTTTGTTCCTGTTCTGATAAAAGAGAAGAAAATAAAAATGAAGTTTATGAAAATTTCAGGGAATATATTGCCGAAAACACTCTTGAAGAAAACTATTATATTCAGATTTCCAAAACAGCATCAGAATCCCACATTTTAACAGAGGCGTCAAAACTGAATGATGACTGCGCTTTTATGCATTACGACGTTAACGGTAATCTGAAATTTTACCGTGACGGAAAATACACTGCTCTTTCAATTTCAAACCTATATATCCCCGAGGAAAAGGACGCTAAATGGGAAGATTTTGAATATGAAAGCATGGCTGCCAGCTACCGAGAAATTATTGCACAGCTTTGCAGTAATACGGACGACAGCAGCAAAAATACCGTAAAAGACATAAACGTTTCCGATTCGGACAATAAAGAGTTTCCAGACAAATATTCCGTTCAATATGATTTGGAAACTGTTGATACAAGATCTCTTTTTCAAAACGGAGGAAACTTCGGCAGTCTCAGCATAAAATTTCTGTCTGATGAAAACGGTAAAAATTATAAGGATATTTCACTAAATTGTCAGTACGATTACAATGATGAAATCTATGTAATATCCGTAAAATACGGTACTCCGGATTCACCTGACGAAAAAGGAGAAAACGGACAGCGTCCTGAGGATATAGAAGAAATATTCCAGGATTACGTTGACAAGCTTACCTCTGCATATACAAGCTCTGATTTTAATTATGAGGATTATCTGGATCAGTATATGAACCAGTAAATGCTTATGCTGACACAAAAAACGCTTTACCAATATTGGTAAAGCGTTTTTATATTACTGTTGTTTATCCAAGCTCGTAAAAAGCTTTGCATTAAGATTGGGAAAAGCTGAGGTATATTCTGTCCATTCTAATGAAACTTCATCTTTTTCATCAATGGAATTAAACTCTATATAATCCTCAAGTGTTGCATAACCATAAAATTTATTAAAGCTTTTCCAGTAATTCCAGTGAAGCTTTTCATAATTATATTCATCTTTGCCGTTTTCGCCTATTGTTCCGAACATACTTTCAAAATATTCATCAAAACTTGAATATTCATCATAATATTTGTACGAAAGCTCCTGCAATAAGGAAAATTCATCGTAAAGCTCGACATCATCATCAATCCCATATCTTTTGATAATATAAGATATATCCTCGTCACTATTCCGAAGATCTTCAATAAGAATTTCTTTAGTAACTACTACACCCGTTTCACTAAGACGGTTATACAGAATCTCCGCATTGTCAGAAAATTGCGATGGGATAATATAAATACTACCGTTGTAATTTACACACCAGCAATCCGCTTCTTCATAATAAGGAGCTCTTATCATTCCAAGCTCCAGCATACTTTCAAACTGTTCAAAGTTTAGAATACGTCCTTCAGATTGATTCAAATACATCGAACCGAATGAAGCTGAAGATTCGTCCGAACCCCAGCATTTTAAAGCCTCCGGAGGATACAATACAGCAGACAGATAATCAAATACTGTTATTTCAGGTACTTCAAGCATGTATTTTTCCAATAACGCAATAGTATTTTTGAATGATTCCCTTACAGGATAATCACTGTTTATATAACAGTATATGCTGTCAGTCAGCATCTGTTTTTCAGACATATTAACATAATCCTTGCCGTATGCTTCACAAATTTCCTTTGCCTGTGCTTTACTGATTTTATACTCATCAGAGTTTTCATTTAACATATCAGCAAGATAAATTCTATATGTTTCTGTTACTTTATTATTTATATGTTCAACATATTTCATATTATTAAAAATACATTTCTCTAGAAATTCGCCCATTTGCGGGGTTGAATCAAGAATAAACAACTGACTTATCTGCTCGTAAGTAAGAGTATAACGCCTTGTTATTGAAGAACCGGTTTTAAGCTTATATGTAAAATTCACTTTATAACGAGGATAATCCGCTTTCGGAGTACCGTCATAATAAGTTTCAGAATCATAGCTATCTGAATAATAATAATCGTCACTGAAAAATGATTCTTCAAACTCTCCGCTGTTATATAAATCCAGAGCATCCTTATGAACTTCTATCACTTTTTCAATAATTTGTTTCTGAGTATAAACTCGGTCAAATTTTTTATCCAGATAATCTACATGATATCCCGAAATAACGTTCTGGTCGAATCCCTGATAACTTACTCTAACATTTTTTACGGAATTTACCGACGGAATTTTGCTTTCTACACCAAATCCTTTAGTACCAACGGCAATAATACATACTATCAAAATTGAAACCATAGTAACTGCATATCTTATAAACGATTTGTAAATTTTCTTAAAGCCTCTGTTAGTAATAACCTCAAATATAAGATAAACAATAAGCGAGAATATAATAACAGGAATAATCGTTGTTATATCATATCTTGCAATAAGAGAAATCGCCATAAGTACAGATGTTATAACAAGATAGTAAAGCAGCTTGTAAACATAAGGTTTTGAAACGTCCTCCGCTTTTCTTTTCAAATACAAAAACATGGAAAGCGCAAAAACCGCAGCTGTGAACAATAAAAAGAACACAACCCATTTACCATAAGCTCCTGCAGAAATACAGCCTATAAAGTCAGAATAAGTATATTCATTTGAAGCCAAAAGATATATAAGATAAATTCCGGCGCCTATAGGACTTGTATAACCTAAAACAGGCAAAATTGTATCAAATATTGATACACCGTATAATTGTGCAAAAAACATTGTTGCAATAACTGCAATCAGTCCCGGTATCAGGATATTGATAATAAGAATATTTATAATACTTTCAAATAATGTACCGCAGCAGTTTAATACTAATACGGTAAGAGTATACAATAAGGCCATGATAAGCAGTCCGGCAAATTCGCCCTGTATTATCAGAGATACAAAGGAACCGTTCTCAAGAACACCAGATATATTTTTTACACATACTCCCGACGCTAATAATATTGCCCATGAAAGAATACATGCCGCAATATACGGAATTAAGTAAACTGCAAGACCTGAAAAAAAGTCGCTGATAAATTTATATTTTCTTTTTATAGGCAGAGAATAGATCATATCAACCTGTGATTTCTTATGAAGATAGCTGAAATTATTTACAGCTATAATTATACCGCAAAATATGGAAACAGCTATGCAGAATAATGAGATCATTGCAAAAAATCCTATACTTATTTCACTCATACTTTCTTCATCTATTGCGACAGCCGTCAGAAGTACAGACAGCATAGGCAGTCCCAGCATCTGTAAAATACTTATTACAATCAGCATTTTTTTATTCTGTTTAAGACTCAGCTTAAAATTTATCCAAAACATGTTATTTGTTCTCTGTTTCAATGGCATTATAGTCATAGCCCAGCACCTCCATTTCATAAATAAATATTTCTTCCAAAGACAGCGGTATTATATCAAGAACAATAGGTTTTTTAGGTTCAAGCTTTTTCTTGATTTCATCTACCTCTCCCCTTGCAATTAAATGATAAACACTCTGATTTTTTTCATAATGCAGTATTTCAACTCCCGTTCCGGCAAGCTCTTCCTTTGAATAGTACTGAGGCATCTCCGGATCGGCAGATTTAAATACTGCCTGAATTTTATGTATATTTCCCTTGACGCTGTCCAGATCCCTGGAAAAAATAATTTTACCCTGATGCAGCAGCGCAACGCTTTCGCAGACTTCATTAATTTCTTTTAAATTGTGCGAAGAAATAATAGTTGTCAGATTTCTGTCGATCATTGCGTCCACAAGCATTCTTTTAACAATAATTCTCATTGTAGGGTCAAGACCGTCAAATGCTTCGTCAAGAAGCAAGTAGTCCGTCTGACACGCCAGAGCTGTAATTACAACCGCCTGACGCTTCATTCCCTTTGAAAAAGCGTTAAGCTTTTTCTTTAGCGGCAGGTTTATGGTACTTCTGAGCTTTTCAAAAAGTTCCTCTGAAAATTTCGGAAAAAAGCTTTTGTAATAATTTTTCAGTTCCTCCAGAGTAAAAGATGTAAACTGGATTGTTTCGTCATTTATAAAAAATATTCTTTTCTTAACTTTCGGATTGTCAAACACTGCTTCTCCGTCAATATAGATTTCCCCTTTTTCCTGCTTGTAAATACCTGAAAGCAGTCTCAGTATCGTAGACTTACCGGCTCCGTTAGAGCCCAGCAATCCAAATGCCGTTCCCTGCGGTATGGTAAGGTCAATACTGTCAAGAACCTGAAAATCATCAAATTTCTTGACAACTCCTTTTAATTCTATCATAATTCCACCCCGTCTATTCTTTCTTTAAGTTCATCCTTTGTAATACCGATTTTAACCGCTTCATACACTGAATGATCAAAATCCTCTAAAATATAATCCTTAACAGAAGAATCACAGATTTTTGCAATAAAACTGCCTCTTCCTGAAACAGAATATATAATCTTATTTCTTTCCAGTTCCTGATAAGCTTTGGCGACAGTATTCGGATTAACTCCGATTTCCTTAGCCAGACTCCTTACACTTGGAAGCTGTTCATTTTCTTTTAACACTCCTTTAATGATTAATTCAATTGTCTTTTTATAAAGCTGTTCATAAATCGGAGTTCTGCTTTGCAGGTCAAGATCAAACATATATATGACCATTCCTTTCACTACGCTCACCGTTCCAGTAACGTTTTGTATTATTTAATATAAAAAAGATAACAGGTATTCTTAGATTATACCCTATTCCAATTTTTACTTTACTTCTGCTTTATAATATTGATTGTTTATCTTTACCGCTACAGCTTCTGTCACGGCAATGCCGGATATTTCGTAAATATCACTATAAACCCAAAAATCTCGTTTCTTACTATCTTTGCCAAACCAATCAATACTATTTAATTCGTCCTTAGACAATGGCTTTTTCGTATCTGAATCAAAAGTGATTTGTTCTGCAACAGCAGTAATATAATTTCCCAGTTCACTATCCGATACAGTTTCCGAAGTAACTTGATAAACGGTATCATTACAGATTAATTGAGTTGCATTTTCAGGATTGATTTTAAATTGATTACTTAATGATTCGTGCTTTAATGATGTAAAATCAAATATTGTATCTTGAGTTGTAATTTTTTCAGTAAGAATTGCTTTGTGATGACCTTCATTAACATCTACTATCAGGTAATCAGTATCATCCGAATCTGTATACACATTTAAAAAACTAATAACGATGGCGCTTTCGTCTAAATCTGACCTGAAATTAAATATTGATTTATCCATAGAGTTTTGCTCCAGTATTTTTCCATCGTCATTTACTGCCACAACTTTACGGATATAACCAACCCAATCTCCTAAACTTTCATTAGAATAAGTGTTTTCTAAGATCGTATAGCTGTTGGATTTATAAATAAATTGCGTAACATTATCCGTGTTTAAAACACATTCCTCTTTATCACTCAAGTTCTCTTCAACTTTTGCCTGAATTATTCCACAACCTGTTAATATAATACCAACCAATATTACAGTAAACATTGTAAAAATTTTTTTAAAGTTCATAATAATTCTCCCCCTATTTCAGCACAGTGTACCGTTCAAACTAATACAGTTAGTATACAACAATTTTTAAGATTTGTCAAGTATATTTAATATTAAAAAATTAATGTAACATTTTAAAGCCTTCAATCGTATTATTGGTGAAGTACTTCAAAAGAACTGCAAAGGAGTGATCCAGAATGGAGCAAAACGACATGGAATTAATATACGATAAATTCAGTAATACAGTTTACCGAACCGCTTTTTCATACTGTAAAAACCATGCCGACGCAGAGGACATAACCTCGGACGTATTCATAAAGTGTTTTACCGGAAAATACGCCTATGACAGCGACGAGCATTTAAAAGCATGGCTGATCCGCTGTACTATTAACCGATGCAAGGACATATTCAAGTCATTCAGATTTAAACATGTCGTAGCTCTCGATGACGCAGAAATTGTCTATGAATCTCCGGAAGAAAGTACAGTATTTCATGAAGTTATGAACCTGCCCGAAAAATACAGAATAGTTATACACCTTTTTTATTACGAAGGATATTCAACAAAAGAAATTGCTGAAATATTAAAAAAATCTGATTCAGCAGTACGTACTCAATTATGCAGAGGACGGGATATGCTTAAAAAATCACTTGGAAAGGAGTTTCATATATGAAAATTGAAGATTATAAAAATGTAACGGACAGAATAGAAATCAGAGAAGAATGCCGTAAGGAGATAATTAATATGAGTATTGAAAAGAATAAATCAAAACACAAATGGTCAAAAAAGACTTTTATTCCTGTAATCGCTGCCGCCATAGTAGGCTGCACTGCTATTACCGCCGCTTTCGCAGATGATGTAATATCTGTATTTTCGAAGGAAAAAGCAAAGCAGGAAATTACCGCCAAAGTCGCTGACGGAACAGAGTATAAGGTTAACAAAGGCAACCAACTTAATTATGATATACTGGAAGATCATGCAGAATCATTAAGTGAAGAATGCGATACTAACGGACTGAAAGTAAAAGCTGAAAGTATTTTTTGTGACGGTGAAAATTTAACTGTTATTTTTACAGCCGAAAACAATAATCCAGATATAGAAAACAAATATCATATCTTTGCAAAAGGAGTAAGAGTTGACATCGGCGGAAAATCCTTCAGCGACATAGATAATATGTGTCTGCCGTGGATCGACCTTATCAGAGACTACGAGGGAGCGTCTGCTTATACAGGTACGTTCCAGATGCATATTCCTGAAAATTTACGCTTTACAGACACAACCGACGTTAAAATTCATATTGGCGTATATGAATCTGCCGATGTCTGGGAAAACGGCAATATATTAGATTATTACGAATACTGTAGGGAAAACAATATAGATTATAGACAAGATCCACAAGGTGCTGAAAAGTATTACAGTCAGTTTAACGCAGGCGGAGATTTTCTTTTAAAGGTCACTCCGGATATATCCGCAAACAAAATAAACGACACCATTTATAAAGATGAAGAAATCGGTATTGAAATCTGTCAGGTAAAATCAACTCCCTATTGCCTGTCAATAAAATATAAAAATTCTTCGGAAATGTCGCTGGCAATGCTCGTTTATGATGAAAACGGAAATCAGCTTGAACTTAATCTGGCAAATCAAGGAGAATACGATGGAAATTACCAGACACACAATTTCAGTTCAACAGATTCTAAAGCTATAACCGTTCAGTTTGTAGATAAAAATTCTGAAAATCTTGACGTTGTATGTTCTTTTGAAATTCCTCTGGATTAATATCAAAAAATAAAGCAGACACTTCATTCGTGTCTGCTTTATTTTACGTCTTTTTATTGTTTAACCATATTATCAATAAAATATTTATGCACCGCGGTACTGCCTGTAAGCTCCGGATGGAAAGCAGTAACTAATTGTCTGTCTTGTTTAGCAGCAATTATTTTATCGTTAACCGTTGACAGTACTTCAGCCTTTTCGCCAACGAATTCAATATAGGGAGCTCTTATAAAAGTCATCGGTATTTCGCCTATGCCGCTGAATTCAGCGTTAGTCTCAAAACTGCCAAGCTGTCTGCCGTATGCGTTTCTTCTGGCAATGATATTCATTGTTCCTATGTGAACAATATCGTCATTATAAATTTTTTCAGCAAGAAGAATCAGTCCGGCGCATGTTCCGAATGCCGGAAGTCCGTTTTTAATCATATCACGAATAGGATCCATAAGCTCAAGGTCATTTAAAAGCTTGCCCATGACAGTGCTTTCACCACCCGGAAGGACGATTGCGTCCATATGAGCTTCAATGTCCTTTTTCTGTCTTATTTCAAATGTTTCAGCACCAAGACTTTCCAGCATTCTTTCATGCTCGATAAATGCTCCTTGAAGAGCAAGAACACCAATTTTCATTACTTGCCTCTTTCAGCCATAAGCAGCTGAATCTCCTGCTCGTTAATTCCTACCATAGCTTCGCCCAAATCCTCGGAAAGTTCAGCCAGCATTTTATAATCATTGTAATTTGTAACTGCTTTTACAATTGATGAGGCACGTTTTTCAGGATTTCCGGATTTAAAAATACCTGAACCGACAAATACACCCTCTGCACCAAGCTGCATCATAAGCGCAGCGTCAGCAGGAGTTGCAACACCGCCTGCGGCAAAGTTTACAACTGGAAGCTTACCGTTTTCGGCAACATATTCTACTAAAGTGTAGTCAACCTGTAAATCTTTGGCAGCCTGATAAAGCTCGTCTTTTGACATTGAAGTGAGTCTGCGTATCTCACCCTGCATCATTCTCATATGTCTTACTGCCTGAACAACGTCTCCGGTGCCAGGTTCGCCCTTAGTTCTTATCATTGATGCACCTTCGCTGATTCTTCTTAGAGCTTCTCCTAAATCCTTAGCGCCGCATACAAACGGTACGTCAAATTTTGTTTTATCAATATGATACTTGTCGTCAGCCGGAGACAATACTTCGCTCTCATCAATATAATCAATTTCAATAGCCTGAAGAATCTGCGCTTCTGCAAAGTGACCTATCCTGCATTTTGCCATAACGGGAATTGATACAGCCTCCTGAATACCCTTGATCATTTTAGGATCGCTCATTCTTGAAACGCCGCCTGCCGCACGGATATCAGCTGGTATTCTTTCAAGCGCCATTACTGCGCATGCTCCTGCTGCTTCAGCGATTTTTGCCTGTTCCGGAGTCGTAACGTCCATAATAACTCCGCCTTTGAGCATCTGAGCCAATTCTTTATTAAGTTTATAACGTTCGTTTGCCATAAATTTCATACCTTTCTGTCAGCCAATTTTAAAATTAAACATCTTGACTGTTTTTTTATAATACGATATAATAATACTACTAAATTGACATTGCTTCAATAGTCGGTTTTAGAATATTTAATAAGGTCGGTTGGAATGTTAACATTTAATCTTGATTCAAATAGTAAAACCCCTCTTTACGAACAGCTTTATTACCGCATAAGAAACGAACTTGAAACAGGCGGCATAAAATCCGGAGAAAAACTGCCCTCAAAACGTGAACTGGCGTCACACCTGAAAGTAAGTGTGGTAACTGTAGAAACAGCCTATTCACAGCTTGCGGCAGAGGGATACATAACTTCGAGACCCGGAAGCGGATTCTACGCAGAAGCGGTTCAATACCGTACGCAGCCGGAAAACAGCAGCATATATATTCCGGAAAAGTCCTGCTGCAAAAATTATAAATATAATTTTAAAACAAATATGGTTGATACCGGTTTGTTTCCATTTTCCACATGGGCAAAGCTTTCAAGAGAAACTTTAAGTGAGCAAAGTCCGGAACTATTAAGCGCATGCGATTCCAGAGGTATTTATGAGCTGCGTCTTGAAATTTCAGATTATCTCAAAAGCTTCAGAGGCATTGAGGTGCATCCGGATCAGGTTATAATCGGCGCAGGTTCGGAATATTTGACAGGACTGATAATACAGCTTCTGGGAAGAAATCTGGTTTACGGAATTGAAAACCCGGGATATACCAAAATTTTTAAAATTTTTAATTCACATTGTTTAAAAATTCTGCCTATACCTATGGACGAATTGGGTGCGGAATGTGGATTCATAAAAAATTCCCAAGCAGACGCCGTACACATTACACCCTCTCATCATTTTCCTTTGGGAACCGCTATGCCCGTCAGCAGAAGAACGGAAATTTTAAACTGGGCATATTCTTCTCCAAACAGATATATTATAGAAGATGATTATGACAGTGAATTCAGATTCTCCGGAAAACCGGTACCTGCAATGAAAAGTCTTGACAGCAGAGACAGAGTTATATATATTAATACTTTTACCAAAAGTCTTGCTCCCTCGATGAGAATCAGTTACATGATACTTCCTCCAAAGCTTCTTGAAAAATTTATGAAAGAACTTGGATTTTATGCGTGTACAGTCCCCGTATTCGAACAGCTGACCCTTTCTAAGTTTATGGGAAGAGGACACTTTGAAAGGCATATACGCCGTATGAAAAAGCTTTACCGTCAGAGACGGGATACACTGACAGAATCTATAGAATCATGCAAACTGAAAAATTATGTTAGTCTTAAAGGGCTTGATTCCGGGCTTCACGTACTTATGAAGCTCAACAATGGCATGAATGAAAAACAACTGGTAGAATCAGCTGCTAAGGAAAATGTAAAGGTCTACGGACTATCGGAATATTATTCCTTCGGAAAAGAAAAAGTACCGAAAAGCTGTATTGTTGCAGGTTATTCGGGACTTGACGAAAAAGAAATCACCCAAGGTATAAAGTGCCTTGAACAGGCATGGACATAAAAATTTTAATTACATGGATTTTTTCTGTTCCTTTTCACTGCGCAGCTGCTTTTTAAGCAGCTGTTCAAAAAAGTATTCAGCTTTCCCTTTATTCTTTTCAGTAAGACAATTCCAGCGTTCAAGCAAGTTCCTTTCTTCAGTGTTCATATTGTTTTTACCGTATTTTATATTCGTTATGCCTGTTATATAGTCTATGGAAACATTATAAAAATTTGAAAGCGTTATAGCATGATGAAGCGGTAATTCTCTTTTTCCGCTTTCATATTTCTGATATTGTGACTGATTGGTATTTAATAATTCTGCAATTTCCTTTTGTGTTTTATCCGCATCTTCACGTAAATCACGTAATCTTTGATAATAATACATAAAAATTCCTCTTCTGTTTTGTGCCTAATAGAGATATTATAATATATCCGTTTGAATATATTGACAAAATAGACTCAATGGAGGTATAATATGTAATATGATGTCCGAATGAATATAATTTATCCGAACATCTTTCTCCTTTTTTATAATCATACAATCAGTAAATCTGCAAATCGTCCCTAGCAGTTTAATAATATACATCTCACCTTCCCCAAAAGTGAATATAATATTTATGCAGGGGCGATTTGCAGATTTATTAAAAACGATTCCGCAAACAAACCGAAGCTTCGGCACTGTATAACGGCAAAACAAGTTATTTTTTCATAATTTTTATTATATTATTTTTTTAGCTATTGACTTTTGGACTTTAAAGTGGTATACTATTAAATACAAAATATTAAAGGAGAAATTCAAATGATTATAGTATGCAAAAATTCAACGGAAACAGAAATAAAAAATTTGACAGATAAATTTGAAGATTTAGGATTCAGAACACATCTCAGCACAGGTACTGAAACAACTATTATCGGACTCATTGGCGACACCTCAAAGATTGATGTTGAAGACGTTGCCGCACTTGACATTGTTGAAAAAGTTCAGAGAGTATCAGAGCCATACAAACTGGTCAACAGAAAATTTCACAATGAAGATACTGTGATAGACGTAAACGGAGTTAAAATCGGCGGAGGACATTTTGCAGTAATGGCAGGACCTTGCTCCATTGAAAGCGAAGAACAAATCGTAAACTGTGCAAAAGCAGTAAAAGCTTCCGGCGCAAACTTTTTAAGAGGCGGAGCTTTTAAACCCCGTACTTCACCTTACGCATTCAGAGGTCTTAAAGCAAAAGGACTGGAGCTTCTTCTGACTGCAAAAAAAGAAACCGGACTTCCTATTGTAACAGAGCTTATGAGCCTTGAACATCTGGATCTGTTCAACGATGTTGATATTATTCAAATTGGCGCAAGAAACATGCAGAATTTTGAAATGCTTGCAGAAATCGGAAAATGCCGCAAACCTATTCTTTTAAAAAGAGGTCTTGCAAATACTATTGAAGAATGGCTGATGAGTGCTGAATACATTATGTCAGGCGGAAATGAAAATGTAATTCTCTGCGAAAGAGGAATCCGTACATTTGAAACTGCTACAAGAAATACTTTTGATGTTTCAGCAATTCCGGTACTTCATAATCTAACTCATTTGCCTGTTATTGCGGATCCAAGTCATGCTTCAGGCAAATCTTCCCTTATAAGACCACTTGCAAAATCAGCAGTTGCAGCCGGTGCAGACGGACTTATGATCGAAGTTCATCCGGAACCGTCAAAGGCATTGTGCGACGGTGCACAGTCTCTCACTCCTGACGCATTTGACGATGTGATGACAGATGTAAAAAAACTGTGTGAATTTGAAAATAAAACTTTATAAGGAATGGTAAAAATGAAAATACTTATTGTAGGTCTGGGTCTTATCGGAGGTTCTTACTGCAAAGCGATTACCAGCTATACAAATCATGAAGTATATGGTCTTAACAGAAATCAAAAAGTAATAGAAGACGCAGTAAAATGCGGCTGTATTATAAGAGGTGCGGATATATCTGAGCTTGATTTATTCGATATGGTAATAGTATGCCTGCATCCGCAGCCTACCGAACAGTTCATGAGAGACAATATGAGTAAGTTCAAAAAGGGCTGTATACTTACTGATGTATGCGGAATAAAAGGTCAGATGACGATCAATATGACAAAACTTGCCGCTGAACATGGCGTAAATTATGTCGGCACTCACCCTATGGCAGGCAAAGAGCGTTTCGGTTTTGATTTTTCAGACGGCTCACTGTTTATCGGCGCTAATTTTATTGTAACACCTCTGCCGGAAACTGACAAAAACTCTGTCCTGACTGTTGAAACTCTGGCAAGAGACATGGGATTCGGTAAAATCGTAGAGACGTCTCCGTTTGACCACGACAGCATAATCGCTTATACCTCCCAGCTTGCCCATGTAGTTTCCAGCGCATACGTTAAAAGTCCCACAATGCAGAAAGAACTTGGTTTCAGTGCCGGAAGCTTTAAGGATATGACAAGAGTGGCAACACTGAACGAGACAATGTGGACAACGCTTTTTATGTCGAACCGTGACTGCCTTGTGTTTGAAATTGACGAGCTTATAAAGCATCTGACAGAATATCGGGACGCTATTGCCGATAACAACAGCGATACTCTTGAACAGCTTCTTAAAGACGGTCGTATCCTCAAAGAAGAAAATTTAAAACAACGCACAAAAGAAAGTGAATAAACTTGTTAAATAATAAAGTCAGTGGTATAATAAGGTTATAAAAATCAAAGGAGAATAAATTATGATAAAACATATCGTAATGTTCAAGCTGTCAGAAAATGCAGACAGTAAGACTAAAAAAGAAAATCTTGATACCGCACTGGAAATGCTTAAAAATTTCAAAGCGCTGATTCCCGTAATGAAAGACTTCAAGGCTGTTACAAATTCACCCGACGCTCCCGACAGCAACTATGACCTTGCTTTAATATGTGATTTTGCAAGTATTGACGATTTAAATGCATATCAGAACCATCCGGAGCATTTGAAATTCGGAAAATTCATAACTCAAGTCAGAGAATCCAGAGCATGTATTGATTATGAATATTAAAAAATCCCTGCTGACGCAGGGATTTTTATTTTACGGTAAAAGTCTGTTAATATCTCTCGGGAACATACTGCATGTTCTGATATTCTGAGCATTAATAATTTTCATTACAAGTCTTTCAAGACCGATTCCAAGACCGCCGTGAGGAGGCAAACCGTATTTATGAGCTTCGAGATAATATTTAAAGTCATCAGGATTAAGACCCTGAGCTTTCATCTTAGCTACCTGCTCGTCATAATCATGAATTCTCTGTCCGCCGCTTGTTATTTCAAGACCTCTGAAAAGAAGGTCAAACTTATACGCAAGTCTTGGGTCTTCTTTAGAATCCATAGCATAAAACGGTGGTTTAGATGATGGAAAATGAGTTACGAAAATAAAATCGCTGTCAAATTCTTCCTTAGCATACTCACAAATTGAAACTTCGTCCTCAGGTTCAAGATCAAGCTTATTTCCCGAACCCTTGTTTCCAAGAACTTCTTTAGCTTCAAGAAGCGTAACACATGGGATTTCATTGATCACAGGTACTTCTGCTTCCAAAATTTCAATTTCATTTGCATAATTTTCCCTGATGTAATCCATAACGTATTTCAGCATAGCAGTTTCCATTGCCATAACGTCATACATACTGTCAATATAACCCATTTCAAAGTCAAGACCGATATACTCGTTAATGTGTCTTGAAGTTGCATGTTTTTCCGCACGGTAAACAGGTCCGATTTCAAAAACTCTGTCAAAGAACGCAACGGCAGTTTGTTTATAGAACTGCGGCGACTGATTCAAGAATGCCGGTTTGTCAAAGTATTCCAAATGGAAAATATTTGAACCGCCCTCAGCACCCTGTGCAACAATTTTCGGAGTATGGATTTCAGTAAAGTTTTCTTTCAGCATAAATTCTCTGAATCCGTTGCATACGCCCTCCTGAAGCTTGAAAATCGCTCTTTCATAAGCATTTCTCAAAGCTACTGAACGATTGTTGAGATTAATGTCAAGAGTACAGCCCAGACGCTTATTAGGAACATGCAGAGGATATTCCTCAGCCGGACTTGAAATAAGACTGATATTTTTCAAAATAAGCTCAATTCCGTTGTAACCCTTTTCATTTTCTGTTACAGTACCTGTAATATTAACAAAATATCCCTCTTTAAGACCATCAATACTGTCCTTACAATTTTCAGGAGAATAAATAGTCTGAATCAGATATCTTCCCGTACGTACAACGATAAATGAAAACTCACTCATATTTCTGATTTTATAAACACAGCAGCTAAGTGTAATATCCTTGCCGATATTGTCAACAGCGTCAGACAATACAAATTCTTTTTTAAGTGTATCAGTACCTATCTGCATTATATTTTTCTTAGTACCGGGCTTGTATTTGTTTACATCGTTATAAGCCGTCATATTAAGCTGAGTTTCAGCAGAAACAATTTCTTCGGATTTACTGTCCTCGCTTATGTCAGACGCAGCGGTACTCTCTGAAAGATTCTTTTCAAGTTCTTCTTTAATTATCTTTGGAGTACAAGCGCCTTTAAGCTGTTTTGAACACTGTCCCATAAGGAAACCGAAAACCTTTGTTTCGCCGTTTCGGTACTGCTGAGCTGCTGTCTCATTTGCCTTTAATACAGAATCAATTACTTCTGCAACCTTTGCCATATCATTAACGATAAGCATTCCTTTTTCCTTGGCAATTTCCTCTGGAGACTTGCCGCTTGAGATCATTTCACGAAGGATTTTCTTAGCATCGTTTTTAGAAACCTTATCTGTATCAGCCATTTCAACCAGCTTTGCAAATGCGTCTGCTTCAAAAGGCAGACTATCCATTGAGACCTCTCCTAAATTCACACGACGGAGCAGTTCTACAATAATAAAGTTAGCAACGCTCTTAGGATTGTTATATACTTTAAGCGATTCGTCAAAGAAGTCTGAAACACGCTTCTGATTAACAAGAATTTTAGCGTCAACCTCTGAAAGACCATACTCACCCGTATATCTTGCCAGACGCTTATGAGGCATTTCCGGAAGCTTTGCTTTTATTTCATCAAGCATTTCATCAGTAAAATTAACCTGTAAAATATCAGGTTCAGGGAAGTAACGATAATCATGAGCGTCTTCTTTGGTTCTCATGGAAGTGGTTTCGCCTCTGTTATCGTTAAAACGTCTTGTTTCCTGAATGACCTTTTTACCCATGTCAAGAAGTCTGGACTGGCGCTTGATTTCAAAATCTATAGCACGTCCGATCGATTTCAAGGAGTTTAAGTTTTTGCACTCTGTTCTCGTACCGAATTCCTTATCTTCCGGTTTCATAATGGAAACGTTTACATCTGCTCTGAGAGAACCCTGCTCCATTTTACAGTCGCAAACTCCTGCGTACTGTAAAAGCAGACTTACTTTTTCCACAAAAGCCTTTGCTTCTTCTGCGGAAGAAATATCAGGTTCAGTAACGATTTCTATAAGCGGTACTCCGCATCTGTTGTAGTCGGCAAGAGAAACAGCGTTGAAGTCGTCATGAACAAGCTTACCTGCGTCCTCTTCAAGATGGATACGGTTTACACGGATATCCTTTTTCTTTCCGTCAACTTCAATCGTAACAACACCGTTTATACAAAGGGGAAGATTCAGCTGCGAGATCTGATAAGCCTTTGGAAGATCGGGATAGAAATAATTTTTACGGTCAAATACTGAAAATTTATTGATATCACAGCCAAGAGCAAAGCCTGCTTTTACCGCATATTCAACAGCAGTCTGGTTAATTACCGGCAAAGTTCCGGGCATACCTGTACAAACAGGGCAGCAGCGTGAATTAGGGTCTCCGCCGAATTCTGCATTACAGGTACAAAAAACCTTTGATTTAGTTAAAAGCTCGGCATGAACTTCAAGACCGATAACCGGAATATATGATGACATTATTCTTCTCCTCCTTTAAACCATTTCCGGCGCTTTATAAGCGAAAGTCTTTTCAAAAGCGTCCGCAGCGCCGATGATAGAAGCCTCGTCGAACTTCTTTCCGATAATTGACATACCAACAGGCATACCGTCCTTGTTATATCCGCATGTTGTAGATATAGCCGGAAGAGAGGCAATGTTTACTGTTACGGTACAGATATCAGCCTTGTACATTTTTACAGGATCTGATACATTTTCGTCTGCATTATAAGCAACGGAAGGCGTAGTAGGAGTCAATATCATATCGCACTTTTCAAAAATACTGTCATATTCCGCTGATATTTTCTGTCTCAGTGCAAGAGCCTTACCGTAGTATGCGTCATAGTAGCCGCTGGAGAGAGCATAGTTTCCGAGAAGTATTCTTCTCTTAACTTCACTGCCAAATCCCTCCGCCCTTGAATTACAGATAAGCTCGTTAAAGTTTTCACCGATCTCACTGCGGTGACCGTACTTGATACCGTCATATCTTGAGAGATTTGAGGATGCCTCGGCAGAAGAAATCAGGTAGTATGCAGGAACGGCATATTTAAGACTCGGCATACTGCATTCTATAAGTTCCGCACCCATTTGCTTGTATGTTTCAGCAGCTTTCAGTACTTCGTCTGCAACTTCTTTATCAATGCCTTCTCCGTAAAATTCTTTTGGAATGGCAATTTTAACGCCCTTCATATCCATTCCGATTTTAGCGGTAAAATCCTCAGTAGGATTTTTTGAAGAAGTACCGTCATGTCTGTCATAACCGGCAATAGCGTTTAAAATCACTGCACAGTCGTGAGCGTCCTTTGCAAGAGGACCGATCTGGTCAAGAGATGAAGCGAAAGCTACAAGACCGTAACGTGAAACTCTGCCGTAAGTCGGTTTCAGACCGGTAACACCGCAGAATGCCGCAGGCTGTCTGATCGAACCGCCCGTATCGGAGCCTAATGCTCCCGCACAAAGGGAGGCGGAAACGCTTGCCGCCGAACCGCCCGAAGAACCTCCGGGAACTCTGTTAAGATCATAAGGATTTTTTGTTTTTGCAAAAGCGGAGGTTTGAGTTGAACCGCCCATAGCAAATTCGTCCATACTAACTTTTCCCAGCATAACAATATTCTGTGCATCAAGCTTTTCCATAACTGTAGCGTTATAGGGCGGAATAAAATTTTCAAGCATTTTTGAAGCGCAGGTTGTTTTAACACCGTCCGTACAGATATTGTCCTTTATCGCCATAGGAATACCGCAAAGTGGCGAGGCATTTCCGGCTTTGATCTTTTCCTGAGCTGCTTTAGCACTTTCAAGTGCATTTTCTTCCGTAACAGTAATATAGCTTTTTACATTACCGTCATATTTTTTTATTCTCTCAATATAACCCTGAGTAAGCTCGGAAGCAGAAATTTCACCGCTGTCCAGCATCTTTCTCATGTCTCTTATTTTAAGTTTTGTAATATCCATATCCTAACCTCTTATCCGAATTATTCAACAACCTTAGGAACAACAAAGCAGTTTTGACTGTTAACTGCATTCTGGAGTATTTTTTCCGTAGGCATACTGGCTTCCGATTCGTCCTCACGCAGATTGTTCAGATATACATTCTTATTATCTGCAAGCGCATTGTATTCAACGTCAATTTCCTTGATTGTATCCATAATTTCGATGATACTGGTCATTTCTTCAGCTGTTTTTTTCAGTTCTTCATCAGTAAATGAAAGCTTTCCAAGTTTGGAAAGATACGACACCATTTCAAGATCCAAATCAAATCCCTCGTTTCTGCATTATTTCATTAGAATAAACTTATTAAATTATACTACATTTTAGCAATCATTGCAAGATTTTTTTTATTATTACTTGCAAAACTAATAATTTTATATCGTTTTATTTCTATAATATTGCATTTTTTCTAAAAGCTTGTTGATTTTTTACAGAAAATAATATATACTTATATTGTTAATTTAAATCAAAGGGGCGATAAAAATGAAATTTACAAAAATGCACGGTATCGGCAACGATTACATATATGTAAACTGCTTTGAAGAAAAAGTTGACAACCCCGAAAAAGTTTCCATATATGTAAGCGACCGCCGTAAGGGCATAGGCTCTGACGGACTTGTAATGATAATGCCTTCCGATAAGGCTGATTTCAGAATGAGAATTTTCAATGCGGACGGTTCTGAGGCAATGATGTGCGGAAACGCTACACGCTGCATCGGAAAATATGTTTATGATAAAAGTCTGACGGATAAAACTGAAATTACTCTTGAAACCAATTCAGGCATAAAGTACCTCACACTGTTTCCGGAAAACGGCAAAGTAGAATTTGTTGAGGTAGATATGGGCAAAGCTATACTTACACCGAAAGATATTCCGGTAAATTCCGATAAGGAAAGATTTATTTCCGAACCTGTAGAGGTTGATGGAAAGGAATATAAAATCACCTGCGTATCAATGGGCAATCCCCACGCTATAGTATATATGGACGATATAAATAATCTTGAACTGGAGAAAATCGGCCCGTCTTTTGAAAATCACAAGCTCTTCCCCGACAGGATCAATACTGAATTCATAGAAGTTATTGATTCCCAAACTCTTAAAATGAGAGTTTGGGAAAGAGGGAGCGGTGAAACCTTCGCCTGCGGAACAGGCGCATGTGCCTCGGTTGTAGCGTCAGTACTCAACGGCTACTGCAATCATGACGAGGAAGTCACCGTTCATCTCAGAGGAGGCGACCTGAAAATAACATGGAACTCTGACGGTACTGTTATTATGAAAGGTCCTGCCGCACTTATCTGTGACGGAGACGTTGATGTAAGTCATATAAAATAATTTTAAGGAGTAATACAATGACAAAAGTAAACAAGAATTTTGAAAACCTTGTTCCAAACTATCTTTTTGCAGACATCGCAAAAAAGACTAACGAATTTATAAAAGCAAACCCCGATAAAAAGCTTATCCGACTGGGTATCGGCGACGTTACTCTTCCTCTGGCACCCGTAGTTGTTGAAGCGATGAAAAAGGGATGTGACGAATTAGGTGTAAAGGAAACTTTCAAAGGCTACCCTGATTACGAAGGCTACGAATTTTTAAGAACCGCCATTTCAGATTACTACAAAAGCTTCGGAGTTAACGTATCAGCCGATGAAATTCTTGTAAATGACGGAGCTAAAAGCGATGCAGGAAATATCGGTGACATTTTTGCAGAAGACAACGTAATTCTGGTAACAGACCCTGTTTATCCGGTGTATGTTGATTCAAACATTATGGCAGGCAGAAAAATACTCTATGCGGACGGTACAGAAGAAAATAATTTCTGTGCAATGCCCGATCCTGACGTAAAAGCAGATATCATATATCTCTGCTCCCCTAACAATCCTACAGGCGCATGCTTGAACAAAGAACAGCTTAAAGCTTGGGTCGACTATGCAAATGCAAATAATTCTCTAATTATATATGACGCAGCATATGAAGCGTTTATTACCGAGGACGATATTCCGAGAAGTATTATGGAAATTGAAGGTGCAAGAACATGCGCAATTGAAATGTGCTCACTTTCAAAAACTGCCGGATTTACAGGTACAAGATGCGGTTATACTGTAATTCCTAAAGAGCTTGAGCTTGACGGTACAAATATCTACAAGCTCTGGTACAGAAGACTTTCCACAAAATTTAACGGCGTATCTTATCCTGTACAGTGTGCGGCTGCGGCTGTATTTTCTGAAGAAGGACAGAAACAGACTCGTGAAAATATTGCTTATTACAAGGAAAATGCAAAAATCATAGCCGAGACAATGGACGAACTGGGTATCAAGTACACAGGCGGCGTAAATTCTCCTTATATCTGGCTGAAATGCCCGAATAATATGGGAAGCTGGGAATTTTTTGATTATCTTTTGAACAATATTTATGTAGTAGGAACTCCGGGCGAGGGCTTCGGTAAAAACGGCGCAGGCTGGTTCAGACTCACTTCCTTCGGAGACAGAGAAAACACTATTGAAGCAATGAACAGACTTAAAAGTCTTATAAAAAAATAATGATTAAAACAATAAATACTGCGGCACTGTTGTATTGCCGCAATAATATCTGACTTCATCTATACAATATTTTTTTAAAAAATAATTTATGAATATTACAAGCTTTTTCTCTCACACTATAAAAAAGGAGGAAAAGCAAATGAAAAAATCAAAAAAAGATTATCCTGTGACCCCTGCCTACGAGGATATAATGTTTAATGAAGCAGGCTCTTCAAACGAGTGTACCGGCTTGATACCCTCCGCCGTGTTGACGGAATCTGAATATGATTCGTATGAAGCTTTATACGATTTCTGCCTGCCTTCAAGTGTAAAAGAAGATATTGAAAAAAAATAAAGTTATCTTATAAGGGACGAATTTTAAGCGTCCCTTAATTTTTTTACTAAAAACTGAGATTTTATGTATTCCCAAATCGTTTTATTAATGAAGCTTCAAAAAATGAACGAAAGGAGCTGAGCAATGGATAACATTATATTCTGCCAAAAACTCGAAAAGTATAAAAACACTGTTTTCCGTGCTGCTTATTCATACTGCGGAAACAAATCGGACGCTGAAGACATATCTCAGGAAGTATTTTTGAAATTCTACACCTTAGATCGTGTATTTCAAAGTGAAAACGAAGAAAAAGCATGGCTTATAAGAGTAACTGTTAATAAGTGCAAAGATATTTTTAAATCATCATGGTACAAAACCAAAACTTCACTGGAAGAATGCAGAGAAGTATATTCTATGAACGAATCACAGTCTGAGCTTATAGATGTTCTAATGTCAATTCCGGAAAAATACAGAATAGTCATTCACCTTTATTACTACGAACAGTATTCCGTTAAAGAAATTTCAGAAATAACAAGCAGAAAAGAATCCACCGTTCAAACACATTTACAAAGAGGCAGAAAGCTCATTGAAAAAAAGCTTAAGGAGGAAGAAGAATATGAACAAAAACTTATATATGGAAACTATGAATAAAATTTCTATGAATGAAAATTGTACGGAAAGAATAATAAAAGAGGCTGAAAGCAGCGTAAACACATCACAATACAAGCCTAAAAGAAAAATCCGCTTTATTCCGGTGATGGCGGCAGCAGCAGCAGCCCTTACATGCGGTACATGGGCGGCAGCTGAAAGCGGCGGATTTGAATGGATTAGAACTTTCTTTTCAGAAACGTCAACAGATATGGAAATAACAGATGTTGAAACTAGTCTTATAGGCGAAATGGAAAATTTCAGCTATGAATCCAGCAGCAGCGATATAAGTTTTACTCCCATTGGAATGATTGCTGATAAACTGAACATTTACTGTATTGTAAAACCGGAAGGCATAGACGCCGAACAAATACAGTTCATTGCTCTGAATTCAGATGGTATAGATTATGAATCAGGATATTCAGGCAATCTTGATGCCTATGAAGATGAAAATACAGGAAATCTAATAATAAAATACAATTTATGCGAACAATATTTTTCCGAAAACAACAATGTAGATATTTATCTTTCAAATTATAATTCAAATAATATAAGCGAAGATGAAAAAGCCAGACAAACTTTCATTGACATTAACAGCGGAAAAAAATATATAGATCTTCAAAGTCATGAATGGGAAAATGATTTTGACATTTTCAGAATCAGCTTTACATTAAATTTCGGCAACATAAATACTTTGCATGTAGGCTATAATAATTATCCTAAAGAAGTTAATTATCAAATAACTGACCTTATAATTACACCTTTATCTGCGATAATAGAAAGCAGCGGAGAAACAGTTATTAATGATAACGAATTAAAACTAATTATGACTGATGAAAGTATCATATATGTAAATCCGCTGTTTAACGGCGGATATTCCACATATGAAGATGGTAAATCACCGTATCATCATGCTCAATGGATATTCGATGAACCTATAGACCCGGACAACATTTCACAAGTTTATATTAATGACAATCTCATATACGAAAAAGAATAATTTAAAAAGTCCGGAAATTCCGGACTTTTTATTTATTTATGAACAAATTATTAAATAAAAGCAAATATTATATTAATTATAAAAAAATATATTGAAAAAAATGTCAAAATATGTATAATGAAAATATAATCTGGATTATATATTATAAAAAAAGAGGTTTAAATTATGAAAAAGATTTTTAAAAGCGTATTTTCTTATTTATTAATATGCATGCTGTTTTGCTGTCCTATAACTAATGTTTATGCAGACGAAATCAATGCAAGAATTGTATCGGCAGAAGCTATGACGATTTCTGCAAATAATACATATTATATAAGAAATTACAAAAGCAATTTATATCTTGACGTTGCAGCTCCAAGTTACAAAGAATTAATACAACATTCTTTTATGGGCGGTAATAATCAACGTTTTGTTTATCAAAACAATACTCTGAAATCCGTTCACACAGGAAGCTATGTAACAACTGGTGCAAATTACGCAGCTGATTTTCCAAGAGCCGTAGTTGGATCATCATTAAAGATTTCTTTATCAGTAAATACAGATGGAACTTACTGCATTTTAAAACAGGACGGTAATACATGGAGAGCTCTTGATGTATATAACTCCACATCTGTTGTGGGTTGGGCTGAATATACAGCCTCAAGCAGTCAGAAATGGGTACTGGAAGACGGAAATCAAGCAGAAATCGCAAGAGGTACTTATTATATTATTAATGCGAACAGCGGAAAATATCTTCAGTTAAATGAAACTACCGGCGGATTGGTACAAAATACATTAAACAGCGGCAATAATCAGAAGTGGGAAATTATTAAAACTTCAAGCGGTAATTACCAAATCAAAACAAAATCCACAAAATATACCGGTTATATAAATATTGGTACCGATAATTACGGCGTAGTCAATAGTTCAAGTATGAACATAGATATTTATGAAAATGATAACGGTACATACAAACTGCACATACCTAACTTATCATATTGTCTGGTTGTTCAGAATGCTTCTACATCAAATCTGGCAAAAATAATCTGGTATCCTTATAATAATACATATAACGAGCAATGGATGTTTGTGAAGGCATAATTAATAAAAAATCTTCCTATAAATTATAGGAGGATTTTTTTATATTTACATTTAATTGACTAATAAGGAAAAATAAGATATAATGTAATTATAAAAATAATTATAAAGAAAGGAAACCACATGAAAAAAATAATCTCATTTCTGACCTCCGCAGTAATGACCGTATCACTGTTTATGTCTGCAAACTCTCAAGTTATTGCGTCTATTTATGAAAAAGACTATAATGACACTTTATTTAATTGCATTATAAAGCTTCCCGGAGAGCCGCTGGCAAAGTATCCCGAGGCACAATCTCTTGGAGTGGACAAATTTATTTTTACTGAAGAAGGACAATCTGCCTATGAGACAATTGCGGAAGAACATGAATTTGCTAAAGAATATCTCGCAGGACTTTTGGGAAAAAACTCGCTTACGCCAAAATATGAATACACAGCAGCATATAACGGATTTTCTGTTGACATTTCCCATAATGAATACAAAATCATAAAAAATGATCTAAATTCTATGGTAATATCCGATATTTATGAGATTTCCCCCAGAGGAGATGAATCGGAAGAAATCGATACGCTTAATGCCCAGACTGAAAGCAAAGATTCAATATTTTCCTATTCCGAACTGACAGATAAAGTACTGGAAACCGTAGGTGCTTCCGAAACGGACTATAAAGGAGAAGGAATTGTAATTGCCGTAATAGACAATTCCTTTGACCGATACCATGAATTCTTGTCTCTTCCGGAAGGAGCTGAAGGAAGGCTGACAAAAAAAGACATTATAAATATCTCGCCTTACCTATCAGCTACCCAGAAAAAAGGAGCTAGCTATTATGTAAATAATAAAATTCCGTATGCATTTAATTACTGTTCGCAAACAACCGATACTCTGAAATACTTTCACACTCACGGTACTCATGTTGCAGGAATTGCAGCAGGAAACGGAGAAGCTGAAACCAGCAGCAAGTATGATCCGCAGGGCGTCGCTCCTGACGCACAGCTCGTTCTTATGTCAGATATCAGTCTTAGCGATGAAAATCTTTTTGCGGCTTATGACGACTGCCTTTATCTTGGTGCAGACGTTATAAATACCAGCTACGGCGCAAGCGGTATAACGCTTGAAGAAAAATTGTTTGAACCATCATATGAAGCTATTAACAATATTACCGGCACCGGCGTCATGTTCTGTTCTTCTGCCGGCAACGACGGAAAACTTGAAGTAATTGAAAATAACTTCCTGGACTACAGCACCGGAGGGTTTTCAAATAACCTGAAAAGCGTATTGTCTGTTGGTTCCGCCCAAAACTATTTTCAGGAGACTTATGCAATAACTGTTAATGAAAACAATTTTGAAATAGTTGATTCAGAGGAAAGCATTTTGGCAGCGTTTAATGAAAAAACATTAGCATACGTTCCAATACCCGGAAACGGAGAAGCCGACGATTATAAAGGACTCAATGTTAAAGATAAAATAGCGCTTGTTTCCAGAGGAAAAATTTCTTTTTCAGAAAAAGCTTACAATGCCGCCGAAGCGGGAGCAGTAGGTCTTATCGTATATGACAACGACGAAAACGGAGAACTTCTCACAATGGATTGTCAAGGACTGCCCAGCGGATTTATTTCCTTCAATGCAGGAATGCAGATGATAGAACAGGAAAATAAAACTGTAAGCTTCAGTCTGACTCCTCAGCTTGTTCTTAAATATGACAAAGAAGTCATGAGCAGCTTTTCATCATGGGATTTTACTGAAACTCTGCTTTTAAAACCTGATATAACAGGATTCGGCGGAAATATTATTTCTTCTGTTCCCGACTCAAATAAAAAGCTGCATAACCTTTATTCAACAATGAGCGGAACCTCAATGTCGTCTCCGCAGATTGCCGGCTTAAACGCACTGCTTAAACAATATTTAAAGGAAAATGCTTCAAAATACGGAATTGTTAAAAATTCTGATTATACTGAACTTATGGCAAAGCTCCTGATGTCAACTGCAACGCCTATAAGCACCAGCGACGGTCTTGAGGTAGCGTCTCCAAGGGTTCAGGGAAACGGACTGGCAAATGTTTCTGATGCGATAAATACTCCGTGTTATATATCCTCCAACAGTGAAGCTGATAATTACCGTCCTAAAATTTCACTGGGAGAAAACGCTTCCGGAGAATACTTGCTTCAGTTTAATATACATAATATAAGCGATACTGCCCAGACATATCAGCTAAGCGCCGATGTTTTCAATGACGCAGTAAACGAAAATGATGAATTAAGCTGGAATACTCAGAGACTTGTAAAAGACGCTGATTATTATCTTGTCTTTGAAGATGCCGATACAGGAGCCGAATTACAGGAAATAACGGTAGAACCATCAAGTGTAAAGCATGTAACGGCTAAAATAATACTTACTAAAGAAGCTTACAATAATATTTTTGAGGTTTTTGAAAACGGTACATTTATAGACGGTTTTATTAACCTGAAAAACGAAACTTCCCCTGCACTTACTCTTTCATTTATGACATTCTGCGGAAACTGGAACGAAAACAACACAGCAGAGCTGATTGAACAGTTCGCCTATAAGGATCCCGATAATGAATATGCTTCCTTTTTGTCAGACGGTGTAAATACAGCGGGATTGAATCTTATTGAACTTTACAGTCTTTTCACAGATGAATTTGACAATGAACCGTCTGACACAGACGATTTGGACATAACGCTGTCACACCCTTACTTTTCTCCGCTGCTGAATCCAAACGATGATGACAATGCATTTAATAATCTGTTTTTAAATACCTGCTTTAAACGGAGATGCTATGATGTTAAGGTATCAATATATAATTCCGATAAGGAAGAGGTTTACAGCGAGATTCTGGGAAGCGGAAATATATATATCGATCATGCAACTAACGAAAGAACGTCTAATTCATTTGAAATAAACTGGGATTTCCGAGACACTGACGGAAAAATTCATAACAATGCCGCTTATACGATATGGGTAACGGCCAAAACTCCTCTGTCAGATAAATACAGCAGTAAAGTTGTAACTCAAAGCTTTACTATTGACACTGAAAAGCCTGTTATAAACAATTGCTCCAAACTAATTATCGGAGATACGGAATATCTTATGATTGAAGCCGCAGATAACGGCTCATTACAGGGAGCCGTAAGCTATGAGGTAAACGATGAATCATATCCTGTGTACTTTGCTCCGGCAAATACATCGTATAAAAATAACATTTTAATAAAGCTGCCGGAATATTCAACCGAAAGCTTTGTGGAAGTTTATGATATGGCAGGAAACTATGAAACAATTGATCCGAATAATATTACAAAACAAATTTATTATTATTCAGAAGATGTAATAGCATGTGCGTCCGACGAAGAATCATTTGCTGATAAAATTAGTTTCTTTGATGAGACCGGACGTAAAATCAGCATTCCATGCAGCTTTTCTTACTCCCCTGCTGAAGTCTATGAAAACGGATATGATGAATCTATCCTTATAATAAACGGATTCAAAATTACCTACATCCCCGTTCAGGCGGGTCTGAGAGGCGATGCAAACGGCGATAACAATCTAACTGCCGGCGATGCTGCATATATTGCCAAAATGCTGGCTCATCAGAAAAAGGAAGAACTTCCGGCATGGGCAGATTATAACCAAGACGGTAAGATAACTGCCGGCGACGCCGCTGCAATTGCACATTATCTTGCAAATAAACATTTTAATTAATATAAAGAGACTCATAATATGAGTCTCTTATTTTTTTCACATTTAATACCAAAAAATTTGTCGTTTAATATAAAACAAAAAGTAAAACATATTAATAAAGAAAAAACATTTCTTTTACATTATTCTTAAAATTATGTTTCAAAAAGTAATACACTCTTGATTTTTCTTGACAAAAACATAATTTTAATATATACTAAAAATTATAGTGGAAAATTGTTAATTAGGTAAATTTTTGAAATAAAATAAATAATATCAGGAGTATTAAAACAATGAAAAAAGTTATTACTTACGGTACTTATGATCTTCTTCATTACGGTCATATTAATCTGCTGCAAAGAGCCAAGGCTTTGGGAGATTATCTTATAGTAGCTTTATCTACCGATGAATTTAACTGGAATTCCAAACAGAAAAAATGCTACTTTACCTATGAACAAAGAAAACGTCTTCTTGAATCCGTAAGATATGTAGACCTTGTTATACCTGAAGAAAACTGGGAACAAAAAATCAGCGATGTAAAGGAATTTAAAATAGATACTTTCGTAATGGGAGACGACTGGACCGGAAAATTCGATTTTCTGAAAGATTACTGCGAGGTAGTATATCTTTCCAGAACGCCGGAAATTTCTACTACTCAAATAAAAAATGATTTAAAATAAACTATATTAAATACTTTCAATTTCTATTTCGGAGGAATTATTAAATGGCAAAAAACAGTACGGTAAAAAGAATAGTCAACAAATTAAAATCCCGATTGTGGTTTAGTATTTATTATAATATATATCAGAAATCCAAATTAAATAAAAATATGGTATTTCTTGAATCCAGAAACGGGTCGGATATGGCTGGAAATATATTATATATTGCTAGGGAACTTTCAACTAATCCAGACTATAAACATTTTAAATTATATGTACCTGCCAAGCCTTATATGGCTGAAAATGTGAAAAATTTACTTCAAAAATACGGAATCAAAAAAGTTAAATTTATAAGAGAAGAATCCTTAAAATATTATAAATTTCTTTCAAAATCAAAATATCTTGTTAATGATACTTCATTTCCCAGACGTTTTATAAAAAAAGACGGACAGATAATTTTAAATACATGGCATGGAACACCGCTGAAAAATATGGGACGAGATGTTAAAAACGAAGTTTATAATATGGGCAATGTTATGAGAAATCTCATTTTCAGTGATTATCTGGTATTTCCTAATGAATATATGAAAGAAAAAATGGTCAGTGCGTACATGTTGAAAAATCTATGCAAAGCAACTATTTTAAATGAAGGATACCCCAGAAATTCCGTATTTTTTAACACTGAAAGACGCGCTGAACTGAGAAAACAATTTGAGGTTGACAATAAGGAAATAATTGTTTATATGCCTACATGGAGAGGTCAAGTAAATAAATACGATCAGGAAGGCGTGATAGACGATACTACACATTTTCTTGAAGAAATGGACAGCCGTCTTAAAGACAATCAGCTGATGTATGTAAAATATCACCCTCTTATGAAGCTGGAATTTGAAGATAACGCATATAAGCATATCAAGGCTTTTCCGGCAGGATATGAATATTATGAGATATTGAATATGGCTGATACCCTTATTACAGACTATTCCAGCGTATTTTATGATTTTGCAAATTCCCGAAAAAAAATAATTCTCTATACCTACGATAAGGAAGAATACTTCCAAAACAGAGGCATTTACGTATCTTTAGATGAATTTCCATTTCCTCAGGCAGCTACCGTCGATGAACTCATTGAAGCAATAAACACTCCTAAGGATTACGACGACTCGGAATTTATAAAAAAATACTGTACTTACGACAGTCCGGACGCAGTTAAGAGAATCTGTCAAAGAGTATTTCTCGGAAAGTCGGTCACAAACGAAGAAAAACTTATACCTAACGGTAAAGAAAACGTTCTGATATTTGCCGGAAATCTTGCTAAAAATGGTATTACAACTGCTCTTCTTTCCGTACTTGACAATATTGATTTATCCAAAAACAATTATTACCTTTCATTCCGTGAACGGCTTCTTAAAGAAGATCCTTCAAGAACAGAAGTAATTCCTGATGAAGTCGGAGTAATCCCCATAAGCAGTGAAATAACTTTTGACTTTAAAACTGATTATGCACATAAAAATTACTTGAAAAAAGGAAAAGAAAAAAATAAATATAAAAAAATAATGGCTGAAGCATACTCAAGAGAAATAAAAAAACATTTTTATAATATTAAATTTAAACATGTTATACATTACGGCGGTTATGAAAACACCATTCTTGGAATGCTGACTCAATTTGACTCTATTAAAACCGTGTTCGTTCATAATGATATGCTTCAGGAAATAGAAACAAGAAATAATCAAAATATACATTTGCTAAAATGGGCTTATAATGTTTGTGACCATGTTCTTCCGGTATCCATTGATATAGCAGAACCTACCTATCAGATTAGTGGCAGAAAGGATAATATTATGGTTATGAATAATTTCCATAATCATGACGCTGTGGTTCTAAAGGGCGATATGCCAATCGAATTTCAAAAGGATACTGAAATTTTCTGTCCGCACCCGAACGGAGTAAACCATATTTTAAATTCTCCGGGAATGAAATTCATTACTATCGGAAGATTCTCGCCAGAAAAAGGTCACTTCAGACTTATTGACGCTTTTGAAGAATTTCATAAATCTTATCCAGATTCAAGCCTAATAATAATCGGAGGACTCGGCGTTCTTTATAATAAAACTATTGAACATGCCCGACAAACAAATTGCTGGGACAGCATTGTTTTAATTAAATCTATGCAAAATCCTATGCCAATTTTAAAAAGATGCGATTTATTTATAATTTCATCATTTTATGAAGGACTTCCAATGGTTCTTCATGAAGCTGATTCTTTGGGTATACCGTCATTTTCTACAGACATACACGGTCCAGGTGGTTATTTTCGTGAATTTGGAGGCTATCTTGTAGAAGACAGTACAGAGGGAATTTTACAGGGTATGTATGATTTTGCAGACGGTAAAATCAAACCTATGAACATCGATTATATAAAAAGAAATGCGGGAATAAGAAAAAAACTGGAAGAAATTTTATAATAAAAAGCACAGCATAAGCTGTGCTTTTTTTGATTATTTTTTAGTGAGAGTTCCTGAATAAGTAATCCCGTCAATAATCAGAGTTACTGATTTGTTTTCACTTTTGTTCCCTGAACCTGATACATATCCGTCATTGTATGTACCAAGCTTATTAGGAATACCGGAGATCTCTGATACGTCAATATGCGTCCCCTTACCGTTTTTGCGAATACAATAATGACAATGACTGCCTGTACTGTTACCTGTACTGCCTTCAATTCCTATAATATCAGTAATTTTGACCCTATCGCCGACCTTAACCTTAATACTTGACATATGACCAAAATAATAACCATATCCGCTGACATCATCAATAATTTTTACATACTGTCCAAATCCCTGACTTTGATCTGAACTGTTTTCCCATCCGGCAAATTCCACTATACCATTTACTGTGCTATGTATTTCTTTTGAAGCAATTCCAATCAAATCAAGACCGTCATGATCATTCCCCTTATATTCCTGAGTTACCTTAAAATCTCCCATATACGGACTATTCATATACATCATTTCCTTTCATTCTTCTGTATTATTTTTTTCGTGCTGAGTACCAAAATAAAACGCTATAACCGTTGTGAAGATCATAATAAACTGCTCTGAATTTATTTTCCCCATTACGGTTAAAACAGCAAAATTAAATGTGAGTATTATAGTCACAATACTTTTCACACTCAAAAGCTTTGCAAAATAATTTTTCACTACACTCCCCTTTCCAAATCGTCAATTCTGTGATTTATAACCTTGATCTGCTCCTCTATGACCGGCATTCTTCTGGCAAAATTATTATGCTCGGCAACTTTGTTTTCCAACTGTAAAAGCCGATAATTTGTCATTTTTGACGATACCAATACGCCTCCAAGAGAACCGCAGAGAGTACCGATCAATGCAATCAAGGCTACTATTATATCTGTCATTTTACCCTCCTTTCTGCATTTTCAAGTTGCTTATATGCGATAAGCAAACTAATCCTCCTTTCTTTACCATAAGTTAAATTTGCACATATGCGACTTTTATGATTATATGATAACACAATTTTTTCCGGCTGTCAATAGTTTTTTCGCAGATATGCAAAAAAATTGCATTTAAGCAAATTATATGTTAAAATAATAAAAACCACAAAAAGGAACGTGATTATATGACTGTTGGTGAAAGAATAAAACAAAGGCGAAAAGAACTGGGTTTAAGTGCAGATGAACTGGCAGAAAAACTCAATAAAAACCGTGCCACTGTATACCGCTATGAAAGCAGCGACATTGAAAGAATTCCGGCAGAAGTTTTAAAACCCCTTTCAGAAATACTTCAGGTTTCTCCGGAATATCTCATGGGTTGGAGTGAAGAAGAAGAAAAAAACGGTCTTGACAGACTTGTCAGAGATATTGAAAAAGATAAAAAGATAAAAATAGAAGATGTTTTACAGTGCAGCGACACGATACCGATACTTAATTATACAGAAAACGGCAAGATGATCTTTAATGAACATTTATGCCTTTCTGATTTGCATGGAGACTTTTGTTTTAAGGCTGCTGACAACAGTATGAGCAATTCTCAAATATACGCCGGAGCTATTGTCTTTATAAAAAAAACAGACACCATTAAAAATAAAGATATAGTCATGATTTCACTCAACGGAAAAATATTCATAAGAAAATATTACTATTATACGGAAAATCAAAAACTGATTTTATATGCTGATAATCCGGACTTTGAACCGATGATTTTTATCGGAGACGAAATAAATAATATAAAAATTATTGGAAAAGCAATAGGCTGTTTCAATAATCTATAAAAGACAGGACTATAATTATAAATCCCGATTCATTTTGAATCGGGATTTTTTGTTTTTATTCCGCTAAAATATTTCTCACATACTGCTGCATTTCACTTTTGGAATTTACATTATGAGTACCGTCGATAATAGCCTTCTGCCTTGCTTCTGGCAAATCCGAAAATTTTTTCATAGCTTCCGGATTCATAGCGAGAGCCATACCAAATCCAATAGGGATTTCGCCTTTTTCCACTTTTATCACCTCATAATTATATTCTACGCAAAAGTGTTAAATATTCATTAAAGATCCGCACCGTTTGTTCTTATAATCTCACTGTATCTGTATGCGGAATCCTTTAAGATTCTTTTCTGAGTTTTATAGTCCACATAAGTCAATCCAAAACGTTCGGTATAGCCGTACGCCCATTCAAAGTTGTCCATAAGCGACCAATGAAAGTATCCTGCAACGTCAGTACCCTCAAGAACAGATTTTTTAAGTCCTTTGAGATAACCGTTAATATAATTGATTCTTTCAGTATCATGAACATGACCGTCGGCTGAGATTTCATCATGACATGACTTTCCGTTTTCTGTAATATATATAGGTTTTTTATATCTGTCATAAAGGAACTTAGTCCCCCAGTAAAGGCAATCGGGTGTTACAGGCCACCTGTAGGGTGCATTTTTAAATCCGCCCGGATCGCTGACTATTTTATGAGTACCGTCACCGGCAGAAACTTTGTGTCCCCAGTAAACATTATGTCCGACAAAATCCAGCGGCTGGCTTATCAATTTCATATCTGAATCGGTAATTTCAGGCATATATTTTTCACATATCTTAAATTCACGTTCAGGGTATTTACCAAAGAAAATTGCATCATTATACCATACAAGACTTCCTATCGCCATATCAGGAGTGTCAAAGCTGAACATTGAATCACGAGCCGCTTCAATATCTTCCTTAGCGTCTGAAGCAGGCATATTCATATTCCCGCAAGGAGCATATCCGATTTTAAGCGGCTGCTTCGCATAGGTTCTCAAGGTCACAACTGCTGCGCCATGTGCTTTAAGCAGATTGTGTGCAGCCTCAAGCAGCTCAGGTACTGTAAGCTTTAAACCCGGAGCAATTCTTCCCTGCTGATATCCGAGACCAAATATTACCTGAGGTTCATTTATGGTCATGAAATATTTTACTCTGTCAGAAAAGTTTTCAGCAACCACTTTTGCATATTCGCTGAACCATCTTACAATTTCAGGATTTCTCCAGCCGCCTAGCTTATCCAGTTCAAGAGGAAGATCCCAGTGATAAAGAGTAATGTACGGTTCTATTCCGTTTTTCAGCAGTTCGTCTATTATATTATTATAAAATTCAATTCCTTTTGGATTGACTTTTCCGATACCCTCCGGAAGAATTCTTGCCCAGTTTAAAGAAAATCTGTAAGCCTTCAGTCCTATTTCCTTCATTACTGCAATATCGTCTTTCCATCGGTGATAATGATCGCAGGCTATATCCCCGTTATCGTTATTATCAATTCTGCCCGGTATCTGACAGAACGTATCAAAAATATTAAGTCCTTTGCCGTCCTCGTAAGCTCCGCCTTCGACCTGATAGGAAGCCGTTGCCGCTCCCCAAACAAAATTCTTTCCGAAATCCATAAATTTCTCCTTTTATAAAAAATTAGTATCTGTTTTATATTTTTTATGATTATCTGACAAATATAGTATAGCAGTCCGTATTTTCTTTTTCAAGAGCAGATTTTGACAACTGTATTATACAATATTGACTTTTTTACGGTATTCAACAGCGGTAAACATTGCATATTAAATTACTGTAAAAAATCTTTGCTTTTTTAATAAAAAGGTGTTATAATAATATACAAATGTAATTTCTATTGGATTTCAGAAAGGAATTCAGATATGGCTATTTATTCTCTCGGCATTGACGTCGGATCAACGACAGTAAAAACTGTTATTATTGATGAAAAGAAAAATATAATTTATTCGGAATATCAGCGTCACTTTTCAAAGGTACGCGAAACTGTAAAAACACAGCTTGAAGCTGTACAGGAAAAATACCCAAACGATACTTTTAAAATCTGCATGACCGGTTCTGCGGGACTGGGGCTTGCCACAGGTGCGGAAATACCTTTTGTACAGGAAGTCAACTCTGCTTTTATAGCAGTAAAGGAAAGAATTCCTGACGCTGACGCTGTTATAGAGCTTGGAGGAGAAGACGCTAAAATTATCTTCTTAACCGGCGGAGTTGAACAGCGTATGAACGGTTCATGCGCAGGAGGAACAGGCGCATTTATAGATCAGATGGCTACTCTCCTTGGAGTTACTGTTACAGAAATGGACAATATGTCGCTTTGTGCTCAAAAAGTTTATCCAATCGCTTCAAGATGCGGTGTATTTGCAAAATCCGATATTCAGCCCCTCTTAAATCAAGGCGCTAAAAGAGAAGACATATGTGCAAGTATTTTTCAGGCTGTTGTTGATCAAACAGTATCGGGTCTGGCACAGGGAAGAATTATTGAAGGTAAAGTTCTTTTCCTTGGCGGTCCGCTTTCATTCCTTAAGGGGCTGAGAAAAGCATTTGTTGATACCTTAGGACTTAAAGAAGGCGAAACAGCGGTATTTCCGAAAGAAGCGCCGGTATTTGTTGCCTTAGGCTGTGCTTTGTTTGCATTTAACAGTCATGACGATTTTACAATTGAATCAGTTATAAAAAAGATCGAAAACGCTAAAACAGGAAACGGTATTGTAACCGGACAGCCGCTTTTCAATTCTAAGGCAGAATATGAAGAATTTATTTTAAGACATAAAAAATGCGACCTCGAATATGCCGATCTGCATACATATAAAGGCAACGCTTACCTTGGTATTGACGCAGGTTCGACCACTACTAAGCTTATTCTTATCACTGAGGACTGCCGTATTTTGTATCAGCACTATTCCTCAAATAAAGGTCAGCCTCTTGACAGAATTGCAGATAAACTGAAAAAGATTTACAGTGAAATGAATCCGGAAATTAAAATTGCCGGAAGTGCAGTCACAGGCTACGGCGAGGATCTTATAAAAGCTGGACTTTCAATAGATTTCGGTATTGTTGAAACGGTTGCTCATTTTAAAGCGGCGTCGTATTTCTGTCCGGAGGTAGACTTTATTATAGATATCGGCGGACAGGATATAAAATGCTTTAAAATCAAAAATCATAGCATAGACAGTATTATGCTAAATGAAGCATGTTCTTCTGGCTGCGGTTCGTTTATCCAGACATTTGCACTTGCTCTGGGATATGATATAGCCGACTTTGCGTCTCTTGGTTTATTTGCGGAAAATCCTGTTGATTTAGGCTCACGCTGTACTGTATTTATGAACAGCAGCGTCAAGCAGGCACAGAAGGACGGTGCAACTGTCGAGGACATCTCCGCCGGACTCTCCTCCTCAATCATTAAAAATGCCGTTTATAAAGTTATCAGAGCAAAATCGCCTGAAGAACTCGGTAAAAATATCGTAGTTCAGGGCGGTACGTTCTTAAATGATGCCGTACTACGAGCTTTTGAAATGGAAATGGGAAGAAATGTGATCCGTCCGGCAATTTCAGGACTTATGGGCGCATTTGGTGCTGCTCTTTACGCTAAAGAAAAAACAAACGGCAGTTCTTCCACAATTTCCAAAGAACTCCTTGAAAACTTTTCATATACTTCAAAATCTGCACAGTGCGGCGGCTGCACAGCAAAATGCGGTCTTAATATTATTACGTTTGCCGACGGCAGAAAATTTATTTCCGGAAACAGATGTGAAAGGGGCGCCGGAAAAGCAATCAGCAGCGAAAACGAAAGTCTTTACGACTTTAAATATAATCTGCTGCTTTCCATGTTTGAACAGCATGTGGAAAATCCAAAAGCTAAGGTCGGACTTCCTCTTGCGCTTAATTTCTATGAACTGATCCCATTCTGGAAAACATTGTTTAACGAATTGGGATTTGAAACAATTATTTCCGATGAAAGCTCAAGGGATATTTATTATCTGGGACAGCATACCATTCCGTCGGACACCGTCTGTTATCCGGCAAAGCTTACCCACGGTCATATTGAAAGCCTGCTGAACAAAAATGTTGATTTTATTTTCTATCCTTGCATGAGTTACAATATTGACGAGGGTGAAAGCGATAATCACTTTAACTGTCCTGTTGTTGCATACTATCCGGAGCTTCTGATTGCTAATAACCCCAGACTTAACAGCGATAATTTTATTTATCCGTATATGGATCTGAACAGGGAAAAGAACGTGACTTCCGTAATGTATGAGATACTGAAAAAATACGGCATCAAAAAGCCTCAGGTCAAGCAGGCGGTAAAAAAATCATATGAAAAGCTTGCAGACTACAGAAATGAAATTTTTAACAGAGGAAATCAGATTATCAGTAAGGCACGTGAAAACGGTCAGAAGATAATCGTACTTTCCGGACGCCCTTACCATATTGATAAGGAAATAAATCACGGAATCCAAAAGCTGATTACCAGTCTGGGTATGGCTGTAGTTTCAGAAGATGCTGTTTTCCAGTACGGTCATTATCCGAATCCAGGAGTTTTAAACCAGTGGAGCTATCATGCACGTCTTTACCGTGCGGCACAGTACGTAACCACACAGCCTGATATGCAGCTTGTACAGCTTGTTTCTTTCGGCTGCGGAATCGACGCTATTACCACAGACGAGGTAAGAGAAATCCTTGAATCAAAAGGCAAACTCTACACTCAGCTTAAAATTGATGAGATCAACAATCTTGGTGCGGCTAAAATAAGACTCAGAAGTCTTGTAGCGGCAATGGAAGAGAAATAGGATTGGAGAAATACTTATGCAATACCCTGTATTCAAGCCGGAAATGAAAGACAGCTATACTATTCTTGTTCCCGATATGCTGCCTGTACATTTCAAGCTTATAATAAACATTTTAAAAAAATACGGATATAATGTAGAACTGCTTCAGACCTCTACAAGAGAGGTCGTGGACGAGGGACTGAAAAATGTCCACAACGATACATGCTATCCGGCGCTGCTTGTAATCGGACAGTTTATTAATGCTCTCAAAAGCGGTAAGTATGACGTTAACAAAACCGCCTTAATGCTCACCCAGACCGGAGGCGGCTGCCGTGCGTCAAACTATATTCATCTGCTCAGAAAGGCACTTAAAAAGGAATTTCCTCAAGTGCCTGTTATTTCCCTGAATTTAAGCGGATTGGAAAAAGGCAACGGACTTGATCTTACCTTACCGCTACTTATAAAAGTTGTTTATGCTGTATTTTACGGTGATTTACTCATGTCCTTATATAATCAGTGCAAGCCTTACGAAATAAACAAGGGTGATACCGATAAAATGAGAGATCTATGGCAGCAAAAGCTCATACCGATTTTTGATAAAAGAGAGTTTCTTAAATGTAAAAAATACTGCCGTATGATGTGTGAAGATTTCGATACAATAAAGCGTACCAAAGAAAAGAAAATCCGTGTGGGAATAGTTGGAGAAATTTATGTAAAATATTCTCCTCTTGCAAACAATCATCTGGAAGAATTTCTGCTGTCTGAAGGCTGCGAGCCTATAGTACCGGCGCTTATGGAATTTGTAATGTATTGCCTTGCCGGTTCCGTTGCAGACGGTAAGCTGTATCAGTTTAAATCTCAGAAAACTCTTTTCAGTAAAATTGGCTATAGCTTTATTCACAAGGTACAGAAAACAGTTATAAAAACTATAAACGAACACGGCGTTTTCGAAGCTCCTCATGACTTTGATCACATAAGAAAGCTTGCCGACAAGTATATCAGTCAGGGAGTAAATATGGGCGAAGGCTGGCTTATTCCTGCCGAAATGGCGGCTCTCGCAGAAACCGGTACGGAAAATATTATCTGTACTCAGCCTTTCGGCTGTCTGCCTAATCATATTGTAGCTAAGGGTATGTCAAGAGTTATAAAACAGGCGTATCCAAACGCTAATATAGTAGCTATCGATTACGATCCCGGCGCTACCAAAGTTAATCAGGAAAACAGAATCAAGCTTATGCTTGCAAATGCAAAAAAATAAAAAAAGGACGGATATGCCGTCCTTTTTCATATTAAATATTATTTAATTGTTAAAATGTTACATAAAGGTTAAAAACGAGTTACATTTTGGTATTACAGATAGTAATATTTGTTTTCAACAGACTTGAAATTGTGGATTTGCGAAGTTTTCCACCTTTTCCACACAGTTTTCCACAGCTTTTACAGTAGTTTTCCACCCTTTCCACACAGTTTTCCACAGTGGTTTAAACAGTTTGCTATTACAGAATGTATATTTATCCGAATCCTGGGAATAATTATTCCTGAAATCAGCTTTCGGAGGTTACAATGATTAAAGGAGTTAACAAAAAAGTTTTGGAGATCAATAATCCTCAAAGTATATATTTTGAAAAAGCGGTACTGTATTTAAAGCCTAATATGAGCAACGCACCGGAAAAACTTATAAGCCGTGAGGCAAACGAGCTTATACGGAGTATGAGTCCTAAACCGCCTAAATACGTATTCTGGCTTAAATTACTGCTTATAATAACAGCCGGATTTCTGGCGTTGGGTTCTGGTATTTATTTACTTTCTGCAATATTATTTTGATTTCGTCTTTATGTAACAAAATATTCTGTAAAATTCTCTTGTAATTTTTCTGTAATAATGTTATAATTAATCTTGTAAACGATTTGTAAAAAAATAAAGATAATTTTGTTGTAAATTTAAATATTGGAAGTAAATTATATATGAATGAAAAAAATATAATCTGCGGAAGGAATCCTGTTCTGGAAGCATTAAAATCAGAAGCTAATATAGATACTGTATATATAAACGGCGAAGGCGGAATTTTAGGCAGAATCCGTTCAATGGCAAAGAAAAACGGAGCTGTAGTAAAGGACGTAAATTTCCAGAAGCTGGAACAGCTGACGCAGGGAGCAGCTCATCAGGGCGTAGCTGCCGTAACAGCATGTGCGGAATATGTATCTGTCGAAGACATACTTGAGATTTCTGCCCAAAAGGGTACCGAGCCATTTATAATTATTTGCGATGAAATCGAAGACCCGCATAATCTGGGCGCTATTATCAGAACAGCCGAAGCTGCCGGTGCAGACGGAATTATTATTCCTAAAAGACGAAGCGCTTCACTTAACGCTACCGTTCATAAAACCTCTGCCGGAGCTGCAAGCTGGGTTCCAGTGGCAAGGGTTTCTAATCTTGCCGGAGCAATTGATAAGCTTAAGGAAAACGGCGTGTGGATCTATGGTACTGACGCTTCCGGTGAAGATTATGACGGTGTTGACCTGAAGGGCAGTATTGCTCTTGTAATAGGCTCGGAAGGGTTTGGCATGGGAAGGCTTATTAAAGAAAAGTGCGATTTTTTACTTAAGCTGCCCATGAACGGAAAAATTACATCTTTAAATGCCTCAGTAGCCGCAGGTATCTTTATGTATGAAGCTGTAAGACAAAGAACAAAGAAATAATTGGAGATTGATATAAATGCCTAAAGATTATAATCTTGACGATATATTAAATGAATATTCCGGAGGATCATCTAAAGCCTCCGTTAAACATAAATCAGCAGAAGTTCAGACGCAAACGAAAATTAACGCTGACAAACCTTATCAGAATACCGGATATATTAAAATACCGGAATACGCAAAAAATGCAGATATAACCGCTGCATTTAATATTAACGAACTGCAAAGCGCAGAAAAAGACATTGTCAAAAAACCGTCACCAAGTCATAAATCAGGAAAATTTGCGGTTTCGGATATTAACAGACCAAACGTCTCTTACATAAATTCTGTAAAGGATATTCAAATAAATAAAGCCGATCTTCCTCCGAGAGCTACCGATTCCATTGAAGGTTACGACGGAGCTGTGGTCACTCAAAATACCTCTGATGAAGTATATGTTCCTAAAGTACGAAAAATGAGTAATTCTACACGTGCCAAGGAAATGCGTGCAAAACGGCGGAAAAAGAAAAAAAAGCAGCCGGAATTTACCTATTCCGTTGAATCTCCGGACGGTATATATACTAACCCCGAAAAGAAAAAAAGAAAATTCATAGTAAAACGTGAAGAAGAAAATAAAAAAGAACCAGAACCTCAAAACGGGATGGTAGAACTGATTGAATCGGCAGCTCCTGAAGCACTGGACGTTCAGATTCCCGAAATTAATCAGCCTTTCAGCGAAGGAATTTTTGAAGAAGATAATATCAAAGGAAAAAAGAAAAAAAATAAAGGCAAATCCTACAGCAAAAAACAGTCGATAAAAGATTACGACAGCTTTGAGGACGCCCGTAAAATAAAAAACGATATTGCAGATATCAGGGGAAATATTTCATTCAGAATTATGGTACTGCTGATAATGACTGTTTTCAGCGTCTACATAGCTGTAGGAGAAACCTTAAAACTTCCGGTACCTGAAATGCTAAGTATCAGCCGTTCACCCGAAATATACTCTTGGGTTCAGATACTGCTGCTTCTGCTTTCAATGATAGTTTCATTCGGAACAATAAAAAACGGCCTGATAAGCTTGATTAAATTCCGTGCAGACAGCGACAGCCTCACAGCGCTTACCTGCATAGCTTCTGCCGTTTCGGCGGTTCCTGCAATACTCGACCCGCAAATGCTCCATAACGAAAAGTTTTTTATTTACACTCCTGTCGCAATATTAAGTCTCCTGATCAATGCCTTCGGAAAACGTCTCATACTCAGCAGAGCGTCTTTGAATTTTGATTTTATTTCCAAGGATTTCAACCGTCATGCAATAGTGTGCGTTGAGGACGTAGACAGAGCGGAAAGCCTTACAAGAGGTACTATCGGAGACTTTCCTATTCTTGCGACAATGAAGCGCACCAATTTTATAAAGGATTTTGCCAAGTATACATATTCTTCCGATACCGGAGATAAATACAGCCGTATAATCGCTCCCATTGTTATGATTTTTTCTTTGCTGTTTTCCGCTGGTCTGACATTCTGGAAAATAGGAACTTTCAATAAAGAAGCCGTATGCTTTGCATTGTTCGTTTTTTCAGCATGCGTCAGCGCATGCGCATGTATGGCAATACCGCTTATTGCTAATATTCCTCTTGAAAAAGCGGCAAAAAAATATGTCAGAAACCATGGCGTTATGCTTGGATATCAAAGCGTTGAAGATTATTATGATATCAATTCAGTTATGATTGACGCCAGCACATTATTCCCCGAAGGTACTATAAATTTATGCTCCATAAAGCTTTTTTCAGGTACTAAAATTGATGAAGCCCTGATAGAAGCAGCCAGTCTGGCGTCTCACGGAAACAGTATTTTAAAAGATCTTTTTAATGATGTTATTTCGGGAAAGCAAAAAATGCTCAGTCATGTTGAAAATTTTGTTTATGAGGACTCAATGGGTCTGTGCGGCTGGATCAATAACAGAAGAATTCTTCTTGGAAACCGTGAGCTTATGAACAGTCATAATATTGAAGGAATCCCTACTAAAACAAAGGAAAATGAATTTACCGAGGGAAATCGGGACGCACTTTATCTTTCCGTTTCGGGCAATCTGGCGGCAATGTTTATAATTGAAGTTACGGCAAGCCCTGCTGTAAAAAAGTGTATGAAACAATTGGAAAAAAATGATATTGCCGTTATTATAAAAAGTGTGGATCCGTTTATTACGATCAGACGTATTTCCTCCCTTTTTAATTATTCAGACGAACTGCTCAAGATCATTCCTCAAAGAATGGTAAAGGATTTTGACGAAGAAACTAAAAAGGTTAAAAAAATAAGCGCTTCTATGGCTTGTTCAGGAAAATTTACTTCCTTTATACAGCTTATTATGGGCGCTAAATCCATAAGAAAAACTGTAGCCGCAGGCGTTGCAATACAGTCTGCATCAGCATTGTTAGGACTGGGCGTCGTGGCTGTCAACTGCGTTTTGAATGCGTTTTCGGATCTATCACCTGCAATGCTTCTCGCTTACCATCTGATATGTACTGTTATAACCGTTTTTGCTATTAAAATAAGAAAACTTTAATGATATGCCGGATCGTTTAACGATTCGGCATTTTACAAAAGGAATATAAAATGGAAAATAAAGAAAAATATAGTTTTTACAAGCAAAAGTTAAAAAAGCAAACACAATCTTTATTGATAATTTCAATAATAATTCTTATCATAAATATTCATTTCGTCACCATGAATTTTACAAGCGCATCGAATATGTATTCTTATTTTACAGTATGGGATATCAAATTATTAAAATATATAACAATAGAAATAATAATTTTTATCTCAACTATGATTATAAATATTATAAGTCTGATTGCAGTAATTTTAGCCAAAAAAGAGAATTTTAATAAAATTTCCAGTCTGCTGTTTACAGGTGAAATTATATGTGCCTGTTCTTTTGGAATTCTGCTTACGCTTTTGTTGGTCTGTGTCCTGAGCTTTATCACGCTTTGCATTGTAACCATAATGCTTGCCGTACCTACGTTATGGGATCTATTTATCGGTAACTCGTTGATATTTTTTCCCATATGTATCGGCGGCATTATATGGTTTATAGAAACTTTAAATATAAAACATACAATTAAAAATATCAGATTTTATGAACAGTATAAGTAATTCAATTTTTTTCCTGACGAAGGTAATTAGTAAAAGGAGTTATATGGAAGATTATTATTTGAAATTAAAAAAACAATCAAATGAATTATTTAAAGTTTCAATAGCCGCAATAATATTACACATTGGTTACGGGTATTTGGGGACATTTTTTTACCTACACAAAAAAATAAGTGAAATAAAATTGTTTACGTTAATATCCAGCAGTGTAATAATAGCTTTTTTAATTATTGTTGCTATTATAAATTTTATTATAATGATGAAAGTAAACAGAAAAAAATTTAAGGATTTAAAAATATTTATTATATCTGTTAAAGTTACCATGCTTCTTTCATGCGCTGCTTATATTGTATTATTAGTAATCGGTATTGGATTATGTATTATATTATGTTTTATTTCAGCATTTCTTCTTGCATATCCGATAATCACAGAAGGCGGAGATTTATTTCGTGAAATGATTTTATTTACTCCAAGCGCCGGCTGCGGAATTTATATACTGTATTTAACAATTAAACTAGAAAATACATTGAAAAAAATCAAATCGTCCACACAAACCAAATAAAAATTATGTGCAAAATAGACAAAATACAAGCTCAATTTTAATAAAATATGTAGAATATTTTGCAAATAGTTGAAATAATAAATAAAATCCAGTATAATATTAAGTGTGTTATTGTACAATTTGATAAAAGGAGCGAAACCACAATGAAACGTATAAAAAATATAACTCTGGCAGGACATAACGGTTCAGGAAAGACTTCACTTGCAGAAGCGCTGCTTTATAAAGTCGGAGTTTCCGACAGACTTGGCAAAACAACCGACGGAACAACAATAATGGATTTTGATCCGGAAGAAGTAAAAAGAAAAATTTCAATAGGCAGCTCTGCGGCAGCCTTTGACTATGAAGATATAAAGGTAAATCTCATTGATACTCCCGGACTTTTTGATTTTGCAGGAGAAATGATTCAGGGAATATCCGCCGCCGATACGGTTATGATAACTGTTTCAGCAAAATCAGGCGTTAAGGTCGGTACAAAAAAAGCGTATAAAGAAGCTGTAAAACAGAATAAATCTAAAATGTTTGTAGTAACAAAGATCGACGATGAAAACGCTAATTTCTATAACGTGCTTACAGAACTTAAAACCGTATTCGGTCCTACAGTTTGCCCTGTTGTAGTACCTGTTATTGAAAATGAAAAAATTGCTTCTTACGTAAATCTTATAGAAATGAAAGCGTATAAATACGATGATAAGGGCAATACAATTGAAACTGAAATGCCTGAAATTGAAAAAATGACTTATCGTATCGATGGTCTGTTGGAGGCTGTAAGCGAGGCTGTTGCCGAAACTGACGAAGCATTAATGGAGAAATTCTTTGAAGGTGAACCGTTTACTCAAAAAGAACTGATCGACGGTATACACAACGGTATGAACAATGGCATAATTACTCCTGTCGTATGCACATCAGCCGTTAATTTATCCGGTATTGATATGCTTTTAAAAGAAATTGCACTTCTTATTCCGTCCGCAGATGAGTCTGAACCGGTTGAAGCAGCATTAGGAGATGATTTGATACAAATTAAATGCACTACAGAAGAACCTCTGTCTGCATTCGTATTTAAAACCGTAGCTGACCCGTTTATCGGAAAAGTGTCGTATATTAAAGTCATGTCGGGCATACTGAAAGCAGATTCAACAGTTTTTAATTCTTCAACAGGAGAAAATGAAAAAATCGGTAAGCTTTATTTTATGAAAGGCAAACAACAAACTGAAACATCAGAAGCAACCGCCGGCGATATTGTAACCGCAGTTAAAATTAATGCGTCTACTTTTGATACTCTTTGCTCTCCGGAACGTAAGGTTTTATTTGAAAAATTATCTCTTCCTGTTCCATGCTATTCAATGGCAGTATGCAGCGCACAGGGTGATGAAAGCAAAATTTCAACCGGCATTCAAAGAATACTTGACGAAGACAAAACCTTAAAATACGAACAGAATGAAAGTACTAAAGAACAGATTTTAAGCGGTCTGGGCGAACAGCACCTTGAGGTTACCGTATCCAAGCTGAAAAACAAGTTCGGTGTTGATATTGAACTGAAAGAACCTAAAATCGCATACAAAGAAACTATCCGTCGCAAGGTCAAAGCTGAAGGAAAGTACAAGAAACAAACAGGCGGACACGGTCAATACGGTCATGTATGGATCGAATTTGAACCTTGTGTAAGCGATTCGCTTATATTCGAAGAAAAAGTATTCGGCGGAGCAGTGCCAAAAAACTACTTCCCTGCGGTTGAAAAAGGATTGCAGGAATCCGTAAAAAAAGGCGTACTTGCCGGCTGCCCCGTTGTAGGACTCAAAGCAATACTTGTAGACGGCTCATATCACCCTGTCGATTCATCGGAAATGGCATTTAAAACAGCCGCTTCCCTTGCGTATAAGGAAGGTCTGAAACAGGCCGAACCGGTAATGCTTGAACCGATCGGAAATCTTAAAGCAGTCGTACCGGACGAAAATACCGGAGATGTTATGGGTGAACTTAACAAACGCAGAGGAAGAGTTCTGGGAATGGAACCATACGAAGAAGGTATGACTGAAATTTCTGCTGAAGTTCCCATGAGAGAAATGCATAGCTTTACTATGTACCTAAAACAAGTCACAAGAGGTATGGGAAGTTTCACATTCGATTTTCTGAGATATGAACAACTGCCTGCAAATCTTGTAGCAGAAGTTATTACAGAAAGTATTCAAGAATAAATGAAATATAAAAACTGCAAAAATCTTATTGGTTTTTGCAGTTTTATTGTTGCCATTAAAAAAATAAAGTGATATAATATTATATGGTGATGAAATATGTCAATAAAAATGTCGAACACAGAGCTGTTTAAAAGATATTTGCTTTTTATTATCAGTCTGTTTTGTACGGCTATGGGAGTAAGTCTGGCTGTAAAAGGAGGTCTTGGCACATCTCCTATATCGTCTGTTGCCTATGCTCTCAGTTTAAATACTCCCATATCCCTTGGATATCTGCTGTTTATCTGGAATATGACGCTTCTTTTACTTCAAATAATTATTCTGCGAAAGGATTTCCAAAAAATACAGCTTATGCAAATTCCCTTATCACTTATTTTCGGTTGGTTTACAGATTTTTCAAAATACATAATATCAGCTGATTCAGTTCCGAACCACTACACTGTAAGATTAATATTAACTGTAGTCGGAATGATAACAGTGGCATTGGGCGTTACTCTTTCAGTCATTGCAAATGTGGTACTTAATTCAGGTGAAGGCTTTGTCAAAGCAATATCTGATAAACTACATTTAAAATTTGGTAATGTGAAAATTGCTTTCGATATATCATGTGTAATCATGGCAGCGGTCATCTCATTAATACTATCACATAAAATTCAAGGAGTTCGTGAAGGAACATTTATAGCTGCATGTTTTACAGGAATAATTGTAAAATTCCTAATGAAAACTCTAAATAAACCCGTATGCCGTTTATTGAATATTAAAAATTAATAAAAATGCGCTCTTCAATTGAAAAGCGCATTTATTTTTAATCATTATTGTTTTCTGTAGTAATTGGTTCAGCTTCAATAGAGACCTTTTGCAATCCTACTGCCCACACCTTATCATAATTGGGGAAACTGATAGTTGCATCCGCTGTAAAATTACTGCTCTGAACCGTATATTTCAGCAGATCAACAGAAACCAGAATATCCTTTTCCGTTATTTCAGCGATATCCTCCTCAGGTCCGATAATGTCAAAGACAAGTCCGTAGGAATTTACCGTACAATTATAATTGGTTGGGGCATTTAAAATAGATATATCGTTTACTGTTACTGTCTTTTTGGCAAGTCCGTCAGTATTAAGCTTGACCGTTACCGTCGAGATATTTGAAAGATTCTTATAATTTTCAGGAATCTCCAGTTCAAACGACTTATTGAAATCCCAATCAATATCATACAGAGGAATAGAACCAATATTCCATGTATTGATTTTTTCAAGCTCAGTATTCGGAGACGCAACGTTTATTGTATTAACATTCATTTCCAGACTTAATGAGTCAGCGTCAAAATTTGCGGGAGCATATCTCAGATCATAACTCAGATCCAATTTTTTTTGCATATAAACCGGTATATCAATAGTAAAATCATTTGTATTAAATGTAATATTTTTAGTATCTATCTTTGATTCATTTTTGTCATACAAAACAACTTCCGAGCTGTGAAATGTGTATGCAGTGTCAAGCTCCTGTTCATTGTTTACAATTACCGCAGCCTTATCAATTTTATCCAATTGAGTTGAAGGACCTGAAACTTCTATTACATTAGGAGTACATTTAAAATCACCGTTATCCATATAAAGACCTTCAACGGCTTTTATGTTAGGAGCTTCAACAGAAAGTTCAAATTCTCTTGTGTCAATTTTATCGAACATTACCGCCATAGTAGATGGACTAACGCTGGTAACGTCAAATTTTACATCTGACTTTTTACTTATAACATTAATCTTCAAATACTTTTCTCCGGCGGAAGTTACATTTTCCACAACAGCCGAAGCGACAAGATCGTCAGCCGAAAGACTTCCAATGCTTGAACGGTTACCCTGAATTGTTACAGTAACTTTTTTAGTTTCATAGCTTATAACGCTCAATCCGTTTTCCTCGGCAGACGTCCCTGTAATATCCACTTCAACCGGTATGTTGCTTAATGTTTTAGGCGTTGTAGGATACACCGTTATTGAAATAATAAACCAAGCGATAATAGCAATAAGAACTGAGTATATAATCATTGCTGGATTAGTGGTAAGTGCGCTCCGGAGATTATTCATAATATTTTTAACATACTTCACTTTTTACCATCTCCTTTTGAACGAAAACCTTTCCTTACCGGAAGTTTTTTCTTAGAGTCCACAGGCTTTGGAATAACTGCCTCATGAAGATATTCATTTAATCTGAACCGTGTAAAGTCACGGACGAGCACACCATTTTCCGCAACAGAAATTTGTCCGGTTTCCTCAGAAACCACAACAATAACCGCATCGGAATTTTCACTCATTCCAATTGCCGCTCTGTGTCTTGAACCAAGCTTTTTATTTATAAGTTCTTCCTTTTGAGGCTTAGGCAAAAAACATGCCGCTGCAAGAATAATTCCGTCTCTGATAATTACTGCTCCGTCATGAAGGGGCGTATTAGGATAAAATATATTTCCGAAAAGCTCTTTACTGGGTTTGGCGTTTATTATTGTTCCGTTTGCTATCTGTTCTCCGAGCTTAGTTTGTCTTTCAATTACAATCAACGCACCCGTTTTTGTAGAGGATAAGTCCATACACGAATCACATATGGCTTCTATGGCATTATTCCACTGAGACGTTAATTCATCTGAAGAACCTGAAAAATTAAATAAATTTACTCCCAGCTTTGTACGCCCCGCTTTTTCAAGTGCTCGCCTGATCTCAGGCTGAAACATAATAAGTATGGCAAGAATGCCTACGTTCAAAATACTTTTTACTATATATGAAATTGATTTCAATCCGATAAAAGTGCTTACAAGATATGCGGCGGCAATAAGTAAAATTCCTTTAACCAGTTGTCCTGCACGAGTTTCTTTTATAAATTTTATAAGTATGTATATCAGATACGACATAAGAAGCATGTCAATTATGTCCATAAAAGTTATCGACTGCAAAACATTCCATACCATATTTATGCCATTTTTTATTGCGTACATAACTCACTCCCCTTCCTTTTCTACCATTTACTATGTACAGAGGGGCCTTGCCCCTCCGTATTATCCTAATATAATTTTACCATAAATACAGATAATTTCAATAGTTTTTATTATATTTTCTGTATTTTTTTTATAGTTTTCACAAGACTTTCAACTTGCTGTTCGTTATTAAAAACAGACGGAGCAAATCTTACAGTCCCGTCCGGCGTACCAAGAGAATAATGAGCAAGCGGAGAACAATGAAGACCTGCTCTCAGGCAAAAACCGTACTGATTCAGCTTATCTGCTGCATCCTCCGGTTTCATATCCGGAATATTAAATGAAACAATAGGAACATATTCAACTCCCGGATTACGGTAAATCACGGTTTTTGTATCTGCAAGACCCTTTATAAATTTTCGGCATAGTTTATCTTCATGCTGAAAAATTTTATTCGGTCTCATGTCCCTTACAAATTCTATTCCATACTTCAAGGCAATTATTCCTACAGTATTAACTGTACCGCTTTCAAATCCATCGGGAAGCATATCCGGATGCTCAAGATTCAGCGCCGAGCTTCCGGTACCGCCCTGAATCAACGGAGTTAAATTATATTTTCCATCGCTTATAAGAAGTCCTGTTCCCGTAGGACCGTAAAGACCCTTATGACCGGCAGTACACAAAAAATTTATTCCATCGGACATTTTTATATCAAGAGTTCCGCACGCCTGTGCTCCGTCCGCAATAAAGCAGATATTTTTTTCCTGACATAATTTCCCGATTTCCTTATACGGCATTATCTGTCCGGTAACATTACCGGCAATTGTACACACAATTGCTTTGGTATTATGATTTATAAGCGAACGGAAATTATTGACCGTCTCAGCAGGATCGTCTGAAACTTCGGCTATACTGAAGGTACATTTTCTTTTTTTAGCCAATGCATAAACCGGTCTTGCGGAAGAATTGTGTTCTATTCCGCTTATTATTATATGACCGCCTGACGACATTATTCCCTGAATCGCAAAGTTCAGCGCATGAGTACAGTTAGCTGTAAAAATTACATTTTCTGTCTGAGCGCCGAAAAAGTCAGCGGCAGTCTGCCTTGTATCAAAAACCTTTTCGGAAGTTAATAAGGTAAGCGTATGACCTCCCCTGCCTGCGTTTCCACCATATTGCTTTACCGCTTTAAAAATCGCATTTGCAACAGAAACGGGCTTTGGAAAAGTCGTTGCTGCATTGTCAAAATTAATTGTCATTGCGGCATCGCGCCTCCCAATAGCTTTCCGTATGCGATATTATATTTATCTAAAAATGCAATCACTATTTCAGGAGCTCCGTTAACAACGATCATATGAGTGCAACCGTTTTCTGAAACGTTTGCGGCTCTTTTGACCGTGCATGTAAAGCCCTGCTCATTGAACATACGCTTTGCTTTAATGGCAAGTGTAACAGAGGGCATAGAGACTGCTGTCGTATTCATAGTATCACCCCTTCTTTGAGAATTTGTGTTCACAGGCATTTACTCCTGCAAGCACAAATTCTGAACGCAATCTTCTAAGGCAGCCATTTACAGTATTGCCTTAATGCTATTCTTCCTGATGATACTATTATATGCCGGAAATTATATACTGTTCTTATTTTCGACAAGAAGCAGTACACAGTGAGCCGCCATACCTGAACCGTCTCCTGTAAAACCCATTTTTTCTTCTGTAGTAGCTTTAACGCTGACTTGTGAGATTTCGCACCCGCAGGCTTTAGCTATATTTTCTCTCATTTGTTCTATGTAAGGAGAAAGCTTCGGCGCCTGCGCTAAAACCACGGCGTCCAAATTGCCGAGCTTATATCCTCTATTAATAATGAGTCTGTATACATGCTCTAAGAGTTTTATACTGTCTGCGCCCTTATACTCCGGATCGTTATCGGGAAAATGTTTTCCAATATCTCCCAATGCAAGTGCTCCTAAAAAAGCGTCCATTACAGCATGTGTAAGAACGTCAGCGTCTGAATGTCCTAAAAGTCCTTTTTCGTAAGGAATCTCTACTCCTCCTAAAATAAGCTTTCTGTTTTCTGTCAGCCTATGTACATCATATCCGTGTCCTATTCTCATTATATTTAATCCTCCTGTAAAAGAAGTTGGGCTATTTTTATATCTTCGGGAGTTGTGATTTTAATATTTTTGTAATCTCCTGTGGTCATGCAGACCTTAACTCCTATTGCCTCCATAAGCTGACAGTCATCGGTAAAATCCAACTCATGCTCAAGGGCAAAATCTACGCCTTCAAAGTAAAGCCTACGCTTAAACACTTGAGGAGTTTGTGTTATGTAAAGAGAAGGACGGTGCGGAGTATCTTCAATAAGACCGTCATGAACGATCTTTATAGTATCCTTAACAGGAACTCCCAATACCGCTCCGCCGAAAACGGAAGCGTCCTTTATTGTTTTTTCAATATGTGCAGGATTTACAAGGGGTCTTGCGCCGTCATGAACAGCAATCATTTCAGTATCGGGACTGATTTTTCTAAGTCCGTTTATAACGCTCTGCTGACGGGTAATGCCGCCCTGTGCAAAGCCGTGAAGTTTTGTAATACCAAGACTATCAGCCGTTTTGCGTATTTCTTCTTCGTCCTGACTGCGGCAGACTACAACTATATCGGTAATACTTTCGCATTTTTGAAAAGCTGTAAGAGTACAGCCTATAACATTGGTTTTTCCAAGGGGAAGCAGTATTTTATTTACGCCCTGCATACGGCTTGAATTGCCGGCGCATACGATTATTGCAGATGTATTCATTATATTCTCCGTTTCCATAGATTTTGATGATTCTGTGATTAATCAATTCAACTCGGACTTTAAATTTAATCGTTATTATTCTGTATCTTCATCGTGCCAAATACAATAATAGTCATCTTCGTCTCCCCATGCGTCCAACCCATCAGATTGACCAACATACAATAATTCATCATTACGAATGATGATTAAGCATTGATGTTCAGGTTCCCAGGGACAATCACATTCTATTCCATATCCTATTCCGTCACCTTTCGGCGGATAAACATACAGTGTTGGTTCGGAAAGATATTCAATAAGATTCCTGCCTGATTTATAGCCTTCCATAACAGGTTCAATCTCATTAACGATTTCATCGTATATCCCCATTTCTTTCCACTCGGAATACATATACAGAAAAAATCTTACAAGATATTCTTGCAATTTAAGGAGCATATCAATATTATTATTTAAGCTATTGTAGTGTGCGATACATTTTTCAGCATACTCAACTGTTGCACCGTCATCAATAAATATTGAAACAGCCATTTCTCCCTTAAATAGCGAGGTTGAATTGAATTTTCCATCAGCAAACCAACCATTTTCATCAGTTTGCAAATCTTTGATAACTGACATCTTTCTTCTCCTAATCATTTTATATTATGTAATTCCACATTCAACAAAATTATAATAAATCAGAATTTGCGGTTAAGTTAGTCAAACAATAATCAGGTCGACAACTGATGATAAACCAAATTCAGAAAAATATTCCTTTGCACTTTCTTTTATTTCAGAAAAACTGATTGAATTTGAATCCAGAAAATCATCATCTTTTTCGCAAAGATGAGAATAAACAATCAGACCTATAAGAAGATCATCTTTAGTTTTGTCAAGTGTATTTAAATACATATTTGAAATAGCATTTTTTATATTGCCGTTGTCTATTTCCATGATAAGTTCATCAGATAAAGCTTGTTTTTCTTTGTTCTGAAATTCCATAGAAGCAGGTGTTTCGGTATCCAGTCCGAATATCAGCTTCATTGCCGCAGCAACACATTCTTTAATCTGTCTGATTATATAATCCTGTTCAAACATATTGTGTCATTCTCCCTTTATAAATTCCGATTTATCTTACTATCCATACTCAGCAAAATTGAAATATATCAATTATAATTATAACATTTTACCGGCCTTGTGTAAAGAAAAAAGAACAAAATTTACAAAAAAGCCTGCGGCAAACGCAGGCTTGATATTCAAACACTTATACCGATTTCTATTGCTCTGAGATTAATGCCCAAAAGATTACTTCTCTTAGGAGGTATGCATTTTTCCAGTGCCTTTTTTATGGTCTCAAAGGAAAACAGACCGCTTTCCTTAATCATCTTTCCAATTAAAATAATGTTTGCAGTCCCGTTGATATTATTGTCCGTTGCAAGCTGTGTAGCCGGAATATAATGACACTCCACATCTTTTCTTTCACTTTTGAGAGAAACAAGAGTACTGTCAATAAACGCCTTACCGCCGGCTTTTACTTTATTAATAAATTTTTCAAATGACGGCTGATTCATCGCCATCATCAAATCCGGTTCAGTTACAAGCGGAGAAGCAATAGGTTCGTCTGAAATGCATACGGAACAGTTTGCCGTTCCTCCCCTCATTTCAGGACCGTATGACGGCAGCCATGAAAGTTCCTTTTTATCCATAAGACCACAGTAAGCAAGAACCTTTCCGGCAAACAAAATACCCTGACCGCCGAATCCTGCCAGTAAAATTTCCTTATTCATTTTTTATCCTCCGTTTCCGTTATATCCTTATATACTCCAAGAGGAAAATAGGGAATACATTCAGTTCTGAGCCTTTCCATTGATTCAATAGGCGTAAGTCCCCAGTTAGTAGGGCAGGTCGAAAGAATTTCAACTATAGAAAAACCTCTGTTATTTTTCTGATTATCAAATGCCTTTCTGATAGCATTTTTTGTTTCTCTTATATGGGGTACGCTGTCAACGGAAGTTCTCTGCGCCAGCGCAACGCCGTCCAGAGCGGAAAGCATCTCACATATTTTCACAGGAAATCCGGCAGTTTTAGTGTCACGTCCGTAAGGAGTAGTCTGCGTCACCTGACCCGGAATAGTAGTAGGCGCCATCTGACCGCCTGTCATTCCGTAAATAGTATTGTTTACAAAGATGACCACAATGTTTTCGCCTCGTGTAGCGCTGTGTACAGTTTCGGCAGTACCGATAGCCGCAAGGTCACCGTCTCCCTGATAGGTAAAAACATATTTATCAGGCAAAGCTCTTTTTACTCCTGTTGCAACAGCCGGAGCACGTCCGTGAGGAGCTTCTATCATATCGCAGGCGAAGTAATCATAAGCCATTACCGAACAGCCTACCGGACACACGCCAATAGTATCCCCTTCAATGCCCATTTCGTCAATTACCTCGCAGATAAGTCTGTGAATTATTCCGTGAGTGCAGCCGGGACAGTAATGCATTGTTGTGTCAAGGAGAGACTTCGGTTTTTCAAATACCACTGCCATTACTGAACACCTCCCAGTTTTTTAATTTCATTAAGTACTTCGTCAGGAGTCGGAACAACACCGCCGGTTCTTCCGTAAAAATGTACGGGGATTCTGCATTCAACGGCAAGCTTAATATCGTCTACCATTTGTCCCATACTCATTTCGGTGACAAGAATTTTTTTTGCGTTTTCGGCAGACTTTTTTATAATATCGGACGGGAACGGCCAAAGCGTAATCGGACGTACAAGTCCTGCCTTTATTCCAAGCTCTCTTGCACTATGAACGGCAGATTTTGCAATTCTTGCTACAGCGCCATATGCGGCAACTATAATATCAGCGTCCTCTGTCATATATGTTTCCGCCTCCGGGCATTCTCTTTTTACAATTTCATATCGCTTGTATCTTTCAAAATTCAGCTTTTCCAGTTCATCTGCCTGTAAAAACAGTGAATTTATAATATTATGAGGACGTTTATTTCCGTGACCGTTTGTCGCCCACGGCTTGTCAGTCCGGTTATTTTGGATTTCCGGAAAGGAAACAGGTTCCATCATCTGACCTAAAAGACCGTCTGCAAGGATCATTGCCGGCATACGGTATTTATCAGCATTATCAAACGCTTTAATAACCATGTCGACCATTTCCTGAACAGATGACGGTGCATATACAAGCAGCTGGAAATCTCCGTGTCCTAAAGCCTTTGTAGCCTGCCAGTAGTCCGACTGTGAAGGCTGAATACCTCCAAGACCCGGACCGCCTCTCTGAACATTTATAATAACGCACGGCAAATCGCTTCCCGCAATATACGAAACTCCCTCTGACTTAAGGCTTATACCCGGTGAAGATGATGAGGTCATAGCTCTGACTCCGGTAGACGCCGCTCCCAGAACCATATTTATTGCGGCGATTTCAGATTCTGCCTGAAGAAAAACTCTTCCCTCTTTTGGCATTCTCTTTGCCATATATGCGGCAATTTCCGTTTGAGGTGTTATAGGATAGCCGAAGTAACAGCGGCAGCCCGCTCTGATTGCAGCTTCGGCAAGGGCTTCATTGCCCTTCATTAAATTTCTTTCCAATCAAAAAACTTCCTTTATTCTTTATATTTGCTGACTTTAATAGCGCAGTCCGGACATATCAAAGCGCACATCGCACAGCTTACACATGCTTCCTGATCTATACATGCGGCAGTAAAATAACCTTTACTATTTCTTGCATCTTTCTGAATAACCACAATTTTTTTAGGACAGGCCGTCGTACACAGTCCGCATCCTTTACATTTATCGGAAAGTACTTCCATTTTTATCATAGATAAAAAATCTCCTTTCTTATTTATCCCACAAAGGCTTTACAAACAGTTCCACTTCTGTTTTAGGAGAAATATTTATATCAATACCTTTTCTATAAGCGGTAAATACAAGAGGAAGTCCGGTTTCCTCTGAAATTTTCACTGCAAACTCATGGGATTTTTCTATTTCTTCGGCAGAAGTTTCATAACCAAGTGAGGAATTATTAATAATTCCCGTATGTTTTATCCTTGCCGCCTGTTCAATTTCATACATAAGCTGAACTGCCTCTGCCGGAGTTTTGGTAAGATACCGATAGCAGTTTATGACATACAGCATGTCCGTCTGCTCTTTCATTGAATCGATCAAGGGAGCATATCTGCCAAGGGCGTAAGCTCCGGCGTCATCACCGCCTACGTCTATAACAACATGACTGCTTTCGGAAATTATTCTTTCCATATCAAAGTTTACCGCAGGGATATCAAGATTGCTTCCGGCGTACATAGGGGCAATCATCTCTATACTGTTTTTTTTCAAAAGCTCCGGAAAATCCGAGGTTCTGAAATACGGATTTACGATGTCAAGATCCACAATGGATACTTTTTTATTGTTCTGTGCCAGTCTAAGAGCGGTATTAAGTGCAATTGTAGTTTTTCCGCTGCCGTAATGACCGGTTATAATATTAATCTTTTTCATATTTTTATTATAGCTCTCCTATGAACAGTTATTCTGTCGAAACAGCAACTGTTCTTAATTTTCATTATAGCACAAAAATTATTTAATTCAATAGAAAAAATTAATTTTCACTGTTTTTTCACTATGTATGTTAATTTTTAACGGTTAAAATTTAAATATTATTATGCAAAACACATAAATTGTGATTTTCTTGACAAACACCATGTATTTGATGTAAAATATAATAGATAAACTTGAAAGGACTGATTGCAATGGGTTTAACATTAACCGAAAAAATATTAAAGGCTCACCTTGTCGACGGTGAAATGGTAAAAGGAAAAGAAATAGGAATAAAAATCGACCAGACTCTTACTCAGGACGCTACAGGTACAATGGCATATCTTGAATTTGAAGCTATGGGAGTCCCAAGAGTAAAAACCGAAAGAAGCGTTGCGTACATAGACCACAATACTCTGCAGAACGGTTTTGAAAATGCCGATGACCACAGATTTATCGGCAGTGTTGCAAAGAAACACGGTATTTATTTTTCACGTCCGGGCAACGGTATCTGCCATCAGGTTCATCTGGAACGTTTTGGTATTCCGGGCAAAACTCTTATCGGTTCTGACAGCCATACTCCTACCGGCGGCGGTATCGGTATGATTGCAATCGGCGCAGGCGGTCTTGATGTTGCGGTTGCAATGGGCGGCGGCGCTTATTACATCACATGTCCTAAGGTAGTGAAGGTAGAACTTACAGGCAAGCTTTCTCCTTGGGTAGCTGCGAAAGACGTTATTCTCGAAGTTTTAAGACGTCTTTCTGTTAAAGGCGGCGTAGGCAAAGTAATTGAGTACTGCGGTGAAGGCGTTAAAACACTTTCAGTACCTGAAAGAGCTACTATTACAAATATGGGCGCTGAACTTGGCGCTACAACTTCTATTTTCCCGTCTGATGAAATTACAAGGGAATTCTTAAAGGCTCAGCAAAGGGAAGACGTATGGACAGAGCTTTCAGCTGACGCTGACGCAGTATATGACGAAGAACTTACAATCAATTTAAGCGAACTTGAACCGCTTGCTGCATGTCCGCATTCTCCTGACAATGTAAAATCAGTAAAGGAAATCGGCAAGATCAAAATCGATCAGGTTTGTATCGGTTCATGTACAAATTCATCTCTTATGGACATGCTCAAGGTGGCACACATCTTAAAGGGAAGAACTGTTCACCCTGATGTTTCTCTTTCAATTGCTCCGGGTTCAAAGCAGGTTCTTAATATGCTTGCCGAAAACGGCGCTCTTTCCGTTATGATCGACGCAGGCGCAAGAATTCTTGAAAGTGCATGCGGACCTTGCATCGGTATGGGACAGTCTCCTAATTCAAAGGGTATTTCTTTAAGAACATTCAACAGAAACTTTGAAGGACGCTCCGGTACAAAGGACGGTCAGATTTATCTGGTATCTCCTGAAGTTGCTGCCGCTTCCGCAATTGCAGGTGTTTTCACAGATCCAAGAGAACTGGGAGATATGCCTGAATTCAAGCTCCCGGAAGTATTTAAAATTAATGACAACATGGTCGTTCCTCCAATTGCCGAAGCAGAAATGGACAGCGTTGAAATATTAAGAGGACCTAACATCAAGCCTTTCCCTGAAACATCTCCTCTTGACGCTTCAATTGACGCAGGGGTTTCACTGAAAGTCGGCGACAATATCACAACAGACCATATTATGCCTGCCGGAGCTAAGATTCTTCCTCTGCGTTCAAATATTCCTGCTATTTCACAGCACTGCTTTACAATCTGTGACGAACAGTTCCCGTCAAGAGCCAAGGAAATGGGCAAAAGCATTATCGTAGGCGGATCAAACTACGGTCAGGGTTCTTCAAGAGAACATGCCGCTTTAGCTCCTCTTTACCTGGGCATCAAGGCTGTACTTGTTAAATCATTTGCAAGAATCCACAGAGCAAACTTAATTAATGCAGGTATCCTGCCGCTTACATTCGTAAACGAAGCAGACTATGACGCAATTTCACAAGGCGACGAGCTGGTACTTGATAATGTAAGAGCAGAAATTGAAGCAGGAAAATCCGAGCTTACTGTTGTAAACAAAACAACAGGTAAGGAAATCCCTGTACTTTGCGAACTCAGCGGACGTACTAAGGACATTATTCTTGCAGGCGGTCTTCTTGACTATACAAGAGAATCTATGAAGTAATTTATGTTAAGTCATAGGATAAATACATGGCTATTGATATATCAAACAGACGAGACGGTCCTATACGGCGTATAGCCATCCCTTCGCAAAGAAAAAAAGGCTTTACTTCAGACATTCTAAAACTTATTGCCGTAATTGCAATGGTTATCGACCATATTGCATGGGCATTCATATCTTTTAACAGCATTGCAGGGCAGATCATGCATGTTATCGGACGGCTCACCGCTCCGATAATGTGTTTTATGATTGCGGAGGGCTATTACAAAACCAATAATGTAAAAAAATACGCTCAGAGACTTGGGATATTCGCTCTGATATCTCACATCCCATACACTTATTTTCATACGGGAAAATTTGAAATTATCAGTACTACAAGCGTGATCTTTCCTCTTTTTATGGGACTAATCGCATTAATTGTTCGGGACAATCCTAAATACGAAACTTCTGTAAAAAACATGATAATTCTTCTTATCTGTCTAGTCTCTATGTTCGGCGACTGGGGTGGGATTGCCGTTGTATGGATTTTGATTTTCGGAAGCAGACACTATTCCAGAAAAACTCAAATGCAGTATTTTTGTGTTTCTACAGCAATTATGATCGTTTTAAATATAATATTCAACGCAGTTTACGGCTGCTGGTACAATAATCTGTTTCAACTTGGAATATTTCTTGCAGTCCCGCTACTAATAAACTATAACGGTATAAGACGAAGCGGAAAATCCTATAAGTGGTTTTTCTATATTTTCTATCCGGCACACCTTCTACTGCTTGCCGTAATCAGATATGCAATATTATAAAAGGAGAATTTTATGGGGCTTTTTGAAAGATTGTTTAAAACTGACAAAAATGAAAATGAAAAAAAGGATCTTTCGTACATTTACAAAATTACGGAGCTAATAACTAATAATAATTCCGGCATAATAAATGCATTAAAAGAAAATATTATGAAAAGTGATTCCGACGATGATTGTTGGCTGGGCATGGTTGATTTACTGGACGAAGAAGGTTATGCGTTTGGTATTGATTATAAATGTGAGCTTGAAGATTTTTTATGGGCATTGAAACAGTTAAAAACTTACAGTCTTATCGACATAAACCTTTCTTCGCTAAATCTTATCGAAAATGAAAATGTTGAATCATGGGGTGAAGAAATTAATACCGCTTTAGGCGGCAGAGCATATATTTGTATGATTGATATTGACAGTGACAGCTATGAACTGATTATAGTTAACGCTGATGTATATGAAAAAATTTCACATATTGCGGAAAGCAATGGGCATACAATCGACGATTTATAATTTATCAGGGAGGAAAAAACAATGGCAAAAATTCAAATGAAAACACCGCTGGTCGAAATGGACGGCGACGAAATGACAAGAATCCTTTGGAAATGGATCAAAGAAATTCTTCTCGAACCTTATATCGACCTGAACACAGAGTACTATGACCTTGGTCTTGAGTACAGGGAAAAAACAAAGGATAAGGTTACTTTCGACAGTGCCGAAGCAACTAAAAAATACGGAGTTGCCGTTAAATGTGCAACAATTACTCCGAATGCCGCAAGAATGCCTGAATATAACCTGACAGAAATGTGGAAGTCCCCTAACGGTACGATTAGAGCGATTCTGGACGGTACTGTTTTCAGAACTCCTATTCTTGTAAAGGGCATTACACCGTATATCCCTACATGGACTAATCCTATTACTATTGCTCGTCATGCATACGGCGATGTATATAAAAATACAGAAATGCAGGTTAAAGGCGGCGGTAAGGCTGAGCTTGTATTCACAGATAAGAACGGAAATGAAACAAGACAGACTATCCATGAATTTGACGGCGACGGTATCATTCAGGGTCTTCACAATATTGATAAAAGTATCGAAGGCTTTGCAAAGTCATGCTTTAACTACGCTCTTGATACAAAGCAGGACGTATGGTTTGCTACAAAGGATACTATTTCCAAAAAATATGACCACAGATTCAAGGATATATTCCAGGAAATCTTTGACGCAGAATATAAGGAAAAATTTGAAGCAGCAGGTATTGAATATTTCTATACTCTTATTGACGACGCAGTTGCAAGAGTTATCCGTTCAAACGGCGGCTACATCTGGGCATGCAAAAATTATGACGGCGACGTTATGTCAGATATGGTATCAACCGCATTCGGAAGTCTTGCAATGATGACCTCTGTTCTGGTTTCTCCTGACGGTGTATATGAATATGAAGCTGCTCACGGAACAGTTCAGAGACATTATTACAAATACTTAAAGGGTGAAGAAACATCTACAAACTCAGTTGCAACAATCTTTGCATGGAGCGGTGCTCTGAGAAAAAGAGGCGAGCTTGACGGTAACAACGAGCTTATGGATTTTGCCGACAAACTTGAAAAGGCTACGATTCAGACAATTGAAGACGGAGTTATGACAGGCGATCTGTATCTGCTTTCAAGTCTTGAAAACAAAAAGAAAGTTGATTCAAAAACATTCCTTGAAGAAATCAACAACAGACTTTCTGTACTTATGAAATAAATAAAAAATAAAGATATAATTAACAAATTTCGGCGTCCGCAGCCGTAAAAAGCGGAAACCGCAGCGTATTCCGAATAAAAATGAAATATGCATTCGTCATGAAGAAATATTCGGAATACTGTATGCGGCGGTGGAGATAAATATGTCAAAGTCCTTGGTTTCATCACCGGTAATAAAGCGTTTACCCAGATATTACAGATTTTTAGGGGAACTTGATAGGCAGGGAATTATACGTATTTCCAGCAGGGAGCTTTCAGAACGAATGGGGGTTACAGCGTCTCAGATACGTCAGGATCTAAACTGCTTCGGCGGTTTCGGTCAGCAGGGCTACGGTTATAATGTTAAAGAACTTCATGCCGCAATTGCAGAAATACTAGGTATTAATGCAGGCAACAAAACTATTTTGATAGGCGCCGGAAATTTGGGAAGCGCCATAGCTTCTCATATTGATTTCAACAAAAAAGGATTCCGGCTGATAGGTATTTTTGACAGCAATCCAGAAAAAAACGGACAGATTATTGCTAAAAATACAGTTATGAATATTGTTGAACTGGAAAAATTCTGTAAGAAAAACAATCCGGTCTGCGCCGTTTTGTGTATTCCTAAAAGCGCCGCTGAAGAAATTGTAACCAGACTTATCAACGCCGGCATAAAAGGTTTTTGGAATTTCAGTCATTACGACCTGACCGTACACAAAGGCATAATAGTGGAAAATGTACATCTTACAGATAGTCTTATGACATTGGCTTACGGACTTAATCATGCAGATGATGAATAATAAGTTTACAGGAGGTATTTCCTCCTGTTTTTTTATGCAATATAGAATAATTTTTGAATAAATGAACTTTTTAATAATGGAATTATGCAACTGAAGGTTGCGTAAATGCAAGCTGCAATTGGTTGCTTTGTTAAATGCTTTCATATATAATTTATGATATGGGGTTAAAATCCTATGTTGTTATGGCATGTTGTACTTTATATGACATGTTTTTATATAACTATGAAAGGAGTTGAATTATGAAATTTTCAGAAAAAGTACGTAAACTGCGTATCAGAAAAGGACTTTCTCAGGAAGAACTTGCCGAAAAGCTTGATGTGAGCCGTCAGACTGTATCAAAATGGGAAGCAGGCAGTTCTTTGCCGGAAATTGAAAAGCTTATATTCCTGAGTGATTTTTTTCAGGTTTCAATCGACTATCTGCTGAGAGATAAGCAGATCAATACAAACTTTTCAGAGGATCTGGACAGAATGGTCATTAAGTTTTTAGGATCATCTTATGAAATGGCTGATATTTCCCGTCAGCTTGTAGATATAATGGAAGATGGAATTATTGATGATGCTGAGAGAGTTCAGATGGAAGACATTATCTGTACAATGGATAAGATTTCAGATAATATCGAAAAGATCAGAAAAGCTATAGATCTGACATATAGTTTTAATTCTGAAGATTTTTAAAAATTAGGGGGAAATATTATGAAAGCATTTGACATTTTTAAAAAGACCATGATTTTTGTGTGGATGAGACTCGGTATAAATCTTGCAGTTTCAGCAGGAGTTATTTTATGGACCATTATGTGGATCGCTATTGCGTCAGCTTCTGAAAACGGTTTCATGATTATTCTTGCAGTAATAGCTATTGCACTTTCAGGAAAAATAGTAAGTATTATTATGCAGTATATCGGCTATATGATTAAGTCTGCTCAGATTGCAGTTATAGCTGAAATATTTCAGACCGGCAGAATCCCTAATAATATGGTTGAATTTGGTAAGGAACGTGTCAAAAGCAAATTTGCCCAAGCAAATGTTTACATACTTCTTGATAAGCTGGTAAGCGGCTCCGTAAGGCAAATAAACAAGGTTGTTAATTCAACGGTTGGATGGATTGAAAAGCTTGTACCACAGGCATCGTTTATAACGAACATAGTACAGAAATTTACTACGCTTACTCTCACTTATGTAGATGAATGCTGTTTATGCTATACTTTTATGAAAGACGAACAGTCGGCATTTAAATCTGCTGCTGACGGTGTTGTAATATATTTTCAGAACTGGAAATCGCTGATTAAATCTTCAGCAAAAGGTACCGGAATCACTATTGTTGCCGAATTAGCTGTTGGAATAATTGTGTATCTTATTATAATGGCAATAGTAGGGCTTTTTGACGCAAGTTTAGGCTGGCTTATTGCTCTTGTGGCTGCAATTTGTATTATTTTCAGCCTGCGTGACGCTTTTATCAGTTCTTTTATGATGATCTATACCATGGAGAATTTTAATAAGGAAGCTCAGACAGGTAAAATTTCTGTTGATCTTTATGGAAAGCTTTGCGGTATCTCAAAGAAATTCAAAGAACTTTTTGATAAAGGCGGTGGAACGGTTAATAATCAGCCTGTATTTAGCGCAGCCGGAAATGGTTCTTTACCGGCGGAATCAGTTTCTGTGTCACAGAATAACAGTAGATTCTGCAGCGGCTGCGGTGCAGAGTTTAATGGTTCAGAAAAATTCTGTTCAAGCTGCGGAAAAGAAAAATAATTTTAGAAATGTGAGATTTTCATTTTTGTATTGTGCAATCATAAAGAATGTGTTAAAATAATATTATATTTATAAATTCATTATTTTACTGTACGTCAGAATGGAGATTGTTATGAAATTAAATAAAAATATAATGGAAATATAATGGAAATTTTACATAGAAAATGTACGGACTATTATTTCGATATGGAACAGTTTCTCAAAGAACTTATAGCCATTCCCAGCGTTATGGGAAAATCGAAAATAAATATGCCTTACGGAGAAAATTCTGCAAAAGTACTTGACGTTTTTTTAAAAAAGGCAGCAGAACTTGGCTTTAAAACCAAAAACATTGATAATTATGCCGGAACAATAGATATTGGAGAGGGTAAACCTGAGCTTGGTATATTATGTCATTTAGACGTAGTGGATGCCGGTATCGGCTGGAACCACCCTCCTTTCGAGCTTACAAAATCAGACGGCAAACTTTACGGCAGAGGAACTACCGATGATAAAGGGCCGGCAGTATCAGTACTTTACGGCTTAAAGGCGGCGAAAGAAACAGGACTGATTAAAAAACCGGTAAGATTTATTGTGGGCTGCAACGAGGAAAACGGTTCTGATGATTTAGAATATTACTGTAAAAAGGAAGCTTTACCAGAAAAGCTTTATACTCCTGACGGTCAGTATCCTGTAATAAATATTGAAAAAGGTATGATAAGAGGTAAGTTCAGCAAAAAGCTTGCTGAAAATAGTCCCAAAAAATATATTTTAAAAATTCACGGCGGAGATACAGTAAACGCAGTACCGTCAGAGGCTTTTGCCGAAATATGCGGTTTTTCTGAGGACGAAATAAATATCGGAAACGATTTTTTATATGAAGATTTAAAAGACTCCATAAAAATAATTTCCAAAGGCGTTTCGGCACACGCTTCTACTCCTGAAAACGGAAAAAATGCACTTACCAAACTTATTAAATTCTTAAGCCATTTGGATTTTGACAATCAAATTTCAGATACTTTAAAGTCGCTTTTCGAAATATTTCCATACGGTGAAACAAATGGAGAACACGCAGGAGTTAAATGCAGTAATGACAAATCCGGAGCGCTGACGCTGGTTTTAAGCGTACTTGAATTCGACGGAACTAATTTTGAGGGAATATTTGATATTCGTTTTCCGGTAAGCTTCAAATCAGATGAAATAAACAGTAAAATTCAGAAAACACTCCAAAGTCATGGATTTGACTACGAATGCATTCTAGCCTCTGAACCTCACTATGTTGATGAGAACAGCGATTTTGTACAGTCCTTGCTAAAAGTTTACGAAAATCTCACAGGCGAAAAAGGAAAATGCATTGCCATAGGCGGCGGTACTTATGTTCACAATACTCCCGGAGGAGTTGCATTCGGTGCGGAAATGCCCGGAAAGGAATATAATATCCACTGCGCCGATGAATATACGGTTCCTGAAGAAATGATCCTGAATGCTGAAATGACTGCAAATGCAGTTATAGAAATATGCGGATAAATGTATGCAAATCGTTGACAAATTTTATAAATTGAGTTATACTTTAATAGATGTTGTATAGTTTATTATGTCGGAGGATTAAAAAGTGAAAAAAATAATTTTAACAGGTGACAGACCAACCGGAAAACTTCATTTAGGACATTATGTCGGTTCTCTTAAAAGAAGAGTAGAGCTTCAGAATTCCGGCGAATATGATGAGATTTATATAATGATCGCCGACGCTCAGGCGCTTACAGATAATGCCGATAATCCCGAAAAGGTTCGTCAGAATATTATTGAAGTAGCTCTTGATTATATGTCCTGCGGACTTGATCCGGAAAAATCAACGCTGTTTATTCAGTCCCAGATACCGGAGCTGTGCGAGCTTACCTGTTATTACATGAATCTTGTAACGGTTTCAAGACTTCAAAGAAATCCTACAGTTAAAACAGAAATTAAAATGCGTAATTTTGAAACCAGTATTCCCGTAGGATTTTTTACATATCCTATTAGTCAGGCTTCAGATATTACCGCTTTTAAGGCTACAACTGTTCCTGCCGGTGAAGACCAGATGCCTATGGTTGAACAGACAAAAGAAATCGTACATAAATTCAATAATGTTTACGGTGAAACTCTTGTAGATCCTGATATTCTTCTGCCGTCCAATCAGGCATGTATGAGACTGCCCGGCACTGACGGCAAGGCAAAAATGAGCAAATCTCTTGGAAATTGTATTTATCTTTCAGATGAACCGGACGTTGTTAAAAAGAAGATTATGAGCATGTATACCGATCCTGATCATGTTAAGGTCAGCGACCCGGGCAAGATTGAAGGAAATACCGTTTTTACATATCTGGACGCTTTTTGCCGACAGGAACATTTTCAAAAGTATCTACCCGAATATACCGATCTTGACCAATTAAAGGCTCACTATCAGCGGGGCGGTCTGGGAGATGTAAAAGTAAAGAAGTTTTTAAACTGCGTTCTGGAAGAAGAACTTGAACCTATCAGAGCGAAAAGAAAAGAATTGGAAAAAAATATTCCGTATATCTATGAAATTCTCAGAAAAGGCTGTGTAAAAGCAAGAGAAAAAGCTGCTGAAACCTTAAATGATGTAAAAAATGCCATGAAAATCAATTATTTCGATGATAAGGAACTGATCAAAGCTCAGTCAGAAAAATATAAGGGATAAAAATTATTTCCATAACAATTAAATCCCCGAATGCATTTATTTTGCATTCGGGGATTTTTTACGCTGTATAAAGTCCGACCATGTAAACGTATGTGCACGGATACATATCAGATTATAAAGATTTAAAGACAAAAACACTCTAAAGAAAATTTATGAAGTTTTATTCATCAAGGTAAGACTTAACCAACACCTGCAAAAGCTCGTCTCTGTCAATATGGCGTATCAGACTTCTTGCATTATTGTATGTGGTTATGTACGTCGGATCTTCCGAAAGAATATAACCAACAATTTGATTGATGGGGTTGTAGCCTTTTTGAATCAGCGCATCATAAATAATAGTAAGATTTTTCTTTAATTCCAGTTCCTTTTCATCATTTACAGAAAAGGTCATAGTTTTATCACACATGGAAACTTCAGCCCCCTTTTTTTCTTATACAAATATTATAACCGATATTCAGATAATAAACAAGAGATTTGAAAAAAAATTTCTGTTTTGTAACTCTTTAACATCATAATTTTATTAATAATGCACAAATAAATAATAAAATTTTTTTGAATATAGTTTCCATACGTTTATTTTTCGTAAATCAATACAAGAATTGAATAAAATTTCCCCTTGACAAAAGTCCGTGCAAGTACTATAATAGTCTTTACACGGACAAAATTACTTGGAGTGATATTATGAACAATTGGGATAAATCCATTAAGGCTATTACTTCCGCTGTTGACAGAACCGATTATTTATACGAAAAATGGGCTAAAAAACAGGGAGTAAACAATTATGTTTCCAGAATTATGTATATGTTATATTTATCCGGAGTCAACAGACAAAAGGAAATGGTAGAAAATTACGGTATGCCGAAGCAAACCGTCAATACCGTTATTACTGAGCTTCAGAAAAAAGGATATATTATACTTATACCCGATGAAAACGACAAACGCAGTAAAATAATAAAGCTGACTCAAGAGGGAATAAATTATGCAAACAAAATCGTCACCCCGCTTTTAGACTGTGAAATAAGAGTTCTTAAAAAAATGGGTACACAACGGGTTGAAATGCTGATTGATACTATGAATCAGTATGCCGATTTACTTGAAACAGAAATGAAAACTTTTTACAGCAAATAAAAAAATTGCCTTATCTGTAAAGACAAAAATTCATAATGGAGGTTACTTATGAAAATTATTACAATAAGCCGTGAATTCGGAAGCGGCGGACGGGAAATCGGAAAAAGAATATCAGATATTTTAAATATGAACTATTACGACCGTGAAATACTAACTGCCATTGCAAAAAACACCGAAATGGACGAACGGTATATTGAATCAATCATAAATAACGGAAGTATACACAGCTTTCCGCTGACATTCGGACGTACCTTTTCCTATTCCTCAGATATAAACAATAAAGCCGTACTTCTTGCGCAGCAGCATAAAATTATTAAAGAAATTGCAGCCAGAAACAAAGATTTTGTTATTGTCGGCAGAAGCTCAAATGAAATATTAAAAGAATATAAACCGTTTAATATTTTTGTTTATGCAAATATGAAAGAAAAAATCAAGCGCTGCCGTGAACGTGACAACAATTCCTCAGACGTTTCCGACTGCGAACTTGAAAAACAAATTCGGCGCATAGACCGCAGAAGAGCGGAAAGTCATGCGCTTGTATCTGATATTGACTGGGGAGACAAATCCGGCTATCATCTGTGCGTAAATACGTCAGGTATGAATATCAAGGATTTAACGCCCCTTATTGCAGAATATGCAAAGTATTATCTACGGAGGAATTTTGAATGAATATACAAATTTCAGAACATTTCACTTATAAAAAGCTGCTTCGTTTTACATTACCGTCAATCATAATGATGGTTTTTACATCTATTTACGGTGTTATTGACGGCTTTTTCGTATCAAACTTTGTAGGAAAAACACCGTTTGCAGCAGTAAATTTTATTATGCCGTTTCTTATGATCCTGGGCGCCGTCGGATTTATGTTCGGTACAGGCGGCAGTGCGCTGATTTCCAAAACTATGGGAGAAGGCAACCGTGATAAAGCCAAACGGCTGTTTTCACTGTTCGTTTATGTAACTGCAATCAGCGGTATTGCAATAGCTGTTATAGGAATGATTTTCATTCGTCCAATCGCATCGTTCCTGGGCGCAGAAGGTAAAATGCTTGAAAACTGCATTATATACGGCAGAATTATTCTTATTGCACTCCCATTTTATATGCTTCAGTATGAATTCCAAAGCTTTTTTGCTGCTGCTGAAAAACCTCAGCTTGGTCTTGGGGTAACGGTTGCGGCAGGCTTAACTAACATTATACTGGACGCTCTTTTTATTGCAGTATTTAAATGGGGATTAGCCGGCGCCGCTGCTGCAACTGCAATAAGTCAGACTGTCGGCGGTATTATTCCTCTGATTTACTTCAGCCGTCCGAATAAAAGTCTTCTTCGTCTGACAAAGACTAAATTTGATAAAAAAGCGCTTATTAAAGCGTGTACAAACGGTTCATCCGAATTAATGACTAATATTTCAATGTCAATTGTAAACATGCTCTATAACGCACAGCTGATGAAATATGCCGGAGAAAACGGTGTTGCAGCATATGGTGTTCTGATGTATGTCAATATGATTTTTCTTGCAGCATTTATTGGATATTCCGTGGGTACAGCGCCTATTACAGGATATCATTTCGGCGCCGATAATTATGACGAGCTTAAAGGTCTCTTAAAGAAAAGTTTTTCTATTATCGGTATTTTCTCATTATGCATGCTTGTTCTTGCAGAAATTCTGGCTTATCCGCTGGCAAATTTGTTTGTAGGTTATGATGCCGAATTAATAAATTTAACAATTCGAGGATTTCGTATTTTTTCTTTCTCTTTCTTATTTGCGGGAACTTCTATCTATGGATCCTCTTTCTTTACTGCGCTTAACAACGGACTTATCTCAGCTCTTATTTCATTTTTGCGTACTTTGGTATTTCAGATAGCAGCAGTGTTGATACTCCCCACTTTTCTTGAAATTGACGGTATATGGATATCTATTGTTGCAGCGGAAATAATGTCAATGATTATAACAATAATATTTATTATAAAGATGAGAAAACGATATCATTATATATAAAACATCTGCCTTGAACAAGCAGACAGTTATTTATAGTAATTAATAAAAATAAGGCAGATACCTCCGTATCTGCCTTATTTAAATAAAAACATAATTTATCGTCTGCAATTTTTTCCGCATTGTTTATCAAACGCCGGATTACAAGCATAAAAATTCTTTGAATTAAGATTATCCTGTGTAATACGCAAACCTTCGCCGAATCTCTGAAAATGAACAATTTCTCTTTCACGTAAAAACTTAATAGGATCACGTACGTCCGGATCATCTGCAAGACGAAGTATATTATCATAGGTGGAACGTGCTTTTTGCTCTGCCGCCATATCCTCTACAAGATCAGTTATAGGGTCACCTTTAGATTGAAAATACGCTGCTGTAAACGGTGTTCCGGAAGCGGCAATAGGATATATGCCTGTGGTATGATCAACAAAATAAGTGTCAAAGCCGCTTGCTTTAATTTCTTCAGGTGTTAGATTTCTTGTTAATTGATATAATATTGCTGAAACAATTTCCATATGTGCTAATTCATTTGAACATTATAGATAGATATTAAATATATTATTTTAACAGTATTTTTTAGTAATTTTTCCAAAATATTTTTGTTATTTTATGGCAAAATGTAGAAAATTTTAAAAAGTAGGCATAATATATATGGTAAATATTGTAAAATTATTGGTTATATTGTATAATTAAAAAAGAATATTTATAAGAGACATTGTAAATAGTTAACTGGAAGTCAAAAATGTTGTGGTTATATGAAATTAATATTTTTAATTAGGAGGAATCGTTATGGCAGATACTACTTTAACACCAAAAAATCAAGCGCCGAATATGTATGTTGATTGGACGGACGGAGGAAGTTATGATTTCGTAATTGTAGATTGGTACTGTGAAACAGCAGCCAACAATACTTACTGGGCTGTTCATAACTGGTCCGGAGGCTATGCAGGTTTTCAGTATTCCGGAGGTCAATATAAAATATTGCTGTCTATATGGAATGATGGCAGTATGCTTCCGGAAATCGAATATTTATCCGCTGACAGCGAACCGAATTATCTTGATTTCGGCGGCGAGGGAGAAGGAAAACACATTTTTACCAACTATATCTGGACAGTAGGAAAATGGTATACAATGTGCATAGGAACCAAAACTATAAATGGAAAAACTTATTATGCGCAATGGGTTCGTGAAGAAGGAGCAAGTGACTGGTTTCTTGCAGCAATTATCAGTTTCCCTCAAGCTAACCGTACACTAAACAAAAGCTCTATGTTTCAGGAGGACTTTACATTTAACGGCAATTTAAAACGCAGATGCAGGTTAAGACGTGCTTATGGTCGTAATTCCAGTACAAAAAACTGGGAGTCATGGAAAAATAACAAAATTACAAATTCATATTTTCCATATAAGGAAACTACATGGGCTGATGTTGAATGGAATGTAACCCAAAACTGCGATTGGGGTACGGACAGCAGCAATAGCTATGTGTGGGTTCAGTCAGGTGGGAATACTCCTGATAACGGTAAATCAGCTCCGCCGGCTATATATAGCTTAAATCAGCCTTCTGCTCCAAGTAACTGGCCTCAATGGGCGGATATCCTGCCAAAGTATATAAACAGCAAATTCAGCAATTTGTATGTTGCTTTTTCAGGATCAAAAGTTATTCAGAGTAATAACAAATATTATTGGAACTTTGTAGATTCAGGTGATGGATATTTTTATATATTAACATCAGATAATTCTAAGGCTATAACAATAAGTGGTACAGGCAACGGTTCTGACTTGATACTTACTGCATTCAATGGCGGTGCAGACAACCAGAAATGGAATAAATTCAATGCCGGAACTGGTCTGCTTCATTATTTCAAACCAAAATCAGCTCCGACAAAAACGATGGATATTGAAGGTCCATCCACAGCTTCAAACGCAGTAATTCAGATATGGGAATTTGGCACAGATCCTGATCAGTTTAAATGGAATACTATGAGTACAGTTGAAAAGCATTCTATTAAAAGTAATTATAGCAATTTATTTGTTTCACCTTCACAAGCAAATGTTGTTCAAAGCAATACGCAATATGAATGGAATTTTGTACAGTGCAGCGACGAATATTTCTATATACTGACTCCGGATAATGCCAAAGCTGTGTCAATAAGCGGAACAGGAGATGGTTCGAACCTGATTCTCAAAACGTTTAATGCCGCTGATGATACACAGAAATGGAAAAAAAGCAGCGCTGGCAGCAATCTTTATTATATTCGACCGAAAGCTGCTTCAACAATGACAATGGATATTGAAGGACCGTCTACTGGGTCAGGTGCACCAATTCAGATATGGACGCATAATACTTCGGCTGCTCAGTTTAAGTGGTATGTTCTTTAAATGCTTTCATCTCAGTTGGATTCACTTTGGTTACTAGCCGAAAAACTCAAAAATAGAATTTTTAGAAGTCACCTTTAAATGTTTTTTACTTTCTATCGGATATGCAACCAAAAGTAAAAAATTAAAATCCCCACTTGAACTTAATAAAGCAAGTGGGGACTTTTAATGAAAAGATGGTAAACAGTCACAAACTGTATTTATATTCTACACTTTATATTTATACAAAATATAGACATAATGTAAATATTTGATTAATTTTATATTTATATGTTGATTTCTGTAAATTTTTGGTATATAATGTGTTTATAAGCATGCTTAAAAAAATTAATTTAAGGAGAATCATTATGAAAAAAACAAATAAAATTATTTCTGCTTTACTTTCCATTGTTTTTATTGCTGCATTTTCAATTACATCAAATGATAGTATTCTTGTATTTAAGAATCTATCAATATCAGCTAGTGCTGAAGCAACATCTAATGGTTTTGTTTATAATATTAGCAATAATCAAATTACAATTACAGGTTACAACGGAACATCTTCACAAATCTCAATACCCAGTACAATAAATGGGTATTCTGTAACAACAATTGGATCAAGAGCTTTTGAAGATAATACAAATATTTCTAACGTTACAATACCTGGTTCAGTAAAAGTAATTGGTGCATTTGCATTTGAAGATTGTACTAATTTACAATATGTTAATATTAATTCCGGTGTTCAACAAATCAAAGAATGCGCTTTTAGACGATGCAAAAAAATCACATCCATTACTCTTCCATCTACAATACAAAACTTAGAACAACTTATTTTCTACGGCTGTGAGTCATTAACTTCTGTAAAAATAAATTCTACATATTTAAAAACAATCCCAAGGTCAATGTTTCAGACATGCTATGGGTTAACTTCAATTTCTATTCCGTATACAATTGAAAGTATAGAACCAACAGCTTTTTCATGGTGTACAAGTTTAAAAACCGTTAATATTCCAAGTAATTCACGTTTAACTACAATTGGCTGGGAAGCGTTTGCACATTGTGGCAAATTAAACAATATTTTTATTCCGGATTCTGTAAATTATATGGGAAATGATGTGTTTTTTCAATGTACATCCTTAAGTAATATTAACATTAATCCTACTAACAGATACATGCAAAGTTCTACTTTTAAATATACTCCATATTATACTAATAATTATACTGTAACAAAACATCCAAATTATAATTTAGGTCCGGCAAAATTATGTACAGGAAAACAGTTAGTATTTACAATTTTCTTAGAGGATAATCAAACAAAATTTTCTTCCGCCGATAAAACTGCCAAAAGAGAATTAGTATCTGACGCTACAAATAAAATTTCAATAGAAGCCGGTAAATATGGTAAAAGTGTTAATTTTGTTACAAGTAATTCAAATTCTTTGCTTGAAGTTACTAAAACAGTCCAGAATTCCGAATTAACAAATATTTTAAACGGAACATCAAGTACATATATATTTTCATTACTTGACGATGTTCCTGAATTAACATACGATGGTAGACGTACTCTTTTAAGTCATTATGGAGCTGACGGAATATCTTACGTCATTTTTGTTAATCGTAACGGAAGATCATATTCTGTTATTGGAAACTGGGAAGAATTTAACGAAAAATCACTAATTTATAATGATAGCAGAGGGTCAGCAGTTGTAATGCATGAAATGTTACATTTATTCGGTGCACCTGATTTATATACTAATACATACATGTCTCAACATTACAATGAAGATATTATGGTGAAAGGCGCTCATCCATGCATGATCGGTCCTGTTACAGCATACGCTATAGGCTGGGTAGATTGTATTTTAAAAACTGAATATGATATGCTGTATTCTTAAATCAGATAATACTAAACCAAATTTTCATAAAACTAACAAGCGGCAAGGAGAGATCCTGCCGCTTAAATTTATATAAAAAATAGAGCGAAATATTTCTACCCCGCTCCGCAAAAATGTATAACATTTTTTCCCTGTGCATAATAGTATATCATATTTTAAAGAAATTGTCAAAAGTATAAAAAAGCCCGTCAGGAAATTCCCGACGGGTTTAGCTTTGTATTGTTTCTGCGGTATATTTTTTCAACAAATTAATTATACCACAC
>OCPR01000045.1_pt1 | contig 201695 bp, 191 predicted proteins | sample 1538611 | NCBI WGS metagenome assembly OCPR01 (sample SAMN04571711, study PRJEB22368) | human gut metagenome | biome: human gut; material: stool | host: Homo sapiens | place: Luxembourg | collected 2012-09-28
GGCAGAAAAAAATAAAATTTTTTTTGTCCTATACTTGACACATCCACATGTATGCCGACACACCTATTGCTCGAATATGGCGAAATCGGGAATGAATCCTAAGACACTGCAGTATCTCATGGGGCATTCGGATATTAGCGTTACCATGAATGTGTACACGCATATCGGATTCGATGATGCAGAGGAAGAATTGAAACGGATGGAAGAGTTTAGGAAAGCATAGGCGGAGGTTGAGCAGAAGAAGGAGAAACCGATGTCGCAGAAAATGTTTAAAGTAGTGTAGCATTGCTACGCAACAGAGACGCTCCGGCTGAAAAGCCGGGGTTTTTCTTGTAGAAAAATAATGGTTGTGATGGTACAATGTGTAGTGATGGAGAACGTATGATTTTTTAAGTGCAATCAAGGAAGAAAGGAAGTCTTAATATGGGTTTGGAAGAAAAATTAGGAGAAACAGCATTAGATTTAGTAAAAAATGAAAATGTTCAGAATAAGGTGGCGGATTTATTTGGGATGCTTTTTCCGTATGCGGGTATAAAAAAGAAAGCGGTAGATATGTATATAGAAGAAATTGAAAACTCTGATTTATCGACTGAAGCAAAAATGATTTCATTATTGAATGCTAAGAAAACACTCAAAAAAATTAAGAATCAGAAGAATATTGCCGAAATTGCAAAAGAAAATGCAAAAGAAGGAACAGATTTTTCTGAAAAGTCAGGAGTTAGTGAAGAATGGTTTGATAGGTTTATGGAGTCGGCTTCGTATGTTTCATCTGAAGAAATGCAATTAGTATGGGGGAAAATATTAGCGAATGAGTTTGAGCAACCTGGGTGTACTCCTCGTAATATGACCAGAATCCTCTCGGAGTTTACACAAGATTATGCAAAAGCTTTTAGAACTTTATGCAGTATGTGTGTGTTATTGATTTCTGTAAATGGGGATGAAAAAATTGTAAGTGCAAATCGGAGAAATGCAGTAGTTTTTGACCAGAATGAAGAATATATGAGGAAAATAGGGTTATCTTTTAAGTTGTTGAATGAGTTAGAAACATTAGGCGTGATTAAATTTGATACAGTTGCAGGATATGCTGCTACTGATATGAATGAGAAAAAAGTTTTAGTTTACATAAATGGAAATGTAATAGAAACTAGTTCACATATAGATGAAACTTTCCCAATTGGAAATGTTCTTTTTACTTCTGCAGGTGAAGCATTGAGTAAAATTACTGAACCATATACATTAGAAGGATATGAAGATGCAGTAATAAAATATTTAAAGTCAAACAATGTAACCGTAGAAACAGAAAGTTTGTATAATGTTGTTGTGTTTGGGGATAGAATACACGTTGATAAGAAAAAACAGTAGTGATGTATAGCTTTTAAGTTAATTGGTACTAGCTTTAGACGAAGAACTTGAAATGAATGTGTATGAAGAAGAAATAGAGGTATGTGAATTTCCACAATGCATGGAGTATGTTCAAGTATATCGAATTTTTTGTGACGTCTTTGACCTTGGGGAAAAGCGGGAGAAACTTCAAATACTCAAGGAAGAAATTGTTATTGAAATTCGAAATAAAGAAGATGGTCATAACGTTCCACACATCCATGCTCATTATCAAGGAGAAAATATTTCAATTTCATTAATTGATGGGGAAGTACTGGCTGGAAATATTCCCAAGAAGAATCAGAAGATTGCAGTAACGTGGGTTATTGTGAACCTTGAAATGCTAAGAGCATCATGGGAAAACAAGCATGGTCTTATCAAATTCCCGGATATGATTATAAAAATACAGAGTGATTGGAAAGATGGAAAAAATCCTTAGTAGTAAGTCTTTCCATTTTACTACCAACTTTACTACCAACTTTACTACTAACAGGTAGTAACAACTTGCTCAATCTTGCTCTGATTTGCCACAATCTGTAATTTCAGAGCATATCATAATAACCCCAGAAAACCTTGCAAAACAGGGAATTCCAGGGCAAATTAAGGAGAAACAAAACTATGATAAAAGTACTTTTCATCTGCCACGGCAACATCTGCCGCAGCACCATGGCGCAATTTGTTTTCCAAGACATGGTAAACAAGCGTGGTCTTTCCGACCAATTTAAAATTGATTCCAAAGCGACGAGTACGGAGGAGTTAGGCAACCCGCCGCACCGCGGAACCGTGCGCAAACTAAGTCAGGTAGGAGTGCCGGTTCTGCCACATAGAGCGAGCCAGTTAAGCCGCAGCGACTACGACAAATTTGACTACATCATTGGCATGGATACCTGGAATATGAAGAATATAAACCGGATTTTAGGCGGTGACCAGGAGGGGAAAGTCAGCAAACTTTTAGCGTGGAGCGGAGATGGAAGAGATATTGCAGACCCATGGTATACCGGCAATTTTGACGAGACGTATGATGATGTTTTAGAGGGATGCGAAGCATTTCTTACTTTCCTTTTGGAGAATGGTCTGTTATACTAGACAAGATAAGATAATAAAATGTATCAAAAAGAGCAGTGATTGATTCATTGGAAAGGAAGGATGACATGAAAGTACTGATGGTAAATGGAAGTCCTCATAGAGAAGGCTGCACATATACGGCGCTGAAAGAAGTGGCAGGTGCGTTAGAGAAATATGGCATTGAATCGGAAATTTTCTGGGTTGGTAACGGAGAAATTGCCGGTTGTATCGGATGCGGAGCCTGTGCGAAGACGGGAGAAGGATGTTTCCGCGAGGACGTTGTAAATGAATTTGTTGCGAAAGCCGGAGAGGCGGACGGTTATATATTTGGTTCGCCTGTACACTATGCTGCGGCAAGTGGAGCATTGACATCATTTATGGACCGTGCGTTTTACAGCGGTGGCAGTAAAATGACCGGAAAACCGGCAGCAGCTGTAGTAAGTTGTCGTCGTGGAGGAGCGTCGGCGGCATTCGACCAGATTAATAAGTATTTTACCATTAACTGTATGCCGGTTGTTGGTTCCCAGTATTGGAATCAGGTGCATGGGGGCAAGGCAGAAGAAGTGAAGCAGGACGAAGAGGGAATGCAGACGATGCGGACGCTCGGAAACAATATGGCATGGCTTCTTTCATGCATTGAAGCAGGAAAAGAGAAGGGCATTACATTCCCGGAGAGAGAACCGGTAATCCGTACAAACTATATTCGCTAATAATGCGTGGGGTTACACAAGAAAAAATTAGGAGGGCCACACATGAATATTTGGCATGATATCAGCAAGGAGCGGATTTCTTCGACCGATTTCATTGCGACAATTGAGATATCGAAAGGAAGCAAGAAAAAATACGAATTAGACAAAGAAACGGGATTGATTATTTTGGACCGTATTCTTTACACTTCAACCCATTATCCGGCGAACTATGGATTTATCCCGAGAACGCTCGGCGATGACAAGGACCCACTTGACGTGCTTGTGATTTGCTCGGAGGAAATTGAGCCGATGTCGCTGGTTCGCTGTTACCCGATTGGCGTTATGTACATGCGTGACAATGGGGATATGGATGAGAAAATTATTGCGATTCCGTACAACGACCCAACATACAATTACTATACCGACATTGAGCAGCTGCCGGAGCACATCTTTGAAGAGATTCAGCACTTCTTCTCGGTATACAAAGATTTAGAGAATAAGGAAACAGACGTCAAGGACTTTGGTGGTCCGTCAGAAGCAATTGCGGTTATTGAAAAATGTATTGCTAACTATGAGAAAAAATACGACGATAAAAAGTAATGAAACAATGAAATGGTTTATCATGCGATAAACAGTACGCATATGAAAAATCCCTGTCAATTTCGGGTGAGATTTTCACCCGAAATGACAGGGATTTTTTTGAATCATTAACAATTAACTTTCCTGCAAATAAAGAGCGTTTGCAGCAATTACTTTTTTCATGGCTTCCTCGCCCGGAGCACCGATGGTGTTACGTTTTTCTACGCATGTTTTCATCGAAATTGCTTCGTAGATATCCTCTTCAAAAACAGGAGAAATCTTTTTATACTCTTCCAATGGAAGGTCGTCGAGTGGAATTTTCTTCTCGATACAAAGCAGCACTAACTGTCCGATGATGCCGTGTGCATCACGGAAAGGAACGCCGTGGTTGACTAAGTAGTCAGCGGCATCGGTCGCATTTGTGAAACCATGTTTTGCGCTGTCTTCCATAATTTCCTTATTAAACTTCATTGTGTCAATCATGCCGGTAAACAGTGCCAGACATCCCTTTACGGTGTCAATGGCATCAAAGGTAAATTCCTTGTCTTCCTGCATATCTTTGTTGTAAGCAAGCGGAATTCCCTTCATTGTTGTCAGCATTGAAATCAAAGCACCGTATACACGACCGGTTTTTCCTCGGACAAGTTCGGCGATGTCCGGGTTCTTTTTCTGTGGCATGATGCTGGAGCCTGTGGAATAAGAATCATCAATTTCAACAAAACGGTATTCGTTTGAATTCCACAGAATGATTTCTTCACAGAAACGGCTCATATGCATCATAATCGTCGAGAGAGCACTGAGCAGTTCAATGAGGTAATCACGGTCGGAAACCGAATCCATACTGTTAAAGGTAGGGCCGTCAAACTTCAAAAGAGAAGCGGTGTACTCGCGGTCCAAAGGATAGGTTGTTCCGGCGAGAGCACCGGCACCGAGCGGACAGTAATTCATACGGTCATAGATGTCGCGCAGGCGGCTTCGGTCGCGGCGGAACATTTCAAAATAAGCCCCGAAATGGTGAGCAAGTGTCACCGGCTGAGCTTTCTGCAAATGGGTAAAGCCCGGCATAAAAGTATCAATATTTTCTGACATGATCCGGTGAATTACCACCATCAATTCTTTGAGCAAATCATTGATTTCAACGATTTCATCTCTTGTGTATAATTTCATATCCAAAGCAACCTGGTCGTTTCGGCTGCGTCCGGTGTGAAGTTTTTTGCCGGGATCTCCGATGCGTTCAATCAGGTTTGCCTCCACGAAACTGTGAATGTCCTCGTGTTCCGCAGTGATTTCTAAAGCACCGCTCTCTAAATCATTCAGGATCCCCTGCAGGCCATCGACAATGGCATCTTTTTCAGAAGTAGTTAAAATCCCCTGTTTTTCTAACATTGTTACATGTGCAATACTTCCTAAAATATCCTGTTTGTAAAATTTCTGGTCATAGGAAATGGAAGCGTTAAAATTGTGTACTAACTGATTGGTCTCTTTGGTGAATCGTCCTCCCCAGAGTTTCATAAGTATCCTCCATTCTTAAGCCTGATAAGCAGGCGGTTATTTAATGTTACATCCAACAGATGTTCTCCCACAGCATCATAAACATACTATCATTTACAAAGAAAATTAGCAATAGAAAATTGACCGATTGGAGGCGGCGTGGTAAAATGAATATCAATGCCGTTGGAAATAGAAACGAAACGGTAAATTAGTTTAAGGGGGATATGGCAGATTGAAAAAAATAATAAAGACAATTGGCTGGACGCTGCTTGCCCTCCTTGTCTGTTACGGCTTGGAAGTGTTGTTTCGTGCCTTGTTTGGACTTGCGTTACATAAAGGTATGACAAAGCAGGAACAAATTCGAGTGCAGATTATGGCAAATTTTATTTTGAAATTGGTTGTATTATTTGTGTTTGGTTTCTGGTATGCCGTGCGGGAAAATAAATGGCATTACAGACCGGATTACCGCCCATTATTTACGGTAAAACGTATCGCCGGTTTGACGGCGATTGGGCTGTTTGGGCAGTATGCGATTGGCATCACCGTTGGATTCTTGCGGTATCTTCTGCCAAACATATTTGCTTCCTATGACAATGTGAGTGAGATTTTAAGCCTGAAAAACGGTTCTCCGTTTGCTGTGCTGCTTCTTGTTGTTGTCGTGGGACCGATTGCGGAGGAACTACTGTTTCGCGGCGTGATTTACGGCGGACTTAGAACTTGTTTTCCGGTTGATGTGTCAGCACTTGTTTCGGCACTGATTTTTGGTATATACCATAAAAATATTGTTCAGGGATTGTATGCGGCTGCCTTTGGTATTATTTTGGCGTACATCTTTGAAAAAACACAGAGTATCTGGGGAAGCACCCTTATGCATATGGCATTTAATTTAAGTTCTTATTTAATCAGTGGAATCGGACAATGGTTTGCCTATCGGCAAATCCGGATTGCTTCTATCTGGTATGTGATTTTTTATGTACTTTGCATTGTGGTTGTGGCGGCAAGCATTTATTCGCTGCGCCGGCTGCCGAACCGATATGATGAAATTAGAAAAAGGAATGGAGATGTGGAAGGATGAGAACTTTTGCAAAATCAGATAAATTACATGGAGTATGTTACGATGTGAGAGGCCCTGTTCTGGATGCGGCAAATGAGATGAAACGCCAGGGCACGGAGATTCTCCAGTTAAATATAGGAAATCCGGCGCCGTTTGGCTTTCAGGCACCTTCGTGGATTTTGGACGCCATTCGCGATGCATTGGATGACCCGATGAGTCAGGGGTATAGCGAGTCCAATGGTATTGTTGAGGCACGTGAGGCGATTTTAGATTATCACCGGTCAAAGGGGCTGCCAAATTTGGAGATGAACCACATTTACATCGGAAACGGAGTCAGTGAAATGATTTCCCTTGCGATGCAGGGCTTGTTAAATGATGGCGACGAAATTTTGATTCCGGCACCGGATTACCCATTGTGGACAGCTGCGGCAAAATTGGCAGGAGGAACGCCGGTTCATTATATTTGTGATGAGAAATCCAACTGGTATCCGGATATTGCGGATATGGAGAAAAAAATCAATTCCAGAACAAAGGGAATTGTTATTATTAACCCGAATAATCCGACAGGTGCTTTGTATCCAAAAGAAGTGTTAGAGCAGATTGTGGAGCTGGCAAGACGCCATGAATTGATTTTATTTGCGGATGAGATTTATGACAGACTTGTTTTTGATGGCAAAACGCATACATCGATTGCATCTTTGGCACCGGATTTGTTTGTAGTAACGTTTAACGGACTTTCCAAATCAGACCGCATAGCAGGATTTCGCAGCGGCTGGATGGTGCTTAGCGGAGACTTGTCAAAGGGCAAAGGCTACATAGAAGGAATTAACATGCTTTCGTCCATGCGTTTGTGTGCCAACGTGTTAGCACAGCACGTGGTGGCACCGGCACTGAAAAACAGACCGGATGTTGACCCGCTTTTATTACCGGGCGGCAGATTGTATGAGCAGCGAAAATGCATCTGTGAGGCGATTGATGGTGTGGATGGTTTGTCTGTTGTTCATCCGGAAGCGGCCTTTTATATCTTCCCACGTATTGATGCAAAGCGTTTTGGAATTCAAAATGATGAGCAGTTTGTGTTAGACTTTCTGCGTGAAAAACATGTGCTTTTGGTACATGGCGGCGGATTTAACTGGGCAAATCCGGATCATTTCCGTATTGTCTATCTGCCAGAGGTGTCCGTTCTTACAGAATCTATGAAGAAGATGGATGAATTTTTGGAAAAATACCGCTAGGATTGTCTTGCTTTTTAAAACAGTTTTCGGTATAATGAAATTAAGTTTGGAGATTTTTGTGAAAGGAGAAATAAGATGTCGGCGATGTATGTTCAGGATATTACAAATCGAACCAATCAGGCAGCAAGTGTATCGCTGTCCGCTTCGCATACAAAGACATCCATTACTCCGTTTCAGAAAGTGTTAGAAAAGGAAAATGCATTGTATGCTGCGGCTTCTGAGGAAAACACAAAAAGTGCGTCGCTGAAAAAGACGACAGCAAAGACGACAGAAAAAACATCGTCAGCATCAAAGACAAACAAAACGTCGAATGATACTTCCGAGAGTACAGAAAGCACGACGTTAAAAGGTATCTTTGAGCGGGCGGCAGAAAAATATGATATTTCCTATGATTTCTTAGTTGCCGTGGCAAAGGCAGAATCAGATTTTAACACAAAGTGTGTTTCCTCTGCCGGAGCACAGGGAATTATGCAGGTGATGCCGGAAGAACAGAAGGGGTTAGGAATCAAAGATCCGTTTGATGCCGAGCAGAATATTATGGGAGCGGCAAAACTTCTGAAAGCGCATTTGAAGAAATTTAACGGTGATTACACATTGGCGGCAGCGGCATATAACGCCGGCAGCGGTGCGGTGAAAAAGTACGGCGGTGTGCCACCGTATAAAGAGACGACAAATTACGTGAAAAAGATAAAGAAATTTATGCAGGAAGGCGTTACTGTTCCGAACCGCAAGGTTTCGACTACTTCTGATGCATATGAGGGAAGTGGTGCTTCTACTGGTGTAGAAGAGAAGAAAACAACGTCACAATCGACTGATACGACTGCAGTAAAAGCGACGGCTTCAGATTTTGAAAAAGTTACGGTGGCAGTTGGAACCGGCGATAATGCGGTTACAATGACATATGGTGCTTATTTGAAATATTTAGAAATGGGGAGCACCGGCGTCGGTTGATGCGGTACTCCCTCATACAAGTTTAAGAAAGAAGATTTTGCATGGCAGTCTGATAGAGGATATCACTTTTCGACTGCCAGTTTTCGCATACTTTGATAGCATCTGTTTCTGTGGCAACGTCCAAAGACAGCTGCATGAGAACATGATTGCCGTCGCGCAGTGTACAGGTGGCGAGATAGGTGCCATCGTTTGTCGCATGGTAGTCACTCACTAAAGATGTATCATCAATGATTTCAAATTTGTGTTCTTCTAAGTAATGATTGATTTCGTCCCGAATTTCTCTTGATAAAGGAGCACCAAACAACTCTAATGTTTCGGCACCCGCTTCGGTCAGCGTGTAGTACGTTAAATGATAGGTGCTGTCCTCTTTGATTAAATCCGCTTCTAACAATTCCCCAAAGGCATTTTGTAAATTAAAATAATTTGTGTAGCCGCGGTCTGTGATGTAATCGGAAATCACGCCGGGCGGCAGTGGAGAATCTACTTTACTTAGTGTATATAAAATAATTAGTTTATAAATGGTAATTGAGCCATTTGGCATAGCAAATCCCTCCTTATTTCCCGTGATAAAATTTTCCCTGAAAAATATGTTCCTGCTTCATTTTTTTTTGAAGGGAGTTTAGAACCATTCGCTTGTTGGCACTCCACAGAGGAGCAATTAATAAGTCCTTTGGTCCGTCACCGGTCACACGGTGTATCACCATATCCGGTGGAAGAATCGAAAGTGCTTCGGTAATGTAGTCTAAATACTCATCCGGAGTCAGTGTCCGGAACATTTTATTTTCATAATCCAACGCTAAGTCGGTTCCTTTCAGTACATGCAAAAGCTGGAGTTTAATACCGTCACTTCCTATATCAGCAACATATCTTACCGTATCGATAAAGTTTTCTTTTGTTTCACCAGGCAGACCGGCAATCACGTGAGTTACAACATTCACACCGATATTTTGCAGGTTTTTTACTGCTGTTTCGTATACGGAGTTTGGATAACCCCGCCGGATGTAGCGGATGGTGTCCGGATGAATGGTTTGTAAACCGAGTTCAACGGTTACCGGCATTTTTCTACAGCAGTCGGCTAACAGCGAGAGAACATCGTCTCCTAAACAGTCCGGTCTCGTTGCAATTGCAAGCGTGACAACGGATTCATGTGTCATTGCTTCTTCCCAAGCCGCCCGCAAAGTTTCAACCGGTGCGTATGTAGCGGTGAAAGATTGGAAGTAAGCGGTAAAATGATGCCCTGCGTTTTTGTAACGGGAAACACGGGCAATGGCTTCTTCGATCTGTTCGGTAATGCTTCCTTTGGTGGCGGCAAAATCACCGGAACCGCTGCCACTGCAAAAACAACAGCCTCTTGTACCAAGCGTGCCATCGCGGTTTGGGCAGGTGGTTCCACCAGCCAGAGAAATTTTATATACTTTTTCACCAAAACGTTTTTTGTTCTCGTAATCCAGAGAGTGGTACGGTTTATCGCCCCATTTTTCCATGATTAATCAGCAATATGTGCTTTTACGGCAGCACTTACAACATCTGCAACGCGTGGATCAAAAGCTTCCGGCATAATGTTATCTTCGTTTAACTCATCTTCCGGTACTAAAGATGCAATCGCAAGAGCGGCTGCTAATTTCATTTCTTCGGTAATCTGTGTGGCACGTCCCTCTAAGGCACCTTTGAAAATGCCGGGGAAAGCAACTACATTGTTGACCTGATTTGGGAAATCGGAACGTCCGGTTCCAACCACTTTTGCACCGGCCTTTTTTGCAAGGTCAGGCATGATTTCCGGCACCGGATTTGCCATGGCAAACAAAATACCGTCGCGGTTCATTGAGGCAACCATTTCCTCTGTTACGATTCCCGGAGCGGAAACGCCTACGAAAATGTCAGCGTCGACAAAGGCATCGGCAAGACTTCCCTCTTTGCCGGATAAATTGGTAACTTCCATCATTTCTTTCTGCATCCAGTTTAAGTCCTTACTGTTTTTGCTTAAAATACCGGATTTATCGCAGAGTGTTACATCCTTAAATCCATAGCGGAGTAAAAGTTTTGTGATAGCGATTCCTGCGGAACCGGCACCGTTTACAATGACTTTACAGTCTTCTTTTTCTTTGTTCACTACTTTTAATGCATTGATGATTCCCGAGAGAACTACGATAGCTGTTCCGTGCTGGTCGTCGTGGAAAACCGGGATGTCAAGTAATTCTTTTAAGCGCGTTTCGATTTCGAAACAACGTGGTGCGGAAATATCTTCCAAGTTAATGCCGCCAAAAGCAGGGGCAATATTGACTACGGTTTTGATAATTTCTTCGGTATCCTGTGTATCTAAACAGATTGGGAAAGCATTGACCCCGCCAAATTCTTTGAATAAAACAGCTTTTCCTTCCATAACCGGCATAGCGGCTTCTGCGCCGATGTTACCGAGGCCCAAAACGGCACTTCCGTCGGAAACAACGGCAACTGTATTTGACTTGATGGTATAGCGGTAAGCTTCTTCCTTGTTCTCTGCAATTACTTTACATGGTTCTGCAACACCCGGTGTGTAGGCAATGGCAAGATCTTCTCTTGATTTTACCTCACACTTTGGTGTGGTTGTAATTTTTCCATTCCATTCTTCATGCAGCTTTAACGCTTTTTCGCTCTGTGTCATAATATCCTCCATTCTATCTTGTACAAATCCAATAAACATATAACAATAATCATATCATTTTTCAAGGGCAAACACAATAAGTTTCTCTTGTACTTTTTATGGAAAATGGTACAATGAGGATAGGATGGCGCCATGGCGCTAAGGAAAGGAGAAAAAAGGATGACTTACGAAGAAGCAAAGCAGAAATTAATGCCTGTTGGTCAGGAACATTTATTACAATATTTTGAGGAATTGGGAGAAGAGGAGAAAAAGTCACTGTTGAAACAGATTGAAGATTTGGATTTGTCACTTCTTAATTTGATTGAGGGCGGTGTAAAAGAGATACCAAAAGGAAAATTAGAGCCGCTTGGTGCTGTGACATTAGAGGAGATTGCGGCAAAGAGAGAGCATTATGAAGAAATCGGACTTCAGGCAATTTATGACTGCAAAGTGGGTGCGGTTCTTTTGGCAGGCGGACAGGGAACAAGACTTGGTCTGGATAAGCCAAAAGGAATGTTAAATGTTGGCGTGACAAAAGAATTATATCTGTTTGAACAGTTAATACATAATTTGATGCAGGTGAAAGAAAAAGCGAATGCATGGATTCCGTTATTTATCATGACAAGTGAAAAGAACAATGACGATACGACACAGTTTTTCAAAGAACACGATTATTTTGGTTATAACAAAGATTATGTATTCTTTTTTGTTCAGGAAATGGCACCGTCAGTAAGCTATGACGGAAAGATTTATATGGAAGGTAAAGCAAAACTTTCAACTTCACCAAATGGAAATGGCGGCTGGTTCTCTTCCTTGGCAAAAGCAGGTCTTTTGGATAAAATTGATGAACTTGGCGTGGAATGGCTGAACGTGTTTTCTGTGGATAATGTACTTCAGAAGATGGCTGATCCGGTATTCGTTGGTGCAACGATTGAGGCAGGCTGTGTGTGCGGCTCAAAAGTAGTGGCAAAGGCAGACCCAAATGAAAAAGTAGGAGTTCTTTGTTTAGAGGATGGAAAACCATCGATTGTAGAGTATTATGAAATGACTGATGAAATGATTCATTCCAAAGATGAAAATGGACGGCTGTTATACAACTATGGTGTTATTTTGAACTATCTGTTTAATGTAAAAACGCTGACAAAAATTATGAATGAATATATGCCGACTCATGTAGTGGAGAAAAAGATTCCATATATGGCAGAAGATGGGCAGATGATGAAACCGGAGGAGCCAAATGGTTACAAATTTGAACTTCTTGTTCTGGATATGATTCGAATGATGGACAATTGTTTATCTTTTGAGGTTGAGAGAGAACGCGAATTTGCACCGATTAAAAACAGAACCGGTGTTGATTCTTTAGATACGGCGAGAGATTTGATGAAAAAAAATAAGATTGAATTTTAAAAAGCGTGCAATTTAGCCCCAACACTACTTGACGAACCTTTTTTTATTCGATATAATGAGGTTTCAGAATTATCGTAAAGAATCATTTGAAATTCGATTATCTGAAATTCGAGCGTTTGAGTTTGATTTCCTGATTATGAGATTAGATTAGTTAAGAGTGGTTGAGAGATGTATCAGCATTAGAAAGGAAGTAATGTATGGATTTTTCAAAAAAAACATTAGTTGAATTGCGCGAGATTGCAAAAGAAAAAGGTTTGAAAGGAATCACGGCATTGCGTAAGCCGGAGTTGATTCAGCGGTTGACGGAAGTTTCCGAGGAAACGAAAAGAGAGCCGGAGGTTATGCCGGAGAGAACGATGGAGAGAAAGCCGGTTTCCCAGAGAACACCGATGGAACGCCAGACAAGACCGGTAAGACAAGACCGTATGGAGCGGAATGACCGTCAGGACAGATACGAACGTCGACCGATGCGTCGTAATGAAAATGGTTACAGCAACGGCGGTTACAGCAATAATTATAACGGCGGCTATAACAATAACGGTTATAGCAGTTATAACAATAACTATGGCAGCAATAGTTATGAGCGGAACAATAACTACAGCAATAACAATTACAGCAACAATAACTACAGCAATAACAATTACAGCAACAATAACTACAGCAATAACAATAATTATGGCAATAATAACTATAGCAGCAATAATAATTATGGTAGTAACAGTAACTATAACAGCGGTTATAACAATAATAGCTATAATAATGGCTATGAACGAAAAAATGATTCCTATAGCGATAGAAGAAATGACTCATACAGTGATAGAAATGATAGAAGAAATGATTCACACGGTGAGAGAACATATAATTCGCATGAAAGAACTTATCACTCCGAGAGACCGCAGCATGAACGTGTGTCACAGTCGAACTATTATTACAATAATCGTCCACAGAAGTATCATGATGGGAGCGATGGGCTGATTTCGATTGTTAAGGATCGTCAAATTACGGAGGTACATCCGTCTGAATTGAAAGAATTAGACAGTGGTATTACGAAAAATGGTATTTTGGAGATTATGCCGGAAAATTATGGATTTATCCGCTGTGATAATTTCCTTCCGGGTGAAGATGATGTATATGTAGCACCACAGTTTATTCGTCGTTTTGGACTGCGTACCGGTGACATTATTGAGGGGAATTTAAAAACGAGAAACCAGAGTGAAAAGTTCAGTGCACTGTTGTATATGACAAAAGTAAATGGATATTCACCGACCTATTTGTATAATCGTAAAAAGTTTGAGGATTTGACACCAATTTTTCCGAATAACAGGATTCATTTGGAAACACCGGGAGCAGGAGTATCGATGCGTATGCTCGATTTGATTGCACCGATTGGTAAGGGGCAGCGTGGTATGATTGTTTCCCAGCCAAAAACCGGAAAGACAACCTTGTTAAAACAGGTTGCGAAAGCAGTTACGACAAACTATCCGAAAATGAAACTGATTGTTCTTCTGATTGATGAGAGACCGGAGGAAGTTACGGATATTAAAGAGTCGATTGAGGGCGAACAGGTAGAAGTCATTTATTCTACATTTGATGAATTGCCGGAAAATCACAAACGTGTATCGGAAATGGTAATTGAGCATGCAAAACGCCTTGTGGAAAGCGGCGAGGATGTAATGATTTTGTTAGACAGTATTACACGTCTGGCAAGAGCTTACAACCTGACTGTAACACCGAGTGGACGTACCCTTTCCGGTGGTCTTGACCCGGCAGCGCTGCATATGCCAAAACGTTTCTTTGGTGCTGCACGAAATATGCGTGAAGGCGGCAGTCTGACGATTCTTGCTACGGCGCTTGTGGATACCGGAAGCCGTATGGATGATGTTGTATTTGAAGAATTTAAGGGAACCGGTAATATGGAACTTGTATTGGACCGCAGTTTATCGGAAAAACGTATTTTCCCTGCGATTGATATTCAGAAATCAAGTACACGCCGTGAAGATTTACTGTTAGACAGTGAAGAACAGGAAGCAGTAGTCAAAATCCGAAAAGCACTTGGCGGTATGAAAGCAGAACCTGCCTTAGAGCAGATTTTGAATTTGTTTAAACGAACCAAGGACAATAAGGAATTCATTGAAACTGTTAAAAAAATGCATTTATAAGTAAAAAGTGCTTGCAATTAAAGGTGGAACATGATATAATGAGCGAGCAGTTTTTGAGCAAGACAATTATCCTTTTATATATAAGGAAAATACAAGTAGTGAGGTGAAATGAACATGAGAGAGGGAATTCATCCGGAATATTACCAGGCAAAAGTGATTTGCAACTGTGGTAATACGTTTGAGACAGGCTCAACAAAAGAAGAGATTCACGTTGAAGTTTGTTCTAAGTGCCATCCATTCTATACCGGACAGCAGAAGTCGGTAGCAGCTCGTGGTGCAATCGATAAGTTCAATCGTAAGTATGGCTTGAAATAGTGGATTGAGAATGTGGGCAGAGTCGGCGTGACTCTGCCCTTTTTTCCATATTTAATGAAAGGAGAGTATTCATGAGGTATTCAAAGCTTGGCGGTCAGGCAGTCATCGAAGGCGTGATGATGAAGCATGAAAAAGAATATTCGGTTGCCGTCCGTAAGCCGGATGGTGGAATTGAAGTGACGAAAAAAGCGACATCGAGTATTCGGGATAAGTACAAAATAGCGTCTCTGCCGATTATCCGTGGAATGGTGATATTTGCTGAGTCTTTGTCGACGGGAATGAAAACATTAAATTATTCGGCTTCTTTTTTTGAAGAGGAGGAAAAAGAGGCGAAAGAAAAAAATGAGAAAAAAGAAAGCCTTGTTATGGGGCTTGTTATGCTGCTTGCTATTGTGCTGGCGGTTGGAATCTTTGTGATTGTTCCATTTCTTATTTCCGAAGCATTGAAACGCCCGGTGCCTTCGCCTCAATTGCGTGGATTGATTGAGGGTGTCATTCGTGTAGCTCTTTTTGTTGCTTATGTGAAACTGATTTCTTGTATGGAAGATATTAAGCGTGTGTTTATGTATCACGGGGCAGAGCATAAATCGATTAACTGCGTGGAAAATGGCAAAGAATTAACGGTGGAAAATGTTCGTATGCAGACGACGGTTCACAAACGCTGTGGAACAAGTTTTCTTTTGATTGTTATGTTTGTCAGTATTTTGTTTTTTATGTTTATTGTAGTAGGAAATGTGTGGCTCCGTATGGTGCTGCGTATTTTATTGATTCCGGTTATTGCCGGCTTGTCCTATGAGTTTATCCGCTATGCGGGAGAGCATGATAATAAAGTTATTAATGTGCTTAGTAAACCGGGACTTATGCTGCAGAGCCTTACGACGAAAGAGCCGGATGACTCGATGCTTGAAGTGGCAATTGCGGCGGTGGAAGCAGTATTTGACTGGAAAGCCTTTCTTGAGGAAGAAAAAACAGAAAACGAAGAGGAACCGGTAGAAGAGGTTAAGGAAAAGGTTGAGGAAAAGGTTGAGGAAAAGGTTGAGGACGAAATCGAGATTCTCAGCATTGATGATGAGGATGATGAAGAGGAAGATGAAATTTTGAATGCTCTTGACCGTTATTTTGAAGCACCGGAACCATCGGACGAAGAAAAGAAGGAATCAGACACATGACGTGGCAGGAACTTTTAAACGAAGGCGAAAAACGATTATCGAAAAAAGGTGTACCGGAGGCAAAATTAAATGCATGGTATTTATTTTCGGATTGTTTTGAAACGTCAAAGAGCGGTTTCTTTTTAAATCAGGAGTTGGAGACTGAAAGTGAGAAAACCGAACGTTTTCTTGCACTGATTGCGAAACGGTGCGAGCGGATTCCGCTCGAATATTTGTTAGGCGAAACGGAGTTTATGGGACTTCCGTTTTTGGTCAATGAAAATGTCCTGATACCGAGGCAGGATACTGAGTGTCTGGTAGAGGAAGTGCTGAAAAAATGCGAGGAAGCAGATGTGCTTGATTTGTGTACGGGTTCCGGATGCATTGGAATTAGTCTAGGGAAACTTGGCAACTGTAAGAGTGTAACGCTTTCGGATATATCGGAGGGAGCACTTTTTACAGCGAAGGAAAATGCGGGGAGAAATCAAGTGGATGTCACTTGTATTCAGAGTGATTTATTTGCGGATATCGAAGGTACGTTTGATGTGATTGTATCGAATCCGCCATATATTGAAAGTGATGAGATTTTGATGCTGATGCCGGAAGTAAGGGATTATGAGCCAAGACTCGCCTTAGATGGCAGTGCGGATGGTCTTTTGTTTTATCGGTGCATTATAAAAGAGGCACCGAAATATTTAAGGGAAAACGGTTATTTGTTCTTTGAAATTGGCTGTGAACAGGCAGACGCAGTAAGCGGACTGATGGAAGCGGCAGGGTTCAAAGAAATTACAATAAAAAAAGATTACTGTGGACGAAACCGGATTGTGTTTGGTTTACAGACGGAAATGGTTCGTTAGGAGGAAGCATATGTTTGACAAATTAGAAGATATTTTGTTTCGTTATGATGAAGTGCTCAAAGAATTAAGTGAGCCGGAGGTGTTAAATGACGCATCGAGATATCAGAAACTGATGAAAGAACAGTCAGATTTGGAGCCGATTGTGGAAAAATACCGCGAATATAAAGAGACAAAAGCGGGGATTGAAGATAGTTTGGCGATGCTCGAAGAGGAAACTGACGAGGAAATGAGAGAACTCGCAAAAGAGGAACTCAATGAGTGCAAAGGGAAAATTGACGACATTGAGAATGAACTTCGCATTTTGCTTCTGCCAAAGGACCCGAATGATGATAAAAACGTAATCGTGGAGATTCGTGCCGGTGCCGGTGGCGATGAGGCTGCGTTGTTTGCTGCTGATTTGTATCGTATGTACTGTAAGTTTGCAGAGGCAAACCATTGGAAAGTGGATACAATGAATTCAAATGAAAATGGCATCGGTGGATTTAAGGAAATTGTTTTTATGATTAATGGAACTGGTGCATATTCAAAATTAAAATATGAAAGTGGCGTACACCGTGTGCAGCGAATTCCGGCAACAGAGTCCGGCGGACGAATCCATACTTCGACAGCTACTGTGGCAATTATGCCGGAAGTGGAGGAAGTGGAAGTGGAATTGGACATGAATGATTGTAAATTTGATGTGTTCCGTGCCTCCGGAAATGGTGGACAGTGTGTCAATACGACAGATTCAGCGGTGCGCTTAACTCATATTCCGACCGGCATCGTTATTTCATGTCAGGATGAAAAATCACAGTTAAAAAATAAGGATAAGGCGCTGAAGGTGCTTCGTGCGAGACTGTATGAACTGGAGCGCGCCAAAGCACACGATGCGGAAGCGGAGGAGAGAAGAAGCCAGATTGGTACCGGAGACCGCTCGGAGAAAATCCGTACCTACAATTATCCACAGGGAAGGGTAACGGACCACCGAATTAAACTTACGCTTCACAAGCTGGATTCGATTATCAATGGGGATTTGAATGAAGTTATTGATAGTTTGATTGCTGCGGATCAGGCAGCAAAACTGGCGAAAATGAATCAGAATTAAGTAAAAAGGAGAGGGGATTATGACACGTACGAAATTGTATTCGGAACTTTTTAACAGATATAACCGCGAACGAAGACAGTTTTTTTTAGATTGCAGGGAAGAGAGTGGCAGACAGAATTTAAGAATGTTAAAAAAAATCACGATTTTATTGGTGCCATTTATTTTGTTTGCATTTTTCTTTACGCCATTTTTGGTTCGTGGATGGACTATTTCGTTACCGTATTATGTATTGTTTGGATTTGTTGTTTTGACAGCAGGAATTTCAATTTTTTATGCTTCGAGACCAAAGATTCATTATCATGTGGCAAATACAATTTGTACATTATTTATACTGGGGATGTTTATAATAACCGCATGGATTGACATTTTTCCGTGCCGTAATGTCCCGGCTAGTTTCATGCCTCTGCTACTGATTGTAACACCAACAGTATTTGTTCTTCGCTTTCGATTGATTATACCATTAATGGCAATTGTTGATTTGGTTTACTCAATTGTTGCTCTTTGGTATAAAGTTCCGCGTATTGCCCAATCTGACGTCTTTACGGCATTTATTGGATTGGTGCTCGGTTATATGATGACACTTACGATTGTGCAGCTTCGAATCCGTGATAATAATGCGAAGCGTGAGTATCAGAGACGCTGTATGGTAGACCCTGTTACGGGAATTTTGAATAAGTTTTCATTTGAAAATTCTCTGCGTGACACTTTAAATGCAAGGGATGAGACACATGAATGTGCACTTCTTCTTGTTGATATTGATAATATGAAGCGCATGAATGATGAACTTGGTAAACTTGTCGGCGATATGTTTTTGGAAAATGTTGCGGAGTTTTTGACAAGTATTTTCCGTGGCTCGGATATCATTGGACGTGTCGGCGGGGATGAGTTTATGGTTTATGTCAGAAACTTAAAGAGTGAGGACTGGCTTGCAGGAAAGTGCTCCCGCATCCAGCATGAAATTAAAACAATATCGAATGAGAATGGAAATATTAATATGACTTGCAGTATCGGAGCTGCAGTAGCAGGAAAAGTCCCGGTTTCGTTTGAGCAGATGTATACGCAGGCGGATGACTCGCTTTATAAAGCAAAGACACGTGGCAGAGGTAAATATGTACTGCATTATGTCCATAAGGAAAGGGAAGTGATTCATTAATGAAGCGTTTCGGCAGGAAAAAAGAATTTACAACGACGAGAATTATAGCAGTTGGATTTTTTGTTGCTATTGTAATTGGAACATTTCTTTTAATGCTTCCGCTTTCTTCGAAAACAGGAAAAGTAACGGGAATTGTGGATGCACTGTTTACTTCGACTACATCGGTATGTGTGACCGGCCTTGTGACGGTGCCTACATACGCACACTGGAGTTTGTTTGGACAGGTTGTGATTGCACTTTTGGCTCAGGTTGGCGGTTTAGGTGTAATTACGTTTACTACGATGTTTATGCTGATTCTGCGCCGACGGATTGGCATGAAAGAAAGACTTTTGATTCAGGATGCGTATAACCTTGATACGATTCAGGGGCTTGTTGTTTTGGTGAAAAAAATTTTAAAGGGGACCCTTGTCGTAGAGACAGTAGGTGCCCTTCTTTATATGACAGTGTTTATTCCGGATTATGGCTGGAAGGGAGTCTGGTATTCTGTTTTTAATGCTGTGTCCGCATTTTGCAATGCCGGGATGGATGTAATCGGACCGGATAGTTTGAGCCGTTATGTCGGAAATCCGGTTGTGAATATTACAACAATGGGGCTGATTATTTTAGGAGGACTAGGTTTTCCGGTCTGGTGGAATGTATTGGATGTTATGAAACAGAGAAAACGAAAACGCCGAACCGGAAGGGAATCTTTACATTATTTATCGTTAAATGCAAAACTTGTACTTTTTATGACAGCTTTTTTGATTGTGGTTGGTGCTATTTTGATATTAATTCTTGAATATCAAAATCCGGCAACACTTGGTCCTTTGTCTTTTTTTGATAAAATTCAGGCAGCTTTTTTTCAGTCAGTAACGACAAGAACGGCAGGATTTTGTACCATTTCACAGTCAGGGTTAAATAAGTCGACTGCCCTTGTGTGCTGTCTTTTAATGTTTATTGGCGGGTCACCGTCCGGTACAGCAGGAGGAATCAAAACAACGACGATTGCGGTACTTGTATTAACGGTTGTTTCCATTATTAAGGGGCGTCGTGATACGGAAATGTTTGGACGGAGAGTCAGTGATATGGCGGTGCGCCGTGCGTTGTCGATTTTTGCCGTGAGTTTCAGTGTAATGTTAGGAGCTACAGTCATTTTAGCGGCAGTTCAGCCGGGCAATTTTATTGATTGTCTGTATGAAATCGTTTCTGCCATTGCGACGGTTGGATTAAGCAGAGATTTTACCCCGCATTTGACTACGGTGTCGCGGTTAATTATTATAGTAACAATGTATATTGGACGAATCGGTCCGATTTCGCTTGCCCTGTTTTTTAACTCCAAGCGCTTTGTGAATGTAAAAACGTACCCGAAAGAGCGGGTTTCTGTTGGATAGGAGGAATACGATGAAACGAAAAGAATTTGTTGTGTTTGGTGTTGGTGATTTTGGTATGTATGTTGCGAAAACCCTTGCCAATTCCGGTGCTGCCGTGATGGTAGTGGATAAAGATGAGGAGCGGTTAGAGCAGATTGCTTCGGAAGTGACGCGTACAATTTGTGCGGATGCCACGAACCCGGAAGCGGTAAAACAGTTAGGAATTGGAAATTATGACGGTGCAATTATCGGCATCGGACGGAGTTTGGAGACCAGTGCTTTGATTACGATGCAGTTAAAAGAGTTGAATGTGCCATTTATCATGGCAAAGGCATCCACTGATATGGAAGGAAGAATTTTGAGCTGTATCGGGGCAGACAAAGTAATTTTTCCTGACCGTGCAATGGGAATCCGTGTTGGCAACGATATTATGAATGGTAATTATTTTGAGGCAATTGAACTCTCGGATGAATATAGTATTGTGGATATGGCAGTGCCGTCAAACTGGGCGGGAAAAACATTGGAGCAGTTAAATATCCGCTCCCGCTATGGCATCAGTATTATCGGTATCCGCGGATTGGAAGAGACTAATGTAAATCCATCCGCATCGTATGCACTGCACCCACAGGATGTTTTAATTGTTTTGGGACATAATACAGAGATACAGAAGTTACGGGAGATGAAAGAATGATTGAGTCAGCGGCAAATGCAAAATTTAAGCGCATCCAGAAACTGATGAAGCAGGCAAGGGCAAGAAAAAAAGAAGGTGTCTTTGTCGTAGAGGGATGGAAAATGGTGCGTGAGGCATTGCAGAGAGATTTGGTACAGGAATTGTACTGTGATGAAAAAGAAGAACAAGCATTAGCCAAAGAACTGGCAAAACTGCAAAAACGTCCGGCGATTGAGGTGCTTAAGACAGCGTTATTTAAGCAGATGTCAGACACCGTAAATCCACAGGGGGTTTTGGCGGTTATCACAATGCCGTCTTATGACAGGGAGCAAATGATTTCCTCGGATGAATGTAAGCTTCTCTGCCTCGAAAACATACAAGATCCCGGTAATCTGGGAACAATGTTTCGGACAGCAGAAGGGGCCGGTATGTCGGGTGTTGTTTTGTCGTCCGGCTGTGTAGATTTGTTTAATCCAAAAGTTGTGCGCTCGACGATGGGAGCAATGTTTCGTGTCCCATTTTATATCTGCGAGTCAATGAGCGAGGAGATGAAACAGCTGCAAAATCAGTCATTTCACTTTTATGCCGCTCATTTACAGGGCAAGAAAAACTTCCGCGAGGAAACGTATGATGGACGCATCGGCATCTTAATCGGCAACGAGGCAAATGGACTGAGTGATGAAGTTACCGCCCTCGCCGATAAAAAAGTAATCATTCCGATGGAGGGCGAACTGGAGTCGTTAAATGCAGCAGTGTCGGCTGCGTTGTTGATGTATGAGGTGCAGCGGAATAAGTAGCTATAGTTTCCGTAATTTAGTACAAAAAGTTTGTTCCTCATGGGCCGCTCTCACTCGTTGAGTTGCGTAGCGGTATGGGCACTGAAACTACCAGTGCCACATACCGACGCACTCAAAACCCATGAGCCTCAAAACTTTTTGTACTAAATTACTGGAAATTATAGAGAACTAGCCGTAAATGCTAGGCGTGAAAGCATTCTGGATTGGTAAGGAACTCTGCTGTAATTAGGGTAAATAGAAAAAGAGCGCAAGATTCCCATTCGGAACCGCTCGCGGCAAGCAATTACAGCAATATCTATAGTTTCCGTAATTTAGTACAAAAAGTTTGTTCCTCATGGGCCGCTCTCGCTCGTTGAGTTGCGTAGCGGTATGGGCACTGAAAATACCAGTGCCACATACCGACGCACTCAAAACCCATGAGCCCCCAAACTTTTTGTACTAAATTACTGGAAATTATAGAAAACTAGCCGTAAATGCTAGGCGCGAAAGCGTTCTGAATTGGTAAGCAACTTGTTTTGGGGCAACATTTAGATAGAGTACAGCGAGAGTTATTTCGCCTTCGGTTGCTTACACTATTGGTAGCAGAGGCATTTTGGAAGACTTATTCGGTACTCCGATAATTTATGAAGAAAAGATTTGTGTAAAGAGGCAGCAGCCAACTTATTTAGCATTCCGGTAATTTATAAAGAAAAGATTTGTGCTAGGAGGTTACTGCCAACTTATTTAGGATTCCAGTAATTTATTCGAAAAGATTTGTATGGCGTGGGTACAAATGCGCAAGTATGAGACATGCGTAGTTTGCATGTCGATACTTCTGCGTATTTGTCTAGCGGGAGCGCCCACGCCATGCAAACTTTTCGAATAAAATACGGAAACTAAAAAAATGGCAGCGCCCACGCGACAAACAAAATGTGTTAAAATTTTGACAAAAACCTAATTTTTTAGTATGATAAGGAGAAACAGTGAATAAAATGAAAGGAAGGATTCGAGACGATGTTGACGATTTTTTGGCTTGTACTGGTAGCCATTATGTTGGTAATTGAGATTTTTACACTGGGTCTTACGACAATTTGGTTTAGTCTTGGTGGTGTAGCAGCGGCAATTGCAGCAGGACTTAACAGCCCTTTGTGGTTACAGATTGTTTTGTTTGCCGGCGTGTCGGTTGTGGTTATGATTTTAGTTCGTCCGTTTGCTGTAAAAGTGCTTGATAAAAGTCGTGTCAAGACCAATATTGATGAACTGCCGGGGCAGAAAGCGGAAGTCATCGAAACAATTGATAATGCAAAGGGAAGTGGCACGGTACGTCTTCGTGGTGTCGAATGGATGGCACGCAGTGTAGATGACACGGTGATTGAAGAGGGAAAGGTGGTAACGATTCAATCGGTTTCCGGTGTCAAGTTACTGGTAAAAGAGTGATAAAAACAGCGCAAAAGCGCGGAATGGAGGCATGTTATGGGAAATGAAATGGAGATTAGCCTGGTACCAATTATTATTATTGCGATTGTAGTAATTATTCTTTGTGTACTGGCATCTTGTATTAAAATTGTGCCACAGGCACATGCGTTTATTGTTGAAAGACTGGGCGGCTATCAGTGTACATGGTCGGTTGGACTGCATTTTAAGGTTCCGATTATTGACAAGGTGGCAAGAAAAGTTCTGTTAAAAGAGCAGGTGATGGATTTCCCGCCACAGCCGGTAATTACAAAGGATAATGTAACGATGCAGATTGACACCGTTGTATTTTTCCAGATTACGGATCCGAAGCTTTTCACGTACGGGGTGGAAAATCCGATTATGGCAATTGAAAATCTGACGGCGACTACACTTAGAAATATCATTGGTGATTTGGAATTAGACCAGACACTTACGTCACGTGAGACAATTAATACGCATATGCGTTCCAATCTGGATATTGCGACTGACCCGTGGGGAATCAAAGTAAACCGTGTGGAATTGAAAAACATCATTCCACCGAGAGAAATTCAGGACTCCATGGAGAAGCAGATGAAGGCGGAGCGTGAGAGACGTGAATCTATTCTTCGTGCGGAAGGTGAGAAAAAATCGACAGTTCTTGTAGCAGAAGGTAAAAAGGAGTCTGCGATTTTGGAAGCGGAAGCAGAAAAAGAAGCAGCAATCCTTCGTGCAGAAGCAAAGAAAGAAGCAATGATTCGCGAGGCAGAAGGTAAGGCTCAGGCGATTGCAGAAGTCCAGAAAGCGACAGCAGAAGGTCTGAAATACTTAAATGAAGCTGCACCGACGGAATCAGTTCTGACCTTGAAGAGTTTGGAAGCATTTGAAAAGGCAAGTGACGGCCAGGCAACCAAAATTATCATTCCATCGGAAATTCAGGGGATTGCAGGACTGGCAAAATCCGTGATTGAAACATGTAAAGAAAAATAACACAGAGAAAAGAGTGAAAAAATGAATTTACAAGGAAGAAACTTTTTGACACTAAAGGATTTTACACCGGAAGAGATTCGCTATTTTCTGGATACAGCAAAAGAGTTGAAGGAAAAGAAGAAAAATCATGTTCCGATGAAAGAATTTGAGGGACGAAATATTGCCCTGATTTTTGAAAAAACAAGTACGAGAACACGCTGCTCGTTTGAAGTCGCAGCGCATGATTTGGGAATGGGTGTGACATACTTAGATCCAAGTGGTTCTCAGATTGGCAAGAAAGAAAGTATTGCGGATACGGCACGCGTGCTTGGACGTATGTTTGACGGTATTGAGTACCGTGGCTTTGGACAGGAAATTGTTGAAGAACTGGCAGAGTATGCCGGTGTGCCGGTTTGGAACGGATTGACGAATGAATATCATCCGACCCAGATGCTTGCTGATCTTCTTACCATTGAGGAGCAGTTTGGACATTTGGAAGGAATCCGTCTGACTTATATGGGAGATGCCCGTTATAACATGGGAAATTCTCTGATGATTGCGTGCAGCAAGATGGGAATGCATTTTACTGCCTGTGCACCAAAAGAATATTTTCCAAATAAAGAACTGGTCGCCTTGTGTGAAGAATATGCAAAGACGAGCGGTGGCAGCATTACTCTCACAGAAGATGTAAAAGAGGGGACCAAAGATGCAGATGTTCTTTATACCGACGTATGGGTTTCTATGGGGGAGCCGGATGAAGTCTGGAAAGAGAGAATTGAGGCATTAAGCCCTTATCAGATTAACAAAGCGGCAATGGATAATGCAAAGGACACCGCAGTGTTTATGCATTGTCTGCCGGCATTCCATGATTTGAAAACGAAGATTGGAAAAGAAATCCATGAAAAATATGGATTGACGGAAATGGAAGTAACAGATGAAGTGTTTGAAAAATATGCTGACGTGGTATTTCGCGAGGCAGAAAACCGCATGCACACAATTAAAGCGGTTATGTATGTGACACTTCCGAGGTAAAGCAACGAAAGGAGCCAATATGAGCAATAACTTAAACGCCGGATATCGAAATGAGTGGTTACATAAGATGGCATCGGTGTGTGAAGCGAGCAGCACCATTGACTCTACTCTTTATGAAAAATATGAAGTAAAGCGCGGACTCCGTGATTTGAATGGACGTGGTGTATTGACTGGCCTCACAGAAATTTCAGAGATTCAATCAACAAAAATTTCCGATGGGGTACAAGTTCCCTGCGATGGTAAATTATTTTATCAAGGCATTGATATTGAGGAAATCGTGGATGGGTTTCTATCTGAAAAACGGTTTGGATATGAGGAAGTTGTGTATCTTCTGATTTTTGGAAAACTGCCGAATGAATCTGAACTGGAAGAACTCAAGGACATGTTAGCCAATTATCGTCAAAGCCTGCCAACCAGCTTTGTACGTGATATTATTATGAAAGCACCAAGTGTTGACCTTATGAATACACTTGGACGAAGCGTTCTTACGTTATATTCTTATGACGACAGAGCAGACGATATTACTACGGAAAATGTGTTGCGCCAGTGCTTGCAGTTAGTAGCACTGTTTCCGATGTTTGCGGTATATGGTTATCAGGCGGCATGCTATTTCCATGAAGGAACGAGTTTCTTTCTGCACCCGCCAAAAGCGGAGTATTCCACCGCAGAAAATATTCTGCATATGCTTCGTCCAAATAGTAAATTTTCACCGTTAGAGGCAAAGATTTTGGATATTGCCCTTGTGCTTCATGCGGAGCATGGCGGTGGTAATAACTCGACATTTACGGACCATGTGGTAACTTCATCCGGAACCGATACCTATGCGGCAATTTCGGCAGCACTCGGTTCGCTGAAAGGACCAAGACATGGTGGAGCGAATAAAAAAGTATCGCAGATGTTTGACGATATGAAACAGAAAGTCAAAAACTGGGAAGATGAGGATGAAGTAGAATCGTATTTGATTGCCCTTCTGAATCAGCAGGCATTTGACCGTGCCGGTTTGATTTACGGTATGGGACACGCGGTGTACTCAATTTCTGACCCACGTGCGAGAACGTTCCGCAAATTTGTCCAGAAACTTGCCGATGAAAAGGGGCTTCAGAAAGAATTTGCCCTTTACAATCTGGTCGAAAAACTGGCACCAAAAGTGATTGCGAATGAGCGTCATATTTATAAAGGTGTTAGTGCAAATATTGATTTTTACAGCGGACTTGTATATAGCATGCTGGGGATTCCGCATGAGCTTTATACGCCGATTTTCGCAATTGGACGTATCGCCGGCTGGAGCGCACACCGTTTAGAGGAACTTGTCAATGCCGGGAAAATCATTCGTCCGGCTTATAAAGCGGTGGCAAAACACAAACCATATACACCGTTAAGTGAACGGGATTAGGAGGTTTTCCATGCAGGAAGAACAGATTTTGTGCGCGTGCAGTGCCTATGAGCAGAAATATTATTTAAATCCGCGTTATGCATCGCTTCCATCTGCGATTCAGGATGAACTGCAGATTATGGCGGTGACGATGACGGAAGATGTCGGCGGTGTATTTACCATGGAATTTGATGAAGATGGCTCCCTTTATATGTCTACGACGGCAAAGGAAAATGATTTCTTCTATGATGAAATCGGAAGCCATTTGAAAATCAAACAATACCGTGTAAAATACGCAGAACTTTTAGAAAATTTAGAGACTTACTATAAAACATTTTTTATTGACGGAGTGAACGAATGAAATCATTTACTCTGAATGGGGGCTATTATGTTACTGGCGATTGATATCGGAAATACAAATTTGACATTTGGACTTTTTCAAGGAGAAAAAATTCTGCATAAGTTTCGGCTGACAACCAGTCTGCCGAGAACTTCCGATGAGTTTGGTGTCCAGATCGTGGAGCAGTTATCCCACAAAGATGTGTCCGCGGACGACGTTGAGGATGTCATTATCTGCTCTGTTGTGCCAAAGATTATGTATTCTCTGACAAGCGGTGTAAAGAAATATCTTGACTGTGATCCGATGATTGTGGGTAATGGCACAAAATCGGGTATCCGCATTGCAACGACAAATCCGATGGAAATCGGAGCAGACCGTGTGGTCGATGCGGTCGGTGCTTACTTTTTGTATGGCGGGCCGGTGTTTGTCATTGATTACGGTACGGCTACGACATATGATTTGGTGACGGAAGACGGTGCATTTGTTGCAGGTGTCACGGCACCCGGTATAAGAATCAGTGCGAAAGCACTTTGGAGCAATGCGGCAAAACTTCCAGAAATTGAAATTATAAAACCGGAGTCGATTATGGCGAAAACCACGATTACAAGTATGCAGGCAGGACTTGTGTACGGAACGATTGGACAGGCGGAATATATCATTGACAAGTTCCGTGAAGAATCGGGTTATCAGAATATGAAAGTTGTGGCAACCGGCGGGCTCGGACGCATTATTTCAGAGGGCACCGATAAGATTGATATTTATGATTCAGAGCTGACCTTACAGGGCATGCGTCTGATTTATGAGAGGACGAAAAAGAGTGAAGATGGGAAGTAACAAACTGAAAATCGGCAATGTAAGCTTAGATGGCAATATTGTATTAGCACCAATGGCAGGGGTTACGGACCTGCCATTTCGTCTGCTTTGCAAAGAGCAGGGAGCGGATTTAATCTGCACGGAAATGGTGAGTGCAAAAGGCATTTTTTATAATAATAAAAATACCGAGGATTTGCTTCGGATTGATGACAGGGAACGCCCGGTATCGCTGCAGTTATTTGGCTCAGACCCGGATATTATCAGTGAGATGGCAAAGAAAATCGAGCATCGGAATTTCGATATTTTAGATATCAATATGGGATGCCCTGTGCCAAAGGTTGTGAATAATGGCGAGGGTTCCGCCCTCCTCAAAAACATTCCGCTTGCGGCAAAAATTATTGAGAAAACGGTAAAAGCGATTGACAAACCAGTGACTGTGAAGTTTCGCAAAGGATTTGGTGCGGACGAAGTGCAGGCAATCGAGATGGCAAAGGCGGCGGAAGCAGCAGGCGCAGCGGCTGTGGCAGTACATGGCAGAACGAGAGAACAGTATTACAGCGGAAAGGCTGACTGGGAAATAATTGCCAAAGTGAAAGATACGGTGTCAATTCCGGTCATTGGAAATGGAGATATTTTTACGCCGGAGGATGCGAAAAATATGATGGAGCAGACAAATTGTGACGGTGTGATGATTGGCCGCGGGGCGCAGGGAAATCCGTGGATTTTTCATCAGATTAAGACATATTTAGAAACCGGAATGGTACCGGAAAAACCACCTTTTTCCGAAGTGTGCCGGATGATTCTGCGCCATGCCAAAATGCAGATTGAGTGGAAAGGCGAAAAACGCGGTATGCGGGAGATGCGAAGCCATGCGGCGTGGTACACCGCAGGTTACCCACATTCGGCTTCTCTGCGTCGTGCGATGAACACGGTGGAGACGTATGAGCAGTTAGAGGAATTGTTTTCCATTTAACAGAAAAATCACAACTTTATGTCCGAATTATCAAAGTATGAACATAGGCTGTTCATACTTTTTCTTTAGATTAAAGGTAGAAAATGTAAAGAATACGATGAGCAGTATGACAAGTTCCATGAACGACATGATTGATACCGTTTCCATTGCGATTGCGTTTATCGCCGGCATTTCCCTTTTAGTAGGTGGAATCGGCGTTATGAATATTATGCTTGTTTCCATTACCGAGCGTACCAGAGAAATCGGTACGCGCAAGGCGCTTGGTGCAAAGAACAGCTCCATCCGCCTGCAATTTATAATAGAAGCGGTTATCCTCTGCTTGCTGGGAGGCGTCTTTGGGATTATCTTAGGATTTATTCTTGGAGCCGTCGCCGCTTCCCTTCTAGGCTATGCGGCATCTGCTCCGGTGGCTGCCATCATTGGTTCCGTTGTATTTTCCATGATTATCGGCGTGTTCTTCGGTTACTATCCGGCGAACAAGGCGGCGAGACTCGATCCAATCGAAGCACTTCGGTATGAGTAGAAAATAGAAAATCATAAAAAAGAAAGTCATATTTACCTGTACCCGCAGGTAGATGTGGCTTTCTTTTTGAAGTAAAAACCGACCAAATGTGGTATTCTTTTATCTAATAGTTGTAGTACTTAATTTCAAGGCCTTGGAAGAAAGGAACATACCATGGACAAAAAACTTGTGTTACAAGCGAAAAAGCACGACAAAGAAGCCTTTGTGAAACTGGTGGAGAATTATCAGGTAAGTATGTATAAGACTGCAATTGCTATTTTGCAAAATGACGAGGATGCGGCAGATGCGATACAGGAAACGATTCTTATCTGCTGGGAAAAGATAGGTTCTTTGCGAAATGCTAAATTTTTTAAAACGTGGATGACGCGGATTTTAATTCACCGGTGTTATGCGATTTATAATGAAAATAAGCGGACGGTTACGGCAGATAATTTCCCGGATATCATGGACTGCTCGAATAAATACGGAGAAATCGAGTGGCAGGAAATGCTTGGTTTTCTAAATGAAAAGCAGCGGATTGTTGTGGAACTTTATTACGGGCAGCAGTTTAAAGTCCGGGAAATTGCGGGGGCGCTGCAAATTGGGCAAAGTGCGGTAAAAAGCAGGTTGCAGTCAGCGAGAAAGACTCTGGAGCAATTTTATGAGATTGGGAAAGAAGCATCACCTAACAGCGACGGACGCTTATGAATTGGAGGGATTTAGTATGGATAGATTTACAAAATGGCTTGGCAATATTCGGAGAACGGATGAGGTGCCGGATGCGGTAAAACAGACAATTTGTGATACATTGCAGAATCTGCCGGATGCACCGGAGAATAAAATTGAAAACCGCACGTGGAAACATCTGGCGGTGGCAGCTTGTGTTGTTATTTTGATATGCGGCAGCGTGCTTGCGGTAAATCCGTCACTTGCGGCAAATCTTCCGATTCTTGGAACCATTTTTCAAAAGGTAGAGAAGGGAGTTATTTACTCCGGTGAGTATAAGGATGCGAAAAAGATTACACAGGAAAAGGAAAACCATTTAAGTGCACAAAGCCAAGGAATCAAACTGACGGCGTCGGAAGTTTACTGCGATGGATTTTCTGTGTATGTTACGATGAAAATGCAGGCAGAGCAGATGGATTTTTCAAAGGAAGGAAATGGAATCTGTGTGAAAGCACAGTATAGTTTTGGAAAACAGATGTCAAAAGAAGATTCCGACATTTTGATGGATGGAAAATGTGTTGACAAGCATGCGTTTATCGGAATGATGAAATTTGATAAAGAGGATGTCATTAAGAAAGACGGAACTCTTCGGATTCGGATTTTGACGGTTTATCTTCAGGATAAAGAGCAGTCTATCTGCGGTTCATGGAATTTTGAAATCCCGTATACGGTTTATAAAAAAGGGAGTAGAGAGATTGCAGTCAATAAAAAGCTAAACAGTCATTTGGCAGTAAAAAGTGTGTTTGTTTCCCCTTATCAGATTGTTGTGTTTACAAAGGAGAGCGGAGGCGTGCACAGCCAGATTGCATTGTTTGATCAGAACGGCGAGAAGATTTCTTTTGAAGAAATTGGTGAGAAAAAAGGTCCATGGGAGCAGAAAATTTATGCAAGGAGAGGGCGTGTGATAACGAAATTGTATGGTTATGTCACAACGGCAGATAACCTCAAATTGTATCGCGCAAAAACAAGGAAAGAAGCAAAAAAACTTTCCAAGTATCAGTTTTGTGTGGATATTTTGTAGGGGAAATTAAGAAGAAAACTTGATAGAAAGTGAGGCAGCGAATGAAGAAAATAGGTATAGCAGTCATGATACTGGCGGTAATAGGAGTGGCGGTTACCGCAGGTGTTTTTGTCACAGGGCATCCAGAGACGACAAAAGTAGAACAGAAACACGAAAAGATAAAAAAGGAAGGAAAAGCGTATGCCGGCAAATACCGGATGAACATATTGCTTGACACCAACAACAAGGTTCTTTCCGGAACGGTCCGTGCGAAACTAAAAAATGCGACCGATGATGATTTGAAGAGTATTTGCGTGCGCAACTGGGCAGCCGCTATTTTGCAGGAGAAAACGAACCAGAAAAAGAAAGCGTGCAAAACCGAGATAACCTCGGCAAGAATCGGAGGACATACTTTGCAGATTGATAAAAAAGAAGATGCATCAGTTCTTTATTTATCCGATAAGAACCGGGTTTTAGCACCGGCCCGCGAGTGTGTAACTGTTGAATTTTCATTCCGCACCGAGATTCCAAAACAGAAAAACCGATTTGGCTATATCTCTTATGACGGGCATGAAATGTATCAGCTTTCGTTTTGTTTTCCCTGTATCTCTCGCTATCAAAAGGGGGTGTGGAACGAAAATCCTTATGTGGGTGACAACGATGAGACGTATGTGTATGAGGCAGCAGATTATGAAGTTACATTCCGGCATCCGAAAAAATACACGATTGCAGCAACCGGCACGCAGCACTCTGTGCAGGATGGAACAACGATTACCGGCAAAAAGTTAAGAGAGTTTGCAGCGGTTTTGTCGGATGATTTTTGCCGGCTGGATGCGAAGACCGGCAGCACAACGATTTCAATTTTGGGACCAAATTATGAGAAAAATCAGAACTATTACAAATATTCCATGCAGCTTGCGAAAGAGGCAGTCCGCATTTTTTCGGAAAAAATAGGTTCGTATCCGTTTTCACAGTTAAAAATCGTGCACTGCTTTATGAACAGCGCAATGGAATATCCGGGACTTTGCATGATTGGCATGCCGGATGTGAAGGACTTTCGCAAAATTGACAAGAATTCTTACGGGGGACTGGAAGCACATGTTCCGCATGAAATCGCCCACCAGTGGTTTTACGCTGCAATCGGCAACGATTCGTACAAGGAGCCGTGGCTTGACGAGGGCTTTTGCGAGTTCTGTGAAGACGTGTTATTCCCTTATTATGCAAATAAAAAATTACAGAAAAAACTGTGGAGCGACAAGTATTCCACCCGCAAAGACATGGACCGCTGGTTCCAAAAAATTGTCATCCCCCAGTCCTCCCGCACCAAAGCAATCAACCGAAGCGTAAGCGATTATCAGGACAAGCCGGACGAATACTCAAACTCTGTTTACGAGGGTGGCGAACTATTCCTGTATGAACTGTGGAAAACAATGGGCGATAAAACATTCTTTCAAATGCTGCATAAATATTATCAGACATATCAATTTCAAATCGTAACAACAGACGACTTTTTGAAAACTGTGCGGTCGTATGGAACGGATAAGAAAGTTGAAAGAATAATAGGGAGATACATAGAAGAAAAGTAAATTTGAGATGATAGGACTGCGGCAAATGTTCGCTGCCAGTTCCTTTGGATTCCAGTAATTCCGTAGAAAAGCTTTGTGACTCATGGGTACAAACACGTGGGTATGAGGCTTGCGTATTTTGCATGCCCATACCCTTACGTGTTTGTTAAACGAAAGTGCCCATGAGACGCAAAGCTTTTCTACGGAATTACGGAAAACAAAAAAAGTGCCAACGAACACTTGACACAAACACCTGCCACGCTAAAGTTGATTTTTTCCTCCAAAATGAGTATACTTACGTTATAAACTTGAGAAACCATATCTCAAACCAAGGAGGATGCCAAATGAAAATCAAGAGGATTGCACACCGCGGTTTCAGTTCGGAGGCGCCGGAAAACACGCAGGCGTCATTTGCAATGGCGGTAGAAGGGGATTTTTATGGCGTGGAATGTGATATCTGGAAATCAAAAGATGGCGTTTACGTTGTCAGCCACGATGGACATTTGCGCAGAATGTGCGGAATTGATCGCTGGATTCCCCAGATGACTTTTGAGGAAATAATCAGCTATCCGGTGACAGCGGGGAAAAAGAGAGAGGAGCATCCCCTGCAGCATTTGATTTCTTTTTCACAGTATTTGTCCATTATGGCGCGGAGTGAAACGATTCACCCAATTGTGGAATTGAAGATGGATTATACAACTGTAGAACTAAGAGAAATCGTTAATTTAGTGAAACAAAAGGGACTTCTTGAGCGAACGGTTTTTATCAGTATGCACCTTTTGGCACTATTACGTTTGAAAGATATCGGAATCCCGGCGTCAAGGCTTCAGTACGTTTATGGGGCGGTTGGCGGCAATAAGTGGACGAAAGTTTCGGACGAGCTGATTGCATGGCTTACCGAAAATGAGATTTCACTCGATTCACGTTACACGCTTGTTTCCAAAGAAGATGTGGAAAAACTTCACAAGGCGGGGCTTTTTGTTAATGTCTGGACGGTGAACAAAGAGGAAGAAATGAAGCGTCTCTTGGATGAAGTTGGTGTGGATATGGTAACGACAGAATACTATTTTGAATGATTGGAGGGTGATTATGAGTTTATTAAAACAGTTGAAATGGAATTTGATTTTGCTCGCAGTAATTTTTATTGCACTTGGTATTGTCTTGATTCTCTGGCCGGGGGCAACGATGAAAACGATTTGTTATCTGCTGGCGGCGATGCTTTTGGCAATAGGAGTGGTTTCTCTTATTAATTATCTTCGGAAAGACATCAGTGGAATTATTTACCGCTATGACCTTGTCGTTGGTTTGTGTGCAATCCTTGGCGGAATTCTTGTGATTGTGAAAGTGGACAAACTGACGGATTTGATTCCGGCGGTGCTCGGTTTTCTGGTAACGATGAGCGGTATTATGAAAATGCAGAATTCGGTTGATATGCTTCGCCTCGGACATGGTACGTGGCACGTGGCGTTTGCGATGGCAATTGTAAATATTGTTGCCGGGATTGTGCTTTTGATGAATCCATTTGAGGCAGCGCAGATTTTGATTATGTGTCTCGGAATTGCACTGGTCTACAGCGGTATCACGGACTTGTATGTGACGATTTCGATATCCAGACGATTGAGCCGGTTAAAGACGGAAATCGTTGTGGCGGAGGACGATTCGGAAGAATAAAGAAATGAAAAATGGAGGGAATTATGGCGCAGTATCATTCATTATCGAAGGAATTGCAGGAGCGGATTTTAGAGGACAGGGAGAAACATAAGAAAAATCCGTATGCATTTCCGGATGAGAAAATCGTGAGACGACGCATGGACCACGATAAGGCGAATTTGTGGCGTCCGGCGTTTGTGCGGGATGTGGAGAAAATTATGCATGTGCCGTATTACAACCGTTACTCGGATAAGACGCAAGTATTTTCCTTTTACCAGAATGATGACATTTCAAGGCGTGCCCTGCATGTTCAGCTCGTGTCACGCATCGCAAGAAATATCGGCAGTGTGTTAGGACTCAATGAAAGTTTGATTGAAGCCATTTCTCTGGGACATGATATCGGTCATACACCGTTTGGCCATGCCGGCGAGCGGATTCTGAGCAGTCTGTATCAGGAGCATACCGGCCGTTATTTTAATCATAATGTACATAGCGTCCGCGTGCTGGACGATATGGTGAACTGGAATATCAGTTTGCAGACCTTAGACGGAATTCTCTGCCATAATGGCGAATTGGAATTAAAAGAATACCGTCCATGCGAGATGTCTACCTTTGTAGAATACGATAAAAAGGTGGAAGCATGCTATGTCGATGAGAAGGCAATCGGCGAGTTGATTCCGTGCACGTTAGAGGGCTGTGTGATGCGTATCTGCGATATTATTGCCTATCTTGGCAAAGACAGACAGGACGCAATGCGCCTGAATTTGCTAAAAGAATCACCATTTACCGCCGGTGCGATTGGCACCAGCAACGGTGAAATTATCAATAATTTCAGTGTCAATATTATCGAAAACAGTTATGGCAAAGATTATTTGAAAATGGATGAAGAATATTTTGACGCTTTGCGGCAGGCGAAAAAAGAAAATTATGAAATGATTTATAACAATAAGTTGCTCAACGATTTATATGAAAATGAAATCCGCCCAATGTTTGGTGAATTGTATGAGGAACTTTTGCGCCAGGCAGAAAGTGGAGACAAGTCTTCTGTTTTTTACCGCCATCACATGGCATACATGGAGAAAAATAATTTTTATGTCAAATCCCATGTCAGAAAGCCGTATGCCGAGCAGGAGAAAAACCAGCTTGTCGTCGATTATCTTGCCAGCATGACGGATGATTATTTTATCGCACTTTACCATTATTTGTTCCCAAAAGGAAAGCATGATGTCAAATTTGTCGGGTATTTTGATTTGTAGGAGTTTTCATTGACCCCATAGGATGTTTCGTGATAAAATGTGTTAGATACTAGGGGTAAAAGGTACAAAAGGCGTTCGTGCCCGCACGAAAAGGCTTTTACACAATATTATTAGAATCAAATGAAGAAGGAGGAAACTAATTTTGAATAAGGAATTAGTCATCGTATTGGACTTTGGCGGTCAGTACAACCAGTTAGTTGCGCGCAGAGTTCGTGAATGCAATGTATATTGTGAAATTTATTCGTATAAAACGGATTTAGCAAAAATAAAGGAAATGAATCCAAAGGGCATTATTTTGACCGGCGGACCAAACAGCTGCTATGAGGATGGTGCTCCTTCTTATGACAAAGCATTATTTGAAATGGGTATTCCGGTACTCGGCCTTTGCTACGGCGCTCAGTTGATGATGCACGTGCTTGGTGGAACGGTGGAGAAAGCACCGGTTCGTGAGTACGGAAAAACCAACGTTCATGTAAATACCAATTCAGCATTGTTTACGGATGTCAGCAAAGACACCGTATGCTGGATGAGCCATTTTGATTATATTTCTAAGGTGGCACCGGGATTTGATATCTGTGCACATACGGCAGATTGTCCGGTGGCAGCCGCTGAAAATCCATCGGAGAAATTGTACGCCATTCAGTTCCATCCGGAAGTCCTTCACACCAAAGAGGGAACGAAAATGCTTTCCAACTTTGTTTACAATGTATGTCATTGTTCCGGTGACTGGCGCATGGATTCATTTGTTGAGCATCAGATTAAGGCAATCCGTGAGAAAGTCGGCAATGGCCGCGTGCTCTGCGCTCTTTCCGGCGGTGTTGACAGCTCGGTTGCAGCCGTGCTTCTTTCCAGAGCCATCGGCGACCAGCTCACCTGCGTTTTTGTAGACCAGGGACTTCTCCGTAAAAATGAAGGCGATGAAGTAGAAGCGGTATTCGGTCCGGACGGCGACTATGATTTGAATTTCATCCGCGTCAATGCGCAGGATCGTTTTTATGAAAAATTAGCCGGTGTCGAGGAACCGGAGAAAAAGAGAAAAATAATCGGCGAAGAATTTATTCGCGTTTTCGAACAGGAAGCAAAAAAAGTAGGAGCTGTTGATTTCCTCGTACAGGGAACCATTTACCCGGATGTTGTAGAAAGCGGCTTGGGCGGAGAATCCGCAGTCATCAAGAGCCACCACAACGTCGGCGGTCTCCCGGATTACGTTGATTTCAAAGAAATTATCGAGCCTCTCCGTGACCTTTTCAAAGATGAGGTCCGCAAGGTCGGTCTTGAACTCGGCATTCCGGAATACCTCGTATTCCGTCAGCCATTCCCAGGTCCTGGACTTGGAATTCGTATCATCGGCGAAGTAACTGCTGAAAAAGTCCGCATCGTGCAGGACGCAGACGCGATTTACCGTGAAGAAATTGCAAAAGCCGGTCTCGACCGCGACATCAACCAGTATTTCGCCGCCCTCACAAACATGCGCAGCGTCGGTGTTATGGGCGATGAGAGAACGTACGATTATGCCGTTGCGCTTCGTGCCGTGAAGACCATTGATTTCATGACCGCAGAAAGCGCAGATATTCCGTTTGAGGTGCTGCAGACTGTAATGACGAGAATCATAAATGAGGTTAAGGGAGTCAACCGGGTATTCTATGATTTGACTAGTAAGCCGCCTGGAACGATTGAGTTTGAATAGGAAGAAAATGACGGGAAGCCTGTATTTATGCGGGTTTCCGGCATTTGTTTTACAAAATGGCTCTACATTGGCTCTATTTGTGGATGGAGTAATACAAAAATGTGTGTAGAGAATTAGCATAGAAGAAAAGGAAATAAAAATGTTTAAGATTGCAATATTACAAAAACGTGCTATTAATGCGCAAATAGATAAGAATATTGAAAGTATCATTGCAGTAATGAAAGAGGCTTCGGAAAACCATGCAGATATTCTTTTATTGCCGGAATGCTTTATTACAGGATATGATTTGCCTATGTCATATGAAAAGAGCATTGAAGATAATGATATAAGAATTGCAAAAATATGTGAGAATGCAAAAAAATATAAAATAGGCGTAGTACTCACTGCATTTACGAAAGGTAATAAGCAACCGCAGAACTCAGCATTTGTTATCAATAAATCGGGCGATATATTAATGAAATATTCTAAGGTGCATACATGTGATTTTGCAGATGAAAGAAATGTTGAATCAGGAAAAGAGTTTAAGCTGTGTGATTTTGAAGGAATACAATTAGGCATTATGATTTGTTATGACAGAGAGTATCCGGAAAGTGCAAGAATACTGATGCTAAAAGGTGCAGAAGTTATTCTTGTACCAAATGATTGTGGTTCTATGCAACCAAGAATCAGAGCACTTTCTACAAGAGCATATGAAAATATGGTTGCAGTTGCTATGGCAAATCCGAATGGAGATAATGCTGGATGTTCTTGTGCATTTAGTCCAATTTGCTGGGACAGAAACGGAAATTGTGTTGATAACACAATTTTGCTGGCTGACGATAACACAGAGGGGATTTTTTATGCAGAGTTTGATATAGAAGCTATTAGAGAATACAGGAATCGGGAAATGTTAGGAAATACATTTCGTAAGGTATAATCGGACTACGGCGGAGATGATGGCGAGGGAGTTTTTTCGGTATGAGAGTTGAAAAATTAATGAATAAATCATTATTCGGTAGGTCAACATTTCAAGTAATTGTTTGGAGTGAAAAAAGAAAAATTATATGATATATTAAGAGGGAAGGAAATTGGTTATTAAAGAATAAGTATGTTTATAATCAATTGCACCCAATAATTAATCAGATAAAATGTTTGGATATAATAATTTTTGGCGAGGTGAATATCGTGACAATAGATCAGATTATCAAGAATATTGCGCAATTGGAATATAGTTTGTTTGTAGTAAATAGTTATGCAGCTGGAATTCAACAAAATGATGGACGATATATTACAAAATATTTTCCTATGTCACCATTTGTGATTGAAGAAATGCTTAAAAGACAAGGGTCTATGGGATGTTATCAGCAGGGATATAAGACAAACAGAATTAAATGGATATGTTTCGACTTTGATTGTAAGGATAAAGTCGAGCCAAACGTACTCTCTTTGTACAATCAGAGCATTGTTCCATTTACACAGATGTTAGATGAATTTGAAATTAATTACATGCTTGAGTTCTCTGGAAGAAGGGGTATTCATGTTTGGATAACGTTTGATAAGCTGATAACAAAGGAACTGGGGTATCGAATTGTGTGTAAGTTGGAGCAGTGTTGTCCGGCATTGTATGGAATTATGGAAAGTAAGGAGTGGGGGCTTGATAGATTTCCAGCTACAGACAGCAGTCGTGATAATATAGTTGGGAAACAAGTGAAATTTCCTCTTTCATGCCATATGTCTGGGGATAGATCGTTTTTTTTTACTAAAAGTTTTCAGAAAAAAGATGATACTGAGTCAGAAAAGTTCTTCCAAGAACAGCTAACGATACTTAAGGATTATAAGCCAAATGACATAGAAGTAGTTACAAGTAGACTGGGCATAGATATATCACATAGTGATGAAGTAAAATTAAAATATAGAAAATATCGTTTAGTAGATAAAATAGAAATAACAGTGGATCAAGTGATAGATATTTTATCAGAGACGGAAGTGTTCAAAAAGATTTTTCTGAGAATGAAACAAGGATTAGCAATGCCACAAGACTGGACTGTGTTACTTGGAACATTGTATTTATGTGATTCGAATGCACAGCTTGTAAAAGATGTGTTTAGGAAATTCCCTAATTATGATGAGCATAAGACATATAGTAATATTGAAAAAGTAGGTGGTAGATATTTTCCAGCTACTTTTGAATATCTTTATCACATTTATGGAATGAAGATAGAAAGCAGCCTTGATGGACAGGAGACAAGTTTACATTATTTACTACGTAAATGTGGTTTGGAACAGAATCTTTTGGTACAGTATGAGGAACTGAATGAGAAGAAGGCTGTTTCTGATATTGGGCTTACAGTAAAAAAGGAAAAGGCTTATTTAAAAGATAATGATGAGGTACCGGATGTTTCTATATGGAATAAGTTATGTAACTTAAAGCAGTATGATTTACAACACTATGATGACATAATTGAAAAGATAGTAAGGGGAGAAAAAATTGAATATGTACCGACTGAATATAAAGTTTATGAGAGAGTAGAATCATCAGAAAAGGTAAGAACATTGGTATCACTTTCTGCTAAAGATCGCGTTATTACAACCAATCTAGCATTGCGATTGTGTAGCAAAATGAAAATAAATTGGAAATCATTTAGTTATCATATATCTTACACTTCACAAGAAAGAATTTTTTATTATTGGTATTCATCATGGGGAAAATTCATAGATCACATCAGAGTATTTACAGAAATCCCTTTTATGGATAATTATGAAGCGTTTTATATAGACTTAAAAGGTTTTTATGATCATATTGATTTTGTGTCAGTATTTAGGTCTTTTGAAGATTTACTGGATGAAGAAACAAAAAATATTTTTGTTTTTTTAACAGAATTTAATGATATGTTGATGAAGAAGCTACAAAACGGAAGACGGATTGGTGTTCCACAGGGACCGGCCTATGCAAGGATTATTGCTGAGATGTTTTTGGATCGATTATTAGAGTCTGTGTGTCAACGATTTAAAAATGGCGGATTTTATATGTATCGTTATGTTGATGATATTGTCTTTTTTTGTGAACCAGATTTTGACGGAAAGGCAATGTATGATTATTTAATTGGTGCACTTCCATCAGCAGGACTCCCTGTAAATTATGATAAAACCAAATATTTTGGAAAAATTAGTATCATAAATGATGAAGATAGAAGAGAACTTCTTCATCAAGATAGTTTTAACTATGAATTAAAGGAAAATGAATATACAGGAATTCTTGTTGAAGAAGAAAGACGGAAAAAATTAAAAAATTATTTAATGAAAAATCCTTTTAATGTGGGATCTTTGGGATATATATTTGGCACAAATACATTTTCAGAGGCACAAAGTTGGTGCTTAGATTACTATCGTGAAGATATTTTGAAAAGTTGCAATGGTAGAGGAAGTAATTTTAGAAAATTTTATGAATTTTTATTTCGCAATGACCGATATATGAAGCTCATTTTAGATAACGAGGAGTTAACTCTTATATCACTTGATTCATTAAATTTTAGCAATTTTGCACATTCGTTGTATTATGCTGTGCAAGATCACGTGATTGCCCCCTCTCTTTTCGAAAGGATTAAGCATGAATATATAGAAAAATTGTTTGATACAAAAATGAAGAAGGATGACGAAATAATCATAAATGCTTTGAGATTAATTACTGCGGAGGTGTCAGATGAAAAAGTTTGAGATATATTTACAGGCGTTGCAAGCAGGACAGCACGAAAGAAAAATAATATTGAAAACAATTGAAGAATTAAAATCATGTACAACACAAGAATTATCGGAGTATAGATTACTTGTTGCAGCATTGTATTGCCAATTGCTTCAGTATTGTCAATCTATGTATGAAGGAAATGTTCCACAAGATATAGTAGAAGAATTACTACAGACATTTGAGAATATTGAACAGATTGGTGTAGAAGCAACTGAAAAGGAACGATATGATAGTAATTTGACCACTGTATGGTTTTTACATGAATTAAAAATACATGGTAAGACTGGGGATGTTTGGAGAATAGAGGATGAGTTGCTTCAAAAATCTATACAGATTCTTATACAGGAATTAGATAATATTTATTTTGTTTTTGATATTAAAGAGAACGAACAACATGTTTTTCCTATTCATAATATGATAGCAAAAGTTGTTGAAAGGCCAGAATTTGTAGATATTAATAATCCGTTGGGAATATATCAGATACATATTCTTCAACTTGCAGTTAGGTTATTTATTAATAGTGAAGATAAACAGAAAATTCTTCAGACACTAATTGACCAGTGCAATTTAAGATTTATTAAGTACCTTAACGCTTCTGGGTATATAATAGATACGTTGGATTTACTTAATTATCAGAAAAATGGAGTTATGATCTTTTATGATGCTATGACAAATAAAGTTCTTGTAAGGCATAAAAGTCGAAACTATTTTGAAGGAAAGCCTTTATGGGAAATAGATGGAGTAACAATCGAAGAGGAAAAAGATCATCATGGGAATAAAATAGGCTTTTTTGTGGAATATGATTTGGAGAAAAGCGATTCATTGAAAGATCATTCTGACATTCTAAAAAGTGAAGAGGGAAGACAGGCTTTTTTGAGGTTGGTTTTTGATAAAAGGGCATATAATATTCTTTTTGAACATTCTATTATTAAGAAAGCAGATGGTTCTTTATTACCAGTTAATCCATACTGTTATAATGATAATAAAATAGTAAAAGGATGGTTGAAAAATAAGACGGGCACAATTTATGAAAAAGAACATTTATTAGATGCGATACGTGAATACAGGAGTTCGGCACTTAAAGTTTGCAAAGAGAGCGTGATGAATAGAGTGGCATTTGGTTTAGCTATTATGCTTCTTCAAAATGAGAATGTAGGAGTGAATGGACTTGGGGTGGATGAATTAAATTCAAGTGAATGGTATCAAAGTCAAGTGTTGAAAAATTGGGTGGAGCATTGCTCTGATTCTGTAGAAGCCTTGACATTTATAGCAGGTCAATGGCAAAGAGAAAATGAATATTGTGTCATTACTTATAAGAAAAATAAAAATTCAAAGGAGAAAAATATTGAAGAGCATGAAATAGAACCACTGGATTTTTATCCTTTAAAGAGTGATAATAGTTGGATGTACCAGATTATAGGATGCAAAAATCCAACAGAATGGTATGTTTTGCATGGTAAAGTTCAAGAGGATAGTGAAGGAAACTTTATTTTGGTTGTAGATTTGGTCAGTGATTTTGTAGGAAAAAAGTTTAGCCAAGATACAGAAATGACCCAGTTATTGATAAACACAGATGTTCTTGATGATCCAGAAGGATTGATTGAAGATATTTGGGGAAATGGTGATGAATATTATTTGTTATATAACAATAAGGAACAAAGTGGCGTTATTTGCAATCAGACTCTGTTAAAGATGTTGTCAGCATTTGAAAAGACTCAGAGTAAGAATTATCTTACATTGGAAACGGTTTCTGAAATAAATCGGACACAGTATGATGAAATTACCGATATGATGCTACTTCAAAGAGCTGCTTTGGAGGAAGTGGGAAAAAGATACTTTTGTGATTTTGATTCGCAAGTATATTATCGATTAATACATAATTTGCTTTGGTCAGAAATTGATAAGGCAAAGATAGGGAGTTATTTGAAAATATTTATGCATCATCAGAAGTTGGAATTTTCAGATATTAATCGTGATGAAAAATTTATACGAAAAGATGTAAATACATTATATGTTCCTAAGGATGGGCGAGAAAGTGATAGTGTGCTTGCAAGTATATACGAAACATATTTGAAAGCCAAAAGTGTTCGAGAGCCAAATGATATGTATAATTATATGCTAGAGTTGAAAGAAGATGGGTTCTATTACAATGACAATAGGATTAATAACATTGTATTTCTTTGTGATAATTTTGAATGTGGTTCAGCAACCATAAGAATGCTGAAGGCCTATCTGAATCTTGATGTTACAGACGAAAGTGAAAAGAGAAAAGTAGAACAGGTAAGAGCAAGTAGACAGAAATATTTTATCAAACAAAATGGTTTAGATGTTGCACAGGAACAACGTGTTGAGGTTCCATTGGAGTCTGTTATTAAAAAGAATAATTGCACAATAGAGATACATGGATATTATGGAACTGAAATAGGGAAAAAAGCAGTTGAAGATTTTCTTAATGAACAGCATATTAATTTGGGTGTGGTTTCCTATGAAAGGCAAATAATAAAACAAGCAACCCAGATTATGGATGAAGTAAAAGAAATATGGCCTCGTTATGCTCTTAAAGAAAATGTATATACTGTAGTACGTGAATTTAATATGCCTAAGATGAATGTATTTCCGGTAACAATGTTAAATAATCCCAAGAGGGCGATTTGTATGTTTGTAAAAAAAGATGAAATTAAGAAAAGTCAAAAGTGATTTAGATTTTTGATGGCTCTATTTTGGCTCTAAAAATTTTGGACGAGATAGAGAAAAACTAAAATTATGAAGAATATGAATAATAAAACACACAAATGTATACCATGAAACAACCCAATAAATCTTTCCGCCCAAGAGTTTGAATAGTGTACATGAGCCAAGAAATGCCGAATTTAGAGAACGTTTCAAGTTTTGTGTAAACTCAAATTTACGGCGTTTCTTGGCTCGTTTTATGTTGTGTGACAATCAAATGACAATAATTCTCAGTTATCTTCCGAAGCGGATTCAAGAATTGTTTTTAAGTTAGTCATCATTTTTTTATAACGCAGAGGACATTTATCAGTTAGTAAGAAATGTAGAATGGTACTTTCATATTGCTTTATAAGTTCTTTTTTTCTTAGTCTTTTCCATTTATTACTAGCATGTGACTCAAGTTTATAGGAATATTTATTTATCTCTTTTACCAGCAATTTGTCAATCTTTTTTTGCCATCTTTGTAGGTCTACTATAAAGATGGCACCCCAAAAAGGTAGTGAAGCTTCATTTCCGTTTTCGCTCATAAATAAACTTAGCTGTTTGGTATATCTATCAATAAAAACTAAATTTAATGCGATTTTGCAAGATAAGTTTTTTTCATGTTGCTCTCTGCATATATGTATTTTTTCTATAAACGAATTGTAAGAGGCCCAATCATTAAATATAGCTGGATAAATACATTCGCCTCCAAATAGATTAATATCACTACCACATTCGTTGAGCTCGTTCTCAATGTTATAAATTTCTTGTGTGGTCAATTCTAATTCTAAATTTCGAAAAAATTGTAAACTATTGGCTATATCTTGTGCAATCATATCATTTCCTTTATTTTTAAGCTCCTTTTTAAGCTTGTTATTATATAGAATATGAGTTATTACACCATTCAATACGCTACTACCAAGAATAGTAGATAAAATGCTTAGTAAAAGTTCTTCTTTATCCATTGTAACTCTCCTTTATTACTTCTTCGGTTTCCTTTTCCTCTTGACATAAGAGAAATCCGGAAACAGGTCTTTTAATAATTCTGCGGTTTCTTCTGCATCGTTTTCTTCATTCATTTTCCGAATCAGTAGTTGGTCGTCATCATCAAGATTCAACGAAACAGTATACTCTTTATTCGGGTATGTTGGGTTCATTGGGTATTTTACCTCTTTGAGATAATATTCCGTTTCTGATATTTCTCCATCCTCCAGCTTGTCTCGTAAACGTGCCCAATACTCAACCATCTTTCGGAAGTTATCAAGGTCTTCCTGTTGACGGGGACCGGCACTTGGAAGCCGCTCTTCAAATTTGAAGCGTACTTCTCCATCTTTTATAGTAGGTCGTAGTCCATATTCCCATTCGATGTCAAATAGCACATGAAGTGCACTAAATATATTTGCTATATCAGGGTCAGACAATGCATAAAAGCTAACTCCCAGATTGTTTGCAATATTTAATAAAGTCGCTTCATCTGGATATCTGTTTCCAAGTTCATAGTTTCTGATAGTGGATTCGTTTAATCCACATTTATCTGCTAATTCCTTTTGCGTCATATCAGATGCAATTCTGAAATTTCGAATCAAATAGCCTACCCGGCTGGTGAATTTCTCGCCCATTTTTACTGCTCCTTATTCGTGTAATGAGTGTTGTAGCATGCACGAAGACACGAGGTACAAATCATGCATCGTACATTAATACTAAATACGTTTTCACAGAAGGCAAAAACTCGAAAAACCTTCGGTTTTCCTCGTTCGCGGGCGCGTTCTCATGGTGCTTTGACGATTGTTCAAGCTTCGCATGTCAATCGGCAAAACTCCATGCTCACTTTTGCCTTCGCGTACATTATATCATCAACAGTGCAAAAATGAAATGTTTTTAACAAAAAGTATTGACAGTACAAAAATGAACCGTTAATATAAAACACACCACAACCGTTCAGAAATGAACTGAATAATAAAAGCAAAAGAGAGGAGTCATTTGCTTATGGAGAACAAACGTTTTTTAACAGCACAGGATGTCATGGAAATGCTGGGCGTATCACTATCCTATGCCTATAAGCTGATACGGCGGCTGAATGCAGAACTTGAGGCTGAAGGATTTGTGACAATAAAAGGGCGTGTCAGCACGAAGTATTTTATGGAACGAATCTACGGAATGTCCACAGACAAGGAGGTAGGATAGATGGCGGTTATCAAGAACAAAAAGACTGGAATGTGGGAGGTGAGGAATTATTATAAGGATTTGACCGGAGAAAGGAAGCAGAAGACCAAGAGGGGCTTTGCGAAGAAAAGCGAAGCCCTTGAATGGGAGCGAAACTTTAAGCTGAAAGAGAATCAGAGTATCAGTATGAGCTTTCAAAGCTTTGTGGATATTTATTTGACGGATTTGGAGCCGAGAATAAAACGCAATACGTTCCTGACAAAAAAAGCACATTATTGAGACCAAGATTCTGCCATATTTCGGAAAAAGGAAGCTGGATGATATTCGTACTTCGGATGTCATCCAGTGGCAAAATGAGATTATGAAACTGAAAAAGGATAATGGGGAGTTGTTCTCCCAAACTTATCTGAAAACGATTCACAATCAGTTCAGTGCCATATTAAACTATGCAGTCAATATGTATGGACTAAAGGATAATGTGGCACGAAAAGCCGGAACTATGGGGAAGGAAGAAAATAAGAAAATGGAGTTCTGGACACAGGAGGAATTTCAGAAATTTTTGGAGTGTGTGGCAGATAAGCCGATTTCGTATTATGCATTTGAAATGCTTTACTGGACGGGAATACGAGAGGGAGAATTGCTTGCCCTGACACCGGCGGATTTCAATTTTGAAAAGAAAACGCTTCGGATAAACAAGTCATATCAGAGGCTGGAGGGCGAAGATGAGATAACGGATCCGAAAACGCCAAAGAGTAACAGGACAATTGTCATGCCGGATTTCCTTGCTATAGAGATGGAGGATTTTATAAAAAGTCTATACGGAATAAAGATGGGCGACAGAATTTTCACTATTTCAAAAAGCTATCTTCACCACGAAATGGATAGGGGAGCAAAGCTTGCAGGAGTGAAAAGAATCCGGATTCATGGATTACGACATTCGCACATTTCTCTGTTAATCAATTTGGGATTTTCTGCATTGGCAATCGGGGAAAGAGTCGGACATGAGGCGGTAGATATCACTTATCATTATGCACATTTATTTCCAACGGTGCAGACGGATATGGCAGCACAATTGGAAACAGAAAGGGAGGCGTTAGTCAATGTCAGAAAAGAATAGAGATGATAAAAATAGATGGCGTAATGTGACAATCGCATTTCGCATGTCACCGGAGGAGAATGAAGAACTAAATAACCGGGTGAAACTCAGCGGATTTCGCACCAAGCAGGATTATATTATCCAGAGTGTTCTTCATCAGAAGGTGGTTGCAACGGACAATCCGTTGATGCTGGTGCAATTTCGGAAGAATCTGCAACAGATAGAGCGTGAGCTTGAAAGAATTGAAAAGGCATCGGATATGGATGGGAAGTTGCTAACTCCCATCCGCTCCATGCTGGAAATACTGGTAGGATTCAAGGAGCAACCGAGAACATTAGCAGGTATGAAGGAACTTACCGTACCGAATGAAGAATAGAAAAATATTTTGGAAAGGACGTGGCAGCTATGAGTGAAGAAACATTATTTGAAAAATTAGGCGTGAAATACATAGAAAAGGACGGCATCTTTTATCCGTTGATTGCATTATGTGGCGAGGAGAAAAACACAGATGTTGGGAAATATGGTCACATGTGGATTGATTACATACGGACGGAGTATCCACAGCGATACAAAAGTCTGGTGCAGTTTGGCGAATTACATGATAAGGCAGCAGAGGTAAATGAGGTTGCCTATGAGCTGCTGGAGGAAATTGAAAAGGAATGGCTGAGCGAACATAAACCCAAGCAAGCAAATTATTTTGTGGAAATGTACCGGCTACGAACCCAAGCAAGAATGATAGCAGAGGAGGTAGTTCGGCTGCTGAGGTTGCAACGTGGGTGTTGAAGGATTATGTAAAAATGTTCCAGCTTCGTAATCCGCAGTTATATGTGATAGGTGCTTATATTCATCTGGATGAGGAAACACCGCATTTGCATCTGAATTTTATTCCATGGGTATCCGGCTGTAAGAGAGGACTGGAAACAAAGACGAGCCTTAAGGCAGCACTTGCTACCAGAGGATTTGCAAGCGAGGGTAAAGGGAACACCGAATGGAAGCAGTGGGCAGAGGCTGAAAAAGATGATATTGCCCTTATCATGCGTCGGTACGGGATTGACTGGAAGAAGAAAAACACGCATAATTAGCATTTATCCGTACTGGATTATAAGAAGCAGGAGTGGGTGAAGGAAGTGGCTGTTCTTGAGGAGGAACTGGAGGGTGCACAGGTTGTTCTTGAATTAAAAGAGGAAAGGATTGAATCTCTGGAAAAGGAAATAGAGGATAAGCATGTCAGTATTCGAAAAGAACAATCCGAAGCTCAAAAGATGCTGGATGATACCAAGGCTGAAACTCGGAAATTGCAGTCGGAAACAACGAATTTACGCTTAAAGAATTCTGAATTACGGCTGGAATATTATGATAATCTGGATCAGCTCGCTGATAAACAAAAGGAAATTGAGGCAGCTCAAAAAGAGGCTGACAAGTGGATGATGATAATGGACACCGCAAAGTGGCAGACGGAGCAGGCACAGATGAAACTGGAGGAGGCGGAAAGACTTAAGAAGGAACTTCTGGGAGTAGTAGATGGCGATGATTATCTGAAGGAGCAGGTGATAGAGCTTAGATATCAGAATCAGATGCTTCGGGAGGAGAACCAAAGCTTGAAGGATAAGCTGGAAAAGGCGTATGAGTTTATGAAGCAGTTTGTGATTGGTGGAATGAATCTGCTGGAGAAGTTTTTTGAATGGATTGGGGAGAGGGTAAAGGATGTTGGGAGAGGAAGGTAGGGTGGAGCTAAGGCTCCGCCCTATTAATCTTCAAGAGATGTAATATATTTCATAAATTCTTTTTTGAAATAAAATGCTCTGTTTTTATCAGATATTTCACGACCATAAATACTGGAATATATAGGATGATATGGTTTTGAATCTTTTGTACGAATTTGGATGAATTCGCCACTTGCAGTATGTAAAGTCGATCTGACAGATTCAGATAATTGTTGATTTAACTGGTCACAGATGTAGTAATAGTCTGCTTCAAGTTGCTGAGCAAGAACATGATATTTCGGTAGAGATAGGTCAACCTGAATTGGAGCTAAGTACATCCAGTCTGCAGGATTTCCATCCTTACTGATAGGAACATATAATAAACGCTGGAATTTTTTATATAACTTAGTGTCTTGAAATCTGCGTTTGGATAATAACTCGTCGATAATAGAGCTGGTTTGTGTGATAAACATTGTTTCTAATGGCTTGCCGGTTCGGTCACACTTGTTGGTTTTTAATTCTCCGTCTTCAAAATCAAGAGTAGTATTGGAAAGATTTAATCCAATGGTCAATTCCAAAAGTTGTCCGGTCTTCCCTTTATTGATTTTCATCATGGCATCTTGAACTTGGTCAGGGGACAGATACTCTTTGAAGGGAATATAGGCAAGTTTTTCTATTCTTGTCTGTGCTTCGATAAGTTTCATGATTCGGATACCTCCTTAAAAAATTCATTAATATCAACACTAAGTACATTTGCAATCTGGTTCAATATAGATATAGAAAGACTCTTATCACAGCCGGCGGCCTCGATTTTTGATAGATAGCTGATGCTGATTTTTGCCCGCTCTGCAAGTTGTACTTGTGTTAATTTGGCTTGTTCTCTGTAATGTTTTATATTTGCACCTATAACGCGATATAGGTCTGTATCGTTTTCGAAATGCATACCAGTACCTCTTTCACTATTTGTGAATATTATCGCATGAAATACAGTTCAAACAAATTCACTTATAGTGAAAGAAAATTGCTATGGATTTTCCAGAAAAATTGAGTTACAATAGATAAATCAAAATAAAAGAAGGAGGTATGTCTTATAAGTTTACAACCAAATAATTTTAGGCTTGAACCAACAACAGTCTGGTCCTTTCCGGACAGAGGAAGTTGGGCAACGCATTCAGGAAAGTATCGAGGTAATTGGTCACCATATGTACCAAGAAATCTGATGCTTCGTTATTCTAATCCCGGTGATTGGGTCTTAGATCAATTTATGGGTAGTGGAACAACCTTAGTAGAGGCAAAGCTACTCAATCGTCATGCGGTAGGTGTTGATATCAATCCGCAATCTGTTTCAATCTCTGAAACGAATTTACAATTCCGATGTGAAACAAATTCAAAAATCTTTACACGAAATGGAAATGCTACAGATTTGCATTTTATCAAAGATAGTCGAATTGACTTTATCTGTACGCATCCGCCATATGCCAATATCATCAAATACAGCAAAGGGATAGAAGGGGATATTTCATTGCTTAATGTAGAAAAGTTTTTGACAGAAATGCAGAAGGTGGCAGAGGAATCATATCGTGTGTTAAAGAAGGGAAAAATGTGTGCTGTAATGATTGCGGATTTAAGAAAATATGGAAAGGTCATTCCGTTAGGATTTCGTATGATGGAATGCTTTTTACAGGCAGGATTTACGAATAAAGAAATTATAATTAAGGAGCAGCATAATTGTCGTTCTACTGATTATTGGGAAAAACGAAACAAAAATTTTCTGCTTCTGGCACACGAGTACATATTTGTTTTTCAGAAGTAAGATAATTCACAAAGAGTGAAAGTTTTGGTTGTTATTTTGTATGTTTGCAAGTATAATGGATATGTAAAAGATTGCCCGTTATGGACATAGAGAAGAGGAATCAAAATGAGTAATTCAAGTGTTGCTCCATTTGTGAAATGGGCTGGTGGTAAGCGTCAGTTGATTTCACAGATAAAGGAAAGAATGCCTAAACAGTATAAGGATTATTATGAGCCATTTGTGGGTGGCGGTGCAGTTACATTTGAATTGCTACCTGCAAATGCTCTGATAAATGACATAAACAAAGCATTGATAAATGCATACAAGCAGATATGTAATGCACCGAAAGTATTTATGAAGGTTGTAAATAAGCTTGATGACGAAATGTGGGAAGATGGTAAGGAATACTATTATTCTCTGCGTGAGCATTACAATGATAAGCTGATGAAAGCAGAATATGATGTGGAATTGGCTGCGTTGTTTGTCTTTATCAATAAGCATTGTTTTAATGGCTTATATCGTGTAAACGGCAAAGGATTATTTAATGTTCCGTATAACAATAGCCGTCGGCCTTCTGTTGATGAGGAGGCTATTATGGCTACTTCAAAGTATTTGCAAGGCATAACTATTATAGATGGTGATTTTGAAGTAGCGTGTAAGGATGCGAAAAAAGGTGATTTTGTATTTATCGACAGTCCGTATGCACCATTGAATCCAACATCTTTTGAGTCGTATACCAAAGAGGGATTTGATATAGAAAGTCATAAACGATTGGCGAAGCTTTATGATGAATTAACAGCCAGAGGTTGCTATTGCATGCTCACAAACCATAATACAGAGTTGATAAATGAGCTATATGGGAACAAAGGTTACAAAATAGATGTTGTAAGTGTTAAGCGTATGATTAATTCGGATGCATCCAACAGGGTTGGTGAAGAAGTGATTATATGCAATTACTAAGGGAGTCGAGATAATGGAGAACTTATTTACAAAGAAAGTGCCATTATATTTTGAGACAGAAGAATCACAGTTAATCTTAGGTGATTCATTTAAAATTCTAACAAAAATGAAACCGGAATCTGTAGATATGATATTTGCAGATCCACCGTATTTTTTAAGTAACGATGGTATTACTTGTCAAGGTGGTAAAATGGTTTCAGTTAATAAAGGCTCATGGGATAAGCTTTCAGAAAGTGGAACCAGCGTCGAAGAAAAACATAAGTTTAACAGAAAGTGGATTAGGTTATGTAAGAAAGTACTAAAGCCGAATGGCACAATATGGATATCAGGAACATTACACAATATTTATTCGATTGGTATGGCATTGGAGCAGGAAGGCTTCAAGATAATAAACAACATAACATGGCAGAAAACAAATCCACCACCAAACTTATCATGTCGATGCTTCACGCACTCTACGGAAACCATTTTATGGGCAAAGAAGAATGATAAGAAGTCTCGGCATTTTTTTGATTATCAGAAGATGAAAGAAATGAATGGTGGAAAGCAGATGAGGGATGTGTGGACAGGTGCACTGACGAAACCATCAGAAAAGACAGAAGGTAAGCACCCTACACAAAAGCCGGAATATTTGCTTGGAAAAATTGTATTATCATCTACGGAGGAAGGACAAGTTATACTAGATCCTTTCTGCGGTTCTGGAACTACCGGAGTAGAGGCTGTGCGATTTGGACGGAAGTTTATTGGAATAGATGTAAGTGAAGAATACTTGGACATATCCAAGAAAAGATTGGAGAAGGTAGCAAATGACAAATAGAGATTTTGATGAATGGCTGAGTAAGTTCAGACCAAGTATATCAAGTTATGATTACTATATCGACTTTGCAAAGGTCGTAAGAAATGTAGATGAAATCAAGGTGGAATTAAACATCTTAAATTCCTTGATTGGTTCTAAAAATATTGAAGAAGAATTTGAGAAGATAGTGACAAAGTATCCGGAAACATTGCAATGTGTTCCGTTACTTCTTGCAGTGAGAGGCAATGAAATATATGCACAGGATGAAGAAGGAGCTTTCCAATATAATTTCAAGAAAATGAATTACAGTGTGGAACAGTACAAGGTATTTATGCATAAGACTGGGTTATTTGATATGATTGCAAATCATTTGGTAAACAATCTTGTGGATTATGTTCTGGGTATTGAAACCGGATTGGACTCTAATGGTCGTAAGAATCGTGGCGGTCACCAGATGGAAGATTTGGTTGAAAAGTACATTGTGGCAGCAGGATTTGTAAAGGATGTAAATTACTTTAAAGAAATGTACCTCAAGGACATTGAAGAAAAGTGGAATATTGATTTATCGGCACTTTCTAATCAGGGAAAAGCTGCTAAGAGATTTGATTTTGTAATCAAGACGGATAAGATGATTTATGGTATTGAAACAAATTTTTATGGTGGTGGTGGCTCAAAACTTAACGAAACAGCAAGAAGTTATAAAATGCTTTCGCAGGAGGCTGATACCATAGATGGATTTACTTTTGTGTGGTTTACTGATGGAATTGGCTGGAAGAGTGCAAGGGGTAATCTAAGAGAGACATTCGAGGCCATGGATACGATTTACAGTATTGATGATATGGAGAATGGGGTAATGGAAAAAGTGTTTGCTTAGGAGAAAAAATGGAAGAGATGAATTTTTGGAGAAAACTCATTGCCCCTATAGTGGTAGTGAAGAGAGAAAAAACATATTTATTTTGGGTTGTATTTGTTGCAATGTTTGGTCTAATTAATATATGGGCAGGTTTCCTTATGGGAGAAACAGGAATGATCAAAGGAGCTATGGATGAAGGAATGATATATACCTTTTCAGTTTCTCTATGTGCTCCATTTTGTACAGATATATTTATTGATATGTTAGTAGATAAACGCAGAAATGAGAAAAGTATGTTTGTTACATATAAAGTCATAGCAGGTTTGTTGAATGTTGTATGGATTATTGGACTTTGTTTTTTATGGTTGGGGAAACATAAAGGTTCTTACATTTTACAGATTATTATAGGAGTCATTTCAATCCTTTTTTCCTTCTATATGTATTGTATCGGAAAAATGGAGCGACATAAGGATATAACAAGTCAATTTGATGATAGCGAATATTTATTGGAAGAAAATGGAAGAATTAATAATTTAGAAATAGAAGCAACCAAAACGAACAAAGTGGAAACATCCAAAGGAGATATTAAGTTATGAGTAAAGGAATTATGTTGATGGAAATAAATCAGCCGATTGGAAGTTTTTATATCGGGAAAATAAATTCAGCAGATTTAATTAAAATTTCAAAAGTTATCCCTCGCAAAAATAATATTGGAACTCAGAGAGAATTACAAGAAATGAGAGTAAAGGAAATCGCAAAATATTGTGATGACCCAGATGCTACGTTTCCAACACCTATAGTTTTATCAATTAGAAGTGAAGATGTTGAGAGTATAAAAGAAACATCTATATCTGGTGTATATGAATTAAATTATTATGATAATGCGAAAATTGCTGAGATTTTAGATGGGCAACACAGGGTAGAGGGGATAAAGGCAGCCAATGGATTTATAACGGAAATGATGGTAGCTATTATGTTTGATCTTACAGAAGAAGAAAAGGCATATGTATTTTCAACAATTAATAGTAATCAAAAGAAAGTGGACAAATCACTTATATATGATTTATTTGATGTTAGCGAAGAAAGAAGTCCGTATAAAACTTGTCATGAAATAGCAAGAATAATGAATTCGAGTGAGGATTCTCCATTTTATAATCGATTAAAAATGTTAGGGAAGAAGAACGGAGAAATGGAGTTTTTGTCACAAGGGACTTTTGTTACATATATGTTAAGATTGATAACCAATACGCCACAAGAGGATATGATAACTATAAAAAATGGAAAGCAAATAAAAGAAAATAACAAGTTCATTTTTCGAGAATTTTTTGCACAAGAAAAAGACAATGTGATTTTAAAAATACTAATGAACTATTTTGGAGCAGTTTCTGAAATATTTCCGGAAGAGTGGAATAGTAAGGAGTATATATTGACAAAAACAACAGGCTATGGTGCATTGATTAAAACATTACCATTGTATTATCACAAAGGTGAGGAACAACAGGACTTATCGAAAGATTTTTTTAAGTCTCTATTTGAAAAGGCAAAAAAAATAATTATTAATGAAAATATAGAATTAACGTCTGTTGATATTGGTTCAGGAGAACAAGCACAAAATAAATTATCTAGTTTGTTGAAAAAGGCAGTAGAGTAGATAAAAACGATACATTTCTTAAATATAAGGAGATGATTGAGGTGAACATTTATAATGGCTCAGTTGTCAAGACAAAAATTTGATATTTTTATAATGAACTGATATGTTGACGGGTTACATGGGAGAATGGGTGGCATCTCCCGGATTTTTATATTATGCGGCTGCTCTGGCAGCATCCAGAAACATTACCGGATAGTATACCTCAGCAGGTCGTTTGTTCCCAATGGACTGATGGCATCTTTCAAAGTTATAGGTGTAAATATATCTTCCGATGGCTTCTCTTGCTTCCTTGAGATTAGCATACTCCGTGAGATATGCTTCCTCATACTTGAAGCTGCGGAACCAGCGTTCAATCATGATATTATCGGCCCATCGACTTTTGCCATCCATGCTTTGCCGGATTCCGTTATTACAAATAAAGTCGATGTATTTGTCGCTGGTAAACTGGCTGCCCTGATCCGAGTTGATGATTAACGGCTTAGCTACTTTAAATGCTTTTTAACAGGCGTTGATGACCATAGTGGTATCCAGAGTATCATCAACATCCCAGCCAACGATACAACGGCTGTACCAGTCGATAATGGCTGTCAGGTAAAGAAATCCATGCTTCATTGGAATGTATGTAATGTCCATTTCACGCATATATCTGCTTGCTTTACGGCGTCCAACATGATATCCGCGCAGTTTAAGTTGAGCAGACATCTGACGGGCTCCCCAGGTAGGATTATCCGTATGCAGATGGTCAATGATAGATTTGCATTCCAATTCTTTCTCTGAAACGGGGATGCCGCCATAATATACGCTGGTACGATTGATTCCAAGCAACTTTGCACCGGTAGAAACTGGCAATTCTTTAGTCGTCGAAAGGTTTCGGACTAAATTTACTCTCGTAGTCAGGTCCGACAACTTCTTCAGATTTTTTTTTGAGCCAGTCAACCTGCATAGTAAGTTGACCGACCTTTTTGGCGTATTCAACTTTTTCCTTGCGTTCTTCGGCAAGTTTTTCCCAGAGATTGTATTCCCGCTTGTTATCAAAAGCAAGGGACGCATTTGTAAGGAATTCCTTTTTCCAGTTGCGGAGGAGATTTGGTTGAATATCGTTTTCAACAGCAAGCACATTAAGTTCTTTTTCCCCTTTAAGCAGCTGAAGTACGAGGTTGGTTTTAAATTCAGCACTGAAATTTCTTCTTGCTCTGGACATAATAAGTACCTTCTTTCATTTGTTGGTTATAGTATATCAGATTCATTAAGAAATGTCGTGTTCAGTGTCTTAATTTATGAGACCATTATAAAAAGGCGGAATAATCACCATTAAAAGCTCTAGAAATCAAGCCTTCACAGGGATAATAAGTTTCTCTGCGGGGAGTTTGAATAATGTACGTGAGCCAAGAAATGCCGAATTTACGGCGTTTCTTGGCTCATTTTGGGTTGAGTGACAATCAAATGACAATAATTTTGGAAATTATTCATAATATAGTGCAATGGGATGAACGATGAACAAATCATCCGACGTTTCAAATAGTGATTTTAAAATACTATTTATCATGTCACTTGGACCAGAGAAGAATGAAGAAATTTTGTTTACATGTGTGGTGTTAGTCACATATCCAACTAAATTAACTTCACCACCATATTTAAATGGTGGATATTTAGCTTTCTTTCATACTTTCTATTTTGTTTTTTTGCTCATTTTCTTTTTTTAAGAATTCACTATATTTTTCTTTTGCACTAACATAAGTAGAACTGGATTTATATGATGTAATCCATTTTATTAAGGAAAACTTGCATTCAATAAATTTAGAAAGAAATATATATATTGTCGGAGGTAGGCCTAATAAATATGTTATTGGCTCCATAGTATTCCATCCTAACTTGAAAATTAGAAAAACAATGATTCCGTAAAATAATGAATATGAGGCTATTACAATTGCTATTCGCAGTTTACGTGATTTTTTTGCTTTATTCTGTTCGATTTGGTATTGACGCTCGTACAATTGTCGCCATTGTTGGATGTTTTTAAGTTTTTCAAATTCATATTCCAAACTGATCTCGATGTTTTCAGTTTGATTATTTTCTAACTGTTTTTTTATAGAAGACAAATCCTCTTGGGTGGCAGCAAGTTGCTTTAAGGTATTATTATATTTCAGTTCTAAATCTTTATGAGCTTGGCGTTCTAACTCTATGCTTTCTTTGTATTTATCAATGTCTTTTTCACAAATTAAATTTAATGCATCATCCACGCTTTCTTTGATTATTTTTTCTGGTTTACTTGAATATTGTCGCATTCCTAGAATTATGGAAGCTAATTCTTCTTGTTTTAGTTGTCCCTTTTGATATAGTTCCATAATTTTATCATATTCATCAGAAATAGATTCATTAATATATTTTGATAAAACTATTTGAGCTCGGATTACTGAATCAATAGTTGAAGGGATATAATTTTTTGCAAGAGATTGGTTTAATTTATACCAAAGTATATTTGTGGCAGTATACAAATTAATAGCTAGCTGAGTTACATCTGTATTTCGACCAGTGTATTTGACATTTTTATTTTTGTTTTCATTAGTAAAAATACGAGAATGCTCTAACACAGAACTGTTTTCAGATACTAATAAGGCTAGGCACTTTGAATAGTCAGGAGTAAAATTGTTGCCACGTAATTTATTAATGTGACTTAGTTGTCGTATGTTTTTTTCGTCGGAAGTATTACAATAATCAAATGATTCGAGGTTGTAAATTTTATACTTCTCCAAATAGAAATCTGATTTTTCTTCTAATGTGATGTGTGCTTTGTTAAGGTTAAAAAATAATGAGCTCTTTTTATTAGTAATGTCGAGTGTCGATTTGCAATTATCCAATATGGAAAGCATTGCTGTTTCACTAGGACGAATTACTTTTTTGCTTTCAAATAGATTCTCTGCTGTGGAAAAGAATCTATTAATTTCATCTTCAGTTTCAATAAAATACTTTAATCTTATTATATTTTTATTTTTATTAGCTGAAGAGACAAGATTTAAAAATTCTTCTGCTAATTTTTGAAATGTTATACCGTTGTAACCTGCTATATGGAAAATAATTTCCGTATCAAGATAAATCGTTAAAGGGGTATGCCATGTTTGCGATGTGATAGCTTCATTTTGACATAATCCATTGTAGAGAATATGTCCCTCTCGAATTTGATTAATTTTACTTGTATAGTTAATATCTGTAGATGCCTCCATAATAAATGCACTTATGTAGGCGTCATATTCTCCATTACTCGATTCATCTAATATGAATTTACGAAATGAGGTAGTAATGTTTTCTTTTTCCTCAATACTAATAGTAAAAGTACCTGTTTTTTTGCAAATATATTGGGTTAAATCCTCTAAAATAGAATTTGTATTTTTAATGGCTTCATTTTGTAGGGCTTTAAATTCTTGATGTGTTTCAATGATGGAATAATTAATTTTATATTCCTTATTTTCTAATGTAACACCTTTGATTCTCTTGATGGCAGGTTTTAAAACAAGCGTGGGTATTTCAAAATCAAAATATTTTTCAATTAGTGATGAAAATGTAAGTTGCGAATAGGAAGTTTGCTGTTCTTCGATTATTACATAGCGTGCAAATTCGCTTATTATGTCATAAACATCTGTTCTTTTATTGCTGTATAACTGTTTATATGTTACATATGTTGATAAAATGCGTGTATCTATCATATGTTCATCCTCCTGTTAGTGTGTTGGGGTTAATTGTAAGTTTTTCCAATCTATATATGATGATGCATGATCTTTATTTTCATCACATGAATTGGGTTAGTTTCATTTCTGATTTTATATTGTTCTTGAATTGTTTTATTGCTGTGTAATTCCTGCTTTTTATGAGCCTCTTCTTCAAGTTAAAGGTTAGGTATTGAATTTTCCAGTATTATGTCACGTGACTGTTGAAAGGTGGAATATGCCCTTCAAGCGGAGTTCCTTTGCAAAATTGCGCTCTACGTCAATATCCTGTGGGGGGTGAGGTTGCACTGGTATTAAATTCTTTCCCTCCGAGTTATTTTTCTGTTTAAAAATATTGTTATAAATACTTTAACATACTTCGTAGGTGATTGCTACAGAAAAATGAAATTTTAATTTTAATTCTATTTTATTTTGAAGCAGATTTTAGGTTACTCTGCCCACCTTCATCTCCCCCTTGCAATTATGCCATAAGATGTTTACAATGTTGATAAAGGATTATTTGAAACGGAGGACAAGTTATGCAAAGGGAAAAAATACAATTAATTCGAGATGGCTTGGAAACGGCATATGTAAATGGTAATACGGCATCCGAATTATTATATAAACCAAACTTTGTTTCAAATAACCACAATGAGGGGAAAAAGGTTTTATCGGTCATTGAGGATGAACTTTTAAAATGTGACAAATTTCAAATCAGTGTTGCGTTTATTACGTTGGGAGGGGTGACACCGCTACTCCAGACATTAAAAGAATTAGAGAAAAGAGAAATCCCCGGTGAGATTTTAACCTCTAATTATCTTGATTTTAGCGAGCCGCAGGCATTAGAAAAATTGAATTCTTTAAAAAATATTCGGATTAAAATGTATGACACAAATTCGGCTAAAAATGGATTTCATACGAAGGGATATATTTTTAAAGAGGAAGAAGTATATCGTATTATTATTGGCAGTTCCAACATGACGAGTGCTGCACTTACGACAAATCGTGAGTGGAATACAAAATTAGTTTCTACTTCGCAGGGAGAAGTGGCTGAGGATATTCTGAAAGAATTTGATGAGTTATGGAATTCAGAGTATGCGCTTGATTATGATGTCTTTTATGAAGAGTATAAGCAGAGATATGAAATTATAAAAGAACAAAGAAAAATTGCAACAGAGCGAAATGTCACTTCTCTTGAAAGATATAAATTAAAACCAAATAGTATGCAGGTTCGATTTATAACGAATCTTAAAAATATTTTGCAAAAAGATGAGAAACGTGCGTTGTTAATTAGTGCTACGGGTACAGGAAAAACGTATGCTTCTGCTTTTGCTATGCGTGAACTTGGATTTAAACGTGTCTTATTTATTGTGCATAGAGCGTCTTTGGCAGTCCAGGCGAAGAAGTCTTATCAGAGAGTGTTTGGCAACTCGGTATCAATGGGATTGGTTGGTGCCGGTTATTATGAATATGATAAAGATTATGTGTTTGCAACTGTAGAGACGTTAAATAAGGATGCGCATTTGCTGCGGTATAAAGCGGATGATTTTGATTGTATTATTTTAGACGAAGCACATCATAGTTCTGCTAATACGTATCAAAAAGTGATGAATTATTTCACGCCGCGACTGTTTTTGGGAATGACAGCGACGCCAGATAAGAGAACGGATTCGGATGACAATATATATGAAATATTTAACCATCAGATTGCATACGAGATTCGTTTGCAACAAGCAATGGAAGAAGAATTATTGTGTCCATTTCACTATTTTGGAATTACGGATTTATCCGTTGTTCAGGATACGAAATCAAAGAATTTGTCTCACGAAGAGTTTAATAAGTTGATTTGTGATGAACGTGTGGAACGTATTTTGGAACAGGCAAATTATTATGGTTACAGTGGTGAGCGTGTAAAGGGCTTAGTTTTCTGTAGCCGTAAACAAGAGTGTCAACAATTGTCGGCAAAATTTAATGATTTAGGGTATCGAACAGTTGCACTTAGTGGAGATGATTCAGAGGAAATCCGGCAAAATGCGTTTGAGCGTTTGGCGATGGATGAGGAAAATGCAACAGACAAAGAACCATTGGATTACATTTTTTCGGTGGATATATTAAATGAAGGTGTTGACATTGTTGAAGTCAATCAGGTTATTATGTTAAGACCTACACAATCTCCGATTGTATTTATTCAGCAATTAGGTAGGGGACTTCGTAAGGCGGCGGGCAAAGAATATGTCGTTATTCTTGATTTTATTGGAAATTACAACAATAATTTTATGATTCCGGTAGCTTTATCGGGAGATCGTTCCTATAATCCAGATACGATTCGAAAGTATATCATAAGTGGAAATCGAACAATTCCGGGTGCCTCGACAATTCATTTTGATGAGATTGCGAAGAATAAAATATTTCAATCAATTAATAAAATTCGAGGAATGAAATCGATTATCAAAGAAAGTTATGTGTCATTAAAAAATAGATTAGGAAGAATTCCTAGTTTGTATGATTTTTATATTCATAACGAAGTGGACCCGTTAGTCATAATTAAGGAATACAAGACATATTTTCAGTTTCTTGAAAGTGTAGAAAAAACGAACTATAGTTGCACTTTGTCAGCAGAAGAAAAAATGATTATAGAATATTTGTTGAAAACTATTTTAAGTGGGGTGCGACCGGAAGAATTGGAAATCTTGCGTTTATTATTAGAACAAAAAAGTATTTCCATAAATGATTTTAAACGGTTTGTAAATGAAAAGTATGATAGAAACATTACAAATAATCAAGTTGATTACGCAATAGATGTGCTACAAGGGAAATTTGTAAGTAATGATAATGAGTATCAAAAATACAAGAATATTGAAGTTATAACGAATGACCATAATAACTTTATTACAAGAATGCTTTGTTATGAGGAGCGTTTAAGACATGATGAGTTTAGGCAAATGGTAGAAGATATAATTCGAGTAGGTCTTACACGATACGAGGATAAATTTATGAAAACGGATGAGATAGAGTCTCCATTTGTTTTGTATGAAAAGTATTCGAGAAGAGACGTGAGTTTGTTAATGAATTGCGGAAAAGATTTATCTTCGGTTATGTTTGGAATGAAAAGAATCGTGGATGATGTTTTTATATTTGTTACGTATCATAAAGAAAAATCAGATGATGAACGTAATTATGTGGATGGCAAACCGGATTACGCAGATGCGTTTGAGGACAACATGATTTTTAGATGGGATTCTAAAATCGGAATGGGTATTGAAAGTAACTATATGAAAGAGGTGACAACAGCACCGAGAAAACATTTGCTGGTAAAGAAAAGCGACGCAGAATCAAATTTTTATTATATGGGTACATTTGATATTTTAGATGTTAAGGAAGACCAAAAAGAAGATAACAAAGGCATTTTAAAGAAAATTTGTAAAGTGGTTGTGAAAATGCATCACCCAGTGAGGGATGATTTGTTATGTTATTTACAGAGCACAATTAAGGAGAATTAGAAATGAAAACAATAAGGGTAGTTGCAGCGGTTGTTCAAAGAAAACAAAATGGCAGCAAACAAATTTTTGCAACACAAAGAGGCTATGGTGAATTTGAAGGTGGATGGGAGTTCCCAGGCGGAAAAATTGAAGCCGGTGAAACTCCGCAGAAGGCATTGATTCGTGAGATAAAAGAAGAATTAGATGCAGATATTGTTGTGGGCGATTTGATTGGCACGATTGAGTATGATTATTCGGATTTTCATTTATCAATGGACTGCTTTTGGTGTGAATTGCAGTCGGAGCATGTTGTATTAAATGAACATGAGGACGCAAAGTGGCTTTCGAAGGCACAGTTGGATTCGGTTGATTGGTTACCTGCGGATGTAACCTTGGTGGATAAGATTGCAAAGGGGATGTGAGGATTGACATATAGTGACACTTTAAAAAAGCAACGGAAAAGAGTTGCGTTTTAAAAAAGCAACGGAAAAGAGTTGCGTTTTAAGTCTGCTTGAGATAATATAGAGATGAAAAGAGGTGAAGATGTGTGAAATATGCGGCAATAATGTTTGATGTAGTGGAGTCACGAAAATATTACGAACGATATGATGTTCAAAAAGTATTGATGACATGTGTGAGTTATTTGAACGAGATATATCGTTGTGAAATAAAGAAAAAAGTGGTATCTAGTGCGGGAGATGAGTTTCAAGGATTATTTTTTGATTTACAATCAGCATTTTTATACATTCGGAAGTTACAGATTTTGATATATCCTATTAAAATAAGAAGTGGAATAGGATATGGGGAAATAAAGTATGATGTAGAAGAATGGGAGTCATCAGCATTTGACGGAGAAGCATACTATTTAGCAAGAGATGCAATAACAGCGATTAAAGGGAAGAAGAGTAATACAATATGCTTCAATACAAAATCGAGATATGATAAATATTTAAATGAATTTTGTATGGCAGATATGAGTGTTAAGTCAAGGCAATCACAAGTTGCACATTTAATTGAACTTATAGCAGATATTATGTTGCCGATGGTGTATAAAGAGGAAGATGCACAGTTCTATTATTTTATTGCGAAAAAAAAATCTCGATGGATAGAACAAGAGCGATGGAATAAAAGTAGCAGTAGATATAGAGATGTGGAAGTATTGGATGTGGATTATGATTTCCTTTTTAAGATTAGAGAGGAATATGTAAAAAAAGAAGAACCTAAGCTAATGTTTTGCATGGATGAGTTTTGGGCGCGTGGGATGTCAACAAAAATTGCTCAAGTAATGCATACAACTCGACAAAATATTGATAGATATGTTTCGTTAGGAAGAATAAAAGAAAGTAGAACAATGGATAAAGCAATATTTGAATTACTGGGGGAGGATATATGACAGATTATTTAATTTTAATTATTTTACATTTAATAGGTGATTTTTATTTTCAATCAACTAAAGTTGCACGTTGTAAAAATGCTAAAACAGGGAAATTTTGCGGAGATTGCAAGGAAAAATGTAATAGTAGTTCGTGGTGCAATTGGAAATATCTTCTAATTCATTCGTTGCTATATATAGTGCCATTTTGTGTTTTGTATTTTATTATGGAGTGGGAATATGTAACTGTTATAATTATTGTGTTATTGATAACGCATTTATTGATTGATTTAGGGGCGTGTTATTTTAATAAAAAAACTAGGCAAACGGTGGTTTTTATTCTTGATCAGTTGCTGCATATAGGTGTTTTGTGTACTATACTTCGTGTTTTAAGTGTCTGTTATGATCTTAGTGCTTATTATAAAATGCTAAAGATAGTTTTTTTAGGTCTGATGCTGATAATGCCTTGCTCGATAATGATTAATAAATTATTTAATGATATTTATCCAGATTCTGATGATGAGAAGGGAATTTTTGATATTGGTTCTATGATTGGGATTATGGAAAGGATTCTGACAGTGATTTTTGCTAGTTTTGGGAATTATCCAGCTATCGCTATAATTATAACGGTAAAAACTTGGGCCAGAACAAATGATTTGCAGGAGCCGGAGTTTAGAAATAAATATTTGTTGGGAACTTTAACAAGTTTAGTTTTAGCATTATTAATTTTTATTGGTTATAAAATGCTATAGTAATAGTAGGAGGAACATAAAATGTTTATATTCATTTATAGCGAAATAGGCGAATTAGAACATAATACTATTGTAAAAATCGCTTTTGAAAAGTTGATGTTTGAAAAATTGCAGTCGGAAGGATATTGCGATATTAATCCCTTAATAGGGAGACCGAGAACCTCTAAATCTGAAATACAAAATAAATTAAAGAAATTAGATTCTCCGCTGGCTAAAGTTTTTGCAGGAAAGTATGCTACAAATACTGAGGAACTCGAAAAAATAATGCTACCAGTACTTAAAGAACTGGGAAAAAAACTATCAAAAAATAAAACTTCTTTTGATGAATACAACTACTTTGCCATTATTTATTTTATCTTTCAAATGTACAAATCTGTTGATAAGAAGCTTGATTGTGTAAAAGAGTTATACACAACTTGGAATGAGCGTGAGCATGAGTATGATATTAGGATGTCAAACGGAATAGTTTTTGATGCGGCTAAGGTTGAGGTGAATTTTATATCTTCAATTAATCAGTACGTAGATTTTTTGGGACAAATTAGAGGAAAAGAGGAGAAACTTTTTTTTCGAGGACACAGTAAAGTTTCTTATGATTTGAAACCGTCTTTATTTCGAAAAGAAGAATGGTTATCAAATGAAAAGAAAATGTATTTAGAATTAATGGCGAAATGTCCTTATGAATTCGAACGATTAGAATCACATATAGAAAAATTGGCAGAAATGCAACACTACGGTTTGCCAACAAGATTGTTAGATGTCACTCAGAATCCATTGGTTGCACTCTATTTTGCATGTGAATCCCAGCATTCGTATTATGGCGAAATAATAATTTTTTCACAGAGTTTGGATTCTATAAAATATTTTCAAAGTGATACTGTTGCAATGCTAGCATCCCTTCCTTTGTTTACTAAAGATGAGCAAATGCAATTTTACCATTCAAGTTTTGTCAAGTCTTCAAATGTGAATGATTTTAATGATAAAGTTGAACGCCTTGTTCACGAGGTGAGAATGGAACGTCCTGGTTTTAAATCGGAAATAAGAGCAGAGGATATAAGAGATGTTGTTGTTTGCATTCCTGCAAGGAAGAATAGAAGAATTGATAATCAAGAAGGTGCATTTATTGTTTGCGGACTGCTTGAGGAAACATATGGTGGTAAAAAGTATAATACATTATCAAATTTGCGATTAAAGCTGGATAATAAAAAGATTACAATTTGCATAATTGAAAAAAAAACGGAATTATTAAAAGAATTAGAAAGTTTGGGGATAAATAAGGCAAAGATATATCCAGAAATAGATGATGTGGCAGATTATATAAAAACACACATTGACACAACTGTATAAATATTAAAAATCAATATAAAGCAAAGGGAGGTGTCTATAATATGAGCAAAACCCCAACAGCCTTATCCCCCTGGGATTCTATGCTAAAACGAATTGTATGGAAGCAATTAGGAGATATTCGAAACAAAAAAATACTTGACTTTGGCAGTGGCATAGGAGTAACAGCGGATTACTTAGGGAAAAACAATGATGTTATTGCTATTGAACCAAATGAGGAAAGTGTGGCGGAACGGTGGACAAATAATCAATACACGCAAATGATTGGAAGCGTGGATAGACTGTGTGAATTTGCGGATGAAACCTTTGATTTTATTATCTGTCACAATGTATTAGAGTATACAGAAGATAGAGCAGATATTGTCAGAAAGTTTGCTAGAGTTTTGAAACCACATGGGAAAATTTCAATTGTAAAGCACAATCGGGCAGGGAGAGTAATGCAGATGATAGTGCTTTTAAATGATTTTGAAAAGGCAAATAGTTTGTTGTCGGGAAATGATGGAATGGCATCAAAATATGGAGCGATTCATTATTATGAAGATGCGGATATAGAAAATTGGTGTCCTGAGCTTACAATTACGCAGACGCGCGGTATCAGGACGTTTTGGGACATGCAGCAGAATCAGGAGATCCACAAAGATGCTGGCTGGCAGGAAAAAATGATAGAAATAGAGATGCGTGTATCCGACATGAAAGAGTATCAGGATATTGCTTTTTTTCATCATTTGATACTTGAGAAAACCAATTAAAAGAGAGCAACGCACCCATTGACAAAACCCTCAATTCATGTAAAGATGAGAGAAACCCTTTCTAAACGGTAAGGGCAAAATGTAAAATTGGAGGACAGAAAATGAAAGTAGCAGCAGCTTATGAAAATGGAGAGGTTTTTCAGCACTTTGGTCATACCAAACAATTCAAAGTGTATGAAATAGAGGATGGTAAAGTTGTGTCATCTGAAATTGTAGAAACAAATGGACAGGGTCACAGTGCTCTGGCAGATTTTTTGCATGAACAGGCGGTTTCTACAGTAATTTGCGGAGGCATTGGCGAGGGTGCACAGGCGGCACTCACAGAACAGGGAATTGAGCTGTTTGCCGGTGTCAGTGGACAGGCAGATGAGGCAGTAGAAAAATATATCAAAGGGGAACTTACTTCTACCGGTGCCAATTGTGATCATCACGGTGAAGAAGGTTCCTGCGGCGGACACGAAGATGGCGGATGTGGTTCTGCATGTGGAGGCGGCTGTGGTGGCTGTCACAGTAAACCGCCTTTTGAGGGCAAGAATGTAGGAAAGACGATGAGGGTACATTACAAAGGTACATTTAATGATGGAACGCAGTTTGATTCTTCCTACGACCGTGGTGAGCCGCTGGAGTTCGTTTGCGGTGCGGGAATGATGATTTTAGGATTTGATAAAGCAGTGGCAAATATGGAAGTTGGACAGATTGCGGACGTTCATTTGGAGCCGTCGGAAGCGTATGGCGAAGCGGACCCGGATGCAATATTTACCGTGGAAATTGATAAAATGCCAGGAGCGGAGGTGTTGGAGGCCGGACAGCAGGTATATCTTCAAAATATGTACGGACAGCCGTTCCCGGTAAAAGTCACAGCCAAAGATGAAAGCACGATAACATTTGATGCGAACCATGAGATGGCTGGCAAAGAGTTAAATTTCCAAATTGAAATTGTAGAGATTTTATAGGGAAACCGGTAAAGGGAAAGTGAGGACACTATGGAACTTGAAATAAGCGTAGAAGATTTGTTAAACAAAAGAAAAATTGAATCAGACCGCATAGAGTTTAAAGCAGGATGGAACCCAGATGACATCTATCATAGTGTTTGTGCATTTGCAAATGATTACAACAATGATGGTGGTGGATATATTGTTGTCGGTGTTGAAGAAAAAAACGGAGTAGCAGTACGTCCGGTAAAGGGAATTTCGGAATACATGTTGGACGAGATTCAAAAAGAAATGCTTAGCTACAACAATATGATTTCTCCACCATATTTTCCTAAAGCGATTCCGTTGGAAGTTGATGGAAAATGGATTCTTGTTATTGTGGCGAGAACGGGACAGCAGCGTCCTTACAAATCACCAGAACATGTTACCGGTAAAAAGGACAAGAAGTATAATTATTATATTCGTTATCTAACTAGTTCTGTCAAGGCAAATGCTGAGCAGGAAAGGGAATTGATTAACATGTCGGACCAGACTCCTTATGATTGCAGAGCGAATCATAAGGCTGCTTTTGATGACATTTCACCTGTCCTTTTGGAAGATCATTTGAGAAAAACAGGTAGTAAATTAGCAAAACAGGTTAAGGAACGGGGCGTAGAGGAAATATTAGAAGATATGCAGTTACTGGTAGGACCGCCGGAACTACGTTATATTCAAAATGTGGCAATCATGATGTTTTGTGAGCATCCGGACCGTTTTTTCCCATACACCTATGTTCAGATGACGTCATTTCCGCAGGGGAGTATAGAAAATCCAAGTGTAAGCGAGGATTTTCCTAATATTACAGGTTCCGTACCACAGATGATTCAGGCAACAATGGAACGATTTAGAAATCTTTTTATACGAGAAAAAGTAATCAAGGTTCCAAATCAGATGGAAGCTTTGCGGATTAAGAATTATCCGTATCAGGCAATTGAGGAGGCTGTGGTTAATGCTTTTTACCACAGAGATTATATGTCTTGTGAGCCTGTTACAATAGAGATAGAGCCGGATTGCATTAATATTATGAATTTCCCCGGAATCGACCGGTCCATTTCCGAAAAGACGATAGCAGAAGGTAAAAGATTTGTTTCAAGACACTATCGTAACAGAAGATTGGGAGAATTTTTGAAAGAGTTGGATTTGTCAGAAGGTCATTCCTCCGGTATTCCGACAATACAAGAAGAACTGGAAAAGAACGGTTCTCCACGGGCAGAATTCTTTACGGATGAAGATAGACGAGCTATGAGGATTAGGATTCCGATTCATCCGACGTTTTTGGAAGAAGACAAAAATGTCATAGAAAATGTCATAGAAAATGTCATAGACATTTCAGAAAAACGAATTCGAGAGTGTATACCAAGCTACTCAAAGAAAAAAGCTGCTAGAGCATTTGAAATTGTAAAAATGATTTCAGATAATCCCAAAGTATCCATTGGTGAAATGAGAATCGAGTTGGATGTGACAGATAGAACAATTGCCAGATATATATCCGAGCTAAAGGAACATAATATTATAGACCGTATAGGACCGGATAATGGTGGCTCATGGAAAATCTTGTTGTAGTAAATGTAAATAAATAATGATATTGAAAGACGATTGCGAGAAGAAATTATGAAACAAATTATAATTATAATACTAGGCTTAGCCTGGGGAGTAGTTAGTTTCTTTTGGCTGGGGTATAGTATATTAACACTAGGAAACTTTATGGAAGAACCAGGTTCATTGGACTATGTCGCTGAAGGGGAGTCGATGCGCATATTTGGATTACTAGGCTGCATTTTATATACCATGGTTTTTGTACCCATATTATTTTTCTTATATAAACAAAAACGCTATCTATATAGTTTTTTAGTATCAATGCTTTTGGGTGGAATTATTCCTGGTATTTATATATTTGTGCTTAGATGACAAAAGGGAAAATAACGAAAAAATGAGACTGTATTGATATCCCATCTGCCAAGCAGACAGGTTAAATATCAATACAGTCTCATTTTTACAAATACGGCCGCATGGATTGCTGCAATTTTTCTTCGGTGTCGATAATTTCTTGTGTGAGATGTTTTACTTTATCATCAGCAGCCGGGTACTGGTTTAAGTAGCGGTACAGGGATTTGATTCCCATGTTGCAGCCATCGGTAATCAAGCTGGCAATACCGCAGTCCGGGTTTTCGCCCATGGTTTTGAAATTGCTTTTCATTTTTGCCATTGCTTTTGCCATCGGAGCAGGTTCTTTGCCCTCGTCATGGTAATTGATTAGCATTTTGTGGGTGTCGTCGCCGAGACGGCAGTGAATGTCGTGGCTGTCTTTGAGGACACCGCGCAGGCCATCGTTTTGCACATGGTCCATAACATCATCAATTGAGGAAATGCCCATTTTGATGCCGGCATTGCATTCCCGTAATAATTTAACCGAATCATCTTCCATAAAAATACCTCCTTTGCGGTTGCTTTTCGTTAGTGTTTGCTGCAAAGGAGGAAATTATTCAAAAGAGATTAGTAAAAGAAAAACTGCCACATGTTTGCCTATAATTTTCTATATAAATATTGTAATATAATTGTATTAGATTGTATGAGAAGAGGGTATCGATTGAAAAGAAGAAAAAAAGAGTCGGTTTTACTGTTTGCAGCGCTCTTTATTACCGGGATGCTTATTTATGCCGGCTTGGCAAATTGGGAGCGGACACCGCATCTGTATGAGTATGACAAAAAAAGTCTGGCAAAAGAAATAAAAGCAGCAGATGCGAACCGTCAGGCGTCAAAGGAAGAGGATGCAGAATCCAAGACAAGAAAAGAGCCGAAAAAGCAGTGGAAGCGTCAGGAGAAAAAAGATAATTCCATAAAAAAACAAAATACATCAAAGGCAGATAAAAAGCAAACGGATGGAACGGGGGATGAGTCTGTTCCCGGGGGAAAAGACGGCGGAAGTGGTGTACCGGATTTGCCGGATCAACAGGTGACAGAAGGTGATGGAGGACAGCAGCCGGAAGAAACGGTAGATGATGCCAAGGCGACACAAACGCCGAAACCTTCCACAGAGCCGGATGATAATCCGAAAAATACGGACAAGCCTGAGGAGACAGACCGCATTATTTCCCTTTCCTGCGAGTGGAGTGAAAAGGATAATCTTCTTTATGGTAAGGATATTTCCATGGATGGTATGAAGGTGACTGCTAAATATGAGTCTGGGAAAACGAGCCGGCTGGCTAAAGGAGCTTATGTGGTTCGCGGGTTGAACAATAACTCTGTTGGAAAGCATAACATGACAATTTCAAGCGGTGGAGCAGAGTGCCGGATTTCTTATATAATTAACAATTATACGAAATCGCTGACCTATTCATGGCCGACAAAAGATGAGTGTTATACAGAAGAAGATTTTTCGGATGGAGCACTTACCGTTCAGGTTTTGATGGCAGATGGAACCAAACAGGAAATTACCAAATATGAAATTACCGGATATAATGAAAAATTATTTGACAAGCAGCAGACTTTCACAATTACATATAAAGATAAAGTAATTGACAAAACATTTACTGCTACCGGAACCTGTACATTTCATATGAGAAGTATGAGGATTCGCTGCTATTATTATCGTGATGAGTCGCTTACTGATTTGGCAGGAAGTTATTCGTATGCGGGAAATTATGATTATTACTCAGATGAGAGAGTAAGTTTAAATGCTTTTCGAAAAGATGATTTGCAGGATAAAGATACGATGTATAATAGTAAAAAATATGTTCTCAATTCAGTGGAGATGGAAGAGGCAGATGCAAGCGGTGTTTATGCCAAAAAAGCCACACCGTATCTTGTAAAAGAGCGATTCTTTTATGGAATTCGAATGACCAAAATATATGTGTTGTCTAATTAGCACACGTATTTTTGATAGAAAGAAAGAGAGGATGGATTTGTAAAAATGAAGAGAAAAAGAAATCAGTTATTTGTTACTGCATTGACGGCAGCAATGGCGGTTAGTCTGCTTTCACCGGCGGAGCCGGCTGCAGCAGCAAAAAAAGTGAAGTTTAATGTAAAAAAATTGTCACTTACCGTAGGAAAAAAGAAGACACTAAAGATTAAAAATGCAAAGAAAAAAGCGAAATGGTCGATTAAATCGGGCAAGGATAAAATTAAATTGCAAAAGAAAAAGAAAGCAAGTGTTGTTGTCGCCGCAAAAAAAGCAGGATCAGCAAAAGTACAGGCAAAGGTTGGTAAAAAGAAGTATGTATGCAAGGTTGTTGTAAAAGCAAAAACAGTTAAAAATGGTACATCAGCAGGCACTAAAACAACAAATAAGCCGGCAGATACAAAAAATGCCACGAAAAATCCTTCGAACGGACAAAATAATGCAGCTACACAGCCAACAAACAATCCGTCGAAAGATAATCCCTCAAAGGATAATCCTACGAATCCGACAGCTACACCTGCGGCTGACTCGGATGCGCCAAAGAAAAATGAACAGGATGTGAAAAAATTACAGGCACTGATTCAGACTCTGAATCAAAAGGGCGCCGATATTTCGGCTAATTTAGATGACGAATCCGTTTATCATTGGAATAAAGAAGGACGTCTGACGGAAATCTACTGGGGCGAAAAGGAAATTATCGGTGCGGAAATGGCGGACTTTAATGAGTTTACAGCACTCGAAATTCTGGATATCAATAACAATAATATTTCCGGGACCTTTTATGTCGGAGATCTGGCAAATTTGAAGGAATTAAAATGTTACGGAAATAAGATTGATAAGTTAGTTTTGGACACAAATAAAAATTTACAGGAGCTTGACTGCCATAATAATCAGATTTCGAATACGATACGCTTAAATGACAGCAAGAATCTGGAACGCCTTTATTGTTCGAATAACAAAATAACAGAACTTGATGTGTCCGGCTGTGATAAACTGCAGGATGTGGACTGCAGTAACAATCTTATGAGCAGCTTGAATGTTTCTGATTTGCCTTCATTAAAGAGTTTGAATTGCAGCCGCAATATGTTAAAAGATGACAACTTAATTTTGACAGGAAGTATCGGACTTATTAATTTGGATTGTTCATTAAACGGTACGAATTATGATTTTATTAATTTGAACTTAGCAGGTTTTACAAAACTGGAATCCTTAAACTGTTCTGAGCAGCCGGAAGATGGTGGTACTTCGGCAGATGATACGATGGAATTTGACATCTCGGCATGTACCGGTCTGAAAACCTTGAATTGCTCATATTGTCCGATTGAAACTTTGGATGTTTCAAATTTGTCAAACCTCGAGGCAATTGATGCTTCCGGATGTAATTTATCCGAAATCACATTGGATGGAGCGGTAAAACTTTCATCATTGAATATTAACTGCAACGAAATTACGGATTTGCATATTCCTGAGACAAATGCAATCAAAACACTTGATTGCAGTGAAAGTTTAGGAATTGAAACAATTAATTTTGCAGTATTAACAAAGTTAGAGTCATTGGATGTATCGGATTCTTATGTGCCGGAGCTTGATTTTTCAATCTGTCCGGATTTGCAGGTGTTAAATGCAATGAATACAGGTTTTGGTGATCCTGATGCTACAACAGATAATGAAGATTTACCAAATATTGATATTGATTTGAAGTCAAATGCTAAATTGAAAGACATTGATATGTCAATGGTTAATGTAAATGTACTTACTTTGCCGGAAAATGACATCGTTGCAAATCTTTCCGTTTCAGACAGTGCGGTTACGCAGATTGTGAATCTTGAGAAACAGTTAGGGCTGGAAACATTAAATATTGCCGGCACAGGAATTTCTGCGTTGGATTTATCAGCGAATACAAACTTGAAACAGGTTAGTTGTACAGAGAGCCAGAAGACCGGAATTACCGGAGTGGATGAGAGTATAATTTATATTGTTCCCGATGATTCCGACGATGGCGAAGACGGCAATGAAGATGGAGACGATGGAGAAGATGGCAATGAAGATGGAGACGTTGAATTAGAATAAGGGGTAAATATGGACGCAAAGGAAATTCAAGAAAAAATTGATATTCTTCAAAAGGAAGTTTCGACTGTTATCAAGGGAAAAGATGAGGTCATTCGAAAGGTGATAATGGCGATTTTAGCTTCCGGTCATGTGTTGTTGGAAGATGTTCCGGGGCTTGGAAAAACAACGCTTGCGAAAGCATTTTCCAAAGCACTTGGATTTGCAAACAAACGAATCCAGTTTACACCGGATACGATGCCGAGTGATATTGTAGGAATGTCAATTTATAATGAGCAGACAAATGCTTTTGAATATGTTGAGGGAGCAGCGGTGAATTGCAATCTTCTATTGGGAGATGAGATTAACCGTACTTCGTCAAAAACACAGTCTGCATTGTTAGAGGCAATGGCAGAGGGGTGTGTCACAGTGGATGGTGTGACACACCAGCTCCTTGAGCCATTTGTTGTTATGGCAACGCAGAATCCGGTTACCAGCGGCGGAACACAGGCACTGCCTGATTCGCAGTTAGATCGATTTATGATTTGTTTGTCTATGGGATATCCGGATGCTGAGAGTCAGCTGGCTATTTTAAAAAATGTGTCTGACAGAGATTTAATAGAAAAGGTGCAGCCGGTTATGACGATTGAAGATGTAAAACAGGCTAAATCTTATGTAAAAAATATGCAGGTAAAGGATGAAATCCTTCGGTATATCATCTGCTTATGTGAGAAAACGAGAAAACATGAGCATGTGGAACTTGGCATTAGCCCGCGTGGCGTTGGGGCACTTGCGGAGATGGCAAAATCATTCGCATTGTGTGAGGGAAGAACGTACGTTGTACCGGATGATGTCCTTGCGATTTTTCCGGATGTATGTGCACACCGTTTAATTTTAAATACAAAGGCACGCAGGGAAAATGTAACAGCATATGAGATTTTGGAAGAAATTGCACAGCAGACTGAAAAGCCGAAACTGCTGAGAAAATAGCAAAAAACATAAATGGCAGACAACAAGGAAAGGAAGAGATTATGAGAGCAAAAATCGGGTACATGGCAATTCTTGTCTTAATGGGCTTTCTCTATTTATGGACTAATGTGGCCGTGACATTTTATCTGTTCTTTGGACTTTTGTTGTTTGCCATTTTGTCTTTTTTGCTTAATTGGTATGCAGCGAGACATTTGACAATGCATTTGCAGGTGAAGCAAGATTTGAATCAGGTAAGCACGATATTGATTTGTGTAAAAAATACAGGAATTATTCCCTGCTTCCGGGTGTCAATGAAAGGAACGATTGCAAACTGCCTGACAGATTCTTCCTTTTGTTTTAATCAGGAGTTATCAGTAGCACCGAAGCAGGAAAAAAAGGTGGAATTTGCTGTTGAAAGCTTCTATTGTGGAAGAATTGAAGTGGAAACAGACGAATTTATTGTTCGAGATTTTTTTGGTATCTTTGGGTGCCTCGTAAAAAATCACGAAGTGTTGGTTTATTATGTGTATCCGGATGGGGCGGATGAAGGTGAATATCATTTCGAAGAAATGACACCGGCAGCGCAGAATATGGAAAATCGTTATCTGCGCAGGAAAGGTAATGATATCACAGAAATACTCGATTTAAGAGACTATCAAAAGGGTGACAGCATTAAGACGATTCATTGGAAATTATCGAAAAAAATGGGGCATAAGATTGTCCGCGAATTGGATACGCCGGCAAATCAGGAAACAATAGTTTTGTTTGCACTATCGGATAGAAATATAGATAAGCCTTGGTATCGGGATTCGTTAGTGAAAATTATTAGTCAGGTGTCAAAGAATTTATTGGAAAATGATCAATTTTTTGATAGTGTAGTTTTTGAAAAAAAAGGGTTGTCTCATATGACATTTAGTGTAGAAGAGAGTTGCACAAGAGAACGATATGAGAGAACAATTTTAGATGGAAATATAAGTTTTATGCAGTCGTTTGTGGATGATTATCTGATGCATCACAATGTATTGCATAAATATTCACATATAATTTTGATTACGGATGACGAAATAACGGACTGGTGCATGGAAAATGCCAATGTCAGACAGATTATGGTTTCGGCATCTTAATTGGGAAGAGGAAAGAACGTGGAGAATCAAGGATTTCGACTGGTAGAAGAGAAAAAACAGAAAAAAAGTTATTTTGCCCTGATTTTATCGATATTTACCGTGGCGGGCATTCTTTTTTGTGTGCAGCAAATGTTTGTGGATACAAAATGGTGGTTTGTTTCGATGTTTGTGTCCATTATTTGTAGTGCCTTTATATTTTCCACAAAAAGTATAAAAATTGTGTTGGTTTATTTTGTGTTGGGAATTCTTTTGCTTTTTGCATTTCGCACGATATGGATTTCCGGCGCACTGGACTTTGTGAATCAGGTGATTGCCGGATTTAATGCTGTGACAGGGGAATCGGTTTCTTACTTTGTTGTACCGAATTATGCGAACAGAGAACTTGCGATGGTGATATTCTTTTGTCTTACGGGATGGTTTTTATCCGGATATTTGACAATTGCAATCAAAGGAAAACACTGGGTTCCTGTCCTTGTTTTCTGGGCAGCACTTGTTTCTTTGGCTGTATTTTTTGAAATGCCGTCTGCATGGTGTGTTGGTGCAATGGCTTTTTTGTCATTAGCGGGGATATATGCCCACTCGCATGCGAAAGTAGATGAAGAAAAAAATTATTTGGCAGCATTTTGCAAAATGGTTGTTATAGTGGCTGTTTTTATCTGTTTTACATGGAACCGGCAGCTTTATCACAAAAATGAAATCATAGCAGATTTGAAGGAAAATATAACAGAGGAAGCGAATGCGATACGATATGGGGAAAAAGATTTGCCGGAGGGAAAAATTAAAGAGGGAATTGCCTCGAGCGAGGAAAAACGTCTGACTGTCTTTGCAAGCGAAAAGGGCAAGTATTATTTGAAGGGATATGTAGGAAGTGAATATCATGGAAACCGGTGGGAACCACTGGAAGGAAAAGAATACGGGGAAAAATACGAGGGAATATTTAATCGGTACCGGGCGGATGGATTTCATCCACTTGCTCAGTTGTACAGTTACTGTGAGGCGGCAGGACGCCAGCAAAACGGATTGGAAAAAGAGGAGAAAGAAGGAACGATTGTAGTTGAAAATACAGGGGCTTATGAGAGGTATCAGTATTTGCCTTACGGTGTGGATTTTTCGAGTATTCAGTGCTTGGATACCCTTTACCGGGATTTGAATTTGCAAAAAAAATTCTGGAGCAATCGTGAAGATGAAAAAAATACATACAAAATTTGCATGATAGATGAAGATTCTCTTTTGAAAACGGCGGGAGTTGACTGGCAGAAACAGACGATTACAGACGAAAAGGTGCGCGCTTATGCGGATATGGAAATGGATTATCGAAAGTTTGTAAAAAAACATTATCTTGCCCTTTCAAAAAAGGCCAAAGAAGAGGTTGCACCGTATGTTCCTCAAAAGAAAGATAATTTGGTTTCGTTTATTGAAAAAATTAGAAGCTCTTTAAAAAATGCGGGAAAAGAGAAAGGTGACTGGGATGCCCTGCAGTATGCATCTCTTGGTACGCTTGCATTTCGTGCGGCGAATATCCCGGCGAGATATGTGGAGGGATATGAGGCAGTTACTTCCGATGAAAAAGATGCTAATGGAAATTACCGTGCGGACGTGACCGGGCAAAATGCGCATGCATGGGTGGAAATTTACTGTGATGGTGTGGGGTGGCTTCCCGTGGATGTGACACCGGGACATTATGATAAGATTACGGTGAAAGCAAAACAGCAGAAGAAAATAGAAAAACAGCAGACCTCAATTTCGCAGAAGGTTACGAAAAAGAAAGAAAAACCAAAACAAAATGAGGCACCGAACAAATACTTATCGTGGCAGCAAATCATTTTATGGATCGTAATTTGCATTTTTGCTGTAAGTTTTCTTTTCGCAGGAGTGCTTGCAATTCGCAGAAAGGCTATAGTCTACAAGCGTAGAAAAACACTTATGCAGGCAGATACGGCAGCGAATTACCGATTTATTATTTCATATTTGACCACGTTATTTGCCTATTTAAAACTTTCCGAAGAAGATTTGCCACGGGAGATACGAGAGGGCATGGAACGTTTCTGGTTTGATGGGAACGGTGAAATAACGGAGAAAGAGTTATCACAATTAAGAGAATATGGAAATGAAATTCAGAATACGATGTGGCAGGAATCTTCCTGCATTAAAAAATTAGTTCTTCGCTTCTGGCATTGTTTTGAATTTCCGTTCTGATAAGAAAACCGAGGGATTAAATCTTCCCTCGGTTTTTTAGAAATGTTTCCGCACACTGTGCGTAGCAGGCAGCACCAATCGGGCACACGTCCTCATTAAACAGAGCCTTTGGATGGTGCACCGGGTAATCGCCGCGCTCATCCTCAAAGCCGGCAGACAAATACATATACGTACTTGGAAGTTTGTTTGCAATCGAGGCAAAATCTTCCGAAGCGGGTGCGTTAATATCCGGATAACCATTTAGCGTTGGAATGGCAAGTGTTTTCATAGCAGAAACAAATTCTTCTGTCAAATCCGGATTGCATATAAGCGGTGGGACGGCGGAAAGCACAGTATATTCAATACTTCCGTTATATACTGCAGCGGTTCGTTCACTGACTTCGCGGATTCGTTTTACAAGGATTTCCCTTGCGGCTTCGTTATTGGTGCGCAGTGTTCCTTGTAAAATGGCTGTTTCCGGAATAATATTGGCAACTTCACCGGCACAAAACCGGCCGATTGTGAGAACACAGGAATCGGCAGGATTACTTTCTCTGGCAATTAGTTCCTGCAGGGCAAGATAAATGTGGACACCAATGTTAATCGGGTCAATGCCCTGATGCGGGCAGGCACCGTGGGAACCTTTTCCGTGGATGGTAATTTGAAAGCCATCCACCGAGTTCATCATGGTATTTTTGCTATTGTACATAAAAGTGCCAACCGGACTTCTGCCGGTCGTTACATGGAAAGCAAGCGCGGCATCCGGCTTTGGATTTTCTAAAATGCCGTGTTCGATCATGTTGTCAGCCCCCTCAAAAGTTTCCTCTGCCGGCTGGAACATAAACTTCACGCGTCCGCATAAATGAGATTCATTTTCCTTTAGCATCTTAGCCGCACTAAGGAGCATGGCAGCGTGAAAATCATGTCCGCAGGCGTGCATTTTTCCCGTTTTACATGAAAAACTTTCTCCGCTTTCTTCTGTCAGAGGAAGCGCATCCATATCGGCACGAAGCAAAAGAACCGGCTCACCTTGTCCAAGCAAAGCCGTCACGCCTTCCCCGCATCTTTCCGGGTTAAGACCATATTCCGTAAGCCGCTTCATCACAAACTCCACCGTATTTTCAAGATGCAGCCCTGTCTCTGCATGTTCATGCAGATAGCGGCGGTTCGCAATCGTTTCCTCTTTTAATTCTAACGCACGTTTATAGTAATTCATCTAATCCCTCCATTTATATTGATACTTATAATCATAAAGAATAAAACCCTAACTGGCAACCCTCTACTTGCTTTTTATTTCCCCTCGTTATATAATGCCCGATGTAGAGTAAAAATAGTACATCAAAGGAGATTATTAGCATGCAGAATGAGGCATATCAGAAATTAATGGATAATTTATGTGACATTGTGGCAGAGGAGCAGGCGAAACTTGGTTACATGAAAGAGCCAATCCGTTTGTATTATCCTTTGAGTTCGTTAAATCATTTTTTTGGAGGAGACGTTTCCGCTGATGAGATGCAGGAAAAACTTTCAAAGTTTAAATCCTTTGCTTATGATAAATTCGGTGAAGTAGAAATAACACACAAAGGAGAGCGCTTTTGTTTCTTTTTATCCGAGCGTGCAACTGAGTATGTTCACGAAAACGGTGGACAGAACCAATTTATATTTGACTTGGTAGCGCTTTTGGCAAAGCATGGCACGGTCATGGAAGAAGTAGAGGCATTGTTTGCAAAACAGAAAGATGCTTATGAAATAGAAAAAATGAATCATGGAGAATTTGACTACATGATTCATTTTGTGAATTCCAAAGATAAATATCTCTATTGTTTCAAAGACGAAGGCTGTCATATTATTTACCATCGGTTTTTACCGGAGGATTATGAGGATTTAGGATTATAAAAGTCCGGACCTTCTAAAAAGACTGGAAATACTCATGCATGGATTTTAGTGTTTTTGTGCTTTCTTCATAGAATGGCTCGAATACACTAAAGGCGTGCGTGAGTTTTTTATTTTTCCCAAACCGGAGCAGCTTGTGTGATACCCGGTTTGCTTTCAATGCCTTTTCAAATTTTACGGTATAATGCTCTAAGTTATCGCTGTGGCTGGTAACTAAAAAGCATGGAGGAAGTGCCGAAACAATTTCCGGATTTTCAATGTTTACATATGGTGCAATTGCTTTCTTTTTGTAGCCCTTTCCATAGAAATAAGAAGGGAGGAAAAGACCGATTTTGTCAAAGCGGGTTGTGTAAAACATACCACTGATAAGTCCAAGGGCATTCAGGGAAAAATCAGGTGCTTTTGTGTGGGCAGCTTTGGCAAATTTCTTGTTCTTTGTCATTGCAGCTACATTTGTTAAAAGATAAGCACCGCCGCTGTCGGCAACCCCATAGATTTTATCCGGATTTCCCCCATAGGAGGATAAATTGTCACGGATAAATGTCATGGCGGTTGAGACATCTGAAAACTGGTCGTAAACGCTGCAGTCCGGGACAAGACGATATTCAACGCTGAATACAACATAGCCTAAAAGACATAATCTGGCACAAAAATAGCGGTTGAATTCTTTATTGCCGATTAACAGACCGCCGCCGTGGATGTTGATGATGACAGGAAGTGTTTCATTTTCTTTTCCCTGTGGGCGGTACACATCCATGAGATGTTCTTTCTGACCGTCAGCGATATAGGGAATATCACGGCTCTCGACTACGCCATCCGGGAAAGAAAATTTTTTGTCGCGAACAGCTGCCGATTTTTCAAAGTATTCCCGCTGTTTATAAAAATTTTTCTTCATAAAATTACTCATCTGACTTCTCCTTTGGTATATTCGGAATCGTTACTTCTCTGTGGTCTACGGAAGTTGAAAATACAATCAATGTTTTGGTGCGTCCATATTTTTGCAATTCACCAATAAAAGTATCCAAATCGGTTGTGCTGTGAAAAAGAACTTCTAAAAGCATCGAATAATCGCCGGTCACGCAATTGCACTCGATCACATTAAGACAGGAACGGATATAAGGATAAAATTCTGCTTTCTGATTTGGCTCAACCTCAAGGTTTATAAAAGCCCGGATGTGAAAGCCGAGAAGTTCGGAATTTAATGTGGCGTGATAACCGGTAATATAACCTTCTTTTTCAAGCCGCTCCACTCTTGCCGAGGCAGCAGGAGAAGAGAGGAAAACTTCATTTGCCAAATCCTTTACACTCATTCGCCCGTTTTTACTGAGTAAATTCAAAATTTCACAGTCCACATGGTCAAGTTTGTTCTTTTTCATTGTACTACTCCAATCTGAATTGTTATGAACTCAGCATACTCCTTTTACAAGAGCGAGTCAAGAATACACTTAATTTTATTTTGTGAAAATACCAAATGGTTTGTTTGATTAAGTGCGAATAGTTAATTTTATTAAATAAATTTGAAAAAACAGAAAACCTTGACTTTTGAAAAAATGAGGAATAAGGTATTAGACGTAAAGCCGATGCGCATCCGGCAGGGAGCAGGAAATGGGAAGTTGCGAAAGCAGAAAGAGAGGCTATTATGGCACATAGTTATGACCCATATGAAAATGTAAGAAATGTGATGAGTGATGCAGCAAAAATGGCAGGGATTGATAGTCCTTATATGGAAATTATCAAATGTCCTCAGCGTGAGACAAAAGTTTATCTGCCGGTTGAAATGGATGATGGTTCGGTTCATGTGTTTGAAGGATATCGTGTTCAGCACTCGAATATCCGCGGACCATTCAAAGGTGGTATTCGATATCATCAGGATATTACATTAAATGAAGTTCGCGCACTGGCTACGTGGATGTCATTAAAATGTGCAATTGCGAATATTCCATACGGTGGCGCAAAGGGCGGTATTAAAGTTGACCCGCATAAATTATCCAAGCGAGAACTGCGGGCGCTTACAAGACGTTATACCTTTGCGATTGCACCAATTATCGGTGCGGATTCAGATATTCCGGCACCGGATGTAAATACCAATGCTCAGACGATGGCTTGGGTTTTGGATACTTACAGTCAGCTGCAGGGAAAGCCGTGTCCGGGCGTTGTCACCGGAAAGCCAATTGAACTTGGCGGTTCACGTGGAAGAAATTCGGCAACCGGACGTGGTGTTGTGATAAGTACCAAATTGCTTCTTGCCAAAGAGGGAAAGAAATTGGATGACATAAAAGTAGTGATTCAGGGTATGGGAAATGTAGGAAGCAATGCCGCAAAAATTTTCCGGCACAGGGGAAGCAAAGTTGTGGCAATCAGTGATGTGTCCGGCGGTTTATACAAAGAGGATGGTTTGGATGTTGATACGATTGCTGAGTATCTGGAAACGTCTGGGGCTCTTTTGAAAGATTACGACGCAGAAGGAATTACTCATATTTCCAATTCGGAAGTATTAACAACACCGTGTGATGTGTTAGTTCCGGCAGCTTTGGAAAATCAGATTACCGAAGAAAATGCGGATAAATTGCAGTGCTCTTATATTGTGGAGGCAGCCAATGGTCCAACGTCCAAAGAGGCAGATGCAATTTTGGAAAAGCGCGGCATACCGGTAATTCCTGATATTTTTGCAAATGGCGGCGGTGTTATTGTTTCCTATTTTGAGTGGGTACAGAATATTCAGGAACTTACCTGGGAGCGTGACCGCGTCAATGAAATGTTGGAAAATCTGATGTCTAAATCGTTTGCAGAGATTACGGAAGCAAAAGAGAAGTATGGCTGCACCTATCGAATGGCGGCTTATGTGGTAGCTCTGAAAAAATTAATTTATGCGGAAGAAATTAAGGGGATTTTCCCGTGATAAAACCCAAAAAATTTGTTAGAGACTAAATAACATATCTTGTTATAGTCTCTAACAAATTGTTTTTTTCATGATACATTCCTCCAACCAATAATATCATTTTATCATGTTTTCATATATATAACGAGTGAAAAGGATAGAATGTTGCAAATTTTTACAAAGGACGGTTGCCGCACAGGTAGTCAGCGTAATTCTTTCCTATATGCTGATAAGGAAAAGAAACTTCCGTTTATTCTTAAGAAGAAAGATATTCGAATCAACCGGAATATGACGGCAAAAGAATTAAAGATTGGAACACCGGTGGCGTTGCAGAAAAAGTATGTGTTTTGATTTCTTTGGGCTCCAGTAATTCAGCAGAAACACTTTGTGACTCGTGGGTTTTGAGTATGTCGGTATGCGGCGCTGGTAGTTTCAGCACCCATACCGTTACGCACTCAATTAGCGAGAGCGCCCACGAGACGCAAAGCGTTTCTGCTAAATTACGGAAACCAAAAAAATCAAAAGTTGACAACCTTCCACTTTAATGATATTCTGTTATCAATTAATTTCCATGAGGGAGTAGCGAGCGTGTACGACACGTATCAAGTCAACATACTGACCGAATGGTCTGGCTTGTTTTAAATTGCGAGACTCATGTATAGCGGATTCCTATACGTGAAGTCTATCTATTTTAGAAATTCAACCGGGTATAGTGATGTCTGCTGTACCCGTTTTTTTATGCAAAAGATGGGGAATTACGGAATGGAAAACAGATGGAGGATTGTGAAATGGAATGGAGTTTATTTTTTGTATTCAACAGTATATTGCTTGGTGTAGGACTGGCGATGGATGCGTTTTCGGTTTCTTTGGCAAATGGATTGAATGAGTCTTGGATGCACAAGAAAAAAATGTGTGCCATTGCAGGAACTTTTGGTTTTTTTCAGGCATTAATGCCAATGACCGGCTGGGTATGTGTTCATACCATTATTGAATATTTTAAAATGTTTGAGAAATTCATTCCATGGATTGCACTGATACTGCTTCTTTTTATCGGAGGGAAAATGGTGAGGGAAGGCATTCAGGATGGAGCCGAAGAAGTGGAAAAAGCGAAAGTTGGTGCACTCGCTCTCTTGGTACAGGGAATTGCAACCTCAATTGATGCATTGTCTGTTGGGTTTACGATTGCGGAGTACGATTTTATTATGGCACTGGCGTGCTCTCTGATTATTGCGGTTGTGACCTTTGTAATCAGCTTTGCCGGTTTAATTCTCGGTAAAAAATGCGGAACGAAATTTTCCAATAAAGCAACGATTCTTGGTGGTGCGATTCTGATTGCAATCGGTATTGAAATTTTTGTTTCGGGTGTTTTTTAGATTGTATCAGACACCCGTAAGCAAATTTTCTATCACTTCTCCGGCATCTTTTGAAATGCCTATGGACTTGTTCTGGATTTCCAATGGAACTTCTGTCTGTCCAAGATTGATACAAGCATAAAAAGCATCCGGCCAGGCAGCAGTCATCTGCCAGAATGGATATTTAATGATGACGGGTGTGTTATATCCGGTACCAAGTTCCCAAAATAGGACGTTTAAGTTTTTGTGCCGGCGTAAAAAGTCATCATAGCGGCTGGCGGCTGCGTGCCATCCCTTGTCTTCTACGAAAGTAGAATCAGCTCTTAGATTCATTGACAGAGGAGCACCGCAGTGTGGACAGCGGGGGATTAGATAGTCAGGAATCCGCATGCTTTCCTGTTCTTTCATCATTTGATGGATTTGAACTTCATTATCAAAAGTTTCGCTGCAGCATGGTTTGGAACACTGAAAGAGTCCATAATCACCTTGAGTGTAAAAAAGGCGTTTTTTATCAAATCCAGCCTTTTGAAAACAGTGGTCTACATTAGTAGTAAGAACAAAATAATCCTTATCTTTTACCAGTTTCAGCAGATTTTCATAAACCGGTCTGGGTGCATCTTGATAGCGGTTGATATAAATATAGCGGCTCCAATATGCCCAGTGTTCATTCAAGGTTTCAAACGGATAAAAGCCGCCGGAGTACATATCGGAAAAGCCATATTTAGCAATAAAGTCTGAAAAATACCTGTTAAACCGTTCTCCGGAATAGGTGAATCCGGCAGAGGTCGATAGACCTGCACCAGCCCCGATGATAACGGCATCTGCCTTTTCCATTTTTTCTTTTAACCGGTTAATTTGAGCCAAGCAGGCGTTCGTAGATTTGTTTGTCATTTTCTTTGAAAACATTAAATACCACCTTCTTTACTGTTGTGTCATTTTGCTTTAAAAAGTCTGTTGTAGATGCAATTGCAATTTCGGCAGCCTTTTCATTTGGAAAATGAAAAACGCCCGTGGAAATGCAGCAGAAAGCAACACTTTCTAAATGGCAATCTGCGGCGAGCTGTAAGCACGACGTGTAACAGCCTGCTAATAGGTCGCAGTCCTTTTTAGTCAGATGTCCATTTATAATCGGCCCGACAGTGTGGAGAACATAGCGGCAGGGCAGGTTATAAGCAAGTGTTATCTTTGCTTGGCCGGTTGGTTCTTCAAAACCTTGTTTTTGCATTTTTTGAAAGCAGTTATAGCGCAGCTGCACACCGGCGTAAGTGTGAATACAGTTATCGATGCAGGCGTGCCCCGGAATATAGCATCCGGTCATCTGGGAGTTGGCAGCATTTACAATCGCATCACAACGAAGTGTTGTAATATCTCCCTGCCACACATACAAATTGTCTTTGACCGGTGTTAAATCGTGAAGGTCAGTTACTCCCTTTTCCTCAATTACTTCCTGTAGATATTCATTTTGCACTTGTATAAAATTCTCATCGATTGGCTTTGGTGCCCGGACATTCATCAGAGCGCGAAAAAGCATATGCTGTTCCGCTAGATTTTTTGGAATGGGGGTATTTTGGTATTCCGGACTTTCTTTTAGTAATGTCTGGATGAGAAAAATAAGCCGTTCTTTTTTTGTCATTGTCATATATGTTCTCCTTTCTGGCGGCAAAATGGATTACTTTTTAAAATGTATACGGTGGATTCCCGGAGAAATCAGCAATTACACCATGCGGCTCATCCAGGTAAAATACCTCAAAAATTGGATTGTCCGCAGTCTCATACTGTCCTTTGACAATCGGATTGCTCTGCATATCGAGATAGACATCTTTTGTGTTATTTGTGCAGAACCACAGTTTTCCATCCATTTCTCCGGCAAACATAAATGGGCGGCACTTTGCTTTCCCATCACGGCCTACGGTAGCGAGATACTGTACCGGATTCTCTTTTAAAAATTCAATTACTTTGTTCATAATAAAACCTCCTAAAAATTTTTTGTGGAAAAACATTGTGTTTTCCTGTTGATGCTATTATAATATCGCCCTAGAGACCTTTCGTAAAGTAAGCACTATTTTGTGCTGTAGTTACCAAAAGGAAACAATTGTGAAAAAAGGAGGGTTTTGCTATGGAAAATATATCAACAGCAGAAAAACTTCTTGCCTGTCCGGTGGAAACGACGCTTACTTTAATCAGTGATAAATGGAAAGTGTTAATTATAAGAGACTTACTTCCTGGGACAAAACGGTTTGGGGAGTTAAAGAAATCAATCGGACATGTTTCACAGAAAGTGTTGACAGCGTAGCTTCGACAGATGGAGCAGAGCGGACTTGTGAATCGAAAAGTATATGCCGAGGTGCCGCCAAAAGTTGAATATTCACTGACGGACGTGGGATACAGTTTGAAACCGATTTTAGACGCTATGTGGACATGGGGCGAAGAATATCAGATGAAAATGGAGAAATAATCCCCGGCGGCTTTGAAAACCGCAGCGGGGATTATGAAGACATACACATCATGTATTGTGTGTTGTAATTAATCTAAAATCTGTCCATCCGTAGAAATTGTGACAACCTGCCATGGAATAAATTTTCCACTGTTTTGCAGTGCTGTCTTTGCTGCATGCTCAAGTCCGCCACAGCACGGTACTTCCATGCGGACAACGGTTACACTCTGGATGTCATTGTTCCGGATGATTTCGGTTAGTTTTTCTGAATAATCGATGTCATCCAGTTTTGGACAGCCGACAACGGTGATTTTTCCTTTGATAAAATCATGATGGAAATTAGCATACGCATAGGCGGTGCAGTCCGCAGCAATCAAAAGTTTTGCACCATCAAAGTAAGGAGCCTTTGTCGGTACGAGTTTAATCTGAACCGGCCACTGTCTTAATTCGGACGTAAGAGAATTGTCTGCGGATACAGCAGGTGCTAAATTGCGGCGGTCAAACTGGCGCATTCTCTGTCCGGGACATCCACTGAATGCTGGAGATTTTTTCTCTTTTGCTTTCTTTTTCATATTTTCTTTCACAGCTTCTTCGTCGTAAGCAGCAGCTTCCCGTTCCACAAAAGTAATGGCACCGGTCGGGCAGGTTGGCAGACAGTCGCCAAGTCCGTCGCAGTAGTCGTCGCGCAGCAATTTTGCTTTTCCGTTTACCATACCGATGGCACCTTCGTGGCAGGCATTGGCACAGGCACCGCATCCGTTACATTTATCTTCATCAATCTGAATAATTCTTCGTATCATAGTTTATCCTTCCTTTCGGGTAATTGTTGTTTCTGGTTGTATTATAGAAAAGGCTGTGCTAAAATTATGTTGTTATAACAACGAAAAATATATTTTTGAAATTGAGGAGCGAAAATGCAAAAACCACAAATACCGATTTTTATGGAAATAACGGACGCAGAATGGGATGAGATGGTACGTCTTTTGTGTCTGCGCGAAAAGAAATTCAAAAAAAATACGATTATTTTTCATCAGGGTGACATTACAGAGGAGATGGGAATTGTCATAAAAGGAAACGTAAATATAGAAAGTGTGGATGCTTCCGGTAATGTAAGTCTGCTAGGAAATGCGGAAGCCGGGGATGTATTTGCAGAGACGTATGCACTCTGTGGTGAGGCGATGGCGGTAGATGCAGTGGCTACGAGCGAGACGGTTATTTTGTTTCTTCCTATGAAACAGCTTATGCATGAAAAAAATGCAGGATATTCGTGGTACGGTAAAATGCAGGCTAACATAATTCGTATGCTCAGCAAGAAAAATCTGGTGTTGTCAAATCGTATTTTCTGTACAACTCCGAAAAAAATCAGGGATCGTGTGTACACCTATCTTTCAATGCAGAGGGTGAGAAGCGGCTGCCCGAAATTCAAGATTCCGTTTAATAGGCAGCAGATGGCGGATTACCTAAATTTAGACAGGAGTGCGCTGTCAAAAGAACTGGGACTTATGCGGGAAGAAGGAATCCTTTCTTTCTATAAAAATGAATTTGAACTTTTGGAGGCGGAGGAATACGATGTTAAAAGATAAAGATATCAGGGAACCGCTATTTGACTTTTTGGAGGAACAGTATGGGAAAACTCGGATTATAGAGGAAAAAACGATGGGAAAATCCAGAGCGGATGTTGTGATGGTTTTGGAAGAAGAACTGGTAGGAATTGAAATCAAAAGTGATGCAGACACCTACGCAAGACTTTCACGTCAGGTCAAAGATTACGACCGTTTTTTTGACCGAAATTATGTCGTTGCCGGTTCGAAACATGCTCATCACGTGGGGGAACATGTACCGGAGTGGTGGGGCATTATTACGGTGGAAGAAGTGGATGGTGTATGCGACTTTTATGTACTCCGTAAAGCCGAAAAAAATCCCAAGCAGAAAATGCTTCACAAAATAAAATTGTTGTGGCGTCCGGAACTGGCACATATTCAAGAAGTGAATCATTTGCCGGCATACAAGCAGAAAAGCAAAGATTTTGTCCGCAAAAAAATCATGGAAAAAGTACCGGAAGACCTGCTGCATAAACAAATTAGTGATGAATTGTTTGAGCGGGATTACACGACGATTCAACAGCAGATTGATGAATTTAAAAAGAGGTGACAAACGATGAAAATGACGACACTTTGTTATATTGAAAAGGATGGGAAATATCTGATGCTTCATCGGACAAAAAAGGAAAAAGATATTAATAAGGACAAATGGATTGGTGTTGGAGGGCATGCCGAGGAAGGCGAAGGACCGGAGGAATGTTTGGTAAGGGAAGTAAAGGAGGAGACAGGGCTTTTTCTTACTTCTTACCGGTTTCGCGGAATTGTTACTTTTGTCAGTGACCAGTGTGAGCCGGAACTGATGTGTCTTTTTAGTGCCGACAAATTCGAGGGAGAAGTAATAGAATGTGACGAGGGGGATTTGTTCTGGGTTGAAAAAGAAAAAGTACCCTTACTTCCAACCTGGGAGGGGGATGCCATTTTCCTAAAATTGTTTCTGGAAGATGAGCCGCGGTTTTTTAGTCTTCGTCTTGTTTATGAAGGAGAAAAATTAGTGGAAAAGAACTTAAGATTGTATGAATCATAACAAAAAGTGGCTGCTTGATACAGCCACTTTTTATAAGCGTATGTCAATGTTTGCACCAACATTTGGGTTCACTGACATTTCCATCATTTTTGCGAGTGCGTCTCCCTGCATTTCCTGTGAGTCTAAAGTTTTTGAAAGCATCGAGACACCGACTGACTGCATGAGATTGTTTGCAGCATTTGCCATGGAGTAACTGGCAATATCCATGCCTAAATCCATATCCATAACGATACCTCCTATCGAATAATTCTAATTAAATAATAGCAGAGATAGGAGAAAATAACAAGAAAAATTTATGAAAAAAGGATATTTTTGCAAGTTCACTCGTTTATATAGTGAAGACCAAGAGAAAGGAGGTTTTATGGTGAGGGATTGGACAAAAGATTATTTTCATGAAAAATATGAGTGCTACTGTGATATGGTATATCGAATCTGTATGCTTTATTTGAAAAATGAAAGCGATGCCAGAGATGGGTTACAAGATATTTTTCTGAAAATGTGGGAAAAACAACCGGTCTTTGAAAATGCTTCCCATGAAAAGGCATGGCTTATAAGTACGACCAAACATTATTGTCTGGATGTATTAAAAAGCAGTTGGCATAAAAAACGAGTGGCACTGGATATTAACCGGGAAATCATGTCGGATGAGAGAGAACAGGAGTATCCGGTGTTAGATGAGATTTTGAAACTGCCACAAAAATACCGGGAGGTTCTTTATTTATATTATTATGAAGAATATTCAGTAAAGGAAATCGGGATTATGCTCAAAAGGAAAGAGAGTACCATCCAGTCCCGGCTGGCGGCAGGAAGAAACAAATTAAAAACAAGATTGGCAGACAGAAAGGGTGTATGGTAATGAATAAACAGATAGGAAAAAATATGTTTGACGGTATGGAATTGCCGGAGCAGGCGAAACAGGAAGTGTGGGGAAATTTAGAAAGTATAATTTCAAATACTACAGTAGAAAAAAGGGTACACAAAAACCGTGTTTGGGTCAGACGGCTTGGAAAAACAGCGGCTGCATTCCTTATAATGGGAGTTCTTTTCGGAACTATTAATGGCGTAAGTCATGGCGGACTTGTTGAGGCAATTTCCGGTTTGTGGCAGACAGACGAGAGCAGTCAGAAAATTGTAACAGAAATGACCGATTATCATGTGAGGCTGGATTCCGTATATGCGCCAGAAATACTTGAATGTACGGAGAAAAGACTTATTTTTGCCGGAAGTTTTGGTCTTGTTATTTATGACCGGCAAAGTGAGCGTGTGGCGGCTACGATTGATTTGCAGAAAATCGAAAGTAATCACTTCAATGCCGATACATTGCAGACTAGGTTTCTGATTCAGGGAGACGAACTGGTGATTTATAATCTGCAAAATAAAAAAGTATATGGAAAGAGCTATCACTATAATCTTTCAACGAATGGTAAAAAAGAAACGTCGTCTCTTTTGCCGGACACTACGCAAAAAGCGGATGCTTTTTTAGAGAAAGAATGGCAGAAACAGAATAAGGATAAGTATGCCGATACATTAAATTTTTATGCGGAGGGAATCTCTTTGTATAAAGATAAAGAGGGACTTCTGAGCGAAAAAGCATTAATTTCAAAAGAAGGTAATACGATTTCATCTGCTGTGTGGTTAGTGCTTGAAAAAGACAAGACTAAGGGTGATTACCAGATGTATTTGTATCAGAAAAAAGGAAAACAAGGTGTGGCAAAAAAAGAAAAACTACGCATCCAAGCATCTACGGAGAAAGAGAAGACGACGGTCCTTAAAAGGTATGAAGAACTTGGCGGTTCGGAGATAAAAAAGGCAATTGTTGAAACCTTTTATGACAATCCATCTTTGTATGAGGGATATGTTTATCAGGGTAGTCAAAATTATCAAAAAGTAGAATTTGGAAACTGTGATGTGGTAATTCCAATTGTCAAAATCACAGGAACAAATAGACAAAAAGATACGGTAAAAGTAATTGGACAATTCTACTGGTATGGCTTCAGCTTGTCCGGAAAAACTTTATATGAGGCGCAGTCCGATGGTGGGGTGGCAGTCATGTTTTTGAAAAAAGACGGTGGCAGATATCAGGTGAAAAAGGTAGTACATCCAAGAGATGGTGGATTATTACAGAAAGACTTGGTGAAATTATATGGAAGTGATGGAAAAGCTGTTTCAGATGTTCTCGAAGATTCGCTTGCGGATGAAGTAGTTAAAACATTGAGAACTTATGTAAAACAGAATCAGCTGGATATTAAGTATTACAAGGCATTTGGGTGGGACCCAGAGAAAATTGATGAATAGGATGAAATCAACGAAAGTCTACGCTTCGTAGGTAGTGTTATTTTTATTGATTTTGTATAATGAGTGCATGGAGGTAAGAAAGAATATGACACAGTGCCAGCTGGCAGACAAACTTTTAGTGAGTGACAAAACCATTTCTAAGTGGGAAACAGGGAAAGGGTATCCGGATATTACACTTTTGGAGCCGATTGCAGAGGCATTTTCCGTATCAATTACGGAATTGATTTCAGGCGACGAAATCAAAAATACCAATGTATCTGCCAATATGATGCGTTCCCTATTTTATGTGTGCGCGGTGTGCGGCAATGTAATTCACAGCATGGGTGAGGCAGCGGTTCATTGTCATGGAGTATTGCTAAAGCCTGCACAGGCAGAACAGACAGATGAAAATCATAAGATTTTTGTTGAGCGGGTGGAGGATGGATTGTTTGCCCTCGATTTGGTGAAAGGAATTGATGACAGGGAAAAATCGTATGATGACACAGAAAAACGGAGGGCGTTGGAGCAGGCTGCAAAAATGTTGTTTGGGTGAAAATTGACAAATATGGCTGCGAATCATATAATTCTATATGTTATTTAGGAAAAAGTAGAGAGGAATATTATGTTAGAGCCAAAAGAAGTTAATTTATCGCCCATGCCAAAGACATGGATTTTAGATTTGGACGGCACAATCGTTGTCCATGACGGGCCGTATATCTTAGGACACGATAAGTTTTTGCCGGGAGCAAAAGAATTTTTAGATGGAATTTCGGAAGATGATATGATTATATTTCTGACTGCCAGAGGTGAGTGGGAAAAAGAGCATACCCTGCGGTTTTTAAAAGAAAATCATGTGCGCTATGACCATATTATTTTTGGCGCAGGACAGGGAGAGCGTGTGCTAATCAATGATAATAAACCGGACGGACTTGTCACAGCGGTCGCAGTCAACACAACAAGAGATAAATTCTGCCAGACCAAATTTCAGACGGATTATAATTTGGGAACGAGGTATGATTGATGGTAAAAAATAGATAAGATGAAAAAATACATAGGGGGATAAAATGGAAACTCTAAAAAATAAACGTGTAATACGAATGATAATCATATTTATGTTACTTGTTTTATTTAGTAAAATACCTATCATAGATAAAATAAATTCAATTGGAAAATTTGTTAGTCATTCTCAAATTAATTACAGTAATGTAATAACTGTTACATCAAGGGATGGATATTTGAGTATTATTGCATTAGATGTTTCTGCATTGTTTATTGTTACTACTTTAATGGCATTACTTGGAGAGAAAAAGTGTATTATATATCACAAAGATATAATGTATGAAAAACTAATTAGACCTATGTGGACGAACTTTTTAGATGTAACAATATATTCATTTTTTTCAATGATTTTATGTATACTAGGATTTGTGTTTAAAAGTGCAAGTATGGTTGTGATGATGTCATGTGCGGTTTTTGCTTTTATTAGTTTGTTATCTTTAAAAATGATATTGATTTTTTTTAATCACAATGGATGGAAAAAGAAAATTCAGAGAGAAATCTTTAATGCAATGGAACACAATTCCGACTTGTATAAGAAACATATAATAGAGTTGAAAAATTTACTAGAAAAGCAGATTGTTGATGGAGATAACAGTCAGATTGTTTCTAATTTGGAATTATTAGCTTTATGTGCATTCGAAGAAAATAGAATGAATAAATATTCTTTTGCAGGATATTGGTTTAGCGTAAGTCGCAGAATGTTAAAAAGATATCATCCTACAGAATTGGTTAGATTCTACATGACAATGTACAAAAGGGCATATCAAAAAGATAAATATATCAAAAAGATATGTGAATGTGCGGAAGATAATCAAAGAAAGTTTGGTAATGCTTTTAATAAGTGTTTAAATAGAAATGTACTTCACAATAGTTCTTCGGGAGTGCCTGGAAAAACAGCATACTATGAAGATGTGTTGGAAAAAACGGAGATGGCACTTGAAAAATATTATAATAAAGTCGGAGATGATAATTTAGGCTTTGATAGTTCTTTTGAATATGAAGAAACAATATTTGATGAATTACCATATAAAGATTTAATGCATTACAGTTTTATGTGCGTAGATGTATTGGCTAGGACGCTTAAAATGGCTATAAAAGTAGAAAAAAGATATATAAAAAGAAGAAGCTTGCCAGTTAATTTAACATCCCAATATATCAATACCTTTTTCGTTATTCCTAAATATATTTATAATTGGGATAAAAATTATTTTATTTATTTGGCAAGAAGGGTAGAGGAGATTGCATTTGATGAATTATTTACAAACTATGATAATGGAGGTATTTTGAACTATTTAATGGGAAGTTATATAGCGGGATACTATCATTATTTGATTTTTGATCAAAGTTTATTGGAGAAACAGAAATCTGAGAAAGAAAACATTGTCCGCAATCATTTTTTTAAATTACTACAAAGATATTACCATCTATTTGGAAAGGATTTTTTGTTAGTAGATTTTTGTGATATGATAAAATTTTTCCCTTCAAATGATATTGTTACTTATTTGGATAGTTGGTATGATATAATTGAATGTGATTTGCTTAATTCTTGTTTGTCAAATTTGAGCCTTAGTGTATTGTGTGATGAAGTTGAAAGTACTATACCTTGCGAGTCATATATTGAAGATGATCGAATGCAGGAATGGGAGCAAGTAAAAAACAAGAGTGATTTATTGCCAGTCTGCGAGAAGTCGGATGATTATGATGAAAAGAGCTCAATAAATACTATGGAATTAGCCAAACAAAGAAATGAAATTAAGGAGTACTTCTTTGAAATATATGAGTTACATAAGGATAATGAGGCTGTTGTAAAAGCTATAAATAGATATATTACTGTGTTTTTATAAAGTATACATACAGTATTTAATGAGCATTTTTATCATAGGTTCTTTAATTAGTATTGACACCATATATGACACCATGTATAATGCAAGTAGGGAGGTATTTATAATGTCTAAATGGGATAAATTATTATTGAGGATACGCAATTTGTCAAAAGATCTTCGTTTTGATGAATTAAAAAAAAGTAATGGAGAGTTATGGTTATATAATGAATGTACCGAAAGGTGGAAGCAGTCATTATACGTTTAGAAAACAGGGCTGTTAGCCAATTACGATACCTAAACACGAGCCTATAAAAAGAGTTTATGTTGAATTGGTGAAACAGATTGTAGAAAGTGAGGAGAGGAATAGTGAAAACGCTGAATGATTACATGAAAATGAATTATCGAATGGAAATTGTTGAGGATGCGGATGAAGGTGGCTTTGTCGTTTCATTTCCAGAACTTCCGGGATGCCTTACTTGTGGAGAAACAGTTGAGACGGCAATTAAAAATGCTGTCGATGCAAAGAAAGTATGGTTCGAAGCTGCGATTGAAGAAGAAATCGAAATTCACGAGCCAGATAGTTTGGAGGAGTATTCAGGGCAGTTTAAGTTAAGAATGCCGCGAAGTTTGCATCGTTCGCTTGTGGAACATTCGAAACGTGAGGGAATTAGTATGAATCAATATTGTGTTTATTTACTCTCGAAAAATGATGCACTTTTTTCAAAATAAATACTTAGTTTGTGCCAAACAAAGATATTTAATCTTTTTAAGATTCCAGTAATTTAGCCAATCCATTTTGTATTGAGCGAGTACAAACGCGTGGGTATGAGATATGCGTTTTTTGCATATCCGTACCCCTACGCAGTTTGTTAAGCGGGAGCGCTCATGAAATGTAAATTGGATTGGCTAAATTACGGAAATTAAGAACTTAAAAAACATTGCTTGCAAACACCTAAAATATATAGTACAATAAACCCCTAAAACCTATGTGAATTTTTCTAAACAGTTTTGTTTATTTTTCGTCACATCATCTGCCGATGGTGTGATTTTTTGTTGCAAAGGAAAGGACGCTTGCGAAGAAAGGAGTTCCCCATGGAACAAACATTTATGAAAGAAAAGAAAATATTACCATTAGTATTGTCGATGTCGCTGCCAATGATGTTGTCCATGCTTGTAAATTCTCTATACAACATTGTTGACAGTTATTTCGTGGCACAGATTAGTGAGCAGGCGATGACGGCATTATCTTTAGTATATCCACTCCAATTACTGGAAACGGCAATAGCGGTTGGATTTGGGATAGGAATGAATGCGGCTGCTGCGTATTATCTGGGGGCGAAGGAGCAACAGAGGGCGGATGATATTGTGACATCAGGGCTTATCCTCAGCCTTTTGCATGGCGTGATTTTGATGGCTGCGGCGCTTCTTTTTGCACCGGCATTTGTTTCGCTGTTTACAGAAAATGAAAAGATTCTTGCGGATGGTGTGAAATATTCAAATCTTGTATTTATTTTTGCAGTTCCAAATGTTATTGCGATAACGTTTGAGAAAATTTTTCAGGCAGAGGGACGGATGAAAGTTTCGATGATTAGTATGCTGTGTGGGTGTGTTGCCAATATCATACTTGACCCGCTGTTGATTTTTGGTATTGGAATATTCCCGAAAATGGGGATTGAGGGAGCTGCAATTGCAACCGGTATTGGACAAGTAATACCACTTATTGTGTACTTGTTTGTTTTTATCAAGCACCCGGTATCACTGCATTTTCACTGGCATGAAAAAGTCTTCCAAAAACGGTTGATGGGGCAGATGTATGGAGTAGGAATTCCGGCGACATTAAACCTTGCCCTTCCTTCCTTTATGATTACGGCACTTAATGGAATTCTTGCTGTGTATTCCGCATCGTATGTGCTGGTGCTTGGTATTTACTATAAACTGCAGACATTTATTTATCTCTCGGCAAATGGTATTGTGCAGGGAATCCGACCAATTATCAGTTATAATTACGGCGCGGGAGAGAGAGGGCGTGTCAAAAGAATTTTTATTACTGCATTAATTATGATTGCTTCCATTATGTTTGTTGGTATGTTGATATGTTTGGAATTTGCAGGAAATCTGATAGGACTGTTTACAAAAAATTCGCTTACGATTTTGGATGGCGCACAGGCGGTACGCATTATCTGTATGGGCTTTGTGATATCGGCAGTTTCGGTTACGATAAGTGGTATGTTAGAGGCATTGGGGAGAGGTGTGGAATCTTTGATTCTTTCGCTGCTTCGTTATGTTGTCGTAATTATACCGGCGGCATTTGTGCTTGGAAAACTATTTGGCGGTGCAGCAGTCTGGCACTGCTTTTGGATTGCGGAGACGATTGCATCGCTTACAGCGATTTTCTTAATTTACAGGCGAAGCCCTTTTACTCAAACATGTAGGTAAAATAAGATTCCTTAAATGCGAGGAACCGGTTGCGTGAGATCGGCAGTGTGGTACCATCTGTCATAGTCACGCTATTTTTGGTAAACTGATTTACGAAATTTAAGTTAATAATGTAACTGCGGTGACAGCGAAAAAATCCCTGTTCCAAAGTAAAAATTTCTTCGCACCGGGAAAATAGTTCGCGGATTTCGATACTTGTACCATTATGAGGAAAAACGAGAACGGATTTGTTTTGAGCTTCTAAATAGTTTGTATCTTCCAGTGTGATTTTGCAAAATCCGTCCGAAGTGCGGGCAACAAAGATTTCTTTCTGATTCTTTATCAGCGCTATAAAATCATCCATAATAGACCAAAGCTGATTGGGAGAAACCGGCTTTAGCAGATATTGAAGTGCCTTGACCTCATAAGAGTCAAAGCATCTCCATTTTCATAGCAGTGGACAGAAAGTGAAATCGACTGGTGAATTGCCCATTGCTGTAAAAGAGATTTTGTTACGTCGCTTACTGCCGCCTCATCATCACAAATTGCTATTTTCATATGCACCTCGAAAGAATGATTTTTAATACAAAACAATGTTCCTCAACAGAAAAATGACATTGTCCATTTAACTGTTGTACATAGTATACAATACTTTTGGTTCCAATACCATGACCTTTTTTATCCGAAATGGGAATCCCGTCAATAAATTTTGGCATTGTTTCAATAGGATTTTTTATTTCCAACAGCAAAAGATTTTCTTTTTGCATGATATGTAAGGAGACCCATTTTTCGCCTGATGTATGTTCCAGAGCATGCAGTGCATTTTCCAGTGCATTTGATAAAATCGTACAGAGGGAGAGGTCCGGACACGGCAGGTCCGTTTGCACATAAATTTCTGGCAGGAAATTGATGTTTCGCTCAAGAAAACGTGTTTTATAAATGGAAATTACCGAGTTTAAAGTCTCATTTTTGCAGTATCTTGTGACAATTGTGTCATCATAAGCGGTGCCGATTTCCTGAATATAGGAAATGGCTTTTTCCGGATGATTCTGGTTTAGCATAGAGAGAATGAGATTTAGGTGGTGGCGCATATCGTGCCGCAAAATAGCAAGCGTCTGTTCGCTGTTACGGACCTGCTCAATTTCTTTTTGAAGCGATATTAGCTGCATTTCCATTCGGTCGCTGTACTGGCGGATTTCCGATTTCTTCTCGGATTCCTTAAAGTATACAAGCAGAAAAATGAGATAGCCGATACTAAAAGCAAATCCCATAAATTCAACAACGACTTTATTTCCGGAGTACAAAAGATTGGAAAATTTCGTTGAGGCATAATCAAAAATATAATAAATAAATGGAAGAAAGCCGATGATAACAAGCTCCTTATTTTCCTTTGAAAAAATAGTTTGTGTTGTCCGGCGGACAAATTTGAACAGGAAAAAGAATGTGATAAATGTTATAGCAATTCGTGTGCTATAGTACCAGACCGGATTCTTAGTAAGCGTAAGTGCAGAAAGTCCGATCCAGTTGCTGAACTGACAGCACAGATAGGCGGAAAAAACAGAAATACAACAGGATAAAAGTGAATAACGGTAACACAAAAACAAAAATAAAATGAGTGGAAGGTGTACCAAAACAGGGTAAAGCTGATTGGCAAACGCCGTGCCTGTAAAGAGGTTGATGCCCCAGTAGAAAAAAACATCCACCAATGCAAACAAAAGCAGTTTTCCGAAATTTTTCATGATTGGTTTTACACCAAGAAAAAACGCAGAAATGAAAATTCCGAAAAGCAGTGTTGTTAAATTGTGTATGCCGGTAAGTAGTTGTAAAATCATCTGTGGTATTCCTTTCGCTGCCGATTATCTGCCCCTATTATACGACATTAACTTTCACATGGTAATCCCGATTTACCAGGAAAACTGAGAGTCCTAAAGAAAAAGTATTTGCAAATTTAATTATAAAAAATTAAAATAAAACAGTACCTGGATTATACAATGAAACAGAGGAGATTTAATATATTATGAAGACAAGAGAAGAAGCACTAACCTATGGGTTATCCTTCCCGGACACATATCAGGACGCACCATTTCGAGATGCCAATTGGCAGCTTATAAGAGTGAAAAGAAGTAAAAAAGTTTTTTTGTGGACTTATGAAAGGGAGGGACTTCTTTGTCTGAATGTAAAGGTAACGCCAGAGAGCAGAGATTTCTGGCGTGGTATTTATGATTCCGTAGTGCCGGGATGGCATCAGAACAAGGAACACTGGAATACGATTGTTTTGGATGGAACCATCCCGGATGCGGATGTTCGAAAAATGATTTATGAGAGTTATGAACTTGTCACGGATAATCCGACAAAACGGATTTATGAAGCAGTGAAAAAGATTCCGAAAGGGCATGTGGCAACTTACGGACAGGTTGCTGCCATGGCAGGAAATGAAAAAATGGCGCGTGCGGTTGGAAATGCGCTTCATAAAAATCCGGACCCGGATAATATCCCTTGTTTCCGTGTGGTGAACAGTAAGGGAGAACTTTCAGGGGCTTTTGCTTTTGGTGGTGCCAATGTGCAGGCAGAACGGCTGATGGCAGACGGTGTTGAAGTGGAAGATGGAAAAGTAGATTTGACCCGTTATGGAATCAAGTAAAATTCCGATATATAAAACAGAGTCATGGATGATAATATGAGATAAAAGGATTTATCGATGACAAAGTGAGGAATTTACATGAAAACAACAGGGGAAAGTTTCCAAATGACGAGCGGGAGCGTACAGGGCGTACAGGAGAGAGAACAGGATATATGGAAAAAAGTGTGCGAACAATTGACGGACATAACTTCTGGTATGTCAGAGGAAGAAAAACAAGACTATGAGAAAAAGATTCGGGCAAAATTGCAACGAGGTGCGAACTTATCTGTAGAGGAGTTAAATTATCTGAGAATTCACAATCCCGAATTATATCGAAGTGCAATGCGTGTAAAAACAGCAAAACAACAACTGAAAGAGCAGTTAAGACACTGTAAATCGAAGCAGGAAGCAAATACTCTCATTGCCTGGACAATTTCCAGAATCAGTGACAAAGACCCTGACAAAACATATCTGACAGCGGGATTGCGGAAAGTCGCAGAAGAATTCAAGAAAAGCTTCCGGTACGCCAGACTGCCGGAAACCAACGACCAGAAAAAAGATAAAAAAGCACGTGGTAAGAAAAAACAGGATAAGAATTCATCCGATATGTTTGGCTCCTTATTACAAATGCTGACACCGGAGCCTCTGTTGAGCGAAAGCCTTCAAAACTTTATAGGGGTAAACTAATTTTGTGTCAAATTTTAATACTAGTTTGTTAGAAATTTCAGTAATATAAAAGAAAAACCTTGTGACTCGTGGGCACTTAACGAGCGAAAGCACCCACGAGACGCAAAGCTTTTCTACGGAATTACGGAAAACAAAAAAGTGCCAACGAACACTTGACACAAAATTAACTCCCTTTCACCTTGCCTCGTCCCCAGTTTTAGTGGTATAATCTGTTTATGAAAATAATTGATAAAAAATATCAAAAGGGGGCTTTTATAATGGAAAAACAGATATTTACAAACGAGATTATTTTATCTTGGCTTCAATATTATGCAAAGAATACAACAATTGATTTGGAACATGTGAGAATTATTGATATTACAAAGAAAAACAAGAATGTAATTCCTACGGTTGAATCCCATAAAACGACAATGGTATTTACCAATGCAGGAATTGACGATATTTTTTACCGCTTGTGGAATGCCGGGCTTGGTGAGTGTGAGGTTTGGTACAATGACGGTTCAGAACCGGACGGACCGATTTTGAACAGTCAGGTAAAGGATATGATTAACCGTGGAATCAATGCTTCTGCCGGAATGCTGATTGTCAATCCAAATGCGAGAAACACGGCCAAAATCGGCATTGGCAATGAATTTTTCAAAAAGGGCTCTATTCAGTATGTGGGAAGTGAGATTCGTGCTGTTATTTTAAATAAAATGATGGTGGATACGCAGGACGATGTCTGTGTTATCGGAGGAGAGAGTATTGCCATTGAGACCGCTCTTTTGGCTCCGGAAGGAACGGTTATTGCTGTTGAATATAGTGCTACAGACCGTGATACAATGGAGGAAAATGTAGACCATTTTGGGTTGCAGAATGTAAAAATTATTGACCACGTGGATGAAGAAACAATGCGTGACTGTCCGGTTCCTTCGACGGTATTCATGGTAGCCAGCGCAAGTATGAATCAGGAACTTGAGTATTTTGTTAAGAAGAATCCAAATGTTCATGTTGTCATTTATACGTTGGATTTTCAGGTGGCAGCAGGAGCTGGTGAGATGCTTTCGAAATTGGGAATTCAGGATGTGGAGACAATTCAGATTGCGGTTTCCAGATTGTCTGCAAATCATTCCTTTAAACAGCAGCCGGCTCCTTGGATAATTACGGGCAGAGGAGAATAAGTTCTATGATATTACAAGAAGGAAAAAAGAAAAACAGCTACATTATTGAGGGGCTTTTTCTTCCGCTTCAAACGGAGAAAAGATTGGAAGCACTTGGCATGACGAAGGGAACACCGGTGGAAGTTTTAAACCGGAAGCGAAGTGGAACGATGATTGTGCGTGTGCGAGGAACGCGTTTTGCATTAGGCAGGGGGATAACTGGGAAAATTGAAGTCGCGGAGGATAAAAAACAATGAGTGAAAATTTGGTGGTTGGTTTTATTGGCAATCCAAATTGTGGAAAAACAACGTTGTTTAACGCTTTTACCGGTGCCAATTTAAAGGTGGCAAACTGGCCTGGTGTAACGGTTGAGAAAGTAGAGGGTGCGCTAAAATACCATAATAATACATATCGGCTTGTAGATTTGCCGGGAACATACAGTCTTACTTCTTATACGATGGAGGAACAAGTGAGCAGACAGTATATTCTAAGTGATGATGTTGATGTTATTGTGGATGTGGCAGATGCATCTTCACTGGAACGAAATTTGTATTTGACGCTGCAGCTTTTAGAGCTTGGAAAGCCGGTTGTGTTAGCGTTAAATATGATGGATATTGTGGAAAAGCGTGGAATGGAAATTGATTTGCATCGTCTGCCGGAGATGCTTGGAATTCCGGTTATTCCTGTGTCTGCCAGAAAACGTACCGGACTTGAAATTCTGATGCATGCTGTGTCGCATCACAAGGATGCGGTTATGCCGGATAAACTCGTTCATCATCATACAATGCCATCACATCACAAACATGACCATCATGCCGATCATGCCATGGTATATAGTGATGAAATTGAAGATAAGATTGATAGTATTTCGGATGCTTTGCAGAAACGGTATCCCGAAATAATTCATGTACGATGGTGTGCAATTAAACTCTTAGAAGGAGATAAAGAAATTTCTGAAAAATATCCGGTTGATTTGCCACAAGTGCTTGACCGCAGTTATGAATCAGAAATTATTAACCAGAAATATGAATTCATTGAAGAAATTGTTCAGGAAGTGTTGGTAAACAAAGAGGAGAAGGCGCAGTCAACGGATAAAGCTGACCGTATTTTGACTCATCCGATTTTCGGAATTCCGATTTTTTTAGGGATTATGGCACTTGTATTTCTGCTGACCTTTACGGTAGGAGATTTTATATCCGGGTACTTTGAATTGGCAGTAGAATGGTTAAGTGGATTTATTTCAAACGCATTGGCAGCATGGCAGGTTAATCCGGCGGTTACATCGCTTTTGGTAGATGGAATTATAGCTGGTGTAGGTGGTATATTGACATTTTTGCCTAATATTTTTATTTTGTTTTTGGCACTTGCTTTTTTGGAAGATAGCGGATACATGGCAAGAGTGGCTTATGTTATGGACGGCATTATGGGGCGGATTGGGTTATCCGGCCGTGCCTTTATTCCGATGATTCTCGGATTTGGGTGTTCGGTGCCGGCAGTCATGGCGTCAAGGGCATTAGAAGATAACAAGGATCGTATGAAAACAATGTTAGTCACGCCTTTTATGTCATGCAGCGCAAGGCTTCCAATTTACATTTTGTTTTCGCAGATGTTTTTTGGGAAACATGCAATGATAGCAGCTTACTCAATGTATGTCATTGGGTTAGTTGTTGCTGTTTTTGTTGCTTTTATTCTTCATATTGCAGATAAAAAAGAAGCAAATGGAATGCTTATTATTGAATTGCCGGAGTATAAAGCACCAAGTGCCCGTACGATTTGGATTTATGTTTGGGAGAAAGTAAAAGATTATTTGACGAAGGCCGGAACCGTAATTTTCCTTGCTTCTATTGCTATGTGGCTTCTTTTAAATTTTGGAATACATGGTTACACAAATGAGATGTCGGAAAGTTTTGGAGCAGCAATCGGACATTTTATCGTGCCTGTGTTAAAACCGATTGGTCTTGGTTACTGGCAGATAGCCGTGGCCTTGATTGCCGGAATATCGGCAAAGGAAGTTGTTGTATCAAGTTGTGCTGTTTTGTTTGGAATAGCAAATGTAAATTCGGTAGCCGGTATGGGGGCGCTGCATCAGGCACTTGGTGCAGCCGGATTTGGTATGGTAAATGCCTATTGTCTTATGATTTTTTGCCTGCTGTATATCCCTTGTTTTGCTACGCTGGCAACGATTCGTAAGGAAAGCGGAAGTATTAAATTTATGTTTTTAGCAGCTGGATTTCAGCTGGTTATGGCATGGCTTGCATCATTTGTGGTATTTCAGATTTTTTAGTACATTTTTAGATAAAGTTTCCTTTACACTTGGTAGTAATCGTCGTATAATCTGAGTGTAAAATATAGCGTTTTCCTTATCTTATAAGGAAAATTTATATGCTATCAAGGAGGATTTATATGCAGAAGAAGCAGGCAAAAGTTTTTGCAGGATTGTTAAGTATGTCCTTAGCTGTTTCCCTTATGACACCGTTGCAAGGTGTTTCCGGTCAAGCAGCAAGAAGAAAAATTGCACTGTCCAAAAAGAGTGTTACGATGACAGTGGGACAGAAGAAGACAATTCGTATCAAAAACGCAAAAGGAAAGCGTATCAAATGGAGTATTAAGAAAAAAAGCATTGCAAGTTACAAAAAGAGCGGTAAGTATGCTGTAAAACTGACCGCAAAGAAAAAGGGAACAACGACCCTTACCTGCAAGGTGAAAAATGGCAAGTGGAAGAGTTACAGGTGTAAAGTTAAAGTCAAAAAGGCTACGCTTGTCCGTACGCCGGTGGCAACAAATGATGTCGTAAAACCGACAGCAACACCAACTGTAACACCGACGGCGACACCAACTGTAAAACCGACGGCGACACCAACTGTAAAACCGACGGCGACACCAACTGTAAAACCGACGGCAAAACCAACTGTAACACCGACGGCGACACCAACTGTAAAACCAACGGCAACACCAACTGTAAAACCGACGGCAAAACCAACTGTAAAACCGACAGCAAAACCAACGGCAACACCGGCAGGTGAATTTGCAGAAAAAACGTATTTGTCTACCGGTTTTGAAGACGGAACGGATGGATTTACCGGACGTGGAGCAGCAAAAGTAGCAGTGGCTTCCGGCGGAAGAAGTGGAAATTGTCTTTCTGTAACCGGACGTACGAGCACATGGAACGGAGCTGAATTGAATGTAACGGATTCGATTGTGAAGGGTGCAACGTATTCGATTTCGGTATGGGTAAAACAGACTTCAGGTTCTGACAAGACGATGAAATTGTCCGGAAACTTAGCTGTGTCTGGTCAACAGGATAGTTATCCGGCAATTAAAGACAATACAACAGTACCAAGTGGTTCGTGGGTAGAGTTAAAAGGCATTTACACGGTGCCGGCTTCCTTTACTAAACTGACCTTTTATGTGGAAGGACCGTCTGATACCTTTGATTTCCTTGTGGATGATGTCACGATTAAACAGATTTCTGCAGGCAAAGAGCCTTATAATCCGGAAAGTCTCACCAGTATTAAAGCTACCTACAATGGCATCTTTGAGCGCATGGGCAATGTGTTGAGCTATAATACATCATGGAACGATGGTTATCAGATGCAAAGTGACGAGACAATGAAATTCGTGAAACATCACTACAATAGTTACACACTGGAAAATGAATTGAAACCGGCGCAGATTTTGTCTGACTGGAGTGGTACGATTTCTGTGAGCGAAGCGAAAAAACTTGGTTATGTGATTCCGGATGGTTACACCGAATCGACGGTTGGCAAGTTGAATTTTGACAGTGTGGACAAAATTCTGGAGATTGCCAATCAGTATGGACTTCAGATGCGTGGACATGTGATGCAGTGGCATCAGCAGACATCAACGCGTTTCTTCAAGGAAGGATATAGCAGCAGTGGCGCTAATGTCTCGAAAGAAGTGATGGACAAACGACTTGAATTTTATATCCGTTCTGTAATGAAACATGTCATGGATAAGGAAAAGAGTTTGACCGGTAAGGCAGGGTCCCTTGTTTATTGCTGGGACATTACGAATGAGTATACACACCGTACCAATGATCCGGCAGCTACAAGCTGGATGGACGTTTATGGTAACATGGGTCTGAAACCGACTTATGTGAAAAAAGCTTATGAAATTGCTTATGATGAGTTAAAACAATATGGATTGCAAGAGGATGTTACGTTATTTTACAACGATTATAATGAGTATGATGTTGCAGATGAAATTGTAGAACTCATCAATTACATTAATGAAGGAGAAGAAGCAAAAATCTGTGGTGGAATCGGTATGCAGAGCCATATTACCGTGAATTATCCGTCTCTTGAAAAATATGGAACAGCAGTGGATAAGTTTTTGGCAACCGGACTTCAGGTTCAGGTTACAGAATTGGATATCGGAATCGAAGATGGACAGACAGAAGAGGATCTGGCAAATCATTATTCCGATATTATGAAACTGCTTATTTCCAAGCAGGAAAATCGTGATAAATCCGTAAATGCCCGCGGTATTACCGGCGTTACGGTGTGGGGACTTTATGATACCATATCATGGAGAAAACCTACGTCATGTCTTTTGTTTGGCAGTGGATTGGATGATCCGAAAGCTGCATTTTATTCATTTATTGATGCGGCGACCAAATAGGCTGTAAACAGTTGTGACATTTTTCCAACCGTTTCTACAGTGATGATAGAAAGTGCGTAGTGATTATGTTAAAATGAAACAAATTTTGATTTGTGAAAGGAGATTTTATACATATGAAATATTCAATTGAAGGAGCACCATTGCCGGTTGTTATTTGCGATTTGGAGCCAGGCGAGTCTATGATTACCGAAAAAGGAGCTATGTCGTGGATGACACCAAATATGAAAATGGAGACATCCGGCGGCGGAATGGGAAAAATGATTGGACGTATGTTTAGCGGCGAAAATATGTTTCAGAACCGTTATACAGCAGAAGGCGGACCTGGACAGATTGCATACGCTTCCAGTTTTCCGGGTTCGATTTTGGCATTTGAAATTGGAAATGGAAATGAGATAATTGCACAGAAGAGCGCATTTCTTGCTTCTACGGAGGGAGTGACATTATCGGTTGCGTTCCAGAAAAAATTAGGTGGCGGTCTGTTTGGTGGCGAAGGTTTTATTATGCAGAGACTTTCCGGCAACGGTACGGCTTTTGTAGAAATTGATGGTTATGTAAAGGAATATGAGCTGGCAGCAGGGCAGCAGATGATTATTGATACCGGCTACTTAGCTGCGATGGATACAACCTGTACGATGGATATTACAACCGTTAAGGGACTGAAAAATAAAGTGCTTGGTGGAGAAGGATTCTTTAACACCGTAGTGACTGGTCCCGGTAAGATTTATCTGCAGTCGATGCCGATTAACCAGATGGCAGGTGTTCTGCAACCATTTTTATCAACAAACAAATAATCTTTTACAAAGGGTGAATCTCTTGCTATAATAGACATGAAAATGTGTTAAAGGAGATGATTCCAATGGTAAAAACCGTGTTAAAAATTGACGGTATGATGTGTGGCATGTGTGAATCGCATATGAATGATTTGATTCGTAACCATTGTAAGGTGAAAAAAGTTTCTTCCTCTGCAAAAAAAGGAGAAACTGTTGTAATCAGCGAGGAATCGTTAGATATTCCTATGCTTGAAAAGGAAATTAAAGAAATTGGTTATGAATTAGTTTCCCATACAAGTGAGCCTTATGAGAAAAAAGGATTGTTCCGTCGATAAGAATTACTCGATTTTGTCTCCGATTACGGTATGCAGTGTGTGTTCCGTAATCGGAGTTTTTTTATGGGAAAAATCACGGTAATCCGATGGGGAAAATCCAGTCTGTCTCTTAAAAAGTTTGGAAAAAGTAAAAGCATCATTGTATCCGACACAGTAGGCAATATGCTGGATAGACATAGAGCTTTCTTTCAACAATTGTTTTGCCTGATTAATGCGGTACTGCGCAAGATATTCCTGTGGTGTATAACCGGTGGCGTGCTTAAATAACCGCGTCAGATAGGAGCGGTTTAATCCGCAATAATCCGCAATGTCCTGAATGCGGATTGGGTCTGAATATTTTTGTCTGATAAAACAGATGGTGTTTTGAATATAAGTCAGCGCATCTGTTTTCTTTTTTTTCATCTTTTTATCTAGATTTGCTGCTTGAACCATATGCTGGAATAATTGATATACATTGCCAATGCAGGCGTATTCATCCTCGTGATATGTAAGAATATTCCGCAGACAACGTTCTGTTTTTGGGGCATGTTCACGCAGGGAGAGAACGGGATTTGTTTCTGATAAACCGCAGCGATTCAGCATTTCCTTGATTTTGAAGCCATCAAACTGAATCCAGATATAGTTCCATGGATTGTTTTCGCCGGCTTCGTAATAGGATGGTGTATGAGCCGGTATAACAAAGATATCATGTTCTTTTACGGCAAATTCTTTGTTCTGGATACGGAGAAGACCTTCACCGCTTACGACATAATGCAGAATATATAATTTGCGGATAATTGGACCATATCCGTAAGATGGGTCACATTTTTGACATCCGACCTCATACAGATTGACATCATCGTAGGATGAATAATTTACCAGATATACTTCGTCAAATGTTTTTGCAGCCATGAATAGTCCCCCTTTTGCTTGATTTTACCATGTTACTCCTTCTTGTGTCAAAGAAAATTGGTAACATTTTTCCAAAACAAGGTCACGAAATGACATGGCGATAACGGGGGGATTGTTGTACACTTATTAAATCAGGAAGTAAATAAGGGGGACCGAGAAATGCAGTTTAAAGAGTGTTATCAAAATCCGTTTATTGAGGAGCGTGCCGATCCATACATTACATTGGGACCGGATGGATTTTATTATTTCACCGCTTCTTATCCAATGAAAAGTGCAGACGACAAGGATGGATATGACCGTGTGATTTTGCGGCGGGCAAAAGATATTTCAGAACTTGCATCGGCAGAAGAAATTACCATCTGGAAAGTGGCAGATACAACATTAACACATCGTTTTATCTGGGCGCCGGAACTGCATTATATCGCAGGACGCTGGTATGTGTTTTATGCCGGAAGTGAGGACAAGGAAAATAACTGGGCATTTGACTGTCACGTTCTTGTCTGCGACAGCGATGATCCATATACCGGAACTTGGAGTGAAAAGGGAAAATTCCAAAAGAGGGAAGAGGATGATTTTTCTTTCACCGGATTTTCCTTGGATATGACATATTTTGAAAATGGTGAACGCTCTTATGTGATTTGGGCGCAGCATAGTCCGGAGAAAATTTCATGCCTGTATTTGGGAGAGGTTAATCGCGAGGAGCCGTGGAAATTAATTTCGCTTCCGATGCTTTTAACCGAGCCGGAGTATGACTGGGAAAAAGTCCGCTATGCCGTAAATGAAGGACCTGCGGTTGTCAAACATGATGGCAGAATAATGGTTTTCTTTTCAGCGTCCGGTACTGGTCCGGAGTATTGTGTAGGAGTAATTTCTGCCAAAGAGGGAAGTGAATTGCTAAAGCGGGATTCATGGACTAAGCAGAATACACCGGTGCTTACATCCGAAGATTTACATGAGGAATTTGGACCCGGACACAATTCATTTACAAAAGATAAGGATGGAAATGATATTTTCGTATATCATGCCAGAAGTCTGGAATGTTTTGAGGGAAGATGCGGATATTCGGAAAATGACCCTCTGCATGACCCATGCCGGCATGCAAGAGTGAGAAGAATAGTGTGGGAATAAAAAAATGAAGTTCATTCGTATCGAGACAAGATAATGTTTCGCATTATAGTCTCTCACGAATGAACTTCATTTTTGTTTGATATTATGGGTTGAGGTTTTCTCTTATTAAAATCCTGCACCCATTTTCCCATCCAAATCGTGTATTATATAGAAAGTAATTATTTTCTACCATGCATGCAAAAGAAATTGTAGTAAAGGAGTATCAGGCAATGATAAATAAATATGCCGGGATAGAGTATGAGGACGTCGTGCGGCAGTATGCAGATGACATAACCAGACTATGTGTTGTCTGGACGCAGAATGAGGAGGCAGCAAAGGACTGCTTTCAAAATACGTTTCTGAAACTCTATCAGACAGAACAAACCTTTCGAGAGGAAGAACACATAAAAGCGTGGCTTTACACAGTTGCGCGAAATGAATGCAGAGATTACCACAGGCAGTTCTGGAATCGAAATGTGGATATTGGATATGTGCCACAGGAGAACCAAAAGCCTGGTTCTCTGCAAATAGAAGATGAAGAAACAGAGCAGCTTGTTGTGGCTCTGCGAAAATTACCTTTTCGATACCGTGAAGTAATTGTGCTTTATTATTATGAAGAATATGGCACGGGTGAAATTGCAAAAATGCTGCATACAAGTGTGAATACGGTGAAATCAAGACTTCGCAGAGGCAGAGAAAAACTCGCTGCTATTATGAAAAATTAACAGGGATTAAACAGGAGGCATAATGATGGATATTAAAAAAATAGATAAGATTAAAGCCCCGGAAGACTGGGTGGAAGAGGCACTGAATCCGGAAAAGATACAGGGTATTTCCCATAGGAGAAATTCAATGAAAAAACTTCGGACAGCGGCTGCGGCGGTAGTGATTTTCCTTTTGTGCGGAACTTTTGTAACTGTGGCGGCAACGAAATCCAATGTGTTTCAATCGCTTTTGGAAAATATGTTTGGCAAGGAAAATGTCACCGAGGTGGAGTTAAATCCAGAACCAACGAAACAGGTGGCAGACGTTAAGGCGGAAAAAGATGGCACGATACAATTACAGGAAAACATGATGGTGGTCGGAGAGAAAGAAAGTTTTATCAGTGAATATCATTTTGAGGGAGATGAGGAAAAAGTAGACCATGTGTACACAGTAGTTTCCAATGGATTAAAGAAAATGACACCGGTTGCTTTTGAAAGTGTACTTGACGGGGAAAAATGCGGTTTTCAATATGTGGCAAGCGGCAACGAAATTTATGCCTTTAATTACACGGGAGGAATTACCGAGATTTTCTCTTATTATAAAAACGGCATAATTTACGGTGTAAGAGAAGAAAAAAATGCGACAAAAGGTTATTTGGTGGAAATCAATCTGGCAGAGAAAACGGTGAAAAAAATATCCGGCGGTAACATGATATGCAATTTTGTTATGTCACCGGAAGGTAGTAAAATTTTGTGCAATCACAGGGGAGACGGCTACTGGTCAGTCTTTGATATTGCTTCGCAGACGGAGAAAAAAATAAGTCAGAAACTCGTGAATGGATATGCCAGAACAACAGAAATTGAGTTTTTGGATGAAAACCGAATTTTAACCTACGGTGAGTCAATTTTTAAAAACAGTACAGAAGAGGATTCTACATGCGTAGTAAATTTACAGACTATGAGAATTGAGAAGAAATATTCAGGTGTCGGCCTTGTTAATATGAAATGGTCTTACCGTTACCACCACAAAAAGAAATCACTGGAATTTTATGAAATTACCGGAAATCAGTCATTTACCATTCCGGATGTTAAGGATAGTGGCGATGTAATTGATGTAAGTGGTGATTATGTATTATTTGGAAATCTGGAGGAGAAAAAACAGGCGGTTTATCTCATTCAACTCACAAATCATACGTGGAAGAAGATGAATATTCCGAGGAAATTAAGAAATGATATGGAAATTCATCTGGTGAAAACGCAGAAGAAAATTTTGATAACAAATAAAAAGAGGGCGTATTTGGTGGATGTGAGTGCGCTGTAAATAGATACGGTCAGAGGCATAAAAATAAAAACACATTGCAATGGGAAGCAGTGTGTTTTTATTTTGGAAGTGTTTCTTTGCTTCTTGTGTAGGGCTTTTTCTCATCGGTAAGTTCCGCAAGGTAATCCATGCTTGTATTGTAATAGACAGCAAGTCGCCTTAGCACTTCAATCGGCATGCTCCGGCTGTCTGTCTCATAATGTGAGTACGTACGCTGGCTAATGTGTAAGTAGTCTGCAATGTCTGTTTGTTTTAAATCGTGGTCTTCTCGCAAATCACGAATACGCTGCATTTTCATGTAAAAAACCTCCTAGGATTAAGGGTGATTTTAAACGGATGAAATCCGAGCAAAACTTCAGATGAAGCAATCAATTGGGTGAAATCACAAGTGGGTAATTCGATTGATGCGGATGGTGCTTACGGTGTCCAATGCGTGGATTTGATTCGGGCATATTATAATTTTTTAGGGGTTGCACAAGTTAGAGGAAATGGATGCGATTATGCAACGAATCAACTTCCAAGCGGATGGACAAGGATAAAGGGAGCACAGCCACAAAAAGGCGATATTTTGGTGTATACCGGTGGGTATGGTCATGTGGCAATATATGAATCGGACCATATTACATATCATCAGAATTATAATGGGAAAAAGAAAGTTACACGAGAGACATTTGCGTATAATAGTCCGGCATATATCACGAATTATACACCATATTGGGGTGTTGTTAGACCTAATTTTTCTTCTGGAAATATTGGTGCATATGGTGAAATGACAACGCCGACGATACATACGGATAAGGAAGTAATATAAGACGGGTTTTGAAAAAACTTTGAGCGTAGAACGTCCCTCCTGTTGGCGGTGTCGTTTTACGCTCTTTTTATATGCCGGAATTTGGCGTTTTTGGCACGATTTAGAACTCTTTTTGAAGGGCGTAAGTCGCTTGACAATTGTAAGCAAATATATTGACTTCGCGCTTTGATTGTGCTAGTATATATACAAACAAGGGTGGGGCGCAGATGTTCTCCTTGTAGTGATAGAAATAAAAGAATTTAGGTAATTAAGGAGGATACTGTTTGGGAGCAAAAGATTTAGCAGAGAAAAATTTATTACAATACAAAGATGTATTTTCAGACATTGTCAATGTAAACTTATTTGGTGGCAGGTGTTATGTGTCAGCAGAGGAGTTGTCGCGAGAACCCGGTGAATTGATTACGAAAGCCGTCTCTGATGATAAACTTCGCCAGTTACAGATGGATGTGCCAATGAAGTGTAAGAAGGATAATATAAATTTCTTCTTATGTCTGGAAAATCAGAGTGACAAAAATAATATTATGCCGGTGCGTGATATGGGATACCAGCACGCAAAATATATGGAACAGATAAAAGAAGTGAAGGAAAGTAATCGGAAAACCGGCAATTATCCAAACCCGATGACAAAAGAACTTAATGATTCACAGAAGTTAAGCCCGGTCATCACTCTGGTTTTGAATTACAGTCAGAAAGAATGGGAAAAGCCAAGATGTTTGAATGATATGCTGAAGTTCCCGGAGGATATGAAATGTGAGTTGGAGCCATGGATACCCTCGTATTCGGTTTGTGTGATTAACCTAGCAAGCCAGCCGGAAACGACAATTTGCCAGTATCAATCAGATTTTAAATACATAGTCCGTTACCTGTGCTGTAGAAATGACAGAAAAAAACTGGATGAATATTTTCAAACAACAGAATTTGAATTAGACCATCCGGAGGCGTTTTTAGACTGGTTGTCTGCGGTGACAAACGACACGAGATATCGGAAAGCAAAGGAATTAATTGAAGAAACTGAAGGAAAAGGAGGAAAAATCAATATGTGTGTATTATTAGATATGTATGAGGAACGAGGAGTAGAGAAAGGAATTTCACAAGGAATTGAGGAAATCAACACATTATATCATTGCTTGTTAGCAGATAATCGAATGGAAGATATACAAAAAGCAATCATGGATACAGACTACCAAAAAGAACTGTTATGCGAGTATGGGATTGGAGAGTAAAAGGAGGATATTATTTGGGAGCAAAAGATTTAGCAGAGAAAAATTTACTACAATACAAAGATGTATTTTCAGACATTGTAAATGTAAACTTATTTGGTGGCAGATGTTATGTGTTAGCAGAAGAGTTGTCGCGGGAACCCGGCGAGATGATTACGAAAGCCGTTTCAGATGATAAACTCTGCCAGTTACAGATGGATGTGCCAATGAAGTGTCAGAAGCACAATAGAAGTTTTTTCTTATGTCTGGAAAATCAGAGTGACAAAAATAATGTTATGCCGGTGCGTGATATGGGGTACCAGCACGCCAAATATATGGAGCAGATCAAGGAAGTGAAGGAAAGTAATCGGAAAACCGGAAATTATCCAAATCCGATGACAAAAGAACTTAACGATTCACAGAAATTAAGTCCGGTCATTACTCTGGTTTTGAATTACAGTCAGAAAGAATGGGAAAAACCAAGATGTCTGAATGATATGCTGGAGTTCCCGGAGGATATGAAATGTGAGTTGGAGCCATGGATACCCTCGTATTCGGTTTGTGTGATTAACCTAGCAAGCCAGCCGGAAACGACAATTTGCCAGTATCAATCAGATTTTAAATACATAGTCCGTTACCTGTGCTGTAGAAATGACAGAAAAAAACTGGATGAATATTTTCAAACAACAGAATTTGAATTAGACCATCCGGAGGCGTTTTTAGACTGGTTGTCTGCGGTGACAAACGACACGAGATATCGGAAAGCAAAGGAATTAATTGAAGAAACTGAAGGAAAAGGAGGAAAAATCAATATGTGTGTATTGTTAGATATGTATGAAGAACGAGGAGAAGCACGAGGAGAAGCACGAGGAATAGAGAAAGGAATTGTCCAAGGAGAGGCGCGTGGAATGGCAAAGGGAATTTCACAAGGAATCGAGGAAATCAACACATTATATCATTGCCTATTAGCAGATAATCGAATGGACGATATACAAAAAGCAATCATAGATACAGAATACCAGAAAGAATTGTTACAGGAGTATGGGATTGGAGAGTAGGAAGAAAGAAAACTCCACAGAAAATATGTGGAGTATCCTATGTTGATTTTATAATTAGTTCTCTTTCCAGACTTCTTTTGCCATATTAAAGGCAGCCCAGGCTTTTGGCCAGCCGGCATAAAAAGCGGCGTGTGTGATAATTTCAGCAATTTCTTCTTGTGTTACGCCATGTTTTTTTGCATTTGCGAGGTGAAATTTCAAAGAACTATCAAGGATACCGCTTGCCATTAGGGTGGTTACGGTTACGATGCTTCGGTCTTTGGAAGAAAGTTTGTCCTCTCTGGACCATACCTCTCCAAACAATACATCATCGTTTAATTCAGCAAATTGTTCAAAAAAAGTAAAGACGGCCATCGGCATGGTGTCCCAGTAATTTGGGTGGCCAAGGTAGATTACATCATATGAGTCGATACTTTTCAGGTATTCTGCAAGAGCAGGTTTTGCGTTTTAGTATAACATGGCGAGTCTTGACAGAGAATTTCCAATATGTTATTGTTGCATCAACTAAAAGTTTACACGAAGAGAAATCGTTATTGCATGAGGGGAAAGCAGTATGTATGAACCAATGTAGGATACATTTCTTGCCGTTGCGGATTGTGGAAGCTTTACGAAAGCGGCGGAACAATTATTTATTTCACCGACAGCAATTATGAAGCAGATGAATTCGTTAGAAAATTCCGAATTATAAGCTGCATTTGATTCCTTTTGAGGATGACCACAATGGTATTTTGTTGGAGATTGAACAGCTTGGCGAAAAATTTGATTTTTTAATTGGCGTATGTGATTCGCGGACATGGCCTTCTATGTGCGACTTTCTTTCGATTGGACGTTATAAGAAAAATATATTCAAAAAAATTAGAAGTGGAAAGGAACTGACGATGAAAGCAAATTATCATACACACACAACACGGTGTCAGCATGCGTTCGGAGAGGACAGAGAGTATGTAGAAGAAGCAATTCGGGCAGGACTTCGGATATTGGGATTTTCCGACCATTGTCCGTGGATTTATAAGAGTGATTATGTGTCGAATATCCGAATGACGCCACAGGAAACGGATGATTATTTTTTATCACTTGAAAAGCTTCGCAGGGAATATGAAAAAGATATTGATATTTTTATCGGATTTGAATCCGAATATCTGCCGGAACTGATGGAGGAGCAGGATGCTTTTTTGAAGGATTACCCGGTGGATTACATGATACTTGGACAACATTTTCTTGATTCTGAGAGTGATTTTAATTACAGTGGACGTATGGCAGATGATGAAGACAGATTGATTCGTTATGTGGATTTGTGTATTGAGGGAGCAAGGTCCGGACGCTACTTATATTTGGCACATCCGGATTTGATATACTATACCGGTTCTGATAAAATTTATCAAAGAGAAATGAAACGGTTGTGCGAAGCAATGAAACAGATGAATATTCCGTTGGAATATAATTTGCTTGGTTTGGCAATTCACCGCAACTATCCGGAGGAGCGATTCTGGCAGATTGTACGAAATACAGGTAATTCAGTGATTTTTGGAGTAGACGCTCACAGACCGGAACAGTTTGCCGATAGACAGACATTAGAACTGGCGAAAAAACAGTGTGAGGGAATGAATGTTGTGGAACAATTGACGCTTGACAGATGTAAGACAGAATGATAAGATAACAGCGTTATGCTGCGTATCAACAGGAAAGGAAAGAAAATGGCAGAAGAGCAAAAAGACAGTGAAACAAAAGAGAGGCTGCTAGCATGTGCGAAAAAGGAATTTGTGGAAAAAGGGTACGCAAAAGCTTCACTTCGTGCAATTTGTAGAGAAGCTGGCGTTACGACAGGTGCATTGTATTTCTTTTTTCAGGATAAAGATGATTTATTCTGCTCCCTTGTTTCGCATGTGCTTATTCGTGTTCGGGAACTTATTGCGGCTCATCGTGAGACGGAAGCGGATGAAGCGGCAAAATCGGTTATCTCCAGCGGACATGATGATTCGAGTGAGGTCGAGTTGACAAAGATTTTGGTACATGAACTCTACCGGAATCGAGAGGAAGTTCTGCTTTTGATTAATGGAGCCGGCGGCTCTTCGATGGAAAATGCAGTGGATTTGATTATTGATGAAATGGATGAGCATAATTTAATGCTGACAAAGGCGATGTGTGACGAATTGCAGATTCCGATGATTCATCATGCACTTGTGCATTGGATGTCGCATAATCAAGTTGATATGTTCCTTTATATGATTCAGCATATCGAAGAGGAAGAACAAGCACTCGCATTTGCCGGGCAGGCGATGAATTATTTGCTTGGTGGCTGGTATGGAATGTTTGGTGTGCGTGGGTAATATTTTAAAGACCTTTTACAGGTCTTTTTAAATAACATTAACATAACGGTGTTATGTTGGAAAGGAAAAAATATGTATTTGGAAATTAAAGATGTCAAGAAAAGTTATGGAGAAGATGGTAGTTTTGTACAGGTATTAAATGGGGTTACTACAGAGGTAGAACGCGGAGAAATGTGTGTTATTCAGGGAACGTCAGGTTCTGGTAAGTCTACACTTTTAAACTGTATTGGCGGACTGGATACAATGGATTCCGGCTCTGTAAAAGTAGCAGGGACAGAAATTTTCGGAATGAAAAAGGAAGATTTGTTAGAATACCGCCGTGCAAATTTGGGATTTATTTTCCAGTTTTACAATCTTGTACCGAATCTTACGGTAAGAGAAAATATTCAGGTATGTGAATTTTTGACAGATAATCCACTATCGGTGGATGAATTGCTGGATACCTTGGGATTGACAGAACATCAGAATAAGTTCCCGTTTCAGCTTTCCGGCGGACAGCAGCAGCGCTGTGCAATTGCAAGGGCATTAGTGAAAAATCCAAAGTTATTATTGTGTGATGAGCCGACCGGGGCATTGGATTCAAAGACATCACGGGAAATTTTGATTTTGCTGGAGAAGATCAATGCGCAATACGGAACAACAATGCTGATTGTAACGCATAACAACAGTATTAAACAAATGGTTCATCGTGTGATTTTTTTGAAGGATGGACAGATTAAAAAATCGTATACGAATGAAACAAGAGTACCGGCAGACAAGTTGGAGGATTTATAAGATGCAGAAAATTTTAAGAAAAAGAGTTTTACGGGATTTGAAAGAAAAATTCTTTCGCTATCTGGCACTGGGACTTTTAATTATTCTTTGCATGTATATGATTGGCTCTTTAGTTGGTGCAGGAGAAACAATTGTGCAGGGAGTGGATGAACAGGCTGAGAAAAATCACATGGAAGATGGTCAGTTTACCTGTTTTGTGCCGCTATCAAAAGATAATAAAAAAGTGCTTGCAGAACACGATGTGGAACTGGAAAAGATGTTTTACCTGGATTTTGCCAAGCAGAAAGAGACGATTCGTGTATTTCAAAACCGTCAAAAAATCAATTTGGTTGCACTGCGCGAGGGCCGTTTGGCAGAAAAAGAGAACGAAATTGTGTTAGAGAGACGTTATGCGGAGGAACATCAATATACGGTAGGCAGTCAGATTACACTTGGAAAAATCAAGTTTCAGGTGACCGGTATTGCAACGACGCCGGACTATGATGCTCCGCTTCGCAAAATGTCGGATACGATTGTAGACAGTAAAAATTTTGGTACGGCGTTTGTCGGTAAACGAGCGTACATTAAATTGAAACAGTCTCATCTGGCAGCACAGTCAGAGGAATACTTGTATGCTTACCGCCTTAAAGGAACTACAACTTCTGACGATGTCAAAGATTTTTTGAATGATTTTAAGGTAGATGCGGACGAAATATCGGATTTATTTTTTCAGGATTATTGGGAGAGAACCGGTGGTAAAGTGACTGATATTGATGATGGAATTGATGATTTGTCAAAAGGCGCAAAAAAACTGGCAGACGGACTTCGAAAACTTAATCGTTATAAAAATAAGCTGAACCTTGTGCCGGAAAAATTATTTGAAAATGCATTAGAGCAGACCGAAGAAGCATTAAAAGAAAATGGTACATCAGTATCGTTGACCGAGAAAAATTATGCCGATGAGTTGGAGCGTATGATTGCATCACAGTCGGGTATTACTGTTATGGCGTGGAAGAGTGCCAAAGAAAATCTGGATGCCCTTAAACAGTATAAGGATGGACTGTTGTCGTATACCGATGGCGTGGAAAAAGCAGGTGAAGGTGCTTCTAAATTGCAGGATGGTATGGATGAACTGAAAAATGGCGCAGATGAATTTATCGATGAGATGGATGTGAATCTTGCCAATTTGCAGTCTTTTGTGACGGCGGAAGATAATCCGAGAATTGGTGCCTCGGCAGATGATCAGAAAATTAATATTTCGGCAGGGCTTGTGTTTGGTGTCATTTTGATTGTTTTATTTGCCTATGTGATTTCTGTCTTTACTATCCATAGCATTGAAAAAGAAAGTTCTATCATCGGAACTTTGTATGCACTTGGGGGATCTAGACGTGAACTAATGCATCATTATTTGATGCTGCCTGTGGTGGTAACGACACTTGCCGGAATCCTTGGATTTTTGGCGGCAGTCAGCCCGGTCGGAATTCCTGTACAGATGCAGGATTGCCTAGCATACTTTTCTATGCCGGAAATTACGGTCAAAGTACCGCTTTATTTGATTCTTTATGGCGTATTTATGCCGCCGGTTATGGCATGTGTTGTCAATTATATTGTAATTCGGAAGAAACTTTCAAGAACAGCTCTTTCGCTGATACGAAATGAGACGAAAAAGAAAAAGCAGAAAGCGGTTCAATTAGGGAAAATGAACTTTTTGAAAATGTTCCGTATCCGTCAGATGTTGAGAGAATCCCGTGCGGGTATTACAGTGGCGGTCGGTATGTTTATTGCTTTGCTCTGCATGATGATTAGTTTAGACTGCTATGAGCTGTGTGTTCATGTGCGTGATAATAACATTGCCGACACGAATTACGATTATATGTATACGCTGAAATATCCGGAAAAAGAGGTGCCGGATGGCGGCAGTCCGGCGCTTGCTAAGACGATGAAAAAACAGATTTACGGTTATAACTGGGATGTTACGGTTCTTGGAATCGAAAAGGGAAATTCGTACTTTGATGCTAATGTTGAGAAGGGAAAAGGGAAAGTAGTTGCTTCATCTGCCCTTGCCCAGAAATATGAGTTGTCTATTGGTGACGAATTTACGTTAAAAGATGAGGAAACGGATACCTTATATGCGTTCGAGGTGACCGATATCTGCCAGTATGCTCCGGCGTTTTATGTCTTTATGGACATTGATAGTGCCAGAGATTTGTTTGGTGAGCAGGATGATTATTATAATACCATTTTTTCGAATAAAGATTTAAAGATTCCTTCCGGACGTTTATACGCAACAACGACGAAGGAAGATATTGAGAAATCAGCGGATGTATTTATGCAGATGATGGTCAGCATGGTTATTACCATAACGATTGTTTCCACGTTAATTTTTATCCTTGTGATGTATTTAATGATGAAAGTGATGATTGACCGCTCTGCATATTCCATTTCATTAATGAAGGTATTTGGATTCCGGACAAGAGAAATTCGGAAACTTTATCTGGATGGAAACTTTTATATTGTACTTGTTTCCGCAATTGTCAATATACCGTTATCAAAGGCAATTATGGATTGGATGTACCCAAGATATCTGGTAAGCAACATTGCATGTGGACTGGATTTATCGTTTGAGCCATGGCTGTATGTGGCAGTCTTTGCTTTGATAATGATTTGTTATTTTGTTATCAATCGTGTACTGGTTGGCCGATTAAAGAAGATGACACCGGCAGAGGTACTTAAAAATCGAGAGTAAAAAAATGTGGTGGGAATTGAAAGGATGTGTTAGAATAGAGAAAATTGCAATGGAAATAAGTGAGTGATAGGTATGAGCCGGTACAAAAAAGAGATTGTTAAGCATTTGTCTGCTCTGATGCAGGAAGGGCCAATTGAAGAAAATAAAAATTATATCCAGCACGGCGATGTGACGGTTTTTGATCACTGCATCGCTGTTGCGGAATACAGCTGTAGAATGGCGGAGTTTCTGCATCTTTCCGTGAATCGAAAAGCGATGATACGGGGAGCATTGCTTCATGATTATTTTTTGTATGACTGGCATAATCCGGACAATGGCCATCGACTGCATGGCTTTTCTCATCCTTATACATCACTAAAAAATGCGAAAAGGGATTATTCGATTACAAAACGGGAAGCTGATATTATCGTAAAGCATATGTTTCCATTAACGATTGTACCACCACAGACAAAGGAGGCATGGATTGTCTGCTTAGCAGATAAAATATGTGCCGGCGAGGAAACAATAAAAGGGATACGAAAAAGAAAACGGAGAAAAAGCAGATGATAATATGGAGCTGTACAATTGTTTTAAGTTTTTTCGTGTATAGTTTTTTGGGATGGCTGTGGGAGTCGACAGTTTGTTCTTTGCATAATGAGAAACAGTTGATTAACCGGGGATTTTTATTAGGACCATTGTGCCCGATTTATGGTGCAGGAGCACTTTGCTGTTATTTTGCGTTGTATTACGTGGAAAATCCAGCAGCGGTGTTTGTTCTGTCCGCTCTTTTGTGCTGTGCATTGGAATATCTTGTCTCGTATACGATGGAAAAGATGTTTCACACAAGGTGGTGGGATTATAGTGATTTCCCATTTCATTTAAATGGGCGGATTTGTCTGTACGGTGCGCTGGCATTTGGAATTGGGTGCTTTTCCGTGAGGTTTTTTGTGCAGCCGGCACTGTTTCGTTTATTTTCCTATATGGAACCCTGGGGCTTATTCGTGGTGAGCGTAGTTTTTTTTGTGTTGTTTATTACTGATTTGCTTTTAACGATAGCAAACTGGAAGCAGTTAAACAAGCACTTGGCAACCATTCATGCCTACCTCAATGGTTCCGCAAATCAAATTATGGAAAATTTCTCAGAGAAAATCTCGGAGTCGCTCATTAGCGATGAAAACGGTATACGGGTAAAAATCCGCAGGGTATCAGTCCTTTTGCAGAAAAGAGAACTGCGCTTTTTTGGGGCATTTCCGAAGTTAAAGATTTATGCGTATGATAAGACGATTAAAAAACTTCAGTTAAAAGAGAGATGGAGTGAGTTTCGGGAGCGGAAATTAAAGCGGTAAAGGAGGACGATTTGTGAAAAAAGAGCAATTGGTACGTCATGAATTTGAGCCGGTATATGATAAAAATTCTGAAATTTTAATTCTGGGAAGTTTTCCTTCCGTGAAGTCGAGAGAACAGGGCTTTTATTATGGGCATCCACAGAACCGTTTTTGGAAGGTGTTAGCTGCCATTGCACAGGAGAAGATACCGGATTCCATTGAAGAGAAAAAGGAAATGTTGTTAAGAAATCACATCGCAGTATATGACGTGATTTGGCAGTGTAAGATTACCGGTTCGAGTGACAGCAGCATTAAAGATGTGGTGCCGGCAGATATTACGACTATAGTAGAACTATCGAAAATAAGGAAAATCTATGCAAATGGGAAACTGGCGGAAAAACTTTTTTCGAAGTATCAGGAAAAGAAGGTTGGAATAAAAGCAATTGGACTTCCCTCGACGAGTCCGGCAAACGCAGCCTATTCTTTGGAGCGGCTTGTTGAAATCTGGTCAGAACAGATAAAACAGAAATAAAAAGGACTACGAATCATAAGCGATAGATCGTAGTCCTTTTTCGATAGGCAATTGCTAATAATTACGGAGCTGCCGGTACCGGTGTCTCGGTAGGTACAGCAGTTGCATCCGTGTAATTATCCGGATTTACCGGTGTGTTATCGGATGGTGTACCTGGAACGTCTGGTGTTTCCTGTTTTACCGGAAGTGCCTCGGCACGTTTTACAGCACTATCAAAAGAGGCTTTATAGGAATTGTATTCACTGTATCCTTTCAGGCGTTTGATGGCTGCCTTTCCATCTTTAATCAGGGCTTTTGTTGTTGCATTATAGTATGTTCTCTTTTTCAAAGTGTCAATGTACCATTTTGCCTTTTTTAAACGGTTTGCCTTTAATGTATTGTTTGCCTCAGTTGCTGCGTTTTCTGCATCAATCTTTTGCTGTTTCTGTATTTTATCTGCCTCATCGGCTTTTGCTTCTTTAATAGCCTTTTCCCATTTGTTTTTAACAATATCTTTTAGTGAGTTATATTTGGTAGCAACTCGCTCTTTATAAGGACCTTGTGCATATTCGTCCGGAATTTTTGCAATAATTGCATTTACTTTGTCATACTCATTCTCAAAAGCGGAAGCAGTTTTTACGTCCTTAATTTTATATTTTTCAAAAGCGGAAACAACCTTTTCTGCTTCTTTTTTTGAAGAGGATAACTTGTATTCCTTTTCCCAGTTTGACTTCCTGTCGCTGTTTTGCTGCGAATAATAATCATAGCCGCCCGGACGCTGGCTGTAATAGCGTTTTAGCGGATTATAACTGATTTCCTTTGCCGAGGAAGATAAGTTTCCACCGGATACTCTTCGCAGTTCAATGGTTTCCGGAAGGTCAAAATTTGCCTGTTTTTTGTTCTTATGAAGTCCGTTCATAAAACTTGACCAGATGCGGAGCGGATAGGTGCTTCCGTACATACCAGGCATTTTGCGTGGCGTGTCGTAACCAATCCAGACAGCCGTTGTGTAGTAACTTGAAAAACCGCAGAACCAAGCATCTTTGTTGCTGCTTGTTGTACCAGTTTTACCAGCGTAGATTTGCTTGCTGTTATATCCTGCATGACCGGTTCCGTAAGATTCGTTAAATGTGCCCTGCATCATATCTTTCATAATGAAAGATGTGTCTGCGGAGTAGACTTCCGTTTCACTGTCCTCGATTTCTGGTGCCTCGTAAACGGTTCCGTTTGTTTCGTGTTCAATCTTAACAAGACAGGTGCGGGAACTCATTTTACCATTATTCTCCAGTGTGGCATAACCTCGGCACATATCGTTAATTGTAACACCATAAGTGAATCCGCCTAAAGAAACCGCCGGAGCCAGATTATCGGCATAGGAGAGGGAAGAAAACTGCAGTTTATCTAAATAGTTCATCGCAGTTTCCGTACCGACTTCTTTGAAAATCTGGAAAGCAACGGTATTTAAACTTCGCGCAAGTCCTTCGCGGACGGTGACATTTCCATGATAGCCGCCGCCACTGTTACTTGGACTGTAACTTTTTTTGTTGGTGTTATCCCAATAGACTTTGTGGTCGTTGATAACGGTTGAGCCATTGATAACGCCATTGTCAATGGCCGGTGCGTAATCTAAAAGCGGTTTAATGGTAGAACCAGGCTGGCGCTTTGAAAGAAAGGCACGGTTATACTGGTCGTTCTGTGTTCTGCCACCCACCACGGCAACCACATATTGTGTTTCGTTGTCGATACACATGGCAGCACTCTGCAATGCATATTTTTTCGTTTTTTTGCTTTTCTCCGTAAAGGTTGATAAGGTTTTGGATACGGATTTCTGCAGGCGCTTTTGAATCTTTGGATTCAGCGAAGTGTATATTTTATAACCACCTGCGCGGATTTCTGCTGAGCGTTTGCTGTATTCCGTGGAGTATTTTTTGTTATAAGTATCCTGATCTTTTTTCGAAGAAAAATTGTACTGGAACTTAAAGCCATGCTCTTTCATTAACTGGATGGCAGCCCGGTCAATGGCATAACTCATCATATAATTTTCTGAAGAGGAACTGGTGTCCAGACCGACAATAGTTATTTCTTCATTTTTTGCTTTAGTAAACTGTTTTTTTGTGATATAACCCTGTTCTAACATGTTATTAAGAACCTGAAGCTGTTTTTCCTTGGCAAGCTTCATACTTGCAATCGGATTATAATTATTTGGGCTGTTGGAAATACCACAGAGCATGGCAGCCTGACCAAGTGTTACATCTTTGGCAGAGCAGCCAAAGTAAAATTTGCTTGCGGTTTCTACGCCATAACACCGGTTGCCATAGAAGTTACTATTGCAGTAGAACTCCATAATGTCAGCTTTGTTGTATTTTTGTTCCAGTGCCGGTGCAAGTAAAACTTCGGTTAATTTTCTGCCGAAAGACTGCTTTTGCGACAGCAGATTATTTTTGATAACCTGCTGGGTAATGGTACTTCCACCCTGAGTGATTTCTCCTTTATTTGTAATGAGGGAAATGCCCGCACGTGTAATTGACTGTAAATCAATGCCGCGGTGTTCCATAAATTTTTTGTCTTCGGTTGCTATGTATCCGTATTGGATATATTCCGAAATTTTATTGATTTTTACATATTTATAAGAGCCACTGTCGATTTCACCAATTTTCTTCCCATCTTTGTCGTAGATGACAGTGTTGGAAAACATATGAAAACTGTTTTCGTTCAGGTTTGACAGTTTGTCGTATGCCTGCTCACAGGCATCCTGATACATTGGAAGCATTTTGGCATACAAAATTCCACCGGCAATTCCACCAATAATTAAAACCAGTAAAATTACGTTCAGAATAACTTTTGAAAATGTCAGGCAGAAATTCAAAATATGGTAGAGCAGGACAAAAGGGAAGGAAATAATCTTGCAGGTGATGTCAAACCAACGTTTGTCAACACGCATTTGTTTGATGCTATTTTTCCATTCGTTCCATTTGGCTTTCATGTGTTGCCTCCTTCTTCTTTTTATTCAGCTTAATGATATTATGGATCCAGACCCCCAATAATAGGAGAAGAATCCAGTTTACCACATTTTTATAAAATGGCTGCTGTATCAAACAGTAATTTGGTGATGTTGTATTTACGTAAATTGTAATCTGTTGTCCGGCCTCATTGGATATGCCAAAGAGATGTGGCAGGATAAAAAATTTATCTTCCTTATATTCTGTTCCTTCATATTGATAAGAAAGTTCTGCCATCGGAATCAGGAGAAGAAAACCGTCCGTCTTTTTTGCAACAATGGTGGCGGTAGTTTTTTCATAGCTTCCGTAGTTAAGTATACGGCTGCACATATCGATGTTCATAAAGAGCAGAACCATCAAAAGAAAGAATAGTATTACCAAACGGGGCAGTAACGGCGGTGTCTTGCGAACCCGCTGTTTCCGTTCTTTTTTTTGCATAAAAGTCCTCCATTTTTCGTAAATTATTCTTTATTATACAATTAAAAAGGCAATTTGTAAAACCTTATATGCCAATTTGTCCTTCTTTTATGCTATTTTTCACAGAAGAGGGGTGAAAAATAGAATAGACAATTACAGAGGGATTGGATATAATAAGGACAAATGCAGGAGAGGAAAGATGGTTATGAGCAGACGAAGAATGCATCAAAAGGATGCGATTATTTTGGCAGGATTATTAGGCGGTGTGTTATTGCTGTTGTTTTCTCCACTTTGGGGACCGATGATCTGGCGTGCACCGGCATCGTTTTCAGAACCGGTGGCTGTATCCGGTCAGGCAACAAAAAAAGAAGAAAAAAAAGAAACGAAAGAAGAGCAAAAACAGCTTCCTATCGTAAATGAGGAAGGGATGACGCTTGCAGAGCGTATCAACACGCCGAAAGGATATACAAGAGAAGAGGCAGAAAAGGGAAGCCTTATGGAGTTTTTACGAAAATATTCCTTAAAAAAATCTACAGGTGTAGTAAAAACATGGGATGGAAAAAAGGCAAAGGACATCACCAACACGCCGGCGGTTTTCAAACTTCCGTTAGCAAAGGAGAATCTTCAGTGGGCCGGCGGTTCCGTGATTCGATTATATACCGAGTATTTGTGGGAAAATCAAATGTATGACAAAATCTCTTTTCAGTTTTCCGATGGCTTTGCAGCACAGTATCAAAAGTGGAGAGAAGGATTCCGCATCCGCAAAGATGCGACCGGCGCAATTTGGGTCAATGGTGGTGAACTGGATAAAACGAGGAAAAATCTGGAAGCATATCTGCACTGCGTTTTGACTTATACATCGGTTTCAACCTTGGAAAAAGAGACGAAAAAGATTAAAAAAGATAACTTGCAGACCGGTGATTTGTTTTTGGATGCAGCGACCGGTGATGCGGCAGTGGTTGTTGATGTGTGTGTCAATGAAAATGGCGAGAAGGCATTTTTACTTGGAAAGGGCGGAAAGCCCGCAAAACAGTTCCATCTGCTCACAAATCCGGCACACGAGATGGACCCATGGTATTACGAATCGGAATTACAGTACCCGTTTGTAACATCAGAGGGAGAATTTAAGAAGGGTTCTCTTCGTCATCCGACCTATTTGGATTGATTGTAGAAAATATGCACAAAAAAGCATGTAATATTGTTATTTTTTTGACAAAGTGACAAAAACCTGAAAAAAACGATAAAAAAGGTTGAAGAATTTGTCGATTGCCTATATAATGAGAAATGTTGAAAAATATTAGTGAAAAAGAAAATTTCGAAAGGAGTTCATTATGAGCGAAAATACTTGTCTTGAGAAGCAGCCTCTGTGTGATGAGATGCTGCAGAAGATGGACACATATTGGCGTGCAGCAAACTATTTGTCCGCTGGTCAGTTGTATCTGTTGGATAACCCGCTGCTTCGCAAACCACTTACTATGGATCATGTTAAAAAGAAAATTGTAGGTCACTGGGGAACAGTACCGGGACAGAACTTTGTCTGGACTCACTGTAACCGTGTTATCAAACGGTATGATCTGGATATGATTTACATTTCCGGTCCTGGACACGGCGGAAACTTCCAGATTGCCAATACCTATATTGATGGAACATACAGTGAAATCTATCCTAATATTTCTCAGGATGTTGAGGGTATGCAGAAGATGTTCAAACAGTTCTCATTCCCATGTGGAGTACCAAGTCACTGTGCACCGGAGACTCCAGGTTCAATTAATGAAGGTGGAGAACTTGGTTATTCAGTCGCTCATGCGTTTGGTGCCGTATTTGATAACCCGGATTTGATTGCAGTTCCAGTAGTTGGTGACGGTGAATCTGAGACAGGCCCACTGGCAACTTCCTGGCAGTCCAATAAATTCTTAAATCCGATCACAGATGGTGCGGTTCTTCCAATCCTTCATATGAATGGATACAAGATTAGCAACCCTACTGTATTTGCACGTATGTCTCATGAAGAAGTAGAGAATTTCTTCAAGGGATGCGGATGGGATCCGATCTTTGTAGAAGCAAAAGATGAAATGAACGATGGTATCGATCCGGAAGATCATATCGCTATGCACAAGGCTATGTGCGAGGCAATGGACAGCTGTATCGAGAAAATTAAAGCAATTCAGAAACATGCTCGTGAAAACAACGATGCAAAGAGAGTTGCTTGGCCAATGATCGTACTTCGTACTCCAAAGGGATGGACAGGCCCAAGAGTAGTAGACGGACAGAAAATCGAAGGTTCTTTCCGTGCACATCAGGTTCCTATGTCAATGGAAAAACCAGAGCATTTGGATCAGTTGAGAGAGTGGCTGCTTAGCTACAAACCAGAAGAACTCTTCAATGAAGACGGAAGCGTTAAACAGGAGATCGTTGATATGGCTCCTAAGGGAAATGCTCGTATGGGTGCTAACCCACATGCAAACGGTGGTCTTCTTTTGAAAGATCTTCGTCTCCCGGATTTCCGTGAGTATGGTGTAAAAGATGTTGTTCCTGGTGAGACTCAGGCACAGGATATGATTGAGCTTGGTGCTTATGTGCGTGACATCTTCACATTGAATAAAGAAAATAAAAACTTCCGTATTTTCGGACCGGACGAATCTATGTCTAACCGTCTGTATCATGCATTCGAAGTTGAGAATCGTCCTTGGAATGCAAATATGTACAGTGATGATGACAACCTTGCACTGGATGGACGTATCATGGATGGTATGCTTTCTGAGCATATGTGTGAAGCATGGCTGGAAGCTTATCTTCTTACCGGACGTCATGGTTTCTTTGCTTCTTACGAAGCATTTATCCGTGTTGTAGATTCGATGGCAGCACAGCATGCAAAATGGTTGAAAGTAACAAACCAGCTTTCCTGGAGACAGCCAATTGCATCCTTGAACTTCATTTTGACATCGAATGTATGGCAGCAGGATCATAATGGATTTACACATCAGGATCCAGGTTTCTTAGATCATTTGGCTAACAAGAAGGCAGACGTTGTACGTATGTACCTTCCACCAGATGCAAACTGCTTGCTTTCCTGCTTTGATCACTGTGTAAAGAGCAAGAACTATGTTAATGCAATTGTTGCATCCAAACATCCAAGCAAACAGTGGCTGACAATGGAGCAGGCTGTTAAACACTGTACACAGGGTATCAGTGTTTGGGAATGGGCTAGTAACGACCAGAATGCTGAGCCGGATCTTGTTATGGCATGTTGTGGTGATACACCAACACTTGAGACTCTTGCTGCTACAACAATTCTTCGTGATGCAATGCCTGAATTGAAGATTCGTGTAATTAACGTAGTAGACTTGTTTAAACTTGAGTCTGACAGCAAACATCCACATGGTCTTTCTGACCGTGAGTATGATGCTCTGTTTACAAAGGATACACCGGTTATCTTTGCATTCCACGGATATCCAACACTCATTCATGAGTTGACTTATGAGCGTCATAATAAAAATGTTTCTGTACATGGTTATCAGGAAGAGGGTACAATTACTACTCCATTTGATATGCGTGTTCAGAATGAGATTGACCGCTTCAATCTTGTTAAAGATGCAATTATGCACCTTCCACAGCTTGGAAACAAAGGTTCTTACCTTATCCAGCAGATGAACGACAAATTGGTTGAGCATAAACAGTATATTGCGGAATATGGTCAGGATCTTCCTGAAATTCGCGATTGGAAATGGCACAAATAATTTCACTGTAAGGTGAATAAGAGGGGGCTGTCAGCGGGCAGCCCTCTTTCTATTGGAAAAATAAAGGGGAATGAAAATGAAGGCAGTTGCAACCATTTATACAGATTTTTCTGAAAAATTTGGAATCCCAAGGCAAGGAGCGTTGGCTCATGAGTCCGAAGGAATTATCGTATTTGAACCGGAATACCGCATGGAAGAGGCATTGCGTGGTATTGAGAAATATTCTCATTTGTGGCTTTTGTGGCAGTTTTCAGAAAATGTATCGAAAAAATGGTCGCCTACTGTTAGACCTCCGAGACTGGGGGGAAATAAGCGAGTAGGCGTGTTTGCCACCCGCTCACCATTTCGCCCGAATCCGATTGGACTAACTGCCGTTCGACTCATTGGTGTGGAGCAGACAAAAAATAAGGGGGCGGTGCTTCGGGTTGCCGGCGTAGACTTAATGAATGGAACGCCGATTTATGATATTAAGCCTTATTTACCGTATGCGGACAGTATCCCGGAGGCATCTTTAGGCTTTGCCGGTGAGCATTTAATGGATGTGCTTGAGGTAGTATGTTCTGATGAATTATGGGGGAAAATACCAGAGGATAAAAGAGGAGCATTAGAAGAGGTATTGAGCCAGGATCCAAGACCGGCTTATCATGAAGATGAGACGAGAAAATATGGTATGGAGTTTGCCGGGTTTGATATTATTTTCCATGTAAAGGAAAAGGTTTTATATGTGGACGAGATTAAGAAAGGAAACTTGACAACAAAATCAAAGTTGTTATAATAAGTATATCCTATCAAAATTATATGAAAAGGAGTGCGAATTATGGACTCATTAATATATTTAGACAATGCTGCAACGACAGCAGTTAAGCCGGAAGTTTTTGAACAGATGATGCCTTACTTTATGGACACATATAGTAATCCGGCGAGTGTTTACAGTTTTGCCGGAAAAGCAAAGAAAGCGGTTGACGATGCGAGAGAGCAGATTGCAAATGCTTTGAATGCGAAAACACCGGCAGAAGTTTATTTTACCGGAGGCGGAAGCGAGGCTGACAACTGGGCAATTAAGATGACAGCAGAAGCTTATCAGAATAAAGGAAAACACATTATTACAACGAAAATTGAGCATCACGCCGTACTTCATACGACTGCATGGTTAGAGCGCAAAGGCTTTGAAGTGACTTATCTCGATGTGGATGAAGATGGTTTGATTTCGTTGGACGAACTGGAGAAAGCTATTCGTCCGGATACGATTTTGATTTCTGTGATGTTTGCCAATAATGAAATTGGAACGATGGAGCCAATTAAAGAGATTGGTGCCATTGCAAAAAAACATGATATTTTGTTCCACACGGATGCGGTTCAGGCATTTGGTCATGTGCCGATTGACGTGCAGGAAATGAACATTGATATGCTCAGTGCAAGCGGTCATAAATTCCATGGTCCGAAAGGAATTGGATTTATGTATCTGCGCAACGGCGTAAAGATTGGACCATTGATTCATGGTGGTGCGCAGGAGCGCTCCCGTCGTGCCGGCACACATAATGTACCGGGAATCGTTGGTATGGGTGCAGCGACTGCACTGGCTGTACAGAATATGGAAGAAAATGCGAAAAAGCAGATTGAAGTCCGCGACTATTTGATTTCTCGTATTGAGAAGGAAATTCCTTATGTAAAAGTGAATGGTCACAGAGAGAAGAGACTTCCGAATAATGTAAATGTATGTTTCCGATTTATTGAGGGAGAGTCCCTTCTGATTATGCTTGACCAAAAAGGAATTTGTGCATCGAGCGGCTCGGCATGTACATCCGGTTCTTTGGATCCTTCACATGTATTGCTGGCAATTGGACTTCCTCATGAGATTGCACATGGTTCGCTTCGTTTGACGTTGTCCGAAGAAACAACCAAAGAAGACGCTGATTATGTTGTGGACAATCTGAAAATGATTGTTGAGAGACTTCGCAGCATGTCACCTCTTTATGATGATTTTGTAAAGAAAGAAAGCGAGGGAAAATAAATGTACAGTGAAAAAGTAATGGATCATTTTTCAAATCCGAGAAATGTTGGCGAGATTGAAAATGCCAGTGGTGTAGGAACAGTCGGAAATGCTAAGTGCGGCGATATCATGAGAATGTACTTAGACATTGATGAAGATACAAAAATTATTAAAGAATGTAAATTTAAGACATTTGGATGCGGCGCAGCAGTTGCGACCAGCAGTATGGCAACGGAACTGGTAAAAGGAAAAACGATTTACGAGGCACTGGAAGTGACAAACAAAGCAGTAATGGAAGCTTTGGATGGACTTCCGCCGGTAAAAGTTCACTGCTCGCTTTTGGCAGAGGAAGCCATTCATGCTGCTTTGTGGGATTACGCTGAGAAGCATGGAATTAAGATTGAAGGATTGGATAAACCAAAGGCAGACATTAATGATGAAGAATAAGAAAACCGTAGTGGTAGGCATGTCCGGAGGGGTTGATTCCTCTGCGGCTGCCTACCTTTTAAAACAACAGGGATACGATGTGATTGGCGTAACGATGCAAATCTGGCAGCAGGAAGATACCTGCACCATCGAGCATGAAGGCGGATGCTGCGGTCTGAGTGCTGTCGAGGATGCCAGACGTGTGGCAAATCAGATTGGAATCCCTTATTATGTGATGAATTTCCGTGAAGAATTTCAGGAAAATGTCATTGATTATTTTGTGAAGGAATATAGAGCGGGAAGAACACCGAATCCGTGTATAGCATGCAACCGGTATGTGAAATGGGAATCTCTGCTGCAAAAAAGTCTGGCGATTGGCGCTGATTATATTGCGACCGGTCACTATGCTAAGATTGTGCAGTTAGAAAATGGAAGATATACGCTGATTCGCTCGGATGCAAAAGGAAAAGACCAGACTTATGCCTTATATAATCTGACACAGAATCAGTTATCGCATACACTTTTTCCGATTGGCTCATACGAAAAACCGCAGATTCGTGCAATTGCGGAAAAGGCAGGCCTTCAGGTGGCACATAAGCCGGATAGTCAGGAAATTTGCTTTGTGCCGGATAATGATTACGCCGGTTTTATTGAACGCGAGACCAATGAAGTGGAAAAGCCGGGGAATTTTGTTTCGACTTCCGGTGAAATCCTTGGTACACACAAAGGAATCGGGCATTATACGATTGGTCAGCGAAAAGGCTTAGGAATTGCTTTTGGCGAACCGATGTTTGTTGTGGAAATCTGTCCGGAGACAAATGAAGTTGTACTTGGAAAAAATGATGAAGTCTTTACGGACTGGTTAAAGGCAAATCAGGTAAATCATATGGCAGTGGACCACTTTGAAGTGGGACAGAAAGTGACTGCAAGAATCCGTTATAATCATGGCGGGGCAAAAGCGGTAATTTCAGAAGTGACAGAGGATTCTTTTTCTCTTACATTTGAAGAACCTGTCCGGGCAGTTACACCGGGACAGGCCGTTGTTTTATACGATGGTGATTATGTGCTTGGCGGCGGAACGATTTGCCGCAAAGAAAAAGAAGATTAGCACCATCCACCATCAATTGTCAGAATTTGACCTGTCAGATAGATGGGAGCTTTAGAAAGAAGTGAAATTGTTTGTGCCACTTCTTCTACACTTCCCATTCGTCCGGCGGGTATTTCTTCGCATATTTCACGAATTTCATCTTTTGAAAAACAAGCATTCATCGGAGTATCAATCATACCGCAGGCAAGCGCATTTACGGCGATGTTACTTGGTGCAAGCTCCTTGGCGAGCGCTTTTGTAAACAGATTGATGCCACCTTTGGCTGCCGAATAAGCAACTTCGCAGGAAGCCCCTACATTTCCCCATACAGAAGAAATCATAAGGATTCGTCCCTTTTTTTTCGATATCATATAAGGCACAACTTTCCTACAACAGTAGAATACTGAAGATAAGTCACTGTTAATTACATTCATCCATTCCTCATCAGACATATCCGTCAGTAATCCGATGTGGGAAATACCGGCGCAGTGCAGGAATAAATCCACATGTCCGAGTGATTCGACCGTTTTTTCTATTAGCTGCCCTGTTTCTTTTGAGTCGCTCAAATCTCCGCAGAGGGAAAAGATAACCGCATCACTGTTTGATTGTGCATCTATGCACGCTTGTTTGACTGCCTGAAGCTTTTCTTTGGAACGGTTTCCTAATAAAGCCAGTGAATACCCTTCTTTTGCTAACTGGATGGCGGCTGCTCCGCCGATTCCTCCGGATGCCCCGGTGATGACCGCTGTTTTTTTCATTTTCATGCCTCGCTTGTTTTTTTTCTTATTTTAGAGCATAAGAGGGTGCAGTGCAAGTAATCTGGCAGGAATTTTTTTGTTTTCACGATTTGTCAGGAAAATTTGTGATTCATGGGACGCTCTCGCTAAGACAAACGCACAGGGGTATCGGCACGCAGACTACGCGTTGCCTGATACCCGTGTGTTTGTATCCCATTTATCACAAATTTTCTTGCCTAATCGTTGAAAACTAAAGAAAATTGTGACAGATTGTCCGGTTTGATTTTGGTTAGTTAGGGGAGGGTGATAAGCGGTTGGGTTTTGCTTTCTCAGGATTCTAATAATTCAGTAAGAAGAATTCGCAGCGAGTGGGTACAAATACGCAAGTATCAGGCATTGCGTATTTTGTATGCCGATACTTCTGCGTATTTGTCTGAGCGGGAGCGCCCACGAGATGCGAATCCTTCTTACTGAATTACTAGAAACCGAAAAAACACCAACCAATGATTGAATTTCTCCCCATCATCTGATATAATACTAATACTTATGTGCACATGGCACGCAATTTTTGCGGGAGGAATAGTATGAAAAATCGAAGTATTGCACAAATTATACTTATTAATTTTTTTAAGACAATTGGTGTTATTGTATTGCTGTTAGGCGTAGGTGTACTCAGTTATTATCTTACAATGCTGTTTTTGAAACAGACGCAGCGAGTGGAGAGAAGTACGCAGTACGAGCATGTGATTGATGTAAATCCCGGCAGCATGGAATCCAGCAACTTAATTTACAGCTATGACAAGAAGAGCGGAAAAATCGATGCAATGGTGCTTGAATTATTTGATGCTGGAACGAAGAATATGACATATGTAACGATTCCCTCCAGTACGCAGATTACGATTTCGGCAAAGACCTATAATGATTTATTAAAGAAAAGTTCCAAACTGCCGCAGGTGATTACGATGTCAGGAATTTCTTCTTATTTTGAAGGAGATGTCAAATATGAGTATGGAATTCTCATTTTACAGGAGGAGTTAAAAGCGGATATCGGTTATTTCACTGCGATGGCATCCGATGAATTTAATAAATGTTTTGAATGGGAGAATGGTAAGAAGAAAAAACTCCGCCCGACGAAACAGCTTTTGGATGAGGCAGCGAAGTGTAGTGATGAGAGCGATATGAATGATTTGATAGAATCCAAATGGGATTCTTTGATTAGCGATGTGACATTGAGCCAGAAGCAGCATTACAGCAAAGAATTAAAACAGGTCAATCGCGAATATATTCACACATATTGTGCAAAAGGGCAGACGTTTAATAAGAAATTTAAGTTAGATAAAACAAAAACTGCCAAGATGATTGAGAAGATCTGGGAGAAAAAAGCTTACCAGAGTGCACAAAACAGCACGAGCAGTACATCTTCCACGGAAAATAAAGGAACGGTGTGGATTTATAATGGAAGTAAGATAACCGGACTTGCTGCAAAATATCAGAAAATACTTCAGGAAGACGGTTATGAAGTAAAAGGTGTTGGTAATGCGACAGGTAACATCCGTTCGCAGACAGTTATTTATGCAACAAAGAAAAAGAAAGCCAATGCATTGAAGAAATATTTCAAAAACCCACTGATTCAGACGGCTGATAATATGAGCAGCGGCGCATCCATCGAGATTGTACTCGGTACGGATGATGACATACAGTAACGAAAACCGAACATTCTGACAGAAAGCGAGGTGTTTACGTGGGGACTAAAGTAAATATCATGGACATGCAGGTGGATTTGCTGACCAAAGAAACACTGAAGCAGGAAATGCAGAATTTTTTGGAGAATGAAACGGTGAATGTAGCACATGTTATTTCGCTGGATTATATGGATGCCTATGATAAAAATGAGCTGGTGCGTGAGTCGCTCGCTCATGCAGACCTTGTTCTCCCCGGTGAAAAAGCAATACTGACAAGACATCATGTTGATGTTTTGGAGACCGGCGGTATGGCAGTTGATTATCACGCGGAGTTAGAACTGCTTTCGCTTGCAAACGAGAATAACCGGACAATTTATTTGGTGCTGCGAAGTGAGAAAGAAGCCAAAATGGTATATCGCTTTTTATCCGAATATATTGACAGAGATCAGATTGTCGGTATCTATGTGGCGGATGGAGAAGTTGCAGAGGAGAGTCTGATTAATGACATTAACATGAAACTGCCGGATATTGTGCTTTTATCGATGGAGAGCACAGAGCAGGAGGAGTGGCTTGAGAATAACCGTGCGAAGGTGAATACCAAACTTTGTGTGGTGATAGGAAGTGTGATGCCGCTTTTGTTCCGGGAAAATGTGCCGGTGCCGAAATGGCTGAAAAAACTACATCTGGGAGGTGTTTACCGCTGGTTTTTGGTGATGCCGTATTCCCATTCGCTAAGAAGGCGTATATTTCATAGAAAAATGGACGATTATAATACCAAGAAAAAATTTCGGAGGTAACAAAAATGTCCATATCAGAGAAGCGTATCTTTCGTTCCTATGGTATGATTACCATGGGAACTTTTTTGATGGCTTTGGGAACCTGTCTCATTTATGAGCCGATGTCAATGGTTACCGGAGGATTTTCAGGTGTGGGAATTGTACTTGAAAAATTATTTGGAATCCCGGTGTTTGCTGTGACATTTCTTTTAAACGTCCCTTTGTTTTTTATGGCGAAAAAATTCCACACAAGGGAATATTTATTTCGTTCGCTGTATGCCATGATTACGTTCTCACTGGCATTAGCGGTGATTCCCGTTACCTCCGTTACGCATCAGGACTATTTGATGGCGGCAATACTGGGTGGTGCATTTCATGGTGGGGGGCTTGGACTTGTGTTTCTTGCAGGAAGTTCCACCGGCGGCACGGATTTGTTAAGTACCCTTTTACATCCGCTGTTCCCAATGATGCGGCTGGCAAATATCATAGGAATTGTCGATGGTATAATTGTTGTTGTCGGTATGCTGGTTTTTGGTGTGCGGACGGCACTGTATTCCATTGTGGCGGTTTTTGTGACTTCGAAAGTAATGGATGGAGTGACATCCGGAATGCGTTATGCAAAAATTATGTATATCATTTCCGACCAGTCGGCAGAAATTGCAGAAATTATTCTGCACCAATTTGAGCGCGGGGTAACGGCACTGCGGGGAAACGGTATGTATTCCGGGAAGGAAAAGCAGATTTTAATGTGTGTTGTTTCACGCCGTGAGGCTGTTTCTATGGTAAAATATGTTAAGGAAGCCGATGAGCGGGCATTTGTGATTGTTGCTGATGCCAGAGAGGTGTTAGGGGAAGGGTTTAGCATCGGTAATTAGCATGCTAAACGGAATCTGTGCAATTTACACAAAAGATTTTTGAATTATTTAGGTATTTTGAATATGGTGTTTTTGATAAAGATAGTGTATAGTATCAGTTAGATGTTTGTGACAATATTATATCCTAGGAGGAATTTCAAATGGCAAGTTTATCTTTAAAAAACATCAATAAAGTATATCCAAACGGCTTTCACGCTGTTAAGGACTTTAACTTAGAGATTGAAGACAAAGAGTTTATTATTTTCGTAGGACCATCCGGATGTGGTAAATCTACTACACTTCGTATGATTGCCGGCTTGGAAGAGATTTCCAGTGGTGAGTTGTGGATTGGTGATAAATTGGTGAACGACGTTGAGCCAAAAGACAGAGATATCGCGATGGTATTCCAGAACTACGCTTTGTATCCACATATGTCCGTATATGACAATATGGCATTTGGTTTGAAACTGAGAAAAGTTGCAAAAGACCAGATTGACCGCCTTGTACATGAAGCAGCTAAAATCCTTGATATCGAGCACTTGCTTGATCGTAAACCAAAAGCTTTGTCCGGTGGTCAGAGACAGCGTGTTGCTATGGGACGTGCAATCGTACGTGATCCTAAAGTATTCCTGATGGATGAGCCGCTTTCTAACTTGGATGCAAAACTCCGTGTACAGATGCGTATCGAGATTTCTAAATTGCATCAGAGACTGGAAACAACAATTATCTACGTAACACATGACCAGACAGAGGCTTTGACACTGGGTACTCGTATCGTTGTTATGAAAGATGGTGTTGTGCAGCAGGTTGATTCTCCACTTGATTTGTATATGAGACCAAACAACTTGTTTGTTGCCGGATTTATCGGTTCTCCTCAGATGAACTTCATCGATGCAAAAGTAGTTGTATCCGGTTCTGAAGTACGTTTGATGTTTGGTTCTAACTCCATTAAACTTCCGGAGAATAAAGCTAAGAAGTTGATTGATAATGGATATGAAGATAAGACAGTTACCTTTGGTATTCGTCCAGAGGATATTAAAGATGAAGAGATGTTCATCAGCAACTCTCCGGATACTACACTGGAAGCTACTGTTAAAGTATACGAGATGCTTGGTGCAGAAGTATTCCTGTACTTCACAATTGAGACATTTGACATTACTGTACGTGTAAACCCTCGTACAACAGCTCGTCCTGGCGATACAATTAAGATTGCTTTGGATGGTTCTAAGATTCACTTGTTTGATAAAGAAACACAGGAAACAATTACAAACTAGTCTTAGCACGAAACATGTTTTTGCTGGGCGTCTTCTTAAGGAGGCGCCCTTTTTGTGGCGTTACGACTAAAAAAGGAGGTTATATGAGTGAGTAACGAAAGTAAGAGTGTGGCAGTGCCGGAAGAGAACAAAATGGGTGTCATGCCGGTCGGCAGGCTGTTATTTAGCATGTCGCTCCCAATGATGTTATCCATGCTGGTTCAGGCACTTTATAATATTGTAGATAGTATTTTTGTGGCGAAGTTATCGGAGGATGCTTTGTCCGCGGTTTCCCTTGCCTTTCCTCTTCAGACGCTGATTTTTGCGGTTGGCGGCGGTACCTGTGTAGGTGTGAATGCTCTTTTGTCAAGGGCGTTGGGAGAAAAGGATTTTAAGAAGGCGAATGATGTTGCGATGAATGGTGCTTTTTTGACAGTCCTCAGCTATGTTGTATTTTTAATCCTTGGTCTTACGGTAGTAAAACCATTTTATGTAGGACAGTTAAATGGGACAAGTTCTCCGATTTATGGAATGGGCGTTGACTATTTGAGTACAGTCATGATATTTTCCATTGGTGTTTTTTGTCAGATGTATTTTGAGCGACTGTTGACTTCGACGGGGAAAACTGTGTATACAATGCTCTCCCAGCTTACCGGTGCGGTTATCAATATTATTTTAGATCCGATTTTGATTTTTGGGCTGCTTGGTGCACCGGCAATGGGCGTTACCGGTGCGGCTGTGGCAACCGTAATCGGACAGTGTGGAGCGGCGATTCTTTCTGCTGTATTTAATGTGAAATTTAATCATGAGGTGGATTTGAAAATCAAAGGGTTCCGTCCGAGTGCTAAAATTATCGGATCAATTTATGCGATTGGAATTCCATCCATTATTATGCAGTCAATTGGTTCTGTTATGACTTATTGCATGAATCGGATTTTGATTGGATTTTCTTCAACGGCAACAGCAGTATTTGGTGTTTATTTTAAATTGCAGAGTTTCTTCTTTATGCCATTGTTTGGATTGAATAATGGAATTACACCGATTATTGCCTATAACTACGGAGCACAGAAAAAGCACAGAATGATAAAAACGATTAAAATGAGTCTGGTTGTATCGTTCTGTTTGATGTTTATTGGTTTCTTGGGATTTGAACTGATTCCGGACAAATTACTGGGATTGTTTGAGGCTTCGACAGCGATGCTTACAATTGGAGTTCCGGCACTTCGTATCATTGGAATCCACTTTTTGATTGCTTGGTTCTGTATTATTGCAGGTACGGTATTCCAGTCTTTGGGAAAGGCTGTTTACAGCATGGTGGTTTCGGTTATGCGTCAGCTTGTCGTACTGATTCCGGCTGCATATCTTCTGGCTCATTTTGGCGGCTTGCATGTCACTTGGTGGTCATTCCCGATTGCGGAGAGTATGTCACTTGCGGTATCAACGATATTTCTTATGAGGATTTACAAAAAAATCATCAAACCGCTGCCGGATAAGGAATAAAAATAATATAAAAATTTTTTTTTCGCAACTTTTCCTCCTTTTGAATCGTCTTATATATAAAGACAATACAAAAGGAGGTTTTATTATGATGAGAAACAAAAGAATACTGGGTGGAGCGTTACTGTTGTCTATGTCATTGCTTGGCGGCGGTTTAAATATGGGATTTTCAAATAACGGACAGCCTGCTATTGTGAAAGCGGCTGACACAAAAAGCCAAAGCGCGCTGGCGGGATGGAACACCGGCAAAGAGGTAACCTATAAAGGTTTGGAAGCTACATATCATGCGTATTTATCCGAAGATGGGAAAAATGCATGGATTTATCTTGTAGAAACAACAAACAAGACAAAATCCTTAAAGTTTCCGGATGCGGTAGAAGGAGCTTCGGTGACAAGAGTGGGTTATGACACGGCACTTCGCAAATTGGAAGATGCAGATGAATTTAACCAGAACATTTCCGGTGTGACCGTTGAGTATGCACATGGTGTTGACGGCTGGAGCGAAAAGACGATAAATGTTGAATCCGTTGTTCTGCCAAAGAACTTGACGATATTAGAGTCAACAGCGCTTAGCGGACTTCGTAAAGTTAAGAGTATTACAATTCCGGATGGTGTGCAGAAAATTAGTGCAGAAACATTTTATGGCTGTAAGAGTCTTAAGGAAGTGAAATTGCCAAAATCACTTGCTTCCTTTGACAATTACACATCCTTTTCCGCCTGTCCGAAACTTTCCAAAGTCACACTTTCGAAGGAAAATAAAAGCTTTAAAATGCAGAAAGGCCTGTTATTAAATAAGAAGGGGACAAAGCTTATCTGGGCAGTGCCGGCGAAAAATAAAATTACAGTTCCTGATAGTGTTACTTCGATTGCGGATAATGCACTCAAAGCAGGAAAAGCAACAAGTGTTTATCTTGGCAAGAAGGTGAAAATGATTGGCAAAGATGCTATTGCCGGAAAGAAGATAACAAAGGTAAGTATTGCCAAGAAAAATAAAAGTATTGCCAAACAGGGGCAGTGTGTTTATGAGAAAAAGAGTGGCAAATTATTAATTGCCATTGCGAAAAAGAATGTAGTAAAAATAGGAAATAAGGTAAAACTGATAAGTGAAGATGCCTCTCTTTGCGGCAGCCGTCAGTTAAAAAAACTGGATATCGGGGCAAGTGTAAAAACGCTGCAGGGAGCATGGGGTGAATTTTACGGCGCCGGTTATGTGACAACAAAAGTGTATTTCCGCTCCAAAAATCCGCCGAAACTGACACAGAATAATGATAAAAATTATTGTTATCTTCCGATTTTCAGAGATGTGTATGTACCGAAAGCATCCCTGAAAAAGTACAAAAAATGGTATAAGAAAAATGATGCCCTTCAATTTGCGAGGATTAAGACCTTTTGACAATAACCCGAATAAATGGTACAATGAGGAGAAATGAGGTGTGGTGAACGAAAAGTACAAAAGGAGTAGTTAAGGAGGGGCATAAATGATATCAAACCAGATTTTGCAAAATACAATTGATGGTGTAAAAGGAATTACAAAAATAGACCTTAGTGTAGTAGATGCCGATGGAAATGTATTAGCAGAGACGGCAGGTGACAGTGAAGATTACTGTGCGACCGTTAAGATATTTGCAGATTCGCCGGCAGACAGTCAGGCGATTTTGGGATACCAGTTTTTTAAGGTTTATGATGAGAGCCAGTTAGAATACATTGTCGTGGCAAAGGGAGAGGCCGAGGATGTATATATGATTGGAAAGATTGTTGTATTCCAGATTCAGAACTTATTAGTTGCCTATAAAGAACGTTATGACAAAGATAACTTTATTAAGAATCTTTTGCTTGATAACCTCCTTTTGGTTGATATTTTTAACCGTGCGAAGAAACTTCATATCGAGATGAACGCACGCCGAGTTGTTTATATTGTAGAGACAAGTAAGGAAAAAGATAATGGTGCCTTAGAGACTGTACGCAGCATGTTTGCCGGTGGCAACAAGGATTTCATCACGGCAGTGGATGAGAAAAACATCATTATCGTAAAAGAAATTAAGGACAAAGATACTTACGAGGATTTGGAGAAAACCGCACAGGTTATCGTAGATATGTTAAATACTGAGGCAATGGCACGTGTACGTGTGGCGTTTGGAACGATTATCAAGGATATCAAGGAAGTTTCAAGATCCTATAAAGAAGCGAAGATGGCACTGGATGTTGGAAAGATCTTTTACAGTGACAAAAAGGTAATGGCGTATAGTAATCTGGGAATTGGACGGCTGATTTACCAGCTTCCGCTGCCACTTTGCAAAATGTTTATTAAAGAAATTTTCGATGACAACACACCGGATAATTTCGACGAAGAAACCTTGACGACAATTAACAAGTTCTTTGAAAATAACTTAAATGTTTCGGAGACATCGAGACAGCTTTACATCCATCGAAATACGCTTGTTTATCGTTTGGATAAATTGCAAAAGAGCACCGGACTTGATTTGCGTGTGTTTGAGGATGCGATTACATTCCGCATTGCGTTGATGGTTGTGAAGTATATGAACTATTTGGAGACCATTGAGTATTAATTGACGAGAGAGGTTTTGTATCATGGAAACAAAGAAAAAGGTGATACCTATTATTGCAATGGATCATGTCAGTAAGCAGTATTCTACAGGTGTGGAAGCACTAAGTGATGTATCCATTTGCATTCATAAAGGCGAATTTGTATTCGTAGTTGGTAAAAGTGGATCTGGCAAGTCCACTTTTATTAAATTGCTTTTAAAAGAGTTAAATCCGACCGAAGGCCGTATATTTGTCGGTGGCAGACAGGTGACAAATTTGAAGCGCAAACAGGTTTCGTTATACCGGAGAAAGATTGGTGTGGTATTTCAGGATTTTCGTCTATTAAAGAATAAGACGGTATTTGAAAATGTTGCCTTTGCACAGGAAATCATCGGCATGACCAAAAGGGATATTGCAAGAAATGTTCCAATTATGTTAGAGATGGTTGGGTTAAAAGGGAAAGAGAAGATGTATCCGCACGAATTATCCGGCGGAGAGCAGCAGCGTGTAGCGATTGCAAGAGCACTGATTAACCAGCCGACCATTTTGCTGGCGGACGAGCCGACGGGAAATCTTGACCCCAAGACAGCATGGGATATTATGATGTTGTTGGAGGAAGTAAACAAAATGGGGACAACAGTTGTTGTTGTAACTCATAATAATGATGTTGTGGATGTCATGCAAAAGCGTGTTATAAATTTAGAGGATGGCGTTTTGGTAAGAGATGAAAAGAAAGGTGGTTATCAGGTTGAAGGGGATTAATTTATTTTTTCACAGCATCAAACAAGGACTAGCAAATCTGAGAAAAAACCGTATGTTTACCCTGGCTTCCATGGGAACGATTGCAGCCTGTCTATTTGTCTTCGGCTTGTTTTATTTTGTGCTCAGTAATTTCCAGAATATTCTTCACTCGGCAGAACAGTCAGTGGGAATTTCTGTATTTTTTGAAGAAAATCTTTCGGAAAAACAGATTGCTGATATTGGAAAAAAAATTGAGAAAAGAGATGAAGTGGAGCGGATAGAATACATTTCTGCTGCACAGGCATGGGAAGACTTTAAACAGGAAAACTTTTCTAAGACACCGGAACTGGCAGAAAGCTTTGGGGATGATAATCCGTTAGCGGAATCAGCATCTTATGCTATTTACTGCAAGGATTTGGAACGACAGTCTACGTTAGTAAAATACTTAAAAAACGTAAAAGGAATCCGAAGGATTAAGGAAGCGGATGAAATCGAAGAAGGCTTTTCGAGTGTTAATAAACTGGTTGGTGGTGTGTCACTGGTGCTGATTGTTGTGCTTTTACTTGTATCCGTATTTTTGATTCATTCGACAATTGCGACCGGAATCGCTGTAAGAAAACCGGAAATTGCGATTATGCGTCTGATGGGAGCGTCTGACTTTTTTATCTGGGCGCCGTTTATTGTGGAAGGCGTAGTGATTGGTTTGATTGGTTCAATTCTTCCACTTATTGTGCTTGGAATTTCGTATGGACGGATTCTTACTTATATAACAACACATTTTTCTCTTTTTTCGGAGGGACTTGCTTTCCTTACGACAGGAGAAGTTTTTGTGATGTTAGTTCCGATTTCACTGATTTTGGGTGTTGGAATTGGATTCTTTGGCAGTTTTATTACGGTGCGGAGAAATTTAAATATTTAGGAAGTGATAAAGATGAGAAGAAAATGGCTGTTGTGTGGCATATTGTGTGGCGTTGTGTCGCTTTCTGTGTTTGGACAAAACGTAGGTGCCTCAAACTATGACAAGCAGATTAAAGAAACAGAAAAACAGCAGAAAGAATGGGAAAACAAGGCGGATAGTCTGCAAAAGGAAATTGAAGAGATTCAGGCCGATAAAGACGATACCTTAAAATATATTGAGAAGTTAGATAAAAAAACAGCATCTCTAGAAGAAGAATTAGAGAAACTTCATGCACATGTTGCGTCGTCTGAAAAAAAGTTAAAGGTAATTCAGAAGGAATTAGCAAAGGCACAGAAGGAAAAAGAAAAGCAGTATACGACGATGAAGCGGCGCATAAAATATATGTATGAAAATGGAAATCAGGAATATCTTGATATTATATTTGGAGCAAAAAGTATTTCTGATTTGTTGAACCGCTCAGAGTATGTTGAAAAAATTTCCGAATATGATAACAAAGTGTTTGCGCATTTTAAGAAGGCAGCACTTACGGTGCAGCAAAAGGAGAAACAGCGTGAACAGCAGACAAATGAGTTAAAGGAATTAGAAACAAAAACAAGGGAAGAAAAGCAAGCGGTGTCCGAGTTAAAGGCGGATAAAAAAACAGAATTGGATAAGATTGATAAAGCGATGGAAAAATCGCAGGATCAAGTAAGTGAGTACACGAAAAAAGCGCTGGAAGCGGAAAATCAGGTGGAAGCACTGCTTCAGAAAAAACAGGATGAGATTGACCGTGAAATGGCGGCAGGCGGCGGAAATTCCGGCGGCAGCACAACAGGACTTGGCTGGCCGTTAAAAGGTGGCGCCGGACGTATTTCTTCGGGATTTGGTGGCAGAAAAAGTCCGACTGCAGGTGCCAGCACATATCATAAAGGTGTCGATTTGGCTGCACCTTCGGGAATGCCGATATTAGCAGCCGGCAGCGGAAAAGTAGTGACCGCTACGTATAGTTCGAGTGCCGGAAATTATATTATGATTTCGCATGGCAACCGTTTGTATACGGTATATATGCACTGTTCCAGACTTGCAGTGAGTGCCGGAAAACAGGTAACAAAAGGACAAGTAATCGGGTATGTTGGCTCGACCGGTATATCGACCGGAGCACATCTCCATTTTGGTGTTACGAAAAATGGAAGTTATGTGAACCCGTTAAATTATATTTCGAGATAATGGAGGATAGTGAAAGATGAGGAAAAGACGAGGCAGTGGTTTTTTTGCCGGAATATTTGTTGGCGTATTGTTTTCTATGACATTTTTTCTTGTCATGTATTTTTTAGATATACAGATTCTGCCGGCGTCCTCTCTTGCGTCGGATATTAGAAACCGTGCAGAAATTGTGGAATCGTACATTGACAGCTATTACTGGAAGGACGATGTATCGGATCAAACAATTTCGGAATATGCCGCAAAAGGAATGGTAGCGGCACTAGGCGATAAGTATTCAGCGTATTTTACCAGTGAAGAATTAAAAAGCAGTATGGAAGATGTAGAAGGAGATTACGAGGGAATCGGTGCAAGTGTGCGCTACGATGAAAAAACAAAAAACAAGATGATTCAGGAAGTGCAGAAAGGCAGACCGGCACAGAAAGCCGGATTAAAAGCCGGAGATATTCTGCTTTCTGTAAATGGCGAGGACGTAACAAAATTGTCATTAAATGATACCATTCAGAAGATTAAAGGAAAAGAAGGAAAAAAATCAGAACTCGTTGTTTTGCGGGAAGAAAATGGAGAAAAGATAAAGAAGAAAATTACGGTGACCTGTGAAAAGATTGTTAATCAGACGGTTACACATCGGATGTTGTCCGGGAAAACCGGTTATATTGCCATTACTTCTTTTACAAAGGAAACGGTAAAACAATATGAGAATGCGCTTTCTGACTTAGAGAAGAAGGGACAGAAGGGATTGATTGTAGATTTGCGAGGCAATGGCGGTGGTTCGCTGACGGCGGTTGTGGATATTCTTGACCGGATGCTTCCAAAAGGAAAACTGATAACGGAAAAAAATAAAGTAAATGGTGATAAAGTATATACCTCAACCGATGAAAAGCATTTTGATAAGCCGGTGGCAGTTTTGATTAATGGGGGAAGTGCCAGTGCTTCGGAAGTTTTTGCCGGCTGTATGCAAGACCGGAAAGCGGCTTCGTTAGTCGGTGTGAAAAGTTTTGGGAAAGGAATTGTACAGACTATTTTTTCTCTGGAAAAATCGTGTGGTGGCGGAATTAAACTGACAACCGGGGAATATTTGCTGCCAAGCGGCAGATGTATTCAGGGCAAAGGGTTGACTCCGGATGTGGAAGCAAAGAATCCTTCTGATTTGAAGCAATTCGGTGGAAAAGACGATTACCAGCTGCAAAAAGCAGTGGAAGTGATAAATGAAAAAACAGCCGAATAAGTAAAAGACACAAAAATTTCACATTTTGTGTCTCTCCTAGAGTTGCGTTAGCGAATCAAACGGTGTTATACTCGACTAATAGTCATTTTAGAAAAAAGGAGGAACTTTCAGGTGTTATCAAAGTTTAGTGTTCGCAAACCATTTACCGTATTGGTTGCGGTTGTTATATGTCTTGTACTCGGATTTTTGTCATTTCAAAATATGAGTACGGATTTTCTGCCAAATATGGAATTTCCGTATGCACTTGTTATGACTACATATCCGGGAGCAAGTCCGGAAGAAGTAGAAAAGGCTGTTTCCGAACCGGTGGAGCAGGCGATGGAGCGTATCAACAACGTCAAAGAACTGCAATCCATTTCCATCCAGAATATGTCAATGGTTGTTATGTCATTTAATGATGGGACGGACATGGGTTCTACAGTTGTAGATATGAGAGAAAGCCTTGATATGGTGACATCGCAGTTTGATGATTCCATCGGAAGTCCGACAATTATGAAAATGAATCCGGACATGATGCCGATTATGGTAGCGGCACTGGATTATGATAAATTAGACAGTGCAGAAGTAACGAAAAAGGCGGAAAAAGAAATCATTCCGGAATTAGAGAGTGTGGAGGGAGTTGCTTCTGTCAATGAATCCGGTTCTATTGAGAAAAAGATTCAGGTCATTATTCAGCAGGATAAGATTGACAAGATGAATGAGCTTGTGCAAAAGGCGATTGAAGGAAAATTAAGTGATGCACAGGATAAGATTGATGAAGGAAAGAAGAAACTGGAAAATGGCAAAAACAAATTAAAGAATGGAAAAGAGACCGCCGCCGATAAGATGGCGAAGGGAGAGACGAAACTTAGTCAGGCATCGGATAAAATTAAGGATGGCCTGAAAGTTATTAATGAAAATATTACGAATATTAAAAAGCAGCAGGCAACGCTTAAAAAGAGTGAAAAACAGTTAAATACGGGGCTTGCCTCGCTCGCTGCCAATAAAACAAAACTGACAAATACAATTAAGACACTGACGGCGACGCAGACGCAGCTTACGACACTGAAGACGACGCTTGAAAAGCTCAAAGTTCAGGAGACATCTCTGAAAACGCAGCTTGAGAATGTCGGTGGGAATTCACAGGAACTGAGTACTTCTTTAGCGTCGGTTCAGGCACAGTTACAGGTTGTCCGTGGCAAATTGAAGGATGCCGGTATTACGGAAGAAATGCTTCCATCCAAAGTAAACGAAGTGAATACGGCACTTACTTCAGCAAACAGTGGACTTAAGCAGGTGGAAACCCAAGAGAAAACGCTGGCAAAGAATAAAGCCAAAATTACAGCGGCAAAGAAAAAAATCAATGCCGGTCTGAAAAAACTAAATGCAACAAAGAAGAAATTAGAGAAAGGTCAGATTTCGACAACGGAAGCAACCGAACAGTTAAATAAACAGAAAATTCTTTCCAGTATCCAGTTAAGTGTTTCGGAAGCACAGATGGATAATGGAAAAAATAAGTTAGATGAAGCAGATAAACAGTTAAAGGATTCGAAAAAAACGACAAAAAGTAATGCGAACCTGAAAAAAATTATTACAAAGGAAATGGTTGAAAATGTATTAAAAGCGCAGAACTTTGATATGCCGTCCGGTTATATTACCGAAGGAGATGCTTCTTACCTTGTACGTGTAGGTGATAAGATTCAATCCGAGAAAGAAATCAAAAACCTCGTTGTCTGCGATATGGATTTGGATGGTTTAGACCCAATTAAACTTTCAGATGTGGCAGATATTGCGGTTACGGATAACTCGGATGATGTTTATACCGTAGTAAACGGCAACCCGGCGGTACTTGTTACCTTACAGAAACAGTCCGGATTTTCAACCGGAGACGTAACGAGTGCACTGACGGAACGTTTTGACCAGTTGCAGAAAGACAATCAGGGACTACATGTATCTGTTTTGATGAATCAGGGGGTATACATTGACCTTGTAGTGGATGCTGTAGTGCAAAATCTTTTGCTTGGTGGTTTGCTTGCTATTTTGATTCTGCTGTTTTTCCTGCGCGACTGGCGGCCAACCTTTATCGTTGCCTGCTCGATTCCGCTCAGCGTGATTGCAGCAGTTGTAGCAATGTACTTTAGTGGTGTAACACTGAATATTATTTCCTTATCCGGTTTGGCACTTGGTGTTGGTATGCTTGTGGATAACTCGGTTGTCGTAATTGAAAACGTTTTCCGTCTTAAGCAGCATGGAATTTCAACCAAGCGTGCAGCGATTGAGGGAGCAAGCCAGGTGGCAGGAGCTATCGTGGCATCTACACTGACAACGGTTTGTGTTTTCGCACCGATTATTTTTACAGAAGGTGTGACAAAGCAGTTATTCGTCGACTTGGCGCTTACCCTTGCTTACACACTGGGAGCAAGTCTTCTTGTAGCACTTACCTTAGTTCCGGCAATGTCGGCCGGATTAATTAAGAGAAAGCCAAAGAAAGAGTCAAAGATTATTGCGGTAGTTCAGCGTGCGTATGGCAGGGCAATTCAATGGGTGCTGCGGTTTAAGTGGTTTGTACTTTTGGGCTCGGTTGTTCTCCTTGTATTGTTTGCGGCATTGGCAGCCGGCAGAGGATTTTCCATGATGCCGGATATGGAAAGTACGCAGATGACGGCTACGCTTACGATGGATAATGGAACAAAACTGGCAGATACGAAAAAAGCGTCCAATCAAGTGGTTGAAAAAATCCGTGAGATTTCGGATGTTGAATCAGTTGGTGCCTATACAGGAACGGGTTCATCCATGTCGATGCTTACCGGTTCCGGCGGTGAAAATACCGTAACTATGTATATCATTTTGAAGGACGATAGGCAGTTAAGCAATGAAGAAATCACAAAACTGATTACGGAAAAAACGAAAAATATTGAGGGGAAAGTAGAAGTAAATGCTTCTGCGATGGATATGAGTGCCCTGATGGGCGATGGTGTCACCATCAATATTAAAGGAAAAGATTTGGATAAATTGCAGACGATTTCGGAAGATATGATGAAGAAACTTGAAAAAGTAGATGGTCTTGATAACATTACGAATGGTCTGGAAGATGCCGGTAAAGAGTACCGCATTACCGTGGATAAAGCGAAAGCAATGCGTTATTCACTTACGGTGGCTCAGGTTTATCAGCAGATTTATGCAAAAGTAAAAGAGGCTTCTTCGGCTTCTACGGTATCGAATGATATCGATGATTTAGGTGTTTATGTCAACTCGGCGGAGGATGAGGACTTGACAAGAAATGATGTCAAAAATCTGAAAATTGATTACACCGATTCGATGACCCAGAAGACAAAAAAGGTTTCTCTTAGTAAGATTGCTGATTTTAGCACTGCGGATTCGCCAAAATCGATTTATCGCAAAGGGCAGACCAGATATATTGCTGTAAAAGCGGATATCAAGGATGGTTATGTGGTAAGCGACGTTTCGAGAGAGGTTGAAAAAATCGTAAACCAGACAAAGAAACCGGCCGGTTATGAAATGGAATTAGATGGTGAAAATGAAGCAACCACAGAAGCAATGGGACAGGTGCTTTTGATGATGGCACTTGGTGTGCTTTTGATGTATTTGATTATGGTGGCACAGTTCCAGTCATTGTTATCTCCATTTATCATTTTGTTCACGATACCACTTGCCTTTACGGGAGGCTTCCTTGGACTGTGGATTTCGGGAAGTGATGTCAGTGTCATTGCCATGATTGGATTTGTAATGCTTTCCGGTATTATTGTAAACAATGGTATTGTACTTGTGGATTATATCAATCAGTTACGCCGAAGCGGTGTTGAGAAACGACAGGCAATTGAGGAAGCAGGCGTGACGAGACTTCGTCCGATTCTGATGACGGCATTGACGACGGTACTAGGTTTGATTCCAATGGTTGCCGGCAGCAGTATGGGTACGGATATGACAAGACCGATGGCAATTGTTACGATTGGTGGTCTGGTATATGGTACGCTGCTTACGCTGTTTGTTGTACCATGTATTTATGATTTGTTAAACCGCAAAAAAGATATGGGAGAAAAAACAGTAGATGAAGAATCTATGATAGAAGAAGCAATGGACGAAAAAGAATAAGAGCAGATTGGAGGAAGGATTATGAATGCACCGATTGGCGTGTTTGATTCGGGAATTGGCGGATTGACAGTGGCAAAAGAGATTATGCGGCAGATTCCGGGGGAAAGTCTTGTTTATTTTGGAGATACAGCCCGTGTGCCATATGGTTCCAAATCAAAAAATACGGTTTGTAAATACAGTAAGCAGATTGCTAAATTTCTCCTGACACAGGATGTTAAAGCAATTGTAATTGCCTGCAATACAGCCAGTGCACTTGCCAGAGAGGAACTTGAAGATATGGTGGATGTGCCGGTGATTGACGTGGTACAGCCGGGAGCGAGAATGGCGGCGGCATCGACTAAGAATAACAAAATTGGTGTGATTGGAACCCAGAGTACAATAAAAAGTGGAATTTATGAGAGCTATCTTCACAAAATAAATCCGGAATTGACGGTAGTGAGTAAAGCGTGTCCGCTATTTGTACCTCTTGTGGAAGAGGGGCTGTTTGAAGACCGTATTACGGAAGATGTTGTTTCCAGATATCTGCATGATATGAAAGAGTATGAGATTGATGCGCTTGTTTTGGGATGTACTCATTATCCGCTTTTGCGCGGTGTGATTGGGCGTGAAATGGGTGAGTCGGTAAAACTGGTGAACCCTGCTTATGAAACGGCAAAATCGTTAAAGGATTTGTTAAAGGAAAGAGATTTACTGAATGTATCCGGTGAGAAACCGGAGCACAAATTTTTTGTCAGTGATGGTGTGGACCAGTTCCGTTCTTTTGCCAATTCCATTCTGCCATATCAGGTGGATAATACAACGGTGGTAGATATTGAATCTTATTAGTTAATAACGCATACATTTTAGAGATAGAAAAATGTGAGGCGTTAGATGAAGCGAAGGATTTTTTTGAAAAAGTTTCTTGTTTGCATGATTTTATTTTTCTGGACGCCGTTTTTATGTGGACTGTTATTTTGGAAAATGGAAGTGAAAAAGGCTCCGAAATGGGAGCAAAACACAGAAAATATCCGGGATTTTCAGGTGGTACCAAAACGGCTTGCCGGATTTGAAACATGGGGAAAAGACGAATATGAAGAGTTCGCAAAGGACTTTTTATATGCGGACGGTAAACTGGAAAAGACAAGCAAATCACTTCCGTCCTTATCGTGGTATCGCATCCTTTTGGAAAGAGAAACATGGGAGCCCTATGCCGTTTACTATCAAAAACTTCTTTCTGGGATAAAATGTTTTCCGGTTGTCTCAGATAAGAAAGAAAAAGAGGGGATTTCTTTTGAGGATTCATGGGGGATGTCCCGCAGTTATGGGGGAAAACGGCTCCATGAGGGGACGGATTTAATGCCACCGAAAAATCAAAGAGATACGTTTGCTGTTGTAAGTGTCTGTGATGGTGTTGTGGAAAAAATCGGATGGCTGGAATTAGGCGGCTACCGCATTGGAATCCGCAGTAAAACGGGCACTTATTTTTATTATGCTCATCTTTCTTCCTACGCGGAGGGGATGAAACAGGGAAAGACTGTGAAAGCGGGCGAGCTGCTAGGTTATATGGGAGACAGCGGTTATGGAAAAGAGGGAACGGTTGGAAAGTTTCCGGTTCATCTGCATTTTGGAATTTATTTTACGGCAGGTGACAAAGAAATCAGTGTGAACCCGTATTCAATTCTAAAGGCGATGGAAAAGCCTCTTTCCACCGCACGGTTTTTGTGATAAACTTTATTTGTGTGTAAAAAGCATGATTTAAGAAAGGAAAGAAAATGATGTACGAAAAATGTACCTTGGGATATCTTACGAAACGTAAGAAAGCAGAAATTTTATGGATTGTATTTTTTGTAGTGCTTGGCGTTGCTATTTTTTTAACCGGATATTTGTGGAGTGGTGTGCGTGCAAATATTTTTACTGTAATGGCAGTGTTACTCGTGCTTCCGGCGGCGAAACATCTGGTTGCGCTGATTGCGATGTTTCGTAAAAAAGGAGTTACGAAAGAGCGGTATGATAAAGTAAAAACGGCAGCAGGACAAGCGGTTTTGTATACCGATTATGTATTTACCTCGACGGAAAAAATTATGCATTTAGACTTTTTGCTTGTGAAAAATGGTAATGTTCTTGGCGTGATTGCGAAGTCCAAACAGGATGTGCCGTATTTGAAACAATATTTGACGGATGTTGTGAAAAAGATGGCACCGTCGTATCATGTGCGCTTGTTTGAGTCGGATGAAAAACTGATTTCACACCTGCAGCGCTTAACGCAGGAAGAAGCGTCAGAAAATTCGGAAAAAACACTGGTGGATTATTTACATTCACTTGCGATGTAGTGGAGAAGACGATGAGAGAGGTGACGATTGGAGCAAAGGAAAGCGGACAGCGTTTTTCTAAGTTTCTGGAAAAGTATTTCAAAGAGGCGCAGACAAGTTTTTTGTATAAAATGCTGCGAAAGAAAAATATCAAGCTAAATGACAAAAAGGCAACGGGCAGTGAAATGCTGCAAACGGGCGATAAAGTAACTGTGTATTTTTCAGATGAGACCTTTGAGAAATTTCGCGGAGAGACTAAAAAAGTGATTTATCCGGTAATAGATTTGGATGTTGTTTATGAAGATGAGGATGTCCTGATTGTGAATAAGCCTGCCGGTATGTTATCTCAAAAGGCGAAGCCTCAGGATGTTACACTTGTAGAATATATACTTGGTTATTTACAGAAAAAAGGTGAGTGGTCACCGAAAGACAGCCTGAAACCGGGGATTTGCAACCGGCTTGACAGGAATACAAGTGGTCTTGTGATTGCCGGGAAAAGCCTTCGGGGCCTGCAAAAAATGTCAGAGCTTTTAAAAGACCGAACGATGGATAAGTACTATCTTACAATTGTGGAAGGTGTTATGAAAGAACATTCGGTTGTCCGCGGATACTTAAAAAAAGATGAACAGACAAACCGGGTTCAGATTTTTTCGGAAGACGGAGAAGGCCGCGTGTGGATTGAGACCGGGTATGAGCCGTTACGGACCAATGGCACAGTAACGCTTTTGAAGGTGAAGCTGGTGACGGGCAAGACGCATCAGATTCGCGGACATCTGGCATCTTTGGGACATCCGCTATTGGGGGATGTAAAATATGGTGCAGCAAAGAGAGCGGATACGAAGCATTATTTTTTGCATGCGAAAACATTGTGTTTTCCTGAAAATATGGGAGAACTTAAAAATCTTTCAGGCAGGGTAGTAACGGCAAAAGAGCCGGATTACTTTGCGAAAATGATAAATAAACAATTTGGAAAGTGAGGAAAAAATATGAAACGTGCAGTGATTTTATTTGCAGAAGGATATGAAACCGTGGAGGCGCTTTTAGTCGTTGATTTACTGCGCCGGGGCGGTGTGGAAGTGACGATGGCTTCAATTACAGAAGATGAATTTGTGAGAAGTTCACATGGCGTAAATGTTGAAATGGACGCTGTTTTAGGAGAAGTGGATGTACTTGATTATGACGCCATCATTCTTCCGGGAGGAATGCCGGGAACCATTAATTTGGGTGAAAGCGATGCAGTCAGAAAGGCAATTCTTGCTATGAATGATGCCGGAAAAATTGTTGCAGCCGTGTGTGCGGCACCTGGAGTTCTTGGTAAATATGGTTTGTTAGAAGGAAAGACGGCATGCAGTTTCCCACAGCATGAAAAGAATTTGATTGGTGCAACGGTAGTTCGTGAGCCGGTCGTTGTTGACGGTAATATTGTGACAAGCCGCGGTCTTGGAACAACGATGGATTTTGGTTTGAAATTATTGGAGCTGCTTGAGGGAAAAGAAAAGTCAGACGAAATTGCACATAAAACTGTGTACCGGGAGAAAAATTAATGGCAACCTGGAATTCGAGAGGACTTCGCGGTTCTTTTTTGGAAGAACTTGTAAATATGACGAATGATAAATACCGCTCGCAGAAACTGGCACTTGTACAGAAGGTGCCAACGCCGATTAAACCGATTACGATAGACCAGACAACAAGACATATTACGCTTGCTTACTTTGAACAGAAAAGTACGGTGGATTACATCGGGGTTGTTCAGGGGATTCCGATATGTTTTGATGCGAAGGAATGTGCGACCGATCGGTTTCCACTTGCGAATGTGCATGAACATCAGATTCGCTTTATGAAAGAGTTTGAGGAGCAGGACGGCATTGCTTTTTTATTGATTTATTTCAAAGCAAAAGATACCTTTATGTATCTGCCGTATGCAAAGTTAGATGAATTTTGGAGACGGATGGAAGAGGGTGGAGCAAAGCATTTCAAATATGAGGAATTAGATCCCGCATATGAAATTTCCACCTATTCAGGAACATTTGTCCATTATTTAGAACAGATACAAATGGATTTAGAACAAAGAGACAGCCGCTAGGCGATTTTCATCGGCGAAGCGGCTGTCTCATTTTATTTCGCATTTAGGCTGCGATTATTTCATGCTCTCTTCCTGTTTCTTAATCATCTGACGAACCATTTCGCCGCCGATTGATCCAGCTTCACGGGAAGTAAGGTCACCGTTGTAACCCTCTTTCAAGTTTACACCAATCTCGTTTGCAACTTCCATTTTGAAACGATTCATAGCCTCTTTAGCCTGTGGTACTTCCATCTTGGATGAATTTTTGTTTGTCATTTTTTTCACCTCCGTTTTATTTATTGTGAAGATAAAGGAATGCCGGGAAACGGCATCCCTTTTGTTGAAATGCTGTTTTTCTCTCCTGCATCCGATTTATCTTGGTAATATTGTTGCCACAAAAAAGAAAAATATTATGGAAATTTGTGGCACAAAAGTAATGAAAAAAATACTGACAAAAAAATACCAAAATGCTATAATGAAGTTCAATAAGAGGATTGTATAGTTTGAGGGAAAGCTGTGTTTTGAAAGGAGAAGTAGGATGCGCTTTCGTGATGTTGGGGTACAATTAGAGTACGACAGTGATTTTAATATTTATAGAGAAGACGGAATTTCCCGGTATGGAAAGCCGGATTATTTATTTTTGTATTTTCATACGGAGTGCTGTGTTGTGCTTGATGAGCAGCCGGTTTATGTTAAGCCGCCATCCGTGATTTTATATGATATTGGTGCTAAGCAGCACTATTATGCCGTAAATGATTCCTATAAAGATGATTTTGTGCATTTTTGGCTGGATGACAGCCGTTCTTTTGTGGATGAAATCAATCTGCCGATGAATACGGTGATTCACCTGCCGGAAAATACGTTGATTCCTTCGATGATGAAACAACTCTATCAGGAATATATTTCGATGAATGAGTACAAAGAGACGACGATGGAATGTTTATTTAAAATGATTTTGATTAAAGTTTCCGAGATGTCAGAAAGACGTAAGGTTGCAAAAATACCGGACCGATATGATGAATTGTTTCAGAATCTTCGTTCTCAGATATATTTGGAGCCGTCGAAAGACTGGCATGTATCGGAGTGTGCCGGTGTCAATGGGCTAAGTACACCGTATTTTCAGAAATTGTATAAATCATATTTTGGAAATACGTTTGTGCAGGATGTTGTACAGAGCCGGATGGAGCACGCCAAACATTTTTTACTGGTTTCCAATTATTCGATTAAGGAAATTGCGGATTTGTGCGGCTATCGCAATGAAACATTTTTTATGAAGCAGTTTAAGAAAAATATTCACGTGACACCGAGCCAATACCGGGCGCAGGCACGAAAAAAATTACAGGAATAGCAAAATCGTCATTTTTTTGCCACATTTTCCTGTTACATTTAACACAGTAGTTACTTTGTTGACTACTACTCCCACCCTATTATACGAAGAGGAACACCTAGTCTTTTGACTGGGTGTTCTTCTTTATGTAAAGAAAATCTTGCCAGTTTCCGCCGGATTTAGTATCATAAAGGTAATGGCTTGAGAGGGGCGTTGATATGAAAAAAGAGTATTTTACAATTCCAAATCTAATGGGATATTTTCGGATTTTGTTAATTCCTGTATTTTGTATTTTATATTATCATTCGGAGAATGCAGGCTGCTTTTATGGGGCGGTTATTGTTCTATGTCTTTCGTTTTTGTCGGATTTCTTTGACGGGAAAATTGCAAGACATTTTCATCAGGTGACCGAATGGGGAAAAATGTTAGACCCTATTGCGGACAAACTGACCCAAGCGGCACTTGCGATTATGTGTACCGTGCATTTCCCTGCGACCATCTGGTTGTTTTTATTATTTGCAGCAAAAGAAATTTATATGGGGCTGATGGGATTACTTGTGATTCGAAAGAAAAATCAGGTTTTTGGTGCCAAGCGGTTTGGAAAAATTGGTACGGCAGGCTTGGATTTTGGGATTTTAGCTCTTATTTTATTCCCTGGCATGCCTCTTTTAGTATCGAATTTATTGATTCTGGTACTTATGATTTTAATGGTTGTCACTTGGATTTTGTATCTTCGGTTCCATATCGAATTACTCACAAATAAAACGTTTGGAAAAATCAAAAAACGTTATAAAGCAGTGGGAGTGGCAGGTGTTTTTCTCTATCTGATTTTGGGAGCGGCACTTCCATATCTGCACCAGCCAAAAGTGAGTGAAGAATATAAAAAAGAATTTGCAAATAAAGTTTTTGCATCGGAAAACTCGGCAGGAGACCGCGTGATGCTCATTGAAGATAATGGGGAGTCATTGGCGGAAAGAATTCGAATGCTTGAGCATGCAAAACAATCCATTGTTTTATCCACGTTTGATTTTCATTCGGATATCAGCGGGAAAAAGATGTTGGCTGCCTTGTGGGCAGCGGCAGAACGAGGCGTCAAGGTGAAGATTTTGGCGGATGGCTGCAATTCATGGCTCCGTATGACGGGAAATGCCTATTTTTATGCGCTTGCTTCCCATGAAAATGTGACGATAAAAACGTATAATCCGGTCAATCCCCTGTTACCGTTTCACGCGATGAGCCGGATGCATGATAAGTATGTGATTGTTGATGATTCTTTGTATCTGCTAGGAGGAAGAAATGTCTATGATTCTTTCCTTGGGGCGCAGGACGGACCTAAAAATTATGACAGGGACGTTTTAGTTTACCACGAAGGAGAAAAAGAAGGCTCCCTTTATCAGGTAAAAGCCTATTTTGAAGCAATCTGGAATGATTCGCTGTGTAAGACATGGAATGATAACCATTTGCTTCGCTTAATTCCCGGTGTAAAAAGGGCAGGGCAGGAACTGGAAAAACAGTACATTTCTCTGAAAAAACAGGAACCTGAATGGTTTCAAACCATATCATATCAAGAAAAAACAGTGGCGGCAAACCGGATTACACTGCTCTCAAACCCGACTTGTCTTTACAGCAAAGAACCGCAGGTGTTTTACGGTTTGTGCGAACTGATGAAGCAGGCAAAAAAAGAAGTTATCTGGCACACACCGTATATTATTAATAATGATTATATGTATAGTGAAATTGCAAAGATAGCCAAAGAGGTCCCTGAATTTACCATTATGACAAATTCGGTGAAAAATAACGGAAATCCGTTTGGCTCCGTGGATTATGCACTTCACAAGGACGAGGTGTTAAAGATGGGGGCGAAAGTGCTTGAGTACCACGGTGGTGTTTCTTACCACGGAAAGAGTGCGATGATTGATGACAGGCTTGCAATTGTCGGTTCTTTTAACATGGATATGAAGAGTGCTTATCAGGATACAGAGTTAATGCTGGTGATTGACAGCAGGCCTTTGTGTGAGATATTGAAAAAAAGTTTTACTTCCTATCAAAAAGAAGCAGATGCAGCAGACGGTACACAGGACAGCAAAGAGGAACTATTTGATGATACAACAAGTGAATTAAATAAAGTTTCCAACTATGTAATCTCAAAGCTGAATCCGTATTTGCGATATTTGTTCTGATAATTTGTTGAAAAATTTGTAGAAATGGTGTATGATAAGGTGGACTATGAAAAAGTATGGAGGAATATCATGAGCGACAAGTTAAAAGTAGGTATCCTTGGCGGTACCGGTATGGTAGGCCAGCGTTTTATTTCGCTGTTGGAGAATCACCCTTGGTTTGAAGTAACAACAATTGCAGCAAGTCCAAGAAGTGCAGGGAAAACATATGAAGAGGCAGTAGGCGGCCGCTGGAAAATGCAGAAACCGATGCCGGAAGCGGTAAAAAATATAGTTGTAAAAAATGTAAATGATATTGAGGCAGTCAGCAGCGAAGTTGATTTTGTTTTTAGTGCTGTAGATATGACAAAAGAAGAAATCAAAAAGATTGAAGAAGATTATGCAAAAACCGAGACACCGGTTGTTTCTAACAACAGTGCACACCGCTGGACACCGGATGTTCCGATGATTGTACCGGAAGTAAATCCGGAACATTTAGAGGTTATCGAGAGCCAGAAAAAACGTCTGGGAACTAAGAGAGGTTTTATCTGTGTAAAACCAAACTGTTCAATCCAGAGTTATGCACCGGCACTTACCGCATGGAGAAAGTTTGAGCCGACACTCGTTGTCGCTACGACTTATCAGGCAATTTCCGGAGCGGGAAAAACATTTAAAGACTGGCCGGAGATGGAGCATAATATTATTCCATATATTGGCGGTGAGGAAGAAAAGAGTGAGCAGGAGCCGCTTCGTATCTGGGGTAAAGTTGAGAATGGACAGATTGTAAAAGCCGATGGCCCATTGATTACAAGCCAGTGTATCCGTGTGCCGGTACTGGATGGACATACGGCTGCTGTATTTGTTAATTTTAAACAAAAACCAACGAAAGAAGAGCTGATTCAGGCGCTTGTTGAATTTAAAGGTGCACCTCAGGAATTGGGACTGCCAAATGCACCAAAGCAGTTCATTCAGTATTTAGAAGAGGATGACCGCCCACAGGTTGCTTTGGATGTAAATTATGAAAATGGATTTGGCGTTAGTATCGGACGTCTTCGAAAAGACGCATATTTTGACTGGAAATTTGTGGGACTTTCCCATAATACCGTACGTGGTGCAGCAGGTGGTGCTGTGCTGATGGCGGAACTTTTGAAAGCCAAAGGATATATAACAGCTAAATAAATTGGGAAAGGATGATGGGAATGAGTAAATTTCGTGTGCTGGTCAAAGGAATCGTGCAGTATCAGGATTCTTATTTAGCAGTGGAGCGCTGGTATGATGACCGTATTTTTGACCCTTATCAGTGGGAATTCATTGATGGAGAGATGGAATTCGGAGAGACACCGGAAAAAGCAGTAGAGCGCATTGTGGCGGAAAAAACAGGAGTGGCTGTTCAGGTAAATAAGCCACTGTACACCTGGGGATTTACCGCAGGTGAGATTTGTACATGTGGAATTGCTTTTCTGTGTGATGCACAGATGGATGAAGTGATTTTGGCAGAGGAACTTCGTGACAGTAAGTGGGTTCCAAAAAGCGAAATTGCTCAGGTAATCACCAATCAGGCAGTTGTTAAAGATATCGAGAAGGCGGGTCTGACAAGTAGTTTTGACCTGGATGATTTTGGAAAGGTGGATTTGTTTATTGAACCTATGGATTAAGAATGGACATGTTTTAGACCCTGCCAATCATCTGGATGAAGTATGTGATGTATATGTGAAAGAGGGAAAGGTTGCCTGTGTTGGCAGCCTTTCGTCGGATAAAATTCCAGACGAATGTACGGTGATTGATGCAGAAGGAAAATACGTGATGCCGGGACTTGTTGATTTGCATGTGCACCTAAGAGAACCTGGTTTTGAGTACAAGGAAACAATTTATTCCGGTACGCACGCGATGGCAAAGGGCGGTTTTACAGCGGTTTGTCCGATGCCAAATACAAAGCCTGTGACAGATTCTCCGGCAATGATTGAAAAAATTCTTAAGATTGCCAAAACAGACAGTCCGATTCGTGTTTATCCTGTTGGGGCTGTTACGAAAGGGCAGCTTGGCGAGGAAATGACGGATATTGCCGGTATGGTAAAAGCAGGAGCAAAAGCAATTAGCGAAGATGGTAAGTCCGTGATGAATGCCGAAATTTACCGTGAAGCGATGAAAGAAGCAAAAAAAGCGGGAATTCCGGTGCTTGCCCATTGTGAAGATAAAAACATGGTAGGCCACGGAGCAATGAATGCCGGGGAAAAAGCCAAAGAACTTGGAATCTGCGGAATCACCAATGCGGTAGAAGATGTGATTGTGGCAAGAGATATTCTTCTTGCGAAAGAAACCGGAGTTCATCTTCATTTGTGTCACTGTTCAACAAAAGACAGTGTAAAAATGGTTCGTATTGCAAAAAAGGATGGCGTCAGTGTATCAGCAGAAGTATGTCCACATCATTTTGCAATGACAGAGGATGAAATTGCAGGAGACGATGCGAATTATAAAATGAATCCACCACTGCGAAGTGCTGCGGATGTAGAAGCTTTGGTGGATGGTTTAGCGGATGGCACGATGGAAGCAATTTCTACGGACCATGCGCCACACGGCGAAGAAGAAAAGAAACAGTCGATTGCAAAGGCACCGTTTGGAATTGTTGGTTCAGAAACGGCATATGCACTTTCTGTGACACATCTTGTGAAGACGGGAAAATTAACCCCGCTCCAGTTGGTTGAAAAAATGAGTACGAATCCATGCCGGATTCTTTCGGTACCAGGCGGAACACTTTCTGTGGGGGCACCGGCGGACATTACAATTGCGGATATGGATTCGGAATATGTGATTGATAAGAATACATTTTTATCAAAAGGTAAGAACACACCATTTGACGGAGCAAAAGTCAATGGTCGTGTGTATTATACGATTGTAGGCGGAAACATTGTTTATCAATATGAATAAATGGAGGACACCATGATTGATCAATTAGTTGAAAAAATTAAAAAGACAAAGGCACCGGTTGTTGTTGGATTAGACCCTATGCTTTCTTATATTCCGGAATGGATTTTAAAAGATGCCATTTCAAAATATGGAGAGACCATGGAGGCGGCCGGAGAAGCGATTTGGGTATATAACAAAGGAATCGTGGATGCGGTTTATGATTTGATTCCGGCTGTAAAACCTCAGATTGCCATGTATGAGCAGTTTGGAATTCCGGGACTTGTGGCTTTTCAGAAAACAGTAAATTACTGCAAAGAAAAGGGACTGGTTGTTATCGGTGATGTGAAACGTGGTGATATTGGTTCGACTTCAACGGCTTACGCAAATGCTCATTTGGGCAGTGTGACCGTTGGGACTACCGTTTGCCGTGGCTTTGATGAGGATATGATTACGGTCAATCCGTATCTTGGTACCGATGGTGTGAAACCATTTGTTGATGTCTGCAAAGAGGAAAAGAAGGGTATTTTTGTTTTGGTAAAGACTTCAAATCCATCTTCCGGCGAATTTCAGGATAAGTTAATCGATGGAAAACCACTGTATGAGTTAGTTGGTGAACATGTGGCAAAATGGGGCGAAGATTGTGTTGGCTCCTGCGGTTACAGCGAGGTAGGTGCGGTTGTTGGTGCTACTTATCCGGAAATGGGTAAAGTGCTTCGTAATATTATGCCAAAAAGTTATATTCTGGTGCCGGGTTATGGTGCACAGGGAGGAACAGCAGATTCTCTTCGTCCATACTTCAATGAAGATGGACTTGGTGCAATTGTAAATTCATCTCGTGGTATTATTTGTGCTTACAAACAGGAGAAGTATACTTCATTTGGTGAGAAAAATTATGCCGATGCTTCTCGTCAGGCAGTAATTGACATGATTGAGGATATTAACCGTATTTTCTAATGATTTTAGAAAATAGTTTTGGAAAGGAAATGATGATGGCAAAGATACAGTGTATGGCAAAGGTAACGGAAGTTTCTGTTCTTGCAGAGGGGATTGTATCCATGTGGCTGTCGGCTTCGGGAGTTGCGAAATCGGCAAAACCGGGACAGTTTATTTCGCTGTACTGCGATAATTCGGATACACTTCTTCCACGTCCGATAAGTCTTTGTGAAGTGAATCAAAAAGATGGTCTTCTCCGCATTGTATTTCGCATTGTTGGTGCGGGAACAAAGGAATTTGCGGCGAAAGAAAAGGATGATGAAATCCGGATTCTCGGACCTTTGGGAAATGGATTTCCATTGGATGCTTGTGAAAAAGACAAGACGGCAGTGTTAATTGGTGGTGGAATTGGAATTCCGCCGCTTTTGGAACTTGCAAAGCAATTGCCTTGCAAAACAACGGTGGTGGTTGGTTACCGAAATGCCGATACTTTTTTGCGGGAAGAATTGGAAGAGGCGGCAGACCGTGTTGTAATTGCTTCAGATGATGGCAGTATAGGAATAAAAGGAACTGTTTTGGATGCCATGGAAGCAGAAGGTGTGACCGGAGACTGTATTTTTTCCTGTGGACCAACGCCGATGCTTCGCGGTGTGAAACAATGGGCTTTTGAAAAACAGATTCCGGCGTGGATTTCAATGGAAGAAAAGATGGCGTGCGGTATTGGTGCCTGTCTTGCCTGTGTGTGTGAGTCAAAGGAAATCGACTCGCATTCAAAAGTGAAAAATAAACGTATCTGTAAAGATGGTCCGGTCTTTTTATCGACAGACATTGAGTTATAAGGAGGAGGAAAATGAGCAAACAGTTAGAAGTAAATTTCGCGGGAATCACGTTTCCAAATCCAATAACGACGGCGTCCGGTACATTCGGCTCCGGACTCGAATACAGTGAATTTGTGGATTTGAAGAAACTTGGTGCCGTGACGACAAAAGGTGTTGCCAATGTGCCGTGGTCCGGAAATCCGACACCGCGTATTGTGGAAACCCACGGTGGTATGCTCAATGCTATTGGGCTTCAGAATCCGGGAATTGATACTTTGATTGCACGTGATTTGCCATATCTGCATGAGCATGGTGCACATATTATCGTAAATGTGTGCGGGCGTTCCAAAGAGGATTATGTGGAAGTAGTTGAACGTCTTGCGGATGAAGACGTGGATATGTTAGAGATTAATATTTCCTGTCCGAACGTAAAGGCAGGCGGGATTGCTTTTGGACAGAAACCGGAAATGGCGGAAGAAATTACGAAAGCTGTGAAAGCAGTGGCAAAGCAGCCGATTGTTATGAAACTTAGTCCGAATGTCACGGACATCACAGAGATGGCAAAAGCGGTGGAAGCCGGAGGTGCAGATGGTGTTTCGTTGATTAATACGCTGACCGGTATGAAAATTGATGTAGCAAGAAAAACATTTGCTCTTGCCAATCAGACCGGCGGTATGTCCGGTCCATGCGTGAAACCGGTTGCAGTGCGGATGGTATATCAGGTGGCAAATGCTGTTTCCATTCCAGTCTTAGGAATGGGCGGTGTACAAAATACCGAGGATGCTCTTGAATTTTTGATGGCAGGTGCTACCATGGTGGCAGTCGGTACGGCAAACTTTTTTAATCCGTATGTAACATCCCAGATTATTGATGGATTAGAGGAGTATGTAAAGAAGGAAAAACTTTCGAGTATCCGAGATATTATCGGATGTGTAAAATAGTAAGAAATTAAGTTTAGATACAAAAGGAAGTGTTTCGAAACACTTTAGAATGGAGGTCAATATGAAATCGTATATGCAGATGAGCAGGGAGGAACTCCTGTCATTGAAAGCTAGTCTGGAAGAAGAGTTTAAAACGGAAGAGGCGAAAGGGTTGTCTTTAAATATGGCACGTGGTAAGCCGGGAGCTTCTCAGCTTGCATTATCTATGCCGATGCTGGATGTGATTAACAGCAAATCTGACATGAAAACTTTATTAGGAAATGATACCAGAAACTATGGTGACTGGGATGGAATCGGAGAGTGCCGCCAGTTGTTAGCTGATATGATGGAAGTAAAAAAGGACAATGTAATTATATGTGGAAATTCCAGCTTGAATATTATGTATGATACGGTTGCCCGTTCCATGGTTCGTGGTGTGAATGGTTCAACTCCGTGGTGTAAACTGGATAAAGTTAAATTTTTGTGTCCGGTTCCCGGATATGACAGACATTTCAAAATTACGGAGTTATTTGGTATCGAGATGATTAACATCCCGATGGATGAAAATGGTCCGGATATGGATTTAGTTGAAAAATATGTGAATAACGATGAGGCAGTAAAAGGTATCTGGTGTGTGCCGAAGTACTCTAATCCGACTGGTATCACATACTCGGATGAGGTAGTAAAACGTTTTGCAAATCTTCATCCGAAAGCAGAAGATTTCCGTATCTTCTGGGATAATGCGTATTGTATTCATCACATTTACGATGAAATTCATGACAAAATTCCAAACATTTTGGAGGAGTGTGAGAAAGCAGGAAATCCGGATATGGTTTACATGTTTGGTTCAACTTCAAAGGTAAGTTTTCCTGGCTCCGGTGTTTCTGCAATTGCGACATCACTAGCCAATGTGGAATTTATCCGTCAGCACATGACTGTGCAGATTATCGGACATGATAAGATTAATCAGCTTCGTCATGTAAGATTTTTTAAGAATATTGACGGTCTTAAAAATCATATGCAGAAGCATGCAGAAATTCTGCGTCCGAAGTTTGAGGCTGTTTTGCAGATTTTACAGGAAGAACTCAAGGGGCTTGAAATTGGTTCTTGGGTGAAACCGCGTGGTGGTTATTTCATTTCCTTTAATGCAATGCCTGGTTGTGCAAAAGCGATTGTTGATAAATGTAAGCAGCTTGGTGTAGTTCTTACGGGAGCAGGTGCTACCTATCCGTATGGAAAAGACCCGGAAGATTCCAATATCCGAATCGCCCCTTCTTTCCCAACACCGGAAGAAATGGCAGAAGCAACAAAAATGTTTGTTCTTTGTGTCAAATTAGCATCCGTTGAAAAACTGTTAAACGACTAGGAGGAACGAAAATGGCACGATATAAGGAAGAGTTTATTGAGTTTATGGTAGAGAGCGATGTTTTGAAATTTGGTGAATTTACGCTGAAAAGCGGAAGAAAATCACCATTTTTCATGAACGCAGGTGCTTATGTAACCGGCTCTCAGTTAAAACGTTTAGGCGAATATTATGCAAAAGCGATTCATGACCAGTATGGAGATAATTTTGACGTTTTATTCGGACCTGCATACAAAGGAATTCCGCTTAGCGTAGCAACCACAATTGCTTTTTATGAATTGTATGGCAAAGAAATCCGTTACTGTTCAAACCGCAAAGAAATCAAGGATCATGGTGATACCGGAATTTTGCTTGGAAGCAAAATTAAGGATAAAGAGCGTGTGGTAATTATTGAGGATGTTACGACTTCAGGAAAATCCATCGAAGAAACTTTCCCGATTATTCAGGCACAGGGAGATGTGGAGATTGTTGGACTTATGGTTTCCCTAAATCGTATGGAGCAGGGAAAAACAAAAGAAAAGAGTGCGCTGGATGAAATTCGTGAAGTATATGGATTCAAAACGGCTGCTATCGTTTCAATGGAAGAGGTAGTTGAGCGTTTGTATAATAAAGAATGCCTTGGAAAAATTGTGATTGATGACAAAATGAAGGCATCCATCGACTCATACTATGAGAAGTACGGTGTTCAAAAGTAAATAATTAGAAAACATGTCGTATGACGCCGGGATTTTTGTGTTCCCGGCGTTTTTCGCTGAAAAAACGTTTATTTGAACAAATTTTTAGTTTCTTTTTTGGTACTAATTGATAATTTACAAGGAGAAAATAAGGTGCTAAGATAGGAAACACTCCACCTCCAATAACAAAAAGGAGGTACCAAAATGAAAATTGCTTTTTGGAGCAATGTCAGAGGACATTCCGGTGTTACAAGTAATTTGGCTTGTATCAGCGTATTATCAGCATTAAGTTGTCCGAATGAGCGGACAATTGTCTTTGAAAATCACAAAAATATTGTGAATCTGGGGAGCACTTATTATCATCCGCAGTCTGCCGGATGTGTAAGAGAGCCCATGTATTACCAGACCGCAAGCGGTCTGGAGAAGGTTCTTCAATTAGTGGAAAAAGGGGAAGAACTTTCTGAAGAAAATTTATATGGTTTGACTAAGGATTACTTGGGAAAACGTCTTTTTTATCTTCCTTCAGAACCGGTAAAGAGTTCTGATTATCTAGAGTATTATTTAGAACGGGAAGCAGTTCGAACGATGGAATGTTTAGAGCGGCTTAGCGATATGGTTATGGTCGATACGTCGGCCGCACCGTTAGCGAGCTCGCGTAAAATTTTACAACAGGCAGATTTGGTTGTTGTGAATTTGAATCAGAATCTTCCATTGCTTTCTCATTTTTTTCGAAATTACTCATCCATACAGGAAAAGGCATTTTATCTGATTGGAAATTATGATGGAAAGTCGGAGCTTACAAAGTCGGCGATTATGAAACAGTTTCATATACCCGGCGCAAAGATTGGCACGATTCCGCATGATACCGGTTTTTCCGATGCAATGTCAAGGGGACAGCTGATTCCTTTTTTGCTGAAAAATTATATGCAAGAAAATTCTCTTTCCCATGAGATGTTTATGCAGGCGGTGAAAGAGACAGTGTCTTTGCTGCAGGAACAGGTTCGGAAGCATGGATGAAAGGAGAGGTGGAGCATGAAGAAAATGAGAAAAAGAATTGCACTTTTTTTCGCTCTTTCGATCTGTGTGAGTGTACGGCCGGTTTTAGCAAAAAGGATGGTATCTGATTTTTCGGAGTTTAAGCAGTTGTGTGAATCGGATACGAAGGAAACCATCGAGCTGACTTCGGATATAATCGTGGATGAACCTGTAGTGATACGAGGAGAGAAAATAATTCATGGCAGAGGACATAATCTGGTTCGGAGTGCTTTGCATGGGAAAGTTTATGGTGGATGTCTGTTTTTAGTGCAGGGGAAAAAATGTGAATGGAGCCGTGTGACGGTTTCCGGCAGTGCAGGGGAAAATACAAAATCTAAGATATTTGGAAGGTTAATCGAAGTCAGACAGGGAACATTGGTGATTGGGAAAGGATGCTTTCTGCGGGATAATGTGAATGAAACGCTTGCGGCCAACGGAGGTGGAGCAGTTGAGATTGGCAGCGGAGGTGTTTGCATTATGAAAGCAGGGAGCGTGCGTAACAACAGAAATGTTTCCGGTGGAGCGGCCTTTTATGTAAAAAAGGGCGGCCGATTACTGATACAGGGAGGTGTAATTACTGGTAACAAAACGATAGGAATCGGTGCTGTGGAAGGATTTGATGGAAGAGGTGGAGCGATTTACTCAGAAGGCAGTGTCTGGTTCAAAGGTGGAGTTATATCGGGGAATACGGCCAAAGGTTATCGAAAAGGTGATATTTGTTACGGAGGTGTCGGTGGAGCTGTTTATGTGGCAAAAGGCGGTTCGTTATATGTTCAGGGCGGTACATTGACAAACAATCCGGATGAAAGGAAGGAGCAGATTTATGCTGATGGCAAGGTTACCGGCTGGGAAAATAAGAAATCAAAGAAAAAGGAGCCAAAACAAAATCAGTCAGAGATAACTAAGTCGAAGCAAAAAAACACAAATGAAAACCAACAAAAACATAACCTTATGCCAGCTAAAACGGCAAAACCAAAGCCGGAAAAGACAGATACCATAAAAAAGGAAAAACAACAAAAGACAGATTCGACAGAGCATAAAAAAACAATAATGCCGGTTATGGATAAAAAAGAAGAAATACATGGGCGGGTTTTGTATGTCGAGCCGGATAATACAGATTTTGTTGAAGAAAAGTGGCATTTTTCGGTAGATGCACTGGAGGTGGCACGACAGTTTATACACCGTCAGGAAAAGCCCTTTAGCAGAGAGGTAAATGATAGCTTTTTAAGACAGTTTGCAAAGGCGAAAAAAGGAGTGGTAAAAAATGAATGAATTTCAAAAAGATTATTTGCTGAAGCGTCAGGACTATGGTGTTTTATATCCTTACGTGATGGAAGAAACGGTCACAGATATTCATTGGAATGGCAGACAGTTATGGATTGATGACTTGGAAAAGGGGCGGTATATGGCACCGGAAGTTTTATCTGAGTCATTTGCAAATCGGTTTTCCATGCTATTATCGAATTTATCAAATAAGGCATTTAACAGGGATAATCCGGTTATGGAAGTGGAAACGGAAGAACTTCGTGTCTGTCTGGTGCATCCAAGTGTTGCGTATTCCGGGCTTTCGATTTCACTGAAAAAAACACCTGCCGTGCGCCGGCTGAAAAAAGAGGATATGACAGGAAATGGCTACTGTGATGCAAGAGTGATTGAATTTCTGATTCAATGTATGGCAGCGCATTGCAGTATTGCAATATGCGGATGTTCCGGTTCCGGAAAAACAGAATTATTGAAATATCTGACGCAGTATATTCCTGCTGCAGAGCGAACCGTTACGATAGAGGATGTGTTAGAGATTCATTATCAGAAAATGAATCCTAATAAGGATTGTGTGGAGATGAGAGTGGCGGAAAACTTTTCTTATACGCAGGCAATCCAAATATGTATGAAACAATTGCCAAACTGGCTGATTTTGTCCGAAATCAAGTCCGAGGAGGTGAAATGTTTCTTAGAGTCAATTCGTACCGGAGCTTGTGGAATGACTACGATGCTTGCAGAGGATGTAAGGAGTATTCCGGAGAGAATCTTAGCTATGGCAGGGGAAAAAGAAGATAGCAGATGGATTGAAAATGACACGTATCGTTACTTGGATATTGGTATTTTAGTGAAAAGTAAACGGGATGAGACAGGACTTTTTCACCGCTTTATTGACCAGATTGGTGTGTTTGAACGGGAGCCGGTAAGGGGAGGAGAAACTGCGAACCGGATGATTATGCTCGTGGAAGATGGAAAAGTTGTTAATTACCGTCTTCCCAAAAGTTTGTCGAGAAAATTTCAAATTGGGGAAATTGTTCCCGGAAATGATTGGAGGCTTTCATGAAAGTGTGCGATGAATCTCTTTATCATGAGATTGCTGTAATTTATCGTTTCCTTCATTTGTATGAGCGAATGGAAACGATGGAAGGGGAAGCACTTGATTTTATAACACGTGATTTTGATGCGTGGAAAAGGAGAAGAGAACAAAGAAGGCAGGCTGAGAAAAAGATAAAAAAAGAGTATTTGTTATCGGTGATACTGGCATTTATCCTTTGTTTGGTTTCTTTTCTTATGCTGCATTTTTGCTCTCTTATGTTGACGGGAAAAGAAACGAATATACTTGGTTCTACTGCTGTTTTTTGTGGTATGGTTTTGTTGACTGTTACTTGTTTTTTATTATGGTTTTGGAAGAAAAAGAGGAAAAAGGACAGTACCATCTTAGCGCAGGAGATGAGACAGATGGCTTCTTACTGGATTATGACAGCTGCCTGTTCTTTGCAGACAAAAGGTGTTTATCAAATGATTTTGCTGTCAATTGAGGAAATGGATGGCTGGTTTCGTGAAGAGTTGGAAACTTTATTGGAAAATATTCGGCAGGATCCGGCCTCTTATAAACCATATGATTCTTTTTGTGAGGAATTTGATGACATGGAGTTTCGCATCGCAATGAGAGTATTGGGAAGGGCAAATGTCGATGGCTGTGAGCAGGCAAAGCAGGAGATATTTTTCCTTATGGAACAGTTGTATAGTAAGTACGATGAGGAAGAGGAGAGTAGCAGTAAAAAACATGCATTGCGTCTGCGTGCATTTCGTCGGATTCCACTTTTTATTGCCGGTGTAAAAATTATGTGGGACAGTGTTTTAGTATTTTCTCTTCTTGTTCAGCAGATGACGATTTGGAATGGAGGGTGAGATGAGCCGATTAGTGGATGAATTTATACTTATGTTATTGTTCACAGCACTTTCTTTTCTTTTGGTGTTCTATCTCTCTCAAAATGTGAGATATGGAAGTGCCAGAACATATTACCGGGAGGCTGTATATCAATTGCAGAAAAGTGATTATTCGGAGGAAGCAAAAAATCAATGTTATAAGGAGGCAAAAGACAGAGGCTATCAGGTACAGATAAAGAGTAAAACGACAGGGTATGTTCGTGTTATTCTGCAGTATGATGTCGTTTTTCCTTTTGGATTACGAAAAAAATATATGATTGATGGGTATGAATATGCAGGATAGGAGGTGATTTGTGTGAAGACAATTGTGATATCGATGATTGGAATTGGTTCAATTTTATTTGTTGTTATGATTCAACATACGGCGTCAAAACAAATGTGGTCATATGAAAGAGCGGAAACTTCTTTATCATCTGCTATGGAGCAGACAATGTCGGAGGTGATGGAGGAAAACCATTATGGAATTGAAAATCGCAATGAGATGCTAGCAGCCCTTTTACAGTCCCTGATTGCAAAATGGAACCATGAAATTGATTTGACGGTTCTGGTTCATAAAATGGATTATGATAAAAGACAGATGGATGTGGAGGTCTGCGGCAGAATGAATATGGATGAGGGAAAAGAAGAGACGGTGAGTGTGAGAAGAAAAATTGTTTTTGAAAAAGATTAAATGGCAAGAAGCCGAAAGAAACTATTCGGCTTCTTCCGGCTCCTCTGTTATTTTTGGTTTGAGTTCAAGTTTTACTGTATCAATTCGATTTCCGTCGACTTTAAGTACTGTGTACCTGGCAAATTCATCTTCGGCTGTTTCCCCTTCAGTTGGAAAATGCTCCAACAGGTTAATGACATGTCCCGCAATCGAGTCATAATCATCGGATTTAAGCGGTACGCCGAGTGCCTCGGCAATGTCATCTAATGGTGTAGAACCAAGCACTTTGTAGACGGAATCAGAAAGTACCTGAATGTCATCTTCTTCGTCTGTGTCGTACTCATCACGTAGTTCGCCAACGATTTCCTCAATGAGGTCTTCCATGGTAATCAGACCGGCGAGAGCACCATATTCGTCCAGAACAATGGTCATCGGAATGGAGTCCTTCCGCATTTCCATGAAAAGTTCGGAGACATTTTTGTATTCATAAGTGACATGAGCTTCCCGCATCAAAGATTTGATGTTCAGGTTTTCTTTGTCGCCTTGATAAAAAACGAAATCTTTCAAGTTGATAATACCAATGATGTGATCAATGGTTTCTTCGTATACCGGAAGTCTTGCGTATTTGTTTTCCGTAAATTCCGTCAGCAGTTCGTCATAGGAAATGTTTGCCTCCACCATGGCAATATCCATACGTGGAATCATAACATCTTTGGCAAGTGTATCACCAAAGTCTACGATATTGGTAATCATCTTACGCTCCTCGCTTTCGATGACACCTTCTTCGTGACTGACATCAACAAAGGTACGCAGCTCATCTTCTGTAATACTGCTTGATTTTTTTGAAGTGTCTACACGCAGTAAAAACATTAAAAATCTTGCAAATTGGTTGACGATAAAAATAACAGGCGTCAATATGTGAGTGATAGCGGAAATTGAACTCGAATAGAAGAGTGCTAATTTCTCTGCATTTTTTGTCGCAAGATTTTTTGGTGTGATTTCACCAAAAATCAAAATCAATACAGTCAGAATACCGGTTGCGATACCGGCAAAAAGACTAGTGCTGTTTTCCATACCAATCCGTTTGCATATTGAAAATGCATAGGATGTTGATATCGAAGAAGCAGAAAGATTTACAATGTTGTTACAAATCAGTACAGCACTCAGCATTTTGGAAGGTTCTTCGATTAACTTCAAAACGCGTTTTGCTGCTTTGTTATTTTCCTCTGCCAAAGAGCGCATGCGGATTTTATTTACCGTTGTTAATGCCGTCTCTGCAGAAGAGAAATATGCGGATAATATGAGTAAAATTATAATTATAAGTATATTTACCGCGTCACTGGGCCCCAAGTCCTCATCTCCTTTTGTATCCAGGGTCGTTATGGATTATTTTCCAACCATTGTATCTGATTGGATGAATATTGTCAAGTTTTGTCTTTTTCAAGTCAGCGTCAAATCAGCTTAAAGCCTGACGTTTTCTGGCCATTTCATCACTGTCGAGATATTCGTCATATGTGGTTACCTTGTCAATCATACCATTTGGCGTAAATTCAATGATACGGTTGGCGATGGTCTGGATAAACTGATGATCCTGGGAAGTGAACAAAACAACACCGGGGAATTTAATCAGACCATTGTTTACGGAAGTGATGGATTCCATATCTAAGTGGTTTGTTGGCTCATCCATTAAAAGGACGTTAGAACCAAGCATCATCATTTTGGAAAGCATAACACGAACTTTCTCACCACCGGAAAGTACATTGACTTTCTTTAATCCATCGTCGCCCTTAAAGAGCATACGTCCTAAAAAGCCGCGGACATAAGTAGCATCTTTTTCCGGAGAAAATGGCATTAGCCAGTCTACGATGGTATCGTTACTGTCAAAGTATGCTGTGTTATCTTTCGGGAAATATGAGTTGGAAGTTGTAATTCCCCATTTATAATCGCCTTCGTCCGGTTCCATTTCACCGGCAAGAATCTGGAATAAGGTTGTTGCCGCAATACCGTAAGAACCAACAAAAGCAATTTTATCATCGTGGCCAACGGTAAAGGAAACATTGTCAAGCACTTTTTCGCCATCAATCGTCTTTGAAAGATTGGTAACGGTAAGGACTTCATTTCCGATTTCGCGGTCCGGTTTAAAGTCAACATAAGGATATTTACGGCTGGATGGTCGCAGAGTGTCTAACTCAATTTTTTCCAGCGCACGTTTTCTGGAAGTTGCCTGTTTGGATTTGGAAGCATTTGCACTGAATCGCTGGATAAATTCCTGCAGTTCTTTGATTTTTTCTTCCTTCTTCTTATTGGCTTCTTTCATCTGCTTAATCATTAACTGGCTGGATTCATACCAGAAATCATAGTTACCTGCATAAATCTGCATTTTGCCGTAATCTAAGTCAACGGTATGAGTACATACTTTGTTGAGGAAATAACGGTCATGGGATACTACAATAATTGTATTCTCAAAATCAATGAGAAATTCTTCTAACCAGCGGATGGAGTCCAAATCCAAATGGTTTGTCGGCTCGTCGAGCAGAAGAATATCCGGGTTGCCAAATAAGGCACGTGCTAACAAGACTTTAACCTTGTCCGTGTCCGGCAGTTCGCTCATCTGTTTGTAGTGAACTTCCGTGGCAATACCAAGTCCGTTTAACAAGGTGGCAGCGTCAGCTTCTGCTTCCCATCCATTCATGGTGGCAAACTCGGCCTCGAGTTCACTTGCACGCATACCATCTTCTTCGGAGAAGTCCTCCTTGGCATAAATGGCATCTTTTTCCTTCATGATGTCATACAGTTTTTGATTCCCTGCGATTACAGTGTCTAAAACAATTTGGTCGTCATATTTAAAATGGTCCTGCTCTAATACGGAAAGACGCTCGCCGGGTCCTAAACTGATTTCACCGGTTGTCGGCTCTAATTCGCCGGAAAGAATTTTCAAAAAAGTAGACTTTCCTGCACCGTTGGCACCGATGATACCGTAGCAGTTTCCTTCAGTGAATTTAATATTTACTTCCTCGAAAAGCGCTTTTTTTCCGAAACGTAATGAGATGTTACTTGCTTGAATCATAATTTCCTCCATGTTTGTTTCATACTAAAGTTTTTGCCATAAGGCACAACATATCTATTCTATTTTACTAGAAATTCGCTAAATTGCAAGGATTTCTTTACAGTAGCGGAGGAATATGGTACATTTTATCATACAGAAAAAAGCTGCCGGATGTGCAGCTAGTAGAAAGGGAGATGTTATGCCAACGAAAAAACAAAAACAGGCTGTAATCAGACAGCTTTTAATTCCAATATTTTTGATTATCGCGGCGCTTTTGTATCAGCCGGTAAAAGGTCTTTTTGTATCAAAGGAAAAGCCTGTTGAGACAAAGGCGGATGGTGGCAGCCTTACGGTTTCTTATATTGATGTGGGACAGGGGGATGCTACGCTTATTCAAAAAGGAAACTTTAGTATGTTAATTGATGCCGGGAAAAATGAAAAAGGGCAGACAGTTGTTTCTTATCTGAAGAAAAAGGGAATTAAAAAATTAAACATATTAGTGGGAACTCATCCAGACAGTGATCATGTCGGAGGTGTTGATGATGTCATTAACAATATTCAAGTAGACACGGTATATCTGCCTGAAGCAAAAAAACAGACGAAAACGTACCGGGATGTGGAAAGTGCCTTAAAGAGTGTTAATAAGACGGCACAGATGCCGGAAATCGGAAAGGAATACCGGTTTGAAAAAAATGTGGTGATTCGCTTTTTGGGACCACTCAAAAATTATAAGGAAGCAAATAATAATTCTTTGGTGGTGCAGCTTGCCTATGGGAAAAACCGCTTCCTATTTATGGGCGATGCGGAAGAAAAAGCAGAAGAGGATATGATAAAAAAGAATTATGACCTCGAATGTGATGTGCTAAAAGTTGGGCATCATGGAAGTTATACGGCAACGGGGGATGCCTTCTTAGCAAAAGCGGATCCGGCGTATGCCGTTATTAGTGCAGGAAAGGATAATTCTTATGGACATCCTCATGCGGCTACTCTTGCTAAACTTGAAGATGATGATGTGCAGATATACCGCACGGATACGATGGGAACGATTGAGGCAGTTTCGGATGGAAATCAGATTCATATGGAAACGGAGAATGGAAAAACAAACGAATAGTTGATAGTTGCATTTTCAAGGAAATCCCATTATAATAAGTAAGATACCACATAAGAAGGAGGAGCCATATGGAGGAAGAAAAGACAGTCGGACTGGTTGAAACGTTTGACACCGGTGAATTGTCAACGGAATTGATTCCGCCGAATTTTACGGATCCGGATGATTTGTTTGAAATCTTGAAAAAAACGGTCAGCAGTTACCATCCTTCCAATGATTTGGATATGATTAACAAAGCTTATGAACTGGCGAAGGATGCCCATAAAGACCAGAAGAGAAAATCCGGCGAACCATACTTGATTCACCCGGTATGTGTGGCGATAATTCTTGCACAGCTTGAGATGGATAAAGAGACTATCGTGGGGGGACTGCTTCACGATGTTGTTGAAGATACGAAATATACGACAGAAGATTTGACAGAGATGTTCAGTGCGGAGATTGCGGCATTGGTGGATGGCGTTACGAAATTGACACAGTTGAATTATTCTTCTGATAAATTAGAGTTACAGGCGGAAAATCTGCGTAAGATGTTTCTTGCAATGGCGAAAGATATCCGTGTAATTATTATTAAACTGGCTGACCGCCTTCATAATATGCGGACGATGCAGTTTATGAAGCCGGAGAAACAGAAAGAAAAATCAAAAGAGACGATGGAGATTTATGCGCCGATCGCGGACCGGCTTGGTATATCTAAAGTAAAGGTTGAGCTGGATGATTTGTCTTTGCAGTATTTAGAGCCGGAAGCTTATCGGAATTTGAGCGAACAGTTTAATGCTATTAAGGAATCCAAGGAAAATTTCGTAAAAGAAATTATGGAAGAAGTGGATAAGCGGCTGATTGAAAATAATATTAAGGCGACCATTGACGGCCGCGTAAAACATTTGTTTAGTATTTACCGCAAGATGTCCAAACAGCATAAGACATTAGACCAGATTTATGATTTGTTTGCGATTCGTATTATTGTGGACAATGATCAGGAGTGCTACACGGCGCTTGGTATTATTCATGAGATGTATAAACCGATTCCGGGACGTTTTAAGGACTACATTGCGATGCCGAAACCGAATCATTACCAGTCTCTGCATACGACACTGATTGGTCCGACCGGACAGCCGTTTGAAATTCAGATTCGTACGTATGAAATGCATCGAACGGCAGAATATGGTATTGCGGCTCATTGGCGTTACAAAGAGAGCGGTGGAAGCAATAGCTCTAAAAACCAGAGAGAAGAAGAGAAGATGGCATGGCTGCGAAGAATTTTGGAATGGCAGCATGACATGGATGATAATAAGGAATTTTTGAGTTCCATTAAAAGTGATTTGGATTTGTATTCCGATCGAATTTACTGCTTTACACCAAATGGAGATGTAAAAAATCTTCCTGCCGGTTCTACACCGATTGATTTTGCCTATGCTGTCCACACAGCAGTGGGAAATAAGATGGTGGGTGCCAGAGTAAATGGCAGTATCGTGAAACTGGATTATGAGATTCAAAATGGTGACCGCATTGATATTATTACCAGTCAAAACAGCCGTGGACCAAGCCGTGACTGGTTAAATCTTGTAAAGAGCAGCCAGGCAAAGAATAAAATTAACCAGTGGTTCCGTAACGAGTTTAAGGAAGATAATATTATCAAGGGTAAAGAACTTTTGCATACTTACTGCAAAAATAAAGGCATTGACCTTTCGGTTCTTTTGCGAAATGAATATACAGCAGCCTGCATCCGCAAATATGGATTTCGTGACTGGGAGTCTGTGTGTGCCGCAATTGGGCATGGTGGATTAAAAGAAGGACAGGTTGTTAATAAGTTACAGGACGAGTATAACAAGAAAAACAAACGCATTGTTTCGGATGCCCAGGTGCATGAAGTAATTGAGAATGCCAAAGAGGCAAAACAGGTTGCAGAACACACATCCAAAGAACACTTAAAGAGCAAAAGCGGTATTATCGTGGAAGGTTTGGACGATTTGGCAGTTCGTTTTTCGAAATGCTGCAGCCCAGTTCCGGGAGATGAAATTGTTGGGTTTGTTACGAGAGGCCGTGGTGTGTCAATTCATCGTACAGATTGTGTGAATATGATTCATCTGCCGGTATCAGAAAAAAATCGTCTGATTGAAGCTGAATGGAGTCCGGAGGCGAAAGACAGCGGTGAAGTTTATCCGGTTGAAATCGTCATTTACTGTTATAATAGAAGCGGTGTATTGTTTGACATTTCCCGCATTTTTACGGAAAATAATATTGATGTGAAATCCATGAATGTCCGCACAACCAAGCAGGAACGCGCGACGATTACCGTTGGATTTGAAACGCATGGTGTGGAACAGTTAGACCGGTTAATCAGTAAATTAAAATCCGTAGAAAGTGTAAACGACATTGAGCGAAGCACGAACGGTTAAAAAGGGAGAAATATTATGGAAATCATTATGCTGACGGTAGGTCAGGTATGTACCAATTGTTATATTCTTCATCAGGAAGGCACTGATTCGTGTATCGTGATTGATCCTGGTGATGAAGCAAAAAAAATAGCGGACCAGATTCGCAAAAATGGCTGGAACTGTGAGGGGGTTTTATTAACACACGGACACTTTGACCACATTACCGGCGTGAGTGACCTTGTCTCTTATGTTGGCGGAAAAGTGTATGCTTACAGGGAAGAAATTGATGTTTTGAAAGACCCGCATCTGAATGCCAGTGCGATGGCGGGCTATGAAGTAGCAATCGAGCCTGAGATGTTACTGCGTGACGGTGAGAAACTTGAGATTGCCGGATTTGTATTCCGTGTCATTTATACGCCGGGGCATACGAAAGGCGGATGCTGCTATTATGAGGAAAAAGAGAAGGCTTTATTTAGTGGAGATACCATTTTCATGGAATCGATTGGCAGAACGGATTTGCCGACCGGAAATACGGCACAGTTGTTAGATTCCGTGCGGAATAAAGTGCTTGTGCTGCCGGATGATGTTAAAATTTATCCGGGACATGGGCCGGAGACAACGGTTGCCTATGAGGCGGCAAACAATCCATATGCATAGGGGATTTATGTATGATTACTTTTGAAATGAAGAAAAATGACGAAAAGCCATTGGAATTTGCTTATGATATGAGAGCACTTTCCCAGAGTTTTTTTCCGGAACACCCTTGTGAAATTAAAGAGAGGGAAGACTGGAAAGAGCAAGAGGGATATCCCTTGTCATGTTATTTTGGAGATGAGCTTTTCTTTCATTTGGATTTGGTGGTAGGCTATGATAAAAACAGTGTAAAAGCTGCGGTGTACAGACAGTTTTCAGAGAAAGCAAATAAGACACTGCCATGGGGAATTCTTACCGGGATTCGTCCTGCGAAAATTCCACTTCGCATGCTTTTTGAAGGGAAAAACAAAGAAGAAGTCCGTGAGTGCTTAAAAGAAGAATATCTGGTGAGCAAAGCAAAGATTTCTCTTGTGATGGATGTTGCAGAGAAAGAATATGAGATGGTAAAAGATTTGGATGAAAAAAACGGATACAGTGTTTACATTGGAATTCCGTTCTGCCCTTCCATCTGCCAGTACTGTTCCTTTTCTTCTTATGATTACAAGAGTTATGCCACAAAGGTGGATGCCTATTTAGAGGCACTGGAAAAAGAGATGGCTGCTTTTAGTCTGCAGGCCGGAGAGAGACCGCTGCATACCATTTATGTGGGTGGCGGGACGCCGACATCTCTGAATGAACAGCAGTTACAGAAACTGATGGATATGATACAAAAGCATCTGGATGTAAAAAAGGCACTTGAGTTTACGGTGGAAGCCGGGAGACCGGACAGTATTACAATGGAAAAACTTGAAATTTTAAAACGTGCCGGTGTGACGCGTATTTCCATTAATCCACAGACAATGAAGCAGCATACATTAGAATTGCTCGGCAGAAATCACACAGTAGAACGTGTCAATGAAACATTTTGGATGGCACGTAAGGCTGGTTTTGATAACATTAATATGGATGTGATTGTCGGGCTGCCGGAAGAAGATGAAGTAGATTTTTGCAATACGATGTATAAAATCCATGAACTTGACCCGGACAGTGTCACTGTGCATACGCTTGTGATTAAGAGGGCGTCCAGAATGAGACGTGAACAGATGGAGAGAGGTGGAGAAATCCGCCCGGAAGATACACTGATTCCGATTATTCAGAAGGCAAGCGAGGATATCTTAAGAGATTACGGATATCTGCCTTATTATATGTACCGCCAGAAAAATAAGGCAGGTACCACAAGAAATACAAATCAGGAAAATGTTGCCTATGCAAAACCAGGTAAGGAGTGTTTGTATAATACGTTAATCATGGAAGAATGGGAAACGATTGCGGCACTTGGCAGCGGCGGCTCCACAAAGTATGTCATTCATGAAGAAAACCGTATGGAGCGCATTGAAAACGTAAAAAGTGTGGATGATTATATTCTCCGCATTGATGAGATGATAGAAAGGAAAAAGAAATTATGGCATTAAAGAAAAAACCAACAACCGGAATGAAAGACATTCTGCCAAGAGAGATGGAGATTCGAGATTATGTAATCGGACAGATTAAAGAGACATATCGTACTTTTGGGTTCCAGTCGATTGAGACCCCTTGTGTGGAACATATTGAAAATTTGAATAATAAACAGGGCGGTGAAAATGAAAAACTCATTTTCAAAATCTTGAAACGTGGTCAGAAACTGAATTTGGAGACGGCAGAAACCGAAAGTGATTTGGTTGATGGTGGTCTGCGCTATGACCTTACAGTGCCGTTATCCAGATATTATGCGAATAATGCAAATGAACTGCCGGTTCCGTTTAAGGCACTTCAGATGGGAAATGTATGGCGTGCTGACAGACCGCAGCGTGGGCGTTACCGCCAGTTTATGCAGTGTGATATTGATATTTTAGGCGAGCCGTCAAATTTAGCGGAAATTGAATTGATTCTCGCAACGACGACGCTGCTTGGTAAACTGGATTTTGAAAACTTTACTATCCGCATTAATAATCGTAAAATCTTAAAAGGAATGGCTGCTTTCTGCGGATTCCCGGAAGAAGAATACGACGAAGTGTTTATCATTCTTGATAAGATGGACAAGATTGGCATGGACGGCGTTGTGGCAGAACTTTTAGAGGCCGGTTATGCCGGTGAATCCGTACAAAAATGTAAGACTTTATTTGAGACAGTAACAAGTGATATTGAGGGCGTACGCTATATGAAAGACACGCTTGGCGAGTTTTTGGAAGAGGGATCTGCCGAAGATTTGGAGACTATTATTTCTACAGTAGAAAAAGTTAAAACAGCAAATTTTAAAATTGTTTTTGACCCGACACTTGTCCGTGGTATGAGTTATTATACCGGACCAATTTTTGAAATTGCGATGGATGAGTTTGGCGGTTCTGTCGGTGGCGGTGGACGTTACGATGAAATGATTGGAAAGTTCACTGGAAATAACACATGTGCATGTGGATTTTCCATTGGATTTGAGCGTATTGTTATGCTGCTTTTAGAGCGTGATTACAAAGTGCCGTCGGCAGCTCAGAAAAAAGCCTATTTGATTGATAAAAAAGCATCTGCGGATGTAATCGCAGAAGTAATCGAAAAGGCAAAAGCCGAAAGAGAAAAAGGAATTATTGTTGCTATTAATATTATGAAAAAGAACAAAAAATTCCAGAAGGAACAGCTCATGGCAGATGGCTATGAAGAGATTGAAATGATTTACGCAGATTAATTAGCAAAACAAACCGATACAATCGGGTTATCTATGGAGGTTATTATGGCAGAGTCAATGACAGGATTAAAGCGCACATGCCGATGCGCGGAATTAACAACAGAAAATATTTCTCAAACCGTTACCGTGATGGGATGGGTTCAGAAAAGTCGTAACAAAGGCGGAATTGTCTTTGTGGATTTAAGAGACCGTTCCGGTATTATCCAGCTTATTTTCGAAGAAAGCAATGTTGGAAAAGAAGGGTTTGAAAAAGCAGCAAAATTAAGAAGTGAGTTTGTTGTGGCTGTTACAGGAACTGTTACAAAGCGTTCCGGTGCGATCAATGAGAATTTGAAAACCGGTGAGATTGAAGTGGTTGCCACCGATATCCGGATTCTTTCTGAATCGGAAACACCACCATTCCCAATTGAGGAGAATTCAAAAACAAAAGACGAACTTCGTTTGAAATATCGTTATCTTGATTTGCGTCGCCCGGATTTGCAGCGTAATCTGATTTTGCGCAGTAAAGTTGCTATGGTCGCACGCCAGTTTTTGGCAGATGAAGGATTTTTGGAGATTGAAACACCGATTCTGATTAAGAGTACACCGGAGGGAGCACGTGATTATCTTGTGCCAAGCCGTGTGCATCCGGGCAGTTTTTATGCACTGCCACAGAGTCCGCAGGTGTTAAAACAGCTCCTTATGTGTTCCGGTTATGACCGTTATTTCCAGATTGCAAAATGTTTCCGCGATGAGGATTTGCGTGCAGACAGACAGCCGGAGTTCACGCAGATTGATATGGAATTATCATTTGTTGATGTGGACGATGTTTTAGATGTCAATGAGAGATTATTACAGAAAATGTTTGCTCTGATTGATGTGGATGTTCCGCTCCCAATTCCACGTATGACCTGGCAGGAAGCAATGGACCGTTTTGGTTCGGATAAGCCGGATACCCGCTTTGGCATGGAGCTTAATAATGTGACAGAAGTTGTTAAAAACTGTGGTTTTGGCGTATTTACCGGAGCTATTGAAAATGGCGGTTCCGTGCGTGGTATTAATGCGAAGGGACAGGGAACTATGCCGCGTAAGAAAATTGATAAATTAGTTGACTTTGCAAAGGATTTTGGTGCAAAAGGACTTGCTTATCTGTGCATCAATGAGGATGGCAGCTATAAATCTTCTTTTGCAAAATTCATGACAGAGGAGGAATTGAAAAACTTAGTAGAGGCAATGGCTGGTGAGCCTGGCGATTTACTGTTGTTTGCAGCGGATAAAAATAAAGTTGTATGGGATGTGCTTGGAAATCTTCGTCTGGAACTTGCGAAACAGATGGATTTGCTTGATAAAAATGAATTTAAGTTCCTTTGGGTAACGGAGTTTCCACTTCTTGAGTTTAATGAGGAATTGGGCCGTTTCCAGGCAATGCACCATCCGTTTACAATGCCGATGGAGGAGGATATTCCATATCTGGAAAGTGATCCGGGACGTGTTCGTGCACAGGCTTATGACATTGTATTGAATGGTACGGAAATCGGTGGAGGTTCTATCCGAATCCACCAGAACGATATTCAGGAGAAGATGTTTGAAGCATTAAATTTCTCCAAAGAAGATGCGTATGAGCAGTTCGGATTTTTGTTAGATGCCTTCAAATACGGCGTTCCACCTCATGCAGGACTGGCCTATGGTCTGGATCGTCTGGTTATGCTGATGGCAAAAGAAGACAGTATTCGTGAAGTAATTGCATTCCCGAAAGTAAAAGATGCTTCTTGTCTGATGACAAATGCACCAAGTCCGGTGGATGCAAAGCAGTTAGATGAATTAGGTATTATGGTTGAAGAAAAGGAGGAACAGGCAGAATGAGTGTAGCACAAAAAAGTTTTGGAACAACAAAGAATGGAGAAGAGGTAACTCTTTACACTATCACAAACAAGAATAACGTATCGGTAAGCGTCATTGATTATGGTGCAAACTTAGTGTCTTTGATGGTACCGGATAAAAACGGCAATGTGGAAGATATTGTTCTTGGATTTGATAACGTTGCCGGTTATGAAGTGAATGGATGCTTTTTCGGCGCGTTCATCGGACGTCATGGAAACCGCATCGGCGATGCCAAATTTGAGTTAGACGGTGTAACGTATGAACTTGAAAAAAATGATGGAAAAAATAATCTGCATGGCGGCACACCGGGGTATCATCAGGTTATGTACCAGGCAGCAGCTGGCGATAACAGTGTCACATTTACCCGCGTAAGTCCGGATGGAGAGCAGGGATATCCGGGAAATCTTGATGTGAGTCTGACCTATACGCTGACAGATGACAATGAATTAAAATTACATTATGTGACAAAATCAGACAAAAATACACTTTGTAACTTAACAAATCATAGTTACTTTAACTTGAAAGGCCACAAGGGCGGACAAATTACGGACCACATTGTGACGATAAAAGCAAATGGTTTTACGGCGACAAGTGATGATTTGATTCCGGATGGAACAATTGTAGATGTGACCGACACACCAATGGATTTCAGAAAGCCAAGATGTGTAGGCGATGATATTGATTCCGATTATCCACCGATTGTTTTGGCAGGTGGTTATGACCACAACTATGTTTTGGATAAGCCGGAAGGAACTTTTGCAAAAGTAGCAGAAGTGACAGAAAAGGAAAGTGGCAGAACAATGGAAGTGTATACAGACCTTCCGGGCATGCAGCTTTATTCCGGAAACTTTATTGAGAATGAGAAAGGAAAAGATGGACAAACTTATACAAAGAGAACCGGTATCTGCTTTGAAACGCAGTTTTTCCCGAACTCCATCAATGTTAAGTCCTTTACGCCATGCGTGATTAAGGCAGGCGAAACCTTTGAATCCGAAACAATGTATAAATTTTTCTTTTAGTTAGGAAATACTTACGACCGGCAAATGCTAAGCTTTCTAATCTGATAAGTGATGGTGTTTGTCGGTTTTGCATAACAAAAAGGAAGATGGCGGGGAACCATCTTCCTTTCTGCATTAAAAAGAGGAGAAAGTTTGGTTTAAAAACACCAAAACAATTTATGAAAAAAAGAATCTTGTAAGCAAATTCATGTTACAATCGTTAGTATAGGGGTTAGATGTTAGGATAGTTTTGCGAAAATGTAAACGTTTTGTTAACATGGGAAATTTACGGTAATTCTTTTTTGTGGGAATAACGAAACAAGATATGGTTGAATACTATAGGATAAAAGGCAGCTTTGATTTTACTAAAGGAGAGTGAATGGTGAAAAGTGTATTGGGAAAATTGATTCAAAGAGAATTTGGAAAAGAACGGTATGCGTGCTATGCCGATAAATTAAAGAGAAAACAAAGTATGGATGTGTTTTGCGATATTTATGAGAAATTGAGTCATTCGTCGGAAGAAGAACTGGATTTGGCGTTAAAAGGACTTTTGGACACCGTGCAGCAGTCAATTGGAATCAGCCGCAACTTTATCTATATTGTGACTGGTTTTGCAGTTACGGTGCTTACGCTTGTTTTTTTACAGCTTCCTGCGGTGGTGTTTGCTATAACAGCAGTGACCGCCGGACTTATTTTTTTGTATAAGACGTGTGAATTTGTGAAAAACCGGTACTGTGACCGTGACATCCGCATTGTTTTGATTTATAAGATTGCTCTCTTTCATCTTTTGGAAGAATCTTGTTTACAAGAGGAGCAACATGAGCTATAATAGCGGTATGTCAATAAATCCGGGGAGCTTGCAGACAGGCTGAGAGGAAGGTGACACCTTCGACCCGAAACCTGATGTGGGTAATGCCAACGGAGGAAGAATCTATGGAGGACCACATTTGTGGTCTTCTTTTTTGAATGGAGGATAAGAATGAGTAATTATACGACACAGATGGATGCAGCGAGAAAAGGAATTATCACACCGGAGATGGAGCGGGTCAGCGCTTATGAAAATTTCGATGTGGAAGAACTCCGCGAGTTAGTTGCAAAAGGACAGGTTGCGATTCCTGCCAATAAAAATCACAAATGCTTAAAAGCTTATGGAATCGGTTCCCGTTTGAAAACAAAAATCAATGTTAATCTTGGAACGAGTAAGGATTGTCTTGATTTGGATGTGGAAATGAAGAAAGTACAGGCGGCTGTCGATATGGGTGCTGAGGCAATTATGGACTTGAGTTCATTTGGTGATACACAGAAATTCCGCCGTAAACTGACAAGTGAATGTCCGGCTGTTATTGGTACCGTGCCGATTTATGATGCCGTTGTTTACTATAACAAAGCATTAAAAGACATTACTTCCGATGAGTGGATGGAAGTCGTAAAAATGCACGCCAAAGACGGTGTTGATTTTATGACCATTCACTGTGGAATTAACCGTGCCACAGCAGACCGTTTTAAACAGAATCTGCGTCACACCAATATTGTATCCCGCGGCGGTTCCATTATTTTTGCATGGATGGAATTAACCGGAAATGAAAATCCATTTTATGAGAGATATGATGAACTTTTGGATATCTGCGAAGAGTATGATGTGACAATCAGTTTAGGAGATGCCTGCCGTCCGGGAAGTATTGAAGATGCCGGAGACATTTCGCAGATTTCCGAATTGGTTGCACTTGGTGAACTGACACAGCGTGCATGGAATCACAATGTACAGGTTATGGTTGAGGGACCGGGTCATATGCCGCTGAATCAGATTCGTGCAAACATGGAAATTCAGCAGACGGTATGTAAGGGAGCACCATTTTACGTATTAGGACCTTTGGTGACCGATGTTGCACCGGGTTATGATCATATTACCAGTGCGATTGGTGGAGCAATTGCTGCGACTTATGGTGCATCATTCCTTTGCTATGTAACACCGGCAGAGCACTTGCGTCTCCCTACACTTGAAGATGTTAAAGAAGGAATTATTGCTTCCCGCATTGCAGCTCATGCTGCGGACGTGGCAAAAGGACTGCCGGGTGCAAAAGACTGGGATTTTGAAATGAGCGAAGCACGTCGCAATCTTGATTGGGAAAAGCAGTTTGAACTTGCTATTGACCCGGAAAAAGCACGCCGTTACCGTGCAGAAAGCAAACCGGAAAAAGAAGATACATGTACGATGTGCGGAAAAATGTGTGCCGTAAGAAATATTAATAAAATTCTTCGAGGTGAAGACGTCGATATCATGGACTAAACGAATTACTATCTTGCAAAACACCCTCCATTAGGTGTATAATAATACTGCATTAATGTGCGGATATTATACCCATGGAGGGATTTTTTATGAAGAAAAGGATTTTGGAGTTTTTAATTAAGATTGGAAAGAAGTGTAAACCACTTACCTACCCGGTAATGATTGTAGTCATTGCCTTTTTGACAATTTATCATGCGATAAGAAATCTATTTACAAAGGAGAATAAATGGAAGTCTCTTGTGACCGGTGCCATCTGTCTGGCTGCCGTTGTAGGAGCTGTTCTTGTCCTGCCATCACTGGCGGATGAGATGACGGGTGAGAGCCAGACCGAGACTGTGTCAGAGGAGGAACTTGAGCCGACGATGACACCGGATGTGACGGTGGAGCCGGTTGTGACTGAAGAACCGGAAGAAAAGCAGGACAGTGAGGAGACAGAATCGGCAGAAGAAACGACAAAACCGGAAGAAGAGAAAAAAGACGAGGAAAAGGCGACGGATGAGCCACAGGCAACTGAGGAACCGCAATATCAGTCAGCAGCCAAACAGGATGAATCCGATAATCTGCCAAAAGAGGAAAAGAAGGCAATTAAGAAAAAGAGGGAAGCGGCACCGGTTCAGTTAGAAAAACCGACCTGCCAGGTGGTAGAGCAGCCGGTAGGGCCGTATACATATCCGATGGATTCAACCATCAAAGTAAAAGTAGAAGTAACACCGCCGGCAGGAGCCGGTTATGAGTGCCAGTGGTATGTAAGCAAAACGGCAAACGGTACCGGTGAGGCGCTGGTTGGAAATGGAGCAAAGACAACAACGTATTCCATTCCGAAAGATACCGGAGCCGGTGATTATTATTTCTACTGTATGGTGAAAAGTGTTGACAATAACCAGTATGATTTAGATTCTGAAGAAGTACGCAGCGATGATGTAGTTGTGACAATTCAGAAGGGTGAGCCGCAGCTTTCTGATTTTGATATCAGTACGATTAAAGAGGAATACTATTATACCGGAGAAATCATTAATCCAACTATTGTGTCTTCGAAAGAGGGAATGGGAAGTGCTTACATTGTTGTGAAAGATGGCACGACAGAAAACCGTCCGAAAGCAGACAGTGATGATCCTTATGCGATTTATCTGCATGTCAGCAAGGGTAGTAACTATAAGGCAAAAACCATTGATTTGAATAAAACAATTACCATTAAGCGTTATCCGACACCAACGAAACCGTACAAAGTCAGTGGTACAAAAGGAAAACTTGTCGATGGAAAACAGTGGTATACTTCAGATGTAAAGATTGTACCGATGAGCGGCTATTTGATTTCAACGGATGAGAGTGATTTTAAAGATTCCATCATTTGTTCATCCGATGGTACGAATCAGGGACCACTTAAGGTTTATTTAAAAAATAAAAATAATAAAGGAATCACCGGTGCAATAACGGTAGCAGAAAAGCGGGATGGACAGATTAATATTGATAAGACCAAACCGACAGCAACGATAACTTATGAAGGAAAACAGTATTCGGATGCCGATCATGAACTTGGCGTGGATTGCTTTAATCATGATGTTGTATTTTCTCTGAGTGCAGAGGATGAGACGAGTAAAGTGGACAGCCGTGCTTATGTGCTGGCAACAAAGGCGATGACGGCAAGCCAGTTAAAGTCAGCTTCCTGGGTTACTCTTGCAGAAGGGGACACGGTTACGTTCAGCCAGGAGGGAAAACGTATTTTCTATGCCCGTGTAATCGATAAGGCGGGAAATACAACTTATTCCGCATCAAATCAGATTACTGTGGATAAGACCCTGCCGGAAATTTTGTGTGGAAGTAAAAAATTAGGGGATACGAAAAGTTATATTGCAGATCGCAAAAAAATTACAGTTACAGATGACTATCTTTCAAAGGTTACTGTGAAAAACGGTTCCAATACGGTTCTCACAAAAACAGAAGATGATATCACAAAGGGAAGTGTATCGTTTGTTATTGAGAGAACCACGGAAACGAATGATGATATTGTCTATGAGATTACAGCAGAGGATAAGTCCGGTAATCAGAAAGTTACGACATTGACACTGAAAAATCCGGTACTTGATGTCGATGCGAAAAACCTCGATTTTGGCAGTGGCAGCTCGGCGCTGACTTATGGTTATGAAGAGGTGGAAGCACAGGCGGTAAGTTTGATAAATAAAGCAAACAATCAGCCGGTGGCAGCAGATTCCATTACATTGGAAGGTGCAAATGGAGAAGCAGAGTATTTTGAAGTTGCAGAGGGTACAAAAATACGTCCAAAACAGGGACTTCATGCAGGAACTTATACCGAAGCGGTTCGGATTGCTTATAATGGAGATGCTGAATCCGAGGTGACCTGCAAATGCAGCGTAACGATTAAAAAAGCCAACATGTTAGTGCGTTACACCGGTCAGAAAGATGTCGGTTATCATACGCTGCCGGATTTGAAAGGAACAATTGAGTACACAGCGACGGATTTTAAAAATGGAGACACAAAGGATGTATTTGTAAAAGATGCAGATTTTGTGGCACCGAAATTATATTATATGGATGAAAATCAGAATAGTCAGGAATTTACATCGGATAAACGTGCAATGGAAACGATGCAGCTGATTCCGGATGGCGGTTCTTCACACGACTATGAATTTTCATATGCAGCCGGTGAACTGGAAGTGAAACATCATGTACTTCGTGACGGCTATGTGATTGAGGGTAAAAAGGTAAAAGGCTACGATTGGTATGTATCAGATTATGTAGCCATCCGCCCGGCGGCGAATTATCAAATTAGTGATTCGGAAGCAGTAGATTCTTTCGCTTCCCAGACACAGTCGATTTCCGTGGCTGGGCCGACAAACGGTGTAGAGAAAAGTTTTTATGTTATGAATACACAGACGGGTGAAATTTCTGCGCAGATGAAAGAGACGATAAAAATAGATAATACGGCTCCGTATTTTAGAAATGGAGAAGGTATTACCGTATCCTCCAATCTGTGGGCTGAGTTTTGTAATTCCGTAAGTTTTGGACTGTTTTTTAATCAGACCAAAGCGGTATCCATCAGTGCAACGGATGAAGAGAGCGGACTGGAACCAATTCAGTATTGTATATCGGAAAAAGCCGTGGAAGGAACAGCAGAGAGTTTAGATACCAAATTAAACTGGGTAACGTATGAGGATGGATTTTCGATTTCACCGGAGGAATATGAGAGTGCGGTTATTTATGCAAAAATAACAAATCATGCCGGTTTGTCAACTTATATATCTTCCAATGGTTTGGTGTTTGATAACAAGCAGCCGGAAATCAATAAGGTTGAAAATGGAAAAGAACAGGGTATCGTGGATGAAAAAGAATATATCACGGAAGTTTTGTCCTTAAAAGTTTCAGACGGTAATTTAAATGAGACAACACTCTATGAGGGAACCGATGTTACGGCATCCGGAAGTGCCCTTTCGATTGTTGAAGAGTCGGAAGGGATGAAGACGGCGGAGAAGGAGATTGCCTGCCCACAGAAAGGCTCTAAGACTTATACCGTGGTAGCGAGAGACTCGGCCGGTAATAATGCGGAGCGTGAGTTTACGATTACGAAACCGATTTATGATATTACGGCAGATACGCTTAAAATTGCGGATGCGGTTTATGGTTACACATCAACGCCACAGACCAAAATAACCTTTAAAAATACGGATAAGGCAAATGCAGACGCTACGATACAGAAAGTCATTCTTGGCGATGACAAACATTTTGAAGTGAAAAACACAGGAAATGAATTCTGGATTGCTGCCAAAGAAGGACTTTCACATGGTAAATATGCAACGGATGTGACACTGGTTTATAACGGTGGCAAAGAAGCAAAGACGACATGTGGTTTTTCTGTTGACAAAGCGGTTTTGAAGGCGACATATTTGGGCGATGATTTGTATTATCATGAAACGTTAGCTAAGGGCTCTGTAAAAGTAACCGGATTTGTAACGCAGAACGGTGTTGTGGAAACACCGGATACGGCAGCCGGCTATGTGGCTCCAACGGTTGATTTTACACAGACAGCGAAAGAGACAAAAGAGCTTACACCAAAAGGCGGCAAGGCAGATAATTATACCTTTGAGTATGTGTCCGGTCTGCTTTTGGTTGACCGCCGCTATGCGAGTGCCGGAAAAGACGGTCAGTACCGAATTGAAGGCAGTGTTTCGGATACCGGCTGGTACACTTCGGATTTAAGGATTGTACCAAAAGATGGTTACGAACTTTTGAGAGAAGAAGAAGGAAAAGCACTGGATGAGATTGCTCTTACAAAAGATACAGACTGCGGTGAAGAAAAATTCTATATCATGAATGAGACTACGGGTGAAATTTATTATCCGAGTGTATTCAATTATAAGAAAGATACGAAAATGCCGGAAATTAAAGGTGTTGAAAAAGATGCCACATATGAGGCAAACAGCCGTGAGGTAACGGTAACGGATGAGAATCTGTCGAATGTTACCGTGAACGGTAAACCGCAGAGTATGGAAAATAATACGGTTACATTTACTTTGACAGCAGAACAGGAAACGATGGTATATGTAATTACTGCAACCGATTGTGCCGGTAATATGTCAGATTGCACAGTGGTATTAAATCAGCCGGCATCGCTCCAGGCATCAGATGACACCGATGCGGATAATGCAGGCAATTCAGGTGATAATAATACGGATGGAAATGCAGTTACACCGACCGCTTCACCGTCCCAGGCAATTGCCGGTATTGTGAAAAAGCATGTTAAGGTGGTTGACGGAGCACCGAATACAGCACTTGTAACAGGTACAAAGGATTTGAAAACATCTGTACTGTCAAATGGAGAACAGCAGGCGGTAGAAAATGGCAGTAATGCAAACATTGAATTGCGAATCAAGAATATTGACGGCAGTGTTCCTCAAAACGATAAGGAACTTGTGATTGCAAATCTGTCGGGTTATTCAGTCGGTGAATATTTGGATATTACACTGTGGAAGAAAGTAGGAAGCAGTTCAGAGAAAAAGGTAACCAATTTGGCAAAACCGATTTCTGTAACGGTAACGGTTCCTTCGGATTTGCGGAATGCGTCGCGTGAATTTGTTGTGCTTCGTGTCCATAAAGGAAAAGTATCCGTATTGGAAGATTTGGATTCAGCAACAAATACGGTTACGTTTAAGACAGACCGTTTCTCTACGTATGCGCTTGCCTACCGTACGGCGGCAGCACTTACAACGAGACAGACAAATTCCACGAAGAATACAAGTGTGATTGGAACACTTGCGACAAATCCATCACCGGATACCGGCGATACGGCTCCGCTTCTGCCGATTGCTATTGTATTTCTTGGTTCTTTATCAGGAATACTTATAACGATGGTGCTTCGGAGAAAAATGTAATTCATCGGAGGTTTTAGCATGAAAAAAGTTAGAACACATTTGGAAGACCGTGTTCTTCCATCTTATACAAAAGGAGAAGAAATTTTTAATATGGTTTCCCATATTGCCGGTGGTGCGCTGGCAATTGCGGCACTGGTACTCTGTGTGATTTTTGCAGTAATACACACAGATGCATGGGGTGTTGTGGGAGCAGCTATTTATGGCTCCACGATGGTTGTGCTTTATGCGATGTCAAGTATTTATCATGGTTTGAAACCGGAAATGCCTAAAAAGGTGTTTCAGGTTATTGATCACTGTACAATTTATTTTCTAATCGCAGGAACTTATACACCGGTCACTTTGACGGCACTGAGACCACAGTACCCGGTACAGGCATTTGTGATTTTTGGTATTGTGTGGGCGTGCTGTTTCATCGCGGCAACTCTGACGGCAATTGATTTGAAAAAATATCAGATTTTGTCGATGATTTGTTATCTTGCGATGGGATGGTGTATTATTTTCTTTATTAAACCGACGGTACAGTGTCTTGGTGCCGGCGGAACCGTGTTTTTGTTTACCGGCGGTGTTGCTTACACCATTGGTGCAATTTTGTATGGTATTGGTAAAAAGAAAAAATATGTGCATTCCATTTTCCACTTGTTTGTGGTGGCGGGAAGTATTTTGCACTTTTTTATGATTTTGTTTTATGTTATACTATAGCGTAAAGTGTTCCCTTATGAATGGGGATGCGGGTTGTTTAGTGGTTTTGATTGATGCAAAAGAATTTGGAGGATAAGATGATAGTAGAACCAAAAGTAAAAGGATTTATCTGCACGACAGCACATCCTGCCGGCTGCAAAGAGAGTGTAAGAAGACAGATTGCTTATTGTAAAGAAAAAGGCATGGTGGAAGGACCGAAGAAGGTATTGGTGATTGGCTCTTCGACCGGTTATGGTTTGGCAAGCCGTATTGCAGTAACATATGGTTACGGGGCAGATACGATTGGCGTGGCATTTGAGAGAGAGTCCAATGGAAGAAGAACGGCAACTGCCGGCTGGTATAACACAAAGGCATTTGAAGAGTTTGCCAAAGAAGACGGTTATTATGCAAAGTCATTTAATGGTGACGGTTTTTCGGAAGAAATGAAAAATCAGGTAATAGAGACGATTCGCAAAGATTTTGGAAAAGTTGATATGGTTGTTTACAGTATGGCAGCTCCGAGAAGAACGATGCCGGATGGAACGACAGTATCATCTGTACTGAAAACTGTGGGAAAAGAACTGACAAACAAAACCATTGATTTGCGAAATAATGAAATTAAAGATGTAACGGTACCGGTTGCCAACGAAGAAGAGATTGAAAATACCGTCAAAGTTATGGGCGGTGAAGACTGGGAAGCATGGATTCAGGCACTTGTGGATGCAGATGTTTTGAGTGACAATGCTGTTACATTAGCATATTCTTATATCGGACCGGAGTTGACTCATGCGATTTACAAAGAAGGCAGTATCGGTCAGGCAAAGAAACATCTTTTTGATACATCGAAAAAACTCACAAAAGAGTTTGAGGCGAAAGGATTGAAGGCTTACATCTCGGTAAATAAGGCGTTGGTTACACAGAGCAGTGCAGCAATTCCAATTGTCCCACTTTACATTTCTCTGCTTTATAAGATTATGAAGAAAGAGGGACTGCATGAGGGATGCATTGAGCAGATGAACCGCTTGTTTATCGACAAGCTGCCGGCTAAGGAAACAGATGCAGAAGGTTATATTCGTCTTGATGACTGGGAAATGGAAGATAAAGTCCAGAATGAAATAACAAAGCTTTGGGGCTTGGTTACGACAGAAAACATTGGCGAGCTTGGTGACATTGAAGGTTACTGGGAAGATTTTTATCACATGTTTGGTTTCCATTATGACAATGTGGATTATAGTGCTGATGTAGAAATTTAAAAATGACAGGAATATAAAAGGGGCTGCCAAAAGGGCAGCCTCTTTTCGTTTACGCTTATAATCTTGCAACTACGAAAATATCATAGATAGCACGAATTGCATCTTCGAAATCTTCATTATTTACACCGATGATAATATTTAACTCACTCGAGCCCTGATCAATCATTTTTACATTGATATGTGCGTGAGCAAGGGCGGAGAACAAACGGCCGGCAGTACCACGTGTACTCTTCATGCCGCGTCCTACGACAGCAATCAAAGCTAAATCAGATTCCAGATGAATGGTATCCGGTTTTGCTAAACGGTTGATGTCGGCAATGACTTCCTGCTCTTTTTCCTGAAATTCGTCCTGATGAACAAAAATAGTCATGGTATCAATACCGGATGGCATATGCTCAAAAGAGATACCATTGTCTTCAAAAGCGCTGAGGACTTTGCGTCCAAAACCGATTTCGGAGTTCATCATATCTTTTTCAATATTAACGGCTACAAAGCCTTTTTTTCCGGCAATACCGGTGATGGTATAAGCAGGAATCCGGCAGGTGCTTTCTACAATCATTGTTCCATCGTCTTCCGGACGGTTTGTGTTTCGGATGTTAATTGGAATACCGGCTTTTCGTACCGGGAAGATTGCATCTTCGTGGAGTACGGAAGCACCCATGTAAGCGAGCTCTCGTAATTCCATATAAGTAATGGTATGAATGACTTCCGGATTTTTTACGATACGTGGATCGGTAACTAAGCAGCCGGAAACGTCTGTCCAGTTCTCGTATAAGTTGGCATTGATTGCTTTGGCAACCAAAGAACCGGTGATATCGGAACCGCCGCGGGAGAACGTAACGACTGTACCATTTTTCATGGCACCGTAAAATCCCGGAATGACAGCGCGTTCAATTTTATCTAAATAAGTGGCAAGAAGCTCGTTGGTGGTTTCAGAATCAAAAGACCCGTCTTTGTTAAATCGGATTACATTGGCAGCATCGACAAATTCATAGCCGAGGTATTTTGCCATAATTTTTCCGTTTAAATATTCGCCACGGGAAGCAGCGTACATAGAACCTGCTTTTGCTACAAACTGTTTTTTAATGATTTCAAAATCTTCATCTAAAGAAAGATCGAGTTTCAAACCATAAATGATTTCGTTGTAGCGGTCTTTGATTTGATTTAACTGTTTGTTGAATGCCTTGCTCTGTTCTGCCAGTTCATAGCAGTGATACAGCATATCCGTTACCTTCGTGTCATCGGAAAAACGTTTTCCCGGTGCGGAAGGGACTACATAACGGCGGGATTCGTCTGCACGAATAATAGCGCCAACTTTCATAAACTGTTCTGCACTGGCAAGGGAACTTCCACCAAACTTAACTACTTTTTTCATGAAACATCTCTCCATATAATTTTTTTGTGTCAAAGATTTACAGACACACGATTATAGTAAACCATGTTTTTTGGTATTTTTCAAGAGTTTTTTGTGATATAATAAGAAAAAGAAATTTTACAGAGGGGGATTTGTATGGAAGGAATTACATTATATTCCATTGATTATTATAAAAAAAGTGTTTTTAAAGGCAGTTACCGGGGGATGAATTTCAGGATTTCGAAAGACGGCGATGAAGAGGAAAAGAAACTTCTTGCGACTGCGTGGAAAGGACCGTTTATACTGGAAAAGACAAAGGAGAAGCCGGTGACGATGACGTTTGATTTTTCGGACGAGGGGCTTTTAGAGGCGGATGAATGGCTGACGAAACAGCAGAAACTGTTATGTCCGGGAGCGGGAGAAGAAGTGTAACGAGTGACCTCTTGTAACTTTTTGAAAAACGAGTATAATACTAGTAGCAGAGAAACATAAGAATAAGGAGGTTATTATTACCATGACAAAAATTGATATTTTTTCCGGTTTTCTTGGTGCCGGTAAGACAACATTGATAAAAAAACTGATAAAGGAAGCATTTCAGGGAGAAAAACTTGTCCTGATTGAAAATGAATTTGGTGAGATTGGTATTGATGGCGGTTTTATGAAAGATGCCGGCATTAATGTAACGGAAATGAATTCAGGATGTATTTGCTGTTCATTGGTTGGTGATTTTGGTGCCGCATTGGAAGAGGTACTTGAGAAATATCATCCGGACCGCATTATTATTGAGCCATCCGGTGTTGGTAAATTGTCGGATGTTATTAAGGCTGTCTCCGGTGTAATGGAGAGCCATGACGATGTGCAGATGAATGGGTATGTTACGGTGGCAGACGCAACGAAGTGTAAAATGTACATGAAAAACTTTGGTGAATTTTACAACAACCAGGTTGAGAGTGCAAAGACAATTGTGTTAAGCCGGACCGGTAAAATTACGGATGAAAAGTTAGATGCTGCATTGGCTTTGATTCGCGAGAAAAATGATAAGGCAACAATTATTACGACACCATGGGATGAGATTGATGGCAAACAAATTCTTGGTGCGATTGAGGAGAGTAATTCGCTGGAAATAGAATTGATGGAAGAAGAGGATGTATGTCCGGAGTGTGGACATCATCATGACCACGACCATGACCACCACCATCACCATGAGCACGGTGAGTGCGACCATCACGACCATGAACATGAACACCACCATCACCATGAACATCATCACCACGAGGATGGCGAGTGCTGTTGTGGACATGACCACGAGCATGGACATCATCACCATCATGCGGACGATGTATTTACAAGCATGGGTATCGAGAGTGCTCACAAATACAGTGAGGAAGAATTGACCGGTATTTTGAAAAAATTGTCTGCTGAGGATAATGGTTATGGAAACATTCTTCGCGCGAAGGGAATTGTACCGGCGACGGAAGGTGAATGGTTCCACTTTGATTTGGTACCTGGTGAGTACGAAGTACGCCGGGGCAGTGCAGACTATACCGGACGAATCTGCGTTATTGGAGCAGAGTTGAAAGAAAGTGAAATTAAGCAATTGTTTTTAGGATAAGGAATGGAGGAAACTATGTTTGGAAATCGGGATATTCCGGTCTATTTGTTTACCGGTTTTTTGGAAAGCGGTAAATCAACATGTTTTCAGGAAATACTGGAAGAAGGAAATTTTGAAGACGGCTTGCGGACCTTGTATCTGATGACGGAAGAGGGAGAAAAAGAAGTCGATGAAATGTTACTTCGTCATAATAAAGTGGACACGGTTTTGATTGAAGACGAAGAAGATTTGACGGAAGATAAGTGTAAGGAACTTGTGAAACAGTATAAGCCGGCACGAATTGTTATTGAAGTAAACGGAATGTGGGATTTGGTTAAGTTAATCAATGAAACCATTCCGGAAAATTGGATTGTTGTGCAGACATTTACAACAGTCAATGCGGAAACATTTTCCGTTTATATCAATAATATGAAATCGTTGATTATGTCGCATTTTCAGCAGTCGGATTTGGTTATTTTTAACCGTTGTTCATCCGATATGGACAAGGCATCCATGCGTCGAAATGTCAAAGCAATCAACCGCCGTGCCCAGGTTTTATTTGAATCAGAGGATGGCTCGGTTGAGAGTAATATTGAAGAGGAATTACCGTTTGATGTCACCGCAAAAGAAATTGTATTAGAAGATGACGATTTTGGACTTTGGTATCTGGATGTTAGTGAGCATCCGGAAAAATACGAGGGAAAAACGATTGTATTTAAGGGACAGGTATACAGAAATAGAACCTTCCCGAAAGATGCCTTTGTTCCATCCCGCGCGGCCATGACTTGCTGTGCGGATGACATCGCAAAAATCGGATTCATTTGCCATTACCCACAGGCTGATAAATTTGCAACCAACGACTGGGTTATGGTAACAGTAAAAGTAAAACCGGAATTTAGCCGTAAACAACAAGCATTAGTGCCAATGCTTTGGGCTGACAAAGTCGAAAAAACCACTCCCCCACAAGAGGAAGTTGTATACTTTAGTTAGCTACAAGCCACGCACCAAAAGAGATGCGCCATGGCATGCAAGCTCGCTTGCAAATGCCATGGCGCATCTCTTTTGGTATGAGGCGACAGCCTCTATGAGCGGAGCCGGAGGCGGAGCGAATAGCGTGGGTTATTCGGTGGAGCGAATAGCAAGGGGGATTCGGCGGAGCGAATAGCGTTGCATAAGGCAAGCCATCACAAATTTTATAGATGTTTTACAAACGTTGTGCTATACTATTAATAGACAGAAGGCAGAAAGAAATTTAATCAATATTGAAAGTACAAGGAGCACAACATGAAGATACTAAGCAAACAAAAAAACAGCAGAATGTGTATGATTTGCGGGCTGGATAATGAATACGGCGTGAATGCACCATTTTACAACATGGAAGATGGCAGTGTGATGACGGTGTTTCGCTACAAAGAACAGCATCAGAGTTATCCCGGACGTGTGCATGGCGGCATGATTACGGCGATGCTTGATGAGATGGGGCTTCGTTCTTTGTGGGCGAAGGAATTGTCGGAGGAGACTTTTGGTGTGACGATATCGTTGGATACCAAATACCGCAAACCGGTTCCCTATGAGACAGAATTGATTGGACGGGGTGTAGTTGTAAAAAACACGAGCCATTTTATTATTACAGATTCTTATATTATGGATAAAGACGGGGAAATTCTTGCAAATGGAAGAATTAAATACATAAAAATGGACACACAGAAGATTCAAGAGGGCGTAGAAGTGCATGAAGAAATGCCGTATCTTGTAGAGGATGGCAGAACAGAAATCGAGGGGCCATTCTTTGACAATCTGTAGCCACTATGCTATAGTAAAAGGCGACAATAATTTATGGAAAGCGTCCATGTGAACGTTTTGGTTAGGAGGAAAAATGAGTAAGATTCAGATGAAAACCCCACTTGTAGAGATGGACGGGGATGAAATGACCAGAATCCTTTGGCAGATGATTAAAGATGAGTTGTTGCTGCCATATGTTGATTTAAAGACAGAGTATTATGACCTTGGTTTGGAGTACCGGAATAAAACCAATGACCAGGTGACAGTGGATTCCGCAGAGGCAACAAAGAAATATGGTGTAGCGGTAAAATGTGCTACGATTACACCGAATGCTGCCCGCATGGATGAATATGATTTGAAAGAAATGTGGAAATCGCCAAACGGCACAATTCGTGCAATTTTAGATGGTACGGTATTTCGTGCACCAATCCTTGTTAAGGGAATCGTTCCTTATGTAAAAAATTGGACAAAGCCGATTACGATTGCACGTCATGCGTATGGTGATGTTTATAAAAATACAGAAATCAAAGTTCCGGGTAAAGGAACAGCAGAACTTGTATTTACCGCTGAGGATGGAACACAGACCAAAGAAGTAATTCACAACTTTGATGGTCCGGGAATCATTCAGGGAATTCACAATACAGAAAAATCCATTTCCAGTTTTGCACGCGCATGCTTTAGTTACGCAGTGGACACTAAACAGGACTTGTGGTTCTCTACCAAAGATACCATTTCCAAAAAATACGACCATACATTTAAGGACATTTTCCAGGAAATTTATGATACGGAGTATAAAGAAAAATTCGAGAAACTTGGCATTGAGTATTTCTATACGCTTATTGATGATGCAGTTGCCCGCGTAATTCGTTCGGAAGGCGGCTTTATCTGGGCTTGTAAAAACTACGACGGAGATGTAATGTCTGATATGGTAGCTACGGCATATGGTGATTTGTCCATGATGACATCCGTTTTGGTATCACCAAGCGGTGTTTATGAATATGAGGCTGCACACGGAACGGTACAGCGTCACTATTATAAACATTTGAAAGGCGAAGAGACTTCGACAAATTCCATCGCAACTATTTTTGCGTGGACAGGCGCACTCAGAAAGCGCGGCGAGTTGGATGAGATTCCGGAATTGATGGATTTTGCGGACAAACTGGAGAGAGCCTGCATTAAGACTGTGGAAGATGGAAAAATGACAAAGAGTCTTTCTCTCATTTCCACATGTGAAAATCCGGTAATTTTGAACAGCCTTGAGTTTATTCAGGCAATTCGCGAGACATTGGATTCTTTGATGTAACATATAAAAAAACAGACCACTGTGATACTGTAAAAGTGCAGATATTGCAGTGGTCATTTTTTGGTATCGGCAGGGTTAGTTTTTAACCTGCCGTCCTTCTGTGTTTATCGTGTAATTATCTTTCATAATCAAAGCAGAAATTGGTACGAGTTGAAATCCTTTTTTCTTCAAAATTGTTAAAAGTTCATCCAGCGCTTCGGCGGTGTGTTTTCCGCCATTGTGGCAGAGAATAATCGAACCGTTGCCAAGATGTTTGTGCTCTGTGACGCGGCGTATGATGGTGGCGGCATCGTAATCTTTCCAGTCGAGGGAATCCACATCCCACTGAATCGGATAATATTTATTTTCCCGGCACACACGGATAAGAGTGTCGTTATAGTCCCCGTAAGGAGGGCGGAACAAAATCATATCTTTACCGGTTAGTTTTTTTACTTTTTCATGAGGTTTCATAATTTCTTCTTTGCATTGTGCGGCCGATAGCTGTGACATCTGTTTGTGGTTTTCACTGTGGTTTCCAAGGTCATGCCCGCCGGCGGCAATTGCTTTTACATCGTCCGGATATTTTTCAATCCAGCCGCCTGTCATAAAAAAGGTTGCCTTCACTTTGTGTTTTTTCAGCGTGGCAAGAAGTGATGCGGTGTCGTCGTTTCCCCAAGCCGCATCAAAGCTGATTGAAATCTGCGGTTTTTCCTTTTCTACGCAGTAGATGGGAAGTTCTTTTTCATGAAGCAGAGATTCATTGAAAACGGCACGGTTTTCCGGATAAACAAAAAAACTTGTTGCGAGCAAAGCAAAGGATGTCAGGACGATGGCACCGATTTTTGTAAAAAGAATCAGTTTTTCCCGTTCTTGTTCGATGTTCATAGATTACCCCGCTATCGTTTTGCTATAGTTTATGGAGAGAAAATGCTTATTATGACAGGAAATCTTTTTTCTTTGCAAGGGTGTATGAATATGGTAAGATTACTACATAAGAAAATTTATGAATGAATCATTTACGAATGGAGGTATATCATGAAAAGAAGAAATTTATTGGCAGCAGTGCTTAGCTTTTCGCTGGTAATAGGGATGAGTGCACCGGTGGATTTGGCACAGGAAAGTAAGAAAACGCAGACCGCAGTATCCATCGAGGATTCGGTCGGTGAGACGTCAAAGTATGGCTATCTTCCAATTCATCGGAAACTATTAAATTCGGATGATTTGTCATCCGGCAGAAAGAAAAAGGAAGCAAAGACAACGATTCCGTCATCGTTTGATGCCAGAGAGGAAGGGCTGTTGACGGATATCAAAGATCAAGGAGAAACGGGCATGTGCTGGACAATGTCTGTGATGGGAGCGTCTGAAGCAGATATTATACAGGATGGCTCTGAAGAATCTCCGGATTTATCAGAGTATCATCTGGCATATTCGACATACAACAAAGCCGACGATCCGCTTGGTTTGACGGTAGGGGATATTTGCAGGCCAAGAGAGAAGAATAATGATTTGTATGGCTGGGGCGGAAATTCCGTTTTAGCAACTGCTACATTAGCCAGATGGCAGGGAGTTGTAGATGAATCAGTTGCTTCTTTTGAAAATTTACAGAACAAAATTAATCGTAACGTAACGGCTGACTTACCGGATGAGGTGATGTATGATAAGGATTCCTATCATTTGCAGAACGTAGAATACATTTATATGACGAAAGCGAACCGCAACCAAATCAAGCAGAAATTGATGGAGTATGGGGCAGCGGAGTGCTCTATGTATGCGCCGGAAACATCGAGTGACGAGCAGATGTATGGAAATACCGGGAAAAGCAATTTTACGGCATATTATTGTGATGATACAAGCAAGACGACCAATCACAGTGTATTGATTGTAGGATGGGATGATAATTATTCGGCAAGTAATTTTAATTCCAAATGCCGTCCCTCTTCAGATGGCGCATGGTTAATTCGCAACAGCTGGGGCGACTGCAACAGTATGGGCGGATATTTCTGGATTTCTTATGAGGATGCTATGCTGCAGGCGGAGAAGAATGAAGAGGCAGAAGTGGCATTCTTTGATGTAGAAAAAGTGGATAATTACGACAATAACTATCAATATGATGGTGGAATTCCATTTGCTTATTCGAGAAGTTTTCTGCGTGGTGCCAATGTATTTGAGGCAAAAGCCGATGAAAAAATGCAGGCAGTTTCTTTCTATACACAGGAAGCAAATGTAAATTATGAAGTATCAATTTATGAGAGTCCGGATTCGGATAATCCGATGTCCGGTAAATTAGTGTCTTCATTGTCCGGTACGATTGCAGAGCGCGGATATCATACCATTGATTTTGTAAAAGAAGATAAAGATGAAGTATTTATGACAAAAGGAAAGCGTTATGCAGTTGTTGTAAAATTGGAAGAGAGTGGAGATACTTCTTATCAGACTTATGAATGTACTCATAACGATTCTGCACTTACAGAAGCAGTTAGCGCAAATGAGGGCGAAAGTTATGTTCAGAATTCGAATGGCAATTGGGAAGATTTTTCCAAACTTGTATGGTCTGGCGGCAGAAAAAACAATGCAAATCTCTGCATTAAGATGTTTTCTGATACTTGGAATTCTACGAAAGCAACACCGACGCCAATGCCAACGGCAACACCAACACCGGTGCCAACGGCAACACCAACACCAGTGCTAACGGCAACACCAACACCGGTGCCAACGGCAACACCAACGCCGGTGCCAACGGCAACACCAACACCAGTGCTAACGGCAACACCTGAGACTACGCCGACGCAAAAGGCACAATCAACACCGGCAGCCAATAATCCGACAACCCCAGTAGTTACGGATAATCCTGTAACACCTGATAATAGCAGTGCCCGGACAGTGGTTGTGAAAAAACTAAAGTTTAAATATTCGTCGAAAAAGGTGAAAGCCGGTAAAAAAGTAAAGTTAAGTAAGTGGCTGAAAGTGACGAAAAACCGCGCAGGGGATGCAAAGATTACCTATAAATTTACAAAGAGTAAATATAAAAAATATGCTACCCTGTCAAAAAAAGGTGTCTTTAAGGCAAAGAAGGCCGGAAAGAAAAAGACGGTTTATGTAAAGGCAGCAGCGGGTGACGGCAGTAAAAAGACAGCGAATATAAAAATAAAAATTAAATGATAATAGGGGTTGACTTTTTATGTTATCCTGCATATAATGAACATATGAATAATTGTTCATATGTAAATTTACAGAAACGGAGAGTGATAAAATGCCAAGTGAAGATGAATTGTATGACTTGGCGGAATTGTTTAAGGTGTTTGGCGATTCGACCAGAATCCGGATTTTGTTTGTTTTATTTGAGAAGGATGTCTGTGTTTGTGATTTAGCGGAAACCTTGAATATGACGCAGTCAGCAATTTCGCATCAGCTAAAGATTCTAAAACAGAATAAGTTAGTAAAAGGCCGCCGCGAGGGCAAATCGGTGTTTTATTCACTGGCCGATGATCATGTGCGAACGATTATCGAGCAGGGAATCGACCATATTGCGGAATAACATAATTGAATTGGAGGAAATGAACCATGAAAAAGAAATTTAAATTACAGGACTTAGATTGTGCAAACTGCGCAGCAAAAATGGAAGAATCAATTAAGAAAATTGATGGTGTAAACGATGCAGTAGTCAGCTTTATGACACAGAAGATGACAGTAGATGCCGATGATGCGCGTTTTGATGAAATTATGGATGAGGTTGTCCGTGTTTGTGCAAAAGTTGAGCCGGATTGCCAGATTCTTTTGTAGGAGATGACAAACTATAAATAGTCAAGAGGTTTTTGAAAAAAATTATACTTGTAA